>Ga0209570_1000092_pt1 | contig 214364 bp, 183 predicted proteins | sample EBPBio172007_DNA_FD_185861 | JGI IMG/M metagenome (GOLD analysis project Ga0209570, IMG submission 185861) | Wastewater treatment Type I Accumulibacter community from EBPR Bioreactor in Madison, WI, USA - Reactor 1_9/17/2007_ DNA (SPAdes)... | ecosystem: Engineered > Bioreactor > EBPR >... | reverse complement strand
CGGCCTGGCGTTCGGCGGCGGCGCGCTTGGCGTCCTCGGCGGCCTGGCGTTCGGCGGCGGCGCGCTTGGCGTCCTCGGCGGCCTGGCGTTCGGCGGCGGCGCGCTTGGCGTCCTCGGCGGCCTGGCGCTCGGCGGCGGCGCGCTTGGCGTCCTCGGCGGCCTGGCGCTCGGCGGCGGCGCGCTTGGCGTCCTCGGCGGCCTGGCGTTCGGCGGCGGCGCGCTTGGCGTCCTCGGCGGCCTGGCGTTCGGCGGCGGCGCGCTTGGCGTCCTCGGCGGCGGCGCGGGCAGCCTCTTCAGTGGCTTCACGCGCTTTCTGAGCGTCTGCTGAACGACGGCTCTTGTACGCGCGCAACGCGAAAAACGACACGATCACTACCGCGGCGACCAACAGCAAGCTCTCATTGATGGACATTGAACTGATCCTTCGCCTTCTTGGCATTCACCCTCGTCGGAATGTGCCGACGCACACCCAGCCACGATTCAATTGATCAGCCGATGGCGTTGTGCCCTCGCTGGCGACCATGATAAAACGAATAATTGACTGATTGGGTGATCGCTTGGCCGCGCGCGTGCAGTCAGGGTGCCCGGCGAATGGCGTTGATCGTCGCCCTGGCCCACTTGGCCGCCTTGGCCACGAAGCGATCGCGGGCCAACGATTGCCGGGCGACGAGTGGCAGCGAAAGCGCCAGGCGCTTTATCTCCGCATGGCGGTGGAACCCGGAAACTGAGAGAATGCCGGGTTCGGGAACGATGCGGCTTGACCAGTCAAGGCGTGGCTTGTCGCCAGTGGGCGCGGGCTCAATTGCGCGCATGCCCGCCGCGGAGGATGTAGAGAATGTCACCACAGAGCACTTCGACCGACGTTTCACCGATCGAAGAAGTCATCGTCGAAATGCGTGCCGGAAGGATGGTCGTTCTGGTTGACGAGGAAGACCGTGAGAACGAGGGCGATCTGATTCTCGCCGCCGAACATGTTACTCCGGAGGCGATCAACTTCATGGCCCGCTTTGGGCGCGGGTTGATCTGCCTGACGCTGACCGAGGCACGTTGTCGGCAGCTGGGCCTGACGCAGATGGCGCGTGACAACAAGAGCCCCTACAGCACGGCCTTCACGGTTTCGATCGAAGCCGCCGAAGGGGTGACCACGGGCATCTCGGCGCAGGACCGCGCGCTGACCATCAAGGCGGCGGTGGCACGCAACGCGGGACCTGCCGACATCGTCCAGCCCGGACATGTCTTTCCGATCATGGCGCGCGCGGGGGGTGTCCTGGTGCGTGCTGGCCATACCGAAGCCGGCTGTGATCTGGCGCTGCTCGCCGGGCTCGAGCCGGCGGCGGTGATTTGCGAAATCCTCAACGAGGATGGCAGCATGGCCCGTCTGCACGACCTGGTCGACTTCGCTCGCCAGCATGGCCTCAAGATCGGCACCATCGCCGATCTGATTCATTACCGCAGCCAGCACGAGACGCTGGTCGAGCGTACGCTGTCGAAGCCCGTGCAGTCCGCGCACGGCGACTTCATGCTGCACGCGTATACGGATTGCACCTCGAACGAGGTGCATCTGGTGCTCACCAAGGGCGAGATCTGCCCCGATCAGGAAACGGTGGTGCGCGTGCACGAGCCGCTGTCGGTGGTCGATTTCCTCGATCCGGGCGGGGATCGGCATACTTTTTCGCTCGACGTGGCACAGGCGGCGCTGGCGCGGGCAAGGGCGGGTGTCATCGTCTTGCTGCATCGGCCGGAGAGCGGTCAGGACATTCTCGCCATGCTCCGTGAGCCTGTGGCCAGCAAACGTCCGGCCGCCCGTTGGGACCCGCGCATCTACGGTATCGGGGCGCAGATTCTGCGCGATCTCGGGGTGGGAAAAATGAAACTGCTTGCCAGTCCACGGCGCATGCCGAGCATGACCGGCTTCGATCTCGAAGTGACCGGCCACATCGCAAACCTGACCGACCTTGAGAGGCTCTGATGAGCACCCAGACAACGCGTGACAAGACCGTTCCCGTGCGTGGCGGCGAGAATATCCACGAATACGATGCTTCACTTGATGGCGATGGGCTGGCGATCGGTATCGTCATGAGTCGCTTCAGCCAGGACATTGGGGAAGGCCTGCTCAGCGCCAGCCTCAGCGAGCTGCAGCGCCTCGGCGTCGACGAAGCGCGCATTACGCTGGCGACCGTCCCGGGTGCTCTGGAGATACCGCTGGCGCTGCAGGCGATGGCCCAAAGCGGGCGTTTCGATGCGCTGATCGCGCTTGGCGCGGTCATTCGTGGCGAAACCTATCACTTCGAAATCGTCGCCAACGACTCGTGCCGGGGCTTGATGGAGGTGCAGCTCGATAGCGGCGTGCCCATCGCCAATGGAATCCTGACCTGCGAAGACGACGATCAGGCGCTCGCCAGAATGCAGCAGAAGGGTGCCGACTGCGCACAGGTGGCAGTCGAGATGGCCAATCTGCTGGTTGTGCTCGGGGAGCGTTCGTGATGGCCGGGCCGTCGCCGAGCAGGACGAACGGAAAGGCCACTGCCGCCCGATCGCCGCGTCGCCGGGCTCGCGAATTTGCGCTGCAGGGGCTCTACCAGTGGCAGCTGAGCGGCAACGACGAAGCGGCAATCGAGGCGCACCTGGGCGATGTCGAAGGCTTCGACAAGGCCGACCGCGAGTTCTTCGTCAAGCTGTTGCGCGGGGTGCTCGTTCAGCGCCTGGCGCTGCAGGAGCAGCTACAAGACTATCTCGACCGTCCCTTTGGCGAGTTGTCGCCGATCGAGGCCAGCGTCCTGCTGGCCGGCGCCTTCGAGTTGAGCAACTATCCGCAGACCCCGTACCGGGTGATCATCAACGAGTCGATCGAGCTGGCCAAGGCCTACGGCGGCACCGACGGCCACAAGTATGTCAACGGCGTCCTCGACAAGCTGGCTGCCCGCTTGCGTCCGGCCGAGGTCGAAGCCAAGCGCGCGGCGCGCGCCAAGACACGCTGATCAGCGTCGCCGGGCAGGTCCGGCAAGTCCGGCAAGTCGTGCAGGTGCAAGGAAATGGGGATGCCCAGCGAGTTTGAACTGATCCGGAGGTACTTTTCCAGGCCGACGCCGCAAGCGGTCCTCGGCCCCGGTGACGATTGCGCGCTGCTGGCGCCGTCCGCAGGCTGCGAACTGGCGATAACCACAGACATGCTGGTTGAAGGAAGCCATTTCCTGCCCGGCACGGACCCCAGGCAACTCGGCTGGAAAGCGCTGGCGGTCAACCTTTCCGACCTCGCTGCGATGGGCGCCAAGCCGCGTTGGGCCCTGCTTGCCGGAAGCCTGCCCGAGGCGCGTGCCGAGTGGCTGGCGGCGTTTTCGGAAGGCGTCTTTGCCTGCGCCAGTCGCTATGGCGTCGACCTGGTCGGCGGCGACACGACGCGCGGTCCGCTCAACCTGTGTTTCACGGTGCTGGGTGAACTTCCCGTCGGCGAGGCGCTGCGTCGCGATCGGGCTTTGCCGGGTGACGATCTCTGGGTTTCCGGCTGGCCTGGCCTGGCGGCGATGGGGCTGGCCTGTCTGCAGGGGCGCGTACAGCTCAAGGAAGCGCTTGCCAAACGCTGTCTGGCCGCACTGCAACAGCCCCTGCCGCGCGTCGAACTGGGACTCGAATTGCGCTCGCGTCGTCTGGCGCACGCGGCCATCGACGTTTCGGATGGCTTGCTCGCCGACCTCCGCCACATCCTGGATCGATCGGCGGTCGCCGCCGAAGTCGGCGCGGCACAGCTTCCGTCAAGGCCCGCAGGAGTCGACCCGGCGTTCGCGCGCCAGTGTCAGCTGGCAGGGGGCGACGACTATGAACTGGTGTTCTCGGCCCTGCCGGAAAGGCGACTCGAACTGGCCGCACTCGCTGCCGAGCTCGATCTGCCGCTCTGGCGCTTTGGCCGGATAGTCGACGCGGCGAACACCCGCCTGACGCTGCTCGACGACGACGGGCAGGCAATGGCCATCGACGGCAAAGGATTCGACCACTTTGGCTAGCCCCGCTTCTCCTGGCGTGCAATTTCTCATGGCGCATCCCGCGCACCTGGTCGCCTGTGGCTTTGGCAGTGGCTTGTCGCCGCGGGCGCCGGGGACTGTCGGCACGCTCTTCGGCTGGCTTTCGTTCGCGCTGTTGCGTCCGTACATGAGCAACTTCGAGCTGCTCGGTTTCATTGTCGTCTGCTTCGTCGGCGGCGTGCTGGCAGTGCACAAGACGGGGATCGACCTGGGGGTCGTCGATCACGGCAGCATTGTCTGGGACGAGATCGTTCCCTTCTGGCTGGTGTTGCTGTTCTGTCCCCAGCACTGGTTGTGGCAGACCACCGCTTTCTGTCTGTTCCGCTTTTTCGACATCAGCAAACCGCAGCCGGCGCGCTACTTCGACGAACAGGTAAAGAATGGCTTCGGAGTAATGACTGACGACCTGGTCGCTGCCGGCTATACCGTGCTGGTGCTGGCGATCCTGCGCTTCGTGCTGGCATGAAGGTTTGCGATCAGCGCTCGCTCGAAGCCCTCGCTGCTGCAGTCGGCGAGTTGTTGCTGGCCAACGGGGAGTGCCTGGCGACCGCCGAATCGTGCACCGGTGGCTGGGTGGGACAGTGCGCGACGGCGATTGCCGGCAGCTCGCGCTGGTTCGAGCGCGGTTTCGTCACCTATTCGAATGAGGCCAAGATAGAAATGCTCGGTGTCGACGCCGAACTGCTTGTCGCACAGGGGGCGGTGAGCGAGGCGACTGCTGCGGCCATGGCGCTGGGCGCGCTGCGCTGCAGTCGTGCCGATTGGGCGCTGGCGATCACTGGCGTCGCCGGTCCGGGTGGCGGCTCTCCGAGCCGGCCAGTGGGGACCGTCTGCTTTGCCTGGGCAGGACCGCAAGGGCGACTCGATACGGAAAGGCGCTGCTTTGCCGGAGAGCGGGCAGCGGTACGCGCACAATCGGTGGCGCATGCCCTCCAGGGTGTGTTGCAGCGGGCCGCGCGGCAACCGGGCTGAGGTTGGTCGGGAGCGTATCGCGAGACGAGCCCTAGCGCCTTGGTAAAACAACGAATTCGGGCAGATATTCGCGGCAGGAACGGGCGCCTTGGAATAGAATGAGTAACCAGAATCTGCCCTGTCTTCCTTCCCGAACATGCGCGCGATAATCACGATTCCTGCGGCTTTATGGGGTATTTCTTCGCTGCTGTCGATTGTCGCCCTGGCAGTGGGGGACCGCGGCGGTCTCCGTTCCGGCCAGGCGACCGCTCCGGCCGCACTTGCTTCGCCGACGGCGTTTCTGGCCAACGCGGCTTTTGTCGGCAAGGGTTACGCGGCCATCCCGGATCGACATTCCGCCTCGCGCGGCGAGAATCCGCGCCTCCGGAAAGTGTCGCTTGAACTTGGCCCGGCAGATCGTCTGCTCATCTTCGCCGACGCGGACGCTGATTACCGCTCAGCAGGAGCCGAACAACCTCCCTTGCGTTTGAGTTCGCGTCTGTCGACTTCCTTGCTCGGCCAGGCGAGCGACGGTCAGCGCTCAATGTTGCGTACGGAATACAGGCTACTGTCGGCGCTTTACGCGCAGGCCGAGCAGCAGTTGGCCGTTGCCGAGCAACTGAGTCACCTGGAGGCGGTGCTTGCCGATCTGCAGAGGGGAACCGGGACGCCTTCTCCACCAGCGTCGCCAAACCTTTCGCCGCGGGCTACGCCAGCAGCAGCTCCCCGGCCGCTGACACCGCACCTGGGCGCAGCGGCAGGGTTGGAAAAGGGCGGTTGGTGGCTCGAACTGGCGGCCCTGCTCGGCTTGATTGGCGGCTTGAGCTGGCTGTTTGGCCGTCGTGCGGGCTGGCGCGCCGAGCCGCAGCTGATCCCCGCCGTCGCCGACCTGCCGCTCGACACCAGCGACGATTCCGGTTGGGAACTCCAGGCGGGCAGCAGTCCGGATGCTCCACTCGCCGAGAGCGACAGCGACAGCGGCGTGCTTGCCGATGTCGGTCCGGTTACCGACAGCGTGTCGGTTAAGCCCGCCCCGCCGTGCCCGCAGGGTGACGACGCGGAGCTTGCTGCGGCCCTCGAACTTGCCGAGATCATGGCTTCCTTCGGACGGACGCGAGGCGCGGAACAGGCACTGGAGGAGTTCGTCAGTGCCCATCCGCGCGTGGCGCTGACCCCGTGGCTGAAACTTATCGAACTCTATCGCGAGAATGGGCAGCGTCAGGCTTTCGAAGCGCTGGGCCTGCGACTGCGACGCCATTTTAACGTTGCTGCGCCAGAATGGGAGTTGGTCGGCGAAGCTCCCGGGCTCATGGCTCCCGTTGGTGCTGAGCAAGTGGCCTCCATCGACCAACTCCTGCCGCGCTTGCCAACACTGGGGCGGGAGGTACGCATTACAAGGGAGATTTCGCGGACCTGGGGCTCGCCAGAATGCCTGGCTTACCTGAACAGGCTCCTGCGCGACAACCGTGATGGCGCGCGAAAGGGCTTTGCTTCGGGTGCGGTGCGCGAGCTCTTGTTGCTGATAGAACTCCTGGAAAATCGCCTCGTTCGCGCCGTCTGAACAGCCGAATACCAACCACCCGCTTCGCCTTGCCGTCCGCAAAGGCTGACTGCTCCCCATTCACTGTATATAATGACAGTCCGTGTTGCTGCGGAGCTTGGCATCTTCGCTGCCTTCGAACATGGGATAATTCCGCTCACTCAAGCAAGGGGACTGGCAATGGACGACAACAAGGCAAAGGCGCTGGCTGCGGCGCTGGCCCAGATCGAAAAGCAGTTTGGCAAGGGCTCGATCATGAAAATGGGCGAGGGCAGCGTGGTGACCGATGTCCCGGTCGTCTCCACCGGCTCGCTGGGGCTGGACATCGCTCTCGGAATCGGAGGTCTTCCGCGTGGCCGAGTGGTCGAGATCTATGGTCCGGAATCCTCGGGCAAGACGACCTTGACGCTGCAGGTCATCGCCGAAATGCAGAAACTCGGTGGTACGGCCGCTTTCATCGACGCCGAGCACGCGCTCGACCCGGGCTATGCGCAGAAGCTTGGTGTGAACCTTGACGAACTGCTGATCTCTCAGCCCGATACTGGCGAACAGGCGCTGGAAATTGCCGATATGCTGGTGCGTTCCGCCAGCGTCGATGTGGTCGTCATCGACTCGGTGGCCGCGCTGGTACCGAAGGCCGAGATCGAAGGCGAGATGGGCGATTCCCTGCCCGGCCTGCAAGCACGTCTGATGAGTCAGGCGCTGCGCAAGCTGACCGCCAACATCAACCGTACCAATACCCTGGTGATCTTCATCAACCAGATTCGCATGAAAATCGGCGTCATGTTCGGCAGTCCGGAGACGACCACCGGTGGCAATGCACTCAAATTCTACGCCTCGGTACGTCTCGACATTCGCCGTATCGGCAGCATCAAGAAGGGCGACGAGGTCATCGGTAACGAGACGCGCGTCAAGGTTGTCAAGAACAAGGTCGCGCCACCCTTCCGGGAAGCCATCTTCGATATCCTCTATGGCGAGGGAATCTCGCGTGAAGGCGAAATCATCGAACTTGGGGTGCTGCACAAGCTGGTCGAGAAATCAGGCTCCTGGTATGCCTACAACGGCGAGAAAATAGGCCAGGGCAAGGACAATGCACGCGAGTATCTGAAGGGCAAGCCGCAGATCGCCGAGGAGATAGAAGGAAAAATTCGCGCTGCCGTGAACGTCCCCTCGCCGCCGGTGAAGACGGCCGCCGCGGCCGCCTAGTGCACCGCGGTGGGCGACGTTTTGCGTGAGCGGGCTCTGCGCATGCTCGGGCGGCGCGATTACGCGCGCCGTGAGCTTGCCCAGAAGCTGGCGCCGCATGCGCAGTCAACGGAGACCTTGCAGGCCTTGCTCGATGACCTCACTGCAAGCGGCCTGCTGTCCGACGAACGTTATGCGCTGGCGCGGGTAAACGCCCGTGCTGGGCGCGTAGGTGATGCGCAGCTGGTTTTCGAGTTGCGCTCGAAAGGCGTTGCCGCCGATCTGGTGAGTGCTGCGCTGGCGACGGGTGAAGACGAGCTGGCCCGGGCGTGTCGCGTCTGGCAGCGGAGGTTTGCCCGTCAGTCAGGGGCAGCCGCCGACGATGCCGTGGCGCGCAGCCGCCAGATGCGCTTTCTGGCTGGCCGAGGATTTTCCGCTGAAACCATCCGACGCGTACTGCGCGGCGACTTTGAAAACGATTGAGAAATGTCCGATACGCAGAGCACACTTTCCACCCAAAGCCTAAAGAAGCGCTACAAGTCGCGTACCGTGGTGCATGATGTCTCGTTCGAAGTGGTCAGCGGGGAAGTCGTTGGTCTGCTCGGCCCGAACGGCGCCGGCAAAACGACCTGTTTCTACATGGTCGTCGGCCTGGTTGCCTGCGATGGCGGTGACGTTAGTCTCGATGGGCAGAAGCTCACGCACTTGCCGATGCACAAGCGTGCCCGACTGGGCCTCTCCTATCTGCCACAGGAAGCCTCGGTTTTTCGCAAGCTCACCGTCAGTGAAAACATCATGGCGGTCCTCGAGCTACAGAAGCTGTCGGCCGCCGAAGTCGAGGCGCGTACCGTGGAGTTGCTCGAAGAGCTGCATATCAGCCACCTTCGTCTGAGCCCGGCAACTTCACTCTCGGGTGGCGAGCGTCGGCGCGTCGAGATCGCGCGCGCCCTGGCCACCGCGCCACGTTTCATTCTCCTTGATGAGCCCTTTGCCGGTGTCGACCCGATCGCCGTGCTTGATATCCAGAAGATCATCCGTTTCCTCAAGGGGCGCGGCATCGGTGTACTGATCACCGACCACAACGTGCGCGAAACCCTGGGCATTTGTGATCACGCCTACATCATCAACGAAGGGAGCGTCCTGGCTGCTGGTCGGCCTGAGGAAATCATTTATAATGAAAACGTCCGGAAGGTGTATCTGGGTGAGAATTTCCGCCTCTGAGCACGCCGGTTTTTCAGCCACAATTCGAGAACCATATGGGCAGTTTCCCCACGACAATGCGGCGACTTCCCCGGTTCTGTAAATGAAACCGTCCCTCCAGCTCAAGCTTACTCAGCATCTCGCACTGACCCCCCAGCTCCAGCAATCGATTCGGCTGCTGCAACTGTCGACGATCGAGCTCGAACAAGAGCTCGAAAAGTACTTGCTGGAGAACCCGCTGCTTGAGCGCGAAGACGAGTATGCTCGCTCGGACGCGGCAACAAGCGGTGGCGGAAATGAGGAAGAGGCTGCCGACCCGGTAGCGACGGACGAGCGCTCCGAGCACTCCGAACTCTCGGAGCACAGTGAACAGTCGTTTTCCGACGACGAAATCTGGCCCGGTGACGACAACGGGCAGCACGGTGCATCGGCCTCTTTCGACGACGAGGACAGCGACTACCAGGACGTCCAGGCGGCGACCGTCTCCCTCCGCGAACATCTGTTGTGGCAGCTCGGACTGATGACCCTTCCCGACCGTGACCGCGTGTTGGTGCGCTGTTTGATCGATGCGCTCGACGATGACGGCTATCTGACCCAGTCGCTGGTGGAGCTTGCCGAAGCCATGCCGGCGGAGCTGGAGATCGAGCCTGAAGAATTGCAAATCGCGCTCAATCACCTGCAGCATTTCGACCCCACCGGCGTTGGTGCGCGCAGCGCGCAGGAATGCCTCGCGCTGCAGCTCGAAGCCTTGCCCGCTGATCAGACGCGTACGCTGGCGCTCGATATCGTTCGTCACTGTCTGGAGCTGCTGGCCAGCCATGACTTTGTCAAACTCAAGAAGCAGACAGGCTGCGATGACGATGCTCTGCGTGCAGCACACCTGTTGATCTGCAGCCTGAATCCGCGGCCCGGCGCACAGTACGCTTCGGAGGACACACGCTACATCTCGCCCGACGTGGTGGTACGTAAAGTGCGGGGACAGTGGTCGGTAAGCGTCAACGCCGACGCCTTTCCACGTCTGCGGATCAACAGTCTCTACGCCCAGATCCTCTCCCGACAGCGGGGCTCCGGGCTGGCCGGTCAGCTCCAGGAAGCGCGCTGGTTGATCCGCAATGTGCAACAACGGTTTGACACCATCCTGCGTGTGGCGCAGGCTATCGTCGAACGGCAACGCCAGTTTCTTGATCACGGTGAAGTCGCGATGCGGCCGCTGGTCTTGCGCGAAATCGCCGATGTGCTGGGGCTGCACGAGTCGACCATCTCGCGGGTAACCACGCAGAAGTACATGGCAACGCCGCGCGGGATTTTTGAACTGAAGTATTTCTTTGGCAGTCACGTCGGCACGGAGGCTGGCGGGGCGTGCTCAGCAACGGCCATTCGTGCGTTGATCAAGCAGATGATCAGCACCGAAGAACCGAAGAAGCCTCTTTCGGATAGCCAGATATCCGAAGTCCTTGGCCAGCAGGGCATTGTCGTTGCGCGGCGTACGATAGCAAAATACCGCGAGGCGCTCAACATTCCGCCGGTCAACTTACGCAAGTCCATTTAGAAGAAGGAGCCACATCATGAACCTGCAAGTCAGTGGACACCACCTCGAGATCACCCCGGCGCTGCGCGACTACGTCACTGGCAAACTCGAGCGAATCACCCGTCATTTCGATAACGTGATAGACGTGAACGTGATTCTGTCGGTGGAAAAACTGAAGCAGAAAGCAGAAGTGACCGTTCACCTGGCTGGCAAGGACGTCTATGTCGAGACGGTCGACGAGGACCTCTATGCCGCAGTGGATGGCTTGGTCGACAAGCTTGAGCGCCAGGTCCAGAAGTACAAGCAGAAGTTGCAGGATCATCACCGCGGGAGCAAGATCATCGACCACATCGTCGTCGAGTGAAAGATGTATAGTCTGCGCACGGCAGCGTCGGCAGCAACCGCCGGCCAGCCCGTGCGCTTCCACGTTTGAACTAATCCACGTCAGCCTTTTTCGGGTTTTTGTCGCATGAGCCAGATTACCCAGTTACTTCCCCTCGAAAATATCATTCTTGATCTCGACGCCAGCAGCAAGAAACGCGTCTTTGAACACGTGGGGCTTCTTTTTGAAAACTACCTCGGCATCGCGCGCAGCACGGTGTTCGACAGTTTGTTCGCGCGCGAGAAGCTCGGCTCGACTGGGCTTGGGCAGGGTGTGGCCATCCCGCATGGTCGGATTAAAGGTCTGAAGGATGCCACCGGCGCTTTCCTGCGGCTGGCTGCGCCGGTGCCCTTCGATTCTCCGGATGGCAAGCCGGTTTCATTGTTGTTTGTCCTGCTGGTTCCCGAAGTGGCGACCGAGCAGCATTTGCAAATCCTCTCTGAGCTGGCGCAGCACTTCTCCGACCGCGCGTGCCGGGAAGCTCTTTCCAGCGCCATCGACTCGAATACTGTTCGCCAGATCTTTGCCGACGGAACATGAACGCCGTGCGTCAGTTCAGCGTGATCCAGCTCTATGAGGATCACCGGGAGAAACTGAAGCTGTCCTGGGTTGTGGCAGTCGGCGTCGACCGCCAGATCGAGCTCAAAGAGCAGAGTAATTATGGCGCCGATGTCGTTGGTCATCTCAACCTGATTCACCCTGAGCGTTTACAGGTTATCGGCCGGGCTGAGCACGCCTGGGCGCAACGAGTTACCGTTGAACGCCTGCGTCAGCAGGTGCGGGAGTTGATGGCGGCCAAGCCGCCGGCGCTGATCATCGCCGACAATCTTGATATCCTGCCGGCGATTCGTGATGGTTGCGAGTCGACGCAAACACCCCTGTTCGTCAGCTCGAAGCCGTGTTCGGCGGTGATCGACTTGCTGCGCATCTATCTCTCACGCCGCCTGGCAGGTTCGACATCGATGCATGGCGTGCTGATGGACGTTTTCGGGATGGGCGTCCTGATTACCGGAGATTCTGGTGTCGGTAAGAGCGAACTGGCGCTGGAGCTGATTTCGCGCGGCCATGGACTGGTCGCTGACGACGTCGTCGAGCTGGCATGCATCGCCCCAACGACGATCGAAGGTCGCTGCCCCAGTATGTTGCGCGACTATCTGGAAGTGCGCGGCCTTGGCTTGCTTAACATACGTACCATTTTCGGCGAGACGGCGTCGCGCCGGAAAATGAAACTCAAGCTGATCGCCCACCTGCAAAGGCCGCTGAGCGGGACCGACGGTCCGCGCTTGCCGCTCGACGCCCAGGCACAGGATATCCTTGGTTTGCCGATTCGAAAGGTCGTCATCCCGGTTGCTGCCGGCCGGAACATTGCCGTCCTGCTTGAAGCGGCGGTCCGCAACAGCATCCTGCAGCTACGAGGGATCGATAGCATGGGAGACTTCATCGACCGTCAACAGCAGGCCTTGCTTGACGAAGACCTGTAGCAGTGGCCTAATTGCGGGGTTTCCTCAACCAAGGAGAACCCCCGATGAAAGGCTGGATCGCTCTTGTCGCTCTCGTTTTCACTACCGGCGGTGCCTTTGCTGCCGAAGGGAAGAAAGAACCCTCGGAAGCCCAGAAGGCCCAGCAGGAAAAGATGAAGTCCTGCAACGCGGAGGCCAAGGAAAAGGCCTTGGCTGGCGACGGCCGCAAGCAGTTCATGAGCAATTGTCTCAAGAAGGCTCCGGCGGCGGCAACTCCGGCAGCCGCTCCAGCAGCCGCTCCAGCAGCCGCCGGACCGGCGAAGAGTAGTCAGCAGGACAAGATGAAGGCCTGCAACGCCACGGCTGGCAGCAAGGCGCTCAAAGGCGACGAGCGGAAGGCCTTCATGAGCGAGTGCCTCAAGGGCTAGCCGGAATCCTTCAAGCATCGCTCACCGGCGGCGGCTCGCGGGGCGCCGCCGCCGTTTACTTGCGCATTTTCTCCGCGGGCCCGTGTTTGGCAGTGCTGCCTCGCGCTGACGCCGAATCGTCTTCGCCGCCTAGGACAGGATCGGCAAGAAGGTCTTCCGGCACGGGCCTGTGAATTCGCCCCTTCTGGACGCTGACGACGTAGACTTGGCGTTGGCGCCCTTTTCTCAGCTGCCGATCAGCTCCCTGCCACGTAGCATGGAGGCTGCCGAGAAAGGCATTGCACGCCGCCCAACGCCCGGCCTGCGTACGCAACACGACAACCGGGCGGCCGCCGTCAACCACTGCCAGCAGGCAGGTCGACTCGCTGTCGGCCCAGGACGCCGCGACCAGATTCATTGCCTCGGGCCGCGGGACACACGCGGCGACCAGCGCGTCAAGCGGAGAATCATGCTCCGAACGAACAATCGCCGGGAAGTAAAGGTGAGCAGCTTGTTTGGCGAGCGAGTTCATTACTGTCAGCTTCTCACACTCTTGGCCGCACTTGTAAAATCTGGCTCGTTTGACGAGCGCATTTCTTCCGAGCCCCATCTGCATGCAAGCTAGCGAGTTCGACGTTCTTATTGTAGGTGGCGGCCTGGCTGGTCTTTCATTGGCTTGTGCGCTGCGCGACACACGGCTCAGGATCGGCCTTGTCGAGCAGCGCCCGCCGCTGCGGCCGGCAGGCTGGGATGCCCGTGTCTATGCGCTGTCGCCGGCCAACGCCGTCTTCCTGCAAGAGATTGGCGTCTGGAAGCATCTGGCGGCCGAGCGGATTGCTCCCATCCATGTCATGAAGATTTTCGGCGATGATCGTGCCGAGCTCGAGTTTTCAGCGTATGAGACTGGCCTCCCGGAACTGGGCTGGATTCTGGAGTCGTCGCTGATGGCCTGCGAGCTCTGGGAAAACGCCAAGCGGCAGGGCAATCTCAGCCTCTGCTATCCCGCTGTCCCGCAGTCATTGACGATGGGTCCTGCCGCCGCCGCGCTGACCCTTGCCAATGGCGACACGCTTTCGGCAAAACTGCTGGTTGGCGCCGACGGACGCGACTCCTGGATACGTGAAGCGCTTGCCCTGCCGGCGATCAACACCCCTTATGGCGAGATGGGCCTGGTGGCCAATTTCGATTGTGCACGCCCGCACGGCGGCATTGCGCGGCAGTGGTTTCGTGCGGACGGGGTCCTTGCCTGGTTGCCGCTGGCGGGGGATCGCATCTCAATCGTCTGGTCGACGCCCGATGAGCATGCGAAAACGCTGCTCGCCATGCCTGCAGAGGCTTTGGCAGCCCGCGTCGCCGCTGCCGGTCACCACCAGTTGGGCGCCTTGCGGTTGCTCACCCCACCGGCGGCGTTCCCACTTCGCCTGATGCAGGTGCCGCGAATCGTCGCCCCCAGGCTGGCGCTGATTGGCGATGCAGCGCATGGCATCCATCCGCTTTCCGGCCACGGCATCAACCTCGGCTACCAGGATGCCAAGGTGCTCGCCGCCCTGCTCGCCAGCACGCCCGACTGGCAGGACATTGGCAACGAGCGCCTGCTGCTTCGCTATCAACGCGAACGGCGCGAGGAAACCCTGCTCATGCAGACCACGACCCACGCCTTGCACAAGCTTTTCCGTGACGACTTGCCGGCTCTGAAGCCCTTGCGCAACCTGGGAATGAACCTGACGAATGCTTTGCCAGTCCTAAAGAACGCTCTTGTGCGCTACGCAATCGGCGCCCTCTGAAACGCCCGTATCCCAACCCCGGAGAAACCAGATGTCTATGAAACTCGTGTCATTTGCCGTCGCTGCCGCACTCAGCCTGCCCACCCTGGCAGACGAGGCAAGCGTCAAGAAGGCGCTCGAAGGCAAGCTTGGCGCGCCGGTGACCAGCGTCACCAAGACCCCCTATCTCGGGCTCTATGAAGTCTACGCGGACGGCCAGATTGTCTACACCGACGAGAAGGTTTCGGCCTTGCTTGTCGGCTCTTTGATCGACGGCAAGACGATGAAGAATGTGACGACCGAGCGGATGCAGAAACTCACCGCGATCAAGTTCTCGGATCTACCCCTGTCTCTGGCGATCAAGCAGGTGCGCGGTGACGGAAAACGTGTCTTCGCGACCTTTGAGGATCCCAACTGTGGCTACTGCAAGAAATTGGCAAGAGAAATCACCAAGCTGGAAAACGTGACCATCTACACCTTCCTCTACCCGATCCTTTCGCCGGATTCGCTGGAAAAATCCAATCAGATCTGGTGCTCTGCTGACAAGGCTAAGGCCTGGAACGACTGGATGATCGATGGCAAGGCACCGGGCGGAAAGGGCGATTGCGATACCACGGCGGTGAAGAAAAGCGTAGAAACGGGCCGTAAGCTAGCCATCAATGGCACACCGACAGTCTTCTTTGCCGATGGCGAGCGTATCCCCGGCGCGATCCCGCTGGCCAGAATCGAGCAGAAGCTTGCCGAGGTCGCCAGCTCCGCAAGGTAGCCAGCCGGCGCGACCGCCATGGCCGGTGTGTCGGCGAGGTGTGGAGGCGGGTGGTGCTAGCATTGGCGAAACCCGCACTCAGCGTTCGGTCAAGGTCAGCAGGATGTCGGCGTACCAGGCGCAGTTGAGCCCAAGCGCCTCGTCCTGGTACGGGTCGCGTAAGCCGACGTCTAGGCGCGCGGAGTGGACGCCGAGCAGCATCCACGGCAGCTCGCCAGATACGAACTCGCGTGCTGCGACGCGCATGACCACCGGTGCGCCACTGGTCCCGCGGTGCGTGCGTGCGTCGGTGAGGAAGTACCCTTCCCCCTGAAAACGCAGCCCGAAGGAAGAAGCGACGATCGCCTGGCGGACCACCGGCATGTGATGCAGACTGTCCTGGAAACCCAGCGGGAAGCCTACGACCAGCAATGAGCTGCCTACTTCGACCTGATCGAAGCGCCCCGGCAGGTGCTGCGGCGTGAAGGCACGGTATAGCAGTTTTTCCGGCAGCGCACGGCGCTCGATTTCGACAACAGCGACGTCGATCTCTCCCGCTGTATCCTGTCCCTGTCGCCAGACTCGCTCGCCGTACGCGTACAGGGGGATCGAGAATGCGGTAGCGGCGGCGATATTCTCCGGGTTGGTATGCAGGTCGATCTCGATGCGATCCGGGAAGTGCTGGCTTGGTTCATCGAACAGCACATGCCGACTGGTGACCAGGAACAGCCGCTCCTCACGCATGAAGAAGAAACCGCTGGCGTTGGTCAGCGGCTGCTGCTGATGGAAGGTGGCGATTCGCGTGGCGGTAAGGAGGATGGATTCGATCATCGGCGAGTTGCCGGCTGGGCTCGCGAACCGGACGCCATCTGTACGCGTGACAAGGCTCTATTGACGACCACGCTGGCCATCGTCGCGACGCCGCTCGTGGCCGTGATCAACGCGATAGCTTTCGCGGTCGGCCTTCCGCTGGCCGTCATAGCGAGGGTAATGCTCGATCCGCTGCACGTGCTGCGGCAGGTAATCGCGCTGGTACCAGTCATTTTGCACTAAGTAGACCTGCTCTCCGCAGGCGTTGTAGCTGCGACAGTGCTTGTGCCATTGCCTGGCGTGGTGCGCGGGCACGTGTAGATAGAGCGGCTGGCCGGCAAAGCGACGCCGCTCGACGATGATCGGTTGCCGATAGACGACTTGCGGTTGCGGGAAGGCGCCGACATCGACGCGGCCGTAGAAGCCTGGCTGGCCGATGCTTACCGACACCCCAAGGTTGGAAGAGAAAGCAGGGGCAGCGGTGGCCGCGAGAAGTGCTGCGCAAGCGAAGCGTGTCAATTTCATTCGAGACCTTTGATTATCGTTACCCGCAACTAACGCACGGGGGCCTCGAAGCGCTGACCGTCGCCGGCGGTTTACGGCAAGAAGGCCCTCCTCGTCGGGGGACGGGCAGGCCGCAAACGCACGAAGGGGGCCGAAGCCCCCTTCATCGCTCGCGCCGAAGTGTCCTAGCTGTTGCCGTTGTCGAGGAAACTGCGCAACTTGTCGGAACGCGACGGGTGGCGGAGTTTGCGCAGTGCCTTGGCTTCGATCTGACGAATCCTCTCGCGGGTGACGTCGAACTGCTTGCCGACTTCTTCCAGGGTGTGGTCGGTATTCATTTCGATACCGAAGCGCATACGCAGCACCTTCGCTTCACGGGGTGTCAGCGTGTCCAGCACATCCTTCGTGATGAAGCGCAGGCTTGAGTAGAGGGCTGCCTCGGTCGGTGCGAGCGTTGCCTGATCCTCGATGAAATCGCCCAGATGCGAGTCGTCGTCGTCGCCGATCGGCGTTTCCATCGAGATCGGTTCCTTGCTGATCTTGAGGATCTTGCGAATTTTCTCTTCCGGCATCTCCATTTTCTTGGCCAGCGTCGCCGGATCGGCTTCAAGGCCGGTCTCCTGGAGAATCTGCCGGGAGATGCGGTTCATCTTGTTGATCGTCTCGATCATGTGCACCGGGATACGGATGGTTCGTGCCTGATCAGCGATCGAGCGGGTGATTGCCTGGCGAATCCACCAGGTGGCGTAGGTCGAAAACTTGTAGCCGCGACGGTATTCGAACTTGTCAACCGCCTTCATCAGGCCGATGTTGCCCTCCTGGATCAGGTCGAGGAACTGCAGGCCGCGGTTAGTGTATTTCTTGGCGATCGAGATCACGAGGCGGAGATTGGCTTCAGTCATCTCGCGCTTGGCGCGACGAGCCTTCGCTTCTCCAGTCGACATCTGCTTGTTGATGTCTTTGAGCTCTTTCAGCGGGATGCCGATGCGGTCCTGCAGCGCGAGCAGTTTGCGCTGTTCTTCGGTGATGTTCGGGGCATTGCGGGTGAGGATCGCGGCGTAGGTCTTTCCCGCTGCCGCGATTTCGACGTCCACCCAGTCGAGGTTGAGCTCATTGCCCGGGAAGACCTTGATGAAATGCGGGCGTGGCATGCGGACGGTATCCACGCAGATTCTCTGGATCTTCCGTTCACAGGTTCGCGCTTCCTCAACCATCGCGCGCACCGTGTCGCAGAGGCGCTCGATGGTTTTCGACGTGAAGCGAATGCCCATCATTTCGTCAGAGATCTGTTCCTGGAGCTTCAGATAGGCCTTGTCCTGCGAGCCCTTCCTGGCCAGCAGTGCCTGCGCCTTGCTGTCGTGCTCGCGAATAAGCTCGAGGCGCGCCAGTCCTTCCGTTCTGAGCTTGAGCAACGAGGCCGCGGCCGCCGCACCCTCGGCCGCTTCGCTGTTGTCGTCCTCATCGTCGTCTTCGTCGTCGTCTCCGCTGTCGTCGTCGTCGCCATCGTCGTCATCGTCGGCGGGACCGTCCGGAGCGCTTTCGCCCTCGGGGTAGATCAGCCCGTCGATCAACTCCTCGATGCGCATTTCCTCACGCGCGATCCGGTCTGCGCAAGAGAGGATTTCGGCGATCGTTGTCGGGCAGGCCGAGATCGCCTGGACCATGTGTTTGAGGCCGTCTTCGATGCGCTTGGCGATCTCGATCTCGCCTTCGCGGGTGAGCAGTTCGACTGAACCCATCTCGCGCATGTACATGCGCACCGGGTCGGTCGTCCTGCCGAACTCGGAGTCGACGGTCGACAGCGCCTGTTCCGCCTGTTCTTCGACGTCAGCGTCGTCCGCGCCGGCCGCCGGCGCAGAGTCCGACATCAGCAGCGTTTCAGCGTCGGGGGCCTCATCGTAGACCTGGATTCCCATGTCGTTGAAGGTGCTGATGATGCTTTCAATCTGCTCAGCATCGACGACATCATCGGGCAGATGGTCGTTGATTTCGGCGTAGGTCAGAAAACCCCTCTCCTTGCCGAGTTTGATCAGCGTCTTCAACCGCGTCTTGCGCGTTTCGTCGTCTATCGGAGCCGGTTGGTTGCCAACCTGTGCCAATAGATCCGCCGCTGCCTTCGCTTTTGCCGCCTTCGTAGTTGCCGCCTTTTCCCTTGCCATGACCAATTCCCGGATAGCGTTATACTGGAAAAACTCTAAATTCTATCATATCTTAGACAGCCTGGCTGCCTCTGCTGCGCGCGCTGAGCGCTTGCAGGTACTGCTGCTTTTCCTCGTTCGACAGCCCAGCGACGCCAAGCTTCTGGATCTTGTCCTGCAGTCGCGCGAAGGCCCGTTTGTGCTCACCTTCCAGCAGCTGGGCGAGCGCACCGTCGAATTCGCTGTCGATCTCGTCTTCGGCAAAAGGCTCCCGCATTAGTTCAGCCGCCGCTTCGTGCAGCAGCGTTTCGTCCTCGCTGCCGCGCAGCTTTTCGAGCAGGGCCGGATAGGCGAGTGGCTGCGTGCCGACGGCGGTAATCGTCGCGCAGAGCAGGCGAATGGCGTGCGCTTCAGGCGAGCGCTCGGGGAGCAGTTCGAGGGGCAAGCGCGCGGCCAGAGCAGGCTTCTGGAGCAGGAGGCGCAGCAAGGGTCGCAACAGTGAGGGCGCCTGGCGTGACGCGCGGGCCGGTGCTGGCCTGGCGAGTGCTCGCAGGGAACACAGACGTTCTATCTCGGCTTGCGAGAAGCCGCTGATCTGCGCGAGGCGTTTGACGAGTTGCAGCCTCAATAGGGGTGACAACATCCGGCCAAGCAGGGGCTTGGCGTCGGCGACCAGTCGGGCTCGCCCTTCGGCGCTGCCCAGGTCGCAGTGTCTGCTCAGCTCGCGCAAAAGGAAGTCGGAAAGCGGCGTGGCCTCGACGATCATTCGCTGAAACGCTTGCTCACCGCGCTTGCGTACCAGGCTGTCGGGATCGTCTCCTTCCGGCAGAAGGACGAAGCCGATACTTTTTTGCTCGCTGAGCACTTCCAGGCTGTTCTCCAGCGCGCGCCACGCCGCTTTGCGGCCGGCCGCATCGCCGTCAAAGCAAAACACCACGCGGTCAGCCTGGCGCAGCAGCTTCTGCACGTGGATGACCGTAGTCGCAGTGCCCAGCGTGGCGACGGCATTGCCAATTCCGTGCTCGGCGAGGGCAATGACATCCATGTAGCCTTCGACGACAATCACCGTGTCGGTCGCGCGTATGGCCGTGCGTGCCTGCGGCAGGCCGAACAGCTCACGGCCTTTCTCGAACAGCGGAGTCTCGGGAGAGTTCAGGTATTTTGGTTCGCCGGCGCCAAGAACCCGACCGCCAAAGGCGATCACCTCGCCCTTCTGGTTGGCAATCGGAAACATGATCCGGTCCCGAAAACGGTCGTAGAGGCGGCCCTCGTCGTTCTTTATGACCAGCCCCGCGAGTTGCAACTCGGCGCTGTCGTAATCATCGAAGGCGGTGGCCAGGCTCTTCCCTCCCGCGGGCGCATAGCCAATGCCGAAGCGGCGGGCCAGTTCGCCGCTGACGCCGCGTTCCTTGAGGTAACGGACTGCGTTCTCGGAGCGCTTGAGCTGCCCGTAATAAAACTTTGCCGCTTGCGCCATGCGCTCGGCGAGCGCCTGCGGGCGTGGACCACCGCTATGCCCGGCGTGTCCCTTATCGTCGGGAAGTTGCAATCCACAGCTGCTGGCGAGTTCCTTGATCGTTTCGACGAAGCCGGCGCCGGTGTAGGCCATGAGAAATCCGATGGCATTGCCATGTGCGCCACAGCCGAAACAATGGTAGAACTGCTTGCTCGGGCTGACCGTGAACGATGGGGATTTCTCGCCGTGGAACGGGCAGCATGCCGCGAAGTTGGCGCCTGTCTTCTTTAGCGGCACGTAGTTGTCGATCAGGTCGACGAGGTCGACACGGTGCAGCAGATCCTGAATGAACGAGTCCGGGATCATCCGGGATTCACCGCGGGCGGCCGTTGGCAGTCGTGGCGCAGGAACTCAGGTGCCAGCCAGGCGCGCTTTCACGAGCCGCGAAACCTCGCCCATGTCGGCGCGCCCGTTCAGCCTGGGCCGCAGCTCGGCCATCACCTTGCCCATGTCGGCAGGGCTGCCGGCGCCGGTGCTTGCAATGGCCTCGCAAATGGCGGCGACAAGCGCCTCCGTCGGCAAAGCTGCGGGGAGGTAGGCGCTGAGGAGTTCGGACTCGAATTGCTCGGCGTCGGCGAGGTCGTTTCGGCCGGCCGCGGCATACTGGGAAATCGAATCCCGGCGTTGCTTGAGCATCTTGCCGATGACCGCGACGACCGCTGCATCGTCAAGCACTACGCGCTCGTCGACCTCCCTCTGCTTGATTGCTGCCAGCAGCAGACGCAAGGTGCCGAGTGTCTTCGCGTTGCGGGCACGCATGGCTGCCTTGACGTCTTCATTGATGCGCGCTTTGAGCGTCATCGCCGGGAACCTCCGGGTTTACGTTCTTGGTGCATGACGGCAGTTTCTCAGCCAGCGGATACTGGCGTTTCGGAAACGCCAAAAGCCGCCCATCTATGGACGGGCGGCCGTGCCGGCAACGCTTACGATCTCTAGAACAGCTTGGGAGGCAGGGTCTGGCTGCGCATGCGCTTGTGATGGCGCTTGACCGCGGCGGCCAGCTTGCGCTTGCGCTCGGCGGTGGGCTTCTCGTAGAACTCGCGAGCCCTGAGTTCGGTCAACAGGCCGGTTTTTTCTACGGTGCGCTTGAAGCGCCGGATGGCAACTTCAAACGGTTCATTTTCTTTTACACGAATGGCAGGCATAGACTCATCCAAGGTTCAGGTGGGCATGGTACAGCTTAGCCGCGCATTATAAACACGGTTGCCATGCGCCGCCAAGAGTCAATTTCGCAATCAGCGAGTGGGTGCTACGCTCGTCGGCTGATCAGAGAGAGGTGCTGCGGCATTACGCGCTCGCGTTTGAGTCGCTTTCTTTCCCCGCCGGCTCTTTGCCCTCTGCTCCGGAGGCAACGGTTGGCCGACGGCGGATACGTACTTCGTGGATGCGTCGCCGCGATGCCCGCTCGATCTTTACCTCAAGGCCTTCGAGGACGACGCACTCGCCGGCTGCCGGAATGCGTTCGAGATGAGTGATGATCCACAGGTTTGCCGAGTCGTAGGGCTTGCCGCTGAGCTCCTGTCCGAAGTAGCCCTCGAGGACGCGCAGTTCGGTCGTGCCGTCGACGACCAGCTCGTTCCCGCCTGGCTTCATGAGCAGCGCCTGGTCTCCTCTTGGCGCTTCCTGGTCGTCATAGATGTCGCCGACCAGCTCTTCGAGAACGTCTTCCAGCGTGAAGATACCGAGCAGGGCGCCGAACTCGTTGACCACTACCATCAGGCGCTCCTTGTCCGCCTTGAGGACGTCCAGCAGGCTGTCGATCGGCTGGTTGGGCGGGACGAACAGCGGGTCGCTGCCGATGTCCTTGAGGGGTTTGTCCAGGTTGCCTTGCGCGACCTCGCGGAGCACCGTCTGCAGGGTGATCACGTGGTTGATTTCTTCCGGATTTCCGGAGTGCAGCGGAATCCGGTAGTGCGAGCTGGCGATGATCTCGTCCAGCGCGCTGCGGATGGCGCGATTGCCGTCGAGTGAGAAAATCTGGTGGCGGTGCACCATGATGTCGCTGGCGCGGAGCGTGCTGAAATCGAAAATTCGCCGAATCATCAGGTGTTCACCGGCCTCGATCGATCCTTCCTCGGTGCCGTGCGCGGCCAGCGCGATGAGTTCCGACTCGGTGACGCTGGGATCCTTGGGCGGGCTGGTAAGGCTGTGCATCCAGTGGATGAGCGTCTCCAGCGCCCAAACCAGGGGAAAGAGCAGTTTGCCAAGAACTTCCAGCGGTTTTGCCGCAAGTAGCGCGACGACGATTGCGTAGCGCGAGGCGTAGGTCTTCGGGGTGATCTCGCCAAACACCAGCAGCAGCAGGGTGATGCCGCCGACGGCAAGGCCTGGACCAAGGTGGCCAAAATGTTCGGTGGCCACCACGGTGGCCAGCGTCGCGGTGGCGGTGTTGACCAGGTTGTTGCCGATTAGGATGATCACCAGCGTCCGGTTGAGATTGCTCTTCATCCGGTGCAGGGCCTTGGCTCCGAGGCGTCGTTCAGCGAGCAGCGACTCGGTACGTGCCCGGGAGAGTGACGTGAGGGCAGTCTCCGAGCCAGAGAAGAAGGCCGAGACGGCGAGCATGATCAGCAGCAAGAACGCTTCAGACACAGTGAAATGGCTCCTGGTGTGGGTCAGGCAGAGGTTGCGATGAACGAAGATGTGGCAAACGGCAACTCTTGCGTTGATACACGAGTTGCCCGGCGGGCGCAATGTTCGCGCCCGCCGGGACGCGATCACCCGGCGCCTCGCTGCCTCTGCTGGCAACTGTCGTTAGAATTCTGTCGTCATGACTTGTCGCGAATTGGAGAAGATCCAGGGCGCGCAGCAATCGGCGCGTCGAATATTGTCCGGTCGACGGTACGGTTTGACTTCGCCACCACGCTCACTGATAATCAGCGGCCGTACGCGCGCACGGGCAGCATTTCTGTACACAACGCATGTTCATGGCGATTGCATTTCTGCCGAATTGCCCGTGTGGCTCGCTTTCTGGGGATTTCGCGCTTCCGGCGGTTTGTTCAAGAGCTGCGCGCACTTTGTTTCTGGGGGTAAAGAATGGATCCAGCACTCTGGATGGAGCTGGGGGTATTTGTCGTCCTGCTGGTGTTCTCGGGCTTTTTCTCGAGTACCGAAACGGCGCTTTTTTCGCTGAGTTCATTCCACCTTGATCAGATGCGCAGGGCCAGGAACCCGCGTGTTGATCTGATCGAGCGCCTGCGCAGTGAGCCGCGCCGCCTTATCGTGACCATCCTCATTGGCAACGAATTCGTCAATGTCGCTGCGTCGGTGATCTCCGCTGCGGTGATCATCAAACTGTTCGGGGCGGAGAACGACATGCTCAACCTCCTGGTGATGGTGCCGATCCTGCTCTTGTTCGGCGAGATCACCCCGAAAGTCCTGGCGATTCGCAACAACGTCGCCTTTGCCAGTTTCCAGGCCCGCCCAATCCATCTCTTTGCCCGTCTGATCACCCCGCTGCGCGAAGTAATCCGTCATGTCGCCGAGTTCTTCATCACCCTGGTTGTCGGCAAGCAGCGCTCGCAGGGCAATCTGGTTACCGAGGACATGATCCGTACCCTGGTCACCGACGCCGTCGGTGAAGGTGCGCTGGACAGCCAGGAAGCGCACTACATCGAAAAGATCTTCGACTTTGGCAACAAGTCGCTGCGCGATATCATGCGGCCGCGCTCGGACATCGAATTTCTGTCCGCGGATCTAACGGTGCCCGAACTGATTGCGCAGATCAAGGCTACCCGCCAGTCACGCTACCCGATCTTTCGCGAGCGTCGCGATACCATCCTCGGCATCCTGCACACGCGTGACCTGCTGGGCGTCGACCTGGGCCGCTTGGAACGTGATCCGCACGCATTTCGTAAGCTCTTGCGGCAGCCGAATTTCTTCCCTGAATCGAAGCCGGCGGTGGAGTTGTTTCATACCTTTCGGCAGCGCAAGCTCTCCTTCGCGCTGATCGTGGACGAATATGGCGGCGTCACCGGTCTGGTGACCATGGAAGACCTGCTGGAGTGCGTCTTCGGTGAGATTGGCAGTCCTTCCGACAGTGAGGACCCTGACCGGCACCTGGTGAGTGAATTCGACGATGGCCGCCGCTTGATCGACGCCGGAATGTCGCTGGACGAATTCAACCAGGCCTTCGCGGTGACCATCGACTGCGAGGGCGCCGAGACCATCGCCGGTGCCTTGCTCGATGCCTTCGGCGAACTGCCGGCAACCGGCGCGTCGATTGTCCTTTGTGGCATGAAGCTGACCGTCGAGAGCGTCGAGTTCAACCGCATCAGCCGCGTCCTGGTCGAACCACCCGCCAAAGCGAGCGACAGCGAAGAGGCAAGCGCCAGCGTCGAGAGCCCGGGCGTGAGCGAGGCGCCTGGCAGCCCGATGGCGGTGGTTGCCGAGCCTGAAAACGCTCCAGTCGAGCCGGCAAAGAAAGTGGAGGGCGTCTAAATGGCGGATATCTGGCTCACCGTTCTGTTCATGTTTATCTGCCTGATCGCGGAAGCCTTCTTTTCCGGATCCGAGCTGGGCATCGTCAGCGCCGACCGCATGAAGCTGCGCCACGACGCGGCCAAGGGTTCGCGGGGCGCTCGCCTGGCTCTCGATATGCTGGAGAAACGGCCGGAATGGCTGCTGTCGACGACGCTGGTTGGGACCAATATTGCCGTGGTCGCCAACTCCACGATCACGACCGCGATGATGATCTCCATCTTTGGCGACGCCGGTGGCTGGATGGCGGTGCTCGTCGTCGCGCCCCTGATCTGGGTGTTCGGTGAGATCGTTCCCAAGAGCATCTTCCAGCAGCGCGCCGACGTCATGGCGCCCTACCTGATCTACGCGCTGCGCTTCTTCTCGATCCTCTTTTCCCCGCTCCTGATCGTTTTCGTGACGCTGTCGAAGGTTCTTTCGCGGCTCGCCGGTGGTGCGGAGGAGCACAACCCCTTCACCTTGCGCGAGCAGATTCAAAGCATGGTGCAGATGCCGCCGCACGAGGGCGGTGATATCCAGTTGATCGAAAAGAACATGATCCGGCGCATGTTCAATTTCTCGGAGGCGACCGTTTCAAAGGTCATGGTGCCGCTGATTGACGTCGATGCCGTTGAGAAGAGCTGCACGGTGGGTGAGGCGATTCGTTTGGCAGTCGCCGGCTCGCACATCCGTCTGCCCGTCTTCGATGGGCGGATCGATCGCGTCATCGGGGTCCTCAACACGATGGACCTGCTGGGCGTGGACGAGTCTGCTTCGATCGAGTCCTACATCAGCCCGACGCACTATGTTCCTGGCAGCAAGAGCGCCGAGTCGATGCTCGTCGAGTTGCGCAAGGACGGCGATGCGATGGCCGTGGTGATGGACGAGTTCGGCGGTGCCGAAGGAATCATCACCATCGAGGACATCATCGAGGAGGTCATGGAGGACATGCAGGACGAGTATGACCGCCAGGAGAAGCCGGCCGAGTGGCTGAAGAAGCTTGGCCATCATGACTACCTGGTCAGCGCCCGCGCCGACCCGTCGATGCTCAACGAGAAACTGGGACTGAAGCTGCCCGAGGGCGACTACGATACCTTGTCGGGCTTTCTCCTCGAGAATGCCCGCGAAATCCCGAAAGTCGGAACGGTAATCGAGGTGGCGGGCATCAAGTTCACCATTCAGCGTGCGACCCCGCAGGTGATTCAGGAAGTACAGATCGTCTGGTAGCCTTGGCGCCTTCGCCCCAACACCCGGTGTTGCGTCTCGCCCGCGGCGCTACCCGTCTGCGTCTTCGGGCAGCGGCGTCACGGTCACCGCAACGTCGAGTTCGTGCGCGTCACCGCCGAGAATGACACCACGCAGCGGTGATACGTCGGCGAAGTCGCGTCCCCAGGTCAGCGTGATGTGGTGGGTGTCGGGGAGCAGGTTGTTGGTCGGATCGAAGTCGACCCAGTAGCCTCCTCCCGGTCCCGGGCAGTACAAGGAGATCCACGCGTGTGACGCGTCGGCGCCGACCATTCTCGCTTGTCCGGCTGGCGGGTGGGTGAGCAGGTAACCGCTCACATAGCGTGCCGCCAGACCCTGCGAGCGCAGACAGGATAGCATCAGGTGCGCAAAATCCTGACAGACGCCGCGCTTGTCGGCCAGTACCTGCAGCACGGGGGTGGCTACCGTCGTCGCTTCGGGGTCGAACTCCAGGTCCTGGTAGATGCGGCTCATCAGCGCCAGAACCGCTTCCAGAAGCGGCCTTTGTGGCGAGAAGCAGCTGCTGGCGTAGCTGGCGAATTCGTGTTTCACGCGCACGTGCGGAGATTCGAACTGGAAGCGACTGGCGTCGACCAGGACCGGGCGCGATCCATAGTCCAGCGCATCGCGCACCTTTTCCCATGCCGGTGAGGCGTGCAAGCTGCCTTCCCCCGTCTGTCGGCCGCGGGCATCGACTGCTTCCGGTGAGCAGGCAAGGCGTGCCAGCTGCGCGTCAGCCGGCAGGTGCGGCAATACCTCTATGGTGCTCTCGGCCCTGACCTGGAGGCTGTCGTGGGGAAACTCGATGCTCAGTTCCCTGACCGGATTACCGAAGCTGTCGTGCCGTTCGCGGTTGCTGGTGGCGTCGGGCGACACGGTGATCTGGTGTGCCAGGCAACGTTGCCACGGGCAATCGCGCGGCGTCAGGTGCAGCAGTTGGCGCGACAGCGAAACCGGGCTGTCGTAATGGTAGGTCGTTTCATGAACCACATGGTAGCGGGCGGCGGGCAAGGTCACGGTGGTCAAGAGGTGAAGGTGTAGCGGCTGACGTCGCCGACGTGACTGAAATAGCGCATCGCCAAGCGGTCCGAAAGGGCGGCTGCGGCGGCTGCTGACTCGTCGAGAATGCCGGCCAGTTGCAGGCAGGGGTCGCAAGCACGGCAGTCGCCGAAGCTCTGGCCCTCGAAATTGGCAAGATCGAAGGCCTGCAGCCGTTCCAGCACCGACGGCAGTGCATCTTCACGCGGGCCGCCGAGTAAGCGCGCCAACTGGTCAAGGTAACGGAGCAGAATCTGCAGCTGAAAGCTCACCGAGTGCGGGTTGGCATCGTCAAAGACGATCAGGTCGAGCGTTGGCAGGAGCTCGGGCTGCGTCATGTAGCGCGAACGGTAGGTGATGATGCTGTCGGTCAGTTCGAGCAACCACTCGAGCCCCCCCGGTGCGCGGGTCGACTGCAGGCGCAGGAAGTGGGCGACCGTTTTGGCGAGAAAGATCAGCCGTTCGATACGTCGGCCGATGATCAGCAGACGCCAGCCGTCGTCGCGCGTCATGTTGTCCATCGCGAAGCCGGCCAGCGACGACGACGCCAGCAAGACCTGGTCGAGAAAGGCGAGTGCTTCGCCCAGTTCCGGACGCGATTCGTCGTTGCCCAGCCGGCTGTAGGTCTGCAAGCGGTGCTGCAGGCGATTGAGAGCATGCCAGTTGTCGAGCGAGAAGCGTTCGCGAACCTGTGCTGCAACCCACAGTAGGCGGCGGATATCGCCAGCGAGCCCGATGCCCCATTCCTCGCCGCAGATGGCCGCGAGCATCAGACTTTCGCGCTCTGCCTGCGAGGTCGGCACTTTCGCCTCGCTGGCGCCGGCGGGTTTGGGCTCGGCGACGGGCAGAAGCTTGAGCGCCAGGCAGAGGTCCAATGCTGAAGTCAGTGCGGGCAGCGCATCGTCACCGGCGTCCACCAGGCGCGACAGGGCAACGCGCAACAGGCGCGCGGTCTTGTCGCAGCGTTCGCTGTAACGCCCGAACCAGTACAGATTCTCGACCACCCGCGAGGACAGCCTGTCGCCGCCGCGGACCAGATCGGCCTTGCCGACCGAGTGCTTGAGCAGGCTGAACGTGTTCACCACGGCATCGGTCGACACCCAGGTATCCTTGCTCGAGCCGCCCCGCTGCATCGAGATGATGCGCGCGTTCGATGCCGCCGAGACGCGCGTCAGGCCACCCGGCATCACCACATGCCCGTTCGGCGTGGCGGTGACATAGACGCGCAGGCCGACGCCGCGCGGTAGCAGGCGCCGCTTGTGCTGCGGGCCCCAGGCCGGAGCCTGTGAGTAATTGACCAGTTCCTGCGCGACATAGGCTTGCGGCCGGGCGCGCAAGCGGGCGATCATCTCTTCCCGGTCGCTGCCGGACAGCTCGTTGCCGAACAAGGGGTCGAAATGTTGCGAGGGGTAGGAACCCTTGATCACCAGGTGGTCCAGGTTGGCGATGGTATAGTCCAGCGCCGCCCGTTCACCGCACCACCATGTCGCCACCGACGGCATTGCCAATGGCTCTCCGAGAAGCTTCGCGCAGGCGCCGGGCAGGAATCCCGGTAGCGCCGCCGACTCCAGCAGGCCGCTGCCAAGCGCGTTGGCAATCAGCACCGTGCCTGCGCGTACCGCCTGCAGGAGGCCGGGGACGCCGAGCGCCGAGTCGGCGCGCAGTTCGAGCGGATCGCAGTAGTCGTCGTCGAGGCGGCGCAGGATGGCGTGAACACGGCGCAAGCCGTTGAGCGTCTTCAGGTAGACCGACTCGCCGCGAACGGTCAGATCCTGTCCTTCGACGAGGGGAAAACCAAGGTAGCGTGCCAGATAGGCGTGCTCGAAGTAAGTTTCGTTGTACGGGCCGGGTGTCAGCAGGACGATCAGTGGCGCCTCATCGGCGTGGGGAGCCCAATGCGCCAGCGCGTCCTGAAGCTCACGGAAGAAGGACGCGAGGTGCTGGACGTTCAGGTCGCGGAACTGCTCGGGGAAGACACGCCCGACAATGGTTCGGTTTTCGAGCGCGTAACCGGCGCCTGAGGGCGCCTGGGTGCGGTCGGCGATCACCCACCATTGACCGTCAGGCGAGCGTGCCAGATCAGCCGCGTAGAGGTGCAGGTAAGTGTCGCCGGCGGGCTTGACGCCCTGGCAGGGCCAGAGGAAGTTGTTGTGGCCGTAGACCAGCGCTGGCGGCAGAGTGCCGTCCTTGAGCAGCGTTTGCTCGCCGTAGAGGTCGTGCAGGACGGCGTTGAGCAGGCGGGCACGTTGTTTTACGGCGCCGGCCAGCTGTTGCCATTCGGCAGCGCCAAGAATCAGCGGCAGCGGATCGAGTTCCCAGGGCCGGTCGGCGCCTTCGGGATCCGCATAGACGTTGTAGGTGACGCCGTTCTCGAGGATGCGTCGGCGAACGTAATCGAGCCGGTGGCGCATTTGCTCGGGTGTTGCCGCGTCCAGGTGGGCAAAGAAAGGCTGCCACGCGGGGCGAATGCCGCCGTCTTCGGCGAGCATCTCGTCGAAGCGATCGGGTGTTTGCGGGTAGCTTGACAGCAAGGATCGCGGCATCAAATGAACAGGCCCGGGAGTACCCCGGGCCAGCTGGTTTCAGGAGCGCCGCAAGTCTAGCGTAAACGGGAAGCCAGTATTGTTCGGTGCTGCCTGCACCTCGATCGCGCCGGGCGTATGACCGAAAGCCGTGAAGCGTGCCAGGCGTCGCCCCTCGGCTTCGTTGGCGTTGACCGGGTAACGATCGGGGTTGCGACCGCCGGGGTGCTCGACGTGGTATTGGCAGCCGGCGAGCGAGCGCTTCATCCAGGTGTCGACCAGGTCGAAAACGAGAGGCACGTGCACGCCGATCGTCGGATGCAGCGCCGAGGGCGGGTTCCAGGCCCGGTAGCGAACGCCGGCGACATACTCGCCGACCTTGCCGGTCGACCGCAGCGGCACCGTGCGGCCGTTGCAGGCGAGGACATAGCGGTCACTGGCCATGCCGGTCAGCTTGACCTGCAGGCGTTCGAGCGAGGAGTCTACGTAGCGCGCCGTGCCGCCGATCGCGCCCTGTTCGCCCATCACATGCCAGGGTTCGAGCGCATGGCGCAATTCCAGTTCCATCCCCAATGCCGAAATACGGCCATGCGCCGGGAAGCGGAATTCGAAATGCGGCGCGAACCACGCACTGTCGAGCGCATAGCCGGCACCGCCGAGGTCGGCGATGACGTCGTCGAAGTCCTGCTTCACGAAGTGCGGCAGCATGAAGCGATCGTGCAGTTCGGTACCCCAGCGGACCAGTCGCCCGGGTGCGTAGGGCGTACGCCAGAAGTGGGCGATCAGCGCCCGCAACAGCAGTTGCTGGGCCAGCGACATGCGCGCGTGCGGGGGCATTTCAAAGGCCCGCATTTCGAGCAAGCCGAGTCGGCCGGTGGCGCCGTCAGGCGAGTACAGCTTGTCGATGCAGAACTCGGCGCGATGCGTATTGCCGGTCGAGTCGATGAGCAGATTGCGCAGCGCCCTGTCGATGACCCAGGGGGCGACGCATTCGCTGGCGTCGGCGGTCGCCTTGGGTAACTGACTGAAGGCGATCTCCAGTTCGTACACCGAATCGTTGCGCGCCTCGTCGACGCGCGGCGACTGGCTGGTCGGGCCGATGAACAGACCCGAGAACAGGTAGGAGAGCGATGGATGGTTGTGCCAGTAGCTGATCAGGCTGCGCAACAGATCGGGCCGGCGCAGGAAAGGTGAGTCGAGCGTCGTTGCGCCACCAAAGACGAAGTGGTTGCCGCCGCCGGTACCGGTGTGGCGGCCGTCGAGCATGAATTTTTCGGTACACAGTCGCGACAGGTGGGCGGCGTCGTAGAGATGCGTCGTGCGGGCGACGAGTTCGTCCCAGGTCGCTGACGGCTGGATGTTGACCTCGATCACACCGGGATCCGGGGTGACCCGGAAGTTGGTCAGGCGCGGATCGCTGGGCGGCTCGTAGCCTTCGACGATGACCGGTGAGGCGAGCGCTTCGGCGGTCGCTTCGACGGCGCCAAGCAGTTCGAGATAGTCGTCGAGCGTCTCGGTTGGCGGCATGAAAATGTAGAGCACGCCCTTGCGCGCCTGCGCCGAAACCGAGGTCCGGGTGACCAGAGTCGCCGACTCGCCGTCTCCCGGTGCGGTTTCGTCAGCGCGGTCGGGGGCCTCGGTGGCTCGGGCAAGCGCCTCGGCGACGTCTTCCCGCGCCTTCTCGGCAAAGGCCGCACCGCTCACCGCGGCGTTGACGGCCGGCAGTCCGAGGCTGCGGCTGACGGCGAACTGCGCGCGAATGTCGCTGGCCGGGCGCAGCGCCGGGAAAGTCTGCGTGGGGTCGGGAGCGTGCACGTAGGGATAGTCCGCTTTGGCCACCCAGGGCTGCGAATCGAGCGGCAGTCGATAGCCGACCGGCGAGTCGCCGGGGACCAGGTAGCAGCGCCCACCGCGCAGGTACCATGGGCCGCTTTGCCAGCCCCCCCGTGGGCGGGCCTTCAGTGGCAGCACGTGACCGACGACCTGATCGAGTCCCTGGCGGAAAACCTGGGCCAGGCGCTTGCGCTCCAGCGCATCGTCGAGGCGGGCGTCGAAGGGGTCGACGTTGACCGGCAGCCGGTCTTCTCGCCACAGGTGATAGTAGACGTCCTCGTAGGCGGCGAAGACATAGGTCGGATCGATTGCCAGGTGCTCGGCGAGTCGGCGCAGGAAGCGCCCGGCAAGTTGTTCGTCGGCACCGTAGTCCTGGTTTTCGTCGGCGTAGAGGGCCGGATTGATCCACAGCGGCTGCCCGTCACGTCGCCAGAAACAGTTCAGCGACCAGCGTGGCAATTGCTCTCCCGGGTACCATTTGCCCTGACCGAAGTGTTGCAGTCCGTGTGCGGCATACTTTTCCCGCAAGCGGCGAAAGATCTCCGCGGCGCGAACCCTTTTCGTCGGGCCGAGCGCTTCGGTATTCCATTCCGGGCCGTCGTGGTCGTCGATGGAAACGAAAGTCGGTTCGCCGCCCATGGTCAGGCGCACGTCATCACGGACGAGGTCGGCGTCGATCTGATGGCCGAGAGCCTCGATCTGCTGCCACTGCGCGTCGCTGTACGGGCGGGTCACCCGGGGTGCTTCCCAGACGCGTTCGATTTGCATGCGGTGCTCGAACTGGCATTCGCACTTCTCGGTCAGGCCGGTGATCGGCGACGCCGAAGACGGTTGCGGCGAACAGGCGAGTGGAATGTGTCCCTCGCCAGCGAAAAGGCCCGAGGTCGGGTCGAGCCCAATCCAGCCGGCTCCGGGCAGATACACCTCGCACCAGGCGTGCAGATCGGTGAAGTCGTGATCGGTTCCCGAAGGCCCGTCGAGTGACTTCACGTCGGGTACCAGCTGAATCAGGTAGCCGGAAACGAAGCGCGCCGCCAGGCCGAGATTGCGCAGCACCTGGACCAGCAACCAGGCCGAGTCGCGACACGAGCCGAGCGCCAGTCCGAGCGTCTCCTCGGGGGTCTGCACGCCGGCCTCGAGGCGGATGACGTAACCGACCTTGCCCTGCACCCGCTGGTTGAGATCGACCAGGAAATCGACGCTGGCGCGCGGCGCCCTGGGGACGGTGGCCAGGAAGTCGGCCAGCAATGGGGTCAGCGGCAAGGGTGCGAGATAGGGTTCGAGCTCTTCGCGCTGCCAGGCCTCGTACTTGAACGGAAATGTTGCGGCGTAGGGCTCGGGGAAGAAGTCGAAGGGGTTGATCACCGACATCTCGGCCACCAGATCGACTTCAATGCAAAACTCGCTGGTTTTCTTGGGGAATACGAGGCGCGCCAGATAGTTTGCCTGCGGGTCCTGCTGCCAGTTGATGAAGTGCTGTGCCGGCGTCACTTTCAGCGAGTAGCTCAGGATAGGGGTGCGCGAATGCGGAGCGGGCCGCAAGCGGACAACCTGCGGTGCCAGGCTGATCGGGCGGTCATAGCGGTAATGTGTGACGTGATTGAGGGCAACATGAATGGACACGGTCAGCTCCAGGACAGAGGCGGGGAAAGTTCAAGAAAGGCGGCATGCACCGTGGCGCGGCGTTGGCGGCGGACAGGGTGGAGGAGGCGCAGTGGGGGCGTCAAATCTGCAACTCCTTGAGCAGATCAGCCTCCAGTTTGACACGCCCTGCGCTGTCCTCGAGATGGCTGCCGCTGATCAGGAAAGTGTCTTCGACACGTTCGCCGAGCGTGGCAATCTTGGCGGTATGCAGATTGGCGCCATGGGCTGCCAGTTGCGTCGCGATGAGGAACAGCAAACCGGGGCGATCGGCGGCGACGACGGTGAGCACGAAGAGCTTTCCGGTCTCGTCGGGTTCGAGGCTGACCAGCGGCTGGATGGTTACCTGCGGCTGCAGCGGGAAGTGCCTGACCTGACGCGAGACGCGTCCACCGCCGGGTATGTCGGCCGGCGCTGACCCGGAAAGGCGTTCGAGCAGTTCGTGCTCGATGTAACTGATCATTGCCCGATTGCTGCCGCGATCACCGACGTCGAGCAGGACGAAGGTGTCGAGGGCGTAGCCATCACGGGTAGTGTGGATCTTGGCGTCGGCGATGCTGTAGGCCGCGCGGCTGAAGAAGCCGACCAGGCGTACGAACAGGTCGCGCTGGTCGTGCGTATAGACCATCACCTCGAGGCCGCCGCCGAGGGGGCTGAGGCGCGCCTTGACCAGCGGCTTGTCGGCGTGCCGGTGGTCGTAGAGGACGCGCGCGTGCCAGGCTATTTCCTCGGCCGACTGGCGCAGGAAATACACCGTGTCGACCTGTTCCCAGAGGCGTTCATGGATCGTTTCGGGAAGTGCGAACAAGCGCATCAGGCGCCGCGCTTCCTGCTGTCGCTGGACAATGACACCCTCGGCCATTGGCGGTGCCTCGCTCGACAGAAGGTGTCGCCGGCTGGCACTGAACAGCTGTTCGAGCAACTGGCCCTTCCACGCATTCCAGACCTTCGGGCTGGTGCCGCGGATGTCGGCGACGGTCAACAGATAGAGGGCGACGAGACGCCGTTCGTCGCCGATGATGGCGGCGAATCGAGAAATCACGGCCGGGTCGGAGATGTCCTGCTTTTGCGCTGTTCGGGACATCAGCAGGTGCTGTCCGACCAGCCAGACGACCAGCTCGCCCTCCTCTTCGGCGAGGCCGTGGAGCGAGCAGAACTGCCGCGCATCGGCCTCGCCGAGTTCCGAGTGATCGCCGCCGCGCCCCTTGGCAATGTCATGAAAGAGCGCGGCGATGTACAACACCCAGGGATTGCCGAAGTCGCTGATCAGGCGGCTGCAGAGCGGGTATTCGTGCGCGAATTCCTCCATCGTGAACCGTCTTAATCGGCGTATCACCTGCAGAATGTGTTGATCAACGGTATACACGTGAAAGAGGTCGTGCTGCATTTGCCCGACAACGCGTCCAAAGTTCGGCAGGTAGCGACCGAGGACACCCAGCTGGTTCATCCGGCGCAAGGTCTGTGTCAGGCGATGACCGTAGGTGAATAGCTCGAGAAAATGAGTACGGTTGGCCGGCTGCTGCCGGAAATCCTCATCGATCAGGGTGCGGGCTCGCCACAGGGCGCGCTGCGCACGGGCGGTCATGCCGTGCAGGCCCGCGTGTTGCTGGAGGAGGAGAAAAGCTTCGAGGATGGCCTGCGGGGCGTCGCTGAAGACCTCCTCGTGCACCACGTCGAGCAATTCGTGCGCATTCTGGAAACGTTCGTTGATCGGCTGCGGTGGTTCCTGCCGAGGGGGCACGAGCGCCGCGCCGATGTTCTGGAGCAGGATGGCGTTGATCTGCAGTACCGTTTTCGCTCGCCGGTAGTACAGCTGCATTAGTTGCTCGCTGGCGCGGCGGGTGTTCGTGGCCTTGAAGCCGAGCTGCTCGGCCAGCGCCGTCTGGTACTCGAAGAGCAGGCGATCTTCACGGCGTCCGGCGAGCAGGTGCAGGCGCGTGCGCAGCCCGCGCAGGAAGGCCTCGCTGTCTTCCAGAAGCTTCTCCTCGTCTGGCGTGATGAAGCCACGTTGTGCGAGGTCCTTCCAGCACCGGCCATAGCCGGCCGCTTGCGTGATCCACAGAATCGCCTGCAGGTCGCGCAGGCCCCCCGGCCCTTCCTTGCAGTTCGCCTCCAGGCTGTAGGGTGTGTCGGCGAATCGCTGGTGACGGTCCTCCTGCTCGATTCGTTTGTTCTGGAAAAAATCGGCAGCGTTCATGTCGCGGCTTAGACGCAGCGAAAAGTCGGCGAAGAGCGGCGCGCTGCCGGTCAGCAGGCGCGCTTCGATCATCGCCGTGCGTACGGTGATGTTTCCGGCGGCCTGCTCCAGGCACTGCTCGATGGTGCGCACGCTGTGGCCGGTGTCCAGGCCAATGTCCCAGAGCAGGCAGACCAGGCGTTCGAGCTTTGTCGACAGGGCATCGTCGGCTTGCTCAGGGAGAAGAACCAAGAGATCGATGTCGGAAGCCGGGTACAGCTCGCCTCGTCCGTAACCGCCTACGGCAAGCAGCGCCAGCGTGGGCGGCAGGTGCAGACCGTGCCAGAGCTCGCAGAGGACCGCGTCGATCGTGTGGCAGCGCTCGTGGAGCAGGTGGAGAGCGTCTCCCGCGGCCAGGAACTGCTCTCCGCTCGCCCTTTGCCCGTCCTGGAGGCGCTTCTTGAAGGCGCTGACAAGCGCGCCTGGGGCGTCGCTGTCGGCGCTCATCGCTCTTGCCCGGCCGACCTGGGCGAGGGCGCGGGCCAGGGAAAAATCGTCGCTGTTCTCATCTCGTCTTTCGCTAATCAGGGTGGCCCGCCAGGGCCTGGCTTTAGCGCGATCAGTGCGATCAGCGCGGCTAGCGCAGCCCAAGGGGGCGCGGCAAATGCCCTGTCTTAACGGTAAGCAAGATTCGTGCGCGGATTTCCGGCCGCCACCGTTGGCAGGTAGGGAACGCTCTGCCTTGGGCGACGGCGCCGGCGAACTGAAGCGCGCCCTCCGCGCGGCACCCTGCACAAAACGCCTGCCCGGCTGGCGACGACGCTCCGCCGCATCGCTGCCGCGGTCTGAATGACGCCTTCCTTGGCTTACAGTGGCCGTGTCACAGACAAGGCGCCGCGTATCTCGCCAGCGACGTAGCCGGTGGCGCGATCATGCGGGTAGTCTTTGGCCAGGGCGGCCCTGAGTTCGGGTGGCAGTGAATCAGCGGGGCCGTGGCAGGTCTGGCACACCGCGATGGCCGGCAGTGCTTTCATGTAGCGGAACTGGCGTTGTCCGTTGTCGGTCACCACGATCTCGCCGACTTCCAGGTGCTGCAGCTCGGCGCCGTTGGCCGCCTGGATGTTGAATTCAGCCAGTTGCCGCGCCTCCCAGGCGTCAGGGGTGCCCGTCGTCGCGTTGCGCGCCTTGAGGCTGACGCGGCGGATAGCCCAGCCGGTTTGCTGCCGCATTTCCTGCAGCAATTGTGGTGCTTGTTCCTTGCAGATGGAGATGGCGGCGACTGGACCCTGTTCCTGAACGGCTGTCTGCATTGCCTGCACCACCTTTGGCAGGACCGGCGTTGCGGTCTTGCGCGTTTCGCTCATCAGTGCCGCAGTATCTTGCGCGCGGACGGCCTGCGTGGCCGTGGCGAGTGATAGGGCAAGAACTGCTGCGGTGGACGCTTTCATGATCGCTCCCGATTAGATATAAGAAAGCGCTAATATACTACAGCGGGTCTGGTTCGGCCACCCTGATGCTTGCCCCTCATGCACCGTAACGGTGCGTTAACGAGCGTCTCGCGCACCTTTCGCTGGCGTCTCCCGCACCTCGTCGCGCGGCTTCGCCCCGCTTGACGCTTTTTAGTGGTTTGGCACGGTTTCTGCTTGTTGATTCTTAACCCACACTGGCGGTGAGCCTCATGAATGCAGATTTCTACAACGAGATGTACGATGCCGACGGGAACTTGCGCGCTCATTACGAGGGTTTCGCGGACTGGTTGGCTGCGACCTCGCCCGAGCGCCTGGCGAGCAAACGGGCCGAGGCCGACACGGCATTTCATCGCCTGGGCATCACCTTCGCCGTCTACGGCGAGAAGTCCGGTACCGAGCGCCTGATTCCCTTTGACATCATCCCGCGCATCATCCCGGCGACCGAGTGGACGGCCCTGCAGGCCGGCTTGTGGCAACGGGTCAAAGCCCTGAACGCCTTTCTGCACGACATTTACCATGATCAGGAAATTCTCGCCGCCGGCCACATTCCGGCCGAGCAGGTACTGAACAACGCCCAGTTTCGGCGCGAGATGATCGGCGTCGACCTGCCGGCTGGAATCTACGCCCACATCGCGGGTGTCGATATCGTGCGAGCCGGGGCGGGCGAGTCCTACGTCCTCGAGGACAACCTGCGCGTGCCGTCGGGCGTCTCGTACATGCTCGAAGACCGCAAGATGATGATGCGCCTCTTTCCCGAGCTCTTCTCGCGGCACATGATTGCGCCGGTGCAGCACTATCCCGACATGCTGCTGGAAAACCTGCGCACCGTGGCGCCGAGAGGGGTCAGTGACCCGACGGTCGTGGTCTTGACCCCCGGCGCGTATAACAGCGCGTACTTCGAACACAGCTTCCTGGCTCAGCAGATGGGAGTCGAACTCGTCGAGGGGCGCGATCTCTTCGTCAAGGAGCAGGCAGTGTTCATGCGCACGACGCAGGGCCCGCAGCGAGTCGACGTGATCTACCGCCGGATCGACGATGACTTCCTTGATCCGTTGGCGTTCAACAAGGAATCGATGCTTGGTGTCCCAGGCCTGCTCGGCGCCTATCAGGCGGGTAACGTCAATCTGGCCAACGCCATTGGCGCCGGTGTCGCCGACGACAAGTCGATCTACCCCTACGTCCCGGAGATGATCCGCTTCTATCTTGGCGAGGAGCCGACCCTGCACAACGTTCCCACCTGGATGCTGCGCAAGCCAGACGATCTCAAGTACGTCCTGGCGCACTTGCCGGAACTGGTGGTCAAGGAAGTGCATGGCGCCGGCGGCTACGGGATGCTGGTCGGGCCGGCGTCGACCAAGGCCGAGATCGAGGACTTCCGCGCGCGCATTCTTGCCGCTCCGGAGAAATACATTGCCCAGCCGACACTGGCGCTGTCCAACTGCCCGACCTTTGTCGAGTCGGGCGTCGCTCCGCGGCACCTCGATCTGCGCCCCTTTGTGCTCTCCGGGAAGAGCGTCGGCATGGTACCTGGCGGCCTGACCCGGGTCGCGCTGCGCGAGGGTTCGCTGGTGGTGAACTCCTCGCAGGGTGGTGGTACCAAGGACACCTGGGTGTTGGAGAACTGAGATGGATGGAGAATCGAGATGTTGAGCCGCACCGCTGATCACCTTTACTGGCTGGCGCGTTGTACCGAGCGCGCCGAGAATATGGCTCGCCTGCTCGATGCCTCGTACCAGATGTCGATGGTGCCGCAGCCGCTCGCCGTGCAGAACGAGACCTGGCGGGCGATTCTTGCCCTGAACAGCCAGGAGGAGGCTTTTGCCCAGGCCTACGACGCGGTCAATGCGGAAAACGTCCTGCGCTTTACCGTCGTCGATGCGGCCAACCCGTCGTCGATATACAGTTGCCTGCGCGCTGCGCGCGAGAACGCGCATGCCGTACGCGGCACGCTGACCGCCGAAGTGTGGGAGACGGTCAATGCGACCTGGATCGAACTCCGGCAGCAGGACGTCGATCAGATTCTGGCGCGCGGCGTCAGCGAGTTCTTCGACTGGGTCAAGCTGCGTTCGGCGCTCACGCGCGGGGTGACCTTCGGCACCATGCTCAGGGACGACGCCGTGCATTTCGTCCGCCTCGGAGGTCTGCTCGAGCGCGGCGACAACACCGCGCGCATTCTCGACATGCAATATCACATCCTGCGCAGCGGCGACGAGGGGGCGAGTGACTTCTATCGCTGGGGGGCCCTGTTACGGTCGCTGTCGGCGTTTCAGGTCTACCGCAAGGTGTATCGCGACGCGATCACACCCGCCCGGGTCGCCGAACTCCTGATCCTGCGCAAGGACCTGCCGCGTTCGCTGCATTCGTGCGCCGACGGCATTGCTCGCATGCTGCCCCTGATTGCCAACAGCGCCTCGGCAGAGACCCAGCGCAAGGCCGGCTTGCTGCATGCCAAGTTGCACTTCGCCCGTATCGACGACGTGCTCGCCGGAGGGCTCCATGAGTTCCTGACCGATTTCATGGATTGCATCTATGAAATCGGCGCTGGCATCAACCACGACTTCCTGCTTCCCGCCTGAGGCGTCGATCGTCGGCTGTCACCTCCTGTTTCATCGGCGCTCCGCCTCTGCGCTTCGCGGTCGCCGATGGACATTTGATCGCAGCGCCGGAGTCGTGCAAGATTCGCCATGGGGGTGGGGAAGGAGCACGTGGTGCGCTCTCTTGCCGTGCCGACGCAACAAAGCAGCATCGACCAAGGAGGAGGCATGGGCTGGTTTTCGAAGGCGGACCGGAATTTCTTTCTTGCTACCGTTGTACCGGGCACGGACAGCGTACGCATCGAGAAGTATCTGGGTGTCGTGAATGGCGAAGCGATCATCGGCGCCAACATTTTCCGGGATCTGTTCTCGTCGGTTCGCGACGTCGTCGGTGGTCGTGCCGGCGGCTACGAGCGCGCCCTTTCCGGCGCCCGCGATGCGGCGCTCGACGACATGATCGAGGCGGCGAAGGAAATGGGTGCCAACGGCATCGTCGGACTCGATTTTGACTACGAAGTGCTCGGAGAGTCCAACGGCATGCTGATGGTCGCGGTCAGTGGAACGGCGGTGCGCATGGCTTGACTGCGCATGCAACGGCAGCGCGTGGACAGTCGTGCCCTTGGCCGTCTGCCGGGCAGGGCGGCAATTGCAGGCTTCGCCTGTTACCGGCTCAGCTCGCTGCCCGCAACGCCTCCAGCGACCGGGCGCTGACGCCGAGGTCGCGCCAGTTGGCCGGATGACAGGTAAACAGCAGGATCTGGTGCCGGGTCGCGGCGTCGAAGAGCACCCGTTTCATTTGCGCCAGGCGTTCGTCGTCGCTATGCACCAGCGCATCGTCAAGGATTATCAGCGTCGGACGCCCGGCTTCCCTTAGCAGGTCGGCGTAGGCCAGGCGGCTGATGACGCCCATCTGCTCGCGGGCGCCGAAGCTCAGGCTTGCGAAGGCACCCGACTCGCTGCCGCTGCTGCCCACGCGCGTCAGCGGGCCGGGCCCGAGGTTCTCGTCGATTTCCAGGCTGGCCTGCGCGAAGAGCAATTGCAGGTAGCGATTGAGGTGCCTTTGCAGGGGTGCCTGCAGCTTGCTGGTCAGCACGCGGCGCTTGTCGCGCAGCAGTTGCAGGAGATAGTCAAGGGCGCTGGCGCGCCGCCGCAGTTCTTCGCCGCGCCGCTGCGCCTGCGCCAGGTCGCGCGCCAGCTCGGCGCTGCGCTCTTCCAGCCCTTGTGCGCCCGCCGCCTGCAATTCGACGTCCAGGCGCAGTAGCGTGTCGCGGCACTCGCCAAAGCGTTTCTCGTGCTGTTCGGCGCTCCTGCCGAAGCGCTCGACGTCCTGCTTGAGGATGTCGGGCCGCGCTTCGCTGACCTCTTGCTGCAGGGCTGCGATGCGTGCAGACAGCGTTCCCCGCTCGGCGAGCGCGTCCACCAGATCGTGATTTGCCCTCGCCTCGCGTGGCGCACGGTCGGGCGTATCGAGGACTACCCGGGCGCTTTCCAGCTCGCGCCTGGCCGCGGCGAAGCTGGTCTCGGCGTTGGCGGCCGCGAGCTGCGCCTGGTGCAGGTTGTCGTTGATCTGCGTCAGCGATCTGCCCGCGGCTTCTTCGCCGGCTTCCGCGGCGACCACCGGCGGCACGGCGGGCGCGCCGTCGACTGTCGTCGGCAATTGGCGCAACGCGGCCTCGATCTCGCCGCCCCGTGCCTGCTGGCTGGCCAGTTCGCTGCGTAGCGCGTCGACCCCCTTGGGGGCCAGCGCTTTCAGCGTCGCGGTCGCTGTCCTGACTTCGCCAAGTCGCTCGGCGTAGGTCCGCTGACGGGCTTCTGCCTCGTCCAGAGAGGCGAGTCCCAGGCGCTGCAGCGCGGCGGCATGGCGGTCGCCGAGTTCGCCTTCCTGGCGCCCGAGTTGCGCGAGGTCGCTGCCGCCGGGGGCTATCTCGAGCTTGCCGAGTCCGGGAAGCGTGACCGCCGTCGCCGCGAGCAACAGTCGCTCGCCATTGCCGCTCACCGACTCGCCGCCGATCGCCAAGCGGCAACCGTCGTCCAGCGCGAAGTGCAGCCGGGTTGCCGCAGCCGCCTGGCGGATTTGCAGTTCCCTGATCTTTTGTTGCTGCTCGCGCAGCGTTTCGAGGTCGGTGAGCTTGATCTCCGCGGCGGCGGCCAGGCGTTGCCGTTCCAGCAGCGTCGCCTGTTCATCCTCGGCCTTGGCCAGCGCGGCCGCGGCGCTGGCCGCTTTCTGCCCGATCTCGTCGAGCTGGCGTGTCAGGCTGCGGCGCGTATCTTCCTGGCGCGCCAGGCGCAGAACTTCGCGCGCCGCCTGGTAAGCGGCGCTCGCCTCGACGCGCTTCGCCGACCACCGCGCGACCAGCGAGGCGCCTGCCGACTGCTCCTGGCGGGCTTTTTCGAGCGTTGCCGCGCGCGCCTCGGCCGCTTGTTTCTGGCCGGCAAAGCTCTCGAGCTGATCGCGGAGCAGCTTGATCCGATCTTCGATCTGGCCCGCGCGCAGCTTCTCGGCGGCGTGTGTTTCTTCTATGCGCGCGATGGCAGCAAGTTTTTCGCTCGCCGCCTGCTGCTCCTGGCGGAAGTGCAGCCACGGCTTTTCCTGTTCGTCGAGGAGGTGTTCGCGGCGCAGCGAGCTGAGCGTATCGACCTTCTGACGGTAGCTGGCGATCTCGGCGGTGATCGCCTCGAGCTCGCTCGCCAGCGCCGTTTCGTGCTTGATGGCTGCGGCGTAGGCGCCACGTGGCGCGCCGGTCGCCGGGGTAAGCAGCTCGTTGCGCGCGCTTTCGACGCTGGCGATCACTTCGTCGCCGCCACTGCTGGCGACCTCGCCGAGCGACTCGTTCAAGGCGCTGCGCAGATGGTCGGTGGCGTGGGTCACCGATTCCCGGACCTCCTGTGCTTCGCCCTGCTCGATCCACAACAGGCCGGGGATACCCCAGTGCTCGGCGGCGCTGGCGCCGCGCCCGGCGTAGCGAAAGCCGAGCAGGTCGGCGAGATGGTCTTCGGCGTCGGCGCCGTCCAGGCGCTGGCTGCCGACTTGCAGTTCACAGCGCTTCTTGCCGAGAAAGCTCTTGCTCAGGCGGTAGTCCTGGTTGCCGATGGAGAAGTCGAGCTCGACGCTCGGCGTTGCCGAAGAATCGCCCCAGGGGCGGAAGTCATCGACGCTGCTCGAGCGATGGCGTTCGAAGAAGGCGGCGCGCAGCGCCGCAACGACCGTGCTCTTCCCCGCTTCGTTGGCGCCGGTGAACAGGTTGATGCCGGCGTCGAGGGCGCGTATTTCCAGTGCCTGCCGGAACTGCCGGAACTGCTCGATGCGTATGCGGGTGAGCTTCACGAGGCTCCGTCAGGCGTGGCGTCCGCGGCGCTTGCGCTGCTCTCCGTGCTGACCGCTGGGGTCCCCGCGTCGATTTCCCTTGCGCCTTTTCGTTGTCGCTGGTCAAGGATTCCGGCGAGCAGCGTCAGCGCTTCGCGGGCGACCTCCGCGCCGCTTCCCTGTTGCCGTGCGCGCAGCTCGTCAATGACCTCGCCGAGATAGCCGTCGGCGCGCAGGGCGTCGATGTCGTCGGCGGTCATTTCGAGGCGCAGCGCGGAGAAGTCGGCGAGCAGAGCAAGAACGCGGCCCTCGGCTTGTCCGATCGCTTCGCGCAAGCGGCGGTGGCCCGCCAGATCGGTCTGCCCGGAGACGCTGAGGTGCACGACGTCGTCGGGGGAAAACTCGCCAATACGGTGCAGCGCCAGGTCGACGTCGCTGTTCACCTGCAGCACCAGGGCATCGGATCGCCAGCGATGTCGTCCGACGCTGAGCGGCGTCACCACCGGCAGTGCGCGCGCTGCGGCCAGTTCGACGAGCAGCGCCTGGCCAGACTGGTTGGCCCGGAAACGATCGCTTTCCGGCGTGCCGCTGTACCAGGTTCGCGCGTCCACCTGGCGCGTGCCGTGCCAGTCGCCAAGCGCCAGATAGTCGAGGCCCGCCTGCTCGGCACGCCCGGCGGCAATCGGGTTGGGCGAGTCGATGCTGTCGGCGAGGATTCCCTGGACGCTGCCGTGCGCCAGGCCGATGCGCAGCATCCCCGGCGGGGTCACGGCACTGGCAAACCATTCGCTGAGATCGTTGAAGGTGTTGCGCTGGGTCAGCGGCGCCGGCAGGATGGCGACGCCGAGCGCTTCCAGAAGCAGGGGCTCGGGCGCCAGGCACAGCGAGACGTTGCCGGGAATCGCCTGCAGGCGTGCGGCGCGCGTCCACACCGATTCCGCGAGCGCGGCGTCGTGGTTCCCTGGCAGCACTACCCAGCGACCCGAAAAACCGGCCAGGGCGTTGAACAGGCGGTGGATGGTCCGGTCGGCAACGCCCTGCGCGTCGAAAACGTCGCCGGCGACCACGACGAGATCAAGGGCCTGCTCGCCGGCCAGCGCCGCCAGGCGCTCGACGGCCCTGAAGCGCGCGTCGGCGAGCAGTGCCGCCTGGTCGGGCTCGAACTGGCCGAAGAGCTTGCCGATCTGCCAGTCGGCGGTGTGCATCAGTCTGAGCAAGCGGCCTCCTCGATCTGGTCGGCAGGCTTGCCAGCGATCGTCCTGGCGTTCCTTCGCGCGACGGACATCGCGACGGGGCTCCGAAGGGGCGGCGTATGGTTGCCAGTCTGGCCCGCCGGGGGCCGTCTGCCAGGGCGCACCGGTGCACGCCTAAGTGACGGCAAACAGGGTCAGCCTCATCGCCCGACTGCGGACGGCAAGCAGCTCCTGGTAGTCGGCACTGGCTGCCCACTGCGTCGCATCTTCCAGCGTTGGAAACTCAAGCTCGACAAAGGCGTCGAAATTGTCGCTATCGAGTTCGTTCCAGAACGCGTGCGCCAGCTTCCCCCGATAAATGACCTGGCCCCTGAAGCTCGTCACCGTCGCGCCTACCCGGCTGCGGTAGTCTTCGAAAGCGGCCGGGTCGAGCTGTTTGATCAAGCCGACGAGTTTGACGGTCATTGCCTGCCTCCTGAGCCTCGGCGGACCGGCAGGACCTCAGCGGTCCGGACGGCGAAAGCCATTGTCGATCCAGGCGCTGGCGCTGCCCATGCTGAGCTTGAAGCTCGGCGGCACGCGCACCTGCGCCAGTTGTTCGCCGAAATCGTCGCTGGCGCCGAGCAGGGCATGTGGATCGTACTCGTCGGGAACGATGTCCAGCGTCACCGTGATCCGCCCGGACGGCGCGTCGACCGTGATGCTCTTGTGGTGCAGCGCATGCAGCTGCTGTTCGTGGCGGCGCAGCACTTCCGCTGCCGTCTTCACCAGGGTGTGGAACGCCGCGCCGTCGAGCGGCTTGGGATTCCTCTTGTCGCGGCCCATGGTCCATGGCCCGACCAGGGCGGGCTCGGATTCGCCGTCCTTGAACATCTCCACGGCCCATCCGTCGCCGTCCTCGTTCTTGATGACGCGGGCGGTCCAGCCGTTGTTGATCCACAGGCGCGGCGAGTTCACCACGCCGGGCAGCTTGGCTTCGCCTTCTTCCTGGCTTTCGTTCGTTGTCATGGCTGAATTCTATCCCGCCATGGCGCGTGGCGCGATACAGGGCAGGTCGCGGCTACTTCTTGCCGTCCTTGGTCTGCGCGGTGGCGGCGCGGCTCTTGGCGTCCTGCTCGCTGGCGCTCGGTTGGTCGCCGAGTACGCTCTTCAGCGGGCAGATCTTGAAGGCTGGGCACTTCTGGCAACCAGCGACGATGGCAATCGGGCAAACGGTCACGGTCGTTCCTTTCGATGATCGGGAAAGAAAAGAGTATGAGCGTGATGGCGACGAGAAACTAGGGCGCGGCGCCTAAAGGCCGTGATTGGTGGTCAAGGCTGCTTCCCATCCCGGGCGTCGCATCGCCGAGCGACAGATTTCAGTGGGTCAGGGAAACCTCCGGGCCTGCTATTCGGCCCGCTTCACGCCTCACGACGAAGCTGGACCACTGCCCCTTGCGCATTGCTCGTTCGAGCGGCTTGCGCGACTTCAATGGTGACGATCGTCTTGCCGATCGGCGCGAGCGCAATGCCGGCAAGCTTCAGGTGCTGAATGGCGAACGGGATGCCGATGATCGTCAGCACGCACGCCAGCGCAGCGGTGAGGTGGCCAATTGCCAGCCATAGCCCGGCAAAGACAAACCAGATGACGTTGCCGACCAGCCCCAGCACACCGGTGCCGATGTCCTCTTGCTGATTGAGCTCGTGTCGGCTGATCGCTTCCCTGCCGAATGGAAAGAACGAGAATTGACCGATCACGAAGCTCGCCCTGGCCCACGGGATGCCGACGATGGTCAGCAGGGCGATCAGGCCTGCCAGCCACCAGGCGAGGCCCATGACCAGGCCTCCAAAGATGAACCAGAGAAAATTTCCGATGCTGCGCATTGCCTTGGCCTTTCCTTGGCGTCCGTTGTTCGTGGACGGTATTGTGCCGCAAGATCTCGCCCAATCTTCGCGTACGTCCCCTATCGCCACCCTCGACCAACGGCTAGGCAAAGATGGTCTGCATCTCCTGAGCGTCGGCTTCGATCGCCGGCAGCAGGTCAGCATAGCGCTCGCGGAAGGCTGCCGTTTCGCCGGCGTTCGGGTCGACGTCCTGATGCAGCCATTCAAAATGAGTGCCGGCCAGGATGTTGCCGACATAAACGATGTCGGCCAGCGTCTGTATCGCCGTCGACGCTGTCAGCGCTGGCCGTGGCTGATCGTGATCGATCGTCGCGTTGACGATTTCCTCGGGCATGCCGAGGGCGCCGAGCAGCGAGACGCCGATGCCTTCATGCCACTGCATGATCAGGAAGCGCATGCTGTCGGGGCGCGCGCACAACTCCGGGTACTGGACCGCCCGGTAGAGCATGTAGAAAGCACCGAGATCGTGGACCAGGCCGGCCAGGAGGGCCTCGTCCTGGTTGATCCGCGTCTGGGTGCGGGCAAGAATGCGCGTCGCCGCGGCGGTTTTCAGGGTGTGATTCCAGAGGGCGACGGTGAGGTCGCTGAAAATCGCGATGTCCTTGGAGCGCATGAGCTGGCGCATGGCGATGGCCAGAGCCGTGGTGCGCACCAGGTCGACGCCCACGCGGGTGATCACCGCCTTGAGATCGAGAGCCGGCGCGCCGTGGGCCTGGTAGAGGGCCGAATTGGCCAGCTGCAGCAGTCTGGTGGCCACCAGGGGCTCGAGGCTGACGATGCTGCTGATGCGCGTAATCGGCAGATCTGGATTCTGCAATTCCCGGCGCAGGCGGAAAGCGGCGTCGAAGCTGGTCGGAAAAACAACGTCGCCGGCAGCCAGTTCATCGGCGATATCCTTGATCATCTGGAAGCGTTGGGCGCTCAGCGCTTGTCCATGCTTGTCGGCAATAGGCTCTCGGCTTGCAGTCATGATGGGGTGACTTGCTCCTCTGGTTCTTCGGTCCTGGGATGGAAAGTGCTCGCCAGGGGCAACGACCCGGCGCAGGCAGACGCGCGTCGTCGTCGCTGTACAGTCTTCTCGGACGAGCGAGCGGCAAGCGGCCGATGACAGCGCAAAGGACGGCGCACCCGCCTACTGGAAACGGCAGGCACCCGGGCCATCAGGATGGCCACAGCTTCCGCAAGGGCCGGGCAGGTCGTTGGCGCTCGCAGTCGAGCCGGTGAGCGCGGCAAAAGCGGACAGCTTCTTGCGCAGGTCGCTGCTCTGGCAGTCCGGGCACGCCGCGGCCGGCGAGGAGTGACGCACCAGTTTCTCGAACTCCTTGCCGCAGGCAGAACACGCATATTCATAAATGGGCATGATTTTTCTACTCCGGAGTATTTCGCGATGATGCCTGAAAGTCCGGCGCTTTGCGGGCGCCCTGTGGCATGCGAAGGAATCAGCACGGCAGGCGAGCCCGCGCCGGCGCATACTACTGCGGAACTGGAGGCATGGGAGAGGGTCTCTCGCATATTCCCGCTCGCGGGAGTTCGACTTTCCGAGCGTGAGCACAGCGCGTCCTCGCTTCACCACTTCCAGCGTTTCATCTGCGTTATCTCCCCGTCCGCGGCGGGGTAGATCGGCAGCAGGGTGTTTTGCCGTCTTCAGGACTGGCTGCTCATGAAGAATGACGTTTTTCTCAGTTACGCCGAAGAGGATCGTGTGCTGGCAGCCCAGATCGCGGCGGCGCTGACCGCCCGTGGCTGGTCGGTCTGGTGGGATCGCCAAATACCGCCGGGGAGGACCTGGCGGCAGACGATCGAGGAGGCCATCACCGGAATGGGCTGCATGGTGGTGTTGTGGTCCACGCACTCGATACAGAGTCCCTGGGTCCAGGAAGAGGCCGAGGAAGGCCTGGCTCTGGCGCGCCTGGTACCGGTGTTGATCGAAAGCGTTCGCCCGCCGATGGGCTTTCGCAGCATTCAGGCTTGTGACCTGCGTCAGCGGGACGGAGAAATGACGTCGGCAGCGGGCTTCCAGCAACTGCTCGTGGCCATCGAAGCGCTCGTTGGGGTTGCATCGAGCCCGGTTCGGGAAACCATCCGGCAGGATAGGGAAAGCACCGCCACCGAGACTCGGCAGGTGCCGGCAGAGCTGGAACGAGGCGGCCGCCGAATGGCCTTCATTCTGGTCGCTTGCGCGGTGGCCCTGGCGGCGGCAATTGTTCATTATGCCCTGCCTGGACCTTCGTCGAATACTCGTGAGGCCGTCGTTGTGCCGGCGCCGCTTCCCCGGTCATCTTCGCCGGTGGACGTACCTGCCAGCGCCGAGTTGGCCGCTCCCGGCACATTGCCATCGGCAACGGCCCCCTCAGCCGCGCCGTCCGAGCCCAGGAAGGTCGTTGCCGCAGCGACGGCGCGGCCGGCCACGGCCGCGCCCCGGCAAACACAGAGCATCAAGGAGCCGCGCTCACCGACGCTCAGCATACGCTGCGCGGCGATACGCGATCGACGCGACCTTGGTGACCCCGTAAGCCCCTCGGAACTGAAGGAGTGTCGATTATGAAGCCGCCCATTCCATCCGCTGTCCGGCTGCCTGCCCTGGCCCTGCTGGCGCTGCTGCTCGCCGCTTGCAGCGAACTGCATCGCCCTGGTGACTCGTCGGCAACGCAGACTTCGCCATCGGCAACGGCAGCTCCCGCGGCTGCGCCGGCAGCCGCGATGAAGGTCTTGCCGCACGGCGATGCCGTGTTGGCGGCAGCCAACGCCCTTTTTACCACTACCAAACTCGCCGAGGGTGCCAACCGGGTGAACGTGGTTATCGATCCGCTGGTCGATGGCGTAACCGGCGAGCAATCCACTGCCACGGTGGCCATGGGGCAACGCATCGGCGAACTGGCGAGGAGCCGCTTTCCGCAGTTCAATATTCAGCCCTTCCAGGCGGACACTCTGGCGGCGAGCCCGTTGGTGCTGGTCGGTACGTTCACGCCGGTAAACAGCGAAGGGAAAAGCGAAGGCGATCGTGAGGCCTTTCGCATCTGCCTGGCGCTGGCCGACCTCAAGACGGGCAAGATCGTCGGCAAGGGTGTGGCGCGATCACAGATTCGCGGCGTCAACACCACACCCACGCCGTACTTCCGCGACAGTCCGGCGTGGGTCAAGGATCCGCGGATCGACGGTTACATCCGTACCTGCCAGGGCAGCAAGGCAGGCGATCCGATTCCGCCCGCCTATCTCGACGGCCTGTTGACCGCGAGCATCGTCAGCGAGGCCATTCAGGCCTACAACAGCGGGCGCTATCGCGACGCGCTCGAGCGTTACGAGGCGGCTGCCGCCAGCCCCGCCGGCTTGCAGTTGCGTGTTCTCAATGGACTCTACCTGGTGCGTAGCCGGCTCGGACCAAAAGCCGCCGCCGAGCAGGCGTTCACGCAATTGGTGGATTTCGGGCTTGAGACCCAGCACCTGGGCATGAAGTTTCTCTTCCGACCGGGCAGCACGGCGTTCGTCACCGATTCGCCCCTGTCGCGCTCTTACGGAGAGTGGTTGCGTATAATCGCCCAGCGCAGTACCGTCAAGGACGTTTGTCTCGAAGTATCCGGCCACACCAGCCGCACCGGTCCCGCGCCACTCAACGAGAGGCTTTCCCAGTTGCGGGCGGAGTTCGTGCGCAACAAGCTGATCGACGCTTCGCCAGCGCTCGCCACCAGGACGCTCGCGGTCGGCATGGGCTTCAGCCAGCCGCTGGTCGGTACCGGACGCGACGACGCCAGCGATGCGCTCGACCGCCGAGTGGTGTTCAGCGTGATCGCTTGTCAAGGTGCCGGCGGGAAGTAAAGCGCCAACCCTACCAACGTCCCGTGCACCTGGCACGGGAAAGGCTCAGCTACCGCATGCAGATCAACCGTTTTCTTCTCGCGCTTTCACTCAGCCTCGTCGCCGCAAGTGCCCAGGCGAGTATCTATGGTTACGTCGACGAGCAGGGCGTCGCGCATCTGGCCACCGAGAAGATCGATTCGCGCTACAAGTTGTTTTCACGCGGCAATGCTCTGCAGCCGTCGTCAGCGCTGGCCATCGAAGAGGAAAGGCCTGAACTGTCGCGCTATTTTTCTCAGCATCCAAACCTGAAGAAGTTCGAACCCCTGCTGAAAGCGGCAGGCAAGGACTTCGCTGTCGAATCCGCCTTGCTCAAGGCAGTCATGGCTGCGGAGTCGGGCTTCAATCCGGAAGCGATCTCCCCCAAGGGCGCCATCGGCCTGATGCAGATCATGCCGGCGACGGCCGAGCGTTATGGCTTGCGCGGCGACAGGAAGAAGACCCTCGAAGAGAAGCTGACCGACCCGGAAATCAACATCCGTCTGGGTGCGCGTTACCTGCGTGACCTTCAGCGCATGTTTCCAGATCAGCAACATCTGGTGCTCGCTTCGTACAACGCCGGCGAAGGCGCCGTACAGCAGTACAAGAACACCATCCCGCCTTATCCCGAAACCCGCAACTACGTGCAGCTGGTCACGCAGATCTACCAGTTGTATCAACCTCGGGCAGCGATACCAAGGACCAACGCCGGCGTCGTCACCAGCACTGGAGCAAAGGACAAGCGCCTTCGCCTGACCATTCCCGGGCAGGCGGCGCCAGCGGCAAAGGCGGCCAGGGGCAATTAAACCCGCGCCTCACAAGGTCTTCAGGTACTCCACCAGCGCGTCCTTGTCGGCCGCTGACAAGCCTGTCCCGAACTCATGCCCCTGGCTGCTGCCGGCCTTGCCGCGGGTGTCGAGCCGGGTGCCGACGCGCTGCGCCGCCGGCGTATCGGTCACGAAACCGACCTTGGTCTGGTCGTAGACGTCGTATCCGCGCCAGAAAACCGTCGGCCGCTGTGCCGCCGGTTCCAACAGGTCGCGCAGCGTCGGCACCGAGCCGTTGTGCAGGTACGGCGCTTTCAGCCAGATGCCGTCGAGAAAGGGGGTGACGTAGCCGATCAGGTCTTCCTCGACCAGGCCGCGGCGTTCGAGTCCCATCTCCTTGACCACCTGGTTGGCCTTGATCGCCGCGTCCCTGTTCCAGGAATCGAGGCGGCCACGGTCGGTGCCGACCTCGGCGAGCGGTAGCGGCCGCCCGGTGAGTTCGCTGGCGTGGCAACCGGCGCAGTGGGCGTCGAACACGGCTTTACCGGCCGCCGCCTTGTCGGCGTCGATGGCGAAGGGGTATTTCGGTGGCGGCAGTTCGGAGAGGTAGCTGTGCAGCCATTGCACCTGGGCGACGAAATCGGCCTTGTTCGCCGGTGCGGCGCCAAGCAGGCCGAGGGCCGAGTCCATGATCACCGAATAGGCGTCGCTGCTGTCGCCGGCGTAGTTCATGCGCTGGCCGTTCTCCCAGACGTACTTCTTGAGGTTCCACACCGAGGGCATGTCGGTGGGGCCGAAGGTGTCGTCCATCGGGGCGCCGATCATGAAGTACTTGGTGAGGTTCATCGCGTCGTCTCGGCCACGTCCCCAGTCGGGGAAGTCGGGGCGGTAGATCCAGGCGAACTGTTGCTCGCGTTCGAGCAGGCGCTTCCTGGTGATCGGGATGACGAAGAAGCGGTAGAGGACCTGGTCGATGATGTCGAGATCGGTGACGCGATTGATTTCGGCCATCAGGATGTCGGCGTTGAAGCGCGGGTCCTTGGCGCAGTCGATCAGATAGCGGAAAAAGCCTTCGACGTTGGTGGTGTGCGCCGGTCCGCCGACGACGAAAACCGGCGTGGAGTCGGGCGACTCCCGGTAGCTGGTCGTGTGGCAGACGGCGCAGTTGTTCGCCACGCGTGGAAAACCGATGGTTTTCTTGCTGAAGCCGGCCGGCAGTTCCTGGCCCTCTTCCCAGGGAACGCCGAGCGAGGCGTAGCCACCGGGAAGCACCTTGCCGTCCTGCGTCAGCTTTTCGGGAAAGACGCGCGGCAGGACGTAGAAGATCCAGTAGGGGATGCCGGCGTCGTGCTCGGCGCCGATCGATCCGTACTTGAAGCGTGTCTCGAAGTCGGCGCTCACCCAGTCGGGTTGCGGGTGTTCGCGGAATCCGCGGTCCCAGGCGATCCACCCGCCAATGACCACGGCGACGATGATCACCACGCCGATGGCGCGGAACCAGGTTCTGCAGGATCGCATGCTCATCGTGGGCTCCTCAGAAGGTCTTCATGAATTCGACCAGCGCGGTCTTTTCGTCGGCACTCAGCTCGGTCCCGTAGGCCTTGCCCTCGTGGCCGCCGTTGCCGTTGCCGGGGACCGCGGTGTCGAGAAGGAAGAACGGCTGACCGTTGCGCTGCGCCTGGTCCGAGACGAAGCCGACCTTGACCGGGTCATAGACGTCGTTGCCGCGATAGAAGGTCGCGGGGCGCGCCGCAGCGGGTTCGAGCAGGTCGCGCAGGCTGGGCACCGAGCCGTTGTGCAGGTAGGGCGCGCGCAGCCAGATGCCGTCGAGCGGCATGTTGGCGTAGCCAAAGGTCTTGCGGAAGTGGGTGAACCGCCACGGGTAGCCGGCGTAGAGCGTCGCCTGGTTCACCGCCAGCGTGTAGGAGTAGGAATCGAGGCGTCGCCGGTCGGTGCCGATCTCGGCCAGCGGCGTCACCTTGCCGACCAGCTCGCCGCTGAAGTCGCTGCCCGACGCACCGTGGCAGCGGGCGCAGTAGGCCTTGTATATCGGCGCGCCGCGCAACGCCAGTTCGGCGTCGACCGGGAAGAACTGGCTGAAGCTGGGCGGTGAGACATCGAGAATCCAGTCCTCGACGCGGCCGATACGTTCCAGGTCGATGGTCGGCGGCGTCGTGCCGGTGCCAAAGGCGGCGCTCTTGTTGCGCTCCTCGACGGTGGTGTTGTTGCCGTCCCAGTGGAGCTGCATCTCGTGCGGCTCTTTGCGCTGGCGTTGCCGCCACAGCGAGGGAAAATCGGCTGGCGCGTCGAACTCGTCGGGGTCGAGATGGGCCATCGGGAAGTTGAAGATCACTTTCGCCGAGTTGAAGGTGTCGACGCGTCCGGGCCCCCACTCGCGCTGCTTGAAGACCCAGTCGAAGCGCCCGGCGAGCGCCAGCACGCGGTCGCGCATGATGGCGATGGCCACCGGATAGACGATGTAGCGGTCGAGCAGGTCGAGTTGCCCGCCCTGGCGTTCAATCTCCGGCAGGATGAATTCCTTGGCGAACTTCGGGTCGGCGGCGCAGCGGAAGAAGAACTCCTCGAAGCCCTTCATGTTGAAGGTCGCTGCCGGCATGCCGAGGACGATCGTCGGCGGCTGGTCGGCTGCCGTGCGCACGGTGCTCGTGTGGCAGACGGCACAGTTGACGAAGACACGGTCGATTCCCTGGTAGCGGCGCTGCGAGGTGCCGATCGGCAGGTCGCGGTCGCTGCCGTCGGCGTTCTTCTCGAAAACCATTCCCAGCGACTGGTAGCCCTTGCCGGGCAGGTATTGCGGGCAGACATTGGGCAGCGCACGCCAGATCCAGTAGGGGAAGCCCATCTCGTGCTCGCCACCGGTGGACCCGTACTTGAAGTGTTCGGTCGGGCTGGCATAATCCACCGCCACGTCACCGGCAAAGCGCTGGACCAACCAGATGACGACCAGCAGCGGCAAGACGACGGTGACGATGAAGAGAATGATGAAGCGTCGCTTCCAGGGGCTTCTTGCGGCTGCTTGCGGTTCGTTCATGCTGTGTTCCCCTTTTTCTCGTTCTCAGTGCGCTGGCAGGCACGGACGTAGAGCCTCGTAGCCGCCAGCCAGCAGGGTTGCGAGTTGCGGTGGGCGACCCGTCTCGGCGCGTAACCATTGCGCCACCTGAGCGAGCATGGCGGCGCGCACCGGGCTGCTGCGCCATGCGTGGGTGTCGCTGGCAAAAGCCGGCAACATGCTTTCCGGTGGCATTGGCGTCTTGGCGCGCTGCGCCGGCGCCAGGTCGGCCATTGCCAGGCGGACGTAGAGGCGTTGGGCGCAGTGGCGGAGGCTGGCGCCGACTTCCGCCGGAGATCCGTGGAGAAAATTCGGCGGAAAGGTTTCGGCGCTCTGGTGGCAGGCGGCGCAGTAGGGTTGAAAGCCACGCACGAGCGGGTCACCGCTGCTGCCCGGCGCCTGTCCCGGCGCGACGGCGGCGACCTCCAGCTGCGCTGGCGGCAGGTGCTCGGCGGCCGCGCAGCAGGGCGCCGCGGCCGGCGCGCCGAGTTCGGCGAACAGCGCCGAAAAAAGCGGCCGGCGCGGGAAGGGATCGGGTCCGAAAAGAGTCGCGGCTTGCGGACCGGCGGCGAGGCGGTCGATGGCCTGTTGCACGATGGCGAAATCGTCGCGGATTTCCAGCGTCGCTTCGCCGTCGACCAGCCCATCGCCGCCAGGCGTGGCGCCCGTGCCGCTAGCCAAGGTGGCTTCGCTGCGGCGAATGGCGATCGAGTGGATCACGTTGGCGGCGGCGTTTCTCGCCGGCAGCCCGTCTACGCGTGGTGCCAAGGTCGCGCCGGCTGCGTTCGCCGCCGTGACGAGGGTCAGTTCCACATCGTTCAGGGCGCTGCCGCCGGGCAGCGCCAGCCTTGCCAGCCGGCCGCCACTCGGCCTCCCGGCGTGCACCGACAGCGTTCCGGCGAGCAGGGTGCCATCCACCGCGGAGCAGCGCAGCGACCAGCGCGAAGCGACTCGGGTGTCGATCCGGCAGGGAACGCTGAGGCGCTGTGCCGCCGGTGGAGCCGATGGAGTGGGTGGTGTCAGCCGCTCCAGCGCACTCGCCAATTGCCGCCGGTCAGGGTCGGAGACGAACTCTGCCAGGCCGGCCACCAGCTGCCGCAGCGCGTCCGCAGCGTCGGGCCGCCAGAGCGCCCCGGGCGGACGCGGCAGGAGTGGATCGAAGCGCGCCTGCACCTCCGACAAAGCCACGCGAGCGGCCGCGTCTGCAGGCCAACTGCTCGTCCCCTGCAGGGGGTTGCGGTTGGGAATGTCGGGATTGCCGCTGGCCAGTCCGCCCGGCCAGCGGCGCCGCGCCTGCGCGCGCAGCGGCTGGTCGACCGAGCGCTCGAAACGGGCATCGGGCGTCCACGTCTGACCGCCGGCGAGGGCGTGCCGCAAGGCGGCCGCAAACAGACCCGCACGGCAGCCTTGCGCCTCGGCGCTATTGCCGCCGCAGCCCTCGCGCCACAGGCGCTGGGTGAGGGCAAAGCCGTTGGCGCGCTCACTGGCGTTGTCGATGGCGTAGGGAACGTCGATGCCGCGCTCGGGGGGAATGCCATAGAAGCTCTGGCCGCTGGCCAGCAGCGCTGCGGCGACCTTGGCGTTGGCGTTGGTCTCGTCCCATAGAGCGCGCGAAAAGATCGGCGCGCCGTTCTGGTGGCAGGCGAAGCAGATCGTCCGGTTGGCGTAGGCCAGACGCGGCTTGCCGCCGGCACGGTAATCCTTGAGCAACAGGAACTCGAAGCGGCCGGCAGCCTCGTTGTAGCTGATGATTTCGACGACCGCCGACTTTTCCTGGTAGCCAAGGTAGAGGCGATCCTTGAGCAGCGGCACATCGCCCGCTATCGGCGGGCTGTCGACGGCGACCACCACGCGGGGAGAGGCGAAGTAGTCGGGGGCGGCGGCTGTCCGCTGCAGCGAGCGGCCCAGCGGAATCAGGACGCGCTTGGCCGGTGGCAGTGGGCTGGCCGGATCGCGCTGGAGCTGGGCGTCGATGCGCGCGAGCAGAGCCTCGAAAGGAAACGGCACTTCGATCTCTGCCGCAACACCTCGCCGCACGGCAAACATCTGCTCGAAGAGCGAACGCCCGTGGCTGGGCAGATGCTCGCCGGGATCGGCCGGATCGACCACCGGCAGCGGCAGCGCTTCAGTCGCCCGCACCGGCATGGCGCAGATTGCTGCGGACCCCGCAGCGAGGCCGAGCAGGATCGCCAGCGAGGTTGCGGACAAGCGCATCGTCAGCCTCCATGCCCCGGGCGCGCCTTGCTCAGGGCTTGCCGGGCTTGGGCGGTGCAGCAGCGATGACGCTGCGTTGCTGCGTTCCCGGCCAGCAGTCTTCCTGCACCTTGCCGGTAGCAACGAAATTTGCCCGCGCCTTGTCGTCGGTGTCCTTGTCGTAGAGCGTGAAGTTGAGCGCGAAACCACGGTCCAGATAGGCGCGGCCAAGGTAGAAGCCGGGACGGATCATGCGGATCTCGTCGCGCACCTTGAGGCCTCGCCGGCCGGCGAGATAGTCGGGGTTTTCCTGGTAACCGGCGATTTCGTCGCTAAAGAAGTAGTCGATGATGATCGATTCACGCCGCGAGTCGAGCAGGCTCTGGCCGCAGTAAAGCTTGGCCGGGAAGAGCAGCCAGGTCTCCTTGCCCGCGTAGTTCATTTTCTTCGGCTCGCCTTCGACCAGGCCGACCTTCTTGAGCAGCGACAGGTCCTCGATGCGGTTGCGCAGCACGCCCTCGTCGCGGAAGAAAACCTTGCCGCGCCAGAGCACTTCGCCGATTTCCTCGACGACCAGCCCCTTGAGGTGCAGGACGGTGCCCCCGAAGCCGCCGACGAGCTCGGAAAGCCGGAACTTGCCGCTGCTTCCGCGCGGCAGCAGAATGCGGCCCTCGAAAGCACCATCCGGGATCGGGCCGGCCGTCAGGCGGGCGTAGATCTGATCGATCTGCTCCTCGTCGAGCGTCGCCAGGTAGTCGGGCGTGATCTTGGCCAGTTCGGCCGGCGGAATCGGGAACTTGTAGTCCACCTGCGCCAGGCTCATTTTCGTTTGGTAGCTCTTGGCGTAGGGCGCGAAAGTAATCTCCGGGGGTTCGGGCTTGCTGCACGACGCCACCCCGAGGGCGGTGAGCGCGGCGAGGGCGATACGAGCAATCCGACCGAAACGTACTCCGCCAGGCAGCGAGTCCAGGCGGCCCGGGGTCAAGGTGTGCGGCAGTCGCATGATGTGATCTCCCGTTTCCTTACAGCGTGGCGAGGAAAGCGGTGAGCGCTTTCTTGTCGGCCTCGGAAAGGTCCTCGCCGAAGCGGTGACCCTGATTCTCGATCTCCTCGGTGCACGTCTGGTAATTGGCACTGATGAAATCGCGTTGCTCGCGCAGGATGTCGACGAAGCGCGACGGATTCTTGATGATCTCGTCGGCGATCGTCTGCAGCGTCGGCAGAAGGCTCGCCTTGCCAGCCGCTTCGAGCCGGTCCGGGTGGCGCTTGGCGAGGAACAGGTCGCCGATCAGCTGTTTGTGCATCAGGCCGTTGAGGAAACCGGCGCTGGTGCCGGCCGGGATCTTCACCTGCCCGAAACCGAACAGCGGCTTCTCGGTCTTGCCGTCGAGTGGTCGGATGCCGACATCGATGAGCAGGTCGGCGTTGGTCAGCGTCCGTTTTTTGCCTCTCTCCTTCGGGTGGAGAAGTTCGAACATCGACAGCTTGTAGAGGTCGAAACGGCCCTCGACGCTGGGATCGTAGCGCAGGCAATCGGGCTGTTGTGCGAGCAGCTGGCCGCCACTGTCGACATAGCGTGCGCGGTGGAAATCGTTGGCCTTGTTCGCCGGCTTGCCACAGATTTCCGGCCCGATGGCGTTGTTGTGCATGAATGGCGCGGTCGCCCAGATATTGACCAGCGAGACGTTGCGCATGTAGCCACGACCGGCGTCCTTGAGTTCGTCGCGTTCCGGAATGTCGGCGACCACCGGGCGCTCGCGCAACGTCTCCGATGCGGATTCCATGTACAGGTTGCCGGCTTTGTGGTTGGAGTGCAGCGAGCGGCAACGGAAAGTGCCGACTTCAGTCACCGGTGTCGCCTGATCGTTACCCAGGAAATCGGCTCTGATCTTGCGCGGATGCGCTTCGCTGGCGGCGGCGAAATCGCGGTTATTGAACGAGCCACCTTCGCTCTCGGGAATGCTCGAATGGCAGCGCGCGCAGTTTTCGGCGAAAACGAGCTGGCCGCGGCCCACGGCGCCGGCACCGAATTCGGTTTCCAGGTCGCGGACCAGATCGGCACGGCTGTAAGCCACGCTACTTGTTCCCGCCTGGCGAACGTTGGCCAGCGCTGCGTAGAGGTCGGTCTGGTCCGACTCGGCCGAGGCAAAGAAGTCGAGCACGTTCTGCAGCCGGTCCTCGACGGCCCGGAAGTTCGGGCAATCGCGCCGGCACTGGCCGATGTCGAATGGCGTCTGCCCGAAACCACGTTGCTCCGGATCCACCTCGCGCATGTCGGCGAGGTGGTTGACCCAGCACTGCTCGGAACACGAGCCAATGTTGAAGTACACGCGCTGGATCGCCTCCAGCGCACCGGTCGAATCCTCGCCGCCCTTGAGGATGTGATGGACGCCGGGCAGGACGACTTTCTTGCCGCCCAGGTTGACCGGCGTGACGTCGTCGTTGCGCGTGCTGCGCTGCCAGCACTTGCCGTCGCGACCCGGCTCGCACCAGCACTTGCTCTCGTCGCTCTCGCTTCCGCAGCTTGCCGCCTTGCGCCATTTGGTTACCACCTCGCCCTTGAATACCGGCCGCTGGGCGACATTGATCAGCGCGTTGATGGTCCCCGGATTGTTGACCTGATCGTGCGAAATCGCCGAAGTGTCGGTGACGCCGGGACGGGCGTGCGCGAACATCTGGTACTCCAGGCTGCTCATCGGCAGACCCGAGCCGAGCAGTTCGGACATCCGCGTGTATTGATTGCCGATCAGTCCCTTGATGTTCTCCCACCTGGGATGTGCCGGGTCGGCGGGCGGGTTGAGCGGGTCGAAGGCGATATGGCAGGAGCCGCAGGAGGTGCCGATCAGGAAGGGTGGCTCCACCGAGCCGTCGGCAAGTCGGCTCACCCGCTGGTCCGATTCGATTCCGGTCTTGGCGATGAGCGGGCTGTCAAAGCCCGACCAGCTGCCTGACTCGCCGTTCAAAGCCTGCCACTTCGCGGCGTCGAAGCGCGGGTTGGGAAACTTGCGAATCCCCAGCGCACCGGTCGAGGTGCCGAACTTGAGATCGCAGGCCGAGTGCCGCTGGTCGACCTTGCCGCCCTGGCTGTGCGGGTCGTCCGGGTCGAGGGCCGCGTCCTTGAGGCCGCAGGCCGGGTCGATGTAGCCGGGCTTGCCGACGTACTTCAGGAGCACGTCGTCGCCAGGGCACCAGTCGAAGCCGTAGGTTTCCGCGGCTGACTTGGCCGGGCAGTCGGGGTCGCCCGGCTTGCAGCACGAGGGGTCGTTGATGATTCCCCAGGCCCAGAAACGATCGTCGCGCTGGTCGGCACGCAAGACGCGGAACCAGTCGACCAGGACGCCAATGCGCTGCTGAAAGGTATAGGTATGGAAGCGATCGTTGCCGGCAGTGGCCTTGAACCAGATCAGCCGTCCGACGCATTCCGATTCACTGAGTCCTTCGCGGGCGCAGGCTTCGTGATATGGAGCATCCTGATCGATGATCGACGCTTCCGGAAGCGCTTGCGCGGAAGCTGCGGCAAGCAGGCCTGCCGGCGCGCCTTGCGCATGGGCATCGCCGATATTGACACTGCGCTGGTGGAAAACGCCAATACCAGTGCCGAGAATGAGTGTGGCCACAAGAGCGGCAAACAGATTACGTTTCATGCGTTCTCTCCTGACGGGCACAAAAAGCTTGAAACCCCAAAGGCGGCAAACTCGACGGCAGTGTCGTCGCCGGCAGGGCAGTATCTGTTCGGGTGTCAGCCCTGTCAAGCGCTGGCGCTTTCCGCGTCGCACGGAATTCAGTCGCCAATTGTGCGCCAAGCACGCTTGTTAAATTATCGCGCTAGCGTTCCAGCGGGCCAAGGTGACCGATGCCGGTTGGGCAGTCGCTGGTCAAGGTGGTTCCGCGCGCCAATGTGGCCGGCACGTTTCCGCTGCCCCGTTACGCGCATGCAAGAAGGCGCTGCAGCCGCTATCGGCCGCAGGCCGGTACCGGCAATGGGCGTTGTCGCGTGCGAGAAACCATACTCAGAGAAAATATATTAAGCTTCAGCATCTTGACTTCCGCAGGATTATCGACTGCGTGCAAACTGAATGAACTGGACTCGCCTTCAACGGAACTCGCTCAAGACGAGAATCACTCTGTTTACGCTGGCCATTTTTCTGGTCAGCATCTGGTCACTGGCTTTTTACAGCAGTCGGATGCTGCTCAAGGACATGGAGCGCGTATTGGGTGACCAGCAGTTGTCGACGGTTTCCCTGCTCGCCGACGAGCTGAATCACGAATTGGGCGATCGCCTGGCGTTTCTGGCCAGAATTGCCAGCCGAGTCACTCCGGCGATGCTGGCCGATAGCACGGCCTTGCCGGCGCTCCTGGCGCAGAGCCTGATTCCGGACGACGAGCCGTTCAACGGCGGGATCATTGCACATCGACTCGACGGTACGGCTGTTGCCGAATTTCCTCCCCCGTCAGGGCGGCTGAGTCTAAATTACATGGACATCGACAGCGTCGCGGCTGCGCTGCAGGAGGGAAAATCGACCATCAGCCGGCCGGTGATGGGAAAGCAGCTGCCGGTGCCCGTTTTTGGCATGACCGTACCCATTCGAGAACCCGGTGGCAAAGTCATTGGCGCCGTAACTGGCGTCGTCAATCTGGCCCTGGCGAGTTTTCTCGACCGTTTTACCGACAGCCGCTACGGCAGGACGGGGGGTTACCTTCTCGTTGCGCCGCATGACCGGCAGATCATCACCGCTACCGACAGGAACCAGGTCATCGGCCACCTGCCGCCACCAGGCGTCGATACGACCGTCGATCGCCTGGTCGTAGGTTCCGAGGGCCCCACCGTCGCTGTCACCAGCGGCGGCTCCGAAGTCCTCACCGCGGCCAAGCGAATTCCCGTTTCCGGCTGGGAGATGGTGGCAGTGCTTCCGACCGCCGAAGCCTTTGCGCCGATTCACGGCATGCAGCAGCGCATGCTCCTGGCTGCATTACTCCTCTCCATGCTGGCCGCCGCCGCGACCTGGTGGATATTGGGCCGCGAGCTTGCCCCGATGCTTTCTGCTGCGAAAATGCTGTCCAGCCTGTCGGAGAGCCAACGGCCCCCGCTGTTGCTGCCCATCGCCCACGAGGACGAAGTCGGCGAACTGATTGCCGGCTTCAATTCCCTCCTGAAAACCCTGGGAAGTCGGGAGAAGGCAGTACAGGAAAGTGAAGCCTTCAAGAACGTCATCCTCAATTCCATGGCTGCCGAAATCGTCGTTCTCGACCGTCACGGGGTCATCCGAGCGGTCAACAAGCGCTGGCGGCGGTTTTCATGGGAAAACAGTGGAAAGTCCGGACAGCTGCCGGCGAATACCGAGATCGGCGGGAATTACCTCGATTTTTGCGACCTCGACGCTGAGCTCCAGGACGACGAAGCAAGCAAGGCCCGGCGCGGGATCGAGTCGGTTCTTGAGCGCCGTTTGCCCTCCTTCAGCCTCGAATACGCCTGCCACTCGGCGCAGGAACGGCGCTGGTTCACGATGGCCGTCATGCCTCTGGGGACCGACGTCGAGAGCGGCGTGGTGATCACCCATACCGACATCACGGCCCTCAAACGAGCCGAGCAATACGAGCAGTTTCGCAGCCGCATTCTGCAACTACTGGCCGAAGGCGAGCTGTTGCGTGGCCTTCTCGAAGCGCTGGCGCAGGGCGTCGAGGAGCTCAATCCGGGAATGCTGTGCAGCATTCTCCTGGTGGACAAGGAAGGCATGCGCCTCACCACCGGCGCGGCACCGAGCCTGCCCGAGGCCTTCAACGCGGCCGTCAACGGCATGAAAATCCGCGCCGGAGCCGGTTCCTGCGGAACGGCCGCGTTCACCGGTCAGCGGGTCATCGTCGAAGACATCGCCAGCCATCGCTACTGGGAGCGCGCCCGGGAGCTGGCGGCCAGCGCCGGGCTTGGCTCGTGCTGGTCGGAACCGATTCGTTCATCCTCTGGCAAGGTTCTCGGCACCTTCGCCCTCTATCATCGGCACGCGCACAGCCCGAGCGCAGCGCATATCGAGCTGATCGAGCAGTCCGCCCGTCTGGCCAGCATCGCCATCGAGCGAAATCTCGCCGCCGAGCGGTTGCGTACCAGCGAGGCGCATTTCCGCCTGCTGACCGAGAATATTTCCGACATTGTCTGGCGACAGGACCGCGATCATCGCTTCACCTATATCAGCCCGGCGGATGAACGCTTGCGCGGCTACCGGGCCGAGGAGGTGATCGGGCGGCACGTGACCGAGGTGTTGACCAACGAGGGAATCGCCATTCTCAAGGCGAAGCAAGAAATGCGCGCAGAAGCCGAGCGGCGCGGCGCAAGAACCAGGATCAGCCGCTTCGAACTGCCGCAGCGCTGCCGGGACGGCAGGCTGATCTGGCTGGAGGTCCTGTCCACCCCCGAACGCGACGCGCGCGGCGCGATCGTCGGCTATTTCGGCGTCAGCCGGGAAATCACCGAACGCAAGCACGCCGAGGAGAAGGTTCGCCAACTGGCGTTTCATGATCCGCTGACGGCGCTGCCCAACCGGCGCCTGCTCGACGACCGTCTGGACCAGACCATGGCCGCAAGTTCGCGGCTACCCTGCCACGGCGCGGTGATGTTCGTCGACCTGGACAACTTCAAGCCCCTGAACGATGCCCATGGGCACGTCGTCGGCGATATCCTCCTGGTCGAGGCGGCGGCGCGGCTGAAGAGCTGTGTCCGCGAGGTGGACACGGTCGCCCGCTTTGGTGGCGACGAGTTCGTGGTGATGATCAGCGAGCTGGCTGCGGACAGGGCCGAGGCGGTGGACAAAGCCGCCACCATCGCGGAGAAAATTCGTCTTGCCCTGCTGGAAGAGTATCGACTGACCATCAAGTCCGACGCGAAGGCCGAAACAACGATTACCCACCAGTGCTCGGCGAGCATTGGCGTCGCTCTGTTCATCGGTCATCAAGCCAGCCGCGACGAGATCCTGCAGTGGGCCGATGCGGCAATGTATGAGGCGAAGCAGGCCGGGCGGAATTTCATTCGCTTTCACGACGGGGGAAGGCGCGGCTGAAAGCCTGCCCGTCGGCGACGCTGCGGCCGTGAAGGGAGGCGCCGATCCGGCCTGGGTCGAGCGTGCTTTGCGGGCGGGAAGCAGCTGAAAGCGGAGCGACAAGGGATTCGCTACCGGCGTCTGGTCTAGAATGGGCGCTTTGCCAGACTGCGACCCGTCATCATGATCCGTACCCGCTTTGCTCCTTCCCCGACCGGTTTCCTGCACATTGGCGGCGCGCGCACCGCGCTCTTCTCGTGGGCCTTTGCCCGCCGCCATGGCGGCAGTTTCATCCTGCGTATCGAGGATACCGACCTGGCGCGTTCGACACCGGAAGCCGTGCAGGCGATTCTTGACGGCATGAACTGGCTCGGCCTCAAACACGACGAAGGGCCGTTCTATCAGACGCAGCGGATGGCCCGCTACCAGGCCGTGATCGAAGAGATGCTCGCCGCCGGCACGGCCTACCATTGCTACATGGCGCCCGAGGAACTCGATCGCCTGCGCGAGGAGCAGCGCGCGCAAGGGCTGAAGGCGCGTTACAACGGTGCCTGGCGGCCCGAGCCGGGGAAGGTCCTGCCGCCGCCACCGGCTGGCGTATCGCCGGCCGTGCGTTTCCGCAATCCGGGCGACGGCGTCGTCGCCTGGGACGACCTGGTCAAGGGGCGTATCGAAATCGCCAACGCCGAACTCGACGATCTGGTCATCGCCCGTGCCGATGGCACGCCGACGTACAACTTCTGTGTCGTCGTCGATGACTTCGATATGGGCATCACGCACGTCATTCGCGGCGACGACCACGTCAATAACACTCCGCGGCAGATCAACATCCTGCGGGCGCTGGGCGTGCAGGTGCCACAGTACGCACACCTGTCGATGATTCTCGGTGACGATGGCCAGAAGCTGTCCAAGCGCCACGGTGCGGTCAGCGTCATGCAGTACGACGACGAAGGCTACCTGCCGGAAGCCGTGCTCAACTATCTGGCGCGCCTGGGCTGGTCGCACGGCGATGAAGAAATCTTCTCGATGGCGCAGTTCTGCGCGTGGTTCGACCTCGACCACATCACGCCGTCGGCGGCGCAGTTCAACACCGAGAAACTCAACTGGCTCAACGCGCACTATCTCAAGCGCGCCGATGCAGCGCGACTGGCGGCCCTGGTGCTGCCGCGTCTGCAGGCGCGTGGCGTGACGGTCAGCGCGACGCCTTCGCTGCCAGCGATCGTTACCCTGTACCAGGAGCGTGTCGCCAACCTCAACGAGCTGGCCGACGCGGCTGAAGTGTTCTACGTCGACATCGCGCCGAAAGCAGAACTCCGGGCCAAGCATCTGACGCCGGAAGCGTTGCCGGCGCTGGCCGACTTCGTCGCCGGACTGCCGGACATCGCCTGGGAAGCGCCGGCGATCGGCGCCTTGATTAAGCAGAGCGTCGCCGCCCACGGCCTGAAAATGCCGAAGCTGGCGATGCCCCTGCGGGTGCTGCTTACCGGCCAGGAGCAAACGCCGTCGGTAGACGCGCTGGTCGTTCTTTTCCCGCGCCAAGAGGTGCTCCGGCGACTCTCCGGCGCCGGTTAGCGACGAGTCCTCCCCGACTTCCTAGACTTCGCCGGTGTATTCGCCACGCGCCGGGTAATCCTTGCTGATCGCAAAGTCGACGGCGCCGAGCAGATCCTGGAACTGCGGACGCGCGAAGGGCATCGTCTGAACTGCTCCGTAGTACAGCGTTCCGTCCGGGCGAACCAGGAAGACAGCGGGTTCGCTGAACAGCCCGGGTTCGTCGATCCCGATCGACGTCTGGCCGCGCGAGGTGCTGATGTACAGGCCCCACTGGCGCGCGCTGCGCAGGCTCAGGCCATAGGCAAATTGCACGCCCCGGGCAGCCACTTTCTCGGCCATTTGCCGGCCACGTTCCTCGCCGTCACTGCTCACCGCGACGATCTGCACGCCACGCGACGAGAATTCGGGCGCCAGGCGCTCGAGCTCGAGCAGGTATTTGGCACAGATCGGGCAATGCAGCCCGCGATAGAAAACCAGCAGATCGAAGTGCTCGGCCGGCGACGCGCCGAGCACGAAACGGCCGCCGGAGGTCAGCGGAACGTTGAGGGCAGGAACCGGGTGGCGCGGAAGCAGTGCGTTGAGGTGCATGTGGATCTCCTTGTGCAGGGTGGCTTGCGGGTGGAATTCAGCTCAGGTCGGCGGTGACGCGCGACTGGACGCGCTTGTGCCGTGTTGGGCGCCTGCGTCGGCGGCGCTACGGCGCCTGTAGCGCTGGTCTGACAGCGTCTGCGCGCTGCTGGTTCTGAAACAAAAGGCATTGCTGGCGCCCAGGGTCGAGCCGCAGACGCCGCAGAATGCCAGGCCCGAACCGCTTTTTCCGCGATCGCGGGCAAGCTGCCCTGCGCCGCTTTCCCTGCTCAGCGTGCAGCCGTGGGACGGCGCCGCGTAAGCCGACGACGCACCGCTGAAGGCCTTGCGTGCGACATTGCGAAGAACAACGGCAGGCTCGTTCTGCTTGCAGGTGGCCGTGAATCCGAGCGCGCCCCGTCTACAAGAACATCCGCCTTCAAGCACCGGGCCCACCGCGCAGGGCGATTGCCTTGCCGATCAGATCCACTTCATTTTCTTGAAGACGAGGTATTGCGCGACGGCAAAGGCGACCAGCATGCCGCTGACGAATACGAATGCCGAGTCATTCTCGGTCCCCGGAATGCCGCCAACGTTGATTCCCAGAAGTCCCGTAAACAGGCCCAGCGGAAGAAAGATGGCGGCGACGATCGACAGCACGTACATCGTCTTGTTCATTTTCTCCGAGAGATGGTTGTTCAGCTCTTCCTGGGTAATTGCCGCCCGGTCACGGGCCGAATCGAGGTCATCGACGAAGCGTGCCGTGCGTTCGGCGAGTTCGCGGACGCGCACCCGGTCGGCGTCGTCCAGCCAGGGCACCCGTTCGTTCTGCAAGCGGGCGAGCACGTCGCGCTGCGGCGATATGTAGCGCCGCATGCTGATCGTCTGCCGGCGGAGGTGGGCGAGCTTGGGGCGCAGCCCCTTGGTTTCCTCGGTCAATACCGCGTCCTCCAGCTCATCGACGCTGTCATCGATGTCGCTGATCACGTCGGCCATGCGATCGGTGAGCTTGCTGGCTGCCATGATCAGAAAGTCGCTGATCGAGTCAGGGCCCTTGCCGGCCTGGATACTCTTGTTGATGTCGTCCATGGCCATTACCCGCCGATGCCGCATGCTGATGATGCGATGCTCGTCGAACCACATGCGGATGGCGACCATGTCTTCGAGATCGGCGCCGGGGTTGAAGTTCACGCCGCGCAGGATCAGGAGCAGAGCATTTCCGGATGACACGACACGTGGGCGGGTTTCCTCGGCCATCAAGGCGGCACAGGACACTTCGTCGAGTCCGCTTTCCTCGACCAGCCATTGCTTTGCCCCTTCGTCAGCGTAATCGAGATGCAGCCACAGAATGCCCTGGCCCGGTTCCCAACTGCCGATTCGATCCCAGTTCATCGCTGTTCCGGACCCTCCCTCCAGGAGGTATGCAAAGACCAGGCCGCTCTTCTTCTTTCCCATGCTCTAAATCCAGTCATCTCGTCAATCGATCATCGCGGCGGGTCGGTCCCACACCACGTCAGGTTTCCTGACTTCCTTGGGCAGGGAAAAGTTCGACCGCATGATGCGCGATACAACTATCGGCCGGGCATTCCCGACTTCTCGCAGCGTGCATCCCGGTAGGGCCCGCCGGCCCGTTCCCAACCGGCACCGGGAAGCGTCTGGGCGCAGAATACCTGACCATCGACCTTGCTGCGCCAGAGATACCATGGCGCTGGCTCGGCAAGGGCAGACGACCACCACAGCAGGCATGGAAGCAAAATGCTAAAGCCGGTTCTCATGCCGTCTCCCGGGGCGATCGATCGACCGCGGGTGCCGTCGTCAGGTCGCTGAGCGCGCGGCCTACGCCGGCGCGGCCGGAGTCAAGCGCCACCGGTCGAAGCTCCGTCGTCGCGAAGACCCTGCAGAGGTGCGCCGCCGACGACACGAAAAGCCACCGCCGCCTTGCCCTGACGCTTGACTTCGTACATCAGGGCATCGGCGGCGGCCAGGGCGTCGGTTGCCGACACGCCTGGCTCCAGAAAGCTGACCACGCCGATGCTGCACGTGATCTCCAGGGCGCTGGCCGAAAACGCCTCACGCAGCTCGCGGCCAAGATGCTCTACGATCCGCTGCGCGCCGTGCCCGTTGCTTCCCGGCAAGAGCAGGGCGAACTCGTCGCCACCCAGGCGTGCCGCGATATCGGTCTTGCGCAGCGCTTTCTTCACCGCCTGCCCGGTCGTGCGCAGAAGCCGATCGCCTTCGGCATGACCCAAGCTGTCGTTGACGGCCTTGAAATCGTCGAGGTCCAGGTACGCCAGCGTGAGCGGCGTGCTGCGCCGCTGCGCCATCGCCAGCTCGTGGTCGAGCCGATCCTCGAACGCCCGCCTGCTGCACAGGCCGGTCAGAACGTCGGTCCGCGCCAGGTGGCGTTGCTCGACGAGGCTGCCACGCAGCGCCATGAGCAGCGAACTGGTGACGAAGAAGAAACCAAAACGGATGAGCGCGTTCCAGACCGGGATCAGCGGATGCGAATACGGAAAGCCGCTGGCCAACTGAGTGCCGTACCAGAGCACGCAGCTGATCGACGCAATGCCGATGCCGGCGCGGCGTCCACCGTACCAGGTGGCCAGCGCCACCGGCCCCAGGTAGAAGAGCGACATCGATATCTCGTAACCGGTGAGGTAGTCCGCCACTCCGACAAGGAGCGCGCCAAGCAGTGACAGCGCGATGATTCGTGGGTTCTCGAGCCGACGGAGGCGGCGATCGGCAGACGCGAGTATGGGCACAGTTGTCAGCGCGCGCGCAGGGAACGAGGACAGGCAGTGCCGCCATTTTCATCGCCGCCAGGCGCAACACCGTCCGAGGCAGGATCGCCAGCGATGGCAAAGAAGCTGCGCATGGCCCTACTGGCTGGCGACTGCCGCATCGTTCATGCGCCGCGTCGCGGGCTCCGTCCAGCGCGGCTTTGCCGATGCCATTCCGGGCCTCATCTCGATCCACGGCGTGCTCGCAGGGACGAGGATGTCCGCCAGCCAATCGTTGTTTGGCGTGAGAGTTTGCACTGGCATTGAGCTTCTCCGGTTGGAAACTGCAGCTGTTACGATAGCGCGGAATGGCACCCCCGGGGTCCCGGATTTGTCGTCGGCACGCGACTGCTCAACCAGGGCGCGCAGCAAGCAGTACACGGCCCGTGCACCGCAGTGGGGTAAAATGGCGGCCCTTACGGACGATGCGCGAGCCGACGATCGCTGCCTTGTTTGCTGCTCGGGACTCCCACGAGCACCAAACCCCTTGACTGCCCCGCCTGCACCCGCTTTCCCTGACCGATGACCGCCACAAGCGCCGCTGCCCCAACCCCTCCGCAGGACCCTTTCGCCGACTGCCTGGCGCTCGACCAGCGTCGACTGCGCGCCCTGACGCGGGACCTGCGGCATGGCTTCGGCGCCAAGCGTGACGCGCTGCTGGCCGAGCGCGACACCCTGGTCGAGAAATCTCGTGCGGCGGTGGCCGAGCGGCGCGCGCGCCTGCCGATACCGGTCTTTGCCGACGATCTGCCGGTCAATGGGCGGCGCGCCGAGATAGCGGCGCTGATTGCCGGGCACCAGGTGCTGATCGTCTGCGGCGAAACGGGATCCGGGAAGACGACGCAGATTCCCAAAATCTGCCTGGAAATCGGTCGTGGCACCACCGGCCTGATCGGTCACACGCAACCGCGCCGAATCGCCGCGCGGTCGACGGCGGCGCGGATTGCCCAGGAGCTGCAGAGCGAGGTCGGACGACTGGTCGGCTACAAGATCCGCTTCAGTGACCGGACCACGCCCGATGCCCTGATCAAGCTGATGACCGACGGCATTCTGCTCGCCGAGACGCAGGGCGATTCCTGGCTCGAGCAGTACGACACGCTGATTATCGACGAGGCGCACGAGCGCAGTCTGAACATCGACTTTCTGCTCGGCTACCTCAAGCAGTTGTTGCCCAAGCGCCGCGATCTGAAGCTGATCATCACTTCGGCGACGATCGACGCGCAGCGCTTTGCGCGGCACTTCGACGACGCTCCGGTGATCGAGGTCTCGGGCCGATTGCATCCGGTGGAGTTGCGCTATCGACCTCTGCAGAAAGACGACGGCAACGAAGCCGGTGGCGCAGCTAGCGGACGCAGCGAACGTGGCGACGACCAGCGTGACCTCTGTGAGGCGATTGTCGACGCCTGTAACGAGCTCGATCGCGCCGGTCCGGGCGATGTGCTGGTCTTCCTGCCGGGCGAACGCGAGATTCGCGAGGCTGCCGAGGCGCTGCGCAAGCATCACCCGCCGCATACCGAAATCCTGCCGCTATTCGCGCGCCTGTCGGCAGAAGAGCAGGGACGGATCTTCAAGCCGCACGTGGGACGACGCATCGTGCTGGCGACCAACGTCGCCGAAACCTCATTGACCGTGCCGGGAATCCGCTACGTCGTCGATAGCGGCCTGGCGCGCATCAAGCGCTATTCGTACCGCAACAAGGTCGAGCAACTGCAGATCGAGAAGATCGCGCAGGCCTCGGCGAACCAGCGCGCCGGGCGCTGCGGGCGGGTCGCGGCCGGGGTGTGCATCCGCCTTTACGAAGAACAGGACTTCGCGCTGCGTCCGGAATATTCGGAACCGGAAATACTGCGTTCGTCGCTGGCCGGGGTGATCCTGCGCATGAAAGCGCTGCGTCTTGGCGATATCGAGGATTTTCCCTTTCTCGAAGCGCCGCCGCGCAAGGCCATCGGCGACGGTTACCAGCTGTTGCTCGAACTCGGCGCGGTGACCGCCGACAACGCGCTGACCGCCACCGGCCAGGAGCTGGCCGGGATGCCGCTCGACCCGCGCCTGGGGCGGATGATCGTCGCCGCTCGCGACGAAGGCTGTCTGCGCGAAGTGCTGGTCATCGCTGCCGCGCTGAGTGTCCAGGATCCGCGTGAGCGCCCACAGGACAGGCAGGGCAGCGCCGATACCGCGCACCAGAAGTTCGCCGACCCCAAATCCGAGTTCCTCTCGTGGCTGAAACTGTGGGACTGGTACCAGGCCGAGGTCGAGCACCGCAAGTCGCAGCGCAAGCTGGTGCAAACCTGCCACGATAACTTCCTCTCCGCACTGCGCATGCGCGAGTGGCGCGACATTCATGCGCAGCTGCATAGCGCCGCGGCCGAGTACGGATGGCGCGTGAACCAGGTCCCGGCGAGTTACGACGCAGTGCACCGCGCGCTGCTCGCCGGGCTGCTCGGCAACATCGGCTGCAAGTCCGAGGATTCTGCGCATTACCTTGGCGCGCGCGGCATCAAGATGCTGATCCATCCCGGCTCGGCTTTGCAAAAGAAGGCCGGCAAGTGGATCGTCGCCGCCGAGATCAGCGAAACGACGCGCCTGTTCGCGCGGTGCGTCGCGCGTATCGAACCCGGGTGGCTGGAGCTGGTCGGTGCGCATCTGCTCAAGCGCAGCCATTTCGACCCGCACTGGGAAAAGAAGGCGATGCAGGTCGTCGCTTTCGAGCGCATCACGCTTTACGGGATCGTCGTCGACCCGCGCCGCCGGGTGAATTTCGGACCGCTGAACCCGCCTGCGGCACGCGAGCTGTTCATCCGCCAGGCCCTGGTCGCCGGCGAGGTCAGCGAGGAGTTCGCGCGGCGCTGGGACTTCTTCAACAACAACCAGCAACTGGTGCTCGACATCGAGACGCTGGAGCACAAGTCGCGCCGCCCCGACGTGCTGGTCGACGACGAACTGATCTTTGCCTTCTACGACCAGATCGTTCCCGAGGGTATCTACAGCGGCGCCAGCTTCGACAAGTGGCGGCGCGGCGCCGAGCGCGGGCAGCCGCGACTGCTGCACCTGGTGCGCGAGGACTTGATGCGCCACGAGGCCGCCGGCATCACCAGCGAGGCCTTTCCGCATCAACTGCAACTGGGCAGCGTCGACTACCCGCTGGCCTACCATTTCGAACCCGGCAGTGCGCGCGACGGCGTCACGCTGACCCTGCCGCTGGCGCAACTGAATCAGATTCCTGCCGCGCGCTGCGAGTGGCTGGTGCCTGGACTGCTCAAGGAGAAGGTGCAGCAGCTGGTGAAAACGCTGCCGCAGCGGATTCGCGCCAAGCTGGTGCCGGTGCCTGATTTCGCCAGCGAGTTCGTCGACCAGGTGCCGCCGGCGGACAAGCCGCTGGTCGGCGCCCTGGTCAGCTTCATCCTGCAAAGCCGCGGACTCAACGCGCGCGGCTGGGACCTCACTCCCGATGCCTTTCGCCCCGACGCGGTGCCGCCACATCTCAGCTTCAATTTTCGACTGGTCGACGAAAACGGCCGACAACTTGGCGTCAGCCGTAGTTTGACCGAACTGCGCAGCGAATGGGGACGCGAGGCGAAGCAGGAGTTCGCCGAGTTGCATGATCAGCCGGCCGAGTTTTCGGGAATGACCGACTGGAGTTTCGGTGAGTTGGCCGAGCTGATCGAAGTCGAGGTCGGTGGCGGCCAGACGGTTTTCGGCTACCCTGGATTGACCGACGACGGCGACAGCGTCTCGGTATGCGTTTTCGATTCCCCCGAGGAGGCGCTGCAGGCGCATGCGAGCGGGCTGCTGCGACTGTTCATGCTGCAGTTTCGCGAGCAGATCAAGTACCTCGAGAAGAACTTGCCCGGACTGACGCAGATGGCCATGCAGTTCATGGCGCTGGGGACGCTCGACGAGCTGCGCCGGCAGTTGCTGGAACTGACTTTCACACGCGCCTGTCTGAACGACCCGTGGCCGACCGACGCCGAGAGTTTCAACGTCCGCTGCCTGGAAGCCAAACAGCGGGTGGGCTTGCTGGCGCAGGAGGTCTGCCGACTGGTCGGCCAGATTCTCGGCGACTGGCTGGCCCTGCACAAGAAGCTGCCGGTGTTCAAGGCCTACGGCAGTACGGTGCATGACATCGAGGGACAGCTGGCGCGCCTGATCGGCAAGCGCTTCATCGTCAACACGCCTTTCGAACGTCTGCAACAATTTCCACGCTACCTGCAGGCGATTTCCGTGCGCCTCGACAAACTGAAGACGGGCGGCGCCCATGGCGCGGCTCGCGACAGCCGGCTGCTGGCCGAATACCTGCCGCTGTGGACCAACTATCAACGACGCGCCACGGTGCTCGCCAAGCAGGGGGTCAGCGACCCACAGGTCGAGCAGTTCCGCTGGTTGCTCGAGGAGTTGCGCGTGCATCTCTTTGCGCAGGCGCTACGCACACCGGTGCCGGTGTCGAGCAAGCGCCTGCAGAAGATGTGGGAGGGGATCCAGTGATCGCCCAACGGCGATCAGACCGTCAGAGATGGAGAGTGATTAAGTGACTGAAATTGTTCTTGCGCTGGGGCGCAGCTTGCGAACGCTTGGGCGTGGACGCGTCTGGCTGTTGTTCTTCGGGCCGGCAGCGGTGGCGCTGGTCATCTGGATAGCGCTGATGGTGTTTGCGCTGGAAAGCCTGATTGCCACCCTCGTCGAGCAGCCGCCGATGACCTGGCTGGCTGGCTGGGGCGCCGTCTGGCTGGCCAAGCTCGGCGCGGTGCTCGGCGGCTGGCTGCTGATTCTTGCGGCGGCATTCATTACCGCCATGTTGCTGGCGGCGATCTTCGTCATGCCGCTGCTGCTCAATCATGTCGCCCTGGCGGACTACCCCGAGCTGGCACGGGTCGGCAAGGACAGTGTGGTCGCGGGAGCGTGGAACAGCATTGCGGCGCTCATGCTGTACATCGTTGGCATGCTTCTGACGCTGCCGCTATGGCTGGTGCCGGGACTGGGACTGGTGCTGCCGATTCTGTGGATGGCCTGGCTGACGCGGCGCACCTTTGCCTTCGACGCGCTCACCGTCCATGCCACCGATCAGGAATGGCGTGAGCTTAGGCGGCGGCACAGCATCCCGCTGCTGGTGCTCGGCGTCACTCTGGCGCTGCTGGCGCATATCCCGCTCCTCGGCCTGCTCACGCCGACGCTGGCAGCGCTGGCCTATTCGCACTTCTGTCTCGAAGCGCTGCGGGGCCTGCGGCAGGGTGCGCTGGTGGCGGTGATCGACGAGCAGCCGAAGATCGAGGCGATGAAATGAGGAGCTTCGCGGCGATCATCATTGGCGACGAGATCCTGTCGGGAAAGCGTGCCGACCAACACTTTGCGAAAGTGGCCGAGTTGCTCGCCGCGCGTGGTTTGCGCCTGGCGTGGGTCGAATACCTGGGTGACTCGCGCGCACGTATCGCGGCGACGCTGCGCCGCAGCCTGGCTGCCGGAGACGTGGTGTTCAGCTTTGGCGGCATCGGCAACACGCCCGACGACCAGACCCGGCAGGCGGCGGCGGACGCGCTGGGCGTCGATCTGGTTCTGCACCCCGACGCGGAACGCGAAATTCGCGCCCGTTTCGGAGACCAGACCAACGACGTTCGCCTGCTGCTCGGTACTTTTCCGCGCGGTGTGGATATCATTCCGAACCCTTTCAACCGCATTCCGGGCTTTCGCATCCGCGATCATCACTTCGTTCCCGGGTTCCCGCAGATGGCGCATCCGATGGTCGAATGGGCGCTCGAAACCTTTTATAGCGATCTTTTCGATTGCCATGCGACCGTTGAGCAGGCGTTCCTGTTGACCGGCGCCAACGCCTACGAGAGCGCGCTGCTCGATCTGATGGAAGGCATCGTCGCCGACTTCCCGACGCTGCGGCTGTTCAGCCTGCCGTCGATTGCGCCTGACGGACAAAGGCGGCACCTCGAATTGGGAGTCGAGGGCGAACACGCGCTGGTCGATCAGGCAATGACGCGCATTCGCCTGGAGGTCGAACGGCGCGGCATCGACTGGCGCTGGCGGCCATAAGCCGCGCCGGCCGCTGACCAGGGGCTGCCGGTAAACGAGAAACCCCGGCCGCAGCCGGGGCCTGGGCAGCGCCGAACGGCGGCGCCGTTGCTTACTTCTTCGGGGTCAGCGCTGCGGCGGCCTTGGCGGTCGCGCTACTGGCGGCCTTGACATTGGTGTCGACGATGTCGGTCATCTGCTTGGCCATCTGCGAGATGTTTTCAAAGGCGGTGCTCGAAGCGTTCATCATCTGCTGCATGGCCGCGCCGAAGACGTCGCCAGCGATCGGGGTGGCGACGCCACCCTTGCCGACCAAGCCGGCCGCTTGCTGCGACATGCTGCTGTACTGCTGCTCCATCACCGAAGTGATCTCGCGCTGCATGTTGGCGGCCAGATCGTAGAGGCCGCGCGAGTACTCGAGAAGCTTGTCTACGTTGGGCTGCGCCATCGAACCGGCGACACTGCTCAATTGCGCCGGGTCCTTGAGTTCCATCAACTGCTGCGCACCGCTGGCACTGTTGTTGAACAGCTCGCGGCTGGCGGCCAGGTTGAGGGCAGAAAGCTGCTCCATGCCGTGAAAGGCCGTGCGCACCAGGGTCATCATGACCTGTGCGTTGGCTTTCTGGCTTTCGGCGAGTTTTTCGAGATCGATGGTGTTCATATGGGTTTACCTCTATGTATGGCAGTGATGAGACGCGTGACGGAGACGCAGCGACACGCTTTCTCTGCTCCCGCCGTGGGCACTACGGTTCAGGCCAAGCCAGGATGCCAGTTGCGCAGCGTCTAAAAAGAAGCCCCCGAGGAATGTCGGGGGCTCTGTGCACGCTTGCTGCTCAGACAGTCACTGCGAGCCCGATACTCAGGATGCTGTCAGACCTATTTCTTGGCGGCTGCGGCGGTGGCGCCAACGGCCTTGACCGTCGCGTTGGTCGCTGCGGCAACGTTCGATTCGGCGATATCGGCAACCTGCTTGGCAGCCTTGTTCATGCTGTCGAAAGCGGACGTCGCCGAAGCAATCGCCGACTTGACGGCGGAAACGGCAACTTCAGAGCCGACCGGTGAATTCTTGGCGGCTTGCTCGAGCAAGGCGAAGACCTGCTTCTGGAAATCCGCAAACTGCGCTTCGAGAAGCTTGGAGACTTCTTCCTTCGATTGCGCCGAGATTTCATAGACGCTACGTGTGTAGGCGACGGCCTTCTCGAGATTGGGCTGGGCCAGCGAAGCCTGCACCGAGAACAACTCCTGTGCGTTCTTGGCGCCGAGCATCGCCTTGGCGTTGGAAACGCCGTCTTCCAGCATCGAGCGGGCGGTATTCAGGTTCAGCGCAGCGATGCGCTCGGCGCTCGCCAGGGCGGTGTTGGCAAGAGTCAGCATGGCGTCAACGGAAGCCTTGTTGGCTGCGGCGAATTGCTCGGGTTTCGTAAACATGGTCAATCTCCTAAAAAAGATGGGGGCACAACACGTGCAATGACTAACTGACTAACTCAGTGATCCTGCCTGGATGGGCATCCGGATCGTTTGCTGCACTGCACCATGAACTGAATTATAGACCTTCGACGGAACTTGTCAAGTGTTTTTGGTGCGCCGCAACAATTTTAGTAAGTGACTGTATTTGCGAAGTTTGTGGGTTTTTTGTGGGGTACCATGGGGTCCTTTGATGCGCTTTCTGTTGCGCTGCGTAGCTGCGCTGAGTGCTGTCAGTGAGTTCTGGGCGCCTTATTTGCCGCTTTGCGCAGGCTTGAGGGTCAGCGGGTCGCCCTTCGGCGTCGCAGGGTTCTCGTTCTTGCTGCGTGGCTGGATGATTGCCCGTACCCGTGCCTGAGCGGCGCCAGTGGCGCTCTTGCTTGCGCCGCTGCCGGTGGTCACCAGATATTTCTCATTGAGTGCGTCATAGGAGATGTAGGCACCCCTGACTTCATCGAGCCCGCTCTTGACCCAGGCGCGATTGAAGAATTCGCTTTTTTCGGCGCGTGCGTCGTAGTCGATCCGCTCGGCCTCGCCTTCGACGTAATCGTCTTTGCCGTCGCGTTTCTGCTTGAAACGGGCAAGCCCGTTGGCCCCTCCGGTGGCCGTACCCTTCTGGAAACCATCGGCATCCTGGGTGACCACCAGGCGATTGGCGAGAATCTGCAGGGTGCCCTGGATCAGAATCACGTTGCCTTCGAGGACCTGCACCTTGTTGAGGTCGTCGATGCTCATGCGGTCGGCTTCGAGCTGAACCGGTTCCTCACGGTCCGCGCGTTCGGCCTGTGCCGGCATCGACACGATGGCCAGGAGGCAGCTCGCGCAGGCGAGGCGGAATGTCTTCTTCATGGCTGTGCTTTCTTTTTCTTGGCCGAACGGCTTTCGAATTGCCCGGTGACGCTGGATTCCAGCAAATATGTCTGCAACCTGTTATCAACCTGCATACCGATCCCCTGCACCCATGAGCTGCCCTGCGTGATCAGCACCGGGCTCTTGGTAAACGCTTTTTCCTCGTTGGTAAGCACCGTCAATTCGGAGGTCTCGACGAGCAACGGTGCGTTCTTGCCGCTGCCAGCACGGCGCACTTCCACCTGTTCGCTGAGATCCACCCGTTCGCCCTTCGGGCCCAGGTGACCGTGGACGGCGCTGATGGTGACCGGCGGTCTGGTCGGATTCAGGTAAACCAGCTTTGGTCTGTCCATGGCGGTGGTGTCGTCGTCGGGATAGTGACGAATCTCGTCGGCAATCAGCGTGTATTCGAGGTTGCCCGTGTGGCCAATCTTGCGCAAGGTCGCGCCGCTGACGATGTAGTCAGGATCATGACGAAGCTTGCCATTGGCCGGCTTTTCGGTGAATTCGGTTACATAGCGCAGCCAGAAAGTCAGCGCTGCCAGAATCAACAAGATTCCGATGGGCAGGGCTGCGCTGCTCCACTGTCTCATTGCCCGCACTCCGCAGGAAAGGACGATGACAGAAACGGCCGCAGCGGCGGGGTCAGGGCGACGGCGTCAAAGTCCATCAGATGACCTTCGCCTGGAAGAGGTCGTGCATGTTCAGGGCGCCGAGCAGAATGCCGTCTTCGTCGACGACCGGCAGCTGATTGATCTTGTACTGCTCCATCATCTGAACCGCTTCGACGGCGAGGTGGTCCGGACCGATCGAGTGCGGCTTCCGGCCCATGATGTCGGCCACCGAGAGCGAGCGCAAATCGACGCCCCTGGCAAACGCGCGCCGCAAGTCGCCATCGGTGACCACTCCGATCACCCGTCGCTCGGGCGTGACCACTGCCGTCATGCCGATGCCGCCGCGCGAAATTTCCAGAATCGCATCGGGAACGCTGGTCGCGGAAGCGACTTCGGCAAGCGCCGTCCCGGTGCGCATGACGTCGCGAACGTGCGTCAGCAAGCGACGGCCGAGGCTGCCGCCGGGGTGGGAACGGGCAAAGTCTTCGGCGCCGAAGCCGCGTGAATCGAGCAAGGCGACCGCCAGTGCGTCGCCGAGGGCGAGAACGGCGGTGGTGCTCGCGGTCGGCGCCAGATTGAGCGGGCAGGCTTCCAGCGCGACCGCTGCGTCGAGATGCACATCGGCCTCGACGGCCAGCGCCGAGTGCCGGTTGCCGGTGATGCTGATCAGCTTGGCGCCGAGGCGCTTGATGATGGGCACGATCATCAGCAGCTCGGCGCTTTCGCCGGAATTCGAAATCGCGATCAGCGCGTCGTCACGGGTGATCATCCCCAGGTCACCGTGACTGGCCTCGGCAGGATGAACGAAATACGCGGGCGTCCCGGTGCTTGACAGCGTCGAGGCGATCTTGCGCCCGACATGACCGGATTTCCCCATGCCGCTGACGATGACCCGGCCGCGGCAATTGAGGATGAGTGCCAGCGCCTGCACGAAGGCTCCGTCGATGCGCCCGGCCAGGGCCATAACGGCGTCGGCTTCAATGCGCAGAACCTGGCGGGCAAGGTCGAGCGCCTTCGCTGATGGCAGGGTTTGGTTCATCGCAAGACAGCGGTTATCATCCGGCGAGTATAACAGAAGCCCCAGGCGCTCCCATCGCCCGCCAGCAGTACGCGCGGGCTGAAAAAGTGAACTCGACGACATAAGGGACAGATGGACACGCTACCCACAATTGTGATGCTGCTCGGCGCCTCGGTGGTCTCGGTGATCGTCTTTCGTTCCGCCAACCTGCCGCCGGTTCTCGGCTACCTGCTTGTCGGCACGGTGATCGGCCCGCATGCGCTCGACCTGGTCGGCGGCGTCAGCGGCATGCAGCATCTGGCGGAGTTCGGTGTCGTCTTTCTGATGTTCTCGATCGGACTGGAATTCTCGCTGCCCAAGCTGTACGCGATGAAGCGCATCGTCTTCGGTCTTGGCCTGCTGCAGGTAATGGTGACCATTGCCGTGGTCACCGCCATCGTCACTGCGCTGAAGCTGAGCTGGCAGGAAGGCGTCGCTCTCGGCGGCGCGCTGGCCATGTCGTCTACGGCGGTGCTGACCAAGCTGCTGACCGAGCGTCTCGAGCTCGACAAGGCGCATGGCCGCGAGGTGATGGGCGTCCTGCTCTTCCAGGACATCGCCGTGGTGCCGCTGCTGATCCTGATTCCGTCGTTTTCCGAGTCGCCCGAGCGGATGGCGACGATGATGGGCCTGGCCATGCTCAAGGCCGTCGTCGTGCTCTCGCTGGTGCTGTTTTTCGGGCAGCGCTTGATGAGCAAGTGGTTCTTCATCGTCGCCCGCGGCAAGTCGGCGGAACTGTTCATGCTCAATGTCTTGTTGATTACCCTGGGACTCGCCTACCTGACCGAGGTGGCCGGACTGTCGCTCGCGCTGGGCGCTTTCGTGGCCGGTATCCTGATCTCGGAAACCCAGTACCGGCATCACGTCGAAGAGGACATCAAACCGTTCCGAGACGTTCTGATGGGACTGTTCTTCGTGACCATCGGCATGATGCTCGACATCCCGCTGGTGCTGGCCAACGCGCCGCTGGTGCTCGGCGTGCTGGGCGCTCTGCTGGCCGTCAAGTTTGCCCTGGTGCTCGGTCTCTCGCGCCTCTTCGGCTCGACTTTCGGCGGCGCCATGCGTACCGGGCTGTGGCTTTGTGCTGGCGGCGAGTTCGGTTTCGTCCTGCTCTCGGAAATGCGCCACCTGCAGCTGCTGCCGGCGATGGTCCTGCAGGCGGTGCTGGCGGCGTTGGTCCTGTCGATGCTGCTGGCGCCACTGATCGTCCAGTACAGCAACCAGATCGTGCTGCGCTTTGCTGCCAGCGAGTGGCTGATGCGCTCCATGCAAATGACGCAGCTGGCGGCAAGAACGATGAATACGGACAAGCACGTGGTGATCTGCGGCTACGGCAGAACCGGGCAGTATCTGGCCCGTTTCATGGAGCAGGAAGACGTCAACTACCTCGCTCTCGACCTCGATCCGGAACGCATCCGTGAGGCGACGGCAGCCGGCGAAAACGTCATCTACGGCGACGCTGCCCGGCGTGAAACACTGGCCGCTGCCGGCGTTGGACGGGCCAGCGTAATGATCATTTCCTTTGCCGACGCACGGGCTGCGGAGCGCGTCCTTGAGCACGCTCGTCAGATCAATCCCGACTTGCCGATTGTCGTTCGTACGCTCGACGAGAAGGATCTCGACGTCCTGCTGCATGCGGGCGCTGCCGAGGTCGTCCCGGAAACGCTGGAAACGAGCATGGTGCTCGCCTCGCACGCATTACGCCATCTCGGCGTGCCGCACGCGCAGGTTCTCGAACATTTTCGCCAGACACGGATCGGTCACTACAAGACGCTGCGTGGATTTTTTCACGGCGAGAGTGATTTCGAAGAAGAGGCGCACGATAGCGACGAAGCGCGCCTGCACTCGATTCTCCTCGGCGAAGGCGCGCATGCCATTGGCCGGACTCTTGGCGAACTGGCCTTGCAGGAACTCGGCGTGGAAGTGACGGCCGTCCGTCGACGCAAGATCAGGGCCCTCGAGCCGTCGCCGGAAACCCGCTTCGGCGCTGGCGACGTGGTCGTCCTGCGCGGCACGTCAGGCGCCTTGAGCGCTGCCGAGGAGCGCTTGTTGCAGGGGTAGAAGGCAAGAAGGCCCGCGCTGCTGGCGGGCTTTTCCTTTCTTGTCCTCGTCCTCGCCCGCGCCGCCTACGACGGCGCGAATGAAAGGCTCAGTAGGCGGCGCAGACGGTGTACTGGCTGCCGTCGACGATCAAGTTCGTTGCCACGGCGGCGGTACCGCGGGCAGCGCCGTCGGCGACGGCCTGCACCGAGCCACCGGCGGTATTGCCGTCGTCCATGGTCGAGTCGATCTGCTTGACATAGCGACCGAGGATGCCGGCGGAGCAGATGAAGAACGCTCCGCGCATATTGGCTATGTACGGTGCCGCAGCGCCGGCAGCGTCAATCCCGCTTTCGACACCGATGAAACCACCATCGGCATTGCGCGGCCGGTATTCGACCGCGGCGAGGTTCGTGCTCCCGGTGGCCAGATTGGCCAGGCGGACATGCTGCCAGAATACCGAGCTTTCGTCGGTGGCGACGCCGGTGCCGGCGCCACCAGCGTTCCATGATCCGTCGACGCGTCCGTTGTTCTGGGCGCACAAGCCGTTGGCCGCCGGGGTGCAGGCAGTCGGTGCCAGTGGCGCAGGAAACGCCAGGTTCAGCTGCGCTTGAGTCTGGTCGCCCGGGAACGACTTGAAACGGTCCTGATAGCCATACGCCAGGCTGGAAACGGTGCGGAAGTCACCGATCATGTTCTTTACCTTGGCGCTGTTGATCAGCTCCTGGCCTTTCAGTACCCCGCCGAGCAGCAGGCCGATGATGACGAGTACAATGGCAATCTCTACCAAAGTAAAACCCGCCTGTCGCGGTTGCAGCTGGTTCATCTCGTTCTCCCGTGTGTATCAAAAGTGATATGGGGTAACAAGCATGTTTCATGCCAGCCGGAATCGGCTTTTCCAGCCACGAAAGTCGTCCGAACTGTCGGGTTTTCGACACTTGTGTCCGGAGTCGGACTGATGAAGGACGTTCCCGGCACGCCGCGCATCGCCGTCTGGAACGGTTCATGAACCAGCTCCAGCGCCTGGCCGGGGCGTTGCGCCAGCGCCAGCGCTGGCTGCTCATCGCCTTGCTCGGCCTCTTGCATCTGGCGCTTCTGGCCGACGCCGACAGGGCGTTCGGAACGCTCTGCTGGCTGGTGCATGTTGGCCTGTTCATTCTCTGGCAGCCCTTCATTTACGCCGAGCGAAGGCTCGATGTCAGCGCTCTGGCGGTGATTGCCCTGCTCCTTGGCGGCGGCATCGTCTTCTATGGTTGGTGGCTGCTGATCGTCTGGGTGGTCATCCTGGCGGCTCTGGTCGGCGGACGCGTGATGTTCATCGATCATCGGCCGACACGAATCTTCTACCTGATCGCTTTTGCCTACCTGCTCGCCGCGCTGCTCTTCTGGCTGGTACCGCGCGTGGTCCCGAATGCGGCGCTGATCGGGCCTTCTCTGGATCGTGAATTTGCCTGGGGAATGCCGCTGTTCCTGCTCCTGATGACCCTGCTGCCGCTGTCGAAGGATAGTGACCGGCCGGGCGGCGCGATGGTCGACCTGTTCTACAGCCTGTTCATCTTTCTGCTCATTGCCGTTCTGGTACTTGGCAGCCTGGCCTTCATGCTGCTCCGCCAGTTGGGCTATTTCGAAGCCGTATTCAACACCTTGACGTCGATTGCCCTGCTCCTCCTGCTCATCGGCTGGACGTGGAACACGCGCCCCGGTTTCACCGGCATCGATGTTTTCTTCTCGCGCTACCTGCTGACGATCGGGCTGCCGTTCGAGAATTGGCTGCACCGCTTGACGACGCTGGCCGGCAGTGAAAGCGACCCGGAGCGGTTTCTCTCACAAGCGCTCAACGAGATGCTTGATCTGCCGTGGGTCGAAGGCGGCACCTGGGTCGCCGAGGCACGCTCCGGCACCTTTGGCTGCCCGTCGAATTTTTGCCACGAGTTCTTCGGGCAACCGCTACGCCTGACCCTGCACACCCGTCACAAGCTCAGCCCGGCACTGGTCTGGCACTTTCACCTTCTGGCCCAACTGGCCAACGAGCACTATATCGCCAAACTGCGCGCGCGCGAGCTGCAGCAGGTCAGCTACCTGCGCGCGATCCACGAAACCGGCGCCCGCCTGACGCACGACGTCAAGAACCTGCTGCAATCGCTGAACAATCTGTGTTACCTGGCGCAGACCGCCAACGGTCAGGATGGCAGGCGTCTCGAACTGCTGCTGGAGCGCCAGTTGCCGCAGATCACGCAACGCCTGCAACAAACCCTGGCCAAGCTTCAGAAGCCGCAGAGCGAGGCCGGCGGGGCGCTACCGGCGGCCATGTGGTGGAAAATCCAGCAACAACGCTACGCCGGTCTGGCCATCAGCTTCGCCGCCGCCGAACTCGACCCGGAGGTGCTTGTGCCAACGGCCTTGTTCGACAGCGTCGCCGACAATCTGCTGCAGAACGCCTTGCTCAAACGGCAAACGGAAAGTGAGCTGCGGATACACATCGCGCTCGCCTCTGACGCCTCGGTGCTCAGCGTCTGTGATACGGGCAGCGCGATCCGGGAGGAGGTCCTTGCCGACCTGCTGCGCGCGCCGCTGGCGTCGGAGAACGGCCTGGGCATCGGCCTCTATCACGCGGCGCGCCAGGCCGAGAGCTGCGGCCACGAATTGCGTCTGGCCTGCAACGAGCCCGGCAGGGTGTGCTTCGAGTTGCGCCGCTGCGGCCAGGCCACCGCTGCCACGGACCTGGGCGCCGGCCCGTCCTAGCGGTCTCCCGGGGAGGGCGGTCTATGCGCGTGGCGCCGCGACAGTGCTGCCGGTCCGGTGGCCGATCAGCCGGTGGACGACCATGTTTCCCTTGCCTTTCAGGTAAATCGTCTGCGCCTGATGAAACTCGAAACGCTGCTGCAAGCGCCGGTAGGTTCGCTCATCGACCTGGACCACGCCGGGAGCGCCTTCGCTGGTGACCCGACTGGCAATGTTGACGGTGTCGCCCCACAGATCGTAGATGAACTTCTTCTTGCCGACCACTCCGGCCACCACCGGCCCGGTGCCAATACCAATGCGCAATTCGAGGCGCATCTCGTTGAGCTGGAGATCGTCGTGCAGCAGCCGACACATCTCCAGCGCCATCTCGGCCAAAGCACCGGAGAAGTCGCTGCGCGCATCATTGAGGCCGCCGGCCACCATGTACGCGTCGCCGATGGTCTTGATCTTTTCCAACCCATACTTTTCGGCCAGCTCGTCGAAGCACGAGAAAATCTTGTTGAGCATGGCGAAAACCTGCTGCGGCGCCATTCCTTCGGCGACCCTGGTGAAGTTCACGATATCGGCGAACATGACCGAGACCTCGGCAAAGCCGTCGGCAATCGGCTGGCTGCTATTTTTCAGACGTTCGGCGATGGGCGCTGGCAGGATGTTGAGCAGCAGTCGCTCCGAACGCTCCTGCTCGACTTGCAGTAAACGGTGCGTTTCCTGCAGGTGTTGCTGTGCGCGGTGCTTTTCGCTGTCCGAGTAGCGCAGCAGCAGGTAAACGATGCTCGATACGGCTGTGAAGTTGAGGGCGAAGAAGAATGCCGTCGTCGCCGCTGGCACCTCGTATGGCGGAGCGCTCGCCGAGTCGGCCAGGTAGTAATCGAAAGCTCCGGAAAGCGTGGTCAGAAAGACGTAGGCGAAAAACCACGCCCCCGACTCACGCGGGCCGATGAACAGCACGGCGCCGATCGGTGCCAGCAAAGCCCACAGGCTGATACCACTGGCGGTGATGAAGCTGCCGATAGTCCACTGCGCCACGAAGGGGGTAAACAGGAACAGAGACAACTGGATCAGACGGAAGGCATTGAAGTTCAGAGTCTTCAGGTATATCAGCAGATTCCCAACGAGCAGCAACTGCAGGGCAAAGGGAAGGTTCGACGAGAAACGCGGCCCGAGTTGCCAGTAGATCGACAGCCAGACCATCGACGCCAGGCTGATCAGGCCGGTCGCGAAGAAGAGCAGCGACTTCTGCAGACGCAGCTCTTCGGAGTCGCCCGCGCAGATGCCGGCGTTGCGCAGGCGGTCGATGAAGGTCCGGGCGGCCATCATTGCGCAGTTCGCTGAAGGTAGAACGCAGGCATAGGCCTATTGAACCCCAAATCGACGGGGAGGGTCAATGCGTCAATGCAATGCCGAGGCGAGACGCTCCTGCGTCATCGGTAAGCCGCTAGGGCAACTTTCCGGCCCTGATCATGCGGCTGAAAAGCACCCCCGTGGGAATCCACGCGACCTCGTCGTCAAAGGCATCGGTCGCGGTCTTGTACACGAAATCGCGGTTGGCGGTGTTGATCCCGCCGCCGGTCAACTGGTTGTCCACTTCATCGGCGTCGGCACCGGCCGCCATTTGCGTTCCCAGGACCGTGTATGCCCCGTTGCCGTTCTTGCCGTGCGAGACAATGACGGCGGGGACGTCGGTCGCGATTCTGGCGCCAGCGGCGACGTTTGCGAACACCGTCAGGTCGCCCGGCGAGCAGAGCGCAAAGGCCGCGCTCAGGGGTGGCGAAGGCGGCGGCGGAAAGCACTCGGTGAAATCGGCGGTGGGGACGGTCTTGGTAAAGGCGCGGGTCACCCGGTAGGTGTAGCGCCGTCCCCAGGCATCGGTCTCCGGCACTCCCAGGGTCGCCCACGGAACAACTCCCGCGAGATTGGCGCAGCCGGGAGGAAGGCCACCGCCTCCCGGACCCCACGCCCCTTCAAGCCCGGCACCGACCGCGCCGCTGACCAGGGTCGCCGACGCCGGGCACGGCAAGCGGCCATTGACGACCAGATAGCCCAGCATCGCCTCGCGGATCTCGGTCAGTGCCCTCCTGGTGTCAGCAACATTGCGAATATCGATCTGCGTCGACAGGGGGATCAGTAGGCCGCCGATCAGCAGCGCGACGATGACCAGCACAACGGCCAGCTCGGCCAGTGTGAAGCCGTCGTGTCGTGCCAGCGGAGAAGGGCAGTGGTTCATGGCAGGCAGCGCACGACGTCGGTCGCCGGCGTGCGATAGTCGAAGACCGACACCCCGCTGAAGTTGGCGGCGGCAGCCGTCGGGACATTGAATGAGGCGAGGTTGGGGTTCTCGAGGTAGTTGTCCTTGTTGGCCCTTTCGACACCGTCGTTGCGACTCTGGCCAGCCCCTTTGCGGCCGGCGAAGATGAGAACGCGGCTACAGTTTCCAGACGTCGCTCCGTCGATGCTGATCGGCGCCGGCGTCGGGAGTTGCGTCAGAAACAGCATTTCCTTCCAGTTTGTACAGAAGGGCGGATTGGGAGCCTGATTACAGAGCAGGTTGTCGGTTCCCTTGCTGCCGGTGACCGCGATCGCCTGCAAGTGGGCCTGGAAAGCTGCATTGTCGAGCCAGCTGGTAATCTCGCCAGAAAAATCACGGCGCCTGATCAGCGGATCGAAGACGTCGGCTGCGGTAATGAACACGAGACGGTCGTTGTAGAAGTCGGTCTCGGCCATCACGAAGCGTTTGTTGTTGTTGCCCGAGGCGACTCTATTGTTGGTGCTGCCGGTGAAGTAGTTGACCTCTCCGCTGAGTGCATTGGTGTTGTCGAAAGTGTCCAGATAATTGCGCGCGTCGTAGTTGCCGCCACACTGGCTGTAAACGGCGTCAGCCAGATCCCGCGCCTGGCCACCCAGTGAGCGTCCGGGAGCGACGACCAGCGCTGCGAGATTGCTTGCCACGACCGCCCCGTTGCCGTCGATCACGTCGATCTGGCCCTGCGTGTCCCAGTTGAACACCGCCGTCTTGACAACCCTCTGGAAGCGCCCCGCGACCACATACCAGAGGCACTCACCCTGGCTGCGAAGCGGCCCGCTGGTCAGCGTCTTCCAGGGAAGTTTGCCGATCACCGAGCGATCCTGGCCGTTGCCGGCAAAGTTCGCCGAAGCTCCGCCCTCGGCTGCGACGCCGAAGCCGTCGACACCCAGGTCAGGCAATCGCAAGTAGCCGGCTTCGCTTATCGACGGCTGTGCGATGGCGTCAGCGATGAGCGCGTCGCGGCCCTGGGCCAGCGCGTCTGCCGCCCCCAGTGCCCGCGCCGTCAGGAACTGGGTGGTACTGAGTTGCCCGACGAATACGTACAGCCCGAGCAGCGTCAACAGGGTCAACATGGCCATCAGCGCGATACCGCTCTGCTGCGGCCGGAGCGGCAGTCGGTGGCGGTCGTTGCGCAGCTGCTTCATCGGCCGGCACGACTGGCCACGATCGCCAGGCAGAATTCTCGCGCAGCCCGGAACATTGCCTACTTCGCCCCGGTTGCCGTTGAGTGAATGCTGATCCGGCCGCCGTTGAGCAGATCGCTGGCCACGCCCGAGTTACGGTTGACGGTCTGTCCGACACGGGCTCTCGCCGCTGGCGAATCGCTGAGCTCGAGCAGCACCTTGCCGGGGTCGCCGTGCCGCGGCGTAACCGTCAGGTCGTTCAACCATTCGTTTTCATGCTGCGGGTGGCCGTTTACCCACGCCGTACGCCGACCACTGCTGCGCGTGACGACGCCGTCGATGGTCAGCGTCGGGTCGGCGGGGAGTTGCTGTTGGTCGAGGAGGTTCATTTCGCGCTGGCGATCAAGTTGCTGGCGGCGCTCCGGGGTAAAGAACAGGCGACCGAGCGCTTCCTCGTCGGCCCCAGCTTGCGGGCAGGTCGCGACGAGGAGCAGCGCGGCGCAAACGGCCGGCGCGGCAAGCCTAGCGGATCGGAGGAACTCGGTCATTGGCTGTTTCCGCGCCTTCCTGGTCCATTACTGCTCGTCTCCAGCTCACTTGCTGCGCACGTCACGCAAGGTCAGCCACTCGATTTCACAATCAGCCATCAGATTTGCCCGGCCACCACCACGCTCGTCGCCCGTCGCCGGCAGCCGCTCGATCCGACAGCTCTTCACCCTGATCAGCGCCTTCGCCTGCCGCTGCAAGTCGTCGAGCAGGCGGGTAAGGTCTTCTTCATGCAACAGCTTCAATTCCAGCCTCATGCTGCTGGCAAAGACCACGAAATCATTTCCGACCTGGCCGTCAAGCATGCGTTGCGGCGCGATCTCGTAGCGCAGATCGATCAGACGATGCTTGTCGCGAATATCCTTGAGCAGCTCCACCCAGTCGAGGCGCTGCTCGTTGCCAATGATGCCACGCTCGCGCAGCGTGTTGAAGACGATCGATTTCTGCTTGACCTCGCTTTCTTCGTCACGGACCTGCTTCAGCTTCCCGTCGGCTTCGGCGAACTGCGCAGCGATGTGGGCCCTGGCCTGCTCGGCGCTTTTCCTGGCGTCGAACGAGACGTAGAGGGCGAGCCCGCCGGCGGCGACCATCAGGATGCCAGCGAAGGCGCTCGCCTGCAGCTTGCGAAAATCAGTGCGCACAATCTTCATGAGCCGCTCGTCCGCCGGATCTGCACCTTGAATGATCGCGACTCCTTGCCTTCCAGTGCCGCGTCGCCACCTTTGAGCGACTTTCCCGACTCGACGTCGAAGGGCTGCTGCAAGACCTCAACCTGCAGTTGCCGGTTGCCCCTGAGGGCGGCGACGAGACGATTGAAAACAGCCAGCACCTGCCGCGGGTTGCTGCCTTCACCAAGACGCAGGGTGCCGTGGATAATGGCCGTCTCCTGATCGACGGGCTGCACCTCGCCGGACGGGACATTGCCGCCGGGCGCTGGCGGCCGTTGCACAGTCCCGGCTTGCCAGTCGATGGCCTCGAGGTCGACCCACTCCGCGCTGCCCAGCGCGCGGCTGATCTCGCGGAACATGGTCGTTGGTGACGCGCTGTTCCTTTCCAGCTCGACGTAGCGGTTGATGACCCGACGCAGGTTTTCGTTGCTGGTTGGAATCGCTGGAAAAGTCTTGACTATGTCGGCATAACGCTGGCGAGTGAGCCCGGTCTCGGAGGTGAGAACCTCGACCTCGTTCCTGATCTGCGCGGCGTCGAAAAGCTGCTTGCCGGCGAGCAGCAGACAGCTCAGCAAGGCAAACGTGCCGACTCGGCGCACGATCGAGCGAAGCAGCCACAGATGGTAGTCGTGTCGCTGATCATCGTTGGCAAACTGTGCGCGTGGAGGATCTGTGGCCAGCAGGTGCAGGAAAAGCGGCTCACAGCGGGTTTCGGTGGGTATCGTCTTGAGTTTGCACTTGCGTGCGCTGTCTTCGATGTCGAGGATGACGAAGGACAGGGCTTCGCTATCGACACAACTGCTGGCAATGGCCTTGCGCGCGCTGGCGTGCGCCAGGAGGTAGGCCGTGATCGGCTGCCGGCGACCGATCAGGCGCTGACCGACCAGATATTGCTGCAGTTTCAGGGCTTCGCTCGAGAAGGTCTGCGCAATGCCGCCAATACTGCTGTTGTGCAACGGCGTCAGGCGGCTGAAATGCAGTTCGCCGTTGTCCAGGTAACTCTGTCGAAGGCTCTGGTCCTGGATGGTCAGCAAGAGGCACGGTTGCGCTGGGATGCCGAGCTTGCGCAGGAGCAGCGGTGCCAGAAGTGGCAGCGAATAAACGCCGGCGAGGGGCAGTTCGGCGCTCGCCAGGGCGTCGAGCCAGGGGGCAAAAACCTCTGGCCTGGTCAGGGCGGCAAGCATGATGCGTTCGTCCTTGCGGCGCGACTTCTGGTGCCCGAGCGAAAGCGCCGTCTGCAGCTTGGCATTGAAGAACAGCTGCCCGAGCTTGCGCGCGATGATCGCCTGGCGATCATTGCCGCGCAGAAAGGGAATGGTCTCGATATGAAAACCCTCTTCCGAGACGTTGGCCAGGAGCGCGAAGACACTGCTCGAGTTGGCCGCCAGGTAGTCGGCGAACGCCGCCTGCCCGCTTTCGCTGGCGTCGAACGAGCGCTCGTCGGTCAACTCTCCCGATTGCCAGGCGAAGGCCGACAAGTGATGGGTGCTGAGGTAGAGGAGGCGACTGGCAGCCATCGTGCTATACCTGAATCTTGCTGATCACGTCGTAGACCGGCCCGAGAACGGAGAGCATGATCCAGCCGAGCAGCGCACCCATGACGACGGTAAGCAGTGGTTCGATCAGCTGCTGCATGCGCGCCACCGATTCCTTGACGTCGCGATTATAGAAGTAGCTGACGTTCATCAGGGCGTCGTCGAGCGCGCCGGTGTTCTCGCCGACGCGCAGCATGCGGATGACCAGCGGCGGGAAGAAACCGGTGGCGTGAAAAGCAGCGGTCACGTTCTGCCCCTCGCCGATCAGCTGTTCGACACGTTCCAGGCCGCGGCGAATGACCAGGTTGCCGACGACGTCCTGCGTCGTACGGATAGACTCGAGAATCGGGATGCCGGAGGCATACAGCAGCGCGAAGGTGTTGGCGAAGCGGGAGAGGGCGATCTTGCGCAGGATGTTGCCCAGAAACGGCAAGGCGAGCTTGACGCCATCGAAGCGAAAGCGGGCCAGCGGATTGCTGTGCAACAGGGCGCGCAGGCCAAGCGCCAGGATCGCCGGCAGTATGAGCAGGAGATACCAGTAGTCGACCATCAGATCGGAGACGAAGAAAAGGACGACGGTCTGCGTGGGCAGGACCTGTCCCATGTTCGTCACAAACATCTTCAGCTGCGGAACCATGTACACCATCAGGAAAAAGCTGGCGGCCAGGACGATGACGCCAACGAAGGCGGGGTAGGCGATCATCTTCTTGGTTTGCGAGGCGAGTTCATCCTCCCATTTCAGTGACTCGTTCAGACTGTGCAGGACTTCCGGCAGGCGACCGGTCGTTTCGCCGGCGCGGATCAGGCTGACGAAGACGGCGTTGAAAACGCTGCGATGCCCGTCCATCGCCTGCGACAGCGTCTGCCCCCCCTCGATGGCCTCGATCAGGCTGGCCACCACCTCCCGAAAGCGTGCGTGTTCAAGGCTGTCGCGCAGATCGGTCAGTCCCTCGATGACCGGCACGCCAGCACGCACCAGTTGCTGCAGATGGAAGCAGAAGTGAATCATTTCCCGGCGCGGCACGCCGCCGCTGGCGAACAAGGTGCGCTGGCTGAGCGGTTCGCCGCTGACCAGATCCAGCTCCATGCGCCGCAAACGCATTTCGAGGTCAACCAGGTTGAGGGCGTCGATCCGGCCGAGCAGCATCCGCCCATCGGGATTGACCGCCTTGTAGGTGTAGAGCGGCACCGATCCTACATCCGGTCAGTCAGGTCGACCACCCGGCCGACTTCCTCGAGCGCCGTCGATCCGTCGAGAACGCGGCGCAGCCCGTCGTCGGCCAGCGTGGCAAAGCCCTGGCGGCTGGCCAGCGTGCGCATTTCCCGGAAGGTGCTGCGCCTGGCGATCAGCTCGTCCATGTCGGCGTTGATGCGCAGCAGCTCCATGATCGCCAGGCGCCCACGATAGCCCTGAAATTCGCAGCGCTCGCAACCGCCCGGTCGATAGACCACCGGCCGCGGCCCGTCGGCCAGGGTGCCGAGCAGGCGGGCCTCGTGCGCTTCAGCCTGGTAGGGGAGCTTGCAGTGCACGCACAGCCGCCGCACCAGCCGCTGCGCGATGATGCCGATGATATTCCCGGCCATGATGTCCGGGACGATACCGATATCGAGCAGGCGGGGGATGGCGCCAATCGCCGAATTGGTATGCAGGGTCGAATACACCTGGTGCCCGGTCATCGCCGCGCGCAAGGCCATCTCGGCGGTTTCTGCGTCACGCACTTCACCGACCAGAATGATGTCCGGATCCTGACGCATCATCGAGCGGATGCCGTTGGCGAAATCGAGTTTCACCGAATCGGCGGCCGAAGTCTGCCGAACCATGGTCATCGGATACTCGACCGGATCTTCCAGGGTCATGATGTTCACGCCCTCGGAGTTGATGTGGTTGAGCACCGAATAGAGCGTGGTCGTCTTGCCGCTGCCGGTGGGGCCGGTGACGAAGACGATTCCTTCGGGCCGGGCGATCATCAGCTTCAGCTGGTCGAGCTGTTTGTCGGCGAGGCCCAGGCCCTCCAGCGGCACGATGCCTTTTTGCCGGTCAAGGATGCGCAGGACGATGTTCTCGCCGTGAATCGTCGGTTGTGCGGAAACGCGAAAGTCGATCTGCCGACCGCGCAGGTTGAGCGAAATGCGGCCGTCCTGGGGGGCGCGGGTTTCGGCGATGTTCATGCCCGAGAGGACCTTGATGCGCACGGCCATCGCCGGCCAGTAGGTTTTGTGCAGCGAGCGGATCTGCCGCAGCATGCCGTCGATGCGGTAACGAATGCGCAGGAAGCTGGCTTCCGGCTCGAAGTGGATATCCGAGGACTCGCGCTTGACGGCGTCGGTGAGGATCGAGTCGATCAGCCGAACAACCGGCTGGCTGTACTCATCGGCCGATGATTGCAGTCCACGGAAGTCGATCTCGCCGGTCTCGATCTCGTGCAGGATGCCGTCGATCGACAACTCGTGACCGTAGTACTGGTCGATGGCGCGGTCGATTTCGGTTTCGCCGGCGAGCAGGGTTTCGATTTCGATGTCGTCGCTGGCCAGCGCACGTATTCTGTCCAGCGCGACGATGTCGTTGCTGTCGGCAATGGCGACCGTCAACCGCAGGTTTTCAGCGTCGTAGTCGAGCGGCAGCAGGTGGTGGCGTTTGGCAAGATCGCGCGGAACGAATTTCAGCGCCGATGGGTCGATGATCGCATTCGAGAGATCGACGCTCTGCTTGCCCAGACTTTCCGAAAGCGCGTCGCGTAGCGTCGCCTCGGAGACGAAGCCGAGTGATACCAGGAGCTTGCCGATCGGCCGGTTGGACTTCATCTGCTCGAGCAGGGCGATACGCAGCTGGTCCTCGCTGAGAATGCCCTTGCCGAGCAGGATCTGGCCTAGCGGCCGGGAATGGACGGGAGTGGCTGCAGCGTTCATGAGGGCTTGGACCGGCACTTCAGCAGCAGCGATGGTCGCAGACGATCACGTTCATCGTTGCAGTTCAAGGATGCGCTGCTCTGCGGCATTCTTGTCAAAGGCGCTGGGTGAGGTTTCGGCAGCGCTCAAGGCCATCTGATAGTACTGCGCTGCGAGCTTCTTCTGGCGCAGGTGGTCGAGACTGACGGCGACGTTGAAGAGATGGTCGGCATTGCCCGGCTCCAGCGAATAAGCCTGGAAATAGGCCTGTTGGGCATCGCTCCAGCGGCTCTGCCCGGCGTAGAGGTTGCCGAGGGCGAAGAACAAGGCCGACGAGTCGGGCTGGCGGGCGATCAAGGTCTTCAGACGACTCTCGGATTGACTGGCGCCACTCTGCCCGCGCATGTTGATCAGCGCCGCCTGCGCAGTCATGTTGCCGGGATCGGATTCGAGAACTTGCAGAAACAGTCCCTGCGCCCGCTCAAGCTGGCCCTGCCGGTTGGCAATAGCTGCCAGGCCGAGCAGGGCATCGGCATTTCTGGGGTCGCCACGCAGGACCTGTTCGTAGCCCCGGCGCGCGTCGTCCAGACGGTCCGCAAGCCAGGCGTCGTAGGCTTTTTCAAGGGTCTGCGTCGCTTGTTTGCGGCCGGAACTGCGTTGGAAAACCTCCGCCGCCGCTGCGCGCGGAGCCATGCCGCCGTCTCTCGGTGCGCGCCCTGTGGACGAGGATGAGGAGGCGTCCGGTTTTCGCTGCGCCGGCGTTGATCGCTCGGGCGCTTCGCCGGCGGGCGTTGCCGCGGGCGGCTGTTCGCCGTGCCCTTCTGCAGCCGTCTGCAGTGTGCTGGCCGGTGAGTGCGCGAGCGGTGTTGCTTGCTGCTGCATTGCCGGGGTTGGTGGATACGCCGGCGGTCGCGCGGCGGACGTAGGTGCGACTAGCGCTGCGCCGGAAATGGACTGCAATTGCCACCAGAAATAGCCGCCGATGGCGATCGTCGCCACGCCGAGCAGGCCGAGAAAGAGCCATAACGAGGTGCGTGACCTGGGTGTCTGCTTGACGGCAAACAGGTTTCTCGCGGCTGTCCGCTCGTCCGCCTGCTGACTGTCGAAGGCGGCTGCCGAGCGTGCCGCCGTGGGTGCACGTCCTGTCGCTGCTGCCGACGGGCGTCGCGAAGCCAGATCGGCTTCGACTGCATCGAGGTCATCGGCAAGCGACGAGAACGTCTGTTCGTCGGATGGCGCTGGCGTTTCCAGCGGCAGGGGGTCGAGGCGCAGTTCCCCCGCCACCGTGGCCGTTGGCCGAGCGTTGGCGCTGGCCTTGCGTTTGGCTTCCTCGGCGCGCCGCAGCGCGTCCATCAGCAGACTCACTGCAGTGGCTCCGGAGGGCGTTCGGGGAGCGAGAACGGCCGATAGACCTGGTCGGTCTTGAAGAAATCCTTGCCCGGCAGGACGTCTCTGAAGCTGCTGAAGTCGCCATCGATCGAGGCATCCTTGATCACCGTCGGGCGGATCAGGACGACCAGTTCCGTCTTGGCAGACGAGTTGTTGCGAGTATTGAACACTTCCCCGATAAACGGAATGTCGCCGAGGCCTGGCAGGCGCCCGGCGCGGTTATCCAGGCGGTCTTCCATCAGCCCGCCAAGGACAGCAATGTCGCCGCTTTCGACACGCATGATCGACTCGATTTCGCGCATGCGAATCTGCGGCACGAGGTTCTTGATGTTGTTGGCAGCCAGGCTCGGGTTGGGATCCTGCTTCAGCTCGGCAATGCTGGAAATCGACGGGCGAACGTTCAAGGTGACCGTGCCGTTGTCGCTGATTTGTGGCGTCAGGCTCATGAAGAAACCGATCGACACCGACTGTGGCGTGGTCGTCGTGGTCACCGTGGCGTTAGTGTTGGTGTTGCCCGGAACGACGTCCTGCTTGACATTAAAGTAAACGAAATCCTCCGATACCTTGAGCGTTGCGGTCTGGTTGTTGAGCACGGTCAGTTTCGGGCTGGAGAGTACCTTGACGGTGCCGAAGGCGCGCAGCAGTTCCACGGTCGACAGGAGATTCAAGGGGTCGAGGTTGCGGTACTTGAGGACGTAGGGGGTGACCACACTACCGACGTTGGTCGTCAAGGCGGGTTTGGTCACGCTGTAGTCGCTACCACTGGTAAAACGACTCCACTCGATACCTTGCTGGTAGCCATCGCTGAGGCCAACCTCGATGATCGTCGCCTCGATCAGCACCTGGCGCCGGGCGCTGCCCATCACCCGATCGAGGAACTCCTGGACCCTTTCGTGTTGTCGAGACGTCGCTCTGACGTTGATCACCCCGGTTTCCGGATTGGCGATCACCGACGCCGCCTCGCGGAAAGTCATGCGCTTGACGACCGTGGCGCCGGCATTCTGCAAGGTCGCCGGGTTCGGGCTGCCGGCCAGGTTCTGTGCGAGTTGCGTCAGGCGAGCCGTAGTACCCGTTGCCGTCGCTGTTCCGCCGGTGCCGGTTGTGCTTTGCGATGCACTTTGCTCGGTCACCGTCTCGGTCGTTCCTTCCGGGAAAATCTTGTCGGTCTCATGTAGCAGGTCTTTCAGGTTCTTCTCGAGAGAAGACCAGAAACGGTTGTTCGATTTGTTCTCGATCTGAATTCGCGAGGTGTTGCCCGTTCCCGCAGCGCCGCCACTGCCGGTGGCCAGCGCGCTGGTCGAGATCTGCGTATTGGTCGACACGGTGCCGGTCACATCGCGAGAGATGTTGACGTAGTCGACCTTGTAGTTCTTGAGATAGGGAGTGTCGGGCATCACCGCCAGGTTCGGGCCATCGAGTTCGAAGCGCATATCGACCTGCTTGGAAATGCGCGTGAGCAACTGCGGAAGGGTCTGATCGATGGCGTTGAGGGTCACTTCTCCGACAATGCCGGGATGGATGTCGACGTTGAGTTTGGCATCGCGGGCCAGGGCAAAGAGCAGGTCATGAACCTGCACGTTGTTCACCACCACGCTGTAGGTTTCGGTCTTGGCAGCCGGCCGTGGCCTCGGTAGCGAGAGGCTCTGTTGCACCGGGGCGGGAATGGCGCCCGGCGTGCTGGGCGCGCTGTCTTTCTGCAGGTGAGCGGCTGCCGGCCCGCTGCTCAGCGTCGTTGGCGTACACGCGCCGAGGAGAAGGGCCAGAAGGATGGCGCCGAGAATTGGCAGAGGCACGCTCGAGCTTGCTCCGGTTAACAGTGGAGTTGATGATACCACGACAGAACTTCGATGCAAGTGCATGATTTTTATTGTGTTGTGACTATGTTTGTCGCTTCGTCCGAGGGGCTGGTCAGCGTAGTCTGCTGACCGATCGAACGTAGGGCTTGCTCGCCGGGCTGACCTCGGCAAGCTTGGCCAGCGCCGCGTTGGCCAGCTCGCGCGACGGGTAGTCGCCGTAAATGACGCCGAGCCGGTCTTTGCCGCTCAGATTCGAGCGATAGATCCGAAGCTGTCGAAGATCCAGCATCGTTGCATGCTTGTCAATGAAATCAAGTACTTCTTTCTCGCTGCTGGCATCGACAACGAGCAACTGAATGAAGAAATGGCTATCCGGAGTCTTTGCCAGCCAGGCCTTGCTTGCCGCGCTTCGCTCGGCCAGCGTCAGTGGCGGTTGCGCGTGCGGCGCCTCGGCAACTCCGACAGGCGCCGCCGCGAGCGCTGCGCCGGAAGGCGCCTCCGGTGGCGAAGTCGGCGCGACAGCTGTCGGCTCTACGGCCTGCTCCGCCGGCACGGCGAGCGGCGGAGTGGTAACGATCGCTGGCGCGAGAGGAATGCTGCCAAGGCTCTGCTTTCCGGCAGAGTAGGCCAGGAAGGCGATGGCACAGACGCCTGCTGCGGCCCCTGCCCAGGCCCAGCCGACGTTGAAACGGCGACCGAGGCGCCTGAATCCGGCATCGCCAATCGCGCTGCGCACCTGTCGTCGATCGACCTGATGCACGCCTTCGGAAAAGGCCGCGAGCAGCGCCTTGTCGGCAAGAATGTTGATGCGTCGACTGAGCCCTTCGGAGGCCTTGCTGATCAGCTCTATGGCCCCTTTGGTGAACGGATCCGGACCCCGATAACCGGCAGCGCGCAGGCGGAAGAGCAGGTAGACGGATACATCACTTTGGCGCAGCGGTTCCAGCCTGAAGTTTTGCGTGATGCGGTCATTGAGCTGGCGCATGTCTGCCTGCTGCAGGCGGAAATCGAGCTCGGGTTGACCAAAGAGGGCAATTTGCAAGAGTTTGTGACGATTGGACTCGAGGTTGGAAAGCAGGCGGATTTCTTCCAGAGCCTCTGGAGGCATGGCATGGGCCTCGTCGATCAGGGCCACCACCTGGCGCCCGCTGCCATAGATTTCCAGGAGACGTTCCTGCAGTGAGCGAAGGAGCAGATGGCTGCGCCCTTCCGCTGGCGGGATGCCAAGCTCGTCGGCGATGGCGAAGAGGATTTCTTCGCGCGAGAGCATCGGATTGGCCAGATAGATCGTCTCGACGTTGTCCGGCAGCTTCTCGAGCAACATCCGACAGAGCATGGTCTTGCCGCTACCGACCTCGCCGCTGACCTTGACGATCCCCTCATCGTGCGTAATCGCGTAGATCAGCGCCTCGAGCGTCGCGCCGCGCTTGCCGCCAGAGAAAAAGAACTCGGTATGTGGCGTGATGCGAAAGGGGGGTTGATGCAGACCGAAATGCTCAAGATACATCAGAGTTCCCGCGCCGACGATTCCATGCGGTTGTAGAGTGTCGTGCGATGGATGCCGAGCAGGCGCGCGGCCTGGCTGACATTGCCATGCGCGAGCTTCAGCGCGGCCTCGATATAGCCGCGCTCGGTGGCGTTGAGCAGCCCATCGAGGCTGAACGGTTCGCGTTGCCGCAAACGCTGTGTTGCCGCCGCGACGATGGCCTCGCCAGCGGCCTCATCGCTGCCCGGAGCGATGTTGGCCGAAGCGGCCAGCGGCTCGTCGGGGACGTCAAGCTCGGCTTCCAGCGCGGCGACGTCGACGATCTGCCCCGACTGCTTGCTGACCAAACGAATGACGATATTGCGCAATTCGCGGACGTTGCCTGGAAAAGCGTAGTCGAGCCAAAGAAGTCTTGCCTCGGCAGAGAGCGTGAATGGCAGCTGCCGCGTCTGTGCCGCGTACAGTTGCCGGAAGTGCTCGAGCAGGAGCAGCTTGTCGTCGCCCATCTCGCGTAAGGGCGGAGCAACGATCGCGCACACCGACAGGCGGTGATAAAGATCGGCCCGAAAATTGCCGGCGCGCACCTCCTTGCGCAGGTCGCGGTTGGTGGCGGCAATGATACGTGCCTGGCTGAAGCGCTGCTGGGTTTCGCCGACCCGCTGATACTCGCCGTTTTCGAGTACCCGCAGCAGCTTGGCCTGGAGTTCGAGGGCCAGTTCGCCGATCTCGTCAAGGAACAGCGTGCCGTCGGTCGCGTCTTCAAAGTAGCCCGCCTTGGTGGCGACTGCGCCGGTAAACGCGCCGCGAGCGTAGCCAAAGAGCGTCGCTTCAACCAGGTTTGGCGAGATGGCAGCGCAATTCAGCGCCAGAAACGGTTTCTCGCGGCGGCGAGTATCGTAGTGCAGACAGGCAGAGGCGATTATCTCCTTGCCGCTGCCCGACTCGCCTTCGATCAGCACCGCGAAAGGCAGGTCGGCATACTGGCGCAGCTGCACGCGCAGCTTCTCGATGGCCGGGCTGTGCCCGATCAGCGGGGAGGCGTCCTCGCCCTGGCGTCTTGCGTCGAGGGCGCGAAAGGCCAGGGCGCCCTGGAGAACCTGCTGCAGGTCGCCGGGGTTGCACGGCTTGGCCACGAAATCAGCAGCGCCGAGCGTACGTGCGTGGCGAGCATTGCCGTCCTCGCTTTGCCCGGAGAGAACGACGATGCGGATCTCGGGAGCGATCTTGAGCAGGTCCGTTATCAGCGCAAAGCCCTCGTCCGGACGATGCGGCACCGGCGGCAGGCCGAGATCGACCAGGGCCAGCTCCGGCGGTCTGCGCAACTGGCGAAGCAGCTGCAGGCAATGCGGACGAGAATGGCTGGTGACCACTGCGAAGAGCGAACTCAGCGAAAAACTCAAGGTGTCGCAGATCAGCGGGTCGTCGTCAACGATCAGCAGTAGGGGTTTTTCGGGCAGGAAGATTTCCGTCATGGGAAAGTGAAAGAGCGGGCGGTCGTTTCGGGATAGCCTAACACGTCATTGTTCCACCATTGCACCGGGCGCCAAGCAATTCACGCGGCCTCCTCTGGCTATCCGTTATAATCGGCTTTTTTTCGTCTCAGGATGCAGAAGTGTCTGACGATAATCTTGTCGAGATCAAGGATCTTGATTTCGCCTACGACGATCGACCGATCCTCAAGGGCATCAGCATGCAGATCCCGCGCGGGAAGGTCGTCGCCATCATGGGTGGTTCGGGTTGCGGCAAGACGACCCTGCTCCGCCTGATCGGCGGCCAGCTCAAGCCCAGTCGCGGCGACGTCCTTGTCGACGGTCGGTCGGTACCCGAGTTGCGCGCCGATGAACTCTACGCCCTGCGCCGGCGCATGGGGATGCTGTTTCAGTTCGGTGCCCTATTCACCGATATCTCGGTGTTCGACAACGTCGCCTATCAGATGCGCGAGCACACCGACCTGCCCGAAGATCTGATTCGCGACATGGTGCTGCTCAAGCTCAATGCCGTCGGCTTGCGCGGCGCCAGCCGGCTGATGCCCGCTGAACTCTCTGGCGGCATGGCCAGGCGGGTGGCGCTGGCACGGGCGATTGCCCTTGATCCGATGCTGATCATGTACGATGAACCCTTTGCCGGTCTCGATCCGATCTCGCTCGGAGTCATCGGACAACTGATTCGCAAGCTCAACGATGCGCTTGGCGCGACATCGATCATGGTCACCCACGACATTCAGGAATCCCTGCAGATCGTCGATTACATCTACTTCATGTCGGACGGAAAAGTGGTCGCCCTGGGTACGCCCGACGAAATCCGCGCTTCGCAACACCCCTTTGTTCACCAGTTCGTTTTCGCGCAGGCGGACGGACCGGTTCCCTTCCACTATCCGGCAGAGCCGCTCGATCGCGAACTGCTGGCGAAAGACGCGTATGAGCAATCCTAGGCAGAACAGTCGCGCTTCGGTGCTCTCGGGAGTCACCCGCCTGGGACACCGCGTCAACGACGCGCTGCAGCGACTCGGCTTCGCTGCGCGCTTTTTTGTCATGCTCCTGCTGCTCTCCGGGCAATCATTCCGGCGCCTGCACCTGACCATCCGGGAACTCTACTTTTCCGGCTTCCAGTCGCTGCTGATCATCATGGTTTCGGGGCTGTTCATCGGCATGGTGCTGGGCATGCAGGGCTACGAGACCCTGCAACGCTACGGTTCGGCCGAGGCGCTCGGGGTCCTCGTGGCGCTGTCGCTGGTGCGCGAACTTGGCCCGGTCGTCGCCGCCCTGCTTTTCGCTTCGCGCGCCGGTTCTTCGATCACCGCCGAGATCGGCCTGATGAAGGCCACCGAGCAGCTGACCGCGATGGACATGATGGCCGTGAATCCGATTGCCCGCGTCGTGGCGCCGCGTTTCTGGGGCGGGGTCATCTCGATGCCCTTGCTGGCCGCCCTGTTCTCGACGGCCGGTGTCTTTGGTGGCTACCTGATCGGGGTCGTCTTCATTGGCGTCGATGAAGGTGCCTTCTGGTCGCAGATGCAGGCTTCGGTCGATTTCCGCTATGACATCTGGAGCGGCATCATCAAGAGCTTCGTCTTCGGTGTCGCCGTTTCGTTGATCGCAGTCTTCGAGGGCTACGATGCCGTACCGACCGCAGAAGGTGTTTCCAGTTCGATCAAGAGCACCGTCGTCCAGTCGGCACTGGCAATCCTGGCCCTCGACTTCGTACTAACCTCGTTCATGTTCCGGGAGGCTTGATGAGTCGCAAGTTGCTCGACCTGTGGGTCGGAATTTTTGTTGCCGTGGGGCTGGCTGGCATGCTCTTTCTGGCGCTCAAGGTCGGCAATCTGTCGGCCGGAAATTTCGCCGAAACGTACCCGGTGACGGCCAAGTTTGCTAACATCGGCGGCCTGAAAGTCAGGGCGCCGGTCAAGAGCGCCGGTGTCGTCGTTGGGCGGGTGGTCGACATCCATTTCGATCCCAGTGAGTACGAAGCGGTGGTGACGTTCAATATTGACGAGCGTTATCGCTTTCCGAAAGATACGTTTGCCTTGATCCTGACCGCGGGCCTGCTCGGTGAGCAGTACGTCGGGCTTGACCCGGGCGGTGACGAAAAAATGCTCGCCGCGAACGATGTCATCTCGAAAACACAGTCGGCGGTAGTTCTGGAAAGCCTGATCAGTCAGTTCATGTTCAGCAAGGCTTCAGAAGCTCCGAGCGAATAGCAGATAGAAAGGAAGATCGTGAAACCACAGCTTTCAAGGCGTCTATCGGCGTACGTCTGTGCAACGGCCATCACCGTCGCCAGTGGCTGCGCAAGTACGAACAATGATCCGGCAGACCCCTTCGAGGGCTTCAACCGCGCCATGTTCGCCGTCAACGAAGGCCTCGACACGGTGGCCATCAAACCGGTTGCGCAAGGTTACGACGCGGTGACTCCGCTGCCGGTGAAAGTCGGCGTGGGCAACTTTTTCGGTAACATCTGGGACTCGTGGACAGCGATCAATAATCTTCTGCAGGGCAAGGGAGGCGACGCTCTTTCGGACGTCGGCCGGGTGCTGATCAACAGCACCATCGGCATTGGTGGCGTCTTCGACGTGGCCAGCGAAATGGGTCTAACCAAGCACTCGGAGGAGTTCGGCCAGACGCTCGGCAAGTGGGGGGTCCCGGACGGGCCTTACTTCTACTGGCCGCTCATCGGCCCGCGCACCACTCGCGATACCTTCGGCTGGATGGTCGACACCTATTACGATCCGGTCTGGCGCGTGGACAACATACCCCTGCGCAACAGCCTGGTTGCCGTCCGTTACGTTGATTTGCGCGCCAGCGTCCTGCCCACCGACAAGGTGATCGAGGAGGCGGCGTTCGACAAGTACTCGTACATCAGGGATGCCTACCTGCAGCACCGGCGCAACGAGATCTTCGACGGCGACCCGCCACGCATTCCACTTGACTACTAATCGACCGCGCAGGCTGATGCCAACCCGCCTCGCGGGGTCGAATCCTCTATTGCACGGAAAGATGCCATGAAATATCTGCTTTCGTTGTTTTTCGCTTTGACTGTCCTGTCCGGCAGCGCGTGGGCGCAGCAAGGGTCGCCTGACGCACTGGTCCAGAAGGTCACCGATGACGTCCTGACCATCGTTCGCCAGGACAAGGACATTCAAAGCGGTGACACCAGAAAAGCGATCAAACTGGTCGAGACCAAGGTTCTGCCGTATTTCGATTTCCACCGCATGACTGCACTCGCCGTCGGACGCAACTGGAGCAAGGCGACGCCCGAGCAGAAAAAGCGCTTGGCGGAAGAGTTCAAGAAGCTGCTGGTACGCACCTACTCGAACGCGCTGACCTCGTACAAGGACCAGACCATCACCTATCGCCCGAGCAAGATCGACGCTGCCGAGACCGACGTGGTGGTCAAGACCGAGATCGTCCAGCCAGGTAGCAAGCCGGTGCAGCTCAGTTACGCGCTTGAGAAACAGGGCGACGGGTGGAAGGTTTACGATGTCATCGTCGCCGGTGTCAGCCTGGTCACCAACTACCGGGGCTCCTTTGCCCAGGAAGTGCGCAACAAGGGAATCGATGGCCTGATCCAGATGCTCAGCGAGCGCAACACGCAGCTGGAAACCAGCAACCCGTGATCGAGCAAGCGGAAGGCGGGCTGCGCGTCACTGCGCCGATGGTCATCGCCAACGCGCGCGCGCTGCATGAGGCCGGGCGTCGCGCCTTGAGCTCTGCCCAGCGCTCGGCGAGCGTGCTGCTTGATCTGGCCGGGGTTGCCGAGGTCGATTCGTCAGCTCTGGCGACTCTTTTTGCCTGGCAGCGCAAGGCAGCGGAGAGTGCCGTGCAGTTGCGCGTCGCCAATCCGCCAGCAAGCTTGATCAGCCTGGCAGCGCTGTACGGCGTCTCCGAACTGCTTCCCCTCGCCTGAACGGGCGAGTTGGCTTCGACGCCGTTCCCGATGCCATGAGCGTCGCTGTCGCCATTTCTCGGGTGGAAAAGCGCTTTGGTTCGCTGCGGGCGCTTGCCGGTGTTTCGCTGCAGATCGCCGAAGGTGAATTCTTCGGTCTGCTCGGCCCGAACGGTGCTGGCAAGACGACACTGATCTCGTGCCTCGCCGGTCTCGTCCGCCCCGACGCCGGCCAGCTGACGGTGATGGGCCACGACGTGGTCAGCGATTATCGCGAAGCCAGACGCCGGCTTGGGGTGGTGCCGCAGGAGCTGGTTTTTGACCCTTTCTTTTCGGTCCGTGAAACCTTGCGCATTCAGTCCGGCTACTTCGGCATTCGTCGCAATGACGACTGGATCGACGAGATTCTCGCCAACCTTGATCTGACCGCCAAGGCGGACACCAATATGCGCCGCTTGTCCGGCGGCATGAAGCGGCGCGTTCTCGTGGCGCAGGCGCTGGTGCACAGGCCGCCGGTGATCGTCCTTGACGAACCTACCGCCGGCGTCGACGTCGAGTTGCGTCAGGGTTTGTGGCAATTCATCCGGCGCCTCAATCAAGACGGCCACACGGTCATCCTGACCACGCACTATCTCGAGGAAGCCGAAGCCCTGTGCGCCCGGATCGCGATGCTCAAAGCGGGACGGGTGGTGGCCCTGGACACGACGCGCAACCTGCTCGCGCGCTTCTCAGGCCAGACGCTTAACCTCCGCCTGGCGGGGCCCGTGCAGCTGCCGCCCGTGCTGCGCATGCGCGCGAGCGAAAGCGGCGGCACCTGGACATTCCAGCTCGCCGGTCTCGACGAGCTGGAACCGTTACTCGCAGGCTTGCGTGTCGGCGGCTGCGTGATCGAAGAAATGCGCTTGACGCAACCCGACCTCGAGGACGTCTTTCTTGGCGTCATGCAAGGCTCTGCCGGCAAGGACGCGGCGCCGTGTTGAGCGGTTTTCGGACCCTGCTCTACAAGGAACTGCTGCGCTTCTGGAAAGTCAGCTTTCAGACCGTCGGCGCACCGGTACTGACGGCATTGCTCTACCTGCTCATCTTCTCGCACGTACTGGAGTCGCATGTGCAGGTCCATGGCGTGCCGTACGGAGCCTTTCTGATTCCCGGGCTGGTGATCATGTCGGCCCTGCAGAACGCCTTTGCCAACAGCTCGTCAAGCCTGATCCAGTCGAAAGTCACCGGCAGCGTCGTTTTCGTCCTTCTGCCGCCGATCTCCTACGTCGAGTTTTTCCTCGCCTATGTCGTTGCGGCGATGCTGCGCGGCGTGATGGTCGGGGTCGGGGTGCTGCTGGTGACCATGTGGCTGGCACCGCTGACTTTCGTTGCCCCGCACTGGATTCTCGTGTTCATCGTCCTCGGTGGCGGGATCATGGGAACGCTGGGGATGATCGCCGGCATCTGGGCCGACAAATTCGACCAGCTGGCGGGTTTTCAGAACTTTCTGATCATGCCGCTGACCATGCTCTCCGGTGTCTTCTACTCGATTCATTCACTGCCCGAGTTCTGGCAGCTGGTTTCTCGTTTCAATCCCGTGTTCTATATGATCGACGGCTTTCGCTTCGGCTTTTTCGGCGTCTCCGACGTGGCTCCGGAAAACAGCCTGGTAGTGGTCACCGCAAGTCTCCTGCTGGTCTCGGCCGCGACGCTGGCGCTGCTCAGGAGCGGCTACAAACTGAGGTCCTGACTCATGATGCACCCTGAACAAGTCCAAGCCATCATCGCCGAAGGCATTGCCTGCGCACATCTGGAAGTTGCTGGCGATGGCCACCATTTCGAAGCACTGATCGTCAGCGCCGAGTTCATCGGCAAGAACCGTGTGCAACGACAGCAAGCGGTGAATGAAGTACTGCGTCAGCACTTCGACAGCGGCCAACTGCACGCGCTGTCGATGAAAACGCAAACGCCCGAAGAGTGGGGTGCAACGCGTGGATAAGCTGCTGATCGAGGGTGGCATCCCGCTTTCCGGCGAAATCGCCATCTCCGGCGCCAAGAACGCCGCCCTGCCGATTCTCTGCGCCAGCCTGCTTTCTTCCGAACCGCTGCATCTGACCAATGTTCCCCGGCTGAAAGACATCGCGACGATGTTGCGCCTGCTTGTACAGATGGGCGTGGACGTTGAAGACCTGGGTGACGATGGGCTGGTCCTGAATAGTTGCGGGCTCGACAACCCGCTTGCCCCTTACGACATGGTCAAGACCATGCGTGCGGCGATCCTGGTCCTCGGCCCGCTGGTCGCGCGCCATGGCGAGGCGCGGGTCTCCTTGCCCGGTGGCTGCGCAATAGGCGCGCGACCGGTCGAGCAGCACATCAAGGGGTTACAGGCAATGGGCGCGCAGCTGCGCGTCGAGCATGGTTACATCCATGCCACGGCCGGCGCCAAAGCCGGGCAGCGCGGTCTGGCCGGCGCACGGATTTTCACCGACATGGTCACCGTCACCGGGACCGAAAATCTGATGATGGCCGCGGTATTGGCCAAGGGTGAAACGGTCATCGAGAATGCGGCACGCGAACCCGAGGTCGTCGATCTGGCCAACTGCCTGGTCTCGATGGGCGCGCGGATTGCCGGAGCCGGCACCGACAAGATTCGCATTCAGGGCGTCGAACGTCTGCACGGTGCGACACACGCCATCATGGCCGACCGTATCGAGACTGGAACCTATCTGTGTGCTGCCGCAGCGACCGGCGGCCACGTCCGTCTGACCAATACCTCGGCGGCTTATCTCGATGCGGTGGTCGACAAGCTGTTCGACGCCGGCTGCGATGTGCTCAGCGAACGCACAGCGATCACCCTGCAGGCGCCGCCGCGACTCAAGGCCGTGAGCATCCGCACCTCGCCTTACCCGGCTTTTCCGACGGACATGCAGGCCCAGTTCATGGCCATCAACTGTGTCGCCGAAGGGTCGTCGGTGATCCGGGAGACGATCTTCGAGAACCGATTCATGCACGCCGTGGAGTTGATTCGCCTGGGTGCGGACATCAAGATCGATGCCAGCAACGCCATGGTTACCGGCGTCGACCATCTCGACGGGGCGACCGTCATGGCCACCGATCTGCGCGCCTCGGCCAGTCTGGTCATCGCCGGCCTGGTCGCGCAAGGCGAGACGCAGATCGAACGTATCTACCATCTTGACCGCGGCTACGAACGCATCGAGGAGAAACTCGGTCAGCTTGGCGCGCGCGTGCGACGGATCAGCTGAAAAAGCCAGCAGCAAGGCAGGGGAACGCGTTGCGCCAAAGCGGCCAGGGGCGCTGGCCACTATCACCAACTACCCAGGCCTTCAGCGAGCGGGTGACGGGCCTTCAATCAGCTGCAGGTCGTTGTCCTGAGCGAAATTCAGGACGAAGCGATAGGCCATGGGTTCCACTTCGTACAGGCGACCGTCGACGAAAACAGCCTTTTCACCTTTGTAGCTCCGCGGCCCGACGTACGGCGAATACTTCATTCGCTTCTCGGCGCCGAAAGCCGACAGAACTCCGCAGAGTCTCTCTGCCCAATCGCTTGGACGGAACTTCTTGCCGGCGGTAGTCAGCCCGACGATGGTGAACGAGGCGTGCGACGAAGTGGTCATATCTGGGTGAGATCGTAACAAGAGTAGCCGCGAATCATGCGCGGATCGTCGTTGAACGGCTGGAAAGGGCAGCGACGGCACGATTCTACCAGAAAGGCGTCTGCAAGGCGGCGCTTGCCGCTCGCGGCAGGCGCCGCGATACTCCGCGGAGGGAAAATACGGCTTGCACTGGAAATCTCGGGCGCCCGGCCCAGGCCTGTTGTTGCCGCGAGAGGTCCGCTTGGCCGAGGAGCGTCGCATGCAGATGGTGGGCGATAGTGGGATCGAACCACTGACTTCCACCGTGTGAAGGTGGCACTCTACCCCTGAGTTAATCGCCCAGCGTGTTGATTCGTGGATGGTCCGCGGCACGGAGGCCGGCTCAGCCGCGAGCCGCTGCGCATGAACCTCGTCCGATTTGCGCCGGGAGGAACGCACTTGCCTACCATAACCTGGCCATTCACCCTGTCCGACGCCGCCGCGTTCAGGCGCCAAGCCGACAGCAGGCGGGATTAGATCACAAGTCGATAGACGGGTCAATCGACCGTGCCGGCAACGCAGCAGCAGCGGTTGGTTGGGCGTCGGTACGGTCGTCGCAGCGGACGGCGGCCAGCGCAGGTCTCGTACACGCAAGCTCAGCCAGCCGTCCGGGGGCGCGCTGTCTACCGTCGCGCTCAGACCCGCGCCGATGCGGCAGGCACGTCGCGCCGTGTCGGGCCGACGTAGAGCTGGCGCGGACGGGCGATCTTGTATTCCGGATCGGCGCGCATCTCTTCCCACTGCGCCATCCAGCCGGCGGTGCGCGCCACGGCAACGATGCAGGCAAACATCGAAGCGGGCAGACCAAGCGCCTTCTGCAGGATCCCCGAGTAGAAATCGACGTTCGGATAGAGCTTGTTCTCGACGAAGTAAGGGTCTTCGAGGGCTATCCTGTCGAGTTCTATGGCCAACTTGAACAGGGGATCGTTTTCGAGACCGAGTTCTGTCAGCACTTCGGTGCACAGTCTGCGCATCAGCTTTGCACGCGGGTCGAAATTTCGGTAAACGTAGAGACCAAAGCCGGTGACCTTGGAACGGTCGCTCTCGATTCTCGAGCGGCTGATCATCGCCGCGACTTTCCGCACATCGCCGACTTCCTCGAGCATTGCCAGACAGGCTTCGCTGGCGCCGCCGTGCTCGCGACCCGACAGGCAAGCAATTGCGGCAGAAATACAGGCGAAGGGATTGGCCCCGGACGAGCCCGCCATGCGTACCGTCGAGGTTGAAGCGTCCTGAGCGTGGTCGGCGTGCAGGATCAGAAGTCGGTCGAATGCCCGCATCAGAACCGGGTTGAGTTTGAACTTCTCGGCCGGATTGGCAAACATCATGTACACGAAGTTGGCCGCGTAATCGAGGTCGGCGCGTGGGCTCATCGGCGGGTGACCCATGGTGTACTTGTAGGCCATGGCCGCCAACGTCGGCATCTTGGCAATGATCCGATGAATGGTAAGACTGCGCTGCTCGACATCGGAAAAGTCGGCAGCTTCGCGATGAAAGGCTGACAGCGCGCCGACCACCCCAACCATCACCGGCATGGTATGCGCGTCGCGGCGAAAGCCATGGTAGAAGTTCACCATCTGGTTATGTACGGGAGTGTGCTTCGTGATCGTCGCCGCAAAGCCTGCTTTCTGCTCGGCATTCGGCAGTTCGCCGTTCTTCAGCAGATAAGCAACTTCAAGGAAGTCGCAGTGCTCGGTGAGTTGCTCGATCGGGTAGCCGCGATAAAGCAGCTCACCCTTCGCGCCGTCAACGTAGGTAATACTCGACTTGCAGCTGGCCGTCGACTCGAAGCCGGAGTCGTACCCGAAACGATCGGTTTTGCCGCCGAGTGCACGAATATCTACACACTCGTTGCCGTGCGTTGGCGTCAGAATCGGAAAGTGCACCGGAGCTTCTCCGGTAATGGTCAAAGTCGCCCTATGTTCGCTGCTCATCACTCAATTCCCCTTCAGATACTCGACATCACGACGTGCAGGTGGAAGACGGGACCGTGGTCACGCTCTCGGTTGATGCTTGCCAAGGCCCACGGCCTCGGCACCTTCACCTGCGCTCACTTGGAACATTTTCCGCCCCTGGCGTGGCGATCGGCAATCAGACGACTTGGCCGGACGACGGTCTTGGCCAGCAAGTGTACCGCAGTTCCGGCCAGAAAGCCCTCGCCGGCCCCCCGCAGATGTCGCCTGACGCTGCGCCCGGCCGCGTGGCCATCGTGCGCACGAGCTGGCTGGCTCACTGCCTCCCCAGGTCGCTGATCAGGCGTTGAAATTCTGCGTTGCTGAGCAGCAACTCGCGACCCGCCGCGATGAGTTCATCGACCTGCTCTCCCTTCAAAGCAAAGCTCGTTGGGATCTGGTTCAGAAAGCGTCTTCGCTCCGCTTGTTTAATGCTCTTGAAATCAATTTCGACGAAATACGATTCGACCGTTTGCTCCGGCGTTGATAGGTCTGCCGCCCAACGCTCGATGCTGCTGCGCAGCAGTGCCATCGTTGCGGCGTTGGTGCGATGAAGCTGGATGTCAGTCACCAGATTGACCGTGTCGGCCATCGACGGAGCTGCGCTGCTCAGTTCCATTCCGTATTGCGGGGAGGTGGAGGCGTTCACCGAAATGACAACGAAACGGCGTGGCGGAGCGCCACCAAGCGAGTCGAGCAAATTGGTTGCGCCGCCAGCCAACTCGATCATCTCGTAGATGGCCAGCAGCCCCAGGTTGTCGGTAATGCCGCCGTCGACCAGGTGAATATAGCGGCGCTGGTCCTTGAGCGTGTAGCTGTTCAGTCCGTCGACCACCTGCGACAGCTGCGCCGAGCTGCTTGCCCGGTGTTGCAAGCCGCTGAGAACGCTCTGCGCGCGATCGGTACAGCCTTGGCGATTCTCGAGCACGAGCGGATGGAAGAGAACCGGCACCGCCGATGACGCGGTGACCGCACTGGCAATCGGGAACGACGAAAGGTCCGAGCACAGCAGGTCGAAGTAATCCTGCAGGAAGGAAAAGCGCACTCCGCGACCGAGGTCGGTGGCATTGATCACGATCAGCGGTCCGCCCCGGCTCTGCAGATCAGCAAAGGTTGCGCCCTTGAAGACGTTGCCATCGTAATAATTGGCTGCCATTTCGGTACGCCCACGTTGGGAGAGCAGCAGCGCTGGATCCAGGAGTCCTTGCATCAGTTCAATGGAGATGTTGCGGCGCAGGAAGTCGTGCTCGAAGTCCGTGAAAATCCGGTCACCGTACAAGCCTAGATAGGCGGCCGTGAAACTGCCACCCGAGACCGAGCTGATGATGTCGATCTTGTCCAGCAGTCGTTGGGAGCGGCCGTCGAGCGTGACGCGGGTATCGCGTAGCGCTTGCAGAACGCCATACGCCAGCGCGGCAGCGCGCGTGCCGCCGCCTGAGAACGCCAGGATCATTGTCGCGTCGTCGGAACGAGCGGAATGCACCGCTTGCGTCATCGAGTATCTTGCAGACGGCCCGACCTCGGCGATGGGTTCGTTGCTGATCTTGCCGTACGACACGCAGGCAGAAAGCAGCGGCAGCGCAAGCGCGAGCAAGCCTGAAAGACGCAGGGGGTAGAAAAAGGAATTGGCCATTTGATCCTTTTCAGCGGGTGGTGAATCAGCGAGCCGGCGGCGCTACAGGGTTCGCCACCGTTACTCGACATGCCGCGGCCTTTGCCACGCGGTTCTGCGGCGACGGCCAGCGGCGCGCCTCACCACCACCGTCGCTTGCGCTAGAGGGTCTTGAGAAATTCTAGCAGGGCTTGCTTGTCCGGCGCGGCCAGTTCGGTGCCGTAGCGGTGGCCGCCGTTGGCGTTGCCGCGCAGGCGGGTGTCGAAACGAAAGCCGTTCGCTTGCGCCGCGTCACCACTGGCGACGAATCCCACCTTCGCCGTGTCGAGCACGTCGTAGCCCCGATAGAATACGGTCGGGCGCTGCGCCGGCGGCGCCAAGAGATCGTGCAGCGTCGGCACCGAACCGTTGTGCAGGTAGGGCGCAAGCAACCATATTCCCACCAGCGGGCGCGCCACATAGCCTTGTGCACCTTGCAGTTCGGCGTTGCCCATGCCAAGCGTCGCGGTCACACGATTCATGCGCCGGGCGTCCCCGGCCTGGAAAGTCAGCACGTGTTCGGGATCGGTGCCGACTTCCGCGACCGGGATTGCCTGTCCGGTGCGTTCGCCGTCGCTGCCGTGACAGCCGGCGCACTGGCTGGCGAACAGCTCGCCGCCGCGTGCAGTCAACGCGGGGTCGGTCGGGGCCGGGAACGGTGGTGGCGCGAGAGCGCTCAGAAAGCTTTCGAGCCAGCGATTGCGGGCGTCAAATCCTCCCCAGGGCAGGGCACCGGTGCCGAGCGTGGAACTGGCGATCACGGCGGCGACGCTACGCGCCTCGCCGCCGGAGTGAAGGAGATGTCCGCTGCGTTCGCCGAGCCGCCACAGAGCGGGGAAATCGGTATTGCCGACGGTGTCGTCCCAGGGGGCTTGGGTGAGGACGAATTTCGGCAGGTTGAAAGCGTCGTCGCGTCCCGGTCCCCAGGCAGGTTTTTCTTCCGTCCAGGCGAGCTGATCGCCGGCGATGCGCAGCGCCAGGCGCGTCAGCGGGATCCACAGCGCTGCGTAGATTGCCCTTTCGCTCCAGTCCAGCGTCGATTGCCGTTCAATAATCGGCAACATTCCGGAGGCAGTGAAGCGCGGGTCGTGCGCAGCGGCAAACAGGAAGCGCAGCAAACCCTGAACGTTGACCGTGTGTCCGGGGCCGCCGTGAGCGTGGCGCGGCGCCTCATCCGGGGTGAGGCGATAGGTCGTCGTGTGGCATAGCGCGCAGTTGATGGTGACGCGCTCTACGCCCAGGCGCTTGATGGAGAAGCCGATCGGCAGGGGGTGGTCGGCTTCTGCGGCGAGTCCGAAGGCTTCGTAAGCCGCGCCCCCGGATTGGTCGGCGCCCGGTCCCAGGCTGGCGTGGCGTTCGAGCAGATCGGGGAAGACCTGCGGCAAGGCGCGAAAGATCGGATAGGGAATGCCGGCGACCAGTTCAGCGCCCAGTGAGCCGTATTTGAAGCGATCGAGCTCGTTCGCGAAGTCCTGCTTGCCGCCGCGGAACAACTGCCAGCCGACGAAGACGAGGAGCAGGGCAAGTGCGGAAAACAGATAGTGCTTCGGCTTCCCTCGACTCATGTTTCGTCCTCATGGCAATTTCTGTTGTTGGCGCCCGGCAGCTTCCTGGCGGCGTAAGCGGCTCCCGTAACTCCCTGGAACGGTGATCGGCACCCGGCCCGGGGAAGAGTACTGCGCTGCGGCGAACATGCCAAACCGAGGCGCGAATACCGCCGGCGGATCGCCGACGTAGAAGTTGAAGGGCAGCGAGATCGCCGTCAAGCGATCACCCGCGCGCAACACCGTTTGTACAGCGAAATGAAGATGTGGTCCGGATGAATAGCCCGTAGAGCCGGACAGGCCGATCTGCATTCCGGCCTTGACCCGCTGTCCCGGGTAAACGCTTACCCCACCATGGGCCAGGTGCGCGTAGAGGGCGATGGTCCCGTCGCTGTGCTGTATGCGCACTGCGTTGGCCCTGCTGATCAGGTCAGGGTGCCGTCCACCATAGCTCTGCCTGGCCTCGGTGTAGACCACTATCCCATCGCGCGCAGCGAGCACGGGCGTGCGCTCGGGCATGCCGATATCGACCGCGTATTCGCTGTCGGGTGTGCCGTGCGTGCTCAGCGGGCCGCCGGGCGCCTGGCCAATGTGGAAGGCGAGTCCGTTCGGGTAGGGCAGGCGATAGATCGCGCCGGCGCTCTGCCGGGCATGGTAATCGCCGAGCAGCCACGAACTTTCCGTGCGAAAACTGTAACCCTCCCCGCTCACCGCTGGTCGAATGCGCGCCAGGGAGACGCTTCCACTCTCCGGGGGAAGCACTACGAAAAGCGGGAATGGGCGATCGGTGGCGGCATGGCGCGAATTGGCGAGAGAAACCTTGAGCGAGACAGCTGCCGGGCCGTTGTTGCGGGCGACGATACGGTGGCCATTGCCTTCCTTCCTCGTCTCGAGGGCAAGGGGGTAGTTCTCCTGAGCGGAGATCGGGTGCCGGCTGCAGAATACGGCCAGGAAGATGAGCAGGATTCTTTTCAACGCGACATCCCCGGAAATCCTCGTCGACGCCGATGATAGCGCAGCCATCGGTAGCTGCCGCCTGCCGCTGTCGCAGGCCGGACCAGAAACGCTCACCGTGCCGACGAATGCTCGCCTATCGGCAAGCGCCAAGTATTTCGTGCCTCTGCAATAGCAATTGACCGGGATTGATTGGGCCAAATATACTTTCGCGCTTGCCAGGCTACTCTTTCGGTGCCCCCGTGCGCGCACCTGGGCAACGACCATAGCAGGAGGATCAACCGCATGAGAGTCTTTCAGATCCAGGACGACTGGGGCATGGAGCACTTGCAGATGTCTACCCGTCCTGATCCACGGCCTGGTCCGGGACAGGTCCTGCTGCGCACCAAAGCGGCGTCGTTGAACTACCGCGACCTAGTCGTTCCGAATCGCGGCTACGGCGCTTTCACCGGCGTGCTGCCGCTGATTCCTGTTTCCGACGGTGTTGGAGAAGTGCTCGAGCTTGGTCCCGGGGTGAGTCGTGTGGCGGTTGGCGATCGCGTCTGCCCGTGCTTTCATCAAGGCTGGATCGCCGGCGCGCCTGACCTTGAGCGGCTGACGCGGACGCTTGGCGGCCCGGTCGACGGGATGATGGCCGATATGGTCTGCCTGCCTGAAGAGGGAATGGTCAAGGTGCCGGGGCATCTCAGCGACGAAGAGGCGGCGACACTGCCCTGCGCGGCGCTCACCGCCTGGAGCGCAATCGTCAGCCACGACGCCCTTGGTCCGGGGTCGCGGGTACTCGTGCAGGGGACCGGCGGGGTGGCGATTTTCGCCCTGCAGTTCGCGAAATTGCTCGGCGCCCACGTGACGGTGATCTCGTCGAGCGACGCCAAGCTAGAACGCGCTGAGGCGCTCGGCGCCGACGCCGGCATCAACTATACGACGACCCCCGAATGGGCAAAGCCGGCGCGCGCCCTCACTGCTGGCCGCGGTTTCGACCACATCGTCGAGCTCGGCGGCGAAAAAACCCTGCCGCAGTCGCTACGCTGCATCCGTCCGGGCGGGACCCTGTCGATGATTGGTGTGTTGTCCGGTTCGACTCTGGCCGCGCCGCTGGGACTGGTGGTCACCCGCCTGGTACGTTTGCAAGGCATCACGGTGGGTTCCCGCGATGCTTTCGAGGCGATGCTGCGCGCGATCGACCAGCATCGGCTGCAGCCGGTGGTCGATCGCGTCTTTGCTTTCGACGAACTCAAGGAGGCGATGGCCTACCTCAAGAGCGGCGCGCACTTCGGAAAGGTCTGCATCCGGCACTGAAGCGCCGCGAGTGGCCACTTCACGAATGGCGTGTGCGGCGCATGCCAGGAGCGCACTGCCGCCCTCCGCAGGCGCTTGCCGTCAGCCGGAAGCTGCGTCGCCGCGGGACACGCCGGCTTTGCGCTGCCGGAATTGCTGGCCGCAAGGCTTCAGCTACGGTAGTCTGACGTTGCGTCATCTTGCCGTTTGCTCGACCATGGTTCGGTGGGAATGCTTTTCGGCAGTAATACGCCGGTGAACTGCTGCTGCGATGCCTTGTGCACAGGCCATCGAACAAGCGGCAAAGACGGAGCCGCCTTTGATAAGATGCACGGCGACAATGTTGTCAGCGCAGTGCCATGCTGTCGCCTTGTCGATGCAGCGGCGAGCGCGTGTCTACCCGCAGACGGGTCGCGGGTGCTTCCGGTCGTCGTGGTTGCACAGGGGGTGGTGATGTTCAGAAAACTAGTCTTGCCGGTACGGAAACTACTGCACGGGACCTTGAGAAAGCTGTTCAACGTCCTCCCCAAGAAGAGGCGTTTCGCTGTCTATCGCAACTTCGTCGATTGCGATCCCGCGCCAAGTGAGCGGCTGGTGTTGAAGATCGCCGACACTCAGGAGGAACTCGAAGCCTGCTTTACCCTGCTGCACGATGCCTATGTCGGCAGTGGCTTCATGACCCCGGATCCCTCCGGAATGCGCGTCACCCTCTATCATGCCCTGCCGACGACGACGACTTTGTGCGCGAAGTATGATGGACAGGTGGTTGGCACGCTGTCCCTGATCCGGGAGAGCGTGCTGGGTTTTCCGCTGCAGAGGATCTTCGACCTGACCGCAGTGCGCGAGAAGACCGGGAACATTGCCGAAGTTTCGGCGCTGGCCGTGCACCGGAAATTCCGCCGCACGGGTGGCAGTATCCTGTTTCCGCTGATGAAGTTCATGTACGAGTATTGCACGACCTTTTTCGATACCCGTCATCTCGTCATCGCCGTCAATCCCCGCCATATCGAGATGTACGAATCACTGTTGTTCTTCCGCCGCCTGACGCAGAACGTCGTCGAGAATTACGATTTCGTCAATGGCGCTCCCGCGGTCGGCGCGACGCTGGACCTTCGTGCGGCGCAGGAGATCTTCAGGAAGTACTACGGGAGCAAGCCGCCGAGGCGGAATCTGCACGCATTCTTTACGCAGGTCAATCTGCCCAATATCCGCCTTCCACAACGTCGTTTCTACACCACCAACGACCCCGTGCTGACGCCGGAATTGCTCGACCACTTCTTCAACGTGCGGACCAACGTCTTCGCTGAGCTCAGCGATCGAAAGAAATGCCTGTTGCACACGATCTACGATCTTCCCGCCTACAAGGCCGTGCTGCCCGCTGTCAAGGAACGCAGCGAGGACGAGAGGGAGCGCCAGCGCCATCGGCGCTTTTCGGTACGCTGCCCGGCGAAGTTCACCATTACGTCGCCAGACGGTGCCGAGAGCAAGATCGGCCTGGAAATCACCCAGCTTTCGCTCTCTGACTTCCAGGCACTCGCGCGGGTCCCGGTTCCGCTTGACGTCTGGGGTGAAGTCACGATTCAACTCGGCCCTGCCGAAACCTCGCAAATCAAGGTCGCGGCCACCAGGGTGTCGGACAGCGGTGTCTACGATTTTTTCCTCGGCGAACCGGATTTGATCTGGCGAAAATTTGTCAATGCCCTGTACAGCGGCAGTACCCACGCGGACCTCGAAAACGCGACGCGTTTCATGACCGATCGTTGACGCTGCGCCGTTCCCCGTTCCCCGTTCCCCGCCGTTCGGCATTGCCCCTTCTGTATGCGCGTCACCCGCTGCTTGCGGCCGACGCGCCCGGTCATCTGCTGGCGGGCGATTATTCGGCTGCCCCGTCCGATGTCGCCGGCGACGCTGCCGAGCCCTGGCGGCGCTTTCTTGCCCCATTCCCGGTTGCCGCGTGCAGCCGCCGTCGATAGTACGCTGGCGCCATGCCGGTCCAGCGCACGAAGGCGCGGTAAAAAGCCGCGGCGTCGGCGAAGCCCAGTTCAGCGGCGATCTGGGCCAGCGCCTGCTTGCTTTTGGCCAGACGGTCGATGGCCAGGTCTCGCCGCAAGGCGTCCTTGGTGGCCTGAAAGCTGGACCCCTCGTCTTCGAGCCGACGATGCAGGGTGCGTGGCGATAGATGCAGTTGATGCGCGATGGCCGCCAGCGACGGTGAAGCGGGCAGTGCATCGCGCAGCGCGTTGCGCACGCGCAGCGCCATTTCGCGGTCGCGGCGGTAGAGGGTCGTCAGCTTGCCCGGCGCGCCGTCGAGGAAGGCCTGCAGGGTCGCTTCGTCGCGGCGGATCGGCCAGTCGAGCAGATTGGCGGCGAAGCTGGCGGTCAGCGTCGCAGCATCGAAAGTCGAGTCGGCAGTGAAGATCAGTGCGTAATCGTCGGCGTGTTGCGGGCGCGGGTAGGGAAAGGCCACCGAGTCAAGGACGATGCCGCGGCCGATCAACCAGGATAGCAGCCCGTGCAGCAGGCGCAGCAGCCATTCGAAGGCGAATACCCGTCCGATCAACAGGGGGCGAGTTTCGGCGATACACAGGCGGGCCTGCTCGTGGGTTCTTTCCAAACGGACGCTGAGGTCGGGAAGCACCAGGCGGAGAAAGCGGACACTGCGTTCGATGGCCTCGGACAGTGTCGGCGCGGTGATCGTGCTGCGGCAGAGGAACTCGAAGGCGCCGCAGCGCATGGGCTGCGAGAAAAGCCCGAAGCCTTCGTCGTCGAGTTGCTCGTTGATCAGGTTGTAGAGTGCGGCATAGCGGTCGACAGGAATGCGCGCGCTCGGCTCGTCGAGCAGTACCGGCGCAATATGGGCACGTTCGAGCAGCGGCGCCGTCGGGCAGCCCGCATGCCGCAGACCGGCCAGCATTCCCCGGACGAAGGCAATTGCCACCGTCGCGCGGCCGGCGGCGGACACGCGGGTCGTGGCGGCGCTTATTGGCAGGTGTCTGGCGGTCTTCTCAGCGTGGCGCATGGTCGTCTTGCAAGGCTGTGAATTGACAGCATATTTCAAGTTGGCGAAATTTACACTGTTCAAGGCGTGTCGGGTAATGGCTTTATCGGGATCAAGTTTCTACCATGGATGTTCCCGTGAAATTCCCGATCACCGAGACATCTTCAATTTTCGTGGAGCACAAACGTCATGACCGACCTTTCGCTTGCCAAGAAGCTTGCACCGTACAAACCCAAGCACAAACTGCGCTTCGTTACCGCAGCTTCCTTGTTTGACGGCCACGATGCGTCGATCAACATCATGCGTCGCATTCTGCAGGCGACCGGTGCGGAAGTGATCCATCTTGGCCACAATCGTTCGGTGCAGGAAATCGTGAACGCGGCCTTGCAGGAGGATGTGCAGGGAATTGCCATCACCTCGTACCAGGGCGGCCACGTCGAGTTCTTCAAGTACATGATCGACCTGCTGAAAGCGGGCGGCGGCGAGAAGATCAGGGTCTTCGGCGGCGGCGGTGGGGTGATCGTGCCCAGCGAAATCGACGAGCTGCATGCCTACGGCGTGGCGCGCATCTATTCGCCGGAAGACGGCCAGTCGATGGGCCTGCAGGGAATGATCAATGACGTCGCGGAAGACTCCGACTTCGACCTCGCAGCCCTCGCGCCGCTGGATCCTGAAGTGGTGCTCGCGACGCTGAAAGCAGGCGATCGCCGTCATCTGGCGCAGGTGATCACGGCGCTGGAGAACGGTGTCTATTCCGCAGCGCTGCGCAAGACGATCGTCGACGCGGCCGCCGGACTGAAAGTCCCGACGCTGGGCATCACCGGTACCGGCGGCGCCGGCAAGTCATCGCTGACCGACGAACTGGTGCGCCGCTTCCGGCTCGACCAGAGCGACCGCATCAAGCTGGCGATCATCTCCATCGACCCCTCGCGCAAACGCACCGGTGGTGCCTTGCTCGGCGACCGTATCCGGATGAACGCCATCGAACATGCGAACATCTACATGCGCTCGCTGGCGACGCGCGAGACGGGCTCCGAGCTTTCCGCCGCCCTGCCCGAGGTTCTGGCCGCGTGCAAGCTGGCTGGCTTCGATCTGGTGATCGTCGAAACCTCGGGGATCGGTCAGGGCAATGCGGCGATCGTGCCGCTGGTCGACGCCTCGCTGTACGTGATGACGCCGGAGTTCGGTGCCGCGTCGCAGCTGGAGAAGATCGACATGCTCGATTTCGCCGATTTCGTGGCCATCAACAAGTTCGACCGCAAGGGCGCCGACGACGCGCTGCGCGACGTGCGCAAGCAGTATCAGCGCAACCACGAGGCCTTCGGTCAGCGTAGCGAGGAAATGCCGGTCTTCGGCACCATGGCCGCGCGCTTCAACGACGACGGTGTTACCGCGCTTTATCAGGCCATGTTGCCGCGCCTGCGCGATCTCGGTCTGCCGCTCAAGAAGGGCAAGCTGCCGCTGGTCGAAGTCCGGCAATCGTCGAATCAGCGCGCGATCGTGCCGGCGCAACGCGTGCGCTACCTGGCCGAGATTGCCGACACCGTTCGTTCCTACCACGCGCATACCGCAGAACAGGCCGAACTGGCCCGCGAGCGGCAGTCGCTGCGCACCGCCAAGGAGCTCTTTCAGGCTCGCGGCAAACCAGCGGGTGGCGATTTCGACGAGCTGATCGAATGGAAGGACGGGCAGCTCGACGCGCGCGCCAGGAAGCTTCTCGACATGTGGCCGAAAACCGTCGAGCTATACGCGCAGGACGAATACGTCGTCAAGATCCGCGACAAGGAGAAGCGCACCCGACTGACCAGCACCTCGCTGTCGGGGTCGCGCATCCGCAAGGTTTCTCTGCCGACCTACAAGGACGACGGTGAAGTGCTGCGCTTCCTGATGCGCGAGAACGTTCCCGGCTCGTTCCCATTCACCGCCGGCGTCTTCGCCTTCAAGCGCGAGAACGAGGATCCGACGCGCATGTTCGCCGGCGAAGGCGACGCTTTCCGCACCAATCGTCGCTTCAAGCGCGTCTCCGAGGGAATGCCCGCGAAGCGTCTGTCGACCGCCTTCGACTCGGTCACGCTCTACGGCTGCGACCCCGACGCCCGGCCGGACATCTACGGCAAGGTCGGGAATTCCGGTGTCTCGATCGCCACGCTCGACGACATGAAAGTGCTCTTCGATGGTTTCGACCTGTGCGCGCCGACGACTTCGGTGTCGCTGACCATCAACGGTCCGGCGCCGATCATCCTGTCGATGTTCTTCAACGCGGCGATCGATCAGCAGATCGAGAAATTCCAGAGCGAAAACGCTCGCCAGCCGACCGAAGACGAGATCGACAAAATCCGCGAGTGGGTGCTGGCCAATGTTCGCGGCACCGTCCAGGCGGACATTCTCAAGGAAGACCAGGGACAGAATACCTGCATCTTCTCGACCGAATTCGCGCTCAAGATGATGGGTGACATCCAGGAGTTCTTCGTCCATAACAACATCCGCAATTTCTACTCGGTATCGATCTCCGGTTATCACATTGCCGAAGCCGGCGCCAACCCGATTTCGCAGTTGGCCTTTACCCTGGCCAACGGTTTCACCTACGCCGAGGCCTATCTGGCGCGCGGCATGCACATCGACGACTTCGCGCCGAACCTGTCGTTCTTCTTCAGCAACGGCATGGACCCGGAGTATTCAGTGATCGGCCGCGTTGCCCGTCGTATCTGGGCCGTGGCGATGAAGAACAAGTACGGCGCCAGCGAGCGCAGCCAGAAGCTCAAGTACCACATCCAGACTTCGGGGCGTTCGCTGCACGCGCAGGAAATGTCATTCAACGACATCCGCACGACGCTGCAGGCGCTGATCGCCGTCTACGACAACTGCAACTCGCTGCACACCAACGCCTACGACGAAGCGATCACTACACCGACCGAAGAGTCCGTTCGCCGCGCCATGGCCATCCAGTTGGTGATCAACCGCGAGTGGGGTCTGGCGATGAACGAGAACCCCAATCAGGGCTCGTTCATCATCGACGAACTGACCGATCTGGTCGAAGAGGCGGTGCTCAAGGAGTTCGAAGCCATCGCCTCGCGCGGTGGCGTTCTCGGGGCTATGGAAACCGGCTATCAGCGTGGCAAAATCCAGGAAGAGTCGCTACATTACGAGCACAAGAAGCACGACGGTTCGTTCCCCATCGTCGGCGTCAATACTTTCCGCAACCCGAAGGGTGACGCGCAGATCGAAATCGAGCTGGCGCGGTCGACCGAAGAAGAGAAGCAGTCGCAGCTCAATCGCCTGCGTGATTTCCAGGGGCGCAACGCCGCGGCGTCTGCGGCGCTACTCGAACGCCTGCAGCAGACGGTCATCGAAGACGGCAACGTTTTCGCGGTGCTGATCGACGCCGTTCGCGTTTGCTCGCTCGGGCAGATCACCAATGCACTTTACGACGTTGGTGGCCAATATCGTCGTAGCATGTAGCATGCAGGACTGGTCGGCGGGATGCGCGCTATGCGTGCCCCGCCTGCTGCTCTGGTGCAGGAGGCAGGCAAGGGAGCAAGAAAAATGAGCGTAGCCAGGTAGCGTCTAGTGCCGGAATACGGTTTGTTGGCCAATAGGACGGAGGGGATGAAACATGTCGGAGATTTACCAGCGTATCTACCAGAGCAAGAAAATGACGGCAGCGGACGCCATGGGTCTGGTCGAGAACGGCGATCTGATCAGCGTGCCAACCGGCGTCGGCGAGCCACCGACCCTGCTGACGGCGCTGTCCGAGCAGCGGCAGCGTTTTCACGGGGTGACCGTGGCGCAGATTCTGCCGCTTCGCAAATTCGCCTATTTCGACCCCGAGACGGTCGACAACGTCCGCCATCTCGCTTTTTTCTATGGCGGCGCCAGCCGGGCGGGTGGTCAGGAAGGCTGGATCGACTACCTGCCTAGCTATTTCTCCGAAATGCCGTCGCTGATCAAGAATCGACAGATTCGTGTCGACGTCGTTGTCACCATGGCCTCGCCAATGGACGAGCACGGCTATTTCTCGATCAGCCTGGCCACCGACTACACGATGGCGGCGATCAGTACCGCCCGGGTGGTGATCCTCGAGGTCAATCCCAACGTTCCGTTTACCAACGGCAGCTGCCACGTGCATGTCTCGCAGATTGCGGGTCTCGTCGAGAGCGAGGATCCGGTACTCGAAGTGGGTCTGCCGCAAATCGGCAAGGTGCAGGAGGCGATCGGCGAATACGTTACCGATATCATCGAGGACGGGTCGACGCTGCAGATCGGTTACGGAGCCATTCCCGACGCGGTGGTCATGCAACTCGTCAACAAGCACGATCTGGGAATCCACACCGAGATGATCGGGGACGGCATCCTCAAGCTGCTCGAGTGCGGTGCGGTAACCAATCGCAAGAAGACCTACCTGCCCGGCAAGATGGTCGCCACTTTTGCGCTCGGTTCGCAGAAGCTCTATCGCTTCATGAATCGCAACCCGATGCTCGAAATGCATCCGGTCGACTACACCAACGATCCGTTTCTGGCGGCGCGCAACGACAAGCTGGTGACCATCAACGCCACGCTGCAGGTCGATCTGATTGGCCAGTGCTGTTCGGAGAGTTTCGGTCCGCAGTCGTACTCCGGTACCGGTGGGCAGGTCGACTTCGTGCGCGCAGCCAACCGCTCACGAGACGGCAAGTCGTTCATCGTCCTGCCGGCTACGGCCAAGGGCGACACCATTTCCCGAATCGTACCGACGCTGACCACCGGGGCGCACGTCACGACGAGCAAGAATGACGTCAACTACGTGGTCACCGAATACGGTCTTGCGCAGTTGCGCGGCAAGAGCGCCAAGCAGAGGGCGCAGGCGCTGATCGGTATTGCTCACCCTGATTTCCGCGGCGAACTGAGCGAAGCGGCGCGCAAATTGAAATTGCTCTAGCGCCGGCAACGGGTAACGCCGGCAAGTCTGCCCAGCACGCCGTCCTGCGGCAGCCACACATCAAGGCTGCCGCCGAATCGGCGACTCAGCGTCTTTCGTACACCAGTTCGACCTTGCGCATGCTCTGACGACAGGTTTCGCTGTCGCAGGCCTCCTTGCCGCTCTGTTCGCTGGCGCGCGGCAGGCGCCGCAGTTGGTTACGTGGCACGCCAAGCGAGCGCAGTTTGTCGCTCGCCGCTTCGGCGCGTTTGTCGGCGACCGCCAGATTGTAGGCCGCGCTGCCGAGATTGTCCGTATAGCCGACCAGCGTCACGACCAGTTGCGGGTCATTCTTCAGGTGCATGGCGTTCTCGCGCAGGACCTCGATGCCCTCGCGGCTGATCGTCGCTTCGCCGAGGGCGAAATAGATCGTCCTCTTGGCCGGGTCGTCGGCAAAGGGGGTGTTTGGCAGCGCCGGCGTGGGCGGCGTCGGCTCTCGCGCAGCCTTGGCTGCCCGCGCGGACGGGTCCGCCGCTGGTTGGTCGAGGGTGCCGCAGGCGCTCAGCAACACGGCACCAGCCAGGCAGAGAAGGCGAAGACGAAGGTATGAAGGCATTGGCGATGCACCGGCAGGTCGAGACACAACTCCCAAGTCGGGAGCCGGCTAGTTTAGCAATGATTCGCGTGCGATAGGGGCGCTGACGAAAAGGCGGTGCCGTGACCGCTCTTGCCGTCGCCTGGAGGGTCGTCGTACAGGCACCGCTTGACCGGCCCCTGGCTGCTCCCGATACTACGGGGTTCTCAGCCACTTCGTGTTCCCATGCCACCTTCTTGCCCTCGCCGCTTCGCTCTTGCCCTGCTCGGCTCTCAGCTTCTCGGCCTGCCCGTGTCGGCTGCACTGGCGGAAAGCGTTTCCTGCCACGTCACCTACGGCGGCGAAACGCGGCTGGTGCAGGCGCAGCCGGTCGCCTCGCCCTACGCCGTCCCGGTGGAGAAGGTCGGCTCGTATTTCCTTTTTCGCGTCGTCTTCCAGAAGGAGCCCGCCGACCTGGCGGCGATCAAGGTCTATGTGCTGGCCGCCAGAGACATCGGCCCGACGCCGATCCACCAGGCCACCCATGCCTATCCGCCGCTGACGATGAAGGCCGCGCCTTGGGGCTTCACCGGCGTCAATCACGTCTATGAGCCGCTCAGGGACGGTGAATTGCGCTACTGGTGCGAGTGGTCCGGCGCGGGGCGGCAATCGTGAGCGAGAGACGCCCCCTCCTTTTCCTGCTTGCTCTCCTGCTCGGCCTGACGCTGGTCCAACCGGTCAGTGCACAGAACGTACGCCTGATCTTCGTTGGCGACATCATGCTCGACGATGGGCCGGGCAATCTGATCCGTCGTGGTGGTGATCCGCTGGCCGCGTTCGCGTCGCAGCTGCAAGATGCCGACTACCGTATCGGTAACCTCGAATGCCCGATCGCCACCCAGGGCCAGGCACTGGACGCCAAGATCTACAGCTTTCGCGCCGCGCCGCGCGTGGCGGCCGTTCTCAAGGGTCGCTTCGATGCCCTGGCGGTGGCCAACAATCATTCCGGCGACTATGGGCAACAGGCTTTTCTGGAAACGCTGGACCATGTCGCCGGGCAGGGGATCGCCGCATTTGGGGGGGGGCGCAATCTCGAAGAAGCGCACCGACCGCTGTGGATAGCGCGTGGCGGTCTGCGCATCGCCGTACTGGCGTACAACGAATTCAAGCCGCGTTCTTTCGAGGCCGGGGCTGACTGGCCGGGGATCGCCTGGAGCGAGGACAGCCATGTCGTCGCCGACATCCGTGCCGCTCGTGCGGCCGGTGCTGACCTCGTGATCCCGTTCATGCACTGGGGCTGGGAGCGCGAGGAAGAGCCGAGCGAGCGGCAGCGGCAGCTGGCGCGGACGATGATCGACGCCGGCGCCGACGTCGTCGTTGGCGGCCATCCGCACGTCACCCAGGGCGCCGAGTACTATCGCGGCAAGCTGATCGTCTACAGCCTGGGGAATTTTGTCTTCGATGGCTTCAACGACGCCGCCACGCGTACCGGCTGGCTGCTGCGTCTGACCCTCGACAGGAGCGGGCTGGTTGCCTGGGAGACGCTGGCCGCGCACATGGACGATGACGGCAGCCCGCAGCCGATTGCCGGCGTTGCGACTCCCTGTGGTCGCGTCGGGGAGAGCATCGTCGGGGAGTGCGTCGGCAATCCCTGAAGGTCGTCCGGGCGGCCGCTCGTCAGGCTTGCTTCTCGGCGTCAGGTCGCCATTGCGGCGGCACGGCGCTGGTCCATTCCAGGCGCGCCAGCAGGCGGTAGAAGTCGTTCGCCAGCGGCGCGCGCAGGGTAAGCGGTGCGCCGCTGACCGGATGCGCCAGGCGCAGCTCGGTGCATGCCAGGAGCAGCCGGTGGCAAGTGAACAGCGTTTGAAAAAGGCGGTTGTGGCGCCCCTTGCCATGAGTGGCATCGCCGACGATCGGGTGCGCGATGTGTTTGAGATGCCGGCGCAGCTGATGGCGGCGTCCGCTCAGCGGCTCGAGCTCGACCAGGGCGTAGCGGCTCGACGGATAGCGGTCGACGCGGTACGGCAGTTCGACCGTTGCCAGCGTCCTGTAGCGGGTGAACGCGTCCTGCGCCGGGGCGTCGGCGGCGGGAGCGCCTTCGGACGTGTCGATATGACGACGCAAGGGATGGTCGATTTCGCCGGCGAGCGGCGGATGGCCGCGTACCACGGCCAGGTAGTTCTTGCCCACCTGGCGCTGTTCGAAGCAGCTGCTCAACGACCGCCCGATCGCGCTGCTGAGCGCGAACAGAAGGACCCCGGAGCTTCCCTTGTCGAGGCGGTGTACCGCGTAGACGCGCTGGCCGAGCTGCTCGCGCAGCATCTGCAGCGCAAAGCGTCGCTCACGGCGGTCGATGGCGCTGCGATGGACCAGTAAGCCCGCCGGCTTGTGGATAGCGACCAGATGCTGGTCCTGATACAGGATCGGCAGCGTGGCGCCGCCAGTCTCAGTCATTGCCGCCCACCTGCGCTCTTCGCAGACGCGTTGCCTTTTCGGCCCGCGTGTATTGTGGCTGCCGGTGATTTCCCTGCCGACGACTTGCCGGTTGCCGCCGGGAACTCGCCGTCGACGTAGTACCAGCGGCCGGCTTGCTGCACGAAGTGGCTGACTTCGTGCAGGCGCTGGGCGCGGCCGCCGACGCGGTAGCGGGCGACGAACTCGACGATCGCCGCTGCCGGTCCGGTGGTCACGTGGCGGCGCACCTGCAGCCCGAGCCACTGCGGCGCCAGTGCGCCATCAGGGTCGATCCGTGCCGGACGGGTCGACGGATGCCAGGTCGCCAGGAGGTAGGCTTCTATGGCCAGGACGTAGGCGCTGTAGCGCGAGCGCATCAGCGCTGCCGCGTCAGGCGCCGCAGCCCCGTCGTGCAGAGGGCCGCAGCATTCGGCGTACGCGAGTCGACTGCCGCAGGGGCAAGCGCTCCTTGAATTTCCGGTCAATGCCGACTCCCGAGCGGACCTTGACATCGGTCAAGCCGGGCTGACCTTGGCACCGGCGTCGTCTGCAGCCGCGGGGCCTCAGCCGCCGCGCCGCGCCGGGCTGCGAAACAGCGCCGCCGTGGCGACGCCGCTGTCCGCGCGTGGACGTTGCGGTGTGCGCGGCGGGTTGTGCGGCGTGGTCGGATTGGCCCGGGCGGGGGACGGCGTCGCTCCCGGACGCGCCGGTGGCGTCGCCGCCTTGGCCGGCGTGCGTGCGCGTCCGTCACGAGCGGGGCCGGCACCGCGGCGACTGCCGTCGTGGCTGCCGCGTGGTGCAGGCGCTGCCACCGCTGGCGCCGCGGTCTTGCCGGGCTCGAAGCCTTCGACGACCTGTTTTTCAATGCGTCGGGTGAGCAGCTTTTCGATCGCCGCCAGCAGCGGGCGCTCTTCGGCCGAAACCAGCGACAGCGCTTCACCCGAGCTACCCGCGCGGCCGGTGCGGCCGATGCGATGGACGTAGTCCTCGGGGACGTTCGGCAGCTCGAAGTTCACCACGTGCGGCAGCTCCTCGATGTCCAGACCGCGCGCGGCGATGTCGGTGGCCACCAGCACGCGCACCGTGCCGTTCTTGAAACCGGCCAGGGCACGCGTGCGCGCCGGCTGGCTCTTGTTGCCGTGGATGGCGGTGGCCTCGATGCCGGCCTTGCACAGATATTCGGAGAGGCGGTTGGCGCCGCTCTTCATGCGCGTGAACACCAGTACCTGTTTCCAGTCGCCCGACGACACCAGGTGCACCAGCAGGTCGCGCTTGCACCAGCTATCGACCGGGTGTACGCGCTGCGCGACGAGCTCGGACTCGGCGTTGCGGCGTGCGACTTCGACCATCGCCGGGTTGTGCAGCAGGCCGTCGGCGAGCTTGCGGATGTCTTCCGAGAAGGTCGCCGAGAAGAGCAGGTTCTGGCGTTTCGCCGGCAGCAGCGCGAGGACGCGGCGGATGTCGCGGATGAAACCCATGTCCAGCATGCGGTCGGCTTCGTCGAGCACCAGGATCTCGACGTTCGACAGTTCGAGCGTCTTCTGCTGCAGGTGATCGAGCAGCCGCCCGGGTGTGGCGACCAGGATGTCGACGCCACGGCGCAGGGCGTCGATCTGCGGGTTGATGTTCACGCCGCCATAGATCAGCGTCGACTTCAGTTTCATGTACTTGCCGTAGGTGCGTACGCTTTCCTCGATCTGCGCCGCGAGTTCGCGGGTCGGGGTCAGGATCAGCGCCCGCACACGCTGGCGTGGCTGGGCATTGGCGTCCGCACGGGCGGGCATGGTGGCCAGGCGTTGCAGCAGGGGCAGCGTGAAACCGGCGGTCTTGCCGGTGCCGGTTTGCGCGCCCGCAAGGACGTCGCGGCCTTCGAGGATGAGTGGAATGGCCTGCGCCTGTACCGGCGTCGGGTCGGTGTAGCCTTGTTCGGCGACAACGCGGGTGAGCTCGGCCGACAGGCCGAGAACGGAAAACGATTGAGTCAAGGTGAATCTCCGGTGAACGACCTGCTGCGGCACGATGCCAACAGAGCCGGTTCAGGCGTTTGGAACTTTGGGGGAGGGGTGTGCTGCGGGGCGATCGGCAGGTGCCGATGGGGGATCAACCGCGAGAGGACCGAGCTGCCGACCGGATGAAACGCGGCTCAGTTCTGCCCGGCACTATACACGCTTTGTTGCTGCAGCACGAAAAAAGGCCGTCGCGCATGCGCAGCCGGCAAGCGATCGACGCTGCCGGATCTCCGCGCAGGCTGGCTGACGCACGATCTACAGAATGACTCTCCTCTGGCGCGATGGCCGGTTTTTCCTCCGCGGCCAAGGCGCGCCATCGCGCCGCTCACATCGGCAAATCCTTCGGAAAGCCGACCAGTTCGTCGTGGTCGATCTTTTCGATCGCCTCCGGCCCCAACTCGCGGCTATTCCACGCGTAGTTGAGCTTGGCGTAGACCGTTGGCAGCAACTGTGGCAGCAACTCGTCGACCGCGTCTGGATCCGATTCCAGTTCGCCGATCGCTTCCTCGAGCGCTTCCATGGCGTCGGTGAGGGTGGTGAGAACCCATTCAGCGTCCATTTCCTGTTCCTTCAAGTTGGGTGTGGGTGCGAATGTTAATCCGGGAAAGCTGCTTTGGCGATTGCGGCACTCGCGCGCTCGCTTCCTGCTTCGGCTACGGCGCGCCGCAGGCAATGGTGCTTGGCCACGGTGGCGACCGGGTTCAGAATGGAGAGGACGGCGGAGCGCGCCAGTTGCAGGCACTCTGCCGGGCGATGGCGCTGTGTCGCCGGCAGCGCCGGTGATGAGGGTCAAGGCAAGGTCAATCGCCATTTCTTCCCAGGAGAACAACGATGCTGCCGCTATGTTTCGTACTCATGCCCTTCGGCAAGAAACCCATGCCGTCCGGAGTCACTGCCGATTTCGATGCTGTTTACCACGACCTGATCGCGCCGGCCATCGAGGCCGCGGGGTTGGAAGCGCTGCGTGCAGACCAGGAGGTCAGCGGCGGGGTGATTCACAAACCGATGTACGAGCGGCTGATTCTCTGTGACTTCGCCGTTGCCGACCTCACCGGCGCCAACGCCAACGTCTTCTACGAGCTCGGTCTGCGCCACGGTGTTCGCCCTTCGACCACGGTGCTGCTCTACGCCGGGAGCGAGCGCATGCCTTTTGACGTGGCGCCTCTGCGCGCCTTGCCCTACAAGCTGGCGGCGGACGGCAAGCCGAGCGATGTCGAGGGCGCAGGCCAGGCTTTGCGCAAGCTGCTCGAAACCGCCAAGGCCGCGCGTGGTGACGAGAACACCGACAGCCCGGTATTCCAGTTGGTCGATGGCTACACCGCTCCCGATATCGCGCGCCTGAAGACCGATGTCTTCCGTGATCGGGCACACTATGCGGTCGAGGCGCGCAAGCGGCTCGCCGACGCTCGCCGAGCCGGAACGGACGCCCTCAAAAAAGCTGCTGGCGAACTTGGCGAGGTGCAGAATCTCGAATCGGGGGTGGTCCTCGACCTCTTTCTCTCGTATCGCGCGCTCAGTGACTGGCAGGCGATGGTCGAGCTGGCGGCGCAGATGCCGGCGCCGCTTGCGCGCAGCGTGCTGGTGCGCGAACAGCTGGGCTTTGCCCTCAATCGGCTCAAGCGCCGCGACGAAGCCGAACAGTGGTTGGCCGAACTGATCAAGGAGCGCGGCCCGAGCAGCGAAACCAATGGGCTGCTCGGACGCGTGTACAAGGATCGCTGGGACGAGGCCCGCAACGCGAATGACCTGCTTAAGGCTGCGGGCTGGCTGCGCAAGGCGATTGACACCTATTTGCAGGGTTTCGAAGCCGACTGGCGCGACGCCTATCCCGGCGTCAACGCGGTGACGCTGATGGAGCTGGAAAAGACGCCCGACCCGCGCCGGCTGGAACTGCTGCCGGTCGTCAGCTACGCGGTCAAGCGGCGCCTGGCCAAGGGAACACCCGATTACTGGGACCATGCGACGCTGCTCGAATTGGCCGTCCTGCAGAAAGACGAAGCTGCGGCAATGGAGGCCGCGGGCAATGCCCTGGCCGCGGTTCGCGAAACCTGGGAGCCGGAAACGACGGCGCGCAACCTGGCGTTGATCCGCGCCGCCCGTGCGACGCGCGGCGACGAAGTCGCCTGGGCGGCAATGATCGAGGACGAACTCACCAAGCGTGCGGCGGGCTGACGCGCGCGGCGGCGCTGGCCGCCTGGGTGACTACTTCGGCGCGCTTTGCCTGGCCAGAAAGCGATCGAGCTGCGCGGCAAAAGCCTGCCGGTCGCTGGCGCCGAAAGCCGCCGGTCCGGAAATGTCGACGCCGCTGCCGCGCAGTTCTTCCATGAAGTTGCGCATGCTCAGGCGTTCGCTGATGTTTTCCGGGGTGTAGAACTCGCCGCGTGGATTCAGGGCGTTCGACGACCAGCGCGGCGAGCGGGATGTCGGCGGTGATCACCAGGTCGCCCGCCTGCACGTCCTGGACGATGCGCTGGTCGGCGACGTCGAAACCGGATGGCACCTGCCGTGCGCGGATGTACGGCGAGGGCGGTACGCGCAGCATCTGGTTGGCGACCAGCGTGGTCATGATGCGTGTCCGCTGTGCGGCGCGAAAGAGGATTTCCTTGATCACGCCGGGGCAGGCGTCGGCGTCAACCCAGATTTGCATTTTTTGCCATTTTCATGAAGGTCGCTACGGGTCGCGAAGGCGGCGCTTCGCCTGCCGCACACCCAGGACTGCGGCTATTTCTGCCTGGCCAACGCCGCCATCGCTGTGGCGTGCGTCTTGTCCGCTGCCGCCTTGCGCGCGGCGACATAGGCCTGGAGGGTGTCGTTGATCGATTCACCGGCCTTGCCATGGGTATCGAGGGCGGCGAGCAGCTCAAGCTGGCTGGCCTTGATCTGCGCGGCATCGCGCAAATGGCCCGCGTAGCGCCGGCAGGCAGCGAAGATCGCGGTTGCGTCATCACCGCTGCGCTTGCTGACCTGCTCGAGCATTGTTCGCGTTCTGATCACGGCCGGATCGCCGGCGGCGACTGGGTGGCCGAGCGACAGCGAGGCCATCTCCTGAGCGACGGTGTCGGTCGACATTGCTGCGGCGCTGCCGCAGCTCATTGCGGCCAGCGAGATCAGGGCGAGCATGGCGAGAATCTGTTTCATCGGGTGGGAGGTTTTCAAGTGAGTGGCTGGGATCAGCGTGGTTGGCGACTCTCGCGCAGCCGCTTTTCGACGCCGACGACAAGATAGGCGAACAAGCCGACAGCAACGATCTCCAGCCACTGGCGCAGGCCGATCGGCGCCGTGGCGAACAGGCGGTTGAGCAGCGGCAGGTAGGTGAGCAGCGCCTGTAGCACGGCCATGGTCAGCACACCGTACCAGACCGCGGGGTTGGAGAACAGGCCGACGTGCAGCGCCGAGCGGGTCAGCGAGCGGCAGTTGAAGAGGTACATCGCTTCGACGACGACGAAGACGTTGAGTGCGACGGTGCGTGCTTCAGCCAGCGGATTTCCCAGCGACAGTTCGCGCAGGAAAAGCCCGAACGAGCCGGCGAGCAGCAGCAGGCTGACCAGCACGATCCGCCAGACCAGCTTGGCGTCGAGAATCGGCGTTCCCGGCCGGCGCGGGCGGCGCTGCATGACGTTCTCCTCGATCGGCTCGAAGGCCAGCATCAGTCCGAGGAAAACGGCTGTGGTCATGTTGATCCAGAGAATCTGCAGCGGCGTGATCGGCAGGGTGGCACCGGCAAGAACTGCCGCCAGGATGACCAGGCCTTCGCCGAAGTTGGTGGGTAGCGTCCAGGTGATGAACTTGACCAGATTGTCGTAGACGCCGCGTCCCTCCTCGACGGCCGCTTCGATGGCCGCAAAATCGTCGTCGGTGAGGACCATGTCGGCGGCGTCCTTGGCCACCTCGGTGCCGGCCAGGCCCATGGCGATGCCGATGTCGGCCTGCTTCAGCGCCGGCGCGTCGTTGACGCCGTCGCCGGTCATCGCTACCACCTCGCCGTTGGCCTGCAGCGCCCGTACCAGACGCAGTTTCTGCTCCGGCTCGACGCGGGCGAAGACGTTGACTTCCTGGGCCACCCGGAGCAGCGCCTGGTCATCGAGTGCCGCCAGTTCGACACCGGTGAGTGCTGTCTCTCCCTCCTTGGCGATATCGAGCTGGCGGGCGATCGACAGCGCGGTGACGGCGTGATCGCCGGTGATCATCTTGACCGTGATGCCGGCGGCGTGACAGGTGTCCACCGCGGCAATCGCTTTCGGACGCGGTGGGTCGATCATGCCGATCAGACCGATGAATACCAGGCCGGCGTCGGCGCTGGCCTCGTCGAGCGCCGTCGCCGTGCCATCGCTGCCGCTCGCCAGCCGGGCGATCGCCAGTACGCGCAAGCCCTCCCTGGCCATGGCGCGGGCCGCATTTTCGATTTCGTCGTGGCGCAGCGCAACCGGCTGGCCGGACGCGTCGAGCATCTGTGGCGAGCGCGGCAGCAACTGTTCTAGAGCGCCCTTGAAATACGCCACGCGCTGGCCGTCGATTTCGTGCGCCGTGGCCATGTACTGACGCGCGGAATCGAAGGGAATTTCGTCGAGGCGGGGGAAGCTCTTGTGCAGGCTTGTTTCGTCGAGGCCGGCCTTGCGGGCGACGACGAGCAGCGCGCCCTCTGTCGGGTCGCCGACGACGACCCATTGCTCGCCGTGTTCGCCGTCCGCGTCTTCCTTGCTCAGCGCGGCGTCGTTGCACAGCACGCCGGCGAGAAGGCACTCGCGCAAGGCAGCACCGATCGCCGCGCCGTCGCCGACCTTGCCCTCCGGCGAGTACCCGTTGCCGCTGACCGTCGTCGGCACGCCGCCCGCGTAGAGTTCGCGGACGGTCATCTGGTTCTCGGTCAGCGTGCCGGTCTTGTCGGAACAGATGATCGTTGTGCTGCCCAGCGTTTCGACCGCCGTCAGCTTGCGGATGATTGCTCGTCGTTTGGCCATCCGCGCGACGCCGATGGCCAGCGTGATGGTCATTGCCGCCGGCAGCCCCTCGGGGATCGCACCAACGGCGAGCGCGACGGCAGCCATGAACATTTCGAAAGCCGAAGAACCCCGCCACATTCCGACAACGAAGGTGAGCACCGCCAGCAGGCCAATGGCGATCAGCAGCCAGTTGCTGAAAACCGCCATCTTGCGCGTCAGGGGTGTGGTCAGATCGGGGGCTTCGGCGATCAATTGCGAAATGCGGCCGGTTTCGGTATGGTCGCCGGTCGCCACCACTACCCCCGCGCCGCGGCCGGTGATCATCACCGTGCCGGCGTAAGCCATGTTGCAGCGGTCGGCAAGGACGGTTGCTTCGGGCAGCACGTCGCCGTGTTTGGCCACCGCCGTCGATTCGCCAGTCAATGCCGATTCTATGGCCTGCAAGTCCTTGGCGCGGAACAGGCGCAGGTCGGCCGGCACCTTGTCGCCGGCCGCCAGCAGAACAACGTCGCCGGGAACCAGTTCGGTCGAGGGCAGGCGTTGCTTGCAGCCTTCGCGCAGGACGGTGACTTCGCTGCTGACCGAACGTGCCAGCGCCGCAAGGGCATCCTCGGCACGGCCCTCCTGGATGAAACCAATCGCCGCGTTGATCAGGGTGACGCCAAAGATCACGCCCGAGTCGACCCATTCACCGAGGAAGGCCGTGACCGCTCCGGCCACCAGCAGCACCAGCACCAGTGGCTGGACGAACTGCAGCGCAAAGCGCAGCAGCGGTCCCTTGCCCGCTTTCGGGGTGATCCGGTTCTCGCCGTGCAAGGCGCGACGGCTGAGGACTTCACTTTCGGCCAATCCCTCGTCGCAGCTGGCCTGCAGGCGTGTTGCCGCTTCATCGGCGGCGATGAAATGCCAGGCGACTCGTTCCGGGGTGTTCGCGTTCATTCTTCCCTCTGGCCAAGGCCGGCCGCTGGCCTTGGAAGATCGACGGTTTCAGTGCATTCTTCTCAATTATAGGGCAGTCTTGGACTCACCCCCGCGCACGCGCCCCCTCCGAACAGGGGGCGAAGAAAGAAGCGTTATGTTCTTCTCACCCCCGCGCACGCGCCCCCTCCGTCACGTTAGCCAGGCAGCCGCGCCAGCGCCGGTCGATGGTGTCGGGAAACTTGACAATGGCCAGATCGCTGGCGCCCGGTTGCGGACAATGCGCTTGATTTAAGGCGCTCTTGCAAATGGGCGTGATTTTTGCTTCTATGTTTCGGAATCTTTCGGATCCTTGGCATGATGGCACGTTTCAAGCGACCGCACGGGTTCCCCGGACTTCTGGTCGGGGCCCTTCTTGCAGCTCAGGCGGCAGCACACCCTCTTGACGACTATGACCTGGCACCGAAAGCCGGTGTCGGTCGCGACGCGTTCGTCGAGTTGCCGGCGGCCACGAACGCCAATGGCGACCCCTGGTCGACCGGCTCCTTGCTCGGCATCGACCGCGAGATGCCCGTCCCCTTGTTCGTTGATCCACCGGCTGTCGTACACCAGGACGTGGATTTTGCCAGCCCGGCGCAGGCCGACCCGCTCGGACGGGCGCTGCGATCGGTGGTCAACGTGACTGCCAGGCGGCAGCCGGGATCGTCTGTGCCGCGTGTGACTTTGCCCGCGGAACAGCTCGACCAGGTTAGCCCAATCCTGGTCGAGGACATCGCGGCGGCGGTTGTCAGAATGGAGGAAGGGCTTGCTCAAGTGATTACCGAAGCCCTTGACGCGCGCGTCGACGGCGAAGGTCGGGTCACTTTTTCCCTGCTTGGCGTGCAAGGTTTTCACGTGACCGCTGGCGACGGTGAGGTCTCGTTGGGCCATGGCGATACTGCGGTGGCCTTCAACCAGGCAGCGGGGGCTCAGCTTGAGCGGCGGATTGCCGCGCTCGATGCTGCCCGCGAAGCCGCGCAGCAGGCGCCGCGCAGCACTTTCAATCCGGTACGTGAACTGGCCGAGCTGGGCTCCCGCATGGTCCAGTATCCTCTGTTCTGGGTGCTGGTCGTTCTGGCGCTGATCGGTAAGCTGGCGCTGGTGATTGCCCGCTCGCACGGCCGCCGGCACTCGCGTCGGCCGAGTTCTGGCGGCGAGCAGCCGAAGGTCAAACGCACTCGCACCCGTATCAGGCTCAAGCGGGTACGTACCCGAATCAGGCTGCAGCAGCCTTCGTAGCTGTGCCGGCAGCGTTGCCGCCGCGGGGCCTTGGCGCCCGGCTTTGCCCGCCCACGGGAGGACACTCTGTTCGCGCCTGCCTGGGTCGGCGGCTGCCCGTCGGCGCGGACCCGAGTCCTCGCCGATCCCGGCCAGACGGGCTTGGGGGTATACTGGAGCTGACGTCGCGGGCTTCTCGCTTGTTCCGGTTCCTGCGGCCTACCTTCTGACCTCTCCACTCCCCAGGAATCCATCATGTTGCAGAAATCTGCGTCTTTCCCCGGTATTCGGGGCCCGATCGTCACCATCGTCATGGACGGCTACGGGATTGCCAAGTCCGACGTCGGCAGTGCCATCGCTGCCGCCACGAAGCCGACTCTGGATCGTCTCTTTGCCAATTATCCGAACATCACCCTGCGCGCGCACGGCGTCGCTGTCGGCATGCCTTCCGACGACGACATGGGCAACTCCGAAGTTGGTCACAACGCCATCGGCGCCGGCCAGGTCTACAGCCAGGGCGCGTCGCTGGTCGCCGACGCCATCGCCGCCGGCTCGATCTGGCAGGGAGCGGCGTGGCGGGAAGTCGTCGCCGCTGTCAAGGGCGGTCGCGGCGTGCTGCACTTCCTGGGCCTCTTTTCCGACGGGAACGTGCACAGCCACGTCGACCACCTGCGGGCGATGATCGTGCGCGCCAAGGAAGAGGGCGTCAAGACCGTACGGGTGCACATCCTGCTTGACGGTCGTGACGTTCCCGAGACCAGCGCCCTCGACTATGTACTGCCCTTCGAGGCCTTCCTGGCCGAGACCAGCGACGACAGCTTCGATGCCCGCATCGCCTCGGGTGGTGGGCGCATGAACATCACGATGGACCGCTACGAGGCGAACTGGAACATGGTCGACAAGGGCTGGCGCACGCACGTCCTCGGGGAAGGTCCGCAGTATGACAGTGCTGCCGCCGCGATCGAGGCGCTGCGCGCCGAGTTCCCGGGAACGATCGACCAGGACCTGCCGGCATTCGTCATCGGGCGCGCCGGGGTTCCCGTCGGGACGATCAATGACGGCGACGCGGTGGTGTTCTTCAACTTTCGCGGCGATCGTTCGATCGAGATCACGCGTGCTTTCGAAGACGCCGAATTCGACAAGTTCGATCGCCTGCGCGTGCCCAGCGTGACCTATGCCGGCATGCTGCAGTACGATGGCGACCTCAAGCTGCCGAAGCGCTTCCTGGTCGATCCGCCAGCGATTCTCGACACCATGGGCGAGTGGTTCGCCAAAGCCGGGATCACCCAGTTTGCCTGCTCGGAAACCCAGAAATTCGGTCATGTGACCTATTTCTGGAATGGCAACCGCTCGAACAAGTTCGACGGTGAAACCTACCAGGAGGTGCCCAGCGACGTGGTGCCCTTCGAGCAGCGTCCGTGGATGAAAGCTGCCGAAATCGCCGACGCCATGATCGACGCGCTGAAAAGTGGCAAGTACAAGACGCTGCGCTGCAATTTCGCGAATGGCGACATGGTCGGCCACACCGGCAGTTTCCGCGCTGCGACGATGGCCATCGAAGCGGTTGACCTGGAACTGGCGCGCATCCTGCCCGTCATCGACGCGCTTGGCGGCGTTGCCTTGATCACTGCCGACCACGGTAACGCCGACGAGATGTACGAAATTGACAAGAAGAGCAAGCAACCGGCGAAAAATGCCGACGGCTCGTTCAAGGCGAAGACGGCGCACACTCTCAATCCGGTGCCCCTCATCCTCTACGACAATGTCTCCGGCGGCAAGCTTGCTCTTCAGGCGAGTGAGACCGCGGGCCTGTCAAACATTGCAGCGACGATCGCCAACCTGCTCGGCTTCGAGAAGCACGTCAAGTGGGACGACAGCCTGCTGGTCGTCAAGTAGCGCTGAAGGGGCGTTTCAGGAAAGCTCAGACGGCCGCCGCAAGGCGGCCGTTCTGCTTGCCAAGTGGCCCCCTACCCGTGTCGACGCCAGCGGTCACCGAAAAGCGGCGCCGCAAAGAACCGGGTGGCGATCAGGATTTGCAGGGCCTCTTCTCGGATCGATTGGGGCCGGGGCAAAGCTTCCGTAGAATGAGCAAATATTTGCTCAGGGAACTGCCGTGGCCACTGCTCGCAAGAAAGCGTCTTCGACGCTGCTCACCTTGAAGATCGAACTCGTCGACACGACGCCACTCATCTGGCGCCGGCTGGTAATTGGTGGGCAGGCGAGCTTCGCCACGCTGCACCACGTCATTCAGGCCGCGATGGGTTGGCACGACGCTCATCTGCACGAGTTTCGCGTCGGCGACATGAGAATCGGCGTTCCGGACGCAGAGTTCGACGAGCCCGACCACCCGACCGCGTTCGAAAAGCGCGTTCGACTGGACAGGCTGCTCGCGACGGGCGCCACCTTCACGTATCTCTACGACTTCGGCGACAGCTGGCTGCATCGCATCAGCGTCGAGCAGGTGCGCAACCGGGGCGATCACGACGACGGACTCGCTGTCGGCGTCGAAGGGGGCGAGCGTGCGTGTCCGCCCGAGGATGCCGGTGGCGTTGGTCAATACCAGGAGTTCGTGGCCAGCTTCGAGAACGACCCGTACGGCGAGGAGACCGAGGCGGTACGCACCTGGGCGGGGCTGGACTTTGATCCCGCCCGTTTCGATCGACCGGCGGCGAACGCGGCGATCGCCCGCATGCTGTGGAACGGCTGGATCAAATGATCCACCTTCTTACGGCGACAAGAAGCCCTCACATCCGGGAGGCGGCTGGCCGGCCCGTATTCGCCTGGACGAATTTTCGGGCTTGCGGAAGCGGGCGAGAAAGCGGAGGGCTGACGTGATTCGTCAGCTTCTGCGGGTCGCTTGGCTTGGTCTTGCCTGCGTCTTGATGGTTGGATGCGTCAGATTTCCGGCGGGTTCTGAACGGGCCATCGTGGTGCCCTCGCCAAACCACAACGCCCGGCGGCCAAATTTCGTGATCCTCCACGACACCACGAGCAGCAACGTCGAGCATGCCCTCAGAACGCTGACCAACCCGGTCCGCGAAGTCAGCTCGCATTACCTGATCGGACGCGATGGCACCCTCTACCAACTGGTCGATGAAGAAAGGCGCGCCTGGCACGCGGGGATCTCTTACTGGGCAGGCAACACTGATCTCAACTCGGCGTCGATTGGCATTGAGCTCGACAACACGGGTGCCGAACCGTATTCGGAAGCACAGATCATGGTTCTCCTCGATCTTTTGAAGGACTTGCAGCAGCGCTACCGGATTCCGACGAACAATTTCCTCGGGCACGGAGATGTCGCTCCACGCCGAAAGATCGATCCGAGTCGGCTCTTCCCCTGGGAGCGTCTGGCGGCGAAAGGATTTGGTTTGTGGTGCCGCGAACCAGCGGCGATGCCGGTTGCGGAGCCTTTCGATCCTCAACTTGCGCTCGAGGACATCGGCTACGACACTTCGGACCCGGCCGCCGCCCTGGCGGCGTTTCGGCGGCATTTCCTTGGCGTTGATCGAGAAGGAGAAGCGACCGAGGCGGAGCAGCAGTTGATGCAGTGCCTGGTCGTCGCGAAGCGCCCGAAAGGCGCCTCCTGAATCACCCTGCTTGAGCGACTTGCGCCTGGCGATCAGGTCGGCCGCCGCATCGCTCGCTCGGCCCCGCGGCGATCGGCAAACGAGGCGGCCGCGCTCGCCTCATTGCTGCTGGGTTGGACGTCGTGTGAAATATGTCCTCGGCGTCGTGGTGCGGCATTCGCTAGACTCAAGGCATGTCGAAGCAGATTCCGCCTCCAACTCCGGAAATCAACCGTCTCAGGGCTGCCGCAGCCCTGATCCCGATCATTGAGTCCGGCTTGTTGGCCTCAAAGCTCTCCATCGAGCGTGCTTCAATCATGGCCTCGTTCTGCGAATGGACGGTGGAACGACCGTCTGACGATCCGAACGTGGTCAAGCTGGCGGAAACGGTGGGTAGTGGCCTCAAACGCATCAAGATGGTGTTGTCTTCGGCAGGGTGAAACCTCCCGGCGGCTCTTGCTTTCATAAGCTTGCCGTCCATTGATTCTGGGTCGGCAGATCATCGACGAAGTGCCATAGAAAATCGCTGAACGACTGTCCACCTGCGGTGAGCGCCAGGTACGCTTTGGCGTTGTTGATGGCGGCGGCGACCTTGGCTCGATTTCGGACGATCCCCGGATCCGTCAACAGGGCTGCAACTTTTTCGTCGTCATAGCAGGCAATCCGGGCCGGATCGAAGGCATCGAAGGCACGTCGGTAGTTTTCTCGCTTCTTGAGGATGGTCGCCCAAAACAAACCCGCCTGCGCGCCTTCCAGAAGCAGCCGTTCAAACAGGGATCGATCATCGTAGAGCGGCACGCCCCATTCCCGAATCATGGTATTCACGGTAAAGGTCGAAGCCTTCGCACCAAGGACAACGTTGCATCGGCGGCGGCTCGGCAGACAAAAATTCAGTCTATGCGAAGTGCCCAGAAATCGCCGGTTTCCGGATGTCCGGGGTGAGCGGCTACCGACGACCAGATCGCTTGCCGGGCTTTCCCGGGCAGCTTCCGCTCCGCCGGGTCGCTTGCTTCTGGCAGGCCCGGGCCTTGATGAGAGGCGGCTCCTGCGCGGTTCGTCGGGTTGCCAAGCAGGCGCGCAGTCAACGGTGCTTGGGGTGCGCGCGTTAGTAGACGACATCTACACCTACAGGGCCAGCATGAAACGTCTTTTCCTCGCCGCCGCACTGATCGTCTCGACATCGCCTGTGCTTTCCGCCGACCTTGGCGTATCGGTAAGCATCGGCCAACCCGGTTTCTACGGGCGCATCGACATTGGCGGCTATCCGCCGCCGCAACTGATCTACCCACAGCCGATCATCATTGAGCGGGTGCCGGTCATGCGCCCGCCGATCTACCTGAACGTGCCTCCTGGTCATGCAAAGCACTGGAGCAAGAACTGCCACAAGTACCGCGCCTGCGGGGAGCGGGTCTATTTTGTGCAGAACAACTGGTACAACCGCGAATACGTTCCGTACTATCAGGGTCAGCAGCGCTATCGACGTGAGGAATACCGCGAGGATTACCGCCGCGACTACCGTCATGACCACGATGATCAGCGCTGGGATGACGATCGTGGCAAGCAGAAGAAAGACAAGGGCCACGGCAACAAGGGTAACCACGGCGGCAATCGCCAGGATTAGCGAACGCCGTACTGGCTTCGCCCCGGCGTTCGAACCTTGCCATAGCCTTCTTGTGAGGCTTGGAACCACAGTGCAGCGCACCTAATGGCCCGAACCGGCCGAGGGGGCGCAACCGGTACCCTGTGAAATGTTCTCTGTTCAGAACGGGAGTTTCGCGGTCGGGGCGATTCCCCTGTCCATGCGCTCTTGCGGCCGCCGTGAGCGTGATACCGCTCAGGGCGCTGCAAAGAACTTCTTCAGCGCCGCCGCAAATTGCGGCGCGTGGCGCGGATCGGCCTCGTAAGGCTGGCAGCGGCGCTTGGCCACTGCAGGCAAAGCGGCTTTCACTAGGCGTTCGGTGCCCTGCTCGCCGATCAGAAGCGTCGGGCGGCCGAGCGCGTCGGCCATCCCCAGTTCGAGGCATACGTTAGGGTTGAAGCCGCTGATGTCGACCGTGACGTGTGTCGCGCGGCAGATCTCGTGCCAGATTGATTCGATGATCTCCTGTCCATCGGCCTGGTCGCCACGCACCGGCTCTACGCCCGCCTGCCGCGCGCTGGCTTCGATCACCGCATAGGCCGCCTCACGCTCGCGGCGGAACGGCATGACGGCGAAGGTTCGCCGCGCACGCGGGTCCGGGTAGAGGCCGGGCCAGCGCGTTTGCAGCAGCTCGTGCTGACCTGTGCCGAGATAGGCATTGAAAGTCGTCAGCGCATTGCGGAACTTGATCGGATCATCGCCCGCGGCACGCATCACCTTCAGTGCAACCGCGAACAGTGGGTTGTCTGGCTCGCCGGTGGCCACCCGTTGGGCGTAGTCGAGTGTCGCCGCCAGACTTGATTCCTTGCCGCCCCTGACCTGCAAGCCGTAGATCGCCGTGTGCACTTCGTTGGCCAGCCATGGGCGCAGCGTATCGCCCGGGCTGTAACGACTGACGTTTTGCGCGATGTCGAACGGGATCTCGGTCTCGTCGGCGGCAATCAAAAGAATCTGAGTGCCGATTGTCAGTGCGATCCCCAGTTCGTAGTAAACCTGCGCCTGCGCCTCGGAAAGGTCGAACACCGCGACGTTCGAGGATTGCAGCTCCTGCCATCGATGGGTTGCGACATCAGCCCCTGCGGGGGCGTCCACGGCGAGTTCCAGGCCCGAGAACATCAGTGCCCCCGCCAGCTCCTTGCGCATGCGCAAGCCGCCTGCGAAGAAAATGCGATTGGGATCAATCGTTGCTTCGCCACGCGGCCACACTGGCTGCGCCAATAGCGGGTGCCGGCGTGCGGCATACAGGCGAACCTCGTGTGCCAGCGCACGCGCCTGATCGCGCTCGAGCTTGTCCAGCGTTGCCGTGTCGTCGCCGGCCTGGCTGACCCAGGTGGTCAGCCGTCCGAGCCGCGCGAACAGTTCCATCGCGGCTTCACGCATTTCGGCCGAGCTGTTGGGCGCCATGCCGGCCGCGCCGACGAACATTTTCAGCTCCTGCAGCGCGGCCAGTAGCCGTCCGCCGCGCGAGCCTTGCGCCGCACCCGGCCCCTTGAGACTCGGGTTGCGGGCCTGAGGGCTGAGCTCGCGTTTGAGCGCATCAATTTTTCCGCGATTGGCCATCATCGCTTCGAGCGACAAGCCCTCTGATGTTGTCGATCCGACCACTCCTTGCAGCCGTTGCATGAGACTCGAAAGTCCCGCCTGGCGGGTCGGATCGAGCGAGGGTTTCTCTTTCTCGAACTGTTGATTGAGGAGATCGAACATCGAGCTGATGTGTTTCACTTCGGCAGCGCGCTCTGGTTTTCGCAGTACGTGCATCGGCTCGCCAGCGTCGGCAAGCCCGAGCCCGTCCTTCAATTGAGCCATCCGCCGATCGAGGTGACCGGCTTCGCCCAGCAAGGTGACGATCTGCTGGGCGGTTGCGAGTTCCTCGCGGACGCTCTCGACTCCGTCCGGCATGTGGAGGCGCGCCTGCGTGAGAGCCGCGCGCAGGCGAGTGAACGCTTCATTGGCGAGCCCGGCGTCTTGGCCTTCGCTCAACTGCAGGAGCACTTTCCCGAAGCAGTAGTTGAGCTTGACCCAGTCGACCGCGTCCGCGGCCTCGGCGGCTGCCTCCAGCGCATTCTCGGCTTTGCGGTAGGCCCTTGCCGCATGTTCGAGCGCCCGGCGCTCCTTGCCTGCGCCGAGATCGAAATAGGCGTTGCCCGCCCAGCGCCAAGTGCGCGCAGCTTCGACGGCATCCCGCTCACTGAGCGGCGTCGCTTGCCCAAGTGCTTCGAGTCCGTCTGCGACCGCCGCCATTTCGCTTGTGAAGCCCGGCCCGGTGCGATCCGGCCAGCGTTCGAGTGCCGCGTCGTTACGGGCGATCAGCGCCTCGCGATGCCCAAGTTGGTCGGGAGTCATGGCTGCGACCTAGGTCGACCAGGAAGTCTTGCCGTCGTCGAAGAAGAGGAAACCCTCGCCGTCGCCGCCGACCGTGCCGGCCCGGCTCGAGGCCGTCCAGGGTCCACTCTGCGCACCCGGCATGTGCATGGACGCCGCCAGGTTGCCAACCGCCGGACCGCCTTCCCATCCGAAATTACCGACCGCGTCCACCCAATAGCGACCTGGCCAAACCTGCATCACGCGGGTCAGCGCGAAGACGTCCTGTGGATGAAGCTCGCGTCCATTGACGAATACGCCGGTCCCGCCACCTGAGGCATTCGCCATCAGTGGCCCGCCAAGCGGCAGGCCGGCCGGGATGAAGCCGGTACATGGGCCTCCTTCGACGCCACAGGCGCCGTTTGCCCGGTCGTACCAGTAGCGGCCATCGAGTAGTGCGATATTCCATGCCCGCTCCATTGCCCCGACATCGTCATCGCTGATGCGCGCACCGTTGATGTAGATGGCACGCGCTGGCGCCTGAGCAGCGGCAGAGTTGGCGCACGTGCCTTCGGACAATTCGTGATAGCGCAGTGCGAGGTCGGCCCCGCCGATGTCGTAGAGGCGGGACAGCGTGCTTTGGTAACCTGATGATCGTCGGTTCATCGCAACCTCCTGCCAACGTGTGGAAGGATAGGAAACCCAGGGGGTGCCGATGCAGGATAGACAACGACCGCGATTTGTTTGTTTCGATCAAGTGGCGCGAACCGGGAATCAGGTCGCGAAGGACCGGACACCCTGGTCAGCCTGCCGCGCTTGGTTTCGGGAGTTCCTCCAAAAATCCAGAATCGAGGAGTCGCGCAGAAGAAGCCACGGCAAAAACAGGGGAAGCGACAGAGCAAGGTCGTCGGGGCGAAGGGAGATCAGCGTGCCTTTTGATAGGTGCCGACCAATTGCGTTTCGGCAACGATGTGCCCCTGCATGGCCTGCTCCAAGGTCTTCTTGTTCGGCTCTTTCAAGTCGGGCAAGACGACGTCCAGCGCGTAGAGCTTATGGAAGTAACGGTGCCGGCCGACGGGCGGGCAGGGGCCACGGTAGCCGGTGCGCTGCCAATCGTTGAGTCCGTCCAGCGCGTTGGCCGGACGCGACGGCAGTGCCTCGGGCAGCCCAGTGCTGTTGGCAGGCAGGTTGTACAGCACCCAATGGACCCAGGTCATGCGGGGCGCTGCGGGATCTGGTGCATCAGGATCGTCGACGATCATGACCAGGCTCCTTGCCCCCGCAGGCACGCCACTCCAGGTCAGTGGCGGGGAAATGTCCTTGCCCTCGCAAGTGTACAGCTTTGGGATCGAGCCGTTGTGCGCAAACGCACTTGAAGAAATGCTCATGCCCATGGTTTTGTCTCCCGCTTGCGTGGTTGCGGACCAGGCGCCAAGAAGGGCCAGGCACGCCAAATGGGGCGCCCACCACCGGATTGTCACGGTCCTGTCAGGCATCGATACGACCCCTCTGTTAAAAAACGAGCATAGAGCTTAACCGCACGATAAAAGTATGCGGGTTTTCTCCGTGAGGTCAAGCTGCGCCGATGGCTGTTCGCCATCGGCTCTGCCCGGCAGCCCGTGCGAGGTCCCCGTTACGCTTCGGTCGACACCCCCCGATTTGGTCGCGATCGCTGCCCTGGCGCTCGACCGGGAACGGGCTGGCGTCGTGGGCCCCGCCGACCAACAGCAGGTCATTCATTGGAGGCGCGAACTCAGGCGCCGTGCCGGGGGGTACGCGAGGTCAACAGGTATAAACGAAAAACCCCGCGGAACATGGCGTTCAGCGGGGTGTTCGTTTTTTGTCGCAGAGCTTTGCTGCGACGTTCCTGGCGGAGACGAAGTCCGCCATAGTGCTGTCTCATACGGCATCACCGTTTGTCATGGAAGCATACGCAGCAAGGCATACAGCCTTTGTGTACGTGGTACATTGACTCGCGACGTATCAAGGCGTAGCATCCTACCCCATCAACGAAGAAGGGGTAGATGATGGGGCGAAAGATTGAGCCATTGACGGCTATCGAGGTGAAGAGGCTGGTCAAGCCGGGCATGAACTTCGTGGGCGAGGTCGCGGGGCTGGCGCTGCTGGTCTCCGACACCGGCGCGCGTTCTTGGATACTGCGCACCATGATTGCCGGCAAGCGGCGCGACATGGGCTTGGGCGGATTCCCTGACGTGACACTGGCGGATGCGCGCAGGCGGGCGCGGGAACTGCGCGAACAGATAGACGGGGGTATTGACCCGATCGGGCAACGCCGAGAAACGCGCGCTGCGCTGGCCGCGAAGAATGCAAAGGCGATGACGTTCAACCAGTGCGTCGACGGATATCTCGCCGCCTATGCGGACGAGTGGAGCAATTCAAAGCATCGGCAACAGTGGCGCAGCACGCTTGCTAGCTACGCCGGGCCTGTCATTGGCGATATGGATGTGGCACTGATCGAAACCGGACATGTGTTCAAGGTGCTCGAACCGATCTGGAAAACGAAGACCGAGACAGCAAGCCGATTGCGCGGCCGAATTGAAAAAGTGCTGTCTTGGGCGACGACGGCAAAGCACCGGACCGGAGAGAATCCGGCACGCTGGAAAGACCACTTGCAGAACTTGCTCGCCAAGCCAACGAAGATTGCCAAGGTCGAGCACCATGCTGCCCTTGACTACCGCGAGCTTGGCGCTTTCATGGCTGACCTGTCGCATCGTGAAGGCATCGGCGCCCGTGCGCTTGAATTCGCTATCTTGACGGCTGCAAGGTCCGGCGAGGTCCGCGGCGCGACGTGGGCGGAAATCGACATGGATGCCGCGCTGTGGACTGTTCCGGGCGCGCGCATGAAGGTCGGGAATGAGCACACCGTACCGCTTTCAGACAGTGCGCTGGCGCTGCTGCGCGCCATGCCGCGCGAGGGTGATTTGGTCTTTCCTGGCGCGAAGACCGGTCGCCCACTATCCGACATGACCCTGACCGCAGTTCTGCGGCGCATGGGCTGCGGCCATCTAACCGCACATGGCTTCCGCGCGACATTCAGCAGTTGGGCGCACAGTCAAACCGCATACCCATCTGACGTAATTGAAATGGCGCTGGCGCATACCATCGCCGACAAAGTGAAAGCCGCCTATCAGCGTGACGACCTGATCGCGAAGCGCACCAGGATGATGGATGAATGGGCAAGCTACTGCCGGATGGTAGTGGCGACTACCGGCAAGGTGCTGTCGATGACGGCCGCGAAAGCGTCGTGCTGAAACGGGTTGACACGGTCACCAAAGTATGAAATGATTTGGGCCGTCGGGGAAGTTGCGCCCAAAGGTAATGTACGAAAAGCAGTAGTAGCGTAGCACGCCCGCCGCAAGCGGGTTTTTTTTCGACTAAAGGCCGGAGTTTCCAGCAATGGAGATCCGGCCTTTAGTCGTTTACGGCCCGCCTTGAGCGGGTTTTTCATTTGTGACAGCCAGTCGACAATTTGAGAAGCCCGCCCTGTGCGGGCTTCTTGCGTTTACGGCCGGCATTCTTCGAAACGGAAAAGAAATGCAAAACGAAATCAAAGAAGCATCAGTGACAGTTCAGCAGTTTGATAGCCTTCCCAACTCTGCAGCGATCGACATTCCAGACGCCAGCGCTGTGTCTGGCCGAAGCCGAGCCAGCATTTATCGCCACTTCGAAGCCGGGGAACTTACGAAGATCAAGGTCGGCAATTCGACACGGGTTCGTGTCGGCGAGTTGCGCAAGCTGATCGGGGTGAGCATATGAATGCCACCACTCACATCGTAAGCGTTGCCGGTGGCCGGCCAAGCACTACATCTCTTCTAATCGCCGAGGCGTTCGACAGATCACACAAGAACGTCCTGCAGTCGCTAGATCGTCTGATCCAAGACGACAGGATAGATCGGCTAGAGTTCAAGCCGATCTTCTACACCGACGAGATGAACCGCGAACAGCGCGCGTATCAGTTAAGCGAGCGCGGCGCACTGATTTCCATGCCGTTCATTGGCGGCAATAGGTCACGGGAAGGCCAACGCCGCCTGGTCGACGCATTCTTCGCCGCCCGCGACGAAATCAGTCGCTTGCACCAGATGCACGCATCGGCAGACTGGCACCAAGCCCGCATCGAAGGCAAGACAGCGAGGCGCAATGAGACCGTGATAGCCGCATTCGTGGAGTACGCGACCAATCAGGGCAGCAGGAACGCACGCCGGTATTACATCAGCCTGACGAAAGAAACGAATCGCGCTTTGTTCATGGTCACGTCCGCTGTCGGCAAGAACCTCAGGCAAAAACTTTCCGCGCAGCAGTTGGCATCGGTGGCGATGGCTGAGCACATCGTTGAACGCTCGCTGCTGGAATCGATGGCGGAAAAGACCTTCTACAAGGACGCCTACCGCACGACCGCTGAGCGCGTCCGCCAATTTGCTGCGCTGATCGGGCAGTCAGTACCGGGCAGGATTTCGGCCATGCTGGAGGGCAAAAAATGAGCCAGCCCAAGAAACGAGAAGCCCCGGCAGCGATGGTGCGCAGCGGGGCTCAGGAAAACAACAACGACAGCAACATTATCGCCTCATTGACGGATTCGATCAAGGCGAAAGTTATCGCCACCGAGTACCCCGAAGGCGAAAGGCCATTGTTCTGGGGCGCATTCGCGCGTGGTCGCGGCGGCATGCCATGCCTGAAGCCTATTCGGCGCACCAGCGCTGAACAACACGTCAGCGGCATACGCACGCGGCAGAAGGTGTTCCGGATTTTCCATCGTCAAAGAGGATCTATCGATCCGGCTCTGCTGGTCTTCGTAGGCGTTTTTCTCTTGGTTGGGGGGCTCGCAGCATGATAAGGGAGAACGTGATCTTCTGTCCGTCGCTGCCGGAAGCCTTCGCCACAGCCGGGATGAAATACCCAGAAAAGGATATTGAGCCTGGAAAATTTGCCCGATTCCCGACCAGCGAGAAGGCCGGCGACCAGGCTGGGTTCTGCAAGCTGTTTCCCGATGGTGTCGGCGCATCGTTTGGATGCAACCGGGAAGGCACCAAGTTTACCTGGCAACTACGCGACAGCGACTCGCCGAAGCCCACCGGAGCTCAACTGCAGGCGGCTAAGGCCAAATCAATACTGGCGAACAAGCAGGCGGCAGAAGACCTCGCCACACAGCACGAGAAAGCTGCAGCGGCAGCCGGCCGCATCATGAGCCAGACCGTCGATCTTGATCCGGGAAATGCTTACGTCGTGCGCAAAGGTGTCATCCCCTACGGTGCACGACAAGACCTTGACGGCTCGATTGTTCTTCCGGTGCAAGGGCCAGATGGCGCAGTTCAAAGCGTCCAGTTCATCCGGTGTGATGGCGTCAAGAAGTTTCTGAAGTTCGCCAGGATGAAAGGTGGCCGAATGTTCGTTGGCCAGCCTGAAAACGGGGACCCGATTAATCTTGTCGAAGGTTGGGCGACTGCTTGCAGCATTCACGAGGCGACCGGCGAAGTGGTTGTCGTCGGATTCTCCGGGGCCAATCTGGCTGTCGTTGCTGGCGATCTGCGTCGAAAGTATCCGGGCTCGTCTCTACGCATCGCTGGCGACCTTGATAACCATGGCAAGGGGCTTGATTACGCTCAGGCCGCCGCTGATACCGGAGCGCCTGCCGTCATCGTCCTGCCGAAGTTTAGCGATAGTCGCATCAAAGGCGACTTCAACGATCTGCATCAGACCGAAGGGCTCGACGCAGTTCGGCAACAACTACACTCGATGCCAAGGACATCCGCCCACGAAACAGTGCCCTTCCTAGCGCCCCCATTGGCGAAGTGCGACGCGCGAGACGGCACGCGAGACACGCGCCCGCTGACGGAGTACGGAAATGCCCTGCGCCTGCACGATGACAATGGCGAGAATCTCAGGTTCGTACGCGATGTGAAGATGTGGATGATCTGGCGCGAAAAGTCCTGGCAATGGGATGCCGATGGCGCCGCCGTCCGATCAATGGCCGCTCAACTGCATAGAACGATTTACGCTGAGGGCTTGGGACACCCCAACGACGTTGAGCACTTCGCAAGGTTTGCGCGCAAAAGCTCAGAGCAAAAGACAATCGCCGCTGCAGTCAAGCTGCTATCAGATTTCGACCAGCTGCGCTTGCCGATGACGCACATTGACGCGGACAAGCTTGTCGTCGGGTTTGATCACGCACGACAGGTTGTCGATCTTTGCACGGGCACGGCGCGCGCCGCCACACGTGGTGATTGCGTAACCAAGAGCTTGTCGCCAGACTCGGTTGGCAGCGAGTCAAGGGCTGTGCGATGGCGCCAGTTCTTGCATGAAGTGTTCAACGGCGACCAAGAGATTGTCGATTGGCTGCAGCGCTTTTGCGGCTACCTTTTAACGGGTTCAACGCAGGAGCATTTGTTCCTTTTTCTCTACGGGCACGGTGCCAACGGCAAATCTGTCTTCATAGAGTTGCTGAAGCACATCATGGGCGACTATGCCCGCGCCATCGCCTCGGAAACGCTCAGCGAGGCCAAGCGCAATGCAGGAGGCGCTTCGCCAGACCTCGCCGACCTCGTAGGCGCGCGGTTAGTTCTGTGCGCTGAAACCGAAGACAACACCGCCCTCGCGGAATCTTTGGTCAAGGGCATGGTGTCCGGGGATAGCATGACCGCGCGGAGACTCTACTGCGATCCTATCCAGTTCACGCCCAACTTGAAACTAATCATGGCCGGTAACCATAAGCCGATTGTGCGTGGCAACGATCACGGAATATGGCGACGGGTTCGACTGGTGCCCTTCGATCGGACCTTCACGGCGGACGAGCGCGATCCGAAGCTGCTCGCCAAGTTGAAGGCTGAAGGGCCCCACATCCTTGCATGGATGATTCAAGGTTGCGTCGCGTGGCAATGTAAAGGGCTTACCGACACGCCGAAGAGAATCCGCGAAGCTACAGACGCCTACCAAAGCGATCAGGACTTGACGGGCGCCTGGCTCAGCGAATGCACTGAGCGCGATACGCGGTGCGAGACCGCTAGTCGAGACCTCTACGATAGCTATAAAGCGTGGAGCCTCGACAACGGTCATAAGCCAGCGAGCAACGCCGTACTTGGTCGCCGGCTGGGTGAGCGGGGATACGTTTCACGAAAATCAAACGGCAGCCGTCTCTGGTGCGGTTTGACCTTGAAAAATTCTTGTCACCAGGGTTATGCGCAACGGAAAGAGGGCTATCGATGACGCAGATAAACGTCAATCAACGACCGACAGGGCGGATGGGGCGGATAAACGGCATTTTCGGTAAACTCCCCCATGCAGCCGTTACTAGAAAAAGCTTTGGAAATGAGCGTTTTGCCGCCCTATCCGCCCTGGTCTGCTTCTCGACTTGGCGAAAGGCACGACCATGAGTGCCGATCTATTAGTGTTCGAGTCGCCAACGACCTATCACACCAACGATTGTCCCGAAGCCGTTGCCTTGGCGGAAGCTCTCAAGGCGCTGCGGCATCAGTCAGCTTTCGCGTGGATTGAGCGCCAGAATTCCGGGATGGCGAAAATTGGTGGGCAATTTGTCCGCTTCGGCTGGAAAGGCTGCTCGGACCTTCTCGGAATGATTCGGGATGGCCGCTAGCTGGCGGTGCAGTGCAAAGCGACCAAGGGCATATAAGCGGTTAACAGGAAGTCTTTCGTGTTTCAAGGCCGGTTTTTGCAAGGCGAGAAGGCTCTGAAGATCGGACAACTTATCTGAGAGCGCTTACGAGCAGAGCAAGCCGAGATCCTTTTTCTGGTAGGCAGGTTCGGTGGCGTGGATTTCGTGGCGCACGACTGCCGCGATGTGCTGCGCGAACTGTCCGCCATTAATCGGATGCGACATGGTAACGCTACAGCGTAACGCCTAGGGATTTAGGCAATGCCAACAACACGGTAGTGCGCCGCCACAGCCTCTTTACGGTCGAATCCGCAGGGAACTATCAGCAAAGCGCCGACAGCTCGTCTTGGCGCGATTCTGTGGCCTTAGCGGGCAGTTCTATCAACCTTGAAAACGCCTTTGATTCAAAGCATAATGCCGCTGGAAAGTCCGCCGACTCTAACTAAATGTCTTTCCCACAAATGGCAGATTTTTAAGTTTCTTTAGCGTTTCCTCCAAGAGACTTCCAAGCCCTTGCACTATTCCCTCCTGCAGACGCCGAGCTCGCGCCTCTTCCTGAAGCCCGACTTGAATCTCGTTGGTTGAACGACGCATTTCTGAAACCTCGTTCCGGCTTTTTTCAAACTGGTCGGCCGCCGTTTCTTGGCAGCGTCGAAGCGCGATAGAAAGATCAGACATCTTCAATTGAACCTCACGCAAAGTCGCGGAATTCACTGATGCGGCGCGCTGGAAAGCGTCAATCTGTTGGGAGAGGTTCTGGACCAGCGCGTTTTGCTTGTTGAGGAAGTCCGTGACTTGCCGGCTCATTGATTCGTGCTCCTCGCGCAAAGATGCGGCGACCTCATCCTTGAATGAAGCCATTTCTCCATTTGAATCCCTAGAAAAATTTGAGAACCGCTGTGCCATCGATTCCACGGCCGCCCCCACGAAATCCTCCATCTTCGAACGAAACAGCTGTTGCTCATCCCTCAGCGCAGATGCCTCCTCATGCAAAAACTTATCGTTGCTTGCGGCGGCAGCCTCCAGCAACTGGAAATTGGATTGGGCTGTGGCCTCAAAATCGCCCTGCAGCTTCTTGAACTTGCTTCCCAGGAGTTGCTCAATCCGAAGAGCCTCATTAGCTGAGTCCCTCTGCAGATCAGTACGTAACGACTGCAAGAGCTCTTGCAACTGATCGGCGTGTTTGCCTGCACTCCCGGCTGCTTTTGCAGCCAGCTCGGCATTAGTACGCGTACCCGCCTCAAGGCGCGCTAAAACGTGTTCCTGGTTTGCAAAACTAACTCGGCTGGCGGACAGTACGCGATCCTCCGCTTGGGCTAATTTCGTATCAATGGACCGCAGTGCAGATGAGCGAGAATTCTCCAACTTTGCGCGAGCGTCTATTGACTCGGCGAGGGACTGCGTTAGATCCTTAATAAGTGACAACCACTCATTTCGGGCATTTTTTAACGCAGCCTTTATCCCACTCAGCTGCTGCACCTCGCCTTGTGTGGCAGACGTAAGATTGATTAAGTCGTCCTGCATCTTGCCAGCGTCCGCCCTTATCTTCGCAAGAGATCGTGCGGCGGAGATAGCTTCATTCATCTGATCGTCAAATTCGCGAAGCTTCTCGCGGACAGCATCAACACTATTTATCTCAGGCATAAAACGCTTTCTCCAACTCAACAACTCGGTTTTTTATCACAGGTATTTCCCGAGGAAGAATTTTGGCCACGACAAGAAAAAACGCTAGGCACTCTCTCATTGTCGCCGCCGACGCGGCTTGACCATCACTTAATCTTGACACCTCCCGAACCAAGAATTCCCATCCTTCAACAGTGTCACAGTTGGAATTAGCGCTATTGAGTATCGACAAGAGCATCTCTTCTTTTAGCGAATCTTCCGATGTCGTGTACAAATCTTCCACACAGGAAAAACTAATACGGGCTTCGTTCGCAGTTCGCAATAGCCGTCTGGAATTGCCTGCGAGCTCTTCCAGCGGGGAGAACTCGCGCGCGACGAAGAGGGCAGATAGGTTCTTAGGGCTTCCTTCTACTACAGTTCTCGCCTGCGTGTATTTGGCTGTTGGGTAATCCTTAAACTTGTACACCAGCTTTCTTAGCACAGCCAAATCAAAAGAATCGGGATCGTTCGCAAATATGCTCTCCAATTGACGCTCCAGCTCTTCATCGGTGGAGCTACCAGGAAGTGGATTGCGGCTGTCGGGAAAAACAAGATTTGGCGAACATACATCGCAGAGGCCGCAGCGATAGCTTTCTTCTATTGAGCTACCCAGTCGCGCGAGCAGTGGGATTCGTCGGCAGGTCGGAACTCCCGCTGAGTTCTGGCTCCGAACCACGGTGAGAAGATTCCATAACATGTCATACCGCATCGTGACGACATGTTCATATGTGTATTTGAGTAGAAGAATCAGATAACCATAAACTATTGGCAAAAACTGTGATTCCGTCTGATCGAACAAGGGAGAGCATTGGTTTAGAACCCGAAGTTTTCCTAGCTTGTCCGGAAAATTGTAGGGCTCGCCAAACTCCTTCAGGCACTCCTCAACTTCTTGTGAGACCTTCGATCTGGCTGGACGCTCTCCGTGAAAAGGAGAAAGGTAGTTCATCAATTGCTTTTGCATTGCCTTTCGGAATCTCGTCAGATCTTCCTGATTGTCCGGAATGCTAGGAAAATTGGAATTAACCACAAAGTGCGAGTGAGGTTCGTAGGCGATGACGTAGTCGTCACGAACAAGCCCCAGGACTGCCAGCCGGTAAATGGTAATCTCGTCTGAGGAGATGCGATCATGGCGCGAGTTAACCGTGACAGGCCCGTCTGGTTGGGCCTGCTGAGCGGCAAAAATCTTATCCAACATGGTTAGTGAAGCGAAGGCATCACTCACAACACCAGGGTAGCTCCTAGTTATGAACATATGCTGCTTCCCATAGTCGCATAAACCAGGTTTGCCATGCGGACAGCCAGAAATGTAGGAATTACAGTCTGGGACTTTCTTTTCTCTGGCCATTAACACGGTCATGCACGCACTGTTCGGCGGCTCCGTTAATAGCGCGATGTGAGCACGTTCGTTATCACGGCCAGCTCGCCCAACTTCCTGATACCAGGATTCAAGACCGGCCGATAATGCCGTGTGCACCACAAAGCGAACGCTAGGCTGATCAACTCCCATGCCGAAGCCTTTTGTGGCCACAAGAATGTCGAAGTCTCTTGCTTTGAAGTGTTCTTGATTTTCTTTGATAACTTTGTCCCACGTTTTTGGGGAGATTTCTTCCCCGTCCACAAACGTGTGCTTGCAATGCCCACAGAGTTTTTGGCCGGTTTCTTTTCCGGCGGTGAAATCATAAGAGTTACAACGTGGGCAAAGAGTAGGCTTCGTGCTTGAGAAGGCGCGAACTCGACCTGTAGAATAAGCGCTTAGTCGATACTTCCGGGGACGACGACCGGACTCAAAAATCTCGCCTGGCTCCACAACGCTCATCGTCTCATAAAGATGATGTGCCGTACCTTCCCGGGTGGAGTGTCGTCCGTGGGGATTGGCGTAGATGCAAAACACAATTCCCAGCGATTTTTCGTGATTCTTGTTAACTGTCTTGAGAAGAGTTGTGAGCGAGTCTGCTCTAAGCGATTTGGGGGTGTGGTCGGTGAGGATTTTGTGAAACAGCCCAGTTTTGTTTTCGCTATTTTCAGCAACAACAACCTGATAACTGAATCGGAGCCGATCCGCGGCGGCATCCCGAATGACGTCGCCTTCATCGCCGTCACCCTTTTTCAGTTGGAGGACACGGAGCATGTCGGCAGCAACTATTAAGCTAGCTGTTGCAGTGAGGGCGATTAGCTGTAAAGGAAACTCTCCGTTTGAGAGGCGTTTGCAGACCCATGGCAGTTTCAAATACGAAGGACGAAAATCATGCCCCCATTCTGATATGCAGTGTGCCTCATCAATAGCCAGCAACTTGATTGGAACAGATCTATTTAGTTGCGCCAATTGGTCAACGAACTTCTTAATGCGGAGCCGTTCAGGCGCAACGTACAAGATTCGGATGAAGCCGAGCCGTGCTTCTGCCATTATTCGCTGTCGGCTTGCTTCGGGAACATCGACATTTATAAAGTCAGCGACTCCGATGCCATTTGTGCGAAGCGACAGTATCTGGTCACGCATCAGAGCACGCAACGGCGCGACCACAATCGTCAATCCCGGTCGGAGGAGCGATGGCAGCCAAAAACAAAAGGATTTCCCACTGCCAGTTGTCGATATGCCGAGAACATTTCTCTCGTCAAAAATTCGCTTGAGGATGCGATCCTGAAATGCCTTCGTTCCGTCGATATAGTCAAAAATATTCTCTGTGAAGTAAGTTAGCCGTTGGTGGATTTCATCCAGTGTGAGGCCTTGGCGGTAGCGGATGCGCTGCGCGTCTGCGTCGGGTGGCACAGGGATTCGCGCCGCACCATAAAGTATCGTTGCTTCATTAATTTCAAGATCCCAAAGGCCGGTTTCCGCCTCGATTGAAACTTTTGCATGCAAGTAAGGCCCCAATCTGGGTGGCTGAGTGGGGCTGCATATCCGGACCCTAGGGAGATCAAAGTCGACGTCGACGACACCAGAGACAGCATCGAGCCACTCATACAGTGCAGTAATCGCAACAGCCACGAACGAGCAGCTAGGTTTCAAGCTGTCTCTAACCGTAAGAGAAACATCGTTGGGCCGATGGGTCGCGCAGAAATCGGCAAAGCAATCCTGTGCCCGATGAAAGTCGTTGACTCGATCAATCATATGGCCATCGCATGCTCCCTCGGTGCCGACGAACAATTCGGTTTGATCAATTGTCAAATCTGGGTTCAAGAGTCGTTCGAGCTCCGAATCTGATTTTAGTATGGCGCAGAAATCCCGGAGGGTCGCTTGGGTCGTATGCATGATCTGGCTGTAGGAGTAGCGGATGATCGTCCATCCAGCCTTAGCAATATCGTTCTGTCGCTTAAGGAAATTGTCAAGAGCAGCTCGGTTCTGGAATTTTCCGAAGCCGTCTATTTCCAGTGCAAATTTCTTGGTGCCGCATAAAGCGAAATCAATGAAGTATCGCCCGACCTGCTCCTGTGGCCGGGCCCGCAGGAGTCCAGACTCGTTCAATGCAGGGGCTAGAATTTTCTTTACGAACTGAACTTCCAGAAAATTTTGCGCGCCTTCTAGTTCTTTTTCACCGACCAGACTTGTACCTCTGACAGCATTAGAGAAATATGAATTGGCGCAAAAAAACCCAGCCGCACGCTGTTTTGTCTGCGCGCGCCCGGGTGACGTCATCTCACGAATCTTTGGCCGTTGAAGTTCCTTAAAATTGGGAAAAGATTTAATTGCATCTGCCAGACGTCGTGGTACTAGCTTCATTTTTGCTGTGACGAATTGGGGGTAGGAATCTGTCCCAAAATCGGATGCTAGAGCGTCGTCAAGGCGATACACGCCACGCATAACGGAGGGTAAGAAGTGTCGGACGATTGGATTCAAGAAAATAGGCCTGTTCTAGAGTCTGAATCGGGTGAGGGATCGCGTGCTAGTAGAGCTGAGTAAGCTGGCTGGTCTTTTGGTTTCTTCGATGCGTCCTGGATTACTCTAGCGAGCGTCTGTTTGTTGTTCTGCGTTCTGGCGGGGCCGTGATCAACCCCGACCGTTTCGTCGATCGTAACCGCCAACTGCTTCTGAGTCATCAGCGTTCGTCTTTGCGCCAATCCCACGGCGGTATCGGGCCAACATCGGCCCAGAGGCCGGCCCGCTTGGCTCGGGCCTCTTGCTGGGCAAAGCCATACCGCCCGGCATCCGATGCCGATTGATCCTTTTCGTATTTCTGATACCACTACGCTAGCCCTGTCGTGATCTGTGCAAGACCAGCATCCAGAGTCTTGGGGCAGCGATTTGTGCGACAGCTCGCCGCGGCGACCATCACCTTGCCAATGATACGGCGATAACGATCGCGCTTGCTCCACGGTACCTCCACCTGTTTGCCGAACACGAGCATCGACATGCCCTGCTTTGATCGCTGTCCGAACGGCTGAGATTTCTCGGGAGCGTCGATGCCAGAGACCCGAATCTTGTGCTGTTGATGGTCGGCATCCAACACGATGACCGTGCCACCGTCCGCTACGCTTACCACTCTCCCCGAAAGCGTATCACTCCATGCAAAATGGGCTACGATCCACAGGGGAACAAGCAGGAAACGAAGCCATGACCGCTGATTTCGTGCCTGAGACATTTCGACTCTCCTAAATTGCGTGTACGCCATCTCAAGACATGAGCGACGACCGGGCATATGGTACTGCTCAGTGACGTTCTCGCGCCAAGGGAAGCCACACTACAAATCGTTTTCTGACATTCGCCGTGGTGATGCGGAGAACGCCTTCGCTGCGGCAATGGCATGGCGTGACGATCAGTTGGCGGCGATCAGCACGGTGACAAAGCGGGACTTCTGCCAGATCAAGAGAAGATCGAACTGGAGCGGTGTACCTGGCGTGCTTTTCATCACGCCGAAGGGCGAGCCGCAAGGCGCATGGGCAGCGAGGATCAAGCTGGCCGATGGTCACGAGCGGACCAAGATGTTTTCAGTCAAGAAGTATGGCGAAGTGCAGACGTTCGAGCTTACCCGTCGAGGCTCACTACCGTGGCCAGCGGGGTGAAATTTACGGCGACTTGCTCATCGAGGACGAAAATGAGATACGGGAAAACGGAGGAGAGAATCTACACGGGACGGGGCAAGCCCCCGCAAGGGGTGTTCGTTCTAAGACCGGCCCCCCGTCCAAAGTACGGCCCGCCAGATACGCAAAAGACGAGCAAGGCACCTACTACGTCTGGGCGCGGCTCGTGACAGTAGGCGAAGCGGTGCTCGCAGCCTTCGCAATCGAAACAGGCCAGCTATCCTGAACAGATAGGTAAGCACTCAAAGACGAGGAGGCGTCACATGCAGCAATCGAAGGATAAGAGCCAGGCTGGCTTGACGGCAGCGGAGAACGACAAGATTCAGGACTTGGTAGCGGAAACCCGGCTAGCGCGAGCAATCAAGCGGCACCAGGCGATGGCTTCAGCCTCGACCAGCAAAGCCTCTCCGACGTCGACCAGCAAGAAGCCGAACGACTAGCGTAAAGAATGCTGGCGTGGCAAGCAGCAGCGTTTTGAGAGCCTCATTACGCCGGGAAGTTTGCGCAATGCCGTTCTGCATGCCATCGGCGCGAATGCGAGTTACAGGTTGCGCCGCAGCAACGCCGACAAGCGCAAAGCGGTAGAAATGATGCTTGCCGACGATGAATGGTCAGTTCTTCCAAACACCGAAATTGCCGCGAAGTGCTGCGTCGGCAGTTCGTTGGTCGATTCAATCCGAAACGCCATCATCCCGTAAATGGATGATACGCGCACGGTGACGCGCAACGGAAAGACTCACGAGCAGAAGGTTTAGGCTCGCAAAGTGGACGAACGTCCACCCGAAGATTCAAAGCAAGTGGAAATATTTCCACTTTGGCATCCAGCAGCGAACTAGGGCGGGCAGTGCGCGTTACAGCGTAACAGTGCTAGAATAGAACCGTTACAGCGTAACGGAAACGGCATGGCAACAGCAACGGAGCGACAGCGAGCATATCGGGCTCGGCGATCAACAGCCGGCGACAACGGCGAGCGGCGTCTGCAGGCTTGGGTGACCACCAAGGCTGATCGGGCCCTGGACCGGCTTGCACGGCATCACGGGGTCACTCGGAGGGCGATGCTCGAAAAGCTGATTGTCGAAGCTGATGACTCGATTACGCGAGGCCTAGATGATGAGGCTTTCGATAACTACTTGAACGTTACGCTGTAACGCTACGCAGACCATTGAATTTTCACCGATGAGATACAGGCAATGACCGAAACGACGAAGGCCGAAAACTTGCGCCCTGGCTGGAAACCCGGTCAAAGCGGAAATCCAAAGGGCAGACCACCGGGCAGCAGGAACCGTGTAACCCTCGTGGCATTGGCGGCGATGGAAGAAGGCGCCGACGCCATCGCCAAGAAGATCGTCGAAATGGCCAAACAGGGAGACATGAGCGCGGCCAGACTGGTACTCGAACGGCTTGTGCCACCGGCGAAGGAACGCCCGATCTTCCTGGACCTACCGGATACAACCTCTGCTGATGGCGTCGCAAAAGCGCAGGCGGCCATCCTGCAAGCGGTAGCGATTGGTGACCTCCTGCCGGGAGAGGCTGCGACCTTGGCCGGTATCGTAGAGGCACGCCGCAAGGCGGTGGAGACTCAAGAGCTTGAAGCCCGTATCAGCGCACTCGAAGTGAAAGAATGAACGCCTTGCAGAAGCGGGTTAGCAAGCTGGAACGTCCAATCGGCGCTGGCGAACCGCTCAACGTCATCGTCCACATGATCGAGCCGGGCACCGGGCGGGTAACGTCTCGCCTTCGGCTGATTGCTGGCGGCGGTGTTGCGAAAATCGACGAGGAAGGAAATGCGATCGAAGCGCGCATCACTGAACTGGAAACAGCGAAATGAGCACCGCGCTGCAACGTCGCATGACCAAGCTTGAAGCAGCGGCACACCCCGAGGCAAATCGCATCGCAATCATCTTCAGGCGAATTATCCGGGCAGACTCCGGCGAGGTTGTCCGAGCGATCATTGGCGACAACGTTGTGGACCGCCAGACCGACGAATCGGAAGACGATTTCATGACACGGTCGAAGGTCGAAGCCTTGGCCGGCACTCACCGGCGACCAGCTCGCGTGATTCTTCTGTCCGAACAGGATGTTGCCTTGTGAGCCCCTTGCAACGTCGCTTGACGAAGCTAGAGCAATGCCGGCAGCAGAACGACGTGGCGTGCAAACTCGATCGGCTGCTGGGGAAAGCCGGAACCAGTCGCGCGGCCGTGATGGCAGAGCACGGGAGTTTGCAGGCCTTCCGTGACTGCTTGGAGACGCAAGGCCAAGCGAGCAGCGCCAGTGTCGGAGAGTGGCGACCGTGAGAAGGAAGAGGCAATGACGCCAAGGCAAAGTCGTTTCGTTGACGAGTATCTCTGTGATCTGGTGGCGAGCAAAGCAGCGATTCGCGCCGGGTACAGTCTCCGGAGAGCGTCAGAGATCGGTTATCAGCTACTGCAGAAAACTACAGTTCAGGACGCAATCACCGAACGCATGAACGCCCGGGCGCAACGTACCGGAATCACGCATGACAAGGTGCTGGCCGACCTCGAAGCAGTTAAGCAGGATGCCATGAGCAAGGCCACTGACAAGGCCGGGAACGTCGTCATGGCAAGCCATGCGGCGGCGCTGCGGGCTCTGGAACTGCAAGGGCGGCATCTGGGTATGTGGAAGGATCGGCTGGCCGTGACGGGCGATCTGAGCATTGCTGATGCCATCCGACAGCGCGTTGCAGCTAGATCCGCGTGAGTATCGTTCTTGGCGGCAACTCTGGCCGATGCGCCAGATAGCATAGCCGGACCAAAATAACGGCCTTCGATAGCTGCACGCAATGCATGGGTTCAATGCGTCGCAAGAGCCTGAGCCAAGCCAGCGTGGTGCTTGTGCTTTCGAGCAGCGACGCCGCGTCTAGGTGGACGGATGCGTTTATCTACGAGCGACCAGGGCGGCCGTTACGCTGTAACAGCGTGGGTTCCGTGTCTCACCCCGTCGCACACAAGCGCATTCAAAATGATGGGGTAAATGATGGTTTTTCAAATAGCATAAACAACAAAGCCCTGATTTAACAGGGCTTCGGTGCTGTTACTGGCGGAGACGAAGGGATTCGAACCCTTGATGCAGGTTTATGCCCGCATGCTCCCTTAGCAGGGGAGTGCCTTCGACCTCTCGGCCACGTCTCCTAGGAGGGCGTGATGATATCGGTTTCGTCACGGCCGGTCAAACTCAACTTCGACTTCGCCGGTTTCTCCAGGCCGAAGGCTTTGTGCAGGACACGAACGGCCAGCTCCAGATACTTTTCCTCGATGACCACCGAGATCTTGATCTCCGAAGTCGAGATCATTTGCAGGTTGATCCCTTCCTTGGCCAGCGCGCCGAACATCTTGCTGGCGACGCCTGGATGGGAGCGCATTCCGACGCCGACGGCAGAGACTTTGCAGGTGCTGGTGTCGCCGCTGAGGTCGCGGGCGCCGATCTTCTGCCGCACGGTCTCCAGGATCGCGAGGGCCTTGTTGTAATCGCTGCGGTTGACGGTGAACGAGAAGTCGGTGGTGTCGTCTCGGCCAATGTTCTGGATGATCATGTCGACGTCGATGTTCGCGTCGGCGATCGGTCCCAGGATCTGGTAGGCGATGCCTGGGCGGTCGGGAACGCCGAGCATGGTGAGTTTGGCTTCGTCTCGATTGAAGGCGATCCCGGATATGACAGGTTGTTCCATGGTGCTTTTTTCCTCAACAGTGATCAGCGTGCCCTCGCCTTCGTCCTCGAAGCTCGAAAGCACACGCAGTTTGACTTTGTACTTGCCGGCGAACTCGACCGAGCGGATCTGGAGCACCTTGGAGCCGAGGCTGGCCATCTCCAGCATTTCTTCGAAAGTGATGGTATCCAGTTTGCGTGCTTCCGGCTCGACGCGCGGGTCGGTGGTGTAGACGCCGTCTACGTCCGTGTAGATCTGACACTCGTCGGCTTTCAGTGCGGCGGCCAGCGCGACCGCCGAGGTGTCCGAACCGCCGCGGCCCAAGGTGGTGATGTTGCCGTGTTCATCGGCACCCTGGAAGCCGGCGACGACGACCACGTTGCCTTCGGACAGGGCCTTGCGAATTCGCGTTTCGTCGATCTTGAGGATGCGCGCCTTGGTGAACGAGCTATCGGTCAGCACGGTGACCTGCGAGCCGGTGAAACTCTTGGCCTTGAGGCCCTGCGCGTGCATGGCCATGGCCAGCAGCGCGATGGTCACCTGTTCTCCGGTCGAGGCAATGACGTCGAGTTCGCGCGGGTCTGGCGAGGGCGAGATCTCGTTGGCCAGGGCGATCAGGCGGTTGGTCTCGCCGGCCATCGCCGACGGAACGACGATGACGTCGTGCCCTTGAGCCTGCCAGCGCGCGACGCGTTTGGCGACGTTTTTGATACGGTCCGTCGAGGCCACCGACGTACCACCGAACTTCTGAACTATCAGCGCCATCGCAAATCCAATTTGAGGTCCACAAAAAATCGGTATTCTAAAGCATTGCTTGACACGGCGGCAAAGGGCGTCGGTCTTAAAGAACCGATCAGCATTAGTCAAATGTTCTAATCAAATGCCACTTGCAATTCTGTTTGATTCGCCTATAGTGTGCCGTGTGTTACCAGGGTCATCGGGTGTCGATCTGTGGCAGGAGGCAGGGTTTCCTGCTGGTTCGCGTGGAGTAATTGTACGAAAGGATAGCTATGAGCACCGTCAAAGTCGTCGAGAGGGTCGATCCCCGCGAAATTCGCCGTAAACTTGGCCTCAATCAACAGCAGTTCTGGTCAAGAATCGGCGTGACACAAAGCGGTGGTTCGCGCTACGAAAGTGGCCGCAACATGCCCAAGCCGGTCCGTGAGTTGCTGCGCTTGGTGCATGTCGAGCAAATCGATATTCAGCGCCTCAAGCGCGAGGACTACGAGGTCATCGAGTATCTGAAGGCGGAAGACCCGGAACAGTTCAAATCCCTCAAGAAAGCTGCCCGCGGCAAGGGCAAGAAGCCCGTCTAACGGTCATTGCAGTTGCCGCCGCCCCGGATCATGAAAGAAGATGCGGGTTGGGAAACGGTGGGTAGAGGTCGCGCAAAGTTTTGGCGGCTCGACCCCGCAAGCTAACGTGACCCGCTGAACCGACTCGTACCCCGGATTGCTGCCATCGAGCGCACACATTAAAAGGGCCGTTGGCGACCTGTCGCCTTCAGGCAACTTCGGTTCTGGCACCCACCGTCTCCCGCCTTGGAGTTTATTGCGAAAGGAGACGGTATGGAACTGGTTCCGATCCACAAGCGGGTCATTGGACTCGACATTCATCAAGCCCAGATCACGGCGTGCGCGATCACCGAGGAAGCGGGCGGCGAAACACGAATCGAACAGCGGCAATTTGGTGCCTTCAAACGGGACCGCCGAGCGCTGGCAGCCTGGGCGGCGACGCTTGATCCTGACGAAGTCGTCATGGAAAGCACGGGCATCTACTGGAAGAGTCCGTATGCGGCGCTGGAGGCGGAGGGCATCCGGGCAACGGTGGTCAATGCCCGCCACGTCAAGCAGGTGCCCGGGCGCAAGACCGATGTCGGTGATGCCCAGTGGCTGGCCACGCTGGCGCGAGCCGGTTTGCTGCGCGGGTCTTTCGTACCACCGGCCAAACTGCGCGAACTGCGTCTGATCGCGCGGCAGCGGCAAAAGCTGGTCGGCCTGCTCTCGTCCGAGAAGAACCGCATGCACAAAGTGCTTACCGATGCTGGCATCCGCCTGGGCGTGGTGGTCAGCGACATTCATGGGCAGTCGGCACGGGCGATGATCAAAGGCCTCCTCGCCGGCCAGCCTCCCGAAGAGGTGCTCAAGCTTGCCAGCAGACGTCTCAAGGCCAGCCGTGAGGAGTTGCATGATGCCCTGCAAGGCGAATTGACCGCGAGTCATGGGTTCGTTCTCGACGAACTGTTGCGGCATATCGAGGAACTCGAAGCGGGCATCGCCCGCTTCGACGCTCACCTGCTCGGCGAGCTGGCAAGTGAGATGAATGCGCTGGCACTCCTGCAAACGCTGCCAGGCGTAGACGCGATCGGCGCCGCCATGCTGCTGGTCGAGATCGGCAGCGACATGAGTGCCTTTGGCTCCCCGGATCGCCTGGCTTCCTGGGTCGGCGTTTGTCCGGGCAACAACGAGTCGGCGGGAAAAAGAAAGTCGGGGCGCGTGCGCAAGGGCAATCTCTACGTCCGCCGACTTCTCTGTGAGTTCGCTCACGCAGCCAGTCGGACCAAATCAGCGTTCCAGTCCAAGTTCCAGTCGCTGATCATTCGCCGCGGCTACAAACGAGCCATCGTCGCGCTGGCTCACAAAATGTTGCGCACCATTTTCTTCATGCTCAAACGTGGCGAACACTACCGGGATTCCGCCACCAACTATGAGCAGCTTTCCGTACAGCGCAACGCTTCTCGCTGGATCAAGGCTCTGACTCGCTTCGGCTTCATCCCCGCAGCCGCCTGATTCACGATACCCTATTTGCATGACCCCCGGCGGTCAGGGCGTTGCGCGTCTTCCAGGCTGCTTCTTTCACATTAAGCCTTGCTTAACCATCGTGGCTGGCGCCGCCGGTAGTGGCGTCGCTTGTTCTGGCTGCCGATGGGCCGAGGTTTCCGCAGCCACGTTCACCGCAACATTTCTCCAAGCTCTCGCGTGTTTGTCGTGTGACGGCCCCGCCGTCGCGGGCTTTCGTGGTCGGGCGGGCAGCGCTGCTTGTGCCGCCGCGAGCGTCAGTCACCGCCTTGCACGGGATCAGGGGAGCTGCAGCATTTCCTTGGCGTGCTGGCGGGTGATTGGCGTGATTTCTATGCCCCCCAGCATGCGGGCGATTTCTTCGACGCGTGCTTCGGCGTCTAGCGTGGCGACACGGCTGCGTAGCTGACCGGCCTCGGAAACCTTGCTCACTTGCCACTGCCAGTTGGCGCGTGCGGCGACCTGCGGCAGATGCGTTACGCAAAGGACCTGTCGTTCGGCGCCCAGTTCGCGCAATAAACGGCCCACGACCTCGGCCACCCCACCGCCGATGCCCACGTCAACCTCGTCAAAGATCAGTGTCGGCACGCTTGCCGCCTGGCTGGTGACCACCTGGATGGCCAGGCTGATCCGCGATAGCTCGCCGCCAGAGGCGACCTTGGCCAGGGAGCGCGATTCATTCCCAGCGAGACCGGCAATGCGAAATTCGATTTGTTCATGCCCGCCTGCGCTGCCCCCTTCGACCGGCAGTAGCGCTACGTCGAAGCTGCCGCCACCAAGCGCCAGTTGCTGCATGACCTGGCTGACTTCGCGGCCAAGCGCAGCGGCGGCGCCAGCGCGACCGGCGGTCAGCCGGCGGGCAAGTTCGCCATAGCGTTGCTTCGCGGCTTCGACGCGTTCGGCTAGTCCGGCGAGATCGGCGGCGTCGTCAAGCACGGCCAATCTCTCCTGCCAGCGCGCGAGCAAGGCCGGCAGGTCATCCGGAGTGCAGCGAAACTTGCGCGCACAGTCCAGGACCGCTTCGATGCGGCTTTCGACTTCCGTCAGGCGTTGTGGATCAAGTTCGACGCGGTTGGTGTAGCGGCGAAGTGCGGAGATCGCTTCGCCAAGTTCCGCCTGCGCCGAGTGCAGCAGGACGGCGATTTCTTCGAGTGCAGAGTCGTATTCGGACAGGTCGTCGAGCCGGTTGGCGACACTGGCGACCTGTGCCTCACACGCCGCATCGCCTTCGGCGAGGACCTGCAGCGAAAAGTGGGCACCCTCGACCAGGCTTGCGGCGTGCGCCAAGCGCTGGTGTTCGTCGTTCAACGCCCGCCATTCCTCGCTGGAGAAGCCGAGAGCGCTCACTTCGCCAAGTTGCCAGCCCAGTTGCTCGCGCTCGGTGGCCAGTGCTTCTATGTCGTCGGCCGCAGCGTCGAGCCGGTTGCGGGCATCGCGCCATTGCCGCCAGGCGTCTGCGACTTCGGCCGGCAGGGGGGCTAGGCGCGCGTGCGAATCGAGCAGCGCGCGCTGTGCGTCGCCGCGCAGAAGCGATTGGTGGGCATGCTGACCGTGAATGTCGACCAGCGCTTCGGCAACTTCACGGAGTTGAACGACGGTGACCGGCGAGCCGTTCAGATAGGCGCGCGATCGGCCGTTGGCGTCGAGCAATCGGCGCAGCAGCAGACCGTCCTGCGTGTCGAGATCGTGCTCCCGCAACCATTCTGCGGCCGCCAGGGAATCGTCCAGCTCAAACTCGGCAGCAATTTCGGCGCGCTCGGCTCCGGCGCGTATCAGGCTGGCGTCGGCACGCTCGCCGAGCGCAAAAGCCAGCGCGTCGACAAGAATCGACTTGCCGGCGCCGGTTTCGCCGGTGAGCGTGCCGAAACCGCCCTGAAATTCGAGTTCAAGGCGATCGACGAGGACAAAGTCGCGGATCGTCAGCCGGCGCAGCATGATGGGGTCGTCGCAGGAATCGCCTAGTGCTCCTTCGGTCGCTCGCTCCAGTGCAGCTTCTGACGGAGCATGGCGAAGTAGCTGTGGCCGGGGGGGTGGAGCAGGCAGATCGAGTATTCGGAGCGACGGAGGCGTACGCAGTCGCCGTTCTTGAGGTCGACCGTCACCTGGCCGTCGAAGTGGGCGCGTGAATCGATGCCATGGACGATGCGGATTTCGATCTCGTTGCGATCACCAACCAGGATCGGTCGGTTGGTCAGGGAATGAGGGCAAAGCGGGACCAGCGCGATCGCCGAAACCTGTGGATGCAGGATCGGGCCGTTGGCCGATAGCGCGTACGCCGTCGAGCCGGTGGACGTGGCAACGATCAGGCCGTCCGAGCGCAGGTGATAAATGAATTCGCCGTCGACGAAGAGTTCGAATTCGATCATGCGCCCGATGGCGCCCTTGTCAACGACCACGTCGTTGAGTGCCAGATGGGCAGCGACGACGCGCTCGTCGCGCGTGACCTCGGCTTCGAGGAGCATGCGCGTTTCGGGAACGAACTGGCCGTCGAGCAGGCTGTCCATGGAAGCCAGCATGTCACTGCGTGAGATGTCGGTCATGAAACCCAGGCGCCCCTGGTTTACTCCGACCAGGGGCACGCGATAACGGGCCAGTTGACGTGCTGCGTTGAGCATCGTGCCGTCGCCGCCGAGGACGATCGCCATGTCGGCATGCGCTCCCAGCCAGGAAAAGCTGCCGCTGGCCCAGCTGCGCAGGTCAAGTTGCGAGACGAGGTTACGGGCGGTTTCCTCCTCGATCAGGACGGTGATGCCGCGTTCGTGCAGGTATCTGGCCAGCATGCGCAGCGATTCGGCGATTTCCTGGCTGTGGTACTTGCCGATCAAGGCAATGGTCTTCGGCAGATTTGCGCAATCGGTCGATTCGTGAGGAAAGGCATTGTTCATGGCAGCAATTAGACCACAATTCAGCTTGCCTCCGCGGCGCCCCGCGAGGGGGGGAATTTTTGTAGAATCCGACCCATGCTAGACGAACGCGCCAGACGGCTGCTCAAGACGCTCATCGAACGCTACATCGCGGACGGACTGCCTGTCGGGTCGCGTGCGCTGTCAAGGTTCTCGGGCCTGGACCTATCGGCGGCGACCGTGCGCAACGTGATGGCCGACCTTGAAGACAACGGTTTGATCGCCAGTCCGCACACCTCGGCCGGGCGCGTGCCGACGTCGCGTGGCTACCGTTTCTTTGTCGATAGCCTGCTCACCGTCGAGCCGCTCGAAAAAGAGAAAATCGACGCCATCGAGGGGCAGTTGCTGCTTTCCCAGCCGCGCCAGTTGATCAGCAATGCGTCGCTCCTGCTCTCCGGCTTGAGCCGTTTTGCGGGCATCGTCATGACGCCGAGGCGGCGGGTGCCGAAGATTCGCCAGATCGAGTTCGTCAGTCTGTCGGAAAAGCGCATCCTGCTGATTCTGGTGACGTCCGACGGTGACGTGCAGAATCGTCTCCTCTTCCCCGGGCGGTCGTACACTCCGTCGGAACTGGTTACCGCCACCAACTACCTGAACCAGCATTTCATCGGCGGTGATTTCGAGCACATTCGTTCGCGCGTCCAGGAGGAAGTGCAGAGGCTGCGCGGTGACCTGCAATCGCTGATGGCCGCCGCGCTGGCCGCTGGCGACGAGGCGATGAAGGGTTCTGACGAGCGCTACATCATTTCCGGCGAGCGCAACTTGCTCGAAGTCGAGGAGTTCTCGTCGAACATGAAACGGCTGCGTGAGCTGTTCGACCTCTTCGAGCAGCGCACGTCTCTTATGCAGTTGCTCGATCTGTCGCATCGCGCCGACGGCGTGCAGATCTTCATTGGCGGCGAATCGGGCCTGGCACCCCTCGATGAATGCAGTGTGGTTACCGCGCCCTACGAGGTGGACGGCCAAGTCGTCGGTTCGGTGGGTGTCATCGGTCCCACCCGCATGGCCTACGAGCGCGTCATTCCGATCGTCGACATCACCGCCAAACTCCTCTCTTCAGCACTCTCCTACCAGGCCAACTCCTGATGCCTCGTTATCTTCCCGAGCCGGCCTACCGTCATGGCTCGCCGGAAAAAACCGCCGTCCTGTTGATCAATCTCGGGACGCCCGAAGAACCGACGGCGTCGGCGGTGCGACGCTACCTCAAGGAGTTCCTCTCCGATCCGCGCGTCGTCGAGATTCCACGCCCCGTCTGGTGGCTGATCCTGAACGGCATCATCCTCAGGCTGCGCCCGCGACGCTCGGCCGAAAAGTACGCGTCGATCTGGACCGCCGAAGGCTCGCCGCTGAAAGTGCATGTCGAGCGCCAGGCGAAGCTGTTGCGTGGATTCCTTGGCCAGGCCGGGCATCAGGTGGTCGTCGATTACGCGATGCGTTATGGCGAGCCGTCGATGGCCGCGACGCTTTCTCGACTCAAGGCGGCGGGCTGTACGCGGATTCTGTTGCTGCCGCTCTATCCGCAGTACGCGGCAAGTACCACGGCCACCGCCATCGATGCCGCCTGCAGCTGGCTGCAAAGCGTTCGCAACCAGCCGGAAATACGCTCGCTGAGGAGTTTTGCCGACCATCCGGGTTACATCGCAGCACTGGCTGCCAGTGTGCGCGAGCATTGGGCGAGCAGTGGGCCGCCGGGTGACTCGTATCGGCTGATCATGAGCTTTCATGGGTTGCCGCGCTACACCCTGGACAAAGGCGATCCCTACCACTGCGAGTGCCAGAAGAGTGGCCGCTTGCTGGCCGAAGCGCTTGGCCTGACGGCCGAGCGCTATCAGATCTGCTTTCAGTCGCGTTTCGGTCGCGCCGAGTGGCTGCAGCCGTATACCGCGCCGACGCTGAGGGCGCTCGGCAAGCAGGGCGTGCAGCGGGTCGATGTGATCTGTCCGGGGTTTCCTGCCGATTGCCTGGAGACGCTCGAAGAGATCGCTATCGAAGGTCGCGCCGAATTCCTCCATGGGGGCGGCAAGGAATTCCACTACCTGCCGTGCCTCAACGAGCGCGACGACTGGATTCGAGCCCTCGCCGATATCGCGGAAACGCAGCTGCGCGGCTGGCCGACACAGCTCGCACCCGACCAGGCGGGACTCGAGCTCAGCGCATTGCGCGCCAAGGCATTGGGAGCGCCATCCTGAGGGCTGCTGCGCCAGTGCGCCTGCCCTCTAGAGCAGTTCCAGCGGCGGGGTCAGCCCGAGCGAGGACGCCGAAAAGCTGCCCTGGACGGCTGTCTGCCCCAGTTTGGCGAGCACTTTGTTGGCGTCGCGCAAGCGAGCGAGCACTCTGGTCAGGAGAACCTTGTTGAAGCGTTCGCGCAGTTCGTCGGAAGCCAGTTCGAGGGCTGCGCTGTTGACTTCCAGGAACAGCGTTCTTTCCAGGGTCACTACCGTGGCGTGGCGCAGGGTGTCGGTGGGGTGCAGGAAAGTCATTTCGCCGATCACGTCGCTCGAACCAAGCCGGCAGATGACACGGCCATTGGTCGATACTTCGACGAAGCCGTCGATGATCACCCCAAACTTGCGGTGCGTGTCGCCTTCACGGATCAGGGTCACTTTTTCGGTTATCTCTTGCCATCTGCTGATACGCAGCACTTCCCACAATTCGATATCCTCGAAGTCAACGAAGAAGTCGAGCTTGCGCAGCGTTTGGAAGTGCGTCAAATCCTGTTGCGTCTGGTCTTCGTCGAGCATTTGGTAGCGCACCGCCGAGAGGTCCTTGGCGAAGGCGGCGCCATTTCGGTAGCGGCTGTAGAGGTCTTTCTCGAGCGACTTCTTGATGATCGCATCTAGCCCGGCAGGCAGGTTGGGGTTCAGCGCGCAGACCGACGGTGAATCCATGTTGACGATCTTGTAGACCAGCGTCGCGGGATTGTTGGCGCGAAACGGCAAGCGTCCGGTGAGCAGCTGGAAGAGCAGGACCCCGAGCGAATAGAGGTCGGTCTTGTGATTGAGCGGGTAGTTCTTGACCTGTTCGGGAGACATGTAGGCCGGCGAGCCAACGCCCATCACGAAGGTCGAGTCCTGGCCCATGTCCTTTTGCAGGTTCAGCCCCAGGCCGAAGTCGGTGATGCGTGGATTGTCGTCGGCATCGAGCAGGATATTGGCCGGCTTGATGTCGCGATGGACGACGCCCTGGCGGAAAGCGTGATCAAGCGCCAGGCAACACTTGAAGATAATGCCGATCACCCGGTGCATGGGCAGCAGGCGGTTGATCGAGCAGAAGCGGTCGAGCGCGCCGCCGTCGACGAATTCCATGACCAGGTAGGCCTGATCCTTCTCAACGACGGCGTCGTATACCTTGACGATGTTCGGGTGATCGAGTCGCCGGCCGATCGCGTCCTCGGTCTGGAAGATCTTGCGCAAGCGCCTTGACATCGCTGCGCTGTCCTTGCCGAAGCGGATCAGCTTGATCGCTACCTGCCGGTTCAGGTCCGGATCCTCGGCCAGGTAGACGACCGCCGTCGCGCCCTTGCCAAGCGTGCGAATGATCTGATATTTGCCGATTTTCTCCGTCATGCCGGTACCAAGTCCTGTTCGGGACTAGAGAGAATTGAAATGCTAGTAGCGAAGCGAGGCGCCGAATGAGCAATTATGCGCGAATTGCGTCGCTCTTCCACCTCCGGGAGTCCACAAAAAAGCCTTGAAATCGAAAAACTCGCCCCAACCTGCCTGCAGTTTTCTGGGAGATCATCATCTATGCAAGCTAACGACATACCGCCTGACAATGGCAACGATGCGCCTGTGGCATCGGAGCCCGTTGAAGTGATTGCCGAAAGCGCGCCTGCTGAAGAGGGCGTGCCGAATCTCGAAGATGCCTTGCGCGAAGCCGAGCTGAAAGCTGCCGAGTATCACGATGCCTGGTTGCGCGCCAAAGCGGAAACCGAAAACGTGCGTCGGCGCGCTCAGGAAGACATTGCCAAGGCTGCCAAGTTCGCGATCGAGCGCTTCGCTCGGGAGCTGCTGGCGGTCAAGGACAGCCTGGAAATTGCGCTGGCCACCGATGCGCAGAGCGTCGAAAGTTTGCGCGCGGGTAGCGAAGTCACGCTCAAGCAACTGGTCGCCGCTTTCGAGAAATCGGCGCTGAAAGAAGTCAACCCGCTCGGCGAGAAGTTCGATCCCAACCTGCACCAGGCGATCAGCGTCGTCGCATCGACACAGGAGCCGAACACGGTGGTCACTGTGTTGCAGAAGGGCTACCTGCTGGCTGACCGCGTCTTGCGCCCGGCGATGGTCGTCGTCGCCAAGGCCGAGGCTTGAAATTCCTGCGATGAGCCCCAGTTGGTGCTTGTCACCAGACATTCGGCCAGTGGGCCGATGTCGTCACAATTTACCGAAATACTGAAAGGATCCTTACATGGGCAAGATCATCGGCATTGATCTGGGCACAACCAACTCCTGCGTCGCCGTTATGGAAAACGGCAAGCCGAAGGTTATCGAGAACTCCGAGGGCGCACGCACGACGCCGTCGATCGTTGCTTACACCGAGGATGATGAAATTCTCTGTGGTGCGCCGGCCAAGCGGCAGGCGGTCACCAATCCGAAAAACACGCTGTACGCGATCAAGCGGCTGATCGGCCGGCGTTTCGAGGAAAAGGAAGTGCAGAAGGATATCGCCCTGATGCCTTTCAAGATTCTCAAGGCGGACAACGCGGACGCCTGGGTCGAGGTGCGCGGCAAGAAGATCGCCCCGCCGCAGGTTTCCGCCGAAGTGTTGCGCAAGATGAAGCGGACCGCTGAGGACTACCTGGGCGAAGAGGTCACCGAAGCGGTGATCACCGTGCCGGCGTACTTCAACGACAGCCAGCGTCAGGCGACGAAGGACGCCGGTCGCATCGCCGGTCTGGAAGTCAAGCGGATCATCAACGAACCGACTGCAGCGGCGCTGGCTTTCGGTATGGACAAGAAGCAGGGCGACAAGAAGATCGCCGTCTATGACCTCGGCGGCGGCACTTTCGACATCTCGATCATCGAAATCGCGCAGGTTGAAGGCGAGCATCAGTTCGAGGTTCTGTCCACCAACGGCGACACTTTTCTCGGCGGCGAAGACTTCGACCAGCGTCTAATCGACTACATCATCGACGAGTTCAAGAAAGAGTCGGGGGTCAACCTGAAGTCCGACGTGCTTGCCCTGCAGCGTCTCAAGGATGCTGCCGAGAAAGCCAAGATCGAGCTTTCGTCGGGCCAGCAGACCGAGATCAACCTGCCGTACATCACCGCCGACAGCTCCGGGCCCAAACACCTGACGCTGAAGATCACCCGTGCCAAGTTCGAAGCCCTGGTGGACGAACTCGTCGACCGGACCATCGAGCCTTGCCGTATCGCACTCAAGGATGCCGGCTGCAAGATGAGCGACATCGACGACGTGATTCTCGTCGGTGGCCAGTCGCGCATGCCCAAGGTGCAGGAGAAAGTGAAGGCCTTCTTCGGCAAGGAACCGCGCCGCGACGTCAATCCGGACGAAGCCGTTGCCGTTGGTGCGGCGATCCAGGGTGGCGTGCTGCAGGGCGAGGTCAAGGATGTCCTGTTGCTCGACGTGACGCCGCTGTCGCTCGGTATCGAGACGCTTGGCGGGGTGATGACCAAGCTGATCAAGAAGAACACCACCATCCCGACCAAGGCGAACCAGGTTTTCTCGACGGCCGATGACGGCCAGTCGGCGGTCACCATTCATGTCCTGCAGGGTGAGCGTGAAATGGCCAGTGGCAACAAGAGCCTCGGGCAGTTCAATCTCTCCGACATCCCGCCGGCGCCGCGTGGCATGCCACAGATTGAAGTGACTTTCGACATCGACGCCAACGGCATTCTGCATGTCTCGGCCAAGGACAAGGCGACCGGCAAGGAGAACAAGATCAAGATCCAGGCCTCTTCCGGCCTCAGCGAGGAGGAAGTGCAGCGCATGGTGCAGGATGCCGAAGTGCACGCCGAGGAGGATCGCAAGGCGCACGAACTGGCGGAAGCGCGCAATCAGTGCGATGGCATGGTCCATTCGGTCAAGAAATCTCTTGCCGAATACGGCAAGGAGCTTGCCGATGGGGAGAAGGCGGTCATTGAAGCCGCGATGAAGGAGGCCGAGGAGTCGATCCGCGGCGACGACGTCGAGAGCATCAAGGCGAAAACCGAGGCCCTCGGCACGGCGGCGCAAAAGCTTGGCGAGAAAATGTACGCCAAGCAGCAGGCCGAGGCGGGTGGGGGCGGCGAGCATCACGCGCCCGGAGCCGAGTCCGCAGGGACGGCGAAAAAGGACGACAGCGACGTCGTCGATGCCGAGTTTACCGAAGTCAAAGACAAGAAGTAGGCATCCTGCTGCAGGGCGGGGCGTATAATCGCGCCTCGCTCCGTCCCACAACGTGCTTGAGAAACGATGGCTAAACGCGACTTTTACGACATTCTGGGCGTCAATCGCGACGCATCCGATGAAGATCTCAAGAAAGCCTACCGCAAGCTGGCGATGAAACACCATCCGGACCGCAACCCGGATAACCCCAAGGCAGAAGAGCAGTTCAAGGAAGTCAAGGAAGCCTACGAAATTCTCGCGGACTCCCAGCAGCGTGCGGCTTACGACCAATACGGCCACGCCGGGGTCGACCCCCAGTCCGGCATGGGCGGTGGAGGTCCGGGCGGCTTCTCCGACGCTTTTGGCGGTATTTTCGACGAGATCTTCGGCGGTGCTCGTGGCGGGCGCTCGAACGTCTATCGTGGCGCAGACCTGCGCTACAACCTCGAGATCACCCTCGAGCAGGCGGCCTTCGGCACTGAAACGAAGATCCGCATTCCGACCATGGAAGTCTGCGATGCCTGCCACGGCAGCGGTGCCAAGGCTGGCACGCAACCGAAAACCTGCCCGACCTGTCAGGGGAGTGGCCAGGTTCGCCTGCAGCAGGGCTTTTTTTCGATTCAGCAAACCTGCCCGAAATGCCATGGGACCGGTCGCTTCGTCGCCGACCCATGCGCTCCCTGCCACGGCGCGGGTCGGGTCAAGCAACACAAGACGCTGGCGGTGAAGATCCCCGCCGGGGTTGACGAGGGCGATCGGATTCGGCTCTCCGGCGAAGGCGAGCACGGCGTCAATGGCGGCCCGGCGGGAGATCTCTACGTCCAGATTCATCTCAAGGCGCACGCCGTCTTCCAGCGCGAGCAGAGCGACCTGCACTGCGAGATGCCGATCAGCTTTACGACGGCGGCGCTCGGTGGAGAGATCGATATCCCGACTCTCGACGGTGCGGCCAAAATCAGGATCCCTGCGGAAACGCAGTCTGGCAAGGTCTTCCGCCTGCGTGGAAAAGGCATCAAGAGCGTGCGCAGCCACGCGCACGGAGACCTGCTGTGTCACGTCGTCGTCGAAACGCCGGTCCATCTGACTGAACGTCAGAAGGAGCTGCTGCGCGAACTCGAGGAGTCGAGTCAGGAAAACTCGGGGCGTCACAATCCGCGCGCCAAATCCTGGATGGATCGGGTGCGCGATTTCTTTGCGGCGACCTGAGGGTTCGGCGGGTGGGCGGGCCGGCACAGCCCTGTCCGTTTGGCCGCCCGCGTCCGCTGGCCAACTGCCACGCTTGTTGATTCGTAAGCTTCAAACCCGTTTCTTCTCAAGCCTGTAAGCCGCCTGTCAGCTTTTCTTGCCATCCTTCCCCGTCTGGTCGAAACGGTCCGCAGACGACCGCGACCCCTATTCGGGAGGAGGACAAGCGCATGAGCATGAGGTTGGCAAAGGCGCTGCTGTGCGTTTTTTTGAGCGGCTTTGGCTGCTGCGTCACCGCGGGCGAGACGGGCGTTACCGCAAACGGTGTCCTGATCGGCATGACGGCGCCGTTTTCTGGTCCCAACGGCGTTTACGGCCTGGATATGAAGAGAGTCATCCAGACCTACTTCCGCCAGATCAATGAAGCCGGCGGCATTCACGGCAGGATGCTTTCCTTGCGCGTTCTTGACGACGGCTACGAGACCGAACGCGCGGTGGCCAATACCAAGGCCTTGATCAACACTGAAAAGGTTTTTGCCCTGCTCGCTTCATACGGATCGAGCCCGACGACGGCCGCCATGAACGAGGCTTTTGGCGTCGCCAGGGTGCCGTTGGTGGGCGCGATTTCCGGTGCCGATTCGCTCCGCCAGTCGCCCAAGGACAGTTCGAACAACCGCTACATGTTCAACGTCCGGGCCAGCTACGCGAACGAAACCGAAGCCCTGGTCAAGCATCTGGTCTCGCTGGGCATGAAGAACATTGCCGTAGTGTACCAGAACGACGGTTTCGGCAAATCGGGCCTCGATGGCGTCGTTGGCGCGCTCAAGCAGCATCGGCTGGCGCCGTCTGCGGTGGCCTCGGTTGAGCGCAACTCGGTCGACGTCGCGCAGGCGGTAGAGCAGATCGCCGGGGTCAATCCGCAGGCGGTGATCATGGTGACGCTCTACAAGCCGACGGCGGCCTTTGTCCGCGGCATGAAGAAGGCCGATCAGATGCCGCAGTTCATGACCCTTTCTCCCGTTGGCGCCGAATTGCTGGTTCAGGAGCTCGGTGAGCAGGCGCGCGGTATCGGCATCTCGCAGGTCATGCCGTCGCCGTGGAACGACACAACGCCGCTGGCGCACGAATACCGGAAGCTGATCGGGCCGCAGGGAAAGCCTTCGTACTATGGGCTCGAGGCCTATGCGATGGCCAGAGTGCTGGTCGAAGCGCTCCGCAAAGCCGGCAGGGAGCCGACCCGTGAAGGGCTGGTCAATGCGCTGGAGAGCATGCACAACCTCGATCTGGGGGGGTATCGGGTCAGCTATTCAGCGCAGGAACGGAGTGGTTCGCGCTTCGTCGACCTGACCGTTATCGGGCCCGACGGCCGCATCATGCATTAGGGCTTCCGCGCTTTCAGTGCTGCTCGCTGCCGGCTGGCGTTGGTCAGGCAGCGCTTACGAGCGTCGCCAGGTGGTTCCGGCGCTGCTGTCCTCGAGGACAACGCCAGCCGCCAGCAGATCGGCGCGGATGCGATCCGCCGCCGCGTAGTCCTTGTTCTTCTTGGCAGCAACGCGCTCGGCGATGCGCGCTTCAATGTCCGCGACACTGTCCGCGGTCTCGTTGCTCGGCGCCGCTTGCAGGAAGATCTGCGGATCGCGCGTCAGCAGGCCGAGCAGACCTGCCAGTCCGCGCAATTGCCCGGCGACAGCCGGCGACTTCCTGCGGTTTAGTTCGGCCGCCAGGTCGAAGAGTACCGCGCACGCTTCGGGGGTGTTGAAGTCGTCGTCCATCGCCTGCCTGAAACGCTGCGCGTGCGGCTCGTCCCAATCGACTGGCGAGGCACCGGCGTCCGCGGCGCCCACGCTCTTCAGCGCCGTATATAGTCTGGTCAGCGCCTGACGGGCATCGTCGAGATGGCTGTCCGAGTAGTTGAGCGGGCTGCGGTAATGCGCGCGCAGGATGAAGAAGCGGACAACTTCGGCGTCGTAGTTCTTGAGGATTTCCCGGATCGTGAAGAAGTTGCCGAGCGATTTCGACATCTTTTCGTCGGCGACACGAACGAAGCCGTTATGCATCCAGTAGTTCACAAAGCGGCAGAGGTGGGCGCCCTCGGATTGCGCGATCTCGTTCTCGTGGTGGGGAAACTGCAGATCCTGGCCGCCGCCGTGAATGTCGAAGTGCTTGCCGAGCAGATCCGAACTCATCGCCGAGCACTCGATATGCCATCCGGGGCGGCCATTGCCCCACGGCGAAGGCCAGAAAGGCTCGTTGTCACGAGCGTGCTTCCAGAGCACGAAGTCGAGCGGATCCTCCTTGGCGGTGTCGACCTCGACACGTTCGCCTGCCCGCAGGTCGTCGATAGACTTGCCCGAAAGCTTGCCGTAGCCAGCGAACTTGCGCACCGAAAAGTTTACGTCGCCATCCGCGGCCTGGTAAGCGAGGCCGTTCTTTTCCAGTTGTCCGATCAGGTCGAGCATCTGCGGCACGTAGGCGGTGGCGCGAGGTTCGTGGTCGGGCGGCTCGACGCCGAGGGCCGCGGCATCCTCGTCCATGAAGGCGATGAAACGCGCCGTCAGCTCGGCGATGCTCTGCTTGCTCTCGACTGCCCGCTTGATGATTTTGTCATCGATGTCGGTGATGTTGCGAACGTAGGTCACCTGCAACCCACTCGCCCGCAGCCAGCGTTGGACCATGTCGAAAACCACCAGAACGCGCGCGTGGCCAAGGTGGCAGTAGTCGTATACTGTCATGCCGCAGACGTACATGCGGGCGCTGCCCGGGATGATCGGCACAAAGTCCTGTTTTTCGCGCGTCAGCGAATTGTAGATTTTCAGCATTTTCGGACTCACGAGAGTGCTCGGCGCCGGCCAGCGCGAGTGGGGAGTGCTTTGGTTTCGACGTACTTCTTGTTAGAATCGACCGGCTAAGTAACATCCAACCGCTGCACCGGTCAGTATACCATAACGATGCGCTCGATCTCCCAGAGGCCCTTGTCCGCCTGCTTCCCTGCCCTGCTTTTCGGCCTGCTCCTGATTGCTTCTGCATCCTGGGCGATTGTCGATTACCTGCCCGACGTGCAGCGCTTGATGAAGGGTGGCCAGTGGTCGCAGGCGCTCGAGAAGGTGGATGCCCATCTCGCCAGCCAGCCAAAAGAGGCGCAGGGGCGCTTTCTCAAGGGCGTTATCCTCACCGAGATGGGGCGCCCGGCCGAAGCGATCGTCATCTTCAACAGGCTTGCCGAGGACTATCCGGAACTACCCGAGCCCTACAACAACCTCGCCGTGCTCTACGCTCAGCAAAAGCAGTACGACAAGGCGCGCACGGCGCTCGAGATGGCCATCCGGACGCATCCGAGCTACTCCATCGCGCACGAGAATCTCGGTGATGTCTATGCCAAGCTCGCCAGCCAGGCGTATGACAAGGCGTTGCAGCTGGATTCGTCGAACCAGGCGACGCAGTCCAAGCTGTCGATGATTCGTGAGCTGATCGGCACCTCTTCCAGGGCGTCGGTGAAGCCCGGTGCCGCGGTGCCAGCGGCGGACGATGCCGGCAAGAGGGCCGCTGTCCAGCCGACCAGGGCACCGCCAGTGACTGCTGCACCAGTGCCGCCGCCGACAGCGCAGACAGCGCCGACAGCGCCGGCAGGCAAACCTTCCGAACCGCCGCCCGCGAAGGCGGTGGACAGGGGCGCCGGGATTTCCGTGGGCAAGCCCATGGCCGCTACGCCGGCAGAAAGAGCGCCACCCGCGCCATCGCCGAGGGTCGCCACGGCGCCCCCTGCGCCGCCAGAATCGCCACCGCCGCCAGCCGAGCAGGTCGGCGTCAGGGCGGCGCTGCAGGCCTGGGCCAAGGCCTGGTCGGACAAGAACATGAAGGTTTATCTCGCGCATTACGCTGACGATTTCAGGACGCCGCGCGGAATGTCGCGCAAGGCGTGGGACGCCCAGCGCAGAAAGCGTATCGACAAGCCCGGCAGGATTCAGGTCGATCTCGAGGAGATCACGATCTCCTTCGCTGACAACAAGGCAACGGTCAGCTTCAAGCAGCATTACACGTCGGACAAGCTCGAATCAACCGTACGCAAGACACTTGTCTTCGTCAAGAAACGGGGCAAATGGTTGATCGAGCAGGAGCGGGTCGATTGATCAACAGGGTCCGCGTCACCTTGGCCATCGTTGCCGCCTGTGTGGCCGCTCCGGCCATCGCTGCCGGCGCCGCTGGCACGGTGGTCTTCCCCGATGCGGGTCCGGAATCGCAACTCGCCACCATCCTCGGAGAGATAGAGAAAAATCGCATTGATGCGGCACTCCAGAAGACCGAAGCTCTTCTCCTTCAATATCCGAATTTCCGGCTCGGGCATCTGATCAAGGGCGACCTCCTGCTCGCTCGCAGCAAGCCGCTAGAGACCTTTGGTAACGCCGACAACGCGCCACGGGAGAAGCTCTCCGACCTGCGCGACGAGGCGCTGGTGCGTATCAAGGCCTACCGCGAGAAGCCGGCCCTGGCGGATCAACTGCCCAGCTCGCTGCTGCAGATGGAGCCCGGGCAGAAGCACGCGATGCTTGTCGACACGCAGAAGTCGCGGCTCTATCTGTACGAGAACGACGGTGGCCGGCCACGTTTCGTCGCCGACTATTACGTGACGCAGGGCAAATCGGGCGCCGACAAGATGCGCGAGGGCGACCGCAAGACGCCGTTAGGCGTTTACCATGTCACCGCCGCGCTGTCGGCCAAGAAGTTGAGTGATCTCTACGGCACCGGCGCGTTCCCGATCAACTATCCCAATGAATGGGACAAGCGTCAGGGACGGAAGGGGCACGGCATCTGGCTGCACGGGACACCGGCCGACACCTATTCGCGCCCCCCAAAGGCATCGGAAGGCTGTGTGGTGCTGTCCAACGCCGACCTCGAAGTCCTCGCCAAGAACGTCCAGGTGGGCGTCACACCGGTCATCATCAGTGATTCCATCGAATGGTTGTCGCCTGGCGACTGGCAGCGCGAGCGCGAGGGCCTGCGCCGGGAAGTCGAAGCCTGGCGACTGGCCTGGGAGAGTGGCGACGTCGACCGCCTGCTGGCTCACTACTCGCGGGCGTTTCAAACCGACAAGCAGAACTTCGCCGAGTTCGCGGCGCGCAAGCGACAAGTGCTTACCGGCAAGGAATGGGTCAAGATCGACCTTTCCCGGCAATCGATGTTTCGCAGCCCGGGCAAGGATGGCGTCGTTTTCGTCACCTTTGACCAGCAGTACACCAGCAACAACTTCAAGAACCTGATGAAAAAGCGCCAGTACTGGATACGTGAAGACGGTCGCTGGAAGATTATTTACGAAGGGAGCGCCTGATGTACAAGAGAATTGCCGCCTTGGCGGCCGCACTGTTGCCTTTTGCGGCCTTGGCCGCGCCAACGGTCGAAATGCAGACCAGCATGGGCAAAATGGTCATCGAACTCGATTCCGAGAAGGCTCCGAAGACCGTGCAAAACTTCGTTCAATACGTCAACGAGGGTTTTTACAACGGCACGATCTTTCACCGCGTCATCCCGGGATTCATGATCCAGGGCGGCGGCTTCACTCCGGCGATGGAACAGAAATCGGCGCCGCGAAAGGTTGAAAACGAAGCCAAGAACGGGCTCAAGAATGACCGCTGGACGATCGCCATGGCGCGCACTGCCGACCCGCATTCGGCCAGTTCGCAGTTTTTCATCAACCACCAGGATAATGGCGCACTCAACTCCCCTGGATCCGACGGCTGGGGTTACACGGTCTTTGGCAAGCTCACCCAGGGTATGGACGTCGCCGACAAGATCGCCAAGGTCCCGACCGGCAATCGTGCGATGCACCAGAACGTCCCCGTCGAGCCGGTCATCATCCAGTCGGTCAAAGTCATCTCCGAGAAAAAATAAGGAATCCCGCATGATCAAGCTGCACACCAATTTTGGCGTCATCGCTATCGAACTGGACGCCGAGAAAGCGCCTCTCTCAGCCCAGAACTTCATTGACTACGCGACCGCCGGCCATTACGACAACACCATTTTTCATCGCGTCATTCCCGGCTTCATGATTCAAGGGGGTGGCTTTGCGCCAGGCATGAAGCAGAAGCCCTGCAAGGCGCCGATCAAGAACGAAGCCGACAATGGCCTCAAGAATGCGGCCTACACGCTGGCCATGGCGCGTACCAACGAACCGCATTCGGCGACCGCGCAGTTCTTCATCAATGTGGTCGACAACGCGTCGCTCAACTATCGCGCGGCGAACGCCGAAGGCTGGGGCTACTGCGTCTTCGGCAAGGTCGTCGAAGGGAGCGAGGTGGTCGACAAGATCAAGGGCGTGCGCACCGGCTCGTCCGGTTTTCATCGCGACGTCCCGGTCGACGATGTGCTGATCGAACGCGCCGAAGTCTGCTGAAGTCTGCTCCGCCGCACGATCTGCAGCATCCTTGATTCTATTCATTTCCGACCTGCACCTGGCGCCGCAAGCGCCAGCTGTCACCCGCAGCTTCCTCGATTTCCTTGCCGGTCGGGCGCGTTCTGCCGAGCAATTGTTCATTCTTGGCGATCTCTTCGAAGCCTGGCCGGGCGACGATTGCCTCGACGATCCCGGGGACTCGTTCGCCGCGGACATCGCCGCAGCGCTGCACGCGCTATCCAGCAGCGGCGTCGAGCTGTCGCTGATGCATGGCAACCGCGATTTCCTGCTCGGCGAATCCTTCCTGGCGCGCAGCGGTGCGCGCCTGCTCTCCGACCCGCATGTCCTGTCGCTGCCAACATGGCAGTTCGTCCTCACCCACGGCGATGCGCTGTGCACCGATGACCGCGAGTACCAGGCGTTTCGCGCGCTCGTTCGCCAGGCGGATTGGCAGACGGCCTTTCTCGCCAAGCCGCTGCCCGAACGTAAGCAGATGGTCCTTGCGCTGCGCCAGCAAAGCGAATCGGCCAAGCGTGGCAAGGCCACTTTCCTGATGGACGTCAATCCCGCTGCGACCGACGACTTCCTGCGCGCATATGGCTACGCCACGCTCATCCACGGCCACACGCACCGTCCGGCAAGACACGATCACATGGTCGATGGCATTCACGTCGAGCGCTGGGTGATGGCGGACTGGAACGAGCGTGACGGGGCAGGGGAGTGCCTTTGCTGGGACGGCGAAACCCTGACCCGCGAGCGTCTGGCTTGAGGCATTTTTCCTTGCGCAGTTCCCAGCGACGATGAGCGCGGCGGTGGCGGCGACGGAACTCCTGCGGCGGATTTTCGGCTATCCCTCGTTTCGTGGCCAACAGGCGGAGATCGTCGACCAGCTGGTCAGTGGCGGTGACGCACTCGTGCTGATGCCGACCGGCGGCGGAAAGTCGCTCTGCTATCAGATCCCGGCGCTTCTGCGGACGGGCGTCGGCGTCGTCGTCTCGCCGCTGATCGCCCTCATGCAGGACCAGGTGGATGCCTTGCGCCAGGTGGGCGTGAAGGCTGCTTTCCTCAACTCGTCGTTGGATTTCCGGGCGCTGGTCGAAACGGAGCACAGGCTGTTGCGCGGTGAGCTCGACCTGATCTACGTGGCCCCCGAACGCCTGCTTAGCGATCGCTTCATCGGCCTGCTCGAGCAGCTCGTCGCGCGCCAGCAGGTGGCGCTGTTCGCCATCGACGAGGCCCACTGCGTGTCGCAGTGGGGGCACGACTTTCGTCCCGAGTACATGCAGCTCTCGCAGTTGCACGAGCGCTTTCCCGACGTGCCGCGAGTTGCCCTGACGGCGACCGCCGACCAGCTGACCCGGCAGGAAATCAGAACCCGGCTCGGCCTCGAGCAGGCGAAAGTCTTTGTCGACAGTTTCGACCGCCCGAACATTCGTTACACCATCGTCGAGCGCGACAGCCCACGCCAGCAGCTGCTTTCCTTTCTTGGCGCGCATCAGGGCGAGGCGGGAATCGTCTACTGCCTGTCGCGGCGCAAGGTCGATGAGACGGCGGCCTGGCTGAACGAGCAGGGCGTCACCGCCTTGCCCTATCACGCCGGACTGGCGGGCAGCGACCGGCAGCGCCACCAGCAACGCTTCCTGCGCGAGGACGGCCTGGTGATGGTCGCCACCATCGCCTTCGGGATGGGAATCGACAAGCCCGATGTGCGTTTCGTCGCCCATCTCGACCTACCGAAGAGCCTCGAAGCCTATTACCAGGAAACCGGCCGAGCCGGGCGTGACGGCGAGCCGTCGGAAGCCTGGATGACCTACGGTCTCAACGACGTGGTGATCCATCGCCAGATGATCGAGGAGTCGGCTTCGCCGAGCGAACAGAAGCGCGTCGAAAGGCAGAAGCTGGAGAGCATGCTCGCGTATTGCGAGTCGGCCCGCTGTCGGCGGGTGATCCTGCTCGACTATTTCGGCGAGCCGGCGACGTCCTGCGGGAATTGCGATGTCTGCCTCGTGCCGCCGATCGTGTGGGACGGCACGGTGGCGGCGCAGAAGGCGCTGTCCGCCGCCTTGCGCACCGGCCAGCGTTTCGGCGCTGGCCACCTGATCGACATCCTGCGCGGCAAGAACACCGAAAAAGTACAGCAGTTTGGCCATCAGCGTTTGCCGACCTTCGGCGTCGGCGCCGATATCGACGAGCGCGGCTGGCGCTCGGTCTTTCGCCAGCTGCTCGCCGCCGGCCTGCTCGATGCCGACGCCTCGGCGTACGGCGCGCTCAAGCTGACCAATAGCGCGCGGCCGATTCTCAAGGGCGAAAGCCGTCTGCAGCTTCGCCGGCAAGTCGAACCGCCGAAGACCAGGGTGACCCGGAGCAAGGCGGGCGGCGCCGGCAGGGCGGCGTCAAGCGGCGTTTCTGGGCCCCGCGATTCGCCGTTGCTGGCCAGCCTGCGCGCCTGGCGACTTGCGCAGGCGCGCGAGCAGGGCGTTCCGGCCTACGTCATTTTGCACGACCGGACGCTGGGCGAGATTGCCGCCGTGCGACCCGATTCACTGCCGGCGCTGCTCGCCGTCCCGGGCATCGGTGTGGCCAAGGCCGAACGTTACGGCGAGGGCCTGTTGGCCATTGTCGCCGCGTGCGCCTGAGGCGAGAGCTCAGGAAGTCGCTACGGCGGGACCGGTAGGATAGGGTTTGAGCACGTCGAGAGCGACGCTTTGCCCGCCCGGCTGAACGATGCGCACGTGCTCGCGGCGCAGTTGGCGAGCATGGCGCAGGCCGCAGGAATGGGCGATCATGGCGACCTCCTGGTTCATGTTGCGGCAGTAGGAGGCGACGCGTGCGGCCTTGTCCTCGACCACCAGGCCGCGTTGCAGACGCGGGTCGTGGGTGGTGACGCCGGTCGGACAGGTATTGGTGTGGCAGCGCAGGGCCTGAATGCAGCCGAGAGAAAACATGAAGCCGCGCGCCGTGTTGACGAAATCAGCGCCGCTCGCCAGCGCCCAGGCAACTCGCGCCGGGGTCAGCAGCTTGCCGGCGGCGATCACCCGAATCCGCTCTTTCAGGCCGCTGGCGATCAGCGCGTCGACGACCAGCGGCAGCGCCTCGTCGATCGACATCGCCATGTGATCGGCCAGGGCCTGTGGTGCGGCGCCGCTGCCGCCTTCGCCACCGTCGATGGTCAGGAAGTCGGGCGCCGCCTGCAGGCCACGCCGCGCGATCGCGGCGCTGAGTTCATCGAGGAAGTGCCGGCCGCCGATGGCGGTCTTCACGCCGACCGGTTTGCCGGTCACCGCGCGGATGTGCTCGACGCGGTCGAGCAGTTGGTCGATGTTGCCGATCTCGGGATGGCGGTTCGGACTCAGCGAGTCGCGGCCGACGGGAATGCCGCGAATGCCGGCGATCTCCGCGCTGACCTTGTTGCCGGGCAGGACACCGCCCTTGCCCGGTTTCGCTCCTTGTGACAACTTGATCTCGAACGCGCGCACCGCCGCGTGCGTGGCCAGTTCGCGCAGGCGCGCGTCGGACAACTGCCCGCTCTCGTCACGGACGCCGTATTTCGCCGTTCCGACCTGAAAAATGATGTCGCAGCCACCCTCCAGGTGATACGAAGAGAGCCCGCCCTCGCCAGTATCCAGCCAGCAACCGGCGGCCGCCGCACCGCGCGACAGCGCGCGCACGGCCGGGCGGGAAATGGCGCCAAAGCTCATCGCGCTGATATTGACCAGTGACTTGCCGACGAAAGGCGTTTGGCAAAAGCCTTCGCCGATGAGCAGCGGCGGTGGTTCCTGCTGCTCGTCGTCGAGGATCGGGAACGGTGCATTGACGAAGACCAGCGCGCCGGGTTCATGGATCGGGTAGGTCGAGCCAAAGCCGATGATGCCGCCCTCATTCTTGGCCATGCGGTACACCCAGCTACGCGTTGCCCGGTCGAAGGGCTGTTCCTCTCGGTCGCCGAGAAAGAAATATTGCCGGAAGTACTCGCCGAGGCTTTCGAAGAAATAGCGCAGGTGGCCGACGAGCGGGAAATTCCGCAACACGGCGTGCTTTTCCTGCGTCACGTCCTGCACGTAAAGGGTGATCAGCGCTGCGACGACAAGGAGAGCGAACAGTACTCCCAGGCTAACAAGCAGTAGGTCGAGCATTTGTGCTTCCCTTCAGTGATAGAATCCCGCGGCCAGGTTCTCAGTCTACGGGAATGCCATGCCTATTGCAGCCTTGCTCGATGCCGAAATCGAGCGCAACGTCACTGCCGCGCTCAGCGAGGACGTTGGTAGCGGCGACCTCACCGCGCAACTCGTTCCCGCCGGGGTGCGTAGCCGTGCGTCGGTGGTCGCACGCGAGAGCGCCATTCTTTGCGGGAACTCGTGGTTCAGCCGCTGCTTCAGCAAACTGGATGCGACGATCGAAATCGACTGGCGCGTCGAGGATGGTCAGCGTACCCACCCGGATCAGGTGCTCTGCGAGATCGAAGGGCCTGCCCGCGCCTTGCTCACCGGCGAGCGCAGCGCGCTCAATTTCCTGCAGTTGCTGTCAGGCGTCGCCACCAAGGCCCGGCAGTACGCCGACTTGGTGGCCGGAACGCGGGCGCAGGTCGTCGATACGCGCAAGACGATTCCCGGCTTGCGCCTGGCCCAGAAATACGCCGTCAGCTGTGGCGGGGGCGGCAATCACCGCCTCGGTCTTTATGACGGAATTCTGATCAAGGAAAACCATATCCACGCCGCCGGGAGCATCGCCGCGGCGCTGCTCGCGGCCACGCGGATTGCCGCAGGGGCGGCCCGCGCCTGCCAGTTCGTCGAAATAGAAGTCGAGACGCTGGTCGAGCTGCAGCAGGCGCTGGACGCCGGTGCGGAAATGATTCTCCTCGACAATCTGAGTCTTGATCAGCTTCGCGAAGCCGTCGCCCTGACCGCCGGTCGGGCGATTCTCGAAGCGTCGGGCAACGTCAGCCTCGACAGCGTACGTGGCATCGCCGAGACCGGCGTTGATCGCATCTCGATCGGCGGTTTGACCAAGGACGTACGGGCACTCGACCTGTCGATGCGCTTTTCGGCGTAGCACAGGCGACGCCGCGCTGACCGTCGAGGGCTGGGCAATGCGTTATATAATCGGCGCCGGTCGATGTGAGGCAGGATGGGACTGGTGGTTGGTGCATTAAAAGAAAGGGGGTTCGGATGCTGTTTGCGTTGTTTTACGTGGTGGCGATCGCGATTCTGATCATGCACTTCACCGGATTCCTGGCGCGTCATAACCTAGAGTGGCTGGTGCTGGTACTCGCCGCCGCCGTTTTTCCGGCCGTCATCTACCTCTGAAGGAATCGCTCGGCAGCAGAATTTGCGCGCTACTCGGGGCGATGCAAGGGCTAATCTGCAACGCGAAGAAGGGCGCCACAAGGCGCCCTTCTCAATTCCTGGTCGTAGGTGATCAGTCCAGGAGTCGCTGAATGATCGCCTTCACCGCATCGACGCTGACGTCGATCACCTCAACACGTTGCGGCAGGTCCTCGATACCCTGCAGAGCTGCCGGTCGCTCGGGTCGGCGGCCCAGTGCTTCGCCGATGGTTTCCTCGAACTTGGCCGGCAGGGCGGTTTCGAGTACGACCATCGGCATGTCCGGACTGCGCAGTTCGCTGCCGACCTTCAGTCCGTCGGCGGTGTGCGGATCGATCACCAAGCCATATTTCTCGAAGGTCTGGCGTATTGTCGCCAGGCGGTCGGCATGGGTGCTCCTGCCGGCGGCAAAACCGAAGTCGGAAAGCTTCGCGAAAAACGACGTCTTGGAGAGATCGACGCTGCCGCCCGCGTCAACGGCACTCCACAGGTTGCGGATTACGCTGGCATTGCGGCCGACGAGATCAAAGGCAAAGCGTTCGAAGTTCGACGCCTTTGAAATGTCCATCGACGGACTCGATGTGGCGTGCGTTTCGGCGCTGACACGTGGGCGGTAGACGCCGCTTTGGAAAAACTCCTTGAGGACATCGTTTTCGTTGGTTGCCAGCACCAGGCGGCCAATGGGCAAGCCCATCATGCGGGCGATGTGGCCGGCACAGATGTTGCCGAAATTGCCAGAAGGTACGGCAAAAGCCACCTCTCGATCACTGCTCCCGCCAACTCCGCCGGTGGCCGCGAAATAGGCTTTGAAGTAGTACACGATCTGTGCGGCAATGCGCGCCCAGTTGATCGAATTGACCGCGCCGATCCTGTAGCGCGCCTTGAAGGCGTGATCGCTGGACACCGCCTTGACGATATCCTGGGCATCGTCGAAGCTGCCGCGCACGGCTATGTTGTGGATGTTTTCATCGTGCAGGGAATACATCTGCGCGCGCTGGAAAGCGCTCATCCGCTGGTGCGGCGAGAGCATGAAGACGCGCAGCCTTTCCTTGCCGCGCATCGCGTACTCGGCCGATGAACCCGTGTCCCCCGAGGTTGCGCCGAGGATGTTGATCTCCTCGCCACGCTTGGCCAGGACGTACTCGAAGAGATTGCCGAGCAGTTGCATGGCCATGTCCTTGAAGGCCAGCGTTGGGCCGTTGGACAGTTCGAGGATCGCCAGGCCGCCTTCGCCGCGGGCCTCGTCGGGTTTCTCCAGCCAACGCAAGGGCGTGATTTCGGCGGCCTGCTCACGGTTGCGACCGTTGCCGTAGACCTGCGCGGTGTAGGTTCTGGCGATCAGGGCCTGCAGATCGGCGGCAGGAATATCATCGATGAACCGGGAGAGCACCGCGTACGCCAGATCGGCGTAGGACAAGCCGCGCCACTCTTCGAGTTCGGCTTTGCCGACCTGTGGATACGACTCGGGGAGGTAGAGGCCGCCGTCGGGTGCCAGGCCGGCGAGGAGAATCTCGGTGAACCTCGGCGCCGCCGAGTTCTTGGTGTCGGAGTTGCTCTGGCCGCGAGTCGAGAGATAGCGCATGTTGAGGACCGTAAGTGGGAATGCCGCTGGACGCCGGCGGAGTCGCAGTTTATCACGCTCGGGCGCGGCGCCCTTGGCGCCGAACCCCGCTGCAGGGCAGGCGCTTGGCCAGGGTCAGCCGCTGATCACGCAGTTCTTGCCCGCGCGTTTGGCGGCGTAGGTCGCCGCGTCGGCTCGGAGAATCACGTCTTCGAGCGATTCGCTGTTCTGCCTGACGACGACGCCGGCGCTGAAGGTCACGGCTAGCGCACAGCCCGGCACGGCGCTGGCGGCGAACTGGCGCTGGAATCGGGAAATGGCGGCGACTGCCTCGTCGAGTGCGGTTTCGGGGAGCAGCAGGACAAACTCCTCACCGCCGAAACGGCAAAGGATGTCCGACGGACGCAGCGCCGCGCGCAGGCTCTTGACGAGATGCACCAGCGTTTCGTCGCCCATATGGTGGCCCAGCGTGTCGTTCAGGCGCTTGAAGTCGTCGACATCGATCAGGGCAATGGCCAACTGACTGCCATTGCGACGCGAGCGAGCCAGTTCGCGTTTATACGCTTCGTCAAAGCCGCGCCGGTTGAGTGCTCCGGTCAGGGCGTCAGTGAATGCTGCTTGCCGTGCTTCGCTCAAGGCGCTCTCGAGTTCCGCGATGCGCGCTTCGGCGACCAGTAGTTGCAGCGCACCTGGCGCAGGTACGGGAGCTTCGACGCGACGGATGTGCGGGTGATGGACGCGGCCGTTGGCGGTCGGCAGAGAAAGGTGGCCGCGCATCGGCAAGGGCAGGTTGGCGAGATCCGGCAGCCGGTGCGGCCGGCGTGACGCGTGCCGGGATGACTGTAGAGGGGAAGACTCATCGTGCTTGAACATCTCGTTGGCTCCGTCTGGGGGCCGCTGTGCGTCGGCCATAGTTCCAGATACGGATAGGCTTCGCAGATCTTGAGACTTTTTTCTCAGATATCTTGTAACTAATTGTGTTGCAATGAGAATTAAGTCCTTATTGCGTCGTTCGGCGAGCCCCGGCGGTAGCCAGCGAGCGGAGCAGGGCGAACATGAAGGAGAGCAGCGCAAGCGCCGCAAACCACAAGCCGTCGTCCATTCCCAGCGCCAGCAGGGCGCCGCCGACGAGGAGCAGGATGGCGCGCAAGGTGCCGCCGCAACGGAGTTCGGCGTGCATCCGGTCACGTGCCGGCGTGCGCCTGCCGGGGAGGTACCAGACCGGAAACAGTTCCGACAGGGCGCCGCTGACCAGCGGCAGGAGGAAGGCGACGACAAACGCCGGTACCGCGTCACCGCCGTTGCCCAGGGCAAAGGCATGGGCGCTGCCGAGGATCAGCAGCAGTGCAAAGCCGGCCAGCGCCGCGAAAAGCGCCGCTGCCGTACCATTGGCGCTCAGGGTTTGCCAGCCGTGGCGGCGTAGGCAGGCGTTGGCGATCTGCAGCGTGACGGCCAGCAATACGAGCGCCCCCGCCAGCGACAGCGGTGGCCAGAAAGCGGCGCCGAAGGCAACGGCAAGCACCGCGCCGGCGGCGAAGGGCAACTGGCGGCGCAGCCGTTGCGCGGCTCCGGCGTCGGGTGTTCGCAAGACCGTCGGCAAGAGAACCTGCAAGCTTCCCAGCGCAGTCAAGCCAATGAAACCCAGGGTATTGAGATGCAGGTGTAGCAGGCGCAGCTGCGGTCGTGCCTGTGGCCACCCGTTCATCGCCGGGATCAGCAGCAGCGCGGCCGCCAGGAAGACGATGGCCAGCAGGTACCAGCGCCAGCCGGGGTGCGCTCTGCCCAGCGTTCGTCGGGCACGCAGAATCATCCAGCCGGAAAACAGCAGTGCGACGAGAAGGGTGACGCTCGCCGCCGCGTACACAGCACTCTCCGGCAGCGTGCCCCGGAAGGCGAGAAAGGTCACCACGCCGGCCACCTGCAGCAGCAGTGGCAGCAGCACAACGCCGCGTGGGGCCGCGCGGCTGCGCGTCAGCACGGGAATGAAATGGCTGATGGCGGCAAAGATCAGCGGCACCACGGCGACGGTGAACACCAGGTGTGCGACTGCCGCGACCGACGTGCCGCCGGAATGCAGTAACACCAGCGCGGCAAGGAAGACCGCGACGGCAGAAAACCCCAGGTAGATCAGCACCCTGTCACGCGCTCGCCAGCCGCCTTTGCGCCAGGAACAGGTCGCCCAGCCCCTGGCTGGCGGCGGCTATAGGCCGTCGTTCGCGCGCAGTTGGCCGCCTGCTGGCGGTGAATTCGGCGGTCTGCCGTCAAGCCATTCTGGTGAAGTCGATGACGATGGCGCCCGCTTCGCGCTGGACGTACTTGATCTGCAGCGCGTCGCCGAAGCGCGCCTGCAACTGGGCGAGCAAGGGCAGCGGATCGTGATCGTTGCAGAAGCGCATCGTTTCGCCGGCGAGCAAGGCATCGAGGGCGCCAAAGATCGCCGCGTGGCGAAAGCGCTTGGCGACGCCACGTGCGTCGAAGGGATAGACGGCTTCCTGAGTGGGCTGGTCGCATGCATGCATGGTGGTCTCCGTGAGCAACAAGGGGGTTGAAAGAGCGGATTTTCCGACGCCGGCCGTGGACTGTCTTTGATATGGGCCGGCAATATCCGTACCGCCGGCTCGGGAGTGCTGCGCAAGCGGCGGGAATGAGCGGGGAAAAGCCGCTGGCGATCCGGGCCCGCGAGCAAGACCTGGGGAGGGGGCGGTGTCTGCAGCGAACGGCTGTTCTCGCGCATAATGAGCAGGATGCGCAGCTATCTCAAGAAATACCTTCCCGCTCAGGAAACCATCCGCAACAACCCGTGGCTGCGGCCGTTCCAGTCGTCCTTGCTGCACCCGCGGCTGTGGCACCTGAATCGCCATTCGGCCGCCGGCGCGGTAGCCACCGGTCTGTTCTGCGGGCTGATTCCCGGCCCGCTGCAAATGATCGGCGCGGCGCTTGCCGCGGTGAAGTTTCGCATCAATCTGCCGCTGGCTCTTCTCGTCACTCTGTACACCAATCCCTTCACCATCGTGCCGCTGTACCTGGTCGCGTATCAGCTGGGGCGCTTGCTGACCGGCGATAGCGCGGGCTTCGTCGCTCCACCGGCGTTCAGCGTCACCGCCTTTGCCGCGTGGACCGAGGCCATGCAGGCATGGATGCTGGTGGTGGCCAAGCCACTGGCACTGGGCCTCGTCGCTCTCGCCAGCGCACTCTCGGCGTCGGGCTATATGGCGACACGGGCGGCATGGCGGCTGTATCTGATCAAGGCCTGGCGCCGGCGCCGGCAAAGGCTTGCCTGATCGCAATCGGCACAGGATACTCAATCCCTGCTGCTGTCTGCCACTCACCGATGCATTGCGCAAGGGGGCCGACGGGGGCAGGAAGGTCAAAACCATACTCAGGAGATGTCGATGGCCAATGCATCCGGAGCACGCTTTTGCTGGGACGACCCGTTACTTGTCGAGGCGCAGTTGAGCGAAGACGAGCGCATGCTGCGCGACGCCACGCGCGACTACTGTCAGGGCCGCTTGCTGCCGCGCGTTCAGGATGCGTTTCGCCACGAGCGAACCGATCCGGCGATTTTCCGCGAAATGGGCGAGATGGGCCTCCTGGGCGCGACGATTCCAACCGAGTACGGTGGCGCCGGCCTCAACTACGTCAGCTACGGTCTGGTCGCCCGCGAGGTCGAGCGGGTCGACTCGGGCTATCGCTCGATGATGAGCGTCCAGTCGTCGCTGGTGATGGTGCCGATCCACGCTTTCGGCAGCGCGGCGCAGAAAAGCAAGTACCTTCCACGTCTGGCGAGTGGCGAACTGATCGGCTGCTTTGGACTTACCGAACCCAACCACGGTTCCGACCCCGGCGGCATGACCAGCAGGGCGCGCGCAGTTGACGGCGGCTACCGACTGTCGGGCAGCAAGATGTGGATCACCAACTCACCGATCGCCAATGTCTTCATCGTCTGGGCCAAGGACGACGCCGGCGCGATTCGCGGCTTCATCCTCGACAAGGGAATGCAAGGCCTGTCGGCGCCGGCCATCCACGGCAAGGTCGGACTGCGCACCTCGATCACCGGCGAAATCGTCATGGACGAGGTCTTCGTTCCCGAGGAGAACGCGTTCCCCGACATCCGTGGCCTGAAGGGGCCGTTTACCTGCCTCGATTCAGCGCGTTACGGCATCTCCTGGGGGGCGCTTGGCGCGGCCGAGTCCTGCTGGCACACGGCGCGCCAGTACACCCTCGATCGCCAGCAGTTCGGTCGTCCGCTGGCCGCCAATCAGTTGATCCAGAAGAAGCTCGCCGACATGCAGACCGAAATCACCCTGGCCCTGCAGGGCTGCCTGCGCCTTGGGCGCATGAAGGATGAAGGCACGGCGACTCCGGACATCACCTCGATGATGAAACGCAACTCGTGCGGCAAGTCGCTCGACATCGCGCGCTGCGCACGTGACATGCTCGGCGGCAACGGTATCTCCGACGAGTTCGGCGTCATTCGCCACATGGTCAACCTCGAAGTGGTCAATACCTACGAAGGCACGCACGACGTGCATGCGCTGATCCTCGGTCGGGCACAGACCGGCATCGCCGCTTTCTGAAGCCGCCGGCGATGTCCACCGTTTCGCGGGCGAACAGCGGCGGCGCACTGTCGCATCTGCGCGTGCTCGACCTGTCACGCGTACTCGCCGGCCCCTGGGCCAGTCAGTTGCTCGCTGACCTCGGCGCCGACGTGATCAAGGTCGAGCGGCCGGGCTGCGGTGACGACACGCGCGGCTGGGGGCCGCCGTGGCTGGCCGATGGCGACGGCCAGGCGACGCGCGAGGCAGCGTACTTCCTGTGTACCAACCGCAACAAACGCTCGCTGACCGTCGATATCACCCGTCGCGAGGGGCAGGAAATCGTTCGTCGGCTGGCGTGCAACTCCGATGTGCTGATCGAGAACTTCAAGGTCGGCGGTCTGGCCGCCTATGGCCTCGATCAGCACAGCCTGCGCGTGCTCAACCCCAAGCTCGTCTATTGCTCGATCACCGGTTTCGGGCAGCAGGGACCCTACGCGGAGCGCGCCGGTTACGACTTCCTGATCCAGGGCATGGGTGGCCTGATGAGCGTTACCGGCACGCCGGATGGCGAGCCCGGCGCCGGGCCGCAGAAAGTCGGCGTCGCGCTCACCGACATCCTCACCGGTCTCTACGCCGGCAACGCCATTCTCGCCGCGCTGGCGTATCGCGACCGGGACGGGTTTCGCAGCGGCGACGGCCAGCACATCGACCTCGCCCTGCTCGACGTGCAGATCGCCTGCCTGGCCAATCAGGCCATGAACTATCTGGTATCCGGGACGGCACCCCGGCGCATGGGCAACGCCCACCCGAACATCGTCCCCTATCAGGACTTTCCGACCGCCGATGGCGACATGATCCTGGCCATCGGCAACGACGGCCAGTTCGCCCGCTTCTGCGCCGTTGCCGGGCATCCCGAGTGGGCCGGCGACGAGCGCTTCAGCAGCAACGCGGCGCGGGTCAGGCACCGCCAGGCGCTGATTCCACTGCTGCGGCAGAACACCGTGTTGCGCACGACCGGCGAATGGATGGCCGCGCTCGAGCAGGCGGCCGTGCCCTGTGGCCCGATCAACGATCTGGCCGCTGTTTTCGCCGACCCGCATGTCGTGGCGCGTGCCATGCGCCTCGACATGCCGCACGCCAGCGGCGGCAGCGCGCCGCAGGTCGCCAACCCGATACACCTGTCGGCGACGCCGGTCGGCTACCGCAAGGCACCGCCGGCACTCGGCGAAGATAGCGTGACCGTGTTGCGCGAACTTGGCCACAGCGACACGCAGATCGCGGCGCTTCGCCAAGCGGGGATCGTCTAGTCGTGCCGGAGCATCCCGGCCGGTGCGCCTGCGGACAAGGCGAGCGGCAGTCTTTCCTCCGTCCGGATGCCTTGCCAGTGGTCAAGCCTGCCACCCTGACGGCCAACCCTTGAGTCCGCGACCATGCTCATCCGCAGCCAGCTCCGTATTGCCGCCCTCTTGCCTGCCCTGTTGGCCGTTCTGGTCGGTGGCGTCCTGTGGGCTTCCTGGAATCAGATCGCGCGCATTCGCCAGGGTGCAGACATCGCCGAGCAGCTTGGTCGCGAGGTGTCCAAGATGAACATCCTGACCCAGGAATACCTGCTCCACGATAGTTCCGGGGCAAGCACCCAGTTGCGCCGACAACAGATCTCGCTGAGCAGCGTGTTGGCCGGCGCGCGCTTCAGCGAGCCCGGGGGTGAGCAACTGCTGGAAACCCTCCGGCAGGACCATGAGGACAATGGGCGCCTGCTGGACCTGCTGCTCGCGGCGCACCCCAGCGCACGCGAGCAGGCCATCGGTGCGCTGCTGGTCAATGTCCAGGGCCTGGGCTTCAAGGCGCAGCAGCTGGCCGATCTTCAGCGCGCGGCCATGGCGCGCGTCCGGGGTGCAGCGAATACGCGGATCATCGCCGTGCTGGTCACCTTGTCGTTGCTCAGCGTGCTTTTCCTGAGTCTCTTGTCGCGACGCCTGAACCGGGGCTTCGAGGTGCTGCTCGAGGGGCTGCGCCGGGCAGCGGGTGGTGATCTGGAACAGGCCATTCCGGTCGCCGACGATAACGAGTTCGGGACGCTTTCACGCAGCTTCAACGCCATGGCGGAGCAATTGAAGAAGATCGAAAGTGCGCGCGCCATGGCCACGGAAGAGCTGAGAACGCTGAACGCGGAGTTGGAAGGAAAGGTTGTCGAGCGCACGGCGAAACTCGAAGCGGCGCACCAGGCGCTCGAGCAGTCGCAGGCACAAATGCTGCGTATGGAAAAGTTGAGCGCCCTGGGAACGCTGGTCGGTGGCGTCGCCCACGAAGTGAACAATCCACTGATGGGCATCCTCGGCTATCTCGAATACGCCATCGGGAAGCTGGAGGAGGGGCGGCCGCGCAGCATGCTCGAGCGCGCGGTCGGCGAAGTCGAGCGCATTGCGCGCATCGTCAAGAACATGCTGGTGTTTTCACGCATGCCACTTTCGGTCGCCGACCAGAGTTGCGACCCGGCGCGGGTTCTTGCCGATACGCTGGTGCTCATCGAGGGCGAGCGCCGGCAGGCAGACGTGCTGGTCGACCTCCGCCTGCCGGCGCCCGTGCCGCGCCTGCGTTGCAGTCACGATGCGCTCCAGCAGGTTCTGCTCAACCTGTTGTTCAACGCTTGCCACGCCTGCAAGCAGTCGCCAGGCCCCCATTGCGTGAGTGTCACGCTCGAGCAGTTCGACAACTCGCGTGCCGTGCTCCGTGTCGCCGACAATGGTCCTGGTGTTCCGGACGCCATCAAGGCCAGGATCTTCGATCCATTTTTCACCACCAAAGAGACGGGTAGCGGCACCGGATTGGGTCTGGCGGTTTCTCGGCAGTTAATAGACAATGCGGGCGGAAAATTGACCCTCGCCGACATGCTGGACGGCGGCGCGGTGTTTTCCATTGAACTTGATGTTTTCCCCGAGGAAGCCTGATGACGGCAGGAGTGGTTCTGGTAATCGACGATGATCGCGCCGTGCGTGACGCCTTTGAACTCGCGCTGGCCGATGACGGTTACGAGGTTCAGCTGGCAGACAGCGGGCAGATCGGTCTGCAGCTTGCGGCTGCCCGGCGTCCCGACCTGGTGTTCCTGGACCTCAAGATGCCCGGGTTGGACGGTGTCGAAACGCTGCGCCGTCTGCAGGCCACGGATGCGACGATTCCGGTCTATGTTGCCACCGCTTTTGCCCAGGAGTACATGGAAGGGCTGCGCCGTGCCCAACAGGCCGGCCTTCGTTTCCAGCTTGCCGCCAAGCCACTTTCGCCCGAGCAAATCCGCATCATCGTGAAGTCGATCATCAACGGCGATTGACCACCCCCGCGCGAAGGAAGGCAAGCCATGAGCAAACTCCAACTGACCCTGTACGTCGCCGGGGTCAATGACGAAATCCGGCAACAGGTCGCCAGTCTGGGCCGGACAATGAACGCCGAAGTCGGCCTGGACCACTGGGTGCTCGACGTGGTCGACGTTCTCGAGGAGCCGGAGAAAGCACTTCAGGGCGACGTTTTTGCCACCCCTACGCTGGTCCGCCTGGTGCCCTTGCCGGTCCTCAAGCTGCTCGGCGCCATTTCCCAGTCCGAGAAGATTCTCTCGATCATCGCCAGCGATGGCACAGGTGGCGAGGGCGGCTGATCGATGTTTCGTTCCTCGCGCGCCAAGCCTTTGACTGAGCGATGAGCCTGCGCCCAAAAAAAGTTCAGGAAGATCCGTCTTTCGACAAGGACGCGATTCTCCGCCTGTTCGCGGCAATGCCGGACGGGATGATCGTCCTCGATGCGATGGGCATCGTCCTCTATGCCAACGACAGCGCGCATCGCATGTTCGGGGGCCGCCGGCTGCTCGGCAAGAATCTTGGCCTGCCGATCATGGCCGGCGAAAGTCATGCCGACATCGAGGTGATCGACAGTGCGGGCCGAGTCGGCTGTGCCGAGCTGCGCGCCGCGACATTTGACTGGTTGGGGCAACCGGCCACCGTTGCCAGCCTGCGTGACATTACCGAACGACGCGCCCTGGAAAGGCAATTGGCGCTGGCTGGCCAGGTCTTCGAGAACGCCCGCGAAGGGATCATCGTCACCCGACCCGATGGGGTGATTGTCAGCGTCAATCGCTCGTTTACGACCATCACCGGTTACTCGCTTGAAGAAGCGCTCGGCAACACGCCGCGTCTGTTGAAATCGGGCGAGCACGATCGCGCCTTCTTCGAGCGGATGTGGGAGTCGATCGCCGGGCAGGGGTTCTGGCACGGCGAAATAGTGAACCGGCGCAAGGACGGCTCGCTCTATCCCGAGTTGCTCTCGATCTCGCGAATTCAGGACGGCGATGGCCAGGTTGCGCACCTGGTCGGTATCTTTTCCGACCTGACCCAGCACAAAGCCGACCAGGCTGCGCTCGAGGAGGCGCGCCTCCAGTTGCAGCAGTCGGAGAAGCTCCTTGAGGAGATCGAGCGACGGTATACGGTGGCCAACTCTCCTGTATTATCCGTCGTCGGCAGTATGTACGGTTCGGCGCCACTCTCACGCTCGGCCAAGGGCGTATTTGACGAATTGGTGCACAGGTACGGCAGGACGCTGGAGCTGGCGGTGGAGAACCTGGCCTTCAAGGTCGATAATCCCGTTTCCGATCAGCTGCGGGAACTCGCCGACGACCTGGGTTATCTGCAGGCCGGTGCGCGCGATGTCGCCGAGTTGCACTCGCAGACGCTGACAAGAAACACCAAGGGCGTTCCCGCGGCGAAGGCGAAGGCAATGATCGAAGAAGGGCGCTTCCTGGTGCTTGAACTGATGGGGAACCTGTTGTCGTTTTATCGCAAGAACTACAACCGCGTCCCGGCCGCGGCCCATCCTGAGCCGAATTCGACTACACAAGCGCTGCACGGCCGGGCAAAGAAGGGATCCACATGAACAAATTCAGACTGACCCTTTACGTGACGGGGCATACGCCGCGTTCCGAGAAGGGCATCAGGAACCTGCAGCGGATTTGCGCCGAGGAACTCCAGGGAACGTACGAAATGACCGTGATCGACGTCCTCGAGCAGCCGCAGTTGGCGGAGGATCAGAAGATCCTTGCCACGCCGACCCTGGTAAAAGAGCTGCCGCCGCCCTTGCGGCGAGTCATCGGGGATCTCAGCGATACCGAGAAGGTCTTGCTCGGACTTGACATTGCGGCGCTGGGTGGCGCAAACGAACGAAAGAGGAAATAGGTCATGTCCGGCTCAGTGATCACGGCAGTGGAAAAGCTCGAAACCGGCATTCCTGGTTTCGAGCATGTCTCCGTGGGCGGGCTTCCCAAGGGTCGCACCTGTCTCCTGTCGGGGACCGCGGGAAGCTCCAAGACGGTCTTTGCCGTGCAGTTTCTTGTCGAGGGGATCCGTCGCGGCGAGGGTGGCGTCTTCGTCACCTTCGAAGAGTCGCCGGACGACGTGATGAGCAATATGCTCAGCTTTGGTTGGGAACTCGGGGAGTTCGTGCGCGACGGCAAGCTGGCTTTCGTCGACGCCAGCCCGCAACCTGATCAGGAGGTTGTCGAGGCTGGCAGTTACGACCTCGGCGCCCTGGTGGCGCGCATCGAGTATGCGGTCGGCAGGGTGCAGGCCAAACGCGTATCCGTCGACTCGCTGGGAGCCGTATTCAGTCAGTTCTCGGATGTCGCGACGGTTCGCGGTGAGCTCTATCGGATGGCCGTGGCGCTCAAGAAAATGGCCGTGACGACGATCCTGACCGCCGAGAGAACCGAGGAGTACGGCACGCTGGCCCGCTTTGGCGTCGAGGAGTTCGTCGCCGACAACGTCATCATTCTGCGCAATGTCCTCGACGACGAGAAACGGCGCAGGACGGTGGAGATCCTCAAGTTCCGGGGTACCGACCACGCCAAGGGTGAATTCCCCTTCACGGTCATTCCCGGCGAGGGCCTGGTGATCATTCCCCTCTCGGAGACCAAGCTGGAGCAGAAGTCGTCGACCTTGCGCGTGACGTCCGGTAACGACACGCTTGACGAAATGTGCGGCGGCGGCTTTTTCCGGGACTCGATCATCCTCGTCTCGGGGGCGACTGGTTGCGGCAAGACGCTGCTGGTGACCGCCTTCGTCAGTGGCGCGCAGAAGCAGGACGATCGATGCCTGTTGTTTGCCTTCGAGGAAAGTCGCGAGCAGCTCTTTCGCAATGCCTCCGGCTGGGGAATGGATTTCGAGACCATGGAGCAGGAAGGCCGGCTGAAGGTGGTCTGCGTGTACCCCGAGGTGATGGGCCTCGAAGACCACCTGATCCGGATGAAGAAGGAGATTCGCGCCTTCCAGCCGACGCGCGTCGCGGTGGACAGCCTTTCAGCACTGGAACGGGTTTCCACCGGCAAGGGTTTTCGCGAATTTGTCATCGGCATCACGTCGTTCATCAAGCATCAGGAGATCGTCGGGCTGTTCTCGTCGACGACTCCGACCTTGCTGGGGGGCGCGTCGATCACCGAGGAACATATTTCCACGATTACCGACTCGATCCTCCTGCTGCGCTATGTGGAAATGTTCGGCGAGATGCGGCGGGGTATTACGGTGCTCAAGATGCGTGGCTCGATGCACGACAAGGGGATCAGGGAGTACGCCATCGACGGGCAGGGGATGCACATCGGCGCGCAGTTCCACGGCATCTCCGGGATTCTTTCCGGCCAGCCGATGCAGATCGCGCAGCCGGAAATCGAGCGCATGGGTTCGCTGTTCAGGGAAGAACTCGGCGAGTAGGTCGGCAGGCGAGGGCAGGCGATGTCGATTGGCGAGAGCACGCGAGCGCCGAAGAGGCCACGGCGCGGAAGTCGCGAGCACCTCAACGCCATCGTCGAGACGACCAGCGACGGCATTCTGATTCCTGATCTTCGGGGCAAGGTGCTTTATGGAACCGCAGCGCCTGCGAACGGTTCAGCAGACCAGCAGCGGACCTGCGGAGCGTAGGGCTTGGGATGCGACCAGGCAATGTACCAGGCCAAACGGGCCGGCAGGAATTGCTACCACTTGTTCAGCGTAACTGACGACGCAGGGACCGACCGATGATCACCAACTTGCACGCTCTTCAACAACAAGCCCCGTCGTACGAGGAAAACACTATCCTTGGCTTGCTGGAGGCGATTCCGGACGGCATTCTGGTGCTCGATGTGGTGGGCGTCGTTCTTTACGCCAACCGTGGCGCTTATCACATGTTTGGTGGCCGCGAACTCGTCGGAAAGGATCTTGGCCTGCCGATCACGCTGGACGGCCGGCATGCCGAAATCGAGTACATCGACCGTGCGGGCTGTATCGGTCGGGCCGAGCTGCGTGCGTCGCGATTCGAATGGCTTGGCCAGCCGGCAACCGCCGTCAGCCTGCGCGACACCACCGTACGATACGCGATGGAGGAGCAGCTGGCGCTCGCCGACCAGGTGTTCGAGAGTGTGCAGGAAGGCCTCGTCGTCACCCGGCCCGACGGCGTCATCGTGCGCGTCAATCGCGCTTTTTCCGAGATTACCGGCTATTCGGCGGAGGAGGCGCGCGGCATGACGCCGCGTCTGCTTGGCTCAGGCGAGCATGGCCGTGCCTTTTTTGACCGGATGTGGGCGGCTATTTTCGAAGAGGGCGGCTGGCATGGAGAAGTCATCAACCGGCGCAAGGACGGCTCACTCTACCCGCAGTCTCTCTCGGTCACGCAGATCCACGACGGCGATGGCGTGCTCACGCATCTGGTGGGCGTGTTCTCCGACCTGACCCAGGACAAGATCGCCCAGGGAAAGCTCGCCGAGGCGCACAGCCGGTTGCTGCGATCAGAAAAAATGGCGGCCATCGGACAACTGGAGAAGATGTCGGCGATCGGCCAGCTGGCCGCCGGGGTCGCACACGAGGTGAACAATCCAGTCGGTTTCGCGCTCTCCAATCTTGACGTCCTGGGCGAGTATGCCGACCACCTGCTGCGGCTGGTGGATGCCTACGAACAAGACGGATCGCACAGCGCCGAGTGCGCTGCCCGGGTCGAACAGATCAAGGAGGAGATCGGTTACTCGGATCTGTGCGTGGACCTAAAGAGGTTGGTAGACGAGTCACGCGAGGGGCTGGACCGCGTACGCCGCATCGTTCTCGACCTCAAGGACTTCTCGCGGCCAGGCGAGCCCAACTGGCAGCGGAGCGACCTGCACCAGTGTCTCGAAAGCACCCTGAACATTGCCTGGAATGAAATCAAGTACAAGGCGAAAGTCGAGAAGCGCTATGGCGAACTGCCACTGGTGAACTGCGCGCCTTCACAAATCAATCAGGTATTCATGAACCTGCTGGTCAATGCGGCGCAGGCGATCGACAAGTATGGCCGGATCACCATCAGGACCGGCTGCGAAGCCGACACCGTCTGGGTCGAAGTCAGCGATACCGGCAAGGGCATTGCGCCGGAGAATCTGGGCCGGGTCTTCGAGCCGTTTTTTACGACCAAGCCGGTTGGTCAGGGCACCGGGCTGGGCCTGTCGCTCGCGCACAGTATCGTTCAGCGTCACCGCGGACGCATCGAAGTGCGCGCGCAAGACGGCGAAGGCTGCTGTTTCCGCGTCACCCTGCCGATCGGTTGCGCGGCCGGCGACGAGGCAATCGATGGCGTTTGACGCGAAGGTTTTCTTTGCCGGAGATCTGCGACGATTGCACCGTGCATCGAACCGTTGAATCGGGGCAGCCGGTCTGCCACTGACGCCCACTACACACTGCACACTTCGTTCACGGCATCGCTGGCAAGCCAGCATGAGTGCCGCAAGGCCGACCGCCGCGGCAGCGCCGTCGTGAAGCGCTTCTTCCTGAAGGTCGGGCGCGAAACGGCGGAGACGCATGGCACAATGGTCGCTCCTTCGAAAAGGAGCCACCATTGCTGCTGAGAGTCGTCCCGACGTGCGCAGCGCAGCGCCCTGCGCACGAACCCGGACTCCTTGCTGCTCGCGAACGCGCTGACGAGGGTCTGGCGTGGTCACCATGCCTGCCAAGGCGCCAGTGAGCGGCCCCGTCTCCGACCCGCCGCCCGAGTACGCCGTGCGCGCCGGGATGGCCAGTGACGTCGGCCGCGTGCGACGCAGCAACGAGGATGCTCTGGCCTTTGTTTGCCCGGATGACATTGCCCTGCGCAGACGCCTCGGCGTGCTGGCGATGGTCGCCGACGGCATGGGAGGTCATCGCGGCGGCGAGGTGGCGAGCACGCTGGCGGTGGACACGATTTGCCGCGGCTATTTTGCCGCACGGCCGGGCGAGGATCGCTTGCGGGCCCTGGAACGGGCGATGCTCGACGCGAACCGCGCGATTTGCCAGGCCGGCCTGGCGGATCCCTCGCTGGAGGGGATGGGGACGACGGCCACCGCGCTGGTGATCGTGGACGACAGCGTGCTTTTCGCGCACGTCGGTGATAGCCGCCTCTACCACTGTGCCGAAGGCCATTGTCGGCAACTGACCGAGGACCATACCCTGGTCCAGCAAATGGTCAAGAACGGCGTGCTCAGCGCCGAGGCCGCCCGCCTTTACCCGATGCGCAACGTCCTGATGCGTTCCCTGGGGACCTATTCGGGCCTGAAGATTGCCACGCGAAGTTGCGCCGCGCCGCAGATCGGCGACACCTTCGTGCTCTGCTCGGACGGCTTGCACGCATCGGTCGACGCCGCTGACATTGCCGAGGTCGTCGCTTCTCTGCAGCCTCGCGAAGCGAGCCAGCGGCTGGTCGAACTCGCCTGTGCGCGCGACGGGAGCGACAACGTCTCGGTGGCCGTGGTCGTCGTCCGGCCAGTCGCCACCGGCGAGGATGCGGCGGCGATGGCCGATCGCTGAGTGCTGGCGAAAGCCCGGGATTGCTCAGTAGCGCAAGGCAATCGTCAGCCACAGCGGCAGCGTGAGCATGGCCACCAGCGTGTTCGCCGAAACCAGCCAGGCGACGCCGGGGCCGTCGCCGCCCATGCGTACGGCCAGAATGTAGGCGGAGGTGGCTGTCGGCAGGGCGGCGAAAACGATCACCGTATCGAAATACACCCCGCTCAAGCCGAGGCTGCTCGCGGCCAGCAGCCCGGCCGCCGGCACGGCCAGAAGCTTGACCGCCAGCAGGTAGCAGGAAGCCGCGTGCGATCCGGAAGTGCCGCGCAACTTCAGCGCTGCGCCGACGGCCAGCAGCCCGAGGGCGACCGCCGCGTCGCCGAGTCTGCCCAGCAACTGGCCGGCGGAGGCTGGTAGCGTCAGACCGCTGGCGCTGAACGCAAAGCCGGCCAGTGTGGCCAGGATGAGCGGATTGCGGAGCATTTCGCGGAGCAGGCCGAGATTCCCTTGCCGGGCGAGCATCCAGACCGAGGCGAGGTTGGCCAGCGGCACCATCGCGCCGATGAGAATTCCCATCGCGGCGATTCCCGGGGCGCCGTGGAGCTTGCCGATTACCGCCAGTCCGAGATAGGAGTTGAAGCGGAAAGCGCACTGGAAGCGTGAGGCGAAAACCGTTTTGTTGTGCTTGAACAGGGGCGCTGCGAAGAGGCCGCAAAGCACTCCACAGCCAAGCGCCGCCGCGCCGCTGGCGAACAGCGGGGCGGCGGTGGCGAAATCGATTCTGGTGCTGGCCAGGGCCTTGAACAGCAGGGCCGGAAAGAGTACGAAATAGACCAGCTTTTCCAGCCCGCTCCAGAAGTTATCGCCGAAATCGACCAGCCGGTAGAGCGCCCAGCCGAGCAGGATCAGGCCAAAATCGGGAAGCAGGAGCACGATGCCTTGCATGGCGTGGGCTTCGGCCGGTTCGCTTCAGATCACTTGCTGCGCGCGCAGCGTGGCGATCTCGCCGGCGCTGAAACCGGCTTCGCCAAGGATTTCGGCACTGTGCTCGCCGGCGCCCGGAGCGCCGTGGCGGGCTACGAAAGGGTGCTCGCTGATCTTGAACGGCGGCGCGAACTGCTTGACGCCAGCGACCTCGACGATCATCTCGCGCGCTCGCAACTGCGCGTTGTCGACACTCTCCTCGAGGCGCAGCACGGGCGCAACACAACAGTCTGCGCCGTCGAAAACGGCGGTCCATTCGGCCAGGCTGCGGCGGGCGAAAATCGCTTCCAGTTCGCCGCGGATGCGCTGGCCCTCGGCGCCGGTGGCAAACGCACAGGGACGCAGGTCGGGGCGGTCTAGGGTATCGCACAAGGTCTGCCAGAACTTCGGCTCCATGGCGCTGACCGCCAGGTGACGGCCGTCGCTGGTCGCATAGACGCCGTAGCTGGGCATGCCCCCGGAAAGCAGGTCCTCGCCGCGCGGCACGGCGTGTCCGCGGTCGAGCACTGCCAGCAGCGGGAAGAGGGTGTGGGCAAAAACGGCGTCGGTCATCGACACGTCGACGTAGCGCCCGCGGCCGCTGGTACGGGCGTCGACGACGCCGGCGAGCAGCCCGATCAGCGCGCTCAGCGAGCCGCCGAGCAGGTCGCCGATCTGGAAGTTCGGAATCGCCGGCGCGCTGCCTGCGACGCCGATCTGGTCGAGCAGGCCGCTGTAGGCCAGGTAATTGAGGTCGTGGCCGGCGCGGTCGCGGTAGGGGCCGTCCTGGCCGTAGCCGGTGATCGCGCAATAGACGATGCGTGGGTTGATCGCCGCCACAGCCTGGTAGCCGACGCCGAGCTTATCGACGACGCCCGGGCGAAAGCCCTCGACGATGACGTCCGCGTTGGCGGCGAGGCGCATGAACGCCTCGACGCCGGCGCTTTGCTTGAGGTCCAGGGTGAGGCTGCGCTTGTTGCGATTGACCAGTTCGAAATAGCTGGTCTTGCCGTGCACCGCGCCCGCGGTGCGCGCGTAATCGCCGCCGCCGGTGTCCTCGATCTTGATCACGTCGGCGCCGAGATCGCCGAGATGCATGGTGGCCAGCGGGCCGGGCAGAAGTCTGGTCAGATCAAGGACGCGAAGTCCGGCGAGAGGAGGTGGGCGCATGCGGAGGGGCTTTCGAAGGGTTGGGCTGGCAGGGCTCGATGGCCACACGGCAAGTTCGCGCCGAACTGCGAAGTGGGACCTGTCGGGTGGTGGAGTGGCGCGTCGGCAAGGGCCGGAAAGCCGCAGCATGGCCAATGCTGGCCAATCGTGGCAAATGGTGCATTGTAAGCCTTGCGCGCCGAGCCGGGCGCGAGCGCTGGCCGTTATGCTCCACGGCTACAACGCGTTATCATGAATCGCGGTTGGCTCGGCGTGTCCGGGTTGTCGAGGTGCGTGGCCAGGCGTCAGGAACAAGCATCGCACTCGCGCTGTCGGAGTGGGCTGTCGCGCGAGATGCGACAGAGTTCCTGGCGGCTTTGCCAGCGCTCAAGCGCCGCCACGGTGTGGCCGTGCCCAACCCGTGTCGCTGGCACCCACTACGGAGGTCCAGCCGTCGTCTAGGCGGTGGAAGCGCCCATTCATGCTCAACAGCTTGCGAATCTTCTTTTCCAGAAAACCGGTGATTGTCGCCGTGCTTCTGTTCGCCCTTTATGTGCTCGGCGGTTTTTTCGCCTTGCCGGCGATCATCAAGTGGCAGGTCGAAAAACAGGTCCCCGCGCAACTCGGCCACCCGATCAGCGTCGGTGACGTGCGCTTCAATCCGCTGCTCTTCAGATTCGAGGTCGACGATCTCGCTCTTTCCGACCCCGACGGCCAGCCGCTGCTCGGCTTCAGACACCTGCTGGTCGATTTCGAGCTGCGCAGCGTCATCGATCGCGCCTGGACCTTTGCCGAAGCTCGTCTCGAGGCGCCGGTTGTGCACTTGGCACTCGACCGGAACGGCCGGCACAACTTCGCCGCGCTGCTCGAACGCCTGCCGGAAAGCGAGCCCGCTGCGGAAGACGCAGGCTTGCCGCGGTTTGTCGTCCGCCGCGTCGCGCTGAACGACGGCCGCGTCGATTTCTCCGACCAGTTGCTCGACGAGCCGCTGGTCGCGCACATCGAGCCGATCGTGATCGAGATCGACAATCTCTCCAGCCTGCCCGGGCAGGCGGCCAGCTACCGCCTGTCGGCGCACAGCGCTGCCGACGAGAGCGTCGAGACGAGCGGCGAACTGGCGCTCAATCCGATGGCCAGCCAGGGGCGGCTGACGCTGAGCGGTGTGCAGGTGACGACGCTGGTCAGGAGTCTGTCGCGTCTGCTGGCGATCGACGCGCCCGCCGGGAAAGCCGACCTCAGCGCCGCGTTCGACCTCGCGCTCGATGCCGGCGGCAGCCTGTCGGGAAGCGTGCAGGATGTCGCTCTCGACGTCAGCGGCTTGTCGGTCAGCGTGCCCGGAGCCGCTTCACCGCTGCTCGCCCTTGAGACGCTGTCGCTATCGCAGGGGAGCGTCGATCTCGCCGCACGCGAGGCACGGCTGGTTACTCTCCGGCTGGCGAAAGGCAACGTCGCCGTCGCTTTTGACGACGACGGCAAGCTCAACTGGGAAAAGCTGCTACACGCCACGGCCAAGGTCCCGGCGGCTGGCGCGGTGGAAGAAGCGGACAAGGGCGCGGACAGGAAAACCGGGCCAACCGATGCAGCACAAGCGGCGACCGCCCGGGAAGCAGCCGACCCGGTGGTGGCGGTGAACGCGGAAACGGTCACCGCACCCGCCGCCCTTGCTGCCGATACTGCGGCGGCAAGCGCGGCGCCCCGCTGGCGGGTAGTGGTCGACAGCGCCGAAATCTCGGCGCTCGAATTCGCCTACGCGGACCCGGCGAAGGCGCTGGCCATTGACGTCGCTGCGCTCGCTTTCGAGACTTCTCCGGCGATCGAGTTGGCGGCGGCCGAAACGCGCGTCGAGCTGGCGCAGCCCAAGCTGTCACTGAGCGGCGCGCGGCTCAAGAGTGGCGCCGACACCCTGGCTTTTCCGGAGGGGCTGGTCGCCGCGGAGAAGATCGCCATGCTCATCGCCGACGGGCGTTTCGACCTCGGCATCGAAAAACCACAAACGAGCCTTGCCGGGCTGAAGGCGCAGAGCGGGGCCGACGGCGTTGATCTGCGCAAGCTCGCCATCGGTGGCGAGAAGCTGTCGCTGGCGCAGAACGACGCAGCGCTGCGCATCGACGCTGGCGCTGTACAGGTGGCGATGGCCGGCCTTGCCGCACGCCAGGGCGCCGATCGCCTGGCCTGGCAGGACGCAGTCCTTGACGTGCGTGCGCTTGCCGCGACCCTTGGTGGGTCGTCCGCCGCGCCTGCTTCCACTGGCGTGAACCTTCGCCTTGACGGTGTGGCGCTGGCATTGAAGTCTCTCGCTGCCGTTGCCCAGGGCGCGTCGTCGGAAATCGCGCAGATCGCGGCGGCGAGCCTTGCGGCCAACTCGCTGCTGGTCGCCTTGCCCGCCGGTCCGGTCGAGGTCAGCGGCGATGGCCTCAGCGTGGCGCTGACGAATGCGGTGGTGCGCAGTCCTGCCGATCCGGCGACGGAAATGTTGCGCTTTGCGCAAGCCAAGGTCTCGGGCGGCGTGCTGCGCCTGAAGGATCGGCTGATCAGCGTCGACAAGATCGTTGTGGCCGATGGACAGGCGCAAGCCTGGCTCGACGCAGAGGGCAGGTTCAACGGACTGATCGTCACTCGCGGCGCTGCCGCGGCGGCGGCAGCTGCCGCACCCGAGACCGACGCCACTGGTGCCGCGGCCGCGGCAGCGGATAGTGCCTGGCGGGTGGCGGTGAAGGCGATCGAGGTCGATCGCTTCGCACTCGGTTTCGCAGATCGCAGCGGCGGGCCGCCGCTGACGGTCGGGCTGCAGGCCATCCGCGCGCGCATCGCCGGGTTCGCGACCGGAGTCAGCACACCGATGCAGGTGGAGTTCAAGGCCACTGTCGCCAGCGGCGGCGAAATCGACGCCAGGGGCAGTGTTCGTGCCGACAACGGCACAGCGGACCTGCAGCTCAAGCTGGCGGCCATCGCGCTGGCGCCCGTTCAGCCCTACCTGGCGGAGTTCGCCGAACTGAATCTGGCATCGGGTACGCTATCGACCTCCGGGCGTCTACGCTACGGCGATCCCGCGGCCGCCGCCAAGCTGGCCTACAAGGGCGGTTTTGCGGTCGATCAACTGCGCATCGACGAGAGCGAAGCGCAGCGGCCGTTCGTCACCTGGGATGCGCTGGCCAGCGACGATTTGCTGCTGACCGTCGAGCCGAACCGCCTGGACATCGGCGAGCTGCGGCTGGTCGCGCCGGCGGGGCGCCTGATCATTGCCGAGGACCAATCGGTGAATCTGACCGACGTTCTCAAGAAGCCCAGGGACGGCGAGTCCGCGGCTGCCGCCGACCGGCCGGCGGGAGGGGAGGGTGCTGCAGGGCCCGCCGAAGTGGCAGTGGCGGCCGCTGATGAAGGCGCGGCGGTCGACGATCCCTTCCCGGTGACGATCGCGCGCATCCGCATTTCCAAGGGCGCGCTCGAGTTTGCCGACCTCAGTCTGCGACCCCAGTTCGGCACGCGCATGCACGAGTTGAAGGGGGTGATCACCGGTCTCGGCACCGATCCGAAGGGCAGTGCCAAAGTGCAGCTCGACGCGCGCGTCGACAAGTACGGTTCGGCGAAGATTCGCGGCCAGATCAGCGTTTTTCGCCCGGCAAGGCTGACCGACATCGAGATGACTTTCCGCAACCTGACGATGAGCTCGCTGTCGCCGTACGTCATCAAGTTCGCGGGCCGCAGGATCACCGGCGGACAATTGGCGCTCGATCTGCAGTACAAGGTCAAGGACAGCAAGCTGCGTGGCGAGAACAAGATCGTCCTCAAGCAGGTGAAACTCGGCGAAAAGGTCGATACCCCCGGCGCAGCGGACCTGCCGCTCGACCTGGCGATCGCCATCCTGAGCGATTCGCAGGGGGTCATCGACATCGGCCTGCCGGTCAGCGGCGATCTCAACGACCCGGAATTTGCCTACGGGGCAGTGGTCGGCAAGGCCTTCGGCAACCTGATCGGCGGCATCATCACGGCGCCGTTCCGGGCGCTCGGTGCGCTTTTCGGTGCCGGTAGCGACAGCAAACTCGACAGCATCGACTTCGAACCTGGCAGCGCCGTTCTTGCCCCGCCAGAGCGCGAAAAACTGGCGGCAGTGGCGCGCGCAATGAAGGAACGGACGACGCTGAAGCTTCTCGTGCCGCCAACGCAAGCGGCCGAGGTGGACACGCCAGCGCTGAAGTCGCTGGCCGTGCGCAGCGACCTTGTCGTCCGCATGGGCCTCGAAGTGACGCCTGGCGAGGACCCCGGTCCGGTCGACGCCGCCAACCCGCGCGCGCAGGTGGCGATCGAGGCGCTGTTCAGCGAGCGCTATGCGCCTGAGGTCCTGGCGCTGGTGAAGCAGCGTGCACTTGCCGCCGGGCCGTCTGGCAAGCCGGCAGGGGAATCGTCCGCCAGCACGGCGCCGGCCGGGAAGCCGGCCGCGGGGCCGCCGCTGGCGTTCTACGAGAGTCTTCTCGAGCGCATGATCAAGGAGCAGCCGGTTTCCGACGAGGCTCTGGCGCAACTTGCCACTCGTCGCGGCGAAGCGATCATTGCCGAAATGACCAGCGCCGACGGAGTGGACGCCAAGCGCGTACTGCTCGGCAAGGCGCGCCCGGCGAGCGCGGCAAACGCCAAGGCGGTCACCCTGCAACTTGAACTCGAGGTCGTCAAGTGAAGCCTGCAGTCGGTACGAATCTGCTCAGTCGTCTGGACGGCATCATCTGGGGGGGGCAGGGCGCAAGCCTGTCCTTGTGGCAGGCGCGCGGCATACGCGTCGTGCGCACGCTCCTGCTGTTGATCCGTGATGTCGTCGACGGACAACTGACCCTGCGCGCCATGAGTCTGGTCTACACGACGCTGTTGTCGATCGTGCCGCTGCTGGCGCTGAGCTTTTCGGTGCTCAAGGCGTTCGGCGTGCACAACCAGATTCAGCCGATGCTGTTGAACTTCCTCGAACCCCTCGGTGAAAAAGGCGAGGAAGTGGCGACCAGTATCACGACCTTCATCCAGAACATGAACGTCGGCGTGCTTGGCGCGCTCGGCCTGGCCTTGCTGCTGTACACCGCGATTTCCCTGATGCAGAAGATCGAGGAGTCGCTGAATTACATCTGGCATATTCAGCGCCCGCGCTCGCTTGCCGATCGTTTCAGCCGCTACCTGAGCGTGCTCATGGTGGGTCCGATCCTGGTCTTCGCCGCGCTCGGCATCACCGCCACGGTGATGAATGTCGAGACGGTGCGCGGACTGCTGGCCATCGAGATGCTTGGTCAGCTGGTACAGACGATCAGCCGGCTGACCCCCTATCTGCTGGTCATTGCTGCCTTCACCTTTGTCTACATGTTCATTCCGAACGCGCGCGTGCGTCTGCTTCCGGCGCTGATCGGCGGTGCTGCCGGCGGTATTGCCTGGCAGACCGCCGGGTGGGGATTTGCGGCCTTCGTGGCGACTTCGAACCAGTACGCGGCGATCTATTCGAGCCTGGCGATTCTGATCCTGTTCATGATCTGGCTTTATCTGAGCTGGCTGATTCTGCTTTTCGGCGCCAGTGTCGCTTTTTACGCCCAGCACCCGGAGTATCTCTACGCCGGCGCCGGCGAACCGCGACTGAGCAACCGCATGCGCGAGCGGCTGGCCCTGTCGACCATGGCTCTGGTGACGGGCAGGTTCGTGGCCGGTGAGCGCACGCCCTCGCTGACGGAATTCATTCGCCTGCTGGGCATGCCGCGGCACGTCCTGCAGACCGTTGTCGATGCCCTGGAAAGCGAGAAATTGTTGTTGCAGAGCAGCGACGACCCGCCGCTCTACCTGCTCGGGCGCGACCCGGCGCTGATCAGCGTGACGCAGGTCCTGGAGACGGTACGCAGCGCCGGTGAGGAACGCTTCTTTTCACCCGTCGGCCTACCGGCAGCGCCGGCGGTCGACGCCGTCTTCGAGCGCATGCGGCTGGCGCTCGACACGGCGGTTGGCGGCATCAGCCTGCGCGACCTGGCCGCGCAGGGGTCGGCAGCAATGCCGCCGATGCCACCCGCTGCGCCAGCTCCTAGAGAAGTTCTTCCAGGCGCAGACGGACGATCGCCCCCTTGACGGCGTCGAGCGACGCGATGCGGGTAATCGCCGCGTCGATGTTTCGCTCGCGCGTCTGGTGGGTGAGCATGATGATCTCGGTCTGTTCTTCCCCCTCGGCAGGCTCGCGCTGGATCATGGCGTCGATCGAGATTTCCTGATCGGCGAGAATGCGCGTCACGTCGGCGAGCACGCCAGTCCGGTCGGCGACACGCAGGCGCAGGTAGTAGCTGGTGATCACGTCGGCCATCGGCAGAATCGGCAGATCGACCATCGCGTCGGGCTGGAAGGCGAGATGCGGCACGCGATGCTCCGGGTCGGCGGTGTGCATGCGCGTGACGTCGACCAGGTCGGCAATCACCGCCGAAGCCGTTGGCTCGGCGCCAGCGCCCTTGCCGTAGTAGAGCGTCGGGCCGACCGCGTCGCCCTTGACCAGGACGGCGTTCATCGCTCCCTCGACGTTGGCGATCAGGCGCCTGGTCGGAATCAGGGTCGGATGGACGCGCAGCTCGACGCCTTCGCTGGTGCGCTTGGTGATGCCGAGCAGCTTGATGCGGTAGCCGAGCTGTTCGGCGTACCTGATGTCGGCGGCGTCGAGCTGGCTGATGCCTTCGATGTGCGCCTGGTCAAAACTCATCGAGTTACCGAAGGCAATGGCTGACATGATGCTCAGCTTGTGCGCCGCGTCGACGCCCTCGACGTCAAAGGTCGGATCGGCCTCGGCGTAGCCGAGACGCTGGGCTTCCTTGAGCACCACGTCGAAGGACAGCCCCTTGTCACGCATCTCCGAGAGAATGAAGTTGGTGGTGCCGTTGATGATCCCGGCGATCCATTCGATGCGGTTGGCGGTCAGTCCTTCGCGCAGCGCCTTGATGATCGGGATGCCGCCGGCGACTGCGGCTTCGAAAGCGACCATCACGCCCTTCTTCTGGGCAGCGGCGAAAATTTCGTTGCCGTGCTTGGCGAGCAGCGCCTTGTTGGCCGTCACCACGTGCTTGCCGTTGGCGATCGCCTGCAGGACCAGTTCCTTGGCGACGCTGTCGCCACCGATCAGTTCGACGACGATGTCGACGTCCGGGTCGCTGACCACCGCGAAGGCGTCATCGGTGACCCGGCAGCTACCCTTGGTCAGCTGGCGGGTGCGTTCGAGGTTGCGGTCGGCAACGACGCTGACCTGAATGGGCCGGCCGGCACGGCGGGCGATCTCTTCGCCGTTGCGTGTCAGGACCGAGAAAGTACCGCCACCGACGGTGCCGATTCCGAGAAGTCCAACATTGATAGGTTTCATAGAGCAGCCAGGAGTAGAGGTTGAGGGTCTGGAAGTTGCGGGTCGGGGGTGAAGGTTCGCAAGCCGGGTGCGCGGGCGCGGGAAGGCCACGGCCTAGGCGGGAGTGGCCGCGCGCTGCCGATAGCCTTCCAGAAAACGCGCGATACGCGCGATCGCGTCGCGCAGGTCGTCTTCGTGCGGCAGGAAAACCAGGCGGAAGTGGTCCGCGTGCGGCCAGTTGAAACCGCTGCCCTGGACCAGCAGAACGCGTTCCTTCTGCAGCATCTCGGCGATGAACTTCTGGTCGTCCCGGATCGGATAGAGCTTCGGGTCAAGGCGCGGAAACATGTACAGCGCCGCCTTCGGTTTGACGCAGGTGACGCCGGGGATGGCGGTGATCAGCTCGTACGCCAGATCGCGCTGGCGGCACATGCGCCCGCCTGGGGCGACCAGGTCGTCGATGCTCTGGTAGCCGCCGAGGGCGGTCTGGATGGCGTGCTGGCCGGGGACGTTGGAGCACAGGCGCATCGACGCCAGCATGTCCAGGCCTTCGATGTAGTCGCGCGCGTCGCGCAGATCGCCGGAGACGACCATCCAGCCGGCGCGATAGCCGCAGGAACGGTAGTTTTTCGACAGGCCGTTGAAGGTCACCGTGAGCACGTCGGTCGACAGCGATGCAATTGCGGTATGCGTTGCGCCGTCGTAGAGAACCTTGTCGTACACCTCGTCGGCGTAGATGATCAGGTTGTGCTGACGGGCGATGTCGACCAATTCGAGCAGCACGTTCTCCGGATACAGGGCGCCGGTGGGGTTGTTCGGATTGATCACCACCAGCGCGCGCGTGCGCGGGGTGATCTTGGCGCGCAGATCCTTGAGGTCGGGCAACCAGTCGTTGCCTTCGTCGCAGAGATAGTGGCGCGGCGTGCCGCTGGAAAGGCTCACCGCCGCGGTCCACAGCGGGTAGTCCGGCGTCGGCACGAGCACTTCGTCGCCGGCATTGAGGAGGGCGTTCATGGCCATTACGATCAGCTCGGAGACGCCGTTGCCGATGTAGATGTCGTCCAGCGTCACGCCCTGGATGTGTTTCTGCTGGGTGTAATGCATGACCGCCTTGCGCGCCGAGAAAATCCCTTTCGCATCCGAGTAGCCGGCCGCACTGGGCAGGTTGCGGATCATGTCGAGCTGGATTTCCTCCGGCGAATCGAAGCCGAAGGCGGCGAGATTGCCAATGTTGAGCTTGATGATGTGGTGGCCTTCTTCCTCCATCTTCCTGGCCTGTTCGAGGACCGGGCCGCGGATGTCGTAGCAGACACGGTCCAGCTTGTTCGATTTGCGGATCGGCTTCATGGCGCGGCTCTTTCGCGACCGCCAGCCGACGGCAGCAGGCCGTCCTTCCTGAACATGTCGCGGATGCCGCGCACCGCCTGCCGCGTGCGCTCTTCGTTTTCGATCAGCGCAAAGCGCACGTGATCGTCGCCGAATTCGCCGAAACCGACGCCGGGCGAGGCCGCGACCTTGGCTTCGAGGAGCAGTTTCTTGGCAAACTCCATCGATCCCAGGTGCCGGTAGAACTCGGGGATTCTGGCCCAGATGTACATCGACGCTTTCGGCACTTCGACCATCCAGCCGGCTTCGTGCAGCCCCTTGGCGAGCACGTTGCGGCGCCGCTGATAGGTCTGGCGCACATCTTCCACGCACTGCTGCGATCCTTCGAGGGCGATCACCGACGCCACCTGGATCGGCGTGAAAGTGCCGTAATCGTGATAACTCTTGATGCGCACCAGCGCCCGGCACAGCTCTTCGTTGCCGACCATGTAGCCGACCCGCCAGCCGGCCATGTTGTAGCTCTTGGACATGGTGAAGAATTCAACCGCGACCTCGCGTGCGCCGGGCACCTGCAGGATCGACGGTGCCTGATAGCCGTCGAAGACGATGTCCGCGTAGGCCAGGTCATGGACGACCAGGACGTCGTGCTCGCGGGCCAGCGCGACGACGCGCTCGAAGAACTCGAGGTCCACGCAGCGGGCGGTCGGATTGCTCGGGAAGCCGAGAATCATCATCTTCGGTTTCGGCGTCGTTTCGATGAGCGCGCGCTGCAGCTCGGCGAAGAAATCGACGTCGGGCGTCATCGGCACCGAGCGGATATCGGCGCCAGCGATGATCGCCCCGTAAATGTGAATCGGGTACGAGGGATTGGGCACCAGGACGGTATCGCCGCGGTCGACGGTGGCCAGCATCAGATGGGCGATGCCCTCTTTGGAACCGATGGTCACCACCGCTTCCGTTTCCGGATCCAGGCTCACGTCGTAGCGCCGCTGGTACCAGTCGCAAATCGCCTTGCGCAGGCGCGGAATGCCTTGCGAGACCGAGTAGCCGTGCGTGTTTTCGCGCAGCGCCGCCTCGACCAGCTTGTCGGTGATGTGCTGCGGCGTCGGCCCGTCCGGATTCCCCATGCTCATGTCGATGATGTCTTCGCCGCGCCGGCGAGCGGCCATCTTCAGCTGGGCGGTAATGCTGAAGACGTAGGGCGGCAAACGTTGGATGCGGGAAAACTCTCTCATGATCCGGGCTCGAGTAGTGGCAGCGCTGTTGATGACGCGTCGATCGGTGAGCGCTACGGGGCGGCGCTTGCGCACTGTCCCTCTCTGGAGGCGATCGGCAAAAAAGCTATAATCGTACTTTAAGGTTTTGTGCGCCGCAATTTTCATGAAACTACAGCTCGACAGACCCGACGGCCTGAACACCTTCACCGCTTACGGCGAGGGCTACGTCAGCGTGAACGGTATCCGCCACAGCTGTAACCTGGCGGTGCTGCCAGAGCGCCTGATCCCGGATTGGACGCAGGCAACTTTCGACACCCTGCGTGTCGAGGACTTCGCATGGCTGGCCTCGCTCGACGCCGAAATCATTCTGCTCGGCACCGGCAATCGGCTGCGCTTTCCGACTCCCGACCTGATGCGGCCGCTGGCACGGGCGCAGAAGGGCCTGGAAGTGATGGATTTGCCGGCCGCGTGTCGTACCTACAATGTTCTAATCGGTGAGGGTCGCAAGGTCGCCGCCGGCCTGCTGCTGGCCTGACGGCGTGCAGTCTCCCCGGCGGCGCCGGCGCCAGCCGGTCAACGGAAAAAGGGCGGCCAAGGCCGCCCTTTTTCTTATGCCCTCGCCGATCAGTCGCGTTCGCCGCTGAGCATCAGCAGCAGGTTCAGCAGGCTGACGAAGACGTTGTAAATGCTCAGATAGACCGACAGTGTCGCCGAGATGTAGTTGTCCTCACCGCCATTTACGATGCGGCTGATGTCGTAGAGGATGTACGCCGAGAAGACGAGCACGGCAACCGCCGAGATGGTCAGCGACAAGGCCGGGATCTGGAAGAAAATGTTGGCCACGATCGCCAGCAGAACGACAATCATGCCGATGAACAGAAACCGGCCCAGGAAGCTGAAATCCTTCTTGGTGATCGTGGCAACGGCGGCGAGCGAGAAGAAGATCACGCCGGTACCGCCCGCGGCCATGGCGATCAGCGGGCCGCCGTTACTGAAGCCCAGCGCCACCTGCAGAATGCGTGACAGCATCAGCCCCATGAAGAAGGTAAAGCCGAGCAGCAGCACAACTCCCATGCCGCTGTTCTTGGTACGCTCAATGCCCCACATGAAGCCGAAGGCAATGCCGAGGAAGAGCAGGAAGGACATCAGCGGGCTGCCGGACATGAACGTGAACTGCATCTGTATGCCAGCCAAGGCGCCGAGAACGGTTGGCACCATGGTCAGGGCGAGCATCATGAACGTATTGCGCAGAACCCGGTTCTGCTGCAGCGACACCTCGCGAGTGGCTTGGCCGGTGATCTGAAACTGGGGTTGCATGGACTTCCTCCTGTTGATCGAATTAGGATTACGGCGCTGAGACTAGCCAACTACGTGAAAAGTTTCAATCACTATTGCTGTCTGGTGCCGGGTTGCAAGCGTCGTTGGCAGGTAGACTGTGGCGCGTCCGGGGCGCGGCGCCGTGCTATCATTCGCCCCGCCGTTGCGGCAGGTGGCGAACACCGACGGTGAGCTTGCAGGAAGTGTGGCAGAGTGGTCGATTGCACTAGTCTTGAAAACTAGCGACGGGCAACCGTCCGTGAGTTCGAATCTCACCGCTTCCGCCAGTAAAGTACATTAAGGTCCTGAAAAATATAAAGAATAAATTGTAGGAAATCAGGCCTACCAAACAACCCGCAACAAAAGATGCGCCAATCAGTTCTCCCTCAAAAGGGAGCGCCGGAGGCCGAGGCTGCGTCTGTACCTTGCCCGGCATAGTGACTCGGGTGGAGAGGTCTGCGAGATGGCCGAGCCGAGCGGCCGGCTTTCGTCCTGTAACGACACCGGCAGAGGGCAATGCCAAGCCAGGTGATCGAGGCTTTCCGCAAACGCTGCGCTTCTTGCGTCGTTGATCTGGCCACGGCTTCAAAATGTGATCGAAAAAGATGCCTCGCGGTCGCAAGGGGAGGCTGGGCGCAGCCTTATGGAAGAAAAAGCCTACGCGTCGCCCTCGAATTGCCCCCTGGTCGACACCCTGCGAGGCCGTGAAGTACTCCAGATCGGCGAATTGGCCGTCCTTGATGGCCGGGAAGTGCTCTTGGCGTCCGCAATGGGTCGCGTGCCAGGGTGGCCGGGCTACGGCGTTTTGGCGAATTTCTGATAAGGATTGGTGGGGTGACCAATCCTTATCTTTAAGAGGGGGCATGAACTACCGATGACAGCGTAAATCCGCGACGTCAGAGCACTGCGGCAAGCCCGGCTGAAAGAGATGTTCGAGCAGCAAACCAGAGACCTTGGCCATCGCCGGCTGCGGGAGTCATCGCCCAATGATGGCCTTCTCTGGTTGCCACCGACCACCCGCGCCATCTGAAGTCGTCCGCACCGACGTCCGAAACGTGACCCTGTTGGGCGCTTTTCCCCCGCCTCCGCAAAAGCCTGGGTGCTAGAAATTCCGGCATGCCCGCCCGCCTCCTTCTCGTCTCTCCCGGTATTCGATCACCACAAGCCTTCGGCACGCGCGACCGGCCAAGGGGACACGCTTGCTGACCGGCGTCTCGCGCGGTGGGAAGCTGATTGCCCTGGCTTCGGACATCGGCGCTGCCAGGGTCGATGTGGGTTCGTTCGCGTTCCTGGGGCAGGCCCTGGTTCAGACCACCTTGCCACATAGCGACCCCGGGGTGTCCAGCTTCGAACGGACGAGCGGACCCGTGTCACTATCGATCGTCGCCGATCCGAGAGGTGCGGCCTCAAAGACATGCTGCTCGCTGATCAAGCATTCGTTTTCCGGGATCCCCAGCGGTCGGATGATCGGATTTCGTGGGCAAGCAGCCTCAAGCTATCGGAGGCTTTTTTTCGCAATGTTACCGAGTCGCCGGTGCCGATCGACATGCGCGTGCTGCACGCCCTCTCCAGGTCGCCCTTGGCTATGGCATCTATTTCTGGCTGCTCTACCGCATCTTTGTCCTGCGTGTCACCCAGCGTCGGAGCGTCCTCATCCCCTGGCAGTCATTGAAGCTTCAGTTCGGTTCCGACTACGGCGACTCGCTTCGCGGCTTGCTGGACTTCAAAAAACAATTCCTTCAGAGGCTCGAGGATGCCTTGCTGTTCTACCCCGAGGCCAACGTTTCCGCGCCGGCGACAGGACTCCTCGTGGCGGCCAGTCGGTTACGTATTGGCCATACGGGCGGGGCGCGACTGTCTTACCTGTAGTCCTGGTTGGTTAGCGCTCGTCTCGACGGCCGGCGTTTTTCCGCCGCACCACTCCCTACCCAACAAGTTTTTCATGGTCACGAACCCTTCAATTCAGGCGTGCGTTGCGTAGGTGTCGAGCGCCCTGGCCTCGCCGATCTTCTGCACCGCCGTTTTGGCAACCGGGTTTTCGACGACTACCCTCACCATCTCCGGGTCAGGCCGTCGAGATTGTTGTTTCTCTCTTGGCTGGCGGGTTCTTGTTTTCCGATCCTGGAGTTCGCTGCACGGCGTCGGTACGCGTCGATTTCTGTGGAAAACTTTTTCGAGACCTGCATTCTTTGCATCCGTAGAATGGTTCTGGATAGCGTCCCGATCGGCGCCGCCCGCGGTGGATCGGGATGTTTTGGAATCATCCGCTGCAGTTGCCGACCAATCCGATGTACCTGGATGAGTACGGTCACTGTCCGTGATGGTGTTTGGTGGTTTTCTGGTCACGCAGCGTGATGGAGAGCAGGTGACCCCCCTCGGGGAACTTGAACAAACGAACCCTTTGGGGGAGTCTCTGGTTACCAAGCCAAGAGACTATTCAAGTGTGCCACGCCCTACTGCAGTCGCCCAACTTTTTCCGCTTGCTGCTGCGCATTGATGAAGAGCTGGCCAGTCAGACACACGCGGTCGCTTGCAGGTGCGGCGGTGTTCTGCACCGCGCCAACTATCCGCGCAAGCCCCGCGCCTGCCTGAGCGAGGTTCGCAGCGA
>Ga0209570_1000091_pt1 | contig 219520 bp, 206 predicted proteins | sample EBPBio172007_DNA_FD_185861 | JGI IMG/M metagenome (GOLD analysis project Ga0209570, IMG submission 185861) | Wastewater treatment Type I Accumulibacter community from EBPR Bioreactor in Madison, WI, USA - Reactor 1_9/17/2007_ DNA (SPAdes)... | ecosystem: Engineered > Bioreactor > EBPR >... | reverse complement strand
ACCCGTTCAGGACGGCGACACGGACCTGGAACTCTGCAACCTGACGGTCGAAGTCCCGCGCGGACAGGCGCTGCCCGAGAAGCTTGATGCAGTGCATCTTAGTTTCAGCGCGGCTTCGGCGGTGGTAGCCGAAACTGGCGCAACCACCCTTGAGCCATCAGTGGCATGCTTCGCGGGATTGCTATGGTGTTGGTTACTCTCCCGCATCTGTTGCCCCGAGATAGGCCACAATAAAACAGACTGGTATGTCGTGCAGCAACTCCGCCTGATCGCGGTCGCTTCGCATCTGCTGCCGGAAGTTGACTCGTTGAATCACCTTCCTTGGCGGCGGCGCGCGGGCGCGGGATGCTATGTAGAAGTCTAGAGAATGCACAAATTATTCCTTTTATAGGATTTTATAATATCGTATAATATTAAAATTTGGAATTAGATTGACACTCCACCCCTCCTGCCGCTTGGCTGAACGCAGACAGGGCGCCTTTGCGCGCTTGCGGACAGCTTAGGATCAGAACATGACTTGGCGGATTGGCGTCGATTCCGGCGGAACTTTCACCGATGTGTGCCTCTTTGACGAGGACAGCGGCGAGGTGGTCACCTGGAAGGTTTCCTCCACCCCCGACGATCCGTCGCGGGGCATCACGCAGGGCGTGGCCGAAGGTCTGCAACAGGTTTCCGCCAGTGCCGCCGAAGTTTCGTTTCTGGGTCATGGCACGACGGTCGCGACCAACGCGCTGATTCAGGGGCGCGGCGTGAAGACCGGGCTGATCACCACCGAAGGGTTCCGCGACCTGCTGGAGATCGGCCGCCAGAAACGCCCGCATCTTTACGACCTGCAAGCCGACAAGCCCGAAACACTGGTGACGCGCGACCTGCGACTTGGCGTGGCCGAACGGGTGCGGCCGGACGGCACGGTAGAGGAAGGGCTTGATGCTGATGCCTTCCGCGCGGCAGTGCGCAGCCTGAAAGCCGAAGGCGTGCAATCCGTCGCCGTCAGCTTCCTTTACAGCTTCCTGAATGCCGAGCATGAGAAGACCGCCGCAGCCATTTTGACGGAAGAATTCCCCGAGGCTTTCGCTGCCATCTCGCACCGGATCGCGCCCGAGTTCCGTGAGTATGAGCGGTTGTCCACCACGGTGGTGAACGCTTATCTCGGCCCGGTCATGCAGGTCTATGTCAAGGCTTTGCAGAAGAAACTGGCTGATCTGGGTCTGCGCGTGGCACCGCAGCTGACGCAATCGAACGGCGGGGTGATCGCCTTCGACACCGCCGCCGAAAACCCGGTGCGCACGGTCCTTTCAGGGCCATCGACCGGGGTGGTGGCGGCGCAGGCCATCGGTCGGATGACCGGCACTGACAACCTGATCACCTTTGACATGGGGGGAACCTCCTCCGATGTGGCTTTGCTGAGCAATGGCAAATGCCGCGTGGTGAACGAATCCGTGGTGCATGGCTATCCGCTGAAAGTGCCGATGCTGGACATTCATACGGTCGGTGCAGGGGGCGGGTCGATCGCCTATGTCGACAATGGCGGGCTTCTGAAGGTCGGACCCCGGTCGGCCGGAGCCAATCCGGGGCCGGCCTGCTACGGGCTGGGCAATGCCGAACCCACCGTGACCGACGCCAATGTGCTGATGCAGACCCAGAACCCGGAATATCTGCTGAACGGCCGCATGAAGATCGACCGCAGCCTGTCGCAGGCGGCAGTGCAGACTTTGGCCGACAAGCTGGGCCTTGGCCTGATGGAAACGGCGAACGGCATTCTGGATATCGTCATCGCCAATATGGCAAAGGCGATCCGGGTGATCTCGGTCCAGCGGGGGCATGATCCGCGGGATTACACCCTTCTGGCCTTTGGCGGCGCTGGCCCGGTGCAGGCGGCGCGGCTGGCCCGCGCGCTGGGGATGACCCGCGTGATGATCCCGCGCACGCCCGGCGTGCTGTGCGCGCTTGGCCTGCTGATGACCGATCTGCGCGCCGATTTCTCGGCCACCAGCCTGACACCGCTCAGCGGCGCGGATACGGGGATGCTTTCGACGACCTATGCCGATCTGGAGGCGCAGGCCGAAGCCTGGTTCGACGCAGAGGATATCCTGACCGGCGCCCGCCTGATCGAGCGCAGTGTCGATGTGCGCTACGCCGGGCAGAACTATGAAATCTCGGTTCCGGTGGCCAGCGGGCCGGTGACGGCGGAAACCCTGCGCCAGATCGAGGCCGGGTTTGAAGCGGCACACCGGCAGCTTTACGGCTTTGTCGCCGAAGGCGAGCCGATCCAGCTTGTCACCTTCCGCATCGCGGCAAGCGGGCTGGTGGAAAAGGCCGATTTCCAGCCCCAGCCCGATGCCGGGGCGGACGCCACCGCTGCGATCACCGGCACCCGCCCGGTCTGGATGCCCGAGACCGGGGATTTCGTGGAAACTACCCTGTACAACCGCGACAGGCTGCTGGCGGGCAACCGCATCGCAGGCCCTGCCATCATTGACCAGATGGACAGCACAACCGTGGTGCCCCCCGACATGACCGCGACGGTCGATGCCTATCTCAACCTCATTCTGGAGCAATCGGCATGAATGCGCAGACCCCGGTTTCCCGTGCGAAGCTGAATCCGATCACCGTAGAGGTCATCGGTTCTGCTTTCGCCTCGACTGTCGAGGAAATGGGCGAGGCACTGGTGCGTGCCTCCTACTCGACCAATATCAAGGAACGCCGCGACTGTTCGACTGCGTTGTTCGATGCCTTGGGCCGCATGTTGTGCCAGGCAGAACATATCCCGATGCACCTTGGCAGCTTCATTGGCTTCATCCCCTATATCCTGCGGCAATTTCCGGCGGACAGCATCCAGCCCGGCGATATCTTCATGGGCAATGATGCCTACGAGGGCGGCGGCACCCACCTGCCCGATATCGTTCTGGCAGAGCCGATCTTTCACGATGGCGCGCTGATCGCCTGGGCGATTAACACCGCGCACCATTCCGATTTCGCGGATCGCGGGCACGACCATATCTATCAGGAAGGTCTGCGCATCCCGCCGGTGCGGCTGTATCGTGCCGGTGTGCTGCAAGAGGATATCCAGCGCCTGTTCCTGCTGAACTGTCAGGTGCCGTCCGAACGGATCTCGGACTTGCGGGCGCAGATCGCCGCCAACCGTCTGGGCGCGATCCGCATGGCCGAACTTTGCGTCAAGTACGGGTTGGCCGATGTCCTTGCCGCAGGTGAGGAGCTGATGGATTACGCCGACCGCAAGATGCGTGCGGGTATCCGGGCTATCCCTGACGGGGTTTATGCCTTCTCCGATGTGTTCGACAGTGAATCGCTCGATAAACCGCTGGATTTTTCGGTCCGCATCACCATTGCAGGCGATGAGGCCACGCTGGATTTCGACAGCCCGCCACAGGTGCGCGCCGGTCTGAACGTGGTTTATACCGCGCTGCTCGCCACCGTCTATTACGCGATGAAAACCGTGGTTGATCCGACCATCCTGCCGAATGCCGGGCTGGCGCGGGCGATTACCGTCAATGCAGAGGAAGGCACGATCCTGCGCTGCGCCCATCCGGCGGCCGTGGACGGGCGCATCACCGCCTGCCAGCGGGTCGTCGACCTGATCCATGGTGCTTTCGCGCAGGTGATCCCCGACCGGGTGGTGGCGGCCTGTAACGGCTCGGTCCATGTCGCAAGCTTCAACGGCACCCGGCCGGATGGCGCGCTGTGGGTCTATCTGGAAACCATCGGTGGCGGCTTCGGGGCGCGTCACAACAAGGACGGGCTGGATGGCGTGCATGTGCATATGACCAACACGTCCAACCTGCCGGTCGAGGCGCTGGAGAACGAATATCCGATTACCCTGCGCCGGTATGAGCTGGTGGACGGCTCGGGCGGTGACGGAGAGTTCGTGGGCGGCATGGGCCTGCGCCGCGTCTACCGTGCGGAACGCGCCTGCCGGGTGCAGGTCATGGGCGCGCGGCTGTCGACGGCAGCCTGGGGTCTTGCCGGGGGGCAGTCGGGCGGATCTGGCTATTTCACGCTGAATGGGGTGAAAAGCGGGTTCGAGCGGCACTCTGTCGACATGCAGCCGGGCGATGTGCTGGAAATTGTCACGCCCGGCGCGGGTGGCTATGGCGATCCGGCCCGCCGCCCTGCCGACCGCCGTGCCACCGACCTCAGGGAACGGCGCCGGGTCTGAGCGGCTTACCTGCTTGACAGCGGGGCGATGGCGGGAAAGCCTGCCATCGCCCCAACCAGCGAGAATACCTTGGTCAGACAATCCTCCTCCAACGCCGAACGCGCGGCCGATCTTTTGCTGATTCTGGGCGAGGCCGGTTCGTTGGGCATGTCGCTGGCGCAACTGGCCGAGGCGACCGGCGATGCCAAATCCGCCGTACATCGCAGCCTTGTGGCGCTTGGCAGCCGTGGTCTGGTGATCCAGAGCGGGACGCGCGGCAATTACCGGCTGGGTCCGACGCTTTATGCGCTGGCGCATCGGGTGCCTGCGGTGGGCGAGATCATCCGCCGTTACCGCCCGGCGCTGATCGCGACGTCGGCGCGGGTGCAGCGGTCGACCTATCTGATGATGCGCGCCGGGGTGGATATCGCCTGTCTGGATCTGGAGCTGGGTGTGATTGCGGCACAGCCCTTCGTCAGCGGCATCGGCGGGCGGATTCCGCTTTCGGTCAGCCCGGCGGGGATCGTCATGCTGGCCAAGATGGACGACCGTAGCCGACAGGTGGTGTTCGACCAGAATGCCAGTGCCTTGCAGCAATGGAAACTGTCGCTGGACCAGATCGAGGCCGATATCGCTGCCTATCGCCAGACCGGCTATGTGCGCGGCGTTCGTTCGACGCTGGGGATTGAATCGCTGGCACTGGCGCTGCCGGTGCTCAGCGATACCTGGCTGGGGCTGGAGGTCGCCATGTCGGTGCTGACCCCGATCGGCAGTCTGACGCAGGAACAGGAACTCGAAATCGTCGCCGTGATGCGGGAAGAACTGGCCCGTATCGACGAGGCCGACCGGCAGGCCAAGGCGATCTGACACCCCAGGGAGAAGAATATGGACGAACCCCGTCGCGTCGCCATGATCAGTGGCGCCTCGCGCGGATTGGGCCATGCCATCGCGCAGGATCTGCTGGCGCGTGGCTGGTGCATCAGTGCGGGCATGCGCAACCCGGTCGTGCCGGATCATCCGGATTGCCTTGTCTGCCCTTATGACGCGCTGCAACCGCAGACCGGCGAGGCCTGGCTTGCGGCCACACTGGCGCATTTCGGGCGGGTGGACGGGCTGGTGCTGAATGCGGGCATCCATTCCTCCACGCCGGTGCTTGAGGCCGGGATGGACGAGCTTGACCGGCTGCTGGAGGTCAATCTGAAAGCGCCGCTGCGGCTGGCGCAAACCGTGTGGCCCGCGCTGGCCGCCCCTCCGGTGGGACGGATCGTCGTTATCTCGTCGCTGTCGGGCAAGCGGATCAAATCGCGCGCATCGGGGCTTTACGGCATCAGCAAGCATGCGGTGTCAGGGCTGGCTGCCGCCCTGCGACAAGAGGGGCGCGACTGTGGGCTGCGTGTGACGGAGGTCTGTCCCAGCTTCATCGCCACCGACATGGGCCTTGGTGCGGCGGGCGGGCGGGTCGATTCGGAACGCCTTACCCGGCCCGAGGATGTGGCACGGATTGTCGGTATGGCGCTGGAACTTCCGCCAAGCGCCTCTGTCTCAACCATTCCGGTACATTACGATGTGGAGGACTGCTTCTGACGGTCAGAAGCCGCAAGGATGAGCATAAATTCATCACGGTATAATCTGATTATTGGACTGATAAGTTGATATCCGGTCCCTTAGTTGGAATTTTCTTGACCCTTCACGCGCCGTGACCCTAGCCTGACCCTACTGGAACATGCGCATTCCGCCCGTCGGGGTGGTCAGAACGCAGCACCGTGACCGCCATTGCGATGGCCAACTTCAACCCAACAGGAACCGCCCGATGAATTTCAGCCGCCGCACCCTCTTGCAGATTGCCACTGCAAGCACCGCAAGCTTCATGTTCGGAACCCGCTTCGCCACCGCCCAGGCCAGCAAGACCCTGCGCATCGGTCTTTCGACCTATCCGGCCCATCTGCGCCCGTGGATTCTGGTCGGCTATTCCGGCCACATGGTTTCGTCGCTGATCAACCGCAACCTGATCAACTATGACCCCAGCGGGCAGCTTGTCGGCGAACTGGCGGAAAGCTGGACTTCGGAATCCCCGACGACCTGGCTTTTCAAGCTGCGCCCGGCCATGTTCCACGACGGAAGCCCGGTCACCGCCGAGGACGTGCGCTGGACCTTCGAGCAGATCGCGGCAGATAACTCCGGCGCCTATATGTATGATGGGGTGAAGAAGATCACCGGCTTCGAGGTGGTGGACGATCTGACCTTCCGGCTGACCACCGAAGCACCGATGGCGACCCTCCCCTCGCTGATGACCTATCCGTTCTTCTCGATCCTCAAGGCCGGATCGACCGATGCCGAGGATCAGGGCACCGGCGCCGGTCCGTATCGGATCGTGTCAGCGGAAAAAGGCGTCGGGATTGAGCTGGAGCCCAACGAGCATTATTTCAAAGAGGGGCTGCCGCATCTGCAAAGCATCCTCATCACGCCCTATGTCGACGAAAACGCACGGGTCGCCGCGCTGACGGCAGGGGATGTCGACCTGATCGACTACGTCCCGTGGTCGGCGATGAAGCAGATCGAGGCGAACAGCGCGCTGGCGCTGGACAAGGTCGATTCCGGCGCCTTCATGTTCCTCACTTTCAACGGCTCGGGGCCGTTCAAGGATGCCCGCCTGCGTCAGGCGGTGGCCTTTGCGCTGAAACGCAATGAATTCGTCGAGTCGGTGTTCTTCGGCTACGGAGCCGAGATGCGTGGCATCCCGCGCGCCAGCGGATCGCCCTTCTGGAACGAGGAACAGGCGAATTACTGGGGCTATGACCCGGACAAGGCCCGGGCGCTGCTGAAGGAAGCCGGGTATGAAGCCGGGCTTAAGGTGCAGCTTCTGGCCACCTCGCAATATACCATGCACCGCGATACCGCCGTTCTGGTGCAAAGCCATCTGGCCGAGGTGGGGATTGAGGTAGAGCTGAACATGCCCGACTGGGCAACCCGCGTAGCCCTGGGCACGCGCGGTGCCGGTGATTTCGCGGTTCAGGGCTTCGGTCTGGACAGCCTCGATCCCGATGGCGCCGTGTCGATCATGGACCCCGCGCTGTCGCATGCCTATTCGCGCAGCCGGGATATCGAGGCGCCGGGTCTCAGCGACCTGCTGGCGCAGGGCCGCGGCGAGTTTGACGAGGCGAAGCGGGTCGAGATCTACCGGGCTGCCGACCAGATCGCGCTGGACAATACGACCATGTGTGGCGTTGCCTATCGTGCCACCGGCTTCGGCCGCTCTGCCGCCGTGACGCCGCTGGCCATGTTGCCCGACCAGCTGTCGCCTTTCTCGTCGGTGCTGTTCGACAAGATCGACATTGCCTGACATCATGGCAGCGCGGCCGCGCTGACGGCCGCGCCCGCCGCGTGTTCCCGGCGCCCGCCGCGCCGTGAACCCCCTTCCCCCACAGTCCGAAGGCAGAGACAATGGGTTGGTTCCTTCGCCGGGTGCTACAGGGCGTCGTGATGCTCTGGGTCGTCATCACCCTGGTCTTTCTTTCCATCAACTTCGTGCCCGGCGATCCGGTCGAGCTGCTGCTGTCGAACAGCGGTGGCACGCCCGATCCGACCATGGTGGCGCTGCTGCGCGAGGATCTGGGGCTGAACCTCCCGGTCTGGCAGCAATATCTGTTCAAGATGGAACAGCTGGCCCATATGGATCTTGGCCGTTCGCTGGTGGATGAAACGCCGGTCGCGCGCGAGATCCTGCGCCGCCTGCCCCGCACGCTGGAACTGATCGGGGCGGCGGGTCTGCTGAGCCTGCTGCTCGGCCTGCCCGCCGGGATCGTGGCCGCGTTGCGCCCGACCGGCCTGTTCAGCCGCCTGGCCAATGCCATGGCAGGTACCGCGCAAAGCGTTCCGGTCTTCGTGATCGGCTCGCTGATGGTGCTGATCTTCGCGCAATATCTGGGCTGGCTGCCCGCTGGCGGCTATGTCGCCTTCGACCGGGATCCGGGGCGGCACCTGATCCTGCTGCTCATGCCGGCGGCGACCATTGCTGTCGGATTGTCGGCGGTGGTCTTCCGCATCACCCGCGCCTCGATGCTGGATGTGATGCCACTGGACTATGTGCGCACGGCCCGCGCCAAGGGGGTGCCCGCGCGGCAGGTCACGCTGCGCCATGTGCTGCGCAACGCCCTGATGCCGGTCATCACCATCGTGGCGCTGCAACTGGGCGGGCTGCTTGCGGGCACGGTGCTGGTGGAAAGCGTATTCAACTGGCCGGGCCTGTCCGGCATGTTGGTCGCGGGGGTCAGCGCGCGCGATTACCCGGTGGTGACCGGCGTGATCTTGGTGGTTTCGGCCTGCTACATCGCGCTCAATGTGCTGGTGGACATCATCTATGGCCTTGTCGATCCCCGGGTGCGGAAATGAAGAAAGCCCTGCTGTCGCCTTCGGGCATCCTTCTGTCGGTCATCGTCCTGCTGGCGCTGGCCGCCCCGATCCTGCCGTTGCACGACCCGCTGAAGCTGGACGTCGCCAATCGCTTTGCCGGTCCTTCGGCGGCGCATCTGCTGGGCCAGGACGAAATCGGCCGTGATCTGTTGTCGCGCCTGGTCCATGCCCTGCGTGGTGCCATCCTGATTTCGGGCAGTGCTGCGGTGCTGGCCGGGGTGATCGGCTCGCTTCTGGGGATCGTTGCCGCCTACAACCGCGGCCTGACCGAGATGCTGTCGATGCGGTTCATGGATATCGTCCTGTGCTTCCCGCCGCTGCTGCTGGCAATGCTGGCGGCGACGCTTTACGGCTCCGGCCCGCTGACACTGGTGCCGGTGCTGGCGCTGGTCTATGTGCCCTCGTTCACCCGCGTGGCACATGCGAGCGTGCTGACCATCCGCACCCTCGATTACGTCGAGGCCACGCGGCTGATGGGGGCTTCGCCTGCCCGCATCGTGCTGCGCACCATCCTGCCCAATATCGCCGGACCGCTGAGCGTGCAGTTCAGCTTTGTCATGGCTATGTCGGTCGTGCTGGAATCGGGCCTGTCGTTCCTCGGCCTTGGGGTGGTGCCGCCGGAACCCTCGCTGGGCATGATGATCGGCGCCGCCCGCGCCACCGTCATCGACGAGCCGTGGCCGCTGTTCGCACCCTGCATCGTGCTGACGGGGCTGATCCTTGTTCTCAACGCCTTCTGCGACCACATGCGCGATCTCTTCGATCCGCGCCGCAGTTCCGCCGCCTGAAACCGGAGTGATTTCGATGACCGCCGCACCTCATCTGCTGGACGTTCGGGATCTGGCCGTCTCGTTCGGCCATGGCGCGAACTGGGTGAATGTCGTGCGCGACATCGCCTTCACCATAGACAAGGGCGAGACGCTGGCCATCGTCGGCGAAAGCGGATCGGGGAAAAGCGTGTCGTCCATGGCGATCATGCAGCTTCTGCCCAGGGCCACCGCGCGGGTGCAGGGATCAATCCGTCTGGCCGGGCAGGAACTGCTGGGCCTGTCCGAACCCCAGATGGAAAAGATCCGTGGCAACCGGATCTCGATGATCTTTCAGGAACCGATGACCTCGCTCAACCCGGTACTGACCATCGGGGACCAGATCGCCGAGGCGGTGCTGTCGCATCGCAATGTCTCGCGCGCCGAGGCACGCCGTCAGGCCATCGCCATGATGGACAGGGTGCATATCCCTTCGGCAGCGGCGCGCTATGACGATTATCCGCACCGCTTTTCCGGCGGGATGCGGCAGCGGGTGATGATCGCGGCCGCGCTGGCCTGTCAGCCCGATCTTCTGATTGCGGATGAGCCGACCACCGCGCTGGACGTGACGATTCAGGCGCAGGTGCTGGAGCTGATCAAGGAGCTTCAGGCCGAAAACGACATGGGTGTGCTGTTCATCACGCATGACATGGGGGTGGTGGCCGAGGTCGCCGACCGCACGCTGGTGATGTTTCGTGGCGATACGGTGGAAACCGGCCCGACCGAGCGCATCTTCGGCGCACCGCAGCAGGCCTATACCCGCGCGCTGCTGTCGGCAGTGCCGCAGATTGGCTCGATGGCCGGGGATCACGACCCCCTGCCCTATCCCGTCTATGACATGGCCACGGCCAGCCTCGTGCCGCCGCCGCCGCGCCCCTCGACCCTGCGCGAGGCTGCCGCGCCGCTTCTGGAGGTGCGCGGTCTGACCAAGCGTTTCGACGTGCCCGCCCCGCCGCTGCGGCGGCTGCAAAAGCGGGTGCATGCGGTCGAGAATGTCAGTTTCGAACTGCGCCACGGGGAAACCCTGTCGATCGTCGGGGAATCCGGCTGTGGCAAATCCACCCTCGGGCGGCTGATCACGCAGCTTCACCGCCCCGATGCCGGTTCGGTGCGGATCGAGGGCAAGCCGGTCGCGGCCAATGACCCGAGGGCGCTGGCCCGCAATGTACAGATGGTGTTTCAGGACCCCTATGCCAGTCTGAACCCCCGCCTGCGCGTGGGCGAGGCGATCACCGAACCCCTGTTGATCCAGGGGGTCGGCAATCCTGACGAACATGCCGCGCTGGCCGGTCAGCTGTTGCAGACGGTGGGCCTGCTGCCCGAAATGGCCTCGCGCTTCCCGCATGAATTTTCGGGCGGACAGCGGCAGCGCATCTGCGTCGCGCGCGCGCTGGCGCTGAAACCCAAGGTCATTGTGGCGGACGAGGCGGTATCGGCTCTGGATGTTACGATGAAGGTGCAGGTGGTGAATCTGATGATGAAGCTTCAGGAGGAAATGGGCCTTGGCTTCATCTTCATCAGTCATGATATGGCGGTGGTAGAACGCATCAGCCATCGGGTTGCGGTGATGTATATGGGCGAGATTGTCGAGATCGGACCACGCCACGCCGTCTTCGGCAATCCCGCGCATCCTTATACCCGAAGCCTGCTTGCGGCGGTGCCGCTGCCTGATCCGGCCCGGCGGCACCAGCGGCGAAGCCTGCCGGGGCGTGAACTGTCGTCTCCCGTGCGTCCGGTCGGCTTCACCCCGCCCGCCCGTGTCTATCACCAGCCTGCCCCCGGCCATTTCATTCTTGAACCCGGCGCGGAATGGGCATGAGGAAACCATGATGCAATCCCTGTCCTTCCCGCTTGCGCCCTTCGCGGGGGATGCAGACCTGCCAGAGGCCGCCGATGTGGTGGTGATCGGTGGCGGCATCATCGGTGTCTGCACTGCGCTGGAACTGGCCGAGCGCGGCGTCAGTGTGCTCTTGTGTGAAAAGGGTCTGATCGGCGCGGAACAATCCAGCCGCAACTGGGGCTGGACACGCCAGATGGGTCGCGACCCGCGTGAACTGCCGCTGTGCATGGAAAGCCTGCGGCTGTGGGCAGGCATGAACGAAAGGATCGGCGCCGACACCGGCTGGCGGCGCACCGGCATCGCCTATCTGTCCTATACAAGGCGCGAGCTGGATCACTGGCGCAACTGGGAAAAGATCGGTGCGGAGCATGGCGTCGATGGCCGGATGCTGTCGCGCACCGAAATTGACACGCGTCTGCCGGGCAATGATGGCCGTATTCTGGGTGTCCTGCACACCGGCAGCGATGGCAAGGCCGAGCCGTGGATCGCGGTGCCCGCCATTGCTGCTGCCGCCCGGGCAAAGGGCGCGCGCATCGTGACGGGCTGCGCAGTGCGCGGCATCGAAACCGCTTCAGGCCGGGTCAGTGCTGTCGTTACCGAACGCGGCACGGTTGCCTGCCGGCAGGTCGTGATCGCGGCGGGCATGTGGTCCCGGCTGTTCGCGGGCAATCTGGGGATCGACTTTCCGCAACTGAAAGTGCTGGGTCCGGTCGCACGGGTGGAGGGCGTGCCCCTGATCTCCGATATGCCGGTGGGGGCCGAGAATTTCGCCTTCCGCCATCGTCAGGATGGCGGCTACACCATTGCGGTGCGCAACCGGGCCATCGCGCCGCTGACCCCCGATCACTTCCGCCTGCTGGGTGATTACCTGCCCGGGCTGCGCACCAGCTGGCGCGAGCTGTCGCCCCGCATCGGCCGCACCTTCCTGGAGGATCTGGCCACCGCGCGCCGCTGGGCACTGGACCGGCGCACCATCTTTGAACAGGTGCGCATCCTGAACCCGGATCCGGTGCCGGGTTATACCCGCAAGGCGCTGCACCGGCTGGCGCGCGCCTTCCCGGCCTTTCAGGGCGCGCGGATTACCCATGAATGGGCAGGCTACATGGATGCGACGCCCGATGCCATTCCGGTGATCGGCCCGGTGCCCGCATTGCCCGGCCTCAACATCGCCTCGGGTTTTTCCGGTCATGGTTTCGGCATCGGGCCGGGGGCGGGGCGTATGATGGCGCAGCTGATCCTGGGCGAAAAGACCCTTGTCCCGGCCGATGTCTTTGCCTTTACCCGGCTGCGGCCCGGACAGGCTCAGCCCGCTGCGGCCTGAGCGGCAACAAAGCGGCGCACCATCTGGCGGATGTTGTCCAGCCGCACCCCGATCCGGTCGGGGTGCAGCATGTCCACCCCGAAAGTGAAGCCCGAGGTATGGGCATTCGCCACCGTCACCCAGCACAGGGCCGACAGCAGCTGCCACAGCTCTGCCGGGTCGATCCCCGGCCGGAACAGGCCTGCCTGTTCGCCGCGCTGCACGATCGCCGCCATGCGCGCCAGCAGATCCTCGGCCCCGATCCCGGCGCGGTCGGCGTGCCGGATATGCTCACCGCCATGCAGGTTCTCGATCCCGACCAGCACGAGAAGGTCGGGATGACTGCGGTAATAATCCAGCGTGAAACCGCAGATCTTGTCCAGCGCCGCAAGCGGGTCGGCAGGCAGGTCCAGCGCGTGCTCTGCCGCGCGGATCTGATGGTAACAGCCTTCCAGAACCGCCTGAAACAGCCGGTCCTTGTCGGTGAAATGGCGGTAGATCAAAGCTTTGTTGACCCCTGCCCGCTTCGCCACCAGCTCGATCCGCGCACCTTCCAGCCCGCGTTCCACAAACTCCTGCCGGGCCGCCTCCAGAATGCGCGTGCGCGTGGTCTGGGTCTTTTCCTCATGTGCGCTGAGCTTCTGGCTTTCCTCGGGCGGTGTCATGGCATGTCCTTTCCGGCGCTCTGGCGCAGTCAGCATTCCTTTCGGGGGCCGTCAAGAAAATCACGCGGCCCGCAAATGGATGATTTACAAACCTGCGGCTTCCGTCAATAGTAACTGTAACGTTACAGTTACTAAATGCGACTCAGGGAGCCACCATGACCACCCGCCTGCGCGTCGCCTCCGATGTGGGGGGCACATTCACCGACAGCATCGCCTATGACAGCCGCACAGGCCGTATCGCGGTGGCCAAGGTCTCGACCACCCCGCATAACCGCGCCGAAGGCACGGTGGCCGGTCTGAAGAAGGCTGTCGCCCTGCTGGGGGCCAGCGGGGTCGAGGTCGATTATGTCGGTCATGGCACCACAACCACGACCAATGCGGTCATCCAGCGCACCGGCGCCCGCACCGCCTTTCTGGTGAACGACGGTTTTCGCGACATCCTGCTGATCGGCCGACAGAACCGCCCGACGCTGTTCGATCTGAAAATCGTGCGCCCCGAACCGCTGGTGGAGCGCGAGCTGTGTTTCACCGCGCGGGGACGGCTGGCGCCGGGCGGCGTCGAGCTTCAGCCGCTGAACGAAGATGATGTGCGCGACGCGGCACGGGCCATGGCCGCTGCCGGGGTGGAAACCGTGGCGGTGCTGTTTCTGCATTCTTATGCCAATCCGGCGCATGAACAGCGCGCCCAGGCGATCCTGCAAGAGATGCTGCCCGGCGTGCCGGTCTGTATCTCGACCGAGATCAATTCAGAGTTCCGCGAATATGAACGCGGCTCGACCACGGTGCTGAATGCCTGGCTGCGCCCGGTGATGGATCACTACCTGCGCGCGCTGTCCGATCTGCTGCATTCCGGGGAGGGGTTGGGGCTTGCTCCGGGCAAGCCGGTGATGGTGATGGATGCGGCAGGCGGGCTGATGACACTGGATCATGCGCGCGCCCATCCCGTGCATACCGTGCTGTCCGGTCCGGCGGGCGGGGTGGTGGCCGCCGCCCATGTCGCGCAGGAGGCCGGGCTGCCCGATATCATCACCATGGATATCGGCGGCACCTCGACCGACATCAGCCTGATCCGCAACGGGCGCCCCGCCGTGACCCGCAGCGCGGTTCTGGAAACGGTGCCGATCCGCCTGCCGGTCATCGACATCAATGCCATCGGTGCGGGCGGAGGCTCGATTGCCTGGATCGACGAGGGGGGTGCCCTGCGCGTCGGCCCGCAAAGCGCCGAGGCTGTGCCCGGCCCTGCCTGCTATGGCCGCGGCGGCACCCGGCCCACGGTGACGGATGCCAACCTCGTGCTTGGGCGCTTTTCGGCGGAATCGCGTCTGGGGGGCGACATGGCACTGGATTTGGCGGCTGCCGAGCAGGTAATCCGCAGCCAGGTCGCAACACGGCTCGGGCTGAGCCTTGAGGAAGCTGCCGCCGGTATCCTGCGGGTTGCCCATGCCAATATCATGCGCGGCATCCGCGTCGTCTCGGTCGAGCGGGGTCATGATCCGCGCGATTTCGCACTGGTGCCCTTTGGCGGGGCCGGGCCGATGCATGGCAGTTCCGTCGCGCGGGAACTGGGCATGCCACGGGTGATGCTGCCGCCAAACCCCGGTATCCTGTGCGCGCTTGGCCAGCTGATCTCGGAACTGCGCCATGAATATGTGCAGACCCATGTCGCGGCCCATGCCGCGCTGTCGGAGGCCGAGGTTCTGGCCCTGATCGGCAGCCTTGCCGACCGCGCCCGCCGCGCGCTGGACCATGACGGCGTGCCCCCCGCCAGACAGGCCATCGAAGCGCGGATCGACATGCGCTATCGCGGGCAGAGCTTTGAACTGCCGGTTCCCGCCGAGGTCACGCGCCCCGGCTTCTGGGCCGGGATGCCCGGTCTGTTCCACGCGCTGCACGAAGCGCGTTTCGGTTATTCCGATCCCGGTGCGGCGGTCGAAGTCGTGGGGCTGTCCGTCATCGGCACCGGCGAGCTGGAAAAACCCGCCCTGCCCCGGCTTCCCCAGGGCGATGGTTCGCCGCAGGCCGCGCTGAAGGGCCGACGCCGCATCTATTTCGAACAGGCAGATGCGGGCGGCGCCTATCACGACGCGGCGGTCTATGACCGCGCAAAGCTGCGGGCGGGCGATGTGATCGCCGGTCCTGCCGTGATCGACGAGATTTCCGCCACCTCCATCCTTTACCCCGGAGACATGATGACCGTTCACCCGTCCGGCAACCTGATCGTCGAGGTTGCGCAATGACCCGCTTCGATCCGATCCGCCTTGAGGTGCTGCGCAACGCGCTGGAGGCCACGGCGCAGGAAATGGGCGTAGTGCTGAAGCTGACCGCCTTTTCCCCCAACATCAAGGAACGCATGGATGCCTCCTGCGCCATCTTCGATGCTCAGGCGCAGCTTGTGGCGCAGGCCGAACATGTGCCGGTGCATCTGGGTTCGATGTTGCGGGCGGTCGGCCCCACGCTGGCGCGGCTGGACCCGCTGGAGGATGGCGACGTGGTCGTGGTGAACGATCCCTTCGTCGCCGGGGCGCATTTGCCCGACATCACGCTCATCGCGCCGGTCTTTGTCGCGGGGCGCTGCATCGCCCATGTCGCCAGCCGCGCCCATCATTCCGATGTGGGTGGGATGGAGCCCGGCTCGATGCCCGGCCGCTCGCGCGAGGTGTTTCAGGAAGGGTTGATCATCCCGCCGGTCCGGCTTTATCGCCGGGGGGTGGAGCAGACCGATATCATGGCGATGATCCTGGCGAATGTGCGCACCCCGGCCGAACGGCGCGGCGATCTGAACGCCCAGCTTGCAGCGCTTCGGGTCGGTGCGCGCCGCATCGGCGAACTGGCCGGGCGCTTCGGTGCCGAGGGGCTGGAACAGGGCCTGGCCGAGGTGCTGGATTATGCCGAGCGACGGATGCGTGCGCGTCTGGCAGAGCTTCCGCAGGGGTCATGGTCCGGCGAGGACTGGCTGGATGATGACGGGGTTGGCAGCGACCCGGTGATGATCCGCCTGCGCATCGACAACGGCCCGGCGGGGCTCGTCTTCGATTTCGAAGGCTCGGCGCCACAATGTCCGGGCAATGTGAATGCGGTGGCGCCGATGACGCATTCCTCTGTGTTCTATGCGCTGAAAATTCTGACCGATGCCACGATCCCGGCCAATGCCGGGGTGATGCGCCCGGTGCAGGTGCGCATTCCGAAAGGATCGTTTCTTGATGCCCGGCCGCCTGCGGCAGTCTGCGCGGGCAACACCGAGACCACGCAACGGGTGGCGGATGCGGTGCTGCGGGTTCTGGCGCAGTTCGCGCCGGACCGCATCGCCGCCGCAAGCCAGGGCACGATGAACCTCATCGGGATCGGGGGCCATGATCCCCGCACCGGCGAAGCCTATACCTATATCGAAACCATCGGCGGTGGTCAGGGCGGGCGCCCCGGTGGCCCCGGCATGAGCGCGGTGCATGCGAATATGTCGAACACGCTGAACACGCCGATTGAGGCCATGGAAATCAGCTATCCGCTGCGCGTCGAGCGCTATGAACTGCGCGACGGTTCGGGCGGCGCGGGCGATCATCCGGGCGGTCTGGGCATCATCCGGGCGATCAGTCCCGTGGGGCACGAGGCGCGGGTTTCGCTGCAATCGGACCGTCGCAGGACCGGGCCCTATGGCCTGCATGGCGGCCAGCCGGGGCAGCCCGGCGCGAACTGGCATCGTGATACGGCAGGTGGTCAGGCTGGGGTTGCCGCCAAATGTTCCTTCTCGCTGGCCGAGGGCGAGGCGGTGCAGATCGACACCCCCGGCGGCGGCGGCTGGAACCGCCCCGTCTGACCGGGGCTGGAGCAAGGCAGACCCTCCCGCCATGACATCACCGCACGTCCTGCGGGGCTGTGTTGTCATGGCGGGCGGACTACGACTATAAGAAAATTGTTCCTCACGATTCCAGAAAGAAGATACGAGACCCCATGACCAGGGAGAAAGCCGAAACCGCATCCCGCCCCAGGCTTCGCGCGGCCTCTACATCTGGCGATCTCGTCGCTGATATCTACGAGATGGTGCGAAAGGAAATCACCACGGGGACGCTGCGCGTCGGCGACCGGGTGACCGAGGTCGATCTGGCGGAACGGTTTGGCGTGTCGCGCACCCCGGTTCGGGATGCCATCTCCCGGCTGGAGGCGGATGGCCTGCTGACCAACGAACCGCGCCGGGGGCTGGTGGTTTCGGTGCTCAGCCATCAGCAATCGGTCGAGCTGTATTTCATGCGCGAGATTCTGGAAGGCGCCGCTGCCCGGCTGGCCGCCCAAAGTGCCAGCGACATCGAACTGTCGATGCTGGAAGAACTGAGCAACAAGGAAATGTCGTCGCTTGATGACGTTTCGGCGCTGATCGAGATCAATCGCAATTTCCATCGTCTGATGATGCTGGCTGCGCATAACCGCTATCTGCTGCGCAGCCTGTCGCAGCTGACGCTGACCATGTCCCTGTTGCCGAGCCTTCTGGACAAGGGGGAAAGGGCCCGCTCTGCCGCAGTTGAACACCGCGCCATTGTCGACGCATTGCTGGCTCGCGACCGCGAAGCGGCGGAAGAGGCCGCGCGCCGGCATGTCCGCGCCTCGCAGCAGCACCGCATGCTGTTCAGCCTGGAAACCGACCCGGCGGTCTGATCCGGGCGCGCGGGCGTCGTCAGTATTCCTCTGCCATCATCTTCAGCCGCAGCGCAAAGCCGGTCGCGATATGGTTGCGCGCGGCGCGTTCGGCGCGATCCGCGTCGCGTTCGGTGATGGCCGCAACGATGGCCTCGTGTTCGGCCTGCGCGGAGCGGCTGCGTTCCGGGCTGGCATAGGTCGATCCCGGCACAAGGCTCAGATGGACGCGCAGGTTGTTCAGGGCCTCGATCATATAGCTGTTGTGTGAAGCCTGAACGATCTGGCGGTGCAGCATCAGGTTGCGGCTGCGCAGATGCGCGGGTTCGCTGGTACGGGCGTCGGTTTCCACCATGTCGCGCAGGACCGCGATTTCCGCCGCCGAGGCGTGCAGTGCGGCCAGCCGGGTTGCCATGCCTTCCAGCCCCTCGCGCACGGCGAAAAGCTGGCTGAGCTGGTCAAAGTTCATCCGGGTGATGATCAGCCCCCGGCGGGGCGCATGTTCGGCCAGCCCCATCGCATGCAGCCGGTGCAGGGCCTCGCGTACCGGCGTGCGGCTGATGCCCAGATGCTGCGCAAGATCGGTCTCGCGCAGCCTGTGACCGGGGCGCAGCTCGCCCCGCTCGATCAGGTCGAGCAGATGTTCGAACGGGCTGCGCCGGATATCGCCCGGCTTCGGCGCTTCGGCGGCGCGGGTCATGGGCGCAGCCGGTCCAGCCCCTTGCGCAGTTCGTCGATCAGATCTTCGGGATCTTCCAGCCCGATATGGAGGCGCACGGTCTGCCCGCCCGGAGCCCAGGTTGTGGCCGTGCGATAGACTGCCGGATTGCTGGGCACGATCAGGCTTTCGAAACCGCCCCAGCTTGACCCCATGCCGAACAGGGTGAACCCGTCGAACATGCGCGCCAGCGCATCGTGATCGACAGGTTTCATCACGAAGCCGAACAGGCCCGATGCGCCGGTGAAATACTGCTTCCACAAGGCGTGGCCCGGATGCGAGGGCAGCGCCGGATGCAGCACCTGAAGCACTTCGGGTTGTTCAGCCAGCCAGTTGGCGACGCGGATGCCGCTGCTGTGGTGGTGGCGCATCCGCACCCCCATGGTGCGCAGCCCCCGCAGCGCCAGATAGGCGTCATCCGCGCCCACGCAGACGCCGAAGCGCAGATAGGTTTCGCGCAGACGTTCATAGACCGGCGCCTGACAGGCGATGGTTCCCAGCATCAGGTCCGAATGACCCGAGATGTATTTGGTTCCCGCCTGGATCGAGATGTCCACGCCCTGCGTGATGGGCTGGAAGAAATACCCGCCGCTCCAGGTGTTGTCGATCACGGTGGTGATGCCGTGGCGGCGGGCAGCTTCGGTGATGGCCGCCACATCCTGCACCTCGAATGTCTGCGATCCGGGCGATTCCATCCAGATCAGCCGGGTTTCAGGGCGGATCAGGCTTTCGATTCCGGCGCCGAGGGTCGGATCGTAATAGGTCGTCTCGATCCCGAACTTGCGCAGCGTATGCTCACAGAACTTGCGGGTCGGCCCGTAAGAGCTGTCGGTGACCAGAAAATGCGCGCCGGGTTCGGCGAAAGCCATCAGGACAGTGCTGATCGCATTCACCCCCGAAGGCGCGACAAGGGCGCGATCTGACCCTTCCAGCGCGCAGACCGCATCTTCCAGCGCATGAGTCGTCGGCGTGCCGCGGCGGCCATAGCGCAGCCTCGCGCTTTCCTTGGCTTCCAGCGCGGCGAGGTTCGGAAAGAGGATGGTGGAGGCCCGGTAAACCGGGGTGTTGACCGCGCCGAAATGCTGCGCAGGGGCGCGTCCACAATGGGTTACGCGCGTGTCCAGGCCTGGAGTCTTGATCGTCATGGCAGAAATCCCTCGGTGTCAGGTACATCTTGCATACTATTAAAAACATCTGTATACAATAGCACATGGGCGTCGAAAACACACGGGAACAACCCTGCCGCGCCCTTCAGCAGCGAGAGGAGAATCGGGGTGATCAACATGAAAGCAGTCGGGTTTGCCGCCATTGCCGGCCTGACACTGGCCGCTGCCGGCATGGCGCAGGCAGAAACGGGCGCCACGCTGGCCGCCGTGAAGGCGCGGGGCGAAATGCTGTGCGGCGTGCATCCGGCTCGCCATGGTTTTGCCGCGCCGGACAGCCGCGGAGAATGGAGCGGTTTCGAGGTCGATTTCTGCCGCGCGCTTGCGGCGGCGATTTTCGGTGATGCAACAAAGGTGCGGTTTGTCGCGCTGTCGTCGCAGCAGCGTTTCCCGGCGATCCAGTCGGGCGAGGTTGATGTGCTGGCGCGCAACGTCACGGCGACGCTGGGGCGCGATACCGCGCTGGGTCTGAACTTTGCGCCGCCGATCTTCTACACGGGCACCGGCTTTCTTGTCCGGGCGGCCGACGGAATTACCAAGGTCGAGGATCTGGACGGCGCGACCATCTGCATGGCGCCCGGCTCCACCACCGAACGCAATGTGGCGCAAATCTTCGCTGCGCGCGGGCTGACCTACACCCCCGTTGTGATCGAGAACAACAAGCAGCTTGTCGATGCCTATGTGACCGGCCGCTGCGATGCGCTGACCAAGGACAAGGCGGCCCTGCCCGGCGTGCGGGCCTTCGATACGGAAAATCCGGCAGATCACATCCTGCTGCCCGGCATCTTCTCGAAAGAGCCGCTTGCCATGGCGGTGCGTCAGGGCGACGATCAATGGTATGATCTGGTCAAATGGGTCACCTATGCCACGTTCAACGCCGAAGAGATGGGCGTGAGCCAGGCAAATGTCGACGAGATGAAATCCTCGCAAGACCTCGACATCCAGACCCTGCTGGGCGTGATCGGTGACAATGGCACCAAGCTCGGGGTGGACAATGCCTGGGCCTATAACGTGGTCAAGCAGGTCGGGAACTACAAGGACATCTACATGCGCCACTTCGGGCCCGACAGCCCCGTGGCACTGGACCGCGATTACAACCAACTCTGGACCGAGGGCGGGTTGCTCTACGGCTTCCCGATGCAATAAGGCCTGCGGCTGCCTCTGTCGATGCCGCCCGTGCCCGCTGCGGGACCGGGCGGCACAAGTCTCATGACGACCTTCGGGGATAACACATGACTGATGCCACACCCTCCGGAGGCGGAAAACGTCCCGCCCGGAGCATGAAGGACATCCTTTACAGCGAAAGCTTCCGAACGGTGATCTACCAGGTCGCCCTGGCCGCTGCGGTGGTATTTCTGGGCCTGTTTCTGTATCAGAACGTGGTCGAGAACCTGCAACGCCAGAATATTGCCACCGGCTTCGGTTTTCTTGGCGAAGTGGCGCAATTCCAGATCGGCGAACGCCTGATCGAATATTCGCCGCGCGACAGCTATGGCCGCGCCCTGCTGGTCGGGCTGATGAACACGCTGACCGTCTCGGCGGCGGGCATTCTCGTCGCAACGGTCATCGGTTTCGCGGTCGGCATCGCGCGGGTTTCGGGCAACTGGCTGCTGCAACGCATCTCGCTCACTTATGTCGAGGTGGTCCGCAACATCCCGGTGATCCTGCAAGTAATCTTCTGGTCGGCGGTGATCCGCAACCTGCCCGCCCCCCGTCAGGCGATCGAGCTGTTCGGCTTCGGGTATCTGAGCAATCGCGGCCTGATGGTGGCGGTTCCGGCCGCACATCCGGCGCATGGCTGGATGGGCTGGGCGCTGGTGCTGGGCGTCATCCTCACGCTGATCGGGCTGCGCCTCGCCCGGCGTCACCGGGAAAACACCGGAAAATATGTCGACATGCTGGGGCCGGGTCTGGCGCTGGTTCTGGGCCTGCCGCTGGCGGTCTGGCTGTTTGCCGGTGCGCCGCATGCCATCAGTTTCCCCGAACCCAAAGGGTTCAGCTTCGTGGGCGGCTCGGCCCTCAGCCCGGAATTCTTCGCGCTGATGCTGGGGATCTCGCTTTATTCCTCGGGGTTCATCGCAGAAATCGTCCGGGCGGGTATCCAGGCCACGCCGAAAGGTCAGGTCGAGGCCGCACGGTCGATCTCGCTGCGCCCGCGTTTCATCCTGCGCTATGTGATCCTGCCGCAGGCCCTGCGCGTCATCGTGCCGCCGCTGACCAGCCAATACGTCAGCCTGATCAAGAACAGCTCCATTGCCGTTGTCGTCGGCTACCCGGATCTGGTGAACATCGGCAATACGGTGATGAACCAGACGGGACAGGCGGTCGAGGCCATTGCGGTGATGATGCTTGTCTATCTCATCATCAGCCTCGTCACTTCGCTGCTGATGAACTTTTACAACCGCCTTGTCGCGATCAAGGAGCGCTAGGTCATGGCTGCGATCACTCAAAGCCCGGTCCATCGCACCGGCACTTTCGACCCCAACGCCCGCCTGACGCCCGCTGCGTGGATGAAGGCCAACCTGTTCAACTCGCCCGGCCAGATCCTGCTGACGCTGGCGACAGCTGCCGTCCTGCTGCGCTTCCTGTGGTTCGTGCTGGACTGGGGCGTCTTCAATGCGGTCTGGTCTGCCACTGACCCCGAAACCTGCCGTCAGGCAACCGGCGCCTGCTGGGCCGTCATCGGGGAAAAGCACCGGCCAATGCTGTTCGGTCTTTATCCCTATGATCAGCACTGGCGGCTGGTCATCATGATGGTGGTCTATCTGGCAACGGTGGTGCTGTCGCTGTGGCCGCGCTGCTGGAACATGCGGTTTCTGGTGCCGCTGTGGATCGGGGCTGCCGTCAGTATCGGCATCCTCATGTTCGGGGGCGTGCTGGGCCTGCGCTATGTGCCGACCTCGGAATGGGGGGGGCTGCCGCTGACCATGCTGCTGTTCACCGGCACGGTGCTGATCGGGATGCCCATCGCCGTGCTGCTGGCACTGGGGCGCCGGGCGCCGTTGCCGGTGGCGCGCGGGGTATCCGTTGTCTTCATCGAGGCGCTGCGCGGCGTGCCGCTGATCACCATTCTCTTCGTTGCGGTCAACGTCTTTCCGCTGTTCCTTCCGGCCGGCGTCGAGGTGGACAAGCTGTTGCGCATCACGGTGGGCATCGCGATCTTCTTCGCCTGCTATCAGGCCGAGGTGATCCGCGGCGGTTTGCAGGCCATCCCGCGCGGGCAATACGAGGCTGCTGCCTCGCTGAGCCTCAGCTACTGGCAGACCACGCGCCGTATCATCCTGCCGCAGGCGCTGCGCATCTGCCTGCCCGCCATCACCAACCACATCATCGCCGCGATGAAGAACACTTCTTTCGTGATCATCATCGGCCTTTTCGACATCCTGACCGCAACGACGGCCGTGATGCAGGACCCGCTGTGGCGGCAGTTCTACGTCGAAGCCTACCTGTTCGTCGCGGGGGTCTATCTGTTCTTCGGCTATGCGCTGTCCCGCTATGCGCGGCAGGTCGAAAAATGGATCGCCGAAGGGCGCATCTGAGCGGCAAAGGGGAAAACCATGTCACAAATTACCGCCTCTACCCCGGTCACCGCTGCCGGTGACGACAGCATCATCTCGATGCGCGATGTCTCCAAATGGTATGGACAGTTCAAGGTCCTGCAAAACGTCAACCTGGATGTGCGCAAGGGCGAAAGGGTTGTCGTCTGCGGCCCGTCCGGCTCGGGCAAGTCGACACTGATCCGCTGCATCAACCGGCTGGAGGTGCATCAGGAAGGTCAGATCCTCGTCAAGGGGCTGGAGCTGACAGACAATGTGAAGAACATCGACGCCATCCGCCGCAACATCGGCATGGTGTTCCAGAACTTCAACCTGTTCCCGCATCTGACTGTGCTGGAAAACCTGACGCTTGGCCCGATGCTGACCCGCCAGATGAAGAAGGCGGATGCCGAGGATCTGGCGATGCATTTTCTGGCCAAGGTCCATATTCCCGAACAGGCGCAGAAATATCCGCTGCAACTGTCGGGGGGGCAGCAACAGCGCGTCGCCATCGCGCGGTCGCTGTGCATGCAGCCGGAAATCATGCTTTTCGACGAACCGACCAGCGCGCTTGATCCCGAGATGATCAAGGAGGTTCTGGATACGATGATCGAACTGGCGCAAAGCGGCATGACGATGATCGTGGTGACGCACGAGATGGGCTTTGCCCGCACCGTGGCCGACAAGGTGGTGTTCATGGCCGATGGCTGCATCGTGGAAAGCGGTCCGCCGGAAGAATTCTTCGGCAATCCGCGTGAACCGCGCACCCGCGCGTTCCTCGACCAGATCCTGAAACACTGAGACCGGCGGCGCCTGGCCTCTCCGGGCCGGGCGCAGGTTTGACAGATAGGAATTGCAATGACGTGCCTGACGTCACAGCTTGCGGCCCGTGCCGCAGGGTTGTCCTTTGCCGACCTTGGCGATCCCGTCCGTAACTGGGCGACGCGGGCTTTCGCCGATACCATCGCCTGTGCCATCGCGGGCGCGAATGACGAAGTGGTCCGCGCCGCGTCGATGGTTCTGCCCGCCTCGCCCGGCCCTTCGGCGCTGCTGGGCCGGGCCGGGCGGCTGCATCCGCTGGATGCGGCACAGATCAACGGAATCGCCGCGCATGCGCTGGACTTTGACGACTGCAATCTGGAGATGGATGGCCACCCTTCGGTTTCCATCGTTCCGGGTCTGCTGGCGCTGGCCGACCGGCAGGATGCCACGGGCGCCGATCTGCTGACCGCCTATGTTGCGGGGGTCGAGGCCGAAATCCGCATCGCTCGGCTGTCTAACCCTGCCCATGCTGAACGTGGCTGGCATCCGACGGTCACCTTCGGTGTGATCGGTGCGGCGGTGGCGGCGGCGCATCTGCTGCGGCTCCCGGCGGAGCGGATGGCCGTGGCCATCGGCATCGCGGCCTCCTGCGCGGCCGGGCTGCGGGCCAATTCCGGCACGATGACCAAGCCGTTGCATGCCGGACAGGCCAATCGCAACGGGGTGCAGGCCGCCTTGCTGGCCGGGGCCGGGTTCACCGCCAATCCCGAGGTGCTGGACCACAGGTTCGGCTTCATGGCCGCCTTCAACGGCGGTGTGCCCGAAAACACCGATGCCGCGCTGGAGGGCTGGGGGCAGGATTTCGCCCTGCTGTCCCCCGGCATCGCTATCAAGCAATACCCCTGCTGTGCCTTTGTTCATTGCGCCATCGACGCGGCGGCAGAGCTGCACCCCGTCGTGCTGCGCGCGCCTGTCGAGCAGATCGAGGTCACACTTCACCGCAAGCGGTTGAAGAATATTGACCGGCCGCTTCCAAAGGACGGGCTGGATGCCAAATTCTCGACCCAGTATCTGACCGCGCGGGCGCTGCAAACCGGCAGCATCGGCTTTGCTGATTTCGATGCAGACCGTGTCTTCGATCCGGCAACCGCAGCGCTTGCCGCAAAGGTTCGGCTGAATGCGCATGAGGATGGCGACCTGTCGCTGGGGCATGTGCGGGTCACACTGGCGGATGGAGAGGTTCTGTCCGCCTCGGCCAGCGTGGCCATGGGGCGCGGCCCTGCCAATCCCATGACCACCGCGCAGTTCCGCGCAAAGTTCGAGGATTGCGCGCATCGCACGCTTTCCGCCGCCGCCACGGCCCGCCTTTACGACGCGCTGATGGCGCTGCCTGCGCAGGGCTCTGCCCGCAAGCTCAGCGCGCTGATGCAGCCCGAACCCACAACTCCAGAGATGCAGACCAAGGCGGCCCCGGCCGCGGCCAAGGAAAGGTGATCCGATGTCCCTGTCACACCAAATCGCCCGACGTGTCGTCGCGCTCGACCCCGCCAGCTTCGATCCCGATGCGGTGAAATGGGCGAAGAACGCGATTGCCGATATGATCGGCTGCACGCTTCTGGGCGCGCGCACCGCGACGACCGAAGCCGCGCTTCTGCCGGAAACCCACGCTGCCGGGCCCTGCCTGTTGCTGGGGCGGCGGGAAAGGCTGGGCCTGCTGGACGCAGCTTTTGTCAATGGTACGGCGGGCCATGCGCTTGACTATGACGACACGTCGAAATCGCTGTCCGGCCATCCGACGGTCATCATCATTCCGGGCCTTCTCGCCCTTGCCGAGGCGCAGGGCGCGTCAGGCAAGGCCGTGACCGATGCCTATATCATCGGGGTCGAGGCCGCGACGCGCTTTGCGCGCGGGGTGAACTTCCAGCACTATGAAAAGGGCTGGCACCCGACGGCAACACTGGGGATCTTCGGGGCGGCGGTCGCGGCGGCTGTGCTGCTGAAAGCCGACGAGGCCCAGATCGCCAATGCCATCTCGATTTCCGCCTCGCTGGCTTCCGGCATCAAGGCGAACTTCGGAACCGATACCAAGCCGCTGCATGCCGGACTTGCCGCGCGCAATGGTCTTTTTGCCGCACTGATGGCGGTGCGGGGGGTGAACGGCTCACCCGTGGCGCTGGAACATCCGCAGGGCTACCTGGAGGTGTTCAACGGCGCCGGAAACTACGATGCCGACCGGATGCTGGTGAATTGGGCGGAACCGCTTGATCTGCTTGCTCCCGGCATTTCGATCAAGAAATATCCCTGTGTCTACAGCGTGCACGGCGCCATTGATGCTGCGATCCAGTTGCATGACGGGCCCTTGCCCGACAGCAGCAATGTCAGCGATGTGCTGGTGCGGATGCATCCGCGCCGCCTGCTGCCCCATGTGCGCAACCCCGCGACCAGCGCGCTGAACGCCAAATTCTCGTTGCCCTATGCTGTGTCGCGCGGGCTGGTGAATGGCGCGGTCCTGCTGGAGCATTTCGAGGATGCGGCGCTGCATGATCCCGAAGTGACCCGCATCATGGGCCTGATCCGCATGGAGCCGCATGATGACGACGCCAATGATTATGGTGCCGAGGTAGCGGTGACTCTGCGGGATGGAAGCATCCTGCGCCAGACCGTCGCGGCGCCGTTGGGGCGTGGCCCGGAAACCCCGTTGCCGCAAGAGATGCTGGCCGCGAAATTCGCCGACTGCGCCCGCCCCAGCCTGACCGCCACCGGAGCAACCGGCGTGTTCGATCTGCTCATGCAACTCGACACCCTGCCCCGCATTGGCATCCTGACCGATGCAATCCTGGCCGCGACGCGCTGAGCCGCAAGGAGTGATGAACATGAGCTTTGCACGCGAACTGGCCCGCCGGGCGCTGTCGATCCGCCTGGAAACCGCCCCGCCCGAAGCGGCCCGGATCGGACGCCGCGCCTTTGCCGATACGCTGGGCGTGGCCCTCGCAGGGTCTGATGCCTCAAGCCTTGATGCGCTGGAGGCGGTGCTGGACATCGGCGCGGCCCCGTCACAGGCCACGCTCTGGGGGCGGGGCGGACGCCGTGCCTCGGTCCTGCATGCCGGTCTGGTGAACGGCACCGCTGCCCATGCGCTCGATTTTGATGATTGTTCGACCACCATGGGGGGCCATCCTTCCGCGCCCGTGGTGCCGGTGGTGATCGCATTGGCGGAAATGACCGGCGCGACGGCGGGCAAGGCGCTTGAGGCGTGGATGACCGGGGTCGAGGTTGAAACCCGGCTGGCGCGCGGTCTGCTGCCGCATCATTATGAAAAGGGCTGGCATCCGACGGCAACGCTGGGCGTTTTCGGCGCCACCGCCGCCGCTGCCCGCATGCTGGACCTGAACGAGGAACAGATGACCACCGCGCTGGCGGTGGCGGTGTCGATGGCTTCGGGGCTGAAGTCGAATTTCGGCACGCCGGTCAAGCCGCTGCATGTGGGTCAGGCAGCGCATAACGGCATCCTTGCCGCCCTCGTGACCCGTCGCGGCATCACCGCCAATCCCGAGGCATTCGAGCATAACTACGGGTTCTTCAATCTGTTCAATGGTGCAGGAACCTATGATGCCGATGCCATCCTGAACGGCTGGGACGGGCCGATGGAGGTGCTGGAGCCCGGCATCGCCATCAAGCAGCACCCCTGCTGCGGTTCGGCGCATTCCGCGATTGATGCCGCGCTTCGCATCGTTGCACGCGAGGGGCTTCTGGCAGCGGAGGCGATCGAGCGGATCGACATTCGCACCCATGAACGCCGCCTGGCCCATACCAACCGGCCCGAGCCGCGTTCGGGCCTGGATGCGAAGTTCAGCGTGCAGTTCCTGACTGCCAGGGCATTGACCTGCGGCCAGATCCGTCTGGCCGATTTTGACGATGCTACCTTCCTCACCGCGGATCTGGCGCGCTTGCTGCCCCGTGTCGAGGCCACGGGCCATCAGGCGCCTGACGCCTATCTGGGCCGTTTGCAGGTGGTGATGAAAGACGGCCGTATTTTCGAGGACAGCGCCTCGACACGGTTCGGGCGCGGTCCGTCCAATCCGATGTCGGATGCGGAACTGCGGGCAAAATTCACCGATTGTGCGGCGCCCTCGCTGGGCGAAGTCAGGGCCGGGGCCGCATTTGATGCCATCCTGTCGCTGGCCGATGATGACCGGCTGGATGCGGTGATGGCGCTTGTTGCGGGTGAGGAGGCGTGACGATGATCGAACTTTTCGGCCGGCCCAACTCCTCCAATTCCGCAAAGGTGTTCTGGCTGCTTGACCAGATCGGGCAGGAATACCGCCTGTTGCCTGCCGGGCGCGGCTTTGGTCCGGTCGATACGCCGGAGTTTCTGGCGCTGAACCCCTGCGGTAAGGTGCCGGTCCTGCGCGAGGGCGATGCGGTGATCTGGGAATCGAACACCGTCCTGCGGTATCTGGCGCGGCGTTTCGATGCGGTCAGTCTGCTGCCCTCCTCCGCCGTCGGACAGGCTGCTGTCGAAGGCTGGATGGACTGGGCCTCGATCACCCTGACGCCGCCGCTGACCCGGTTGCGCAAGGCACGCTCCGCCGGGAAGACCGACGACACCGATCTGCCTGCGGTGATCGCGGCCTGTACCTTGCTCGACAGACAGCTTGACGGGCGTGACTTCATCGCGGGCCCATCGCTGACGCTGGCCGATATCAGCGCCGCCCCGGCGGTCCATCGCTGGTTCCTGCTGGCGGGTGACAAGCCCGCCCTGCCCCGCCTTGCCGCCTATGCCGAAAGGCTCGGCACGTTCGGGGGCTATGTTCGCCACATCCGCCCGCTGAACTGACCTTCCAGATCCGGTTGCCCGTTTGCCGGGCGACCCGTTTGCAACCCTGCCAGACCGGGGGCCGCTGCAGGCCGCACCCCGACCGGAGGCGTACGCCATGATGCAGCATGCCATTCCCTTTCTGATGATGCGCGGCGGCACGTCGCGGGGTCTGTATTTCGCCCGCGCAGATCTGCCCGCCGAACCTGCGCGGCTGGCGCGGGTGCTGATTGCGGCTCTGGGGGCCGGGCACCCCTACAATATCGACGGGCTGGGCGGCGGTGTGGCGGTGACCACGAAAGTCGCCATGCTGTCACGCTCGACCGATCCGGAAGCGGATATCGACTATTTCTTCGCACAGGTTTCGGTGAACGAAGAGCGTGTCGATTTCAAGCCGACCTGCGGCAATATCCTGTCCGGGGTCGGCCCGGCGGCCATCGAGATGGGCATGATCGCCGCGACGGAGCCGGTCACACGGGTACGCATTCGTGCGGTGAATACCGGGGCGCTGGTCGATGCGGTGATCCAGACACTTGGCGGCCGCGTGGTCTATGACGGTGATCTTGCCATCGACGGGGTGCCACGTCGGGGCGCGCCGATCCGGCTGGGGTTCCGCGAAACCGTTGGTGCTGCCACCGGCCAGCTTTTGCCGACCGGCCAGGCGCGCGACAGGATCGACGGGGTGGAGGTGACGTGTCTGGACGTGGCCATGCCAGTGGTGATCGCCCGGGCCGAGGCCTTTGGCCTGACCGGCGCCGAAACTGCGGCGGAGCTGGATGCCGATACCGCCTTCATCGCGCGGCGCGAGGCGATCCGGGTCAAGGCGGGTGCGCTGATGGGAATGGGCGACGTCTCGGCCTCGGTCACGCCGAAATTCGCCCTGATGGCGCGCGCCCGGCAGGGCGGCACTGCCAGTGCACGTTATTTCATGCCGCAGACCTGCCACCCCAGCATGGCGGTGACGGGCGCGCAGTGCCTTGCGGCAAGCCTGCTGGTGCCCGGCAGCGTGACCGCCGATCTGGCTCCCGGTCTGACCAGTCCTGCGGATCTGGTGTTGGAGCACCCGTCCGGCCGTATCGAAGTGACGGTGGAGTTCACCCCATCCGGCGGGGAGGCGCCGCCCGAACTGCACACAGCGGGGATCCTGCGCACCGCGCGGCTGCTGGCGCGGGGAGAGGTGCTGGTGCCAGCCAGCGCCTTGTCATGAGGCATGAAGGGGCGGTGCTGCCGGAAACAGCCCGCCGGTTCCCTGAGCGGTGACGCCCCCTTCTGCCTCGCGCATCAGGAACAGCGCGTCAAACCCGTGCTCCCGCGCCAGCGCGATGCCCCGGTCTGGCCCGAGCACCATGAGCGCCGTCGCCCAGGCATCGGCCTCGGCGCAGCTTCGGGCCACGACCGTGACCGAGGCGGGCGAGCTGGCCAGCGGCATGCCGCGCTGCGGGTCCATCGTATGTGACAGCCGCCGGCCGTGCGTTTCGACCCAGTGGCGGTAATCGCCCGAGGTTGCCACGGCGGCATCCTGAAGCGCGAGCAGCGACTGGGGGCTGCGCCGTCCGGTCTCCGGTGCCTCGATGGCGATGGTCCAGGCCTCGCCATCCGGGCGCAAGCCAAGCGCCCGCATCTCGCCATCAATCCCGACCAGCGCATCGCGGATGCCATGGGCCAGCAGGGTTTCGGCCAGACGGTCCACGCCATAGCCCTTGGCAATGCCGTTCAGGTCAAGCCGGATGGGCGCAGTCTTGCGGATGCGGCGCTCTGCAAGCTCCAGCGTCGTGAAGGCGGGGGGCCGTTCTGTCGATGCGGCAGCGTGGATGGCTGCGGCGCTGGCGGTTTCGGGGCCGAAGCCCCAGGCCGCGACACTGTCGCCCATGCCGATGTCGAAGGCGCCGCCCGAAGCGCGCCCGATCTCAAGCCCAAGGCGCAGCACGCGACAAAGATGCGCGGGCAGAGCCACCCATTCCCCCTGTGGCGCGGCATTCAGACGCATCAGGTCGCTGTCGGGTTTCCAGGTCGACATCTGGGCATCCACCTCGTCGACAGCGGCCTGCAGGGCGCGATGCAGCGCCGGGGTGTCAGTGTTCGTGAAGAACAGGGCCGACCAGCGCGTGCCCATGGTTGCGCCGTTCAGGGCGACGCGATTTCCGTCAGTAAACATCTTCGACATAGCGTCCTCCAGCTTTCAGCATGGCAGGGGTCAGCCCGCTCGGGGCCAGGATTTCGGCCAGCGCCTCGGTCACGCCTGCCGCCATGTCCCGGCCACCGCAGACCATGACACGGGCACCCTCGCGGATCAGCTGCGTGACCTGCGCCGCCTCGGCGCGCAGGGCATCCTGCACATAATGCGGTTTCACCCCGCGCGAGACGGCGGTGACCAGCCGGGTCAGACGCCCATGCGCCTGCCAGTCTGCTATTTCGCTGTGGTAAAGGAAATCGCTGTCAGGATGGCGCATCCCGAAGAACAGGTGGACTGGCCGCCGCCGGTTTGCACGCAGGAAGCCTGCCAGAGGCCCGATGCCGGTTCCCGCCCCGATCAGGATAAGCGGCGCCTTGCCCCGGCCTGGCCGGAAGCCGGGGTTGGGCCGCAGGAAGGCGGTGACAGTTTCGCCCGGATGCAGCGCCGTCAGCCGTGATGAGACAAGGCCGCCCGGATGCTTGCGCACCACGATCTCGACAAATCCGTCGCGCCGCCCGGAGGCCAGCGAGTAAAGGCGTGGCGCGGCGCCATCGTCGGGAAGAATACCGATCAGATCCCCCGCCGAGAACCGGGCAAAGCCTGCGCCGGTCAGCCGCTGCCAGAGGCTCTGGCGGGGCAGGGCAAACCGCAGAATTGCGGTCGGGGCCTGCACCTCGGCGCCATAATCCCGGCGTGACAGCAGCGTGAGGGTCTGTGTGCGTGGTGCGACCGGCTGGTGCGACAGTTCCAGCGGCAGTCCAAGCCTCTGCCCCAATGCCCGGCCCCAGCGCGTAAAATCCTGCGGGGACTGACGGTCGATGGTGTCGGGTGGCAGCAACGCCTCCCAGCCCTTCGCGCAGGCTGCGGAGGTGACGGCATTTGCAAAGGCGCAATAGGCGGGAAAGCTGCGGTCGCCAAAGCCCAGAACAGCCATCGGGATTTCCGGCAGAGGCGTGGCACGTTCCAGCCGGTCCAGAAATCCGGCGGCCGAAGCGGGCGCCGCGCCGTCGCCATAGGTAGCGGCGAACAGAAGGATGCGCCGGGCGCGACCATAGGTTTCCGGTGCGAAATCCGACATCGCGCCGACATGCACCGTCTGGCCTGCACGGGTCAGCGCTTCATGCAACGTCGCGGCAAAACCCCAGGTGCTACCGGCTTCGCTGCCGACCAGCAGGATTGTTTCAGCCTGCGACGCGGGCTGGTTGTCACGGATGCGGGGGCGCCCGCGCCGCGCGGACAGCCAGAGTGCAACCCCCGTGCCCGCCATCACCGGGACGCCAAGCGCCATCAGCCCCAGCATCAGCCCCAGCAGTGCTGCCCCCTGCCCGGTGTGCAGCATGTAAATGGTTTCGGACATCCGCTGCCCGGCGGTCAGATCGGCCCAGGCCAGCAGCGCGCCGGTTCCCTGATCCAGATATCCGGTGCCCCGATCCGTCTTCAGGGTGAAGGCATCCGTCGCGTCACCGGGGTAGGGAAAGCTCAGTTCCCGCAAGGTGCTGACAGGCGTCTGGGTCAGCGTGACGATCTGAGCGGGCGCGATGCCGGTCTGGCCGCTCACCGCCGCAGGAAAGGCGGGCGCGCCGCCGGTCTCGGGCAACAAACCGAAGGTAGAGGCTGCCATCCACAGCGCCGTGACAGACGACAGCAGAAGACCGGCCACCGCGATCCGGGCGATCTCGACATGCAGCCGCCCGGCCAGCGGGCCGCGCAGGCGGGTGAACCAGTGCCGCAGCCCGCCGGTGCGCCGCGCCACCAGCGCCACGCCCGACAGCGACAGCACCAGCATCGCCGCAGCCCCCGCCGCCATGGCAGGGCGACCGCCATCCCCGAGGAACAGCGACCTGTGCAGGCCCGTCAGCCAGCGCTGGACCTGGCCCGGATCGGCCGAGGCTACCCCCTGCCCGGTTGCCGGGTCGATCACGGCGGCGCCCGGCGTGCCCTGATCGAACCAATAGGCCGTGACCCGCCCTGACGGCGCGCGGCGGATCTGCTCGACCCCCGGATAGGCCGCCTGAACGCGGCCCGCGAGCGTGGCGACCGACAGATCGGCGCTGGCCTGCGGCGCTGCAAGCTGCTCTGCTGCCGGAAAGACGGAAAGCGCGGCGCCACTGAGCGCGAGAAGCGTGACCAGAGCCAGGGCCAGAAGACCCGGCCAGCGATGGAATGCGCGGATCATGGCCCTGCCTCTTACATGTCGTACTGGAAGCTGGCGATGTAGCGGCGCCCCTGCACCGCCTTGCCGGCACCATCGGTGGTCAGCGGAACCGCGATTTCATTGGGGCTGTCGCGCATATCCTCCACCGCCGCGTCGATATGCAGCGTGTAGCCCGCATCAAACAGCGCATCGGCCAGATCCAGCGTGACATCCAGCTTGCGACCTGAGCCCACGCTGGCGCCGGTGATGCCGTTCACCTGCGCCGTATCGCCGCCGGTCGCGCGATACCAGTCGCCCAGATGTTCGTAATATTTCGACTTGCCGCCCGCCATCCACAGACTGCCGACATAGGCGCCCGAAGCATCTGTGACGTAATAGGCAAGATAGGCACCTTCGCCGCCATAGGCGTTCAGCGTGGTGCTCAGCGTGACGGGTTTCGCCAGTGCGAGGCCGGGCAGCGTAAGCGCCGTGGTCAGGGCCAGCGTTGCAAGAAGGGATTTCATGTGTGGGAGTCCTTTGAGAGATCCGGGGAAGGGTCAGTTCATCTGCGCCTTGGGCGGGGTGCCACTGCCGAACAGCCCGTTCTTCGGCGGGGCCGCGCTGCCTGCCGGGGCGGGATTGGCACCCTGCGCCCCGCATGTGCGATCATCGTCGTCGCAGTCATCATCCTCGTGGTCCTCGTCGTCGTCCCCGCTGACAAGCACGAGGGGGAGCGCCTGCGCGCTGTCGGAGATGCGGGTGGCCAGAGGCTGCTGCACCGGCGTCGTGGGGGTCGGTGTGGCCGCCCGGACCGGGGCACCGATGGTGACACTCAGCGCGGTGGAGGCGACAAGAAGCGCCAGGGTCTTTGTCATGTCAGGGGTCTCCTTTCGTTTGCTCCGTGCAAACTGGGGGCCCGGCCTGAGCGTTACCTGACGGCGTGGCCTTTCCTGCTTCAGCTTGCCGTCAGGCAGGGGAAGGGGAAGATCGTTCCGGGGACACCCGGCATGTGATAGAAGGCAAGGATGACGCCGCCTCGTCGCATCTTCACCCATCGGATAACCGATCACGGCTTCGACAGCCCTTCTGTGGCCGGTTCAGAGATTTTCCCCTACTGGAGCTTTACCAAAACGGCTCTGGCGATCTGCGCGCTGCGAATGGTGGAACAGGGCCTGCTGTCGCTGGATATGCCCCTCGCCGGGTACGACTTCTCGCTGCGTCAGCTGTTGAACCATACCTCCGGTCTGCCGGACTACGGTGCATTGCCCGCATACCGCGAGGCGGTTGCCCGGAACGAGGAGCCATGGCCCGCAACCCGGCTGTTAGAGGTGGCGATGGCACAGGGTCGTCTGTTCGGGCCAGGTGCAGGCTGGGCCTATTCCAACGTCGGCTATCTGCTGGTCCGCGATCTGACAGAGCAAGCCTCGGGTTGGTCTTTTGCGCAGAATATCAAGCTGTTGATCTGTGATCCGCTGGGGTTGGGCAGCATCGCGCTGGCAAGCTCGCGCCAGCAGTTCGGCCGGGTTTTGTGGGGTGGCGCACAAAGTTATCATCCGGGCTGGGTTTATCATGGGTGCCTGACGGGAACCGCCGCAGATGCCGCACGGCTGTTGCATGGTCTGTTCGCGGGGCGGCTGCTAGGGCCAGAGATGCTGGCGCAGATGTGCCAGTGTCAACCGCTTGGCGGCGCCTTGCCGGGCCGTCCCTGGACAGAGTGCGGCTATGGCCTTGGCGTGATGAGCGGAAGCTGGGGGGCTGCCGGGCGGGTGATCGGCCATACCGGCGGCGGGCCGTTCAGCGTGAATGCGGTATATCATTTCCCGGATATGGCCCAGCCCCTGACCGTTGCCAGCTTCACCGACGGACAGGAGGAAGGGATCGCCGAACATGCAGTGGCGGCCGGGGTGAATCCTGCCTGATCTTGCACCTGCCGGTCAGTCCTCGTCGGGCCCTTTCTGCCTGTGAGAGGCATGATCGCCGTCCTCGTACTCCAGTTCGATCACCTCAAGCGTGGCTGGATCAACCGTCACCTCGATCTGGCGGCCCGCCGCGTCGCGGCCCTTGATCTCGTAACAGCCGTCGTCGATCTTGATGCGGCGCACCGTCCAGCCCTTTTCGACCGCCAGCCGCGCCACGGCATCACGGGGGTGCCAGTCCGCCATCGGCACATGGCAATCCCGCCCCGCCTGGGCAACGCCAGCCGGGAATGCGACGAGAAAGCCAAGAATTGTCAATGTCTTCTTCATGGGCCAAACTCCTCGTCACGGCCAACCGTGGACTGTCGTGCCCGGCGAAGCTGACAGGAGCCTGAAGCCCCCTGCGCGGAAACGTCAGCTTTTTGTCAGTCTGCCCGGTCAGGAAGGGGCGGTGCAAGAGGAACGGAACGACAAATGCGGCTGCTGCTGATCGAGGATGACACGGTTCTGGGCGCGGCGGTGCGCGACCAGATTGCGGCGGATGGCCAGTCGGTTGACTGGGTGACGCGGCTTGACGCGGCGGGTCATGCCCTGCGCGGCACGGCCTATGATCTGGTTCTGCTTGACCTCATGTTGCCCGATGGGCGCGGGATCGTCTTTCTGCGCGCGCTGCGGGCGCGGGGCGATGTGACGCCGGTCATCATTCTCACTGCGCTTGATCAGGTGTCAGACCGGATCGAGGGGCTGAATGCCGGGGCCGACGACTATCTGGTGAAACCTTTCGACCTTGCCGAGCTTTCGGCGCGGATCGGATCTGTGGCGCGGCGCTATTCCGGCAATCCCAACCCGATCATCAGCCATGGCGCGCTGGAGATCGACCTTGCCGCGCGAAGTGTGCTGCGGGATGGCAAGACCGTCGCGCTGACCGCCCGCGAATGGGCACTGTTCGAGGCCCTGCTGGCCCGCCCCGGTCAGCTTCTGTCCAAGGCGCAGCTGGAAGAAAAGCTGTATGCCTTCGATGCCGAGATCGAAAGCAACACGATCGAGGTTCATGTCAGCCGCCTGCGCAAGAAGCTGGGCGCCACGGTGATTGAGACCGAGCGCGGCATGGGTTACCGGCTGGGCAAGCCATGAGATTGCCGCGCAGCCTTCAGGCCCGGCTCGGTCTGTCGGTCGGTCTGGTGCTGACCCTGTTGTGGCTGCTGGCCGCCACCATCACGGCGGTCATTCTGCGCGGTGAGATGGACGAGGTGTTCGACAGCGCCCTGCGCGAAACCGCCGAGCGCATCCTGCCGCTGGCGGTGACCGATATCGTCGGGCGCGAGGATGAAGGCGTGACGCAGCACCTTGCGCCGATCCGCGAGCATGACGAGTTTTTCACCTATGTCGTGCGGGATGCCGAAGGGCGTATCCTGCTGCAATCCCATGCCGCCGACCCGGCGGTCTTTCCGCTCTACGAAGGGACGGGGTTCCACGATACCGCCACGCATCGGCTGTACAGTGATGCGGCGCTTCAGGGCACGGTCCGGATCACGGTGGCCGAGCCTCTGGCCTATCGGGCCGAGGTAGCGCGCGAGATCCAGCTCGGGCTTGCGCTGCCGCTGTTCATCCTGCTGCCCGCTGCGCTGGCGGCGATTGTGCTGGCGGTGCGTTTCAGCCTCGCACCGCTGCGCCGGTTCCGCAGCCGGCTGGAGGCGCGGAGCGCCCGTGACCTTTCGGCGGTGCCCGCGACGGATCTGCCGTCCGAGATCAACCCGCTGGCCACCACGCTCAATCATCTGCTGGACCGGCTGCGCGCGGCCTTCGAGGCCGAGCGCAGCTTTGCCGCCAATGCAGCGCATGAGCTGCGTACCCCGCTGGCCGGGGCCATCGCGCAGGTTCAGCGCCTGCGGTCCGAGACTGCCGATGCAGCGGCACGCGACCGGGCGGGGCAGATCGAAGCCACGCTGAAACGCCTGACGCGGCTGTCAGAGCGGCTGATGCAGCTTGCGCGGGCCGAAGGCGGGCGGCTGCGGCTGGATCACGCTGCTGATCTGCGGCCGGTTGCCCGTGTCATGGTCGAGGATCTGGGCCGCACCGCCGCGCCCGGCCGCATTGTCCTGACGCTGCCTGAAACGCCGGTGCTGTCGGACCTTGACCCCGATGCTTTCGGCATCCTGTGCCGCAACCTTGTCGAAAATGCCCTGCGGCACGGATCTGATACCGCCCCGGTCAGCGTAGCGCTGACCCCGGACGGGGTGTTGACCGTTGCCAATGACGGGCCAGTAGTGCCGGAGGAGGTATTGGGCCGCCTGACAACCCGGTTCGAACGCGCAGGGGCCAATGGTGATGGCAGCGGGCTGGGGCTGGCCATCGTGGCTGCCATCGCGGATCGCGCTGGCAGCGCGCTTGTCCTGACCTCGCCACGTCCGGGCACGCTTTCGGGCTTTCAGGCCGCGGTGCGCTTGCCACGGCAACCCATGCCCGAAAGGTGATGTTTTCGGGGTTTCTTGCAGTAGTGATGTTTTTGGGGTATTTCTGAAAATCTACGTTCTCATCACCTTGCGGGGCGGAGCCATGCAGACCCAGATCCTTCGTGACGCAACCAGCCTGACGCAGGCGCTGCGCAGCCGCCGCCGTGCGCTGGGGCTGACCCAGGAAGAGCTTGGCCAGCGCGCCGGGCTTGCGGCAAAGCATGTGTCGCGGATCGAGAATGGCACGCATGAACCCAAGGTATCGACCCTTTTCGCGCTGATTTCCGCCCTCGGGCTGGACCTTGTGCTGGGCGAGGCGGGCAAGGTCGCGCCTGCCCCCTCCATCACGGATATCTTCTGATGGGGCGCCCGCCGGTCACGCGGCGGCTGGATGTCCGCATCAACGGACGGCTGGCCGGAGAATACCGCTATACCCCCGCGGGCGGGGTGAGCTTTGCCTATGACGCCGACTGGCTGGCATGGGAATTTGCCTTCCCGATCTCGCGCCAGTTGCCGCTGATGGCGGGCAATCAGTCAGGGGCACATGTCAGCGCGGTGTTTGAAAACCTGCTGCCCGACAATGCCGATCTGCGCCGCCGTATCGCGGAACGGACCGCCGCGCGCAGCGACCGTCCGCATGACCTGCTGGCCGCCATCGGGCGGGATTGCATCGGCGCGATGCAGTTCCTGCCGCAGGGCAGCGATCCGGGCGATCCCTTCCGCATTGAAGGGCTGCCGCAGGACGAGGCGCAAATTGCATCCACGCTGCGCGAGCTTGCCACCGCACCGCTGGGCCTGCACGCGGATGAGTCCTTCCGCATCTCGCTGGCCGGGGCACAGGAAAAGACCGCCTTTCTGTGGCAGGAGGGCCGCTGGCTGAAACCCGTCGGGCTGACGCCCACCACCCATATCTTCAAACGGCGCATGGGGATCGTGTCGCACGGGATCGACATGACCGACAGTGTCGAGAATGAATGGCTGTGCCTGCGTCTTGCCGCCGCGTTTGGCCTGCCGGTAAACGAGGCGCGGATCGAAAGCTTCGAGGATCAGACGGTTCTGGTCGTCACCCGCTTTGACCGCACGCCCCGTCCGCGTGGTGGCATCCTGCGCCTGCCGCAAGAAGATTTCCTTCAGGCTCAGGGGCTTGAATCAGCACAGAAATATCAGGAGCATGGCGGTCCGGGGATGCAGGACGCTCTGCATCTGCTGGAAGGTTCGGCCGAACGGGCGGGCGATCAGCTACTGTTTCTGAAAGCCCAGATCGTGAACTGGTTGCTGGCGGCCATCGACGGACACGCCAAGAACTATTCGGTCTTCCTCGGGCCGGGCGGGTTTCGGATGACCCCGCTTTACGACATTCTCAGCGCCGCCCCTGCCATGGGGTCCGGCGCCTTCCGTCACCGCGAGTTGCGGCTGGCCATGTCTGTCGGGCGCAGGCGGCACTACCGGCTGGATCAGATCCAGCCCCGGCATTTCGACGAAACGGCTGCGCGCGCACGGGTCCCGCCAGAACTGCGGCGCCGGGCGTTCGCCGATCTTGTGGCGGCGGGCCTTCCCGCCATCGAACGGGTCGCAGATACCATGCCGGTCGGCTTTCCCGAACGGGTCGCGGGGCCGATCCTCGATCATGCGCGCAACCGCATGGCGCTTCTGGAGGCGCAGACCGGGGCAGGTCTGGTCACCGGCCACTAGCCCGTTCAGATCAGCTGCAGCGCTTGCAGACGCTGCTGTGCCTCAGCGCAGATCGCCTTCAGATGCCCGGCCAGCCGCCCGGCGGTATCGACCCACGGCCGGTCCACCGGATGCAGGGCCGAAACCACAAAGCCGGATGCCTGCGCAAATGCGCGCAGCACAACCCGATCCCCCAGGTAGCCGAGCGCGGTCAGGGGGTTGAGGATGCTGACCCCGATGCCGCTGCGCACCATCTCGCAGGCGCCGTTGGCCGATTGCATGGTGACCGGCAGGCGCCGGGTCACCCCTGCCTCGTCGAACAGCCGGTCGAGGATCAGCCGGTAGGGATCTTTCGGTCCCAGCGAGACAAAGGCCTGATCCTCGAAATCCTGAAGGTGCAGCGGCCCCGTGCCACTGGCCAGGGGATGCCCGGCAGGGATCAGGCAGACCTGGCGAAACGTCCCCAGAGGGATCACCTCGGTCGTGGGGTCATCATATTCTCCTTCGATCAGGCCAATGTCGAAGTTGAACCCCGAAATGGGCGACTGGTTGCGCGGATCGCCATTGTCTATCTCAATGGTCAGGCCCGGCGCCTCGCGGTGCAGCCGCGCCACCGCCTCGGGCAGCAGGCTTTGCGCGAAGGTCGGCAGGGTCGAGACCTGCAGAATCTCGCCAGAGGCGGCGCGCATCCGGTGCAGCGAGGCATTGATCTTGTCGAGGCCGGAATAAGCTTCTTCGATGGCGTGATAGAGCTTCAGCGCCCGAGCCGTCGGGTGCAGCCGCTGCCGGCGACGTTCGAACAACTGGAAACCGACCGAGGCTTCCAGCCGCAACACCTCGCGCGTCAGGGTGGGTTGCGACGATCCCAGCGCAGCGGCGGCGGCCGTGACGGTGCCGAACTTCACGATGGCGCGGAACACGTCGACCTGCCGCAGGTTCAGTTCTGGTTTCACGGGGACCTCCGATCATCGCCGCCATTCATATCCATAATGAATGAACTTCCATAGCCTTTTCTATATCCCCCGCCGCCACCTGCCGCTTAGCATTCCGTCAGGATCTCGTCGTCTTTTCAGCCGGGAACGCATCTTGTGACCATGCCAGCCGAAGCCAGCACCTTTCGCCTGAACCGCGCCGCGCAAGCCGGGCTGGATGCCCTGTTGCGGGAAGCCGGGGGGACCTTCGGGGCCGGGCAGGTGGCAGTTTGTGCCGTGCTGAACGACCGACCGCTGGTCGAGGCCGATCCCGGCCCCTTCGCCGCGCAACCTGTCTGGGAGCATCGCGGCGATGCACAGATCTATCCGGCCTCGGTCTGCAAGATGTTCTATCTGGCCGCGCTGGCCGCTTTCGAGGCCGGGGGCCGCCTTGCGCTGGATGACGAGGATCATCGGGCCACCAAAGCGATGATCGGCATATCCTCGAACGATGCGACCACCTATTTGCTGGGTCGTCTGACAGGCGCTTTCGATGGCCCGGTGCTGGACCCCGCCGCACTGGAGGAATGGGTGACTGCCCGCCATCAGGTGCAGGACTGGCTGGAGGGGCTGGGCCTTCCGGCGCTGGCGGGCATCCAGCTGATTCATTCGACCTATGAGGACAGCCCCTATGGCCGCGCCCGTCAGGCGCGTCAGGTGCGGCCCGGCAACCAGCTTTCCGCCCGCGCCTGCGCCGCGATGCTGCATGAAATGTTGCGCGGTGCCTTGCCCGGGCGTGACTGGGTGGCCGGGCATCTGTCGCGCGACTGGCAGCGCACCGCAGCCCCGGACCCCGAGGGTGACCAGATTGCCGGTTACCTGACCGGCGGCATTCCCGATGGGTTTCGCGTCTGGTCCAAAGCCGGGCATACCTCGTGGACGCGACATGATGTGGCGGCGATTTCTGCCCCCGATGGCCGTTCGGCCACGCTGGCGGTGATGACGGAAGGCCCTGCCGCTGCCGCCCATCCGGGCACCCTGCCCGCCTTCGCCCGCGCCTTCATCGCCGAAGCCTTTGGCTGACCCTTCAAAGACAACAAACAAGATACACAACAGGAAGCTGACCATGACCCATTCGCCCGCGTCCCTGATCCTGAGCCGCCGCCGCATGCTGGCCGCCATGCTTGCCAGCACTGCGGCTGCTGCCACCGGCCTTGCCCCCTTCGCCGCCCGCGCGCAGGACGCGGGCACGCCGCGCCCGGGCGGCAAATTGCAGATGGTGGCGCCCTTCGGTTCGGCGCTGCAAAGCCTTGACCCGCATGCCACCTATGAATCGCAGGACATGGCGGTGTCGAAGGCCTTCCACCGCTCGCTGTACAACTGGGATTCGGCGACCAATTCGGTCGTGCTGGAACTGGCCTCCGAGGTGAAGGTCAGCGAGGATGGCAAGACCTTCACCTACAAGCTGCTCGACAACATCTTTTTCCACAACGGCCGCCAGATGGTTGCCGATGACGTGATCTGGTCCTATTCGCGCATCCTTGCGCCGGGCAGCAGCCTCTCGGCCATTTCCAACCTGCAAAACATCCTTGGCGCGCAGGATTATCTGGACGGCAAGGCCGATCATGTGGCGGGTCTGGCGAAGATCGACGACATGACTTTTTCGATCACCTTCGAAAGCTTCGCCGACCCCGGCTATCTGCTGTTCGAGGCGGTCACGGCGATCCTGCCGCGCGAGGCGGTGGAAAGCGGCACCTTCCTGTCGAATCCGGTCGGCTGCGGCCCCTTCACCTTCGTTGAACATATCGAGGGTTCGCGCATCTCGGGCAAGAAGTTCGACAAGTATTTCAAACCCGGCAAGCCCTATGCCGATGCCATCGAATTCACCATCACCGACGATTATTCGGCGCTGGATGTGGCTTTCCGCGCGGGCGAGGTCGACGCGACCGTTCTGTCGGAAAACGGCTATGTGATGTATGCGCAAGACCCGGACCTGTCGAAGGGTCTGATCGAGATTGCCGAGATGTTCACCCGCCACATGGGTATGAACCTCGACATGAAACCCTTTGACGATGTTCGGGTGCGGCAGGCGATCAACTATGCGGTGGATCGCGACATCATCATAGAAAAGCTGTTGAAGAACAAGGCGTTCAAGGCGGTGGGCTGGCTGCCTACGCCGTCTTCGGGCTTTGATCCCGACCGCAAGCCCTATGCCTTTGATCCCGAAAAGGCCAGGGCGCTGTTGGCCGAGGCCGGGCTGGCCGATGGCGTCAGCTTTGAAGCCTGGGTGACCGATGCCACCTCGTCGCTGGGCGTGTTGCAGGCCATGACCCCCTTCCTTGCCGCCGTGGGCATCACCGTGACCCCCAAGGTGGTCGAGGCGGGCGTGCTGGTCGAGGCGATCAACAAGGGCGAGGCCCCCGCGTGGTTCCGCTCCAACGGCACCGGGCCGGATCCGATTTCGGCGCTGCGCAGCTTTGACAGCCGCCGCCCGCGTTCGACCAACCGGGCGGGCTTCAAGGATGCGGCCTATGACGCGATGCTGGACGAGGCCATGGCGACGGTCGATCCGGCCAAGCGGATTGAGCTGGTGAAGAAAGCCGATGCCTATATCTTCGAACAGGCGCCGGTCTGGTTCCACAACTACAACAAGGCTGTGCTGGCGACGCAGCCCTGGGTGCATGGCGTCGATGCCAATGTGACCGAGGCCGCGATCATCGAGGTCGATCAGGTCTGGCTGGACGAAAACGCGCCTTCGCGCTGATCTGCCTGCCGGGGGGCGGCTGACCGCCCCCCGACCCGCTTTTCCTAGCCCGTGGGTCCGCCATGCTGAATGTCCTGCTCAGACGGCTTGTTCAGGCCGCGCTGACTGTCTTTGTCGTCATCACCCTTGTCTTCCTGCTGTTCAGCGTGATTCCGGGCACCTATGCCTCGTCGCTTCAGGCCGACAAGCGCGATGTCTCTGCCGAAGTACTGGAGCGGATCGAGACCGAGCTGGGTCTGAACGATCCGCTGCCGCAACGCTTTGGCCGCTACATGGCGGGGCTGGCGCAGGGCGATCTGGGCATCTCCTACGCGACCAAGCGCCCGGTGGCCGACATGCTGGCGGGGCGGATCTGGGCGTCGTTCCGGCTGGCGTGCGGTGCGATCCTGTTCGCGGTCTGCATCGGACTGCCGCTGGGGTTCTTTGCCGCGATGCGCCGGGGAACCTGGCTCGACACCGCCACCATGTCGCTGGCGGTATCAGGCCTCTCCATCCCGGCCTTCTGGGCGGGGCTGGTGCTGATGTATCTGTTCTCGCTGAAGCTGCACTGGCTGCCGACCTTCGGCTATGGCTCGGGCGGGCTGCGTCACCTGATCCTGCCCGCCATCACGCTGGGCATCGCGCCCATGGCGCTTCTGGCCCGCACCACCCGCGCCGCCGTGCTGGAGACTCTGAACGCCGATTTCATCCGCACCGCCCGCTCCAAGGGCATGTCAGAGCGGCGGCTTGTGCTGCGCCATCTGGCGCGGAATGCCTTCGTGCTGGTGCTGACCACGATCGGGCTGCAATTCGGCTCGATGCTGGGTGGGTCGGTCGTCATCGAAAAGCTGTTTGCCTGGCCGGGCGTCGGCTCGCTGCTGATCGATTCGGTCGGGCTGCGGGATCTGCCTGCGGTTCAGGGGGCCATTCTGGTGATCGTGCTGTTCTTCCTTCTGATCAACACGCTGGTCGACCTTGCCTATCTGGTGGTCGATCCGCGCATCCGCTACCGCTGAGGAGGCACCATGAAAGCCGGAGCCAACCTTTACGTCGGTGGCGGGATCATCCTGCTGATCGCGGTGCTGGCAATCTTTGCCCCGCTGATCGCCCCTTATGACCCCATCACCTCGGCCAATCTGATGTATGCCGAAGAGCCGCCCGGCGCCCAGTTCTGGCTGGGCACCGACGAGCAGGGCCGCGATATCTTTTCCCGCATGGTTTATGGCGCGCGGATTTCACTGTTCATCGGTCTGGCGGTGCAGGTGATGAACACGGCCATCGGTGTCTCGCTCGGCCTGTCGGCCGGCTATATCGGCGGCTGGTGGGACGAGATGGTGCAGGGCCTGACCAACCTCATGCTGTCGATCCCGACCATTGTTTTTGCGCTGGCGCTCATGGCGATCCTCGGGCCGGGGCTTCTGAGTCTGCTGATCGCGCTTGGCATGATCGACTGGGCCTATAGCTGCCGGATTTCGCGTGCGCAGGTGCTGACGCAGAAGTCGCTGAACTATGTGCAATCGGCCCGCACGATGGGCTTCGGCCCGCTGCATGTGATGTTCCGCGAACTGCTGCCCAATATCGCGGGCCCGCTGATCGTGGTGGCCACCATGGGTGTCGGTTCCGCCATCATGGCGGAGGCATCGCTGTCCTTTCTGGGCCTTGGCGTGGTGCCCCCGAACCCGAGCTGGGGCGGCATGCTCTCCTCGGCGCGAGAGCAACTTATGGTCGCGCCCTGGGTCGCCATCTTTCCGGGGCTGGCGCTGTTTGCCGCCGTTCTGGGCTTCAACCTTCTGGGCGACGGTCTGCGCGACCTGCTGGACCCGCATGGAAAGGGCCGCAAATGACCGAAACGGTTCTGGACGTCCGCGATCTTGCGATCAGCCTGTGTGACGGTCCCACGCCCGTCGCAGCGGTCGAGGGCGTGAATTTCAGCATCAACCGGGGCGAGGTTTTTGGCCTCGTCGGCGAATCCGGCTGCGGCAAGAGCCTTTGCGCACTGGCTCTGGCAGGGCTTCTGAAGGCGCCCATGGCGATCAGCGGCGGGCAAATTTTGCTGGAGGGTCGTGATTTGTCTACCCTTCCCACACGCGAGATGCGCCATCTGCGCGGCAACAAGGTGTCGATGATCTTTCAGGAGCCGATGACGGCGCTCAACCCGCTGATGACGGTGGGCGACCAGATCGGCGAGATGTTCGTGCTGCATCGCGGTCTGACCGCCCGTGCCGCCCGGATGAAAGCCATCGAGGCGCTGGAACAGGTGCAGGTCTCCAGCCCCGAACGGCGCATCAGGGCCTATCCGCATCAGCTTTCTGGCGGGATGCGGCAACGGGTGATGATTGCCATTGCGCTGGCCTGCGATCCGGCGCTGCTGATCGCGGACGAGCCGACCACCGCGCTGGATGTCACCATTCAGGCCGAGATCGTCGAACTGGTGCTGGACCTCTGCCGCGCGCGGGGCACGGCGGTGATGATGATTTCGCACGACCTCGGGCTGGTGGCGCGCATCTGCAACCGTGTGGCGGTGATGTACGCGGGCCAGATCGTCGAACAGCGCAGCGCAGGGGATATCTTCACCGCCCCGGCCCATCCCTATACCCGCGGGCTGGTCGATGCCCTGCCCCGGCTGGGGCGTCGGCTGGAGCGCGGGCAGGAACGGCTGACAGAGATCGGGGGCGTGGTGCCTGCGATCCGCGATTTCCCGCAGGGCTGCCGCTTCGCCCCACGTTGTGGCCGTGCCACCGCCGAATGCCGCGCGGCGCCCGTTTCGATGACCGATCTGAACAAGGGGGGCCGGGTCCGGTGTCTGCATCATGTCTGAGGCTGCAATGATCCCCGAAGCCGAACCCCTGCTGTCGGTGCAGGGCCTCAGGGTGCATTATCCGGTGCGGCACGGCTGGCGCGGCAAGCCACTAGCCGTCAAAGCGGTGGATGGGGTCGATCTGACGTTGCACACGGGCCAGTGCCTTGGTCTGGTGGGGGAAAGCGGCTGTGGCAAATCCTCCATCGCGCAGGCGCTGCTGGGTCTGGTGCCCGCCACCGAAGGCGTGATCCGGCTGGACGGGCACGAGATCACCGGCAATGCGCGGGTTCCGGCCATGGCGCTGGCGCGGTCGGCGCAGATGGTGTTTCAGGACCCGATGTCGTCGCTCAACCCGCGCCAGACCATCCGCGAGATCCTGTCCGGTCCGCTGCGTCTGCATGGCATGACCGACCGGGCCGAGCGTGAGGCCCGTGTGGCCGAGATGCTGTCGCTGGTCGGCATGGCGCCGGAAGTCGCCAGCCGCTACCCGCACGAATTTTCCGGCGGCCAGCGCCAGCGGCTGTGCATCGCACGCGCGCTGATCCTGCGGCCGAAACTGGTGATCTGCGACGAACCCGTTTCAGCGCTGGACGTCTCGATCCGGGCGCAGATCATCAACCTTCTGCTGGAGCTGAAGGACAGGCTGGGCATTGCGCTGTTGCTCATCTCGCATGATCTGGGCGTGGTCGAACACATGAGCGACCGGATCGCTATCATGTATCTGGGCAGGATCGTCGAGGAAGGCGGCTGGCGCGAGATTTTCACCGCCCCCGCCCATCCCTACACGCGCGCACTGATCTCCGCGATCCCCGATCCGATGCACCGAGACCGGGCGCCCGCCCGGCTGGGGGGCGAAATTCCCAGCCCGCTCAGCCCGCCGGAAGGCTGCGCCTTTCACCCGCGTTGTCCGCTGGCCATGCCCCGCTGCCGCAGCGGGGACGGACCCGAATTCACCCGCATCAGCGCCGATCATCGGGCGCGCTGTCATCTGCTGCAAACCGGAAACCCCCATGTCTGAGCTTTTTGCCGCCCCCATTCCCGAAATCGGGCCGGATCTGATCATCACGGTGCGCGCGGGGGATGATCCTGCCGCCCCGCATCGCGGCACGCTGACCATCGGTGACTGGTCCGTGCCCTGTGCCGTCGGCCGGTCGGGCATCGTCGATCCGGCGCTGAAACGCGAGGGCGATGGCGCCACCCCGGCGGGGCGCTTTGCCCTGCGCTACGGTTATTACGAGCCGGGCGTTTTTGCCGACGCGGAAATGGCCGCCATGGCCTTTCCGTTCAAGCCTAAGCCCGACAGCTATGACTGGATCGAGAACCCGGCCAGCCCCGATTACAACCGGATGCGCGCCCGCAGCCATAACGAGCCGCCGCCCGACCGCGCGCCGAAGTTGTTCGACATCTTCATCCCGTTGGGCTGGAACGATGCGGTGCCGCGCGCGGCCGGGGGCAGCGCGATCTTCCTGCATGCCGCCCGCCCCGAGATGACGGGCACCGCCGGTTGTGTCGCCGTGCCGCATGACCAGTTGCTGAACCTTGCGCGCCGCCTGCGGCCCGGCATGATCATCGACATCGCCGCGCCCGATCAGACGGCAGGGCCGCTTGCCCTGCCCGACAGTCTGGAAAGTGTCAGCTTCCACAGCCTGCGGCCCGGCCCGCGCGTCATCGTGACCGGCGCCGTCCATGGCAACGAGGTCTGCGGGCCGAAGGCTATTGCCCGGATGATCGCCGAGTTCCGCAGCGGGCGCCGCAAGCTGCTGTGCGGCTCGGTGACCTTCGTGCCGGTGGTCAATGCCCTGGCCTATCGGCTTGACCAGCGCGAGGGCGAGCGGAACCTGAACCGCAACCTCCGCGACTATCCGGTGCCGCAGGTGAACGAGGACCGGGTGGCGAATGTGCTGTGTCCGCTGCTGCGCGCCCATGACGTGCTGATCGACCTGCATTCCTTCGGGTCGGAAGGGCCCGCCTTTGCGCTGTTTGGCCCCGATGCGCCGGGCGGCGCGCTGGAACCCCATGCCCGCCCGGACGAGGAACGCCGCCTGATCCGCGCGCTGGGTCTGCCCTTCGCGGTGCAGGGCTGGATGCCCGCCCATCTGAAGGCGCTGGCGCAGCAGGGCCAGGCGCAGGACATCGCTCACGCCGTCGGCACCACCGAATTCATGCGGTTTGTCGGCGGGGCGGCGATCACGGTGGAATGCGGTTCGCACAAGGACCCGGCCTCGGTCGGTGTGGCCTATGACGTGATCGCACGCGGTCTGGCGGCACTTGACATGATCATGGCCGAAGCAGGCCCGCCGCCGCCCCCGCCGCAGATCCTCCAGATCGGCGATGCGATCTTTGCCGAAAGCGATGACGATCGTCTGTTGCGCAGCTTCGTCACCGGCGAGCCGGTCCGCGCTGGCGAGGTGATCGGTCAGCGTGCGGACGGCAGCCCGATCACCGCGCCGCATGACGGGGCGGTGATCTTTGCCAGCGGCAAGGTGAAGGCAGGAACCGAGATGTGCTTCCTCTGCCTTCACGGCGCCGCCGGATAGCGGCACGGTCAGGGCTGGCGGATCTCGCGAAACAGGGCCTGCAGCTTTTCATAGGCGGCGAAACGTCTGTCGTGCAGGGCGCGGCAGGCCGGGTCCGGCGTGATCGTCTCCTCCGCCACCGACATCGCGGCCATGGCGGTCGGCAGGTCGGGCCGGGCGCCATCTGCAATCGCGGCAGTCATCGCCGCGCCCAGCAGGACCGGCTCTTCCGTCGCGCAAACCGCGATGGCGGTGCCGCTGGCATCGGCCAGCAACCGCCGCACCAGCGCACTGCGCCCCGCGCCGCCGCTGATCACCACGGTTTGCAGATCGGCGCCGCCCGCCTTCAGCGCGGCGACGATCTGGCGAAGCCCGTAGCCGATGGCGCAGATCCCGGCGAGGTAAAGCGCGATCAGGCTGTTCTCGTCTTCCTCCAGCCCGAGGCCCGCGATAATGGCGCGGGCGCCCGGATCGGCGAAAGGCGCGCGGTTGCCAAGAAATTCCGGAACCACATGCAGATCATCCAGCAGACTGGCAAGTGGCCGGTCCACCAATGCGCGCGCGGCCTGTGCCTCGATCCAGCCGACAAGGCCGTGCCCGGCGGCTTCGGCCTGCCGCGTTGCCTCCGGGGCCAGCGGATGCAGTCGCACCAGATGATCTATCGCCGCCCCTGCCGCAGATTGCCCACCTTCGCTCAGCCAGAGACCGGGCACCAGTGCCGAGAAGTAAGGCCCCCAGACGCCCGACACGAACGCCGGCTCAGCCGAAACGTTCAGCGTGCAGGCCGAGGTGCCAAAGACATAGGCCATGCGCTGAGCCAGATCGCCCGGCAGGCCCTGCGCCCCCAGCGTGCCCACCGCCCCGGCATGGGCGTCGATCAGCCCCATGCCCACGGCCACCCCGGCCGGAAGCCCAAGCTCCGCCGCGGCTGCGGCCTCCAGCCCGGCGGGAATGGCGGTGCCGGGCGGGCGGATCTCCGGCCCGATGCGGGCAAAACCCGCCTCCGCCAGATCCGCGAGGCCGATGGCCCGGAAATAGGAGGCATCCCATGCCTGCTCATGCGCCATATAGGTCCATTTGCAGGCCACCGTGCAGGTGGATCGCCACAGGCTGCCGGTGGCTTTCCACGTCAGGAAATCCGTCAGATCCATGAAATGCGCCGCCCCGGCATAGGTGTCGGGCAGATGCTCTTTCAGCCACAGAAGCTTTGGCGTCTCCATCTCGGGTGAGATTCGCCCGCCCACATGGTCAAGCACCCGATGGCGGGTTGCGTTGATCCGCCCGGCCTGCGCATCGGCGCGGTGGTCCATCCAGACGATCACATTGCGGTCCGCCTCGCCTGCGTCATTCACTGGCAGGGGACGGCCTTCAGGGCCAAGGACGACCAGCGAGCAGGTCGCGTCAAAGCCGATGCCACGCACAGCCTGCGGCGACCGGCCCGACAGCGCCAGCGCACTGCGCGTGGCCTGACACACCGCTGCCCAGATATCCGCCGAGGATTGTTCCACATGATGCGGCCTGGGGCGCCAGATCTTCAGCGGGTGGCTGGCGGTCGCAAGCAGCTGTCCGCTTGCGTCAAAGACACCGGCCCGCGCACTGCCGGTTCCGACATCGACGCCGATGTAACAGGCCGGGGTCATCGCAGCCTCCTTACAGGTCAAGATTGCGGGGCACGATCACCAGATCGCGGATCGTGACATTCGGGTCGCGGGTCAGCATGAACATCACCGCCTCCGCCACTTCGGCGGGCTGCATCAGGCTGCCTTCGGCCAGGGCCTGCTCCAGCTTCTCGCGCGGCCAGTCGTCAATCAGGGGCGTCACCACCGGGCCGGGCAACACCGCGCCCACACGGATGCCCTGCCCCATCACCTGCCGCCGGACAGTGTGAACGAAAGCCTGCACCGCGAATTTGGAGGCGGTGTAGATCGGCTCCCAGATCACTGGTACGACGCCCGCCACTGACGAGGTCATGATGATATCGCCGGAACCGCGTTGCACCATATGGCCCAGAACCGCATGAACCGACCGGAAGGCCGCGTTGACGTTCAGGTTCAGCACCCGGTCCCAGACAGCGGGATCGCCCCCGGCCACCGCGCCGCCGACATAGGCCCCGGCATTGGCGTGGAAGATGTCCAACCCGGGTACCTGCTCCAGAATGGCGGGCATCATCCCGGCCACGCTTTCGGGGTCCAGCAGATCGACGACCAGCGGAAGGGCCGCAGGCCCGAGTTCGGCTACCGCCCGGTCCAGCGCAGCGGCATCACGGTCGATGAGGAAGGTTCGCACCCCGGCCCCCACCAGATGCCGCGCACATTCCAGCCCGATCCCCGAGGCGGCCCCGGTGATTGCCGCTGTCTTTCCGTTCAGTGTCTGTGCCATGTCGCTTTATCTCAATGGGGGGTGCCGGGCTGATCCGGCAGGTCGCTCGCCGGAAACAGGCGGACATCGGCGGGGGCGAAGGAAAAGGTGATGTCCTGCCCCGGTTGCAGCTCCAGGTCGCCGGGCACGACGGCCAGAACGGACTGGCCGCTATGCAGGCGCAGATTGACCACGGTTTCCGTGCCCATCCGCTCCAGCAGGACAACATGGCCGTGCAGGGGGCTGCGGTCTGCGGCCTGATCCGGTTTCAACGCCTGCGGACGAATGCCCAGAATGGCCGGGCCGGGCATGGTGATGCGCCCGGCGGCCACCGCCACCGGCCCGACCCCGGCGGCAGAGACCTGCGCCATACCACCACTGAGACTGTCAACCGTCACCGGCAGGAAGTTCATTCGGGGGCTGCCGATGAAGCCCGCGACAAAGGCGTTGCAAGGGTCGCGGAACAGGTCGATCGGGCGGCCGACCTGCTGCACGATCCCGCCGTTCAGCACGACGATCCTGTCCGCCAGCGTCATCGCCTCGACCTGATCATGGGTCACATAGATCATCGTCGCGCCCAGATCGCGGTGCAGCCTGGCAATCTCCATCCGCATGTCCATGCGCAGCGCCGCGTCGAGGTTCGACAGCGGCTCGTCGAACAGGAAGACCGAAGGTTCGCGCACGATGGCACGGCCGATGGCGACCCGCTGGCGCTGGCCCCCGGAAAGCTGGCTGGGCTTGCGGTCCAGAAGATGTGTGATTTGCAGGATCTCGGCGGCGCGGGCAACGCGGGCGGTGGCTTCGGCGCGCGGCGTCTTGCGCAGCGACAGTCCGAAGCCCATGTTTTCGGCCACCGTCAGATGCGGATAAAGCGCATAGGACTGGAAGACCATGGCAATACCCCGGTCGCGTGGTGACAGGTCATTGGCGCGCTTGCCACCGATGTCAAGCGTCCCGTCCGAGATCTCCTCAAGCCCCGCAATCATCCGCAGCAGCGTGGACTTGCCGCACCCGGAAGGTCCCACGAAAACGACAAACTCGCCGTCGCGGATTTCCAGATCCACGCCCTTGATGACGGAATGTCCGCCGTAATCCTTCTTCACACCTGTAAGCCGCAGATCGGCCATGGTGTCCTCCGTTGTTAGGCAGGTGACGGGCCCCGGCCTGCGGGGCCCTTTGTCGGCGGATCAGCCGGGAATGGCGACCGCCTCGGTCTCGGGGGTCAGCCGCTCGCCCATCAGGCCGCGCAGATAGGCACCGTGGGTCAGCAAGTCGCGGCGCAGGGCATGAATATCCACCTCATGTGGCCGGATATCCTGCCGGATCGCCAGCGCGGCGGCGCGACCCGCAGCCTCGCCCATCGCCATGCAGGTCGCCATCACACGGATCGCACCCATCGCCTCATGCGTGGTGGAAATCGCGCGCCCGGCCACGATCAGGTTTTCCACCCGCTGCGGCAGAAGCGAGCGATAGGGGATGTCATAGCAATCCCCGCACCAGATCAGGGTACAGCCTTCGTCGCCGGGGCGGTGAATGTCGATGGGGTAGGAGGCAACGGCAATCGCATCCTCGAAATGCCGGCATCCCAGGACATCCTGTTCGTTCATCACATAGCGCCCGACGATGCGCCGGGTTTCGCGAATGCCGAGGAAAGGCGCGGTCTTGGTAAAATGCGCCTTCTCGAACCCCGGAACATAGTTGACCAGATATTCCACGATATCGTCGATCTGCCGCCGGGCCACGATCTCGCCATTGGACAACGAGCGGGCATCGGTGCCATCGGTGCCCGCGACGCGGGTCATGTTGATCCAGGCCTCGCCTTTCTTCAGCCCGGTGATGATGATCGTGCGCTCGTTCGGAATATCAAGAGCGCGCTCCTGCCTGGCCTTCGCCATCAACTCGCGCAGACCCACCACGATGAACTGGTGGTTCTGGCCGAAGTAATCAGCCGGAATGAAATCGGTCAGATAGGTGCGCGCCTCTTTCGGGGCATTGGCGATGGCCATGCGCAGCTTGTCGGTATCCACGTCCGACAGACAGAACATCAGCGTGGGCGGCTGCATCCCGCCATGTTCATTGCCCTTTTCGGTCACGACCCCGGCGCGGTGGGCCACATCTGCATCGCCGGTACAGTCGATCACGACGCGGGCCATCACGGCGCTGCGCCCCGATTTGCTTTCGGTGATGACGCCCCGGATCGTGTGGCCGTCCTCATCCATCACCACGCCCGCGACGAAGGTGTAGAACACCACATCCACCCCGGCTTCGGTCAGCATCTCAAGGCCCACGGTCTTGACGGCCTCGGGTTCCACCAGTGTGATGCCCATATGCAGCGGGCAGGCCCGGTGTTCCGAGGCCGCCTCGCGCGCCTTCAGCCGGTCGATGAATTTCTGTGGCAGCCCCTCGATGATCTGGTTGCCCTTCTGCCCAAGGAAGCCCAGCACCGGCAGGCCGATGGTCATGTTGCCGCCGACGAAGCTGCGGCTTTCCAGCAGACCGACCCGCAGACCGCTTTCCGCCGCTGCCAGCGCCGAAGTCAGCCCCGCCGGGCCGCCGCCGACGACAAGCACATCATAGTCCGCGCTGACGGGGATTTCGCGGGCGGGTTCGTGGATGGTGGCAGTCTGTGCCATGTTTCGCAGATCCTGATCGTGGAATTCGGAAAAGGGGAAGGACGGCGGGGCCATGACAGCCCCGCCCGAAGCCTGAGGGTCAGGGCAGCAGCGGTGCCACCCGTTCGGAGATCGCGGCCACCGCCTCGGCCGGGGTCTTGCGACCCATGACGGCAAGCTGGACTTCCTCAAGGAACAGCGCCTGCGCGCGGGCGGCTTCGGGGAAGGGCGGGAAGGCACCGCGCGCATTGGCCAGCGCCTCAGCCTCAATGGCGGCCAGCGGGTTCTTCTTGATCAGCCTGGGGTCCGAGAAGGTCGAGACCCGCGCCGCGCCATTGCCGTTCAGCGCCATGCCCAGCGTGGTTTCTGGTGAGGAAACCTGCCTGATATAGCTCCAGGCCAGATCCTTGTCCTTCGCATTGGCCGGGATCACCATGGCCCAGGCCTCCACCACCGCCGCCATCGGGGTCTTGCCGACCAGCGCGCCGGTCACCGGGAAGCCCACGGCCTTGATGCGGCCGGGGAATTTGGATTGCTCGGGGTTGTTGAGCTGCGCCGCACGGGCGAAGGGCAGCACGGTGAAGGCCGCGCGGCCCTGCTGCATCCAGGTGACCTGATCGTCGTTCTTGGTGGTGGCATAGCTGCGCGGCAGCGAGCCGTCGGCGAACATGCCCGCAAGCACCGTCAGCGCCTGTTCCATCGCCGCCGGATCGGGCAGCAGACGGAAGTCCTGCGTCATGAAATCGCCGCCGAAGGCGCGGGCGAACATCACCGGGAACACCGCCAGATCCGAGGCCAGCACCATGCCGGTGGCGATCTTGTCGGCCGAGATCTTCTGCGCCTGCGCGACCAGTTCCTCCAGCGTGGCGGGCGGCGCGGTGAAGCCCGCCTGTTCCAGCAGATCCTCGTTGTAGAACAGCGCCTGCGTCGCCGTGCGCACCGGAATGCCGATCAGCTTGCCGTCGATGGTCATGCCCTTGATGAGACCGGGCGCCAGATCCGCGAAATCGGCGATCGGGTCTTTTTCCTGCCAGCCGTCCAGCGGCTCGAACAAGCGCGCGATGTCCGAGGTGGGGCGGTTGTCGACCATGTAGCCCACGCCGAATTCGGTTTCCGGCAGGCTCGCCTCGCGGAACAGCCGGTCCATCAGCGGGTTGGAATCGAAGGTGGTGAAGGCCAGATCGGCGTCATTGGCAGCCTTCCAGCCCGCCATCAGATCGCCCTCCCCCTCGCCCAGAACGGCCTGGTGCACGCGGTGGCTGAGGATGTTCAGCACCTTGCCCGCCGCAAGGGCCGGGGCCGCGGCCAGCAACGCCAGCGTGCCGGTCGCGCTGGCCAGAAATCCACGGCGGTTCATCTGCATCGGTCTTGTCATGGTGTCTCCTCCCAGAAACATGGATCAGCCCTTGGTGGCGCCGGCGGTCAGCCCGGCCACGAGGTAACGGTTCATCAGGATCACGAAGGCCAGCACCGGCGCGAGCTGGACGGTCGAGGCGGCGAAAAGCACGCCCCAGTCCACCCCGTCGATCGAGCCGATCATCTCGGAAATCACAAGCGGCGCGGTCTTGGCATTGGTCCCGGTGAAGATGAAAGCGAACAGGAATTCATTCCAGGAGAAGACGATCACGAAGACCGCCACCGCAAGGATGCCGGGCGCCGCCAGCGGCACGATCACCCGCCACAGGATCGTAAGCCGCGTGGCCCCGTCGATGGCCGCCGCCTCGTCCAGATCGCGGGGGATCTGGTCGATGAAGGTGCGCATCAGCACCGTGCCCAGCGAGACGAAGAAGGTCGCGTAAAGCACGATCAGCACCAGATGGGTGTCGGCCAGCCCCAGACGGTTCACGATGGGAAACAGCGGCAGCGTCACCACGATCGGCGGGATCAGCCGCACCGCGATCAGCCCGACAACCGACAGGTCCAGCCAGCGCGCCGCGTGGCGCGAGAAGGCATAGCCCGCGCAGGTCGAGGCCACCACCGCCAGCGCCGTCGCCCCGATGGTGACGAGGGCCGAGTTCCACAACCCGCGAAAGAACATCCCCCATTGCGACCAGAGCGTCGCGTAATGCTGCAAGGTCGGCTCGAACACCCATTGCGGCGGCACGGCGAAGATGTCCTGCCCCGGCTTCACCGACGAGGCGACGATAAAGACGATGGGGAACAGCGACCAGACAAGGATCGCGGCCACGGCCAGCGTCTTGCCCAGGGGAACGAGAAGGGATTCAGCGCGCATTCTTCACCTGCCGACGCAAGAGCCAGATATAACCGGATGCCAGCACCAGCGAGGCGATCACCATCAGCAGGGCCGTGGCCGAGGCGGTGCCGAAAGCGTTGTAGCTGAACGCCTCCTGATACAGATAAACCGCCACCACTTCGGTCGAGCGGGCCGGTCCACCCCCGGTCAGCAGCCAGACTTCGGAAAACATGCGGAACGCAAAGATATAGCGGAACAGCAGCGCCACGATGATCGCCGGGCCCATCAGCGGCAGCGTCACCCTCCAGAAGCATTGCAGCCGCGTGGCGCCGTCGATCCGCGCCGCCTCGTACAGGTCGGCAGGCATGGCCAGCCGGGCCGCATAGAGGATGACGAAGGTGAAGGGCAGATGCATCCAGATGGTCAGCAGGATGATCATGATCATCGCATGGCTGGGCTCGTAGGACCATTCGAGCACGGGCAGACCCAGCGCCTGCAAGGCAAGCGTGACCGGGCCGATGTCCAGATCGAACAGAAAGCGCCACATCGCGACCGCGACCACCTCGGACACCGCATAGGGCGCCAGAACGGCAACCAGCAGGAAGCGGCGGAACTTCACCCCGCTGTTGAACAGCAGCGCCATCCCCAGCGCGACAAGCATTTCCAGATGCACCGCGACCACCACGATGATCACCGTGTTCCACATCGCGCTGCGGAACGCCGGGTCCGACAGGACGCGCAGGTAATTCTGCCACCCGACGAATTCCGGTGCCTGACCGAAGCTCGACAGATGAAAGCTCAGCCAGACGACATAGAGCGCTGGCAGGATCACGACGCACAGCAGCAGCAGCTGCACGGGCGCAAGCAGGGGTATCACCCCCAGAAACGTGGTCTTCCTCACGGCATATCTCCCCGACCGGCGCGAGGCCGGTCTCTCCTTCGGTCGGCCGGTCCGGTCAGGCCGGAACCGCCCCCACGGAATCGCGGCGTTGCAGCGGCGCCTCCAGCACGATCCGGGCCCGTGCTTCCGCGGAACCGTCCATTCTTTCCATCAGCCTGGTCCAGGCCGCAGCCGCGATGTCGCGGATCGGCTGGCGTACGGCAGAGAGCGGCACCTTGCGGGCCGTCATCCAGGCGTAGTCGTCAAATCCCACCAGCGAGACCGCCCCCGGAATATCGATTCCGCGCTGCGCAAAGGCGGTCAGCACCGCAAGGGTGGTCACGTTGGTCATTGCAATCACCGCCGTCGGGGGGCTGTTCCCGTCCAGCCATGCCTCCAGCCGGGCCGCCCCGGTTTCCACTTCGGGACCAAGCTCGATGATCCGGGGCGGCTGGCCTGCGTGGTGATGGCAGGCTCCGCTGATGCCACGGATACGCTCGGCAATCGGACGCAGGGCCGCGACGGAGGCCGCGATCAGGATATCCCGGTGCCCCAGATCCAGCACATGCTCGGCCGCCTCGCGCCCGGCGGTATGGTTATCCACTGTCACGGTGTCGACCGGCAGGTCGTCCTCACCGATACGGTCGACCAGAACCATTGGCAGGCCCGGAAATTCGCGGCGCAGATTTTCGGGGATCTGGTTGGTGCAGGGCACCGCGATCAGGCCCGAAGGCTTCCACCCCAGCAGCGCGTCGAGCTGCGCCCTTTCGTGGCGGGCATCATCGCGCGAGGTGGCGACCAGCACCTGAAAGCCGTCAGCCTCGGCCAGTTCCTCAAGATGCGACACCAGCGAGGCGAAGAATGTATCCGCGAGGCTGGGCACCAGCACGCCCACCACCCGCACCCTGCCCGACCGCAACTGCGAGGCGGCGATGTTCTTCTGATAGCCAAGCGCGCGGGCGGCTTCCTCAACCCGCAGGATGATATCGGGGCTGACAGATTTCCGCCCGCTGAACGCATTGGAAACCGTTGCGATCGACACGCCCGCCTGTGCCGCCACATCCTTGATGGTGATTCTTGACACGGCGCCTCGCTTGGCAAAACGTTTAACTTCATTCGTTAAACGTTTAACCTTCACTGCAATCTCCTGTCAACCGGGATCTTTCGCCGGGACGTTTTGCGGGACACCCGATGCTCATACTTATGCGACCGGACCTTGCCGATCCGGCCGCATGGGGATGTCAAATGCCCGGAGCAGCCGCCCCGAACCCGTGATCTGCCGCAAATTCTGCCGAGCGAACCGTTTCGCGCGGCCACGGCAGGCAGCATGCCGGTCCGTGGCTGAAGGTCACAGCCAGAGCCCGCCCTCCTTATGCGCCATCCGCCTCGGCGCAGTGGCGAGCGGCTCCGGGCGCAGCATGGCGGCCAGGGCTTTCCCCTGCGGCCAAGGCCCATAGCCCGAGGCAACATTCACATGCCCCGCGTCGCCCAGATCAACCAGTTGCGCCCCCCACACCCCAGCCAGCGCGCTGGCGCGTTCGAACGACATCCACGGGTCATTGCGACTGCCCACGACAATTGCAGGCAGATCCAGCGATTGCTCTGGAATGGCGCCAAAATGGCCGATGTAATCATTTCCCGCCGTCTCCGCCGGGGCCACCAGCAAGGCCGCCGACACGCGCAGATGCGGCCATTTCGTCAGCAGCCGCGCGATCAGCACCGCACCAAGCGAATGACCGACAAGCACCGTATCGGGATGTTGCAGGATTGCGCCCGCAAGCTCAAACTCCCAGACCTCGGGCGAGGGATGATGCGGGAAGGACAGATCTACCATCTGCGCATGGGGATCGGTCTGCGCCCACCAATGCTGCCAGTGCGGCGCGGGTGAGCCATCAAGGCCGGGCACGATCAGCGTCTTGGTCATGGTCATGGCGGGCTCCTTTCCTCGGGTTGCACCAGATAAATCTATCAATCTTGTCGTGATTTTGTTTCCAAAGACTCCCCCCTTGCAGGAAAAATCCTTCTCAGCGGCTGCGGGTATCCACCGGATAGGCGGTGGTGAACTTCATCCGTTCCATCGCGAAATGCGAGGTGACATTCCTGATCGGCACCGCATCGGTCAGCCGTTTGTACAGCGTGTCGAACGCCGTCATGTCCGGTACCGCGATGCGCAGCAGGTAATCCATCTCGCCCGCCATACGATAGACTTCCATGATCTCGGGCAGGCTCGCCACTGCCCGGGTGAAGGCCGCACGCCAGTCTGCGCCATGGTCCGGCGCCTCGATCCCGACGAAGATGGTCAGGCCAAAGCCCAGCTTGGCCGGATCGGCCATGGCCACCCTTGCAGTCAGCACGCCACTTTCCTGAAGCCGCTGGATACGCTTCCAGCACGGCGTCTGCGACAGGCCGACCTTCTCGCCGATCTGGGCCAGAGGCAGTGTAGCGTCGCGCATCAGTTCGGCCACGATCTTGCGGTCGATCAGATCAAGTGTCTCCATCTTTGGTCCTCCTGACGGGATGAGCTGCGATGAACTTCCGGGCCAACATCTCCAGCATGGCAGGGTTTGAAGAAATGTCTATATATTTGATCGTGATTTTTTGCGGCACTCAGATTGCTCACAAGATATTGATTCTTTTATATTAAAGAATGGACCTTCAGCCAGAAGAGCGCCCGCAGCAGGAAAATTCCATATACACGACAAAAATGAACGTGAATTTTCTCTGGAAATACTCGATCAAGTATGTCGTTATTAATGAACAACGGCGGCAGCCCGCCGCCCCAAGCAAAGGAGATCGCAAGATGACCGTATTTGCCGCCCATGCGCAGCCCGTGTCGATGCACAAGATGCAAGGCGATCTGCGCACCTGTGCCGTGCGTCTGGTCGACCGGCGCACCGGCGCCCTGCACCGGATCAACGGGAGGCCGCTGACCCTGTTCTCGCGCCGTCCGGCCGAAGCCGCAGCAGAATTGCTGGAGGGGCGCGGCCCCTTGGTCTGGGAAGCACTTATCGAACCGCTTGACCCGCTGGCACGCCGATGACCATGGCTTTTCCTGCCATCCCGCTGGGGCTTCTGCCCATTTCCCCTCGTTTTGCCGCGCATTGCCCGGCCCCCGAAACGAAAGAGACCGACATGCTGATCACGATCAAACTCGCCGGAACCGTCACTGCCCAAGGCCTGAAAGTGGCCGAACTGAATGACGGCCGTGTCACCATCGAAACCGGGCGCGAGCGCCTGACCGGCTGGCCGGTGCCGCGCGTGATGCGGGGCAACTGACCACCGCGCAGGAGTGCGGCCTGCGCAACTGCCGCCGGGGCCTTCTTGGCCCCGGCGGCTCCCGGCATTCAGCCGGGCCGCGTAAGATGAGGGGGGGCGCCCGCCGGTTGACGGTCAGACGAAGATCATCGCCTCGGACAGCGCCTGGATCGTGGTGTCGCGGAGGATCAGGGTATCGCCCTCGCCGAACCGGATCACCACGTCGCCGTCAACCCGAGTGGCAAGGGCCCGCACTTCGCTGAACGAGGATACACCCAGGTCGCGCAGCTGGATCATGTCGGCAGACTTGCGGAAATCGGTGATGACATCGCGCCCTGAGCCTGCGGCGAAAACGAAGACATCCGCCCCGCCGCCGCCTGTCAGCACATCGCGTCCCGAGCCACCATCCAGCGTGTCGGCCCCGGTGCTACCTTTCAGAAGGTCATTGCCCTGCCCTCCGGTCAGCCGGTCATTGCCGCCACCGCCATCCAGCGTATCGTTGCCGCGCGCGCCATTCAGCGTGTTGCGGCCGCTGTTGCCGGTCATCAGGTTCGCGGAGCTGTTGCCGACGGCCGTCAGATCGGCCTTTCCGGTCATCGTGAGATTTTCCACATTGGCGGCAAGCGTCAGATCAACCGAGGTCCGCACATGATCCACGCCGCCCCGCCGCGCCTCGCTGATAAGACCGCCCGTCGCATTCACGATATAGGTATCGTTTCCGCTGCCTCCGGCCATTCTGTCCGCTCCACCGCCGCCGTCCAGCGTATCGGCCCCTGCCTCGCCGCGCAGCAGATCCTGGCCCGAGCCGCCGAACAGCCTGTCGTTGCCGCTGCCGCCATCAAGCGTGTCGGCCCCGGTTCCGCCTTTCAGCTCGTCGCCGCCCGAACCGCCGAACAGCTTGTCGCTTCCGGCCCGGCCATCAAGCGTGTCATTGCCACCGCCTCCCCGGATCGTGTCATTGCGATGCGATCCGGTCAGCGTGTCCTTTGCGGATGTTCCCACCAGCGGTTCCAGCGGAACGCGCGCTGTAGCGGCAGAGGTGATGGTTTCGCGCGTGCCATCGCCATCCTCGTAGCGCACGCGGACAGACAGTCTTGCCCCGATATCCGCCACCGACGGAATATAGGCGGCCTCCGTCGCACCGCGGATCGCTTTGCCGTCGCGCAACCATTGAAATGCAAATGCGCCAAGCCCGTCAGCATCGGCAAGCGCCGAGACATCGGCACGCACGGCAGTGCCGACATGCACTGACTTGTCGATCAGGATACGCCCGGTCGGCGCATCGTTGACCGGCAGGATGGCCAGCCTGAATTCATCGCTGACCTTCCATCGGCCATCGCTTGCCGTCACACGGATATCAAGAGCGCCGTTGAAGTTCGCGGGCGGTGTCCCGGTAAAGCTGCCTGTCGCGGTATCAAAGCTCAACCAGGCAGGCAGGGCCCGCCCGTTTGCCAGCCTTGCCGAAAGGACGGGCATCTTGCCCTCGGGGTCAGTGAAACTGTCGGACGGAAGGGTGAAGCTGAACCTGCCGCTGTCCTCCGCAAACCTGCGGTTCGCCAGCGGCCGGGTCACAACGGGCGCATCATCCAGCGAGGCTGACAAGGGCGAGATATTTCCTGGCGCGAAAGCTGCGGCATCCGTGTCGCGGAAGGTGACCAGCCTGACTGCCTCAGCCGACCCCTCCCCGTCGCTGTCCAGCCAAAGAACCGCATCGCCGCCCGCCTGGCGGAGGGAAAGCATCCCCTCGGCAAAGGGATCACGGCCCGCACCGAACAGCCGGTCCAGCACCAACACATCACCGTCTGTTCCTGCCTGAAAATCGGTAATTTCCAGTTTGTTGTCGACGGCTTCCGACCAGTTCTGCAGCACGATACGGTCCTTCCCGGCGCCGGTCGTCACGTGGATCTCGTTCTGCGCATCGACGTTCAGCGTATCCGCCCCGTCCCCCAGATCGACCTCGCCGGAAACATCCGCCCAGACGAGCAGCGTATCATCGCCATCGCCCCCCGACAGGGTGACGACACCGGCGGAAGTTGCTGAAACGTCGAAATAGTCGCTCCCTGCCCCGCCATCGGCGACCAGCTCGCCGCCATAAAGCGTGCCGTAGATCGTATCGTTCCCCGCCCCGCCGTAGATCGAGGCGCCGTCATGGCCGGACAGGTTGTCATTCCCATCACCGCCGAACAGCGTGTCATTTCCGCTGCCCTGCCCGTCCAGCGTATCGTCTCCGGCGCCGCCATCCAGCAGGTCATCCCCATCACCGCCAAGCAGGTAATCCTGCCCCTCACCGCCATAGGCCGAGTCGTTTCCGCCCTCGCCCTGCAATTCATCATCGCCCAGGCCGCCATACAGAAGATCGGCGCCGCCGCCGCCATAAAGGCTGTCGGACGCCGCCGCGCCGCTCAGTGTGTCCTGCCCTTCACCGCCCGAGATTTGATCTTCGCGCAGGCCGCCGGTGATGCTGTCATTGCCGCCGGCAGCATCGAAGATGCTTTCCAGATCGTAAATCCGGGTATTGCCCTGATAACTGACCTCGATCCTGCCGGTATCGGAAAGCACCACGACATCGGCGTCCTCCCCACCGCTGGCAAGCGGGTGATCGCCATAGAGGATCGCAAGCGATTGCAGCCCGGACAGCGCATTGAAGTTCACCACTTCATCATAAAGATCGTAGTCAACCTCGAAGGAGTCGGTCCACCAGGTCCAGCTTTGATAGACGAGCGAGGTCTCGTCCGACCCGCTGGAAACGTTGCCGTAATCGTTCCGATACCACTCTGCCGTGCCAAAGAGGGTGTCGTAGGCATTGGTTCCCGGGCCGTATCCCACGAACCATTCCGTGATGGCGCCGTTGGCGTACCACATGTCCCAGGTGTTTGAATAAGAATGTGAATAGGTCGCATAGGTCTCGCTGAGCGAGGTATTCAGCGTGCCAAGCATGTGCCGCAGTTGTTCGACCAGAATGAACTCGAACGCCTGCCCTTCCACACTGCCCGTGAACACCAGATCCTGCGCCGCCTCGTTCAGCGAGGCCCCGGTCGGGTCACCGGAATCGCTGAAGCTGTAAGGATCGTAGGTCTCTGCGTAGCTGTAAAAAGCTGATCGCGAATCCAGTGTGTATTCAATGCGCATGGAGACGGGGATGTAAAAGCTCATTCAAATTCCTCCGGAATCGCCGGACGCACGCAATCACATGCGACGTCACAGGGGGACGGCACGCCCTGATCCACCGGGGCATGCGCCCTCGGTCGGCATGGCAACCAACAGATTTGATTGAGAATTTAACTCAAAGCCCTGCCACCCGCTTCCCCCCTGGGGGGGATAGCCGGGCGATTGTCGGTCTGGCCCTGCCACGGGAAGGCCGGTTTACCGGGCACCGCGCAACAGCAGCACCGCCGCGATCAGGCAGCAGGCCAGCGCGGGCAGCGAAGCCGCCCAGCCGATCAGGCTGTCACCACCCCCGGCACGGGGCGGGACAAGCGACAGCGCGATGCCGTTAATCATCGCCGCCCCACCTGCCGCCAGCTTGTTGATGAAGGTGAAGGCCGCCGAGGTCAGCCCCTCCCCCGGCGCTTCTGCCATCTGCTGCGCCCGGTCGACCGTCTGCGGGATCAGCACCCAGGCCGCAAGCGCCAGACCGGACAGGCCCGCACCGCAGATCACTGCAAGCGCGAAGATCGGGGCAGACAGCCCGGCGGGCAGAAAGGGCATCACCACCAGAGCGCAAGCCGTTATCCCCAGCGCGGCAAGCGTCTGGCTTCTGGCGCTGACACGCTGCGCGATGCGGGACCAGACCGGAAAGGCCAGCAAAGCGGTGGCGAAGACCGCGCCCAGCACCGGAAACTGCCGCTCAGCCGGCAGGCCGATATGCAGGCTCAGATAGAAGGGCAGCACGGATTGCAGCAGGAATGGCGCGAGCACCAGCAGGAAGAACCGGCCGAATGGCAGCCTCTGCCGCAGCCTTCGCAGCCGCGAGAGACCCTGCCGCAATGTCAGGGGGGCTTCCGCACCCTGCGGATGCAGCACCCTGTCATCAACCCGCAGCAGAAACGGCAGATAGAACGCCAGTCCGATGACCGCGACGACCGCAGCCGCAAGCCCCCAGGTCAGCGGGGCTTCGGTATGGCGGGCAGCCTGACCGACCAGCGCGGGAAATGCCGCCGAGGCCATCCCGACCGCAAACCATGCGACGACCATGTCGATGGCGACCTGACGGATCCGTTCGGGCCGCGTGCGGGCATAGCCCGGCAACAGCGCGATGCGCGGCACGGCAACCAGTGTGTAGAACAGGGCAAACAGTGAGAACCCTGCCGTCGCCGCCAGAAAAACCACGGTATGCGAGGTGCCCATCGCCGGGGCCAGCCACATCACCACAAAGGCAAATGCCGCAAGCGGCAGCGAGACGCCGATCAGCCGCACCCGCCCGCCCCTGCGCGCCATCCGGTCGGACAGGAAGCCCACCGGAACATCCAGCACCGCATCCAGCACGCGCCCGATCAGGAACACCGCCCCCGCAAGTGCAGGCGAAAGCCCGAGCACGGTGACGAGGTAATACAGAAACCAGCCATTCACCGAGGCAAACATCAGGTTTTGCGAAAGCTCAGGCAGGGCAAAGACAAGTCGGCGCAACATCAGGAACTCTCGTTACATCGGGAACCGGCTAGGTCCGGGGCACGAGGCCCGCCAGCAGGCGAAACATCCGCCGCAGGCTTGGCCCCATCAGCAATTGCCCGGTTTCAGGCATGACATGCAACTCTGCGTCGGGCAATCCGGCGGCCAGCGCGCGGATCATGGGCAGCGGGTGGATGCTGTCCTGCGCGCCATGCAGGATATGAAGCGGCATTTTCAGATGCCGGGCCTGATCCCACTCAAGATCAAGCTGGAAGGCGAAATCGTTGCGGATTGAATGCAGCGAAAGCTCGATCGCCTCCTTGATACGGTGCCCGCCTGCAACTTCGTCCAGCTCGTAGCGGATGATCGCCCCATCCGCCGGATTTTCGGCAAACTGGTCCGTAAGGAAGCGGCGGAACCGGCGCTCTGACAGCAGGTGGCTCGTCGCGATCCGCAGGGCACCCTCTGCCAGCCAGGGCGTCCGGTCCAGAATGTCGAGAATGCTCTTGGCCAGCCGCCGGTTCGCGGTCTGCGGCCGCCCGCGCAGCACACAGGCCGCCGCAGTGCAGATCATGTTCACCCGCTCGGGGTGCCGCCGGGCATAGGCCAGGGCAATCTTCGAGGCCGCCGCAATGCTGACCAGTGTCGCCGTCGGCCCGCAAAAACAACTGCGCACAAGGTCAATCCCGCGCAACGCGTGGCGGATCGTTTCCTCTTCCGACGCGGGCCTGTCGTGCGGGGCAAGCTGACCGATCCGCAGCGGCCAGTACAGCCGCAGGTTCAGCCTGTGCAGTTCCTCGATATCCTCATCGGCGATACTTGGCAGGATCAGGGGATGCAGCATGATGACGGGCCGCCCCGCCACCGGCCCCATCGCCAGAACGCGGCACGGTTCACCATCACGGCCCAGAAGAACAAGCGATTGCACACCCTCGGGGTAGAAACGGTCGATATGGGCGTGAAAGGCCTGACTGTCGGCGCGCTGACGCTGGCTCGCCGCGGCCTCGACCCGGCGCAGGATGAAAGCACCGACAATGCGGCCAACCTCTTCGGTCGTGGCAAGACCGAACCTGTCGCGCAACGCACGGGCTTGTGTCTTGCGGGTCTCGGCGGATCGCAGGTCATCCTGATGGCCCGTCTTGATCGGGATACCTGCAAGAACCGCTGCAAGCAGTTGCAAAAGGGCTGGTGTCAGGCGCACTTCGGGAAAATCTGCGGCAAGGCAGCGCGCGAGCGACGACATGTCCAGAAAGACCACCATGCCCATGCCGCGTTCGGCCTCCGGCCGGATCACAAGCAGCTGACCGTTGATCAGCCCGCAGGGATCGCGCCGTCCCTCCCGCAACTGATCGACCATCGCCTGCCCGGCGGCAACCGGCGCGGCAATCTCGGCGGGCAGGTTTGGCGGCGCAAGAATGCGCCAGTGCGAGAAATAAAGCGCGGGCACGATCTGGCCTGCAAGCTCGATGCCTGGCAACAGGTTGAAGCTGTGCGCCGGATCACCCCAATAGCGGGTCTCGCCGCGCGGATCGCGCACGACATTGTGCAGGTTATCAAGAAGTTCGCGGATCGACATTGCAGCAGCCCAGCTTCCCACGGGATGCTAGCAGGGTTTCCCGCAGCGGGAGAATGCCAAAATTCCCGGCAACCCGCAGTCAGCCCGCCGAACGGCCGCAGAAGCAGGGTTTGCGACAGGCGCGTGATGCGTCAGGGAACCACCAGCGCCGCTGACCGACAGGGCGCCTCCAGCAGGCCTGCAAGCTCGTCATCCAGATGCAGAAGCGTCAGCGACACGCCCGCCATGTCGAGGGAGGTGTAGTAAGGCCCGACCAGACTGCTGTGGACCTCGATCCCCCGCGATTTCAGTCGCTGCCGCACCCGGCGCAGAATGATGTAAAGCTCCATCGCCGGTGTGCCACCCAGCGAATTGACCAGAACCGCCACCCGTTCCCCTTCATGCGGGGCCATTTCGGCGAGGATGCGATCCAGCAGCAGGTCGGCACAATCATCCGCCGGGGCCAGTGGCTGACGCACCACCCCCGGCTCGCCATGTACGCCGACGCCGATTTCGATGTCGTTCGGGCCAAGCTCGAAACTGGGTCGCCGGGTTTCCGGCAGGCTGCCCGGTTCCAGCGCCAGCCCCATGGTGTAGGTGCGCGCATTGGCCCGCCGCACAAGCGCGTCGCAGGCTTCCAGCGGCAGCATCCGGTCGGCTGCCGCCCCGGCGATCTTGAAGATGAACACATTGCCCGCCACACCGCGCCGCGCCGCGCGGCTCTCTACCGGGGAGGAGGCGATATCGTCGGTCGTGACCACGGCACGCACCGCGATCCCCTCGGCCATGGCCAGCTCTGCCGCCATGTCGAAGTTCATCACATCGCCGGAAAAGTTGCCGTAGATATACAGAACACCTGCCCCGCCATCCACAGCCTGTGTCGCAGCGAGGATCGGGCCGGGCGGCGGCGAGGCGAACAGGTTACCAATCGCTGCGGCATCGGCCAGCCCCCGGCCGACATAGCCCCAGAACCCCGGCTCATGCCCGGCGCCGCCACCGATCACGATGCCCACCTTGCCCGCACGCGGGCCTTCCAGCGCACGGATGGCGCGGGGGCTGCCCGGCAGCGCGGCGATCAGATGCTCATGCGCCAGAAGCGCGCCTTTCAGCGCCTCGTCCACCGCGTCCTGCGGCGCGTTGATCAGCTTTTTCACATGGCTGCGCGCGGTCAGCGGCGCCTGAACCGGCGGCGGGCTGCGGCGCGGCGTGTCCTTGTAGCCTTCTGCGGTCAGAATCCCGCGCCCGGTCACCACATCGGTGACCAGCACATTGACATAGCCCCCGCGCAATGCCGCCAGAATGGCTGGCAGCTTGTCCACTCCGCCTGCGACCGCGATGCGTTGCGGGATGCGGCGCAGGGCGTCGAGGTCGATGCCGATGGTGCGTTCATGCATCGGCCCGATCACCGGCTCGCCGCGCGCGTTGATGAAGCGGCCGATGATGCTGCCCACGGCATCCTGATAATGCGCATGTTGCACGCCGCCATCCAGAAAGCCGCTGCTGTGGATCGTGCTTTCCGGCCGCAGCGAGGAAATCCCCATCACGATCCGGTCAGCCTCGGCCAGAATGGCCAGTTGCTCGGCCAGAACCGGCTCCTGCATCAGCATGGCGCGGATCTCGGGCGAAGACACTGTCGCGGGTGCCGAAATCGGGATGCTGCGCGCGTTCAGCGCCTCGGCGAGACGCGAGGCGCAGGCCTCGGGTGTCCACGGGATCTTCGCCGTGGTGCCGCCGGTGGCCTGCACCACCCGCACATCCTGCAACCCCGGACGGTCCAGCGCCTCGGCCAGCGCCAGAACGGTGCGGCCCCAGGTCACGGCCAGCGTGTCCCCGGATTTGACGAAGCGCTGCAAGGTCTGTGCCCCGGCGGCCCCCAGCCGGGCGATCAGCGAACGGTCACCGCCCTCAGTCGGGATCACCAGACAATCCTGCAAGCCGAAATGATCGCGCAGCGCCTGCGCGATGGACAGGCTGCGGAACTTGTCGGGCGCGATCTCGATATTCACGATGCCGCGCGTGCGGGCATCGGCCAGATAGGCATTCACCGAGGCGCGGGACAGACCCATCTTCTCGGCGATCTCGCCCTGGGTCAGCCCTTCCTCGTAATAAAGCCATGCCGCCCAGAGCAGGGGATCGTCGCCATAGCGCAGCGGCATGGCAGAAGCGGTATCCCCGTCACCTGATTTGCTGCCCGGACGCGGCGCCATCAGGGCCGTGCCTCGGACAGATACCGGGCCAGCCCGTCACGGAGGGCGGCGATGACGATGACAGCCGAAGCGGCGCCGGGGTCGATGTGGCCAAGGCTGCGCTCTCCCAGCCGGGCGGCGCGACCGACAGAGGCGACCATGGCGCGCGTCGCATCACGCCCGTCCTCGGCTGCGCGCAGCGCGCGGTCCAGTCGCGTCAGGGGATCGCCCGGCAGTTCAGCCGCCCGCGCAGCAGGCGCCCAGACATCCATCATGGTCTTGTCACCCGGCTGGGCCTTGCCCCGATCCCGGATGCCCGCCGCGAAGGCCGAAACCAGAGCAGGCACATCCTCTGCCGCGATTTCGGCCCGTCCGGCGAATTGCTGCCCCGCCCGCAACAGGGCGCTGGCATAAAGCGGGCCGGTCGTGGCCCCAACGGCATTCAGGAAGGCCCGGCCTGCAACGGCGAACAGATCCCCCGCTGCGCAACCCGCTGCCGCCGCTTCGGCACTGGCCCGCACCACGGCGGCAAAGCCATCGGCCATGGAATTGCCGTGGTCCGCATCCCCGATAGCACCGTCCAGCACACCAAGTTCCGACCGCGCCTCGGCAAGACGCCGGGCGATCACACGAAAAAGGGCAACAATCTGATTGGCGTCCAGCGGGCTCATGTGGTCACTTGGCCCCAATCCCCGCCCCGACGCAAGAGCCGAAGCGGGAGCGGCCTCCTGGCTCAGGCCAGCCTGCGCTGTACCGATTGCGCGAGGGTCGTGAGGATCATGCAGCAGGAGGTCGCCCCCGCATCCAGCACCCCGCGTGACCTTTCGCCAAGCCGGCTGGCCCGCCCGATCTTCGCCACCAGATCAATGGTACTGTCGCGCCCGGTTTCCGCCGCCGCAGCCATAGCCCGAAGCGCTGCGGCAAAACCCTGCCCCTGCGCTGCGTCAAAGGCCGCGACGGCGGGAACCAGCGTATCCATCAGCGTCTTGTCGCCCACCTCGGCCGATCCGACGCCGCGCACGCCCTCCAGCCCGGCATTCAGCATGGTGGAGAAGGCCGCCGCGTCAATCGCCTCCCGACCTGTCAGCGCCCCGGCCATATCCTCGAACATCAGCCCGTAAAGCGGACCCATTGAGCCGCCGATTTCTGACATCAGCACATCGGACAGCACCAGCATGGCGGCATCCAGCGTCATGTCCTTGCCATGGATACGTTCCGCCGCGCGGCCAAATCCCTTGGCCATGTTGATCCCATGGTCGCCATCGCCGATCTTGCCATCGATTTCCGACAGGAAGGCCTTGTTGGCCACGATCACCGCGGCCAGTTCCTCGACGATGGTGGCCTGATCTGCATTCTGGATTGTGGTCATGTCAGCCTCACAGTGCCGGAGATGCGGTTTCAAGATCAAGCAACGCCTTCAGTTCGGCATCCAGCGCCATCACGGTCAGCGTGGCGCCAACCATTTCGAGCGAAGTGAAATAGTTGCCGACCAGCGCCCGGTGGATCCCCATGCCCATGGCCGTCAGCCCCGCCTCGATCCGGTCGTAAAGCACATAAAGCTCGTTCACCGGCGTGGCACCAAGGCCGGAAACCAGCACGGCAAGCTCGGTCCCTGCGGGCAGGGCGTGATCTTCCATCACGATCTTCAGCATGTCATCGGCCACATCGTTGGCCGTCTTGAGCGCCTCGACCCGCGTGCCCGGCTCCCCATGATGGCCGATGCCCACTTCCATCGTGCCCGGCTCGATCTGAAAGTTCGGGTGTCCGACGCCCGGCAGCGTGCAGGGGCCAAGGCCCACGCCGACTGACCGGCAGGCATCAATCGCCTTCTGCGCCGCCGCCTGCACCTCGGCGAGGCTCGCACCCTGCGCGGCTTTCGCCCCGCCGATCTTCCACATGAAAATCTCGCCCGCGACGCCACGCCGCTTGGCGCGTTCCCCGGGCGGGGCCGAACAGACGTCATCATTGGCGACGACGGTAGCGACCTCAATACCCTCCCTGGCCACCATCCGGGCGGCCATTTTCACATTCATGTTGTCGCCCGCATAATTGCCATACAGCACCGCAACCCCGGCCCCGCCATCTGCGGCCCTGATCGCATCGGCAAAGCTTTTCGCCGTGGGCGAGGAAAACAGCTCTCCCACCGCCACCGCATCGACCATATTGCGCCCGGCATAGCCGATGAAGGCCGGTTCATGGCCGGAGCCTCCGCCGGTCACAATGCCGACGCGGCCCTGTTGCGGCGCGGCATTCGACACGACCACACGCGGATTTCCGGCATCCAGATGCACCAGATCCCGGTGCGCCTTCACGAAACCGGCGACGGTTTCATCGACCAGATCGTCGGGATTGTTAATGAATCTCTGCATGTTCGTCTCACTTCACGGTATAGCCGCCATCGACCAGAAGGTCGGCGCCATTGATCATTGCGGCCTCGGCGGAGGCCAGAAAGACAGCTGCCGCCGCAATTTCATGCGGTTCAGCAAAACGGCCTGCGGGGATCTGCGCTTTCATCGCCTCACCCTTCGGCCCGTCCCAGGCCTTGCGACCCAGATCGGTCAGCACCACTGTTGGCGAGATGGAGTTGACCGTGATGCCGTGGCGGCCCCATTCCAGCGCCAGCGTTCTGGTGACGCCGATGATCCCGAATTTCGAGGCGCAATAGGCGACATGGCCGTCAATCGCCACCGAGCCCGCCTGGCTTGCCAGATTGACGATGCGGCCGCCGCGCCCGGCGGCGATCATCGCCCGGCCCACTGCCTGCGCCATCAGAAAGCTGCCGGTCAGGTTCACTGCGATGGTGCGATCCCATGCGACGGGTCCCAAATCCTCGGCCGGGGCAAGATCGACGATCCCGGCGCTGTTCACCAGAATGTCGATGGCACCCATCTCGGTCTGCACCCTGGCCACGGCAGCGGCGACGCTATCCGCATCGGTCACATTGCAGGCAAGGGCCGCAGCCCCCGGCAGGTCCGCCGCGCGGGCGGCAGCTGCCTCGCCGTTCATGTCCAGAAGCGCGACGCGCGCGCCCTTGGCGGCAAAGGCTTCGGCAATCGCCGCGCCGATGCCCGAGGCCGCGCCGGTCACGACGGCCAGCTTGCCGGCAAGTGAAAAGTCGAAAGTCGGAGCGACCATGGTTCTGTTCCTTGAGATTGCAGCCCTGTCGAAAGGCACCCGGGGCCGGGACGGGAGCGAGAAGCCCGGCCCTCGGGTCTGTGGCCCGTGTCGGTTACTGGCGGGTAGCCAGCAGCGCGTCCACGTTGTCCGCCGTCACCGGCGTCCACGGCACATTGTATTCTTTGGCCTTGCCATCAGCCCAGGGCATGTCGGGATATTGCGACCAGATTTCCGACATCGGCTTGTAATCCGGCAGCACGGCGGCAATGGCCAGATCCAGGGCACCCTGCGCCTGCGCATGGCCATCCTGAAGGATCGAAGCCATATCGCCAGCCTTCACCGCATGCAGCGCGTCGGTCACGCCGTCGATGCCCGCGATGGCGAAATCGGTCGGCTTGAGACCCGCGGCTTTCACGGCCTCGATCGCGCCAAGTGCCATCTCATCATTCTGGCCGATGATCCCGGCGATCTCACCCGGATGCGCAGTCAGCCAGTTTTCCATAAGGGTCTGCGCCTCGGCACGGCTCCAGTTCGCGGTCTGCTGCTCGATCACCTTCACATCAGGGCATTCGGCCAGGGCCTTCTGGTTGCCTTCAAGCCGCTGGATCTGCGCCGACTGACCAATCGGCCCCTCGATGATCACGACATTGCCCTTGCAACCGATCTTGTCGAGCACATGCTTGGCTTCCATATAGCCCGACTGCACGTCGTCCGACCCGACATAGGCCGTCAGCTTGTCGCTGTTCACGCGGGTATTCGACCCGAGAACCGGGATGCCTGCCGCAGCGGCGGCATCAACGGCGGCGGCACCGGCCTCGATGTCGATGGGCACAAAGACAATGGCCTTGTAGCCCTGGGTGATCATCGTCTCGAATTGTTCCTGCTGGACCAGCGCATCATAGCGGCCGTCGAATACGGTCAGCTCCACCAGGCCTTCCTTCACCGCCGGGTGGTTCTCGGCCGCCTGGGCCCAGATCTGCATGAACTCGGCATTGAGCCCGTAGACAGCAGCCCCGATCTTCGGCTTGTCCTGCGCCCCGGCCAGACCGGCCACCAGCGACATCGCCGTCGCAAGCATCAGCGTCTTCTTGGTCATTTGCGTTCTTCCTCCCATTTGGATCACGCGGTCATGGCGGCGGGCCGTTCGCCCGCGCCTCAAGTCGAGGACTGTCAGTCCTGCTTGTTCTTGGATTGGTCGAGCATCACGGCTGCCACGATCAGGAAGCCCTTGATGACCTGCTGGTAGTAGGATTCGACCCCCATCAGATCGAGCCCGTTGTTCATCACGCCGATCAGCAGCGCCCCGATCAGCGTGCCGGACACCCGCCCCACCCCGCCCGCAAGGCTTGTGCCGCCGATCACCACCGCCGCGATGGCGTCCAGTTCATAGGCGATACCCGCCTGCGGCAGCGCCGATCCCGTGCGCGCGGCAAGGATCATCCCGGCCAGCCCGGCAAGCGCACCAGAGATCACATAGACCATGAAGCGGATGCGGTTCACCGGCAGGCCCGAAACCTTGGCTGCATGCGGATTGCCGCCCACGGCGTAGATGTGGCGACCGAACCGAGTCTGGGTCAGCACGAAATGCGCGGCGGCAAAGGTGCCCAGCAGGACGAAGATCGGGACCGGGATGCCCAGAACGCTGCCGGTGCCAATCCAGCGGAAGGAATCGCTCAGCGCCGGGATGGGGCGGCCGCTGGAATAAAGCAGGGTCAGCCCGCGCGCCGCCGACAGCATGCCCAGTGTCGCCACGAAGGCCGGCACGCGGAACCGCGCCACGATTACCCCGGAAACGCCGCCGCAGCCCATGCCGACCAGCAGCCCGATGGCGATGGCCACCAGCGCAGGCCAGGGCGCGCCCGGAATGAACCCGGCCGAGGATGTGGTCGCAAAAGAGGCGGCAACAACCCCGGTCAGCGCCACAACCGAACCGACCGACAGATCAATCCCGCGCGTCAGGATGACAAAGGTCATGCCAATCGCCAGAACCCCGTTGATCGAGGTCTGCCGCAGAACGTTCAGCACGTTACGCGTGGTCAGAAAGTTCTCGTTGATCAGCGTCAAAGCCAGACAGGCCAGAAGCAGCGCGAAGACGATGCCGTATTTCTGCACGATCTGTCCGGCCGACAGACCACCGTCCGCCGGGGTCTTTGCCTTGAGTTCCATATCCCTGTCCTCCCTCTGCGCCTGCCGTCACGCGGCCAGATGCAGCAATCCTTCCGCCGAGAGCGCATCCCGGCCCAGTTCTCCGGCCATGCGACCGTCCTTCAGCACGATGACCCGATCCGCCATGCCCAGCATTTCGTCGGTTTCCGAGGACACCATCAGCACGGTGCCGCCCGCGCGGGCGAAATCGGACATCACGCGATAGATCTCGCGCTTGGCGCCGACGTCGACGCCGCGTGTCGGCTCGTCCAGCAAAAGGATGCGCGGCGCGGTGAGAAACCACTTGCCCAACACCACCTTCTGCTGATTGCCGCCGGACAGATGCCCGACACCCAGCGCATCGCTGGCGGTCTTGATCTTCAGCTCGTCGATCATCCGCGCCGCCGCATCGCCCTCCTGCGCCGCGCGCATCACACCCGCGCGGGACAGCGCCGCCAGCGTGGCAAGGCACAGGTTGTCGCGCACGCTGCCCGACAGCACGAGGCCCGAGCCCTTGCGATCCTCGGTCACATAAGCGATGCCCGCCGCAATGGCCTCAGCGGGCGAGCGCAGCAGCACCTGCCGCCCCCCCACCGCGATCTGCCCGCCGGTTTCCGCGCAAAGGCCGAACAGGCGGTCGAAAATCTCGGTCCGGCCCGATCCCATCAGGCCATAAAGCCCGAGGATTTCGCCCCGGTGCGCGGTGAAAGAGATATCGCGCACGCCGCGCGCCGCCGACAAACCGCTGACGCTCAGCACGGCTTCCGTGCCCGGCGTGTTTTCCTTGATGAATTCCTCGGTCAGCGGGCGGCCGACAATCAGCTGGATCAACTGGTCCTTGCTGATCTCTGCCATGGCGCCGGTCTGGACGAAGCTGCCATCGCGGAACACGGTGTAGCTGTCGGCGATGGAAAAGATTTCCGACAGGCGGTGGCTGACATAGATCACCCCCTTGCCTCGCGCCTTCATCGTGGCAATCGCGGCGAACAGATGTCCGGCCTCCGCCTCGCCAAGCGCCGAAGTCGGCTCGTCCAGAATGATGACCTCGGCATCATAGCTCAGCGCCTTGGCAATCTCGACCAGCTGGGTCTGCGCGACGGTCAGATCCATCATCAGATCGGTCGCCCGGATGGAGAAGCCGAAACCATCCAGCAAATCCTGCGTCTGACGATTGAGGGTGGCAAAGTCGATACGGCCAAAACGGCCCACCGGCTCGCGCCCCATATAGATGTTCTCGGCCACCGACATGGCGGGCACCGGCGAAAGCTCCTGCTCCACGATGGCGATGCCATTGGCCAGCGCCTCGGCCGGGCTGGAAAAGCTGACCTCGTCCCCGCGGCGCCGGATCACGCCGCTGTCGCGTGGCTGGATGCCCATGACGATCTTCAGAAAGGTCGATTTGCCCGCACCATTGCCGCCGCACAGCGCATGGACCGAGCCGGGTTCCAGCCGGAACCGCCCATCCCGCAACGCCGGAACGCCTGAAAAGCTTTTCACGAGGTCCGAGACCTCCAGAAGTGCCGCCATCTTCCCCTCCCCGGTATCTACCATAAGTCACCATATGGTCGACATTTGTAAGATATCTCTGAACTGACTAATGTCAATTAAATGATGACTTTTGAATTTTTGCCGCGACATGGAAGCATCATATTGATAATGTTAACATTTATATAAATCTGACGCGCCGGACACTTTCAGGACGTCCCAGAGCAAACCCGAGCTGACGAATCATCCGGCCCGAAGGCCCCTCGGAGGGCCACGCGGAATTGGGGCAACTGTTCGCCAGGCTGAACACTGTGTCTGCAAGCAAGGGCTGTCTCGCCACCCCGGTGGCGGCTAGTCTGCCCGTGCATCCTGACACCAAGGACAAAGCCATGACCGCAAACCCCACCTGGACCCTCAAACGCTTCCCGACCGGCATGCCTGCCCCGGAGGATTTCAGCCTTGAGGACCGGCCTGCCCCCGTTGCCGGACCCGGCGAGCTTCTGGTGCGCACGCTCTGGCTGTCGGTGGACCCCTACATGCGCGCGAGGCTGAGCCCGGCGAAGAACTATGCTGCCGGGCAGCAGATCGGCGAGGTGATGCAGGGCGGCGGGGTGGGCGAGGTCGTCACTTCGAACTCTCCGCTGTTTCGCCCCGGCGATATCATTCAGGCCGATGATTTCGGCTGGCAGCCCTACACCACGGTGGCGGCGGATACCGCCATGCGGCTGGACCCTGATGCCGCGCCTGTGCAAACCTCGCTGGGATGCCTCGGGATGCCTGGCCTCAGCGCCTATTTCGCCTTGCTGAATGTCGGCCGCCCCAAAGCAGGCGAGACGGTGCTGATTTCGGCCGCCTCGGGCGCGCTGGGTCAGATTGCCGGCCAGATTGCCCGGATCAAGGGGTTCAATCCGGTCGCCATCGCCGGGTCCGATGCCAAGGTCGAATGGTGCAGGAGCATCGGCTATCAGGCCGGGATCAACCACCGGACAGCGGGCGACCTGACCGCCGCCATCGCGCGCGCCTGCCCCGATGGCGTCGATGTCTTCCTCGACAACACCGCAGGCCCGCTGCATGACGCGGCCCTGCTGAACCTCAACACCTTTGGCCGGATCGTCGTCGTTGGCACTGTGGCGCTTGCCGACAGGTTCGACCAGCCCGACATCGGGCCGCGCTTCCTGCGCCGCATTCTGGTCACCCGCGCCAGGATCGAGGGCTTCCTGCTGAATGACTTCGAGGCACATTATGCCGAGGCGCGCCGCGATCTGACCGCCTGGTATCAGCAGGGCCTGCTGGAGGCGCGCGAGGATGTGGCCGAAGGCATCGAAGCCGCGCCGCAAGCCTTCATTCGCATGCTGAATGGCGAGAATTTCGGCAAGCAGCTGGTGAAACTCTGACCCACAGGCCATTGCGGGCTGCCGGTCATGCCGGATACTGTTCCACGAGCCGGACATTACGGGTGACAAGGTGGACAGTCTGGATGACATGATCCTTCTGGCCGAGGTGGCCGAAACCGGCAGCTTCACACAAGGCGGTCAACGGCTTGGCATCCCGAAATCGACCGTCAGCCAACGCATTGCCCAGCTTGAGGCCCGGCTGGGCCTGCGCCTTCTGAACCGATCCACCCGGCAGGTGACGCTGACGGCGGCGGGCGAGGTCTATCTGGCCTATTGCCGGAGGGTCAGGGAAGAGGCGCAGAAGGCTGCCGTGGCCATGGGCCATCTCAAGACGCAACCGGAAGGCCAGTTGCGCATCACCTGCCCTGAGATCACCGCCAGCCATTTCATGCCGCGCTTCCTGCACGGCTTTACAGGCCGCCATCCGGGCATCACGGTCGAGTTGCTCGCCACCAACCGTCCGCTGGATCTGCTGCGCGAACGGATCGACTTTGCCTTCCGTGTCGGCGTCCCACAGGGGCAGGACATGATCCTGCGGCGGATCTCCGCCATCCAGCGGCTGCTGGTCGCCGCCCCGGCCTATCTGGCAACCTGCACCTCACCAAGCCATCCCGCCGAGCTTGTGCAGCACCGCTGTCTTGTCCATGACACCCAGCCCGACTGGATCTTCCTCGGCACAGAACAGGTCAGCCTGCGGCCACCGGCCTCGTTTTCCTCGGATTCCATGGGGTTCCTGCTGCAATCCACCCTGCTTGGCAGCGGAATCGCGTTGTTGCCCGCCTATGTCTGTCAGCCCGCACTGGCCAGCGGCGCCCTCGTCCGCCTGCTGCCGGGCTGGACCCCTGCGCCTTACGAGATGACGATGATCTTCCCGAGCCGGGAAAACCCCTCGCGCGCCCAGCTGGCCTTTCGGGATCATGTGGGCGGGTATGATTTTTCTGCTTTTGCAGCACCTCTGCCGGGAACAGAATGACGCCCCGACACGCCGTCGGGGATCAGACTGTCAGACCTGTATTTCGGCACAGACTTCCGTCATCTCGCGGATGAAACTGGTAACGAGCGGGCGATGCGCCGGACGGCGGCGGTAGACGATGCCAATACTGCGCGTCCACAGCGGCACATCCAGTTTCAGCGGCACCAGCTGCGCCGATGCGCCGCGCGCGAAGGCGCTGGTGTTCGACAAATAGCTGAGCCAGGGCGAACCAGCCAGCATCGACACCTGAAAGGTGGAGGAGGTCGTCTCGCAGATCGCCTGCGGCAGCGGCAGTTGCGCATTGGCGAAAAGCGCATCCAGCGCCGTGCGGTCCGGGTCAGGGCGGGCAGGAATGATCCACAACCAGTCCCGCAGGTCGGCCAGCCGGAGGCTGTCACGGGCGGCGAGAGGATGCGCCCGGTCGGCCACGATCACCAGAGGCACCTTGATCAGATCGCGATATTCCAGTTCCTCATCGGGAAAGTCGCGGGGGCGCGACATCAGCGCGATGTCGATGGTTCCGTTCAGCACCTGATGTTGCAGGGCGGGGCTCAACTCTTCGTTCAGGGTCAGGTTCACGCCGGGGTGGCTTGCAAGAAAGCGCCGTGCCGCATTCGGCAGGATCGTGCGCAAGGTTGTGGCAATCCCACCGACCCGCAGCCGCCCGCGCTGCGCCCCGCGCATCGCATCCAGCTCGTCCCGCGCCTCGTCGGTCAGGGCCAGAACCGCCTCGGCATATTCGATCAGGCGCTCGCCGAACGCGGTCGGGCGCACGCCCCATGGCCCACGGTCCAGAAGGCGCACCCCGGTCGCCTGTTCCAGCGCGCGGATGCTTTTGCTCAGCGCGGGCTGAGTGACGTTCAGCTTGTCGGCGGCAACACCGAAGCTGGCGTAACGGTCGACAAAGACAAGATTTCTCAACTGCCGGAAATCCATGGCCTCCTGCGATCCTCTGACCGGAATAACGATGATTTATGGCGCCATCCCGTTATTACATCAAGTTTTGGCCATGTCATTATAACTTATATTCATGGCTGAGGGCGGGTAAGTTCATTGCATCCCGGCAGGAACCGACCCAGATTTCCCCTGCCCGCCACGGCTCCGAACCGGCACCGGCGGGCAAATGCAGCAGGTACACCGGGAAACGGGGCCATGCGCAGGCCGGGCAGGCCCACTGCGCGCAGCAATGCAAGACAACAGCGATGCCCGCGTGGCCCCGAGCCTGCGGCGAAGAGGATTTGACATGCGCCTGACCAGACACCGCCTTCTGACCGCCACCGCTTTCGCCGCGCTGACGCTTGGCGGACCCGCCCTTGCCGACGATCTGACCATTGGCCTCAAATCCGAGCCCTCGTCGCTGGACCCGCAGTTCCATGTGCTGTCACCGAATATGCAGGTTGCCCTGTCGATCTTCGAGGCCCTGACCACGCAGGATCCGACCGGCGCGGTCAAACCCCTGCTGGCGGAAAGCTGGGCACTGGCCAGCCCGACCGAATGGGATTTCAAGCTGCGGCCCGGCGTAACCTTCTCGGACGGCAGCCCGCTGACGGCAGCGGATGTGGTTTTCACCTTCGACCGCGTCGCCAAGGTGCCGAACAGCCCGACCGCCTTCACCCTGTTCACCCGCAAGATCGCCTCTGTCACCGCGCTGGATGATGCAACCGTGCGGATCACGACGACAGTGCCCTATCCGCTGCTGCTGGTCGACATCGTGAACATTCCGATCCTGTCGAAGACTGCCGCCTCCGGCCCCGCCCCCGAAGGCCGCACCACGACCGAGATGAACCGCGGCGAGGGCCTGATCGGCACTGGCCCGTTCACCTTCGTGTCCTGGCAGAAGGGGGCTGACCTCGTTCTGGCCCGCAACGAACATTATTGGGGCACTGCCCCGGCCTGGGACCGCGTGGTCATGCGCCCGATGACCAACCCCGCCGCGCGGGCGGCGGCGCTGCTGGCCGGGGATATCGACATGATGGAAGACCTGCCCACCGCCAGCATCGCGGATTTCAGGGCGAATAAGGCGGTCAATGTGGTTTCGGCCCCGCCTGCGCGCTCCATCTATATCGCGCTGGATCAGGAGCGGGATGACAGCCCCGGCATCGGGGGCGCCGGGGGCAAGAACCCGCTGAAGGACAAGCGCGTGCGTGAGGCCCTGTCACTGGCCATCGACCGCGCGGCCATTGTCGAGCGCATCATGGGCGGTGCGGCGGTGGCAGCGGGCAGCCTTGGCACCGGCACCATGTTCGGCACCAGCCCGGCGCATGTCGACGCGCCCAGGCCGGACACTGAACGCGCCAGGGCGCTGCTGGCCGAAGCAGGCTGGGGCAACGGCTTTACCATTACCCTCGGTTCGCCCAGCGGACGTTATGTGAATGATGCCCGCGTCAGCCAGACCGTCGCCGCGATGTGGAGCCGGATCAGCGTTACCACCGCCGTCGATGCTGTCGCACCCCCGGTGTACTTCAAGAACCGTGATGCGCTGGATTACAGCGCCTATCTGGGCAGCTGGGGCAATAACACGGCCGAAATCGGCACGACGCTGACGGCGCAGCTGATGACTTATGACAAGGCAAAGGGCCAGGGCACGGCGAATGGCGGACGTTATTCCAACCCCGAGCTTGATCGCCTGCTGGACGAGGCCAGCGGCACGATGGACGACGCGGCCCGTAAGGCTCTGCTGGAACAGGCGGATGCGCTGGCGATGGAAGATTACGCCATCCTTCCCCTGCATTTCGAAGTTCCGTCCTGGGCGCTGCGCAGCGGGCTGACCTATGCGGCGCGCGCCGACCAGTTCACCCTGCCGCAATTCGTGACGACGGAAAACTGACGCTCCCCGACTGGCCGCATCACAGGGTTTTCGGGCTCTCTGATGCCGCCCCTTTCTTTCTGAGGACCGCCGCCCCGTGCTTGTCTTTGTCATCAACCGGCTGCTCCAGTCCGTCATCGTCCTTCTGGTGATGTCGGTTCTGGTATTCGTCGGCATCTTCCTCATCGGCGATCCGACCGCGATGCTGGTCAGCCCCGAGGCAACCGATCTGGAACGCCAGATGGTGCGCGAGGCGCTTGGCCTCGACCGGTCCATGCTGGTGCAATACCTGTCTTTCATGGGCAATGCCTTGCAGGGCGATTTCGGGCGCAGCTTCCTGACCGGGCAGCCCGCGCTTCAGCTGATCCTCGAACGGATGCCCGCCACATTCGAGCTGGTGATCGTCGCCATGGGCTTTGCCGTGCTCGTGGGCGTGCCGCTGGGCATGCTCGCCGGGATGCGGCCCGAGGCGCCGTCCTCGCGCGCCATCATGGCCCTGTCGATCTTCGGCTTCAGCCTGCCGACCTTCTGGATCGGGCTCATGCTCATCATGGTTTTCGCCGTGCAGCTGGGCTTGCTGCCCGCCTCGGGGCGGGGGCCGGCGGTCGAGGTGGGGCCGCTGAAGCTCAGCCTGCTGACGCTGCAAGGCTGGTATCATGTGGCACTGCCTGCCCTGACGCTCGGCCTTGCCAAAGCCGCGCTGCTGATCCGCGTCACCCGCGCCGCGACGCGCGAGGTGTTGCCGATGGACTACATCAAATTCGCCCGCGCCAAGGGCCTGCCCGCGCGGCGCATCTTTGGCGTTCATCTGCTGAAGAACATCATGATCCCGATCCTGACGGTCAGCGGGCTGGAATTCGGGCAGGCCATCGCTTTTGCGGTCGTAACAGAATCCGTCTTTTCCTGGCCCGGCATGGGCAAGCTGCTGATCGATTCCATCATCACGCTGGATCGCCCCGTGGTCGTGGCCTACGTCCTGATCATGGTGTTCTTCCTGGTCATCCTGAACCTGGTGGTGGACCTGCTTTACATGGCCATCGACCCCAGCTCCCGCGAGAAGGTGCGCGACTGATGGCAGCTCCCATGATCCCTGCGGCAAAGACCGCCAGCCCGCGCCGCCTGTTGATGCAGCGCTTTGCCGAAAGCCCGCTGGCCGTACTGGGCCTCGGGACGCTGCTGCTGCTTCTGGGGTTTGCTGCATTGGCCCCATGGGTTGCGCCGCAAAACCCTTATGACATCGGCGCGCTCGAGATCTTCGATTCCCAGCTTCCCCCCAGATCAGTCTCTGAATTCACCGGCACGACCTACTGGCTGGGCACCGATGGACAGGCGCGGGATGTGCTGTCCGCGATGCTGTACGGCATGCGCACCAGCCTGATCGTCGCCGTGACATCGGTGCTGGGGGCACTGCTGATCGGCACGACAATCGGCATGGTCGCGGCCTATATCGGTGGCTGGGTCGATGCGGTGCTGATGCGCATTGTCGATCTCCAGCTGTCCTTCCCCGCCATTCTTGTCGCGCTCGTGCTGCTGTCGGTACTGGGCCAAGGCGTCGACAAGGTGATCCTTGCGCTGGTCATCGTGCAATGGGCCTATTTCGCCCGCACGGCCCGCAGCACGGCGATGGTGGAACGGAACAGGGAATATGTACTGGCGGCGCGCTGTCTCAACCTGGGGTCGCGCCGGATCATCTTTCGCCACATGCTGCCCAACTGCCTGCCGCCGCTGATCGTGATCGCCACCATCGACCTCGCCCATGCCATCGCCGCCGAGGCAACGCTGTCTTTTCTGGGGATCGGCGTCCCGGTGACCGAACCCTCGCTGGGCATGCTGATCGCCAACGGCTTTGAATTCATGATGTCCGGGCAATACTGGATCTCGTTCTTTCCGGGCATGGCGCTGGCCCTGCTGATCCTTGCGATCAATCTGGTGGGCGATCATCTGCGCGACATCCTGAACCCGAGGAATGCCCAATGACCGCAGCCGAACAGCCCCTTCTGTCGGTCGAGCACCTTCAGACGCACTTCCACACCCGCGCTGGCGTGGTGAAGGCAGTGGACGGGGTCGACCTCACGCTCAGGCGTGGCGAAATCCTGGGCCTTGTCGGGGAATCCGGTTCGGGCAAGTCGATCACAGGCTTCTCGATCCTTGGTCTGATCGACCCGCCGGGGCGGATCACGGGCGGGCGCATCGGCTTTGACGGGCGCGATCTGGTGACCTTGCCCGAGGCCGAGCGCCGCCGCCTGCGCGGCAAGGATATCGCGATGATCTTTCAGGACCCGTCGATGACGTTGAACCCGGTTCTGCGCATCGACACCCAGATGATCGAGGCGGTTCAGGCCCATGAAAAGATCAGTCGGCAGGCGGCGCTGCGCCGCGCCCGCGACGTGCTGGTCGCCGTCGGCATCCCTTCGCCCGACGAACGGCTGCAAGCCTATCCGTTCGAACTGTCCGGCGGGATGCGCCAGCGGATCGCGATTGCCATTGCGATGATCAATCGCCCGCGCCTGATCATCGCGGATGAGCCGACAACCGCGCTGGATGTGTCGATCCAGGGGCAGATCATCCATGAGGTGAAAGCCCTGTGCCGCCAGACCGGCACTGCGCTGATCTGGATTACCCATGATCTGGCGGTGGTGGCGGGTCTCGCCGACCGCATCGCCGTGATGTATGCGGGCCGCGTGGTCGAAACGGGCACAACCGCCGAGGTCATCCGCAATCCGCAACATCCCTATACGCAGGGGCTGATCGCCTCGGTCCCCTCGCGCGAGACGCGGGGACATCGGCTGTATCAAATTCCGGGCATGACGCCTTCGCTGCTGAACCTGCCGCCGGGCTGCGCCTTCAGCGCCCGCTGCGCTCATGCCACCGAAACCTGCCGCACCGCCCCCGAACTGACCGAGACCGGCGCGGGGCGCGCCTTCCGTTGCTGGCATCCTGTCGGAGACCGCCGATGACCCAGCCGATCCTTGAACTGCGCGGCCTGACCAAGACCTTCGTCAAGCCCGTCTCCGTCGCGGGGCACATCGCCAACCTGTTCGGCGCCAGGCAGAAGAAGATCGAGGTCCGCGCGGCGGCCGGGGTCGATCTGGCCGTCCTGCCCGGCGAGGTGGTCGGTATCGTCGGTGAATCCGGCTGCGGCAAATCCACCGTGGCGCGGATGCTGGCTGGCATCAGCAGCCGGACGGAAGGTGATATCCTGTGGCAGGGCGTCTCTGACCGCGCGATGACCGCAGATCAGAAGCGCGACTTCGCCTTGCAGGTGCAGATGATCTTCCAGGATCCTTTCGCCTCGCTGAACCCCCGGATGCAGGTGCTGGACATCATCGGCGAGGCGCCGGTCTGTCACGGCATCATCCCTGCTTCGGAAAAGCGGGCCTATGTAACCGCGCTGATGGAAAAGGTGGGCCTGTCCGGCGCCTATGCCGACCGCTTTCCGCACCAGTTTTCCGGCGGTCAGCGCCAGCGCATCGGGATCGCCCGTGCGCTGGCCGTGAACCCGAAGCTGATTATCTGTGACGAGGCGGTCGCCGCGCTTGATGTGTCCATTCAGGCGCAGGTGCTGAACCTGTTCATGGACCTGCGGGATGAGTTCGGCCTGACCTACCTGTTCATCTCGCACAATCTGGGGGTCGTCGAACATATCTCGGACCGGGTGGTGATCATGTATCTGGGCCGGGTCGTGGAAATCGCTCCGACCGAGGCGCTGTTTTCTGACCCGAACCATCCCTACACCCGGTTGCTGATGGAACAACTGCCGGTGCTGGAGCCAGGCGCGCGGGACTATCAGCCGATCCGGGGTGAATTGCCCTCGCCGCTGGCGCCCCCGCCCGGCTGCCCCTTCCATCCGCGCTGCCCCGCCGCCACCGCGCGCTGCCGGGCCGAGGCCCCCGCCCTGCGCCCCATCGCAGCGGACCGGCTGTCAGCCTGCCACCTCAACGACCGCACTGCGGCCTGACCCTTCCCCGACCGGAGTATTTGACATGGACCGCTCGCCGCTTCCGGGCCGCAACGATTTGCTGAACACCGATCAGATCCTTGCCTGCGCAGACCGCAAGGCCGCCACTTTCATCGCCCTCAGCGACCGGGTCTGGGCCATGCCCGAACTGCGGTTCGAGGAATTCCGCTCGGTCGAGGAACATATCACCGCGCTGGAAGCGGAAGGCTTCACCATCACCCGCAATATCGCAGGCATGCCCACCGCCTTCATGGCCGAGGCGGGCAGCGGCGATGTAACCATCGGCTTTCTTGGGGAATTTGACGCGCTGGCGGGCCTGTCACAGGTTGCGGGCGCGCTGGAACCCGATCCGGTGCTGGCCGGGGGGAATGGCCATGGCTGCCATCACAACCTTCTGGGCGCGGCTTCGCTGCTGGCGGCGGTTGCGCTGCGCGATGCGCTGGCAGAAGCAGGGGTCGCGGCCCGGGTGCGCTATTACGGCTGCCCGGCCGAAGAGGGCGGATCGGGCAAGACCTATATGGCGCAAGCCGGGGCTTTCGACGGGCTGGACGCCGCCTTCTGCTGGCACCCGGCCGATTACAACCATGTCATGTCGGCAGCGACGCTTGCCAATATCCAGGCCTATTTCCGGTTCACGGGCCGCGCTGCCCATGCCGCCGTCAGCCCGCAGGTCGGGCGGTCGGCACTGGATGCGCTGGAACTGATGAATGTCGGCATCAACTTCATGCGCGAACACATGCCCTCCGAGGCACGGGTTCATTACGCCATCACCCAGTCGGGCGGCGTTTCACCCAATGTGGTACAGCCCCATGCCGAGGGCCTGTATCTGATCCGGGCGCCCCGGATGCAGGATGTGCAGGATCTCTTCCTCCGGGTGCAGAAGATCGCCGAGGGCGCCGCGCTGATGACGGAAACCCGTGTTGAGATGATTTTTGACCGCGCCACCTCGGGGATCATGCCCAATCGCGCGCTGGAAGAGGTGATGCAGCAGGAATTTGAACACATCGGCCCCCCGCCCTTCGATGCCGCCGACTTCGACTATGCCGACCGGCTGGCCGCCGCGGCGCTGACCGATGCCGACCGCCGCGCCAGTGCCGAGGCTTTCAATGCGCCTCCGGGTTTTCCGCGCAACCTGCATGATGAAATCCTGCCGCTGCCGCCGGAGCCACGGCAGTTCTACGGATCGACCGATGTGGGCGATGTCAGTTGTATCGTCCCCACCGCCCAATGCCTCACTGCGACCGCCGTTGTGGGCACGCCGTTCCATACATGGCAGACGGTGACGCAGGGCACGATGCCTCATGCCCACAAAGCGATGGTGACGGCAGCGAAGGTGATGGCCGCCACGGCCGCCCGCGTGGTCCGCGACCCCGAGTTGCGCACCCGCGCCTGGGCCGAACTGGAGCGCCGGGGCGGCGGCACGCGATATGCCTCCCCCCTGCCGCAGGGCACGACGCCCCCCCGCGATTCCTCGTCAAACCGAACGGCGCCCTGACGCCGCGCGCACATCGCCTCGCTTTCAGAACTCGCACCATCTCGCCGGCGCCCGAGTGATCCGCCCCGGAAAATGCCGCGTATAGGATGGACGATCAGACTGCCGGTGCCCTGGAAACTCCCCCTCGCCCGGCGGACAAGACCGCCAGAATGCATGCGGACCGATGGTGAACTGCGGCGCGACCCGCTCGCACTGCTCCGGGCAGACCGCGACTGACAGAGGACAGATGTATCATGCTGCAAGCCGCGCTGCTTTATCTTGTCACCGCCGGGGTGTTTCTTGGCCTTGATGCCCTGGGCATCCGGTTCCTGATCCGCCCGGTCTTTGAACGCCATATCGGCGATCTTCTGGCCCAGCCGCTGCGGCTGGGTCCGGCAGCGCTGTTCTATCTCGCCTATGTCGCGGGCCTTGTCTGGATGGTCAGCTGGCCCGCGCTGAAGGCGGGTGATCCGTTGCAGGCGCTGATCGGCGGCATGGTGCTGGGGCTGCTGTGCTATGGCACTTATGAGATGACGAATTATGCCACGCTGGCCGCATGGTCGCTGGAACAGGTGATCATCGACGGTATCTGGGGCACGGTCCTGACCGGCTTTGCCGCCTGGGCCGGTGTCGCGGCGCTGAGCGGGCGGCTGGCCTGACAAATCAGCCCAGCCGCCGCGTCAGGCGCAGCGACAGGCCATAGGGAAGCAGACGCAGCAGTTTCACGGCGAGGGTGAAGCGGCGCGGAAAGTGGATCTCGAACCCGCGCCGGGCCAAACCGCGCAGAACAGCCCCGGCGGCTTCCTCGGGCGTGATGATCGCGGGCATGGCGAAACGGTTCTTGGCTGTCAGGCGGGTCTGGACAAAACCCGGACAGACCAGCCGCACCCGGATGCGGGGGCCCAGTTCTGCGGCCAGCGTTTCGGCCAGATTGTTGACGGCGGCCTTTGTCGCTGAATAGGGCTGCCCGCCGGGCAGCCCTATATATCCGGCCACTGAGCCGAACAGCACCAATTGCCCGCCCTCTTTAATCAGCGGCGGGCAGAGCCGCGCAACGTCAAGTGTCCCCAGAAGGTTTACCCGCACCATGGCCTCGGTGCGGGCGGGGTCCAGATCGGCGACGCGGGCAGGATCGTAAAGCGCCGCGGTGCAGATCACCGCATCAAACGGCGCCAGATCGGCAAGCCGCGCCACCGTGGCGGCAAGCGCCCCCGCCTCGCCAAGGTCCAGAGGCTCGATATGGGCCTCGCCGCATTCGGCGGTAAGGGTGGAGAGCGCCGTTGCATCCCGTGCCGAAAGAACCAGCCGCGCACCCTGCCCGGCCAGCGCACGGGCCAGAGCCGCCCCTATTCCGGCGCTGGCCCCGATGATCCAGATGCGCTGACCCGCGAAATCCATCGCTCAGATCCGGAAGATCGGTTGCAGCAGACGTGGCAACAGCGCGTGGAAGCGCAGCGGCGCATCGGTGGCGGCAAGACAGATGCAGGGCGCACCCGGACCGGCAACAGGCTGATGGTCGATCGAGTCATGCGCTGTCTCGACATCGCCACGCAGGAAAGCCCCTTCGCTGTCGGAAAAACTGCCCTGCAAGACCAGCGTCAGTTCCAGGCCGCGATGGCCATGCTCCGGCACGGCGCGTCCCGGCGGGATGTAAAGCAGCCGCAATGCCCCTTCCCTGTCGGCGGAAAGGATCTGCTGGCGGATACCGCCACCCAGCATCCGCCATTGCGGCGGCTGCCCCCCCAGCGCGGCCACGACCGGCGCGGGAAAGACACCGGACCCCCGGACAGGCGGCGGCGCGGGCGTATCAAGCGCATCCATCATGCGCTGACGCGCCCCTGCACCAAGCGCTTGCCCCTCCAGACCGTCCAGCAGGGCACCGCCGATCATGTCAGCGGTTTCCACCGCAGCGCGGCATTCATCGCAGAGCGACAGATGCGCCGCGACGACGACGGCATAGGGGTGTGACAGGGCGCCCGCGCGCCAGGCATCAAGGATATCGTCCGGGATATGGTGTGTGATCTGGGTCATGGGGCAATCTTCCTCAGTTCATGCCTGAGGCGTTCAAGGCCAAGCCGGATGCGGGATTTGATGGTGCCAAGCGGCAGACCCGTCATCTCGCTGATACGGCTGTGGGGAATATCGTCGAAATAAGCCGCCCGCAGTGCCTCTGCCTGTTCGGGGGCAAGCCGGCACAGGGCGGCGACCAGATGGCTGGCTTCCTGTTGCAGTGCAAGAATCTGCGCCGGATCGGGCGCATCACTTTCGATCTCGGGCAGGTCTTCCGGCTGGGCCAGAGGCCGCCGCCGCGCAAGGTCGATCCGGCGATTACGGGCGATGCCGTAGATCCAGCCTGCGGCATCGGCGCGATGCGGGTCGAACTGTGCTGCCTTGTGCCAGACTGCCAGCATTACATCCTGCACCGCATCCTCGGCTGATCCGTCCCGCAGCCCGCCCTTCAGCATCATCGCCTTCAGGCGCGGGGCGAAATGGTCGAACAATCGGCCAAAGGCGGCCCTGTCACGCTGATCACGCACGGCGATCAGATCGCAGGTCTGGCTGGAAAGCGCCTGTATTACTGGCTCGTCCATTCCCTGCGCCCCCTGCGCGCAAAGCTGCTCCGCCAGATGCTCGGGCGGATTGTATCTGGCGCGGGGCCGTGGTCCGGCGGGCTCGATTGCGGTTTCCATGTGCAATATACGCCGAAGCCCGTCAAATGGATCATCGCGCAGGGAAATTTTCTGCCGAAGTGATCCGTTCCGGGCGCGGCGGCGTAGGACAGGGACAAACCAAGTGGAGCCCTGATGCCCTTCGACCTTTCCAAAGGCGCCCCGAGGCGCATCGCCATCGTCGGCGGCGGCATTGCCGGTCTGGCCTCTGCCTGGGCCCTGTCCTCCTGCCACCATGTCACACTGTTTGAAAGTGAAAGCCGGCTGGGGGGCCATGCCCGCACAGTCGTGGCCGGACGCCGGGGCGACCAGCCGGTCGATACCGGCTTCATTGTGTTCAACCATGTGAACTATCCGCATCTGACCGCGCTTTTCCGTGACCTCGATATTCCTGTCGAGAAAAGCGACATGAGCTATGGCGTGTCGCTGAACGGCGGGCGGGTGGAATATGCACTGCGGTCGGGCAACACGCTGTTCGCGCAACGGCGCAACCTGATTGACCCGCGCTTCTACCGGATGATCCGCGACATCCTGCGCTTCAACAGCAGGGCCGAGGATCTGGTCGCCGCCGCGCCGGATCTGTCGATTGCGGAACTGATCGCGCAAATGGGGCTGGGACCGCGGTTCCGCGATCACTACCTTTTCCCCTTCTGCGGCGCCATCTGGTCTACACCCGACCGCGAGATCGGGGGCTTTCCCGCACAGGCGCTGCTACGGTTCATGCGCAATCACGGGCTGCTGTCGCGCACCGGACATCATCAGTGGTGGACCGTGGCGGGTGGCTCGACCGTTTATGTCGCTCGTCTTGCGACGGCGCTGCAAAAATCCGGGGTCAAACTGCGGCGCGGGGCCGAGGTCAGGGCTGTCACGCGCCACGCAGGAACCGTGACACTGCGCGCCAAGGGGGCGGAGCCAGAGGAATTCGATCATGTCATTCTGGCCGCACATGCGGATCAGGCGCTGTCCCTGCTGACCGATGCCTCTGCCGAAGAACGCGCGGCGCTGTCGGCCATCCGGTTTCAGCCGAACCGGGCCGTGCTGCATGCCGATCCATCCATCATGCCGAAACGCCGCCTGTGCTGGAGCTCGTGGGTCAGCCATGGTGACTCGACGGGGGTGGGCGTGACCTACTGGATGAACCGGCTTCAGAATATCCCCGAGGATGATCCGCTGTTTGTGACGCTGAACCCGGGGCAGGAGATTGATCCCCGGCTGATCCAGGACGAGACGGTCTTTCGCCATCCGGTATTCGATCAGGCGGCGCTGGAGGCGCAGACACAAATCGCGGCGATGCAAGGCCAGCGCAACACATGGTTTGCCGGAGCATGGCTGCGCAACGGCTTCCATGAAGACGGCTTTGCAAGTGCCATGCGGATCGCCCGGCGCCTCCGGCCGGAACAGGTGACGCCATGACACTGGCCGCACGGCTGGACGCGGGCGAGGTGCTGGGCCTGCGGGCAGTGATTACCCATGCCCGCCGCGCGCCGCCGCATCATGCGTTCCGCACCTCTGCCGACCATGTGCTGCTGGCCCCCGAAACCTGTCGCCCACCCCGCCTGATGGGGCACAACCGCTTTAACCTGATTGCCTTTCACGATGCAGACCACGGCGGCAGACGCGGCGAAGGCTCCGGCGCGGGCTGGGCCTGGCAGCAATTTGCCGCCGCCGGGATAGACCGCGCGCCGGGCCGCGTGCTTGCCCTGCTGACGCAGCCCCGGTTTCTGGGATACTGGTTCGCTCCGGTCAGCTTCTGGCTGCTGATCGAGGGGGATGCGCTGATTGCCGCCATCGCCGAGGTCAACAATACCTTCGGGCAGCGGCATTCCTATCTGCTGATCCCGCCCGGCCAGGCGCCGATCACCGCCGCAACCCGGCTGTCCGCCCGCAAGATGTTTCATGTCTCGCCGTTTCAGGATCTGTCGGGGGACTATGAATTCGCTTTCGACCTGCACCCCGACCGCCTTGCCATCCGCATTGCGCGCAAGGACGGTGCGGACGGGATTGATACCGCCATGGGCGGCCTGCTGCGCCCGTTGACCTCGGGCGGCATCCTGCGCGCGGCGCTGCAACGCCCCGGCGGCGCACTGCGGGTGATTGTGCAGATCTACTGGCATGCCCTTCGCCTCAGGATCAAGGGCGCCACCTACCGCCGTCTTCCCACCCCGCCCGAACAGGAGATCACCTGATGACCACCATGACGCAGCGGGCACTCTCCGGCCGCTTCCTTGCGGCGCTGGAGCGGATCGAGCACGGGATTCTGACGCTCACCACGCCCGAGGGCACGCGCCACAGGTTTGGCCATGCTGGCCCCGAGGCTGAATTGCATATCCGTGACTGGCGCCTCCTGCACCGGCTGGCGCTGCGCGGCGATGTGGGGTTTGGCGAGGGCTGGATTGCCGGTGACTGGCGCAGCGACACGCTGGAAAGCGTGCTGACGCTCGCGCTGCGCAATCTTGACGCGCTGTCCGGACTGGGAACGCCGGGGCCGGTGCAGGCCATCCGCATGCGGCTGTCCGATCTGTTCCTGCGCCGCAACAGCCGCCGGGGTGCCGCGCGCAATATCCGCGCCCATTATGATGTCGGGAACGAGTTCTATCAGCTCTGGCTTGATCCCGGCATGACCTATTCCTCGGCCCTTTTCGGGCCCGGCGACGATCTGGAACAGGCGCAGGGCCGCAAGAACGGGCGCATCCTCTCCCGGCTGGGGAAAGGCGAGCGGCTGCTGGAAATCGGCTGCGGCTGGGGCGGCTTTGCCGAGGCCGCCGCCGAACGTGGCCACGCTGTCACCGCGATCACGCTGTCGCATCAGCAGAAGGGCTATGCAGATGCGCGCCTGGATGGTCGAGCGGAAGTGCGGCTTCAGGACTACCGCGATGTCGGGGGCAGGTTCGACAATATCGTTTCGATCGAGATGATCGAGGCGGTGGGCGAGGCCTACTGGCCTGCCTATTTCACCGCGCTGAAGAACAGGCTGGCACCGGGCGGGCGGATCGTTCTGCAAGCCATTACCGTGCCCGATGCCGAATTCTCGGTCTATCGGCGGCGGACAGATTTCATCCGCCAGCACGTCTTCCCCGGTGGCATGCTCCCCTGCGATACGGTGATCGGGCATCAGGCGGCAAAGGCCGGGCTGCGGGTGAAATCAAGCCATGCCTTCGGTCAGGATTATGCCCGCACCTGCCGGATCTGGTCTGAACGGATGATGCAGGAAAGCGCCCGCATCCGGCGGCTTGGCTATGACGATGCCTTCCTCCGCTGCTGGCAATTCTATCTGGAGGGCTGCGCCGCCACCTTCGCCAGCGGGCGCTGCGATGTCGTGCAGGTGGATCTGACCCACGCCGCAGAAGCGGCGTGAACCAGGAGGGCGCGCCCCCAGCCGTTACAGGCCAGACCCCCGCTCTGCACCGGAGGCAGACAGGGCAGCGCGACCATTGCGCAGATTGCGGGCCAGAAGCGCCGTAACGAACAGCCCGGTCAGGATCAGCACGATGGTTGGCGCCGGCGCGGCGTCCAGCCAGAAAGACGCATAAACGCCGCCCGCACCGGCCAGCACCGCAACCGCCACCGAGGCCGTCATCATGGTCACGAACCGGCGTGTCAGCAGGAAGGCAATGGCGCCCGGCGCGATCAGATAGGCCACGGAGAGGATGATCCCGACCGAGGACAGCATTGCAACGATGGTGGCGGACAGGATGGCCAGCAGCCCGTAATGCAGCGCCCCCACCCGCAACCCGATCATCCGCGCCTGCACGGGGTCAAAGCTCTGGGCCAGGAAGTCGCGCCACTTCACCCCGAGGATCAGCGCCACCCCGCCCGAGATCAGCCCGCTGGTCCACAGATCCTGTGCGCCAACGCCCAGCATGTTGCCAAACAGGATGTGGTCCAGATGCAGTGAGGTCTCGATCTGGGTGTAGATGACGATACCCAGACCGAACATGCCGGAAAAGACCACGCCCATCACGGTATCCTGCTTGATGCGGGAATTGTCCTTGATGAAGCCGGTGCCAAGCGCGCAGACCAGACCGGCGAGAAACGCGCCGATCAGCAGCGGAATACCGGCCACATAGGCCAGGACAACGCCCGGCAGAACCGCGTGGCTGGTGGCATCGCCCATCAGCGACCAGCCCTTCAGCACCAGAAAACAGCTCAGCAACGCGGCCGCCGGAGCAATCAGCAGGATGATCAGCAGCGCATTCTGCATGAAGGGGAATTGGAACGGCAACAACAGGTCGGCCATCACAGCGGCTCCTTCAGGGCAGCTTTCGCGCGGGCGCGGGCCGCCAGCATGCCATGTTTGGGGGCGAAGAAGAACGCGGCCAGAAACAGCAGCGTCTGAAGGCAGACGATCACCGCCCCGGTCGCACCGTCGAGGAAATAGCTGAGATAGGCGCCGAAGGCCGAAGTGACCGATCCGATGGCCACCGACAGCGCCAGCAGCCGGGGAAAGCGGTCGGTCAGCAGATAGGCGGTCGCGCCCGGGGTAACGACAAGCGCGATCACCAGAAACGCCCCCACCGTCTGCATGGCCGCCACGGTCGAGGCCGAAAGCAGGGTGAAGAAGACCAGCCGCAGCGCCGTGACATTCAGCCCGATGGAACGCGCATGCGCCTCGTCGAAGAAGACCGCCAGCAGATCCCGCCATTTCGCCAGCAGGATGATCAGCGACACCCCCCCGATCAGCGCCAGTTGCAGCGTGTCCTCGGGTGTGATGGCAAGGATATTGCCCATGATGATGGTCTGGATCGAGACGGCCATCGGGTTCAGCGACACCATGAACAGCCCCAGCCCGAAGAAGGCTGTAAAGATCAGGCCGATCACCACATCCTCCTTCAGACCCGACCGGCTGCGCAGGAACAGCATCGCCAGCGCGGCAAGCCCGCCCGACAGGAAGGCGCCAAGGGCGAAGGGCAGGCCCAACATATAGGCCCCGGCCACCCCCGGAACGACAGAATGGGACAGCGCATCCCCGATCAGCGACCAGCCTTTCAGCATCAGATAGGCCGAAAGAAAGGCACAGACCGCGCCGACCAGCGCCGACACCCAGATCGCATTGGTCATGTAGCCATACTGAAAGGGCTCGAACCAGTTCATTGCCGACCCTTCAGGGTGCGGGCCCGGTCATCATAAACCACCAGCGGCCGTTCATCGTCGGAATAGACTTCCAGACGGCGCGGGTCGGCATCGTCATGCAGCCGTGGCCCTTCCAGCAGAAAATGCCGCAGCACGCCGCCGAAGGTTTCCCGCAGCCTGTCCGGTGTAAAGACCTCCTCGGTCGGGCCATGGGCCAGAACCGTGCCCTTCACCAGCACAACCCGGTCGCAGAATTCGGGCACCGAGCCGAGGTTATGCGTCGCCACCAGCATCACCCGCCCTTCGGCCCGCATCTCGCGCAGCAGCGTGATGATCTGTTCCTCGGTCGTCACATCCACGCCGGTGAAAGGTTCGTCCAGCAGGATCACCTGCGCATTCTGGGCCAGTGCGCGGGCCAGAAAGACGCGCTTCTTCTGCCCGCCCGACAGCTCGCCGATCTGGCGGTGCCGGTATTCAACCATGTTGACCCGTTGCAGCGCCGCTGTCGTGGCCGCATGATCCGCCGCGCGCGGGCGGCGCAGAAAGCCCATATGGCCATAGCGCCCCATCATCACCACGTCCTCGACCAACACCGGGAAGGTCCAGTCGATTTCCTCGGATTGCGGGACATAGGCGACGGCCTGTTTCTTCATCATGGCCTGAACCGGCTGGCCCAGAATCTCGATCTTTCCGGCGGAAACGGGGATGAACCCCATCAGCGCCTTGAACATCGTGGATTTGCCCGCACCATTCACCCCCACCAGCGCCGCGATACTGCCGCGCGGTATGGCGAAACTGGCATCCCGCAGCGCGGTATGGCCGTTGCGATAGGTAACCGTCAGGCCGCTGGCGCGGATGCCGTCGCTCATGGCTGAAGGCCCGTCACGATGGTTTCCGAGGTGACGCGCAGCAGGTCAAGATAGGTCGGCACCGGCCCGTCCGGTTCGGAAAGGCTGTCGACATACAGCACTCCGCCATAGGCGGCGCCGGTCTCGCGTGCGACCTGCCGCGCGGGCTTGTCCGATACGGTGCTTTCGGAAAAGACCACCGGGATGCTTTCGGCCCGCACGGTGTCGATCACCGACCGCACCTGTTGCGGCGTGCCCTGCGCATCGGCATTGATCGGCCAGAGGTAAACCTCCTGCAATCCGAAATCCCGCGCGAGGTAGGAAAATGCGCCCTCCGATGTCACCAGCCAGCGGCGCCCTTCCGGCAGGGCCCGCGCGGCCTCGCGCAGCGGGCCGATGACCGCAGCCACCTGCCGTTTGTAGGCATCGGCATTTGCGGCATAGACGGCAGCATTGTCCGGGTCTGCGGCACTGAGCGCATCCCGAATGTTGTCGATGTAGATTTCGGCGGAGTCGAGCGCCATCCAGGCATGCGGATTGGGCTTGCCTGCATAATCGCCGCCCGCAATGGCGATGGGCGCGATCCCGTCCGAAACGGTCGCGGCGGGGACATCGCGCAGATTCACAAAGAATTTCTCGAACCAGCGTTCAAGGTTCAGCCCGTTCCACAGGATCAGGTCCGCCCCCTGCGCCTTCACCAGATCACGCGGCGTCGGCTCGTATCCGTGAATCTCGGCACCGGGGCGGGTGATCGAAACCACCTCGGCCGCATCACCGGCCACATTCTGTGCCATATCGGCAATGATGGTGAAGGTGGTCACGACCTTCAGCCGCTCCTGCGCGGCGGCCGCGGCCGCTGTCAGGCCGGTCAGGGCAAGGCCTGTGGCCATGCCCAAAATTGCTCGTCTGCAGATCATCGGATTCTCCCTGTCGCCCCACATGCATTTAGGAATGATTTGCAACTGTCAAGCCAGATGCGAGTCATTTGCATCTGAGGCTTGCATCCGCACGGGAAAATGCGCCAAGAGAAAGTATGACCGACCACGACCACAGAACCGAAAAGCTGACAGACGCGCTGCGTCAGGCAGGCGTGCGCATCACCCGCCAGCGGGCGGCGCTGCTGTCGGTGCTTGCCGATGCCGAAGACCACCCCGAAGCCACCGAGCTTCACCGCCGCGCCGAGGAAGTGGTGCCGGGCATTTCCCTCTCGACCGTCTATCGCACCCTGACCGAGCTGGAGATGCAGGGTGTGATCCTGCGCCATCAGTTCGAAGGCACGCCCGCACGCTTTGAACATACCGAAACGCATCACCACGACCATATGATCGACGTGGAAACCGGCGAGGTGGTGGAATTTGCGAACGAACGGATCGAGCGGCTTCAGGCCGAGATCGCCGATGCGATGGGCTACGAAATCGTCCATCACCGGCTGGAGCTTTATGTCCGCAAAAAGCGAAGCCCAGCCCCGCAGGGGTAAGGGCGCAGAAATCCGCGATTACGGCGCGGCCCTTTGCAGCTTCCCCCGATGATCCGGCCATTTCCCTTGCCGCCGCAAGCTGGCAGACTGATCCAATGACCCGCCGCCTGCCCCTTCTGGAAAGCCCGGTGAAGCTTGCTGCCCTTGGCGTCGGGCTTGGCCTTGCCTTGCTGACGGGCCTTGGCCTCTGGCAACACCGGACGCTGACCACGGAACTTGCGCAGCAAACCGCTGTGCTGCACCGTCTGGCCTCGCAGCGGGCCGATCAGCATGACGCGCATCTGACCGCACTTTCCGCCATTGCCGTGGCCAGCGACGACCCGGATCAACGGCTGTTTCTGGACGTGGCGGCAACGATCACCCGCTTTTATCCGCGCATCAGCGCCATCACGCTGGTGCCGCTGATCGCGGAAGGCCGCCCGGTCGGTGCCGCGATAAACCCGACCCTTGCCGCGAATATCCGGGCGGCTGCACTGGCGTCCGGGGGCGGGATCGCGCTGCTGCCTGATCCGGAGCGGGAGGGCCACTACATCATGGTCAAGCGCAGCCCCAGTTCCGCTGCCGCGCGCTATGGGCTCAGCCTGTCCATCGACGCCGCCGGTCTGCTGGCCGAGGCCGGGGACTACTGGCGCCAGCCCAGCGTGGGCGTGACCCTGTCGCTGCCCGATGGCACCCCGCTGCTTCACCACGGCGCGTCCGGCGCGGCGCACGAAACCCGGACCCTTGGCAGCGTCTCGCAGCCTCTGGTGCTGGAAACCACTCGCAGCGTCACCCCTTCCGATCTGTTTCCGCCGTTGCGCACCGGCCTGATCCTGCTGGTCGCCATGCTTCTGGCCGGGGCGGCGCTGGCTCTTCTGCGTCAACGGCAACGCGCACGGCAGGCCCTGGAACAGGCGCGGCTCAGCGCACTCGACTCGCGGCTGGCCCATGCGGCACGGGTGAACGCATTGGGCGAGCTGGCCAGCGGACTGACGCACGAGCTGACGCAGCCGCTGACCGCCATTCTGGCGCAGGCACAGGCCGGGCGGCGCTTGCTCGCGCGCGACGACCGGGACCGGCTTGCCCCCGTGCTGGAAGATACCGTGACGCAGGCCCGTCGCGCCTCGGCCATACTGGAACGCTTTCGCAACTGGTCGCGGCCGCAAGCTGCGCCGGTACAGGCTTTCGACCTGCGTGAGGCGCTGAACAATGTCGCAGCCCTGCTGGCGCCGCAGGCGGCGGCGCAGGGGGTGAGACTGACCTTCGATCTGCCCGCCGAGGCGGTTCGCGTCCGCGCCGATCCGATCGAGATGGAGCAGGTTTGCTTCAACCTGCTGAGGAATGCGCTGGAAGCATTGCAAGACCGGCCCGACGGCCAGATCCGTGTCACCTTGCGGGCGGGGGCCGGCCGTGCGGAACTTACGGTGCGCGACACCGGCCCCGGCATCGCGCCCGATCTGCGGCCCCGGCTGTTCACGCCCTTCACCACCACCCGCCCGGAAGGCACCGGGCTGGGCCTCGCGCTCAGCCAGCGGCTGATCGAACGCGCCGGGGGCGAAATCGGGCTGGAAGACAGCGCCGAAGGTGCCAGCTTTAGCATCACCCTGCCGCTGGAGGGCGCCGCATGACCCGCCCTGTCTATCTGGTCGATGATGATGCGGCGGTGCGTCAGGCGCTGACGCTGCTGATGTCGACGGTCGATATTCCCGTGACTGGCTTCGCCGATCCGCAAGCCTTTCTGGCCCGCCTGCCGCAGCTGACGCCCGGCTGCCTGATCCTGGATATCCGCATGCCGGTGATTTCCGGCCTGAAGTTGCAGGAACGTCTGGCGGAACTGGCAGTCGACTGGCCGACCATCGTGATGTCCGGTCATGGTGATATCGAGGCCTGCCGCCGCGCCTTTCGCAACGGGGCCATCGACTTCCTGTCAAAGCCGGTGGACGAGCAGGATCTGATCGACGCGATCCAGAGGGCGCAGGGCATTCTGGACCGCCAACTGGACCGTCGGGCCGAACTCGCGGAAACGCTGGCTCTGCTGGCAGCCCTGACCCCGCGCGAGGCGGAGGTGCTGGAGCGCATCGCAGCAGGTTTCACCACGCGCCAGATCGCCGGGGGGCTGACCCTGTCCCCCCGCACGGTGGAAAGCCATCGCGCCGCCATCGCAGCCAAGCTCGGGACAAGCTCGCAGGCAGAGATGACCCGGCTCTGGCTGGAAGGCCGCGCCACTCCGTAGTTCTACGGAGCCAGTGTGCAAGGCCTACGAATACCGGCTCCGGCGTCGCGGGTTTAGGTTTCTGTCATCACCCATGACAGGAGATACCGATGATCCGCATTCCCGTTCTGGCCGCTGTCCTGCTGGCGCCCTTTGCCGCCACCGCGCAGGATCTGCCGACCGCACCCTATCTGCCGCTGGACATGGCGGTGAAAGCCGCCGATGCCACCGTGCAGGCCTGCGCCGCAGAAGGGCACAAGGTCAGCGTGGCCATCGTGGCCCGCGACGGTGCCACCAAGGTAATGCTGAAGGCCGATGGCTCTGGCCCGCATACAGGCGGCAGCGCCACCGGCAAGGCCTTCACTGCGGCGGCAATGGGCCGCGATACCGCCGGTCTGGCCGAGTTCATCGCCGGAAAACCTGCCAATGATGGTCTGCGCGATATGGATGCGCGGATGGTCATTCAGGCGGGCGGCCTGCCGATCCGCATGGGCGAGGCCCTGGTGGGCGGCATCGGTGTCGGCGGCGCGCCCTCGGGCGACATCGACGCGGCTTGCGCGGTGACGGGCCTGAGCGCCATCGGCGCCACGCAGTAAGCACAATGGCTGCCCTGCCGGACACCCCGGCAGGGCAGGGTCACAATGGCACAAGCGACAGGGCAGCGGTTTCGGCAAACCGATCACAGAGCGCGGTGATGTCGGCGCGGTCCTGCATCAGGCAGGCGGCGGTTGACAGCGCATCGGCCAGCGCCGCCGAAGGCGCGGCGATGGTCACCGCGCGCCAGACCGGCCGCGCGGGGTTGCCCGTCACCGGGTCAAGGATATGGCCCCGCATCCCTGCCGCATCGAAAGTCGTGCCCAGCGTGCCCGAGGTCGCCAGTGCCCGGTCGCGCAGCGACACGGTTCCGCCATCCTGCAAGCGCACCGGCCAGTCACCGCCGCGCGGATCGCCGCCGAGCGCACGCATCTCGCCCGTGTCGATCAGGATGTCGCCCAGCCCCTCTGCCCGCAGCAGATCCGTCACCCGGTCAGCGATATAGCCCTGTGCGATACCGTTCAGTGTCAGCGCCATGCCGGGGTCGAGCCGGATCTCCCCCGCCTCGATCCGCAGCCGGTGCCAGCCGGTCCGGGCGCGGGCGTCGGCCAGTTCGGCGGCATCGGGCGCCCGGCCCCGGCTCGCGGTTTCGGCCTGTAAGGACCAGAGCGGTTGCACTGTCGGATCGAAGCGGCCCCCGCTTGCCGCATGCACCTGTCCCGCCAGCGTCAGGCACTCCAGCAGGTCGAATGGCGGTGCCTCCAGCACACCCGACACATTCAGCCGCATCAGCGCCGATGACGGGCGGTACAGGCTGAACACATCCTCCAGCCGGGCAATCTCGGCCATGGCGCGGGCGGCAATCGCCGGGGCTTCGGGATGCGCCAGCCGCAGCGTCACCTGCGCGCCGAGTGCCTGCCCGGTGGCAATATGCAAGGGCGGCGCGGCGCGGGCGGCTGCGGGCAGCGCCATCACGGCGGAAATGGCAAGAAAGCGGCGACGGGTCAGCATCGGATCAACCTCCGGTCTGGCGGGACAGGTCTTGCAGGCGGCGCTGCCAGTCGGCGTCTTCTGCGGTATCGGGGGCGGCAAGGGTCACAAGCGCATCGGGGATCGCCTGCAAGGACATGACCTGCCCGCCGTGGCGGGCGGCAAAGGCGCGGGCGGCGGCGATATCGGAAAAGGGCACGAATTCCGGTGCCCCCATGCCGCCTTCAATTTCGGCCCCGACAACGTAATGCGCCGTCCGCGCGTCGATCCAGTTGGTCGCGCCGGGGGTTTCCCATGTGGCGCCGGGCGCGGCCATATCATTGACCCAGACCGCCAGCACGCGGTGGCTTTGTTCCGGCGCGCGCAGATAGGCGACCAGATCGCGAACCTGGCTGAAGAACAGCGGTGCGCCGGGCAGCCCCTCCAGATGGGCCTGCGCCTTGGGGCCCGGATGCTCCAGCAGGTTCATCTGGCAGTAGTAGCCCACCGCATCGGGGGTCAGCGCCACCGGATCGGTGACTTGCGCGGCCTGTTCCTGACAGGCGGCCAGCAGCAGCATGAGGAACAGGCGTTTCATGGCGTCACCCTGCGAAACCCGAGCACGGCAAGCGCCAGCGCCAGCATTGGCCACAGCAGCACAGAGGCCAGTGACTGCCACGGCGGGATGGTTGCGGACGCACCCGCCACGCCCGCCGCCGCAGCCGTCGCCTCGGATGCCGCGAGGTTGTAGAGCCGGAACGCATCGGCCGGGTTCGCCAGCAAGGCCAGCGGAAAGGCGTTGAGCGTGAACCACCCGCCATTGTCGGCCACCACCGCAGCCAGCAAGCCAAGGTCATAAAGAACCACCAGCCCGAGCCACAGCCCGATTGCCAGCCCTGCCGCCCCCGAGGGCCGCCGTGACAGGGCCGACAGCGCATAGCCCGCGCCGATGAAGGTCGCGCCCAGCAGAACCGAGGTCCAGAACAATCGGATCAGCGCAGGCAGCCCGGCAAACGCCCCCGGATCGGACGAGAGCGCCGCAACAGCGGCCAGCCCGTAGCCCGTGCCGCAAGCCAGGGCCAGCACCGCCAGATGCGCCAGCATCTTGCCCACCAGGACCTCGGTCCGCGCGACCGGATAGGTCAGCAGCAGGGGCAATGTGCCGCGCTCCGCCTCGCCCGCGATGGCATCAAAGCTCATCAGCAGCGCCAGAAGCGGCACAAGATAGACACCCAGCGAGGTAAGGGAAGCCACGATGACTGACAGCCGGTCCACCCCCAGCCCTCCGGTAGGCGCCGATCCGGCGGCGGCCAGCACCAGCGAGAACAGGCCCATCAGCGCAACGGCAATGGAGACCCAGCGATTGCGCAGCGAGATGCGGAACTCGCAGGCGGCGGTGGCAAGAATGCGTCGGATCATTGCCCGGCCCTCTGGCTGAAATGGCTGTAGATGTCTTCAAGGCTGGGGGGCAGCACCTCCAGATCGGCGACCCCATCGCCCATCGCTGTGATCCGCGCCAACAGCGCCAGCTTCTCGCCCTGCGCGCAGGTCAGATGCAGAGCACAACCCGCCACCACCCCGCCCGGCAGATCCAGTTCTGCGCCCGCGCGCGGCGTGACATGCAGCGCGACGGGCAGCGCCGCCTGCCGCCGCAGATCGGCCAGCGGGCCTTCGGCCACGAGCCGCCCTTTCGAGAGGATCAGGATACGATCCGTCCGCGCCTCCACCTCGGTCAGCGCGTGCGAGGAGAGCAGGATCGAAGCCCCCCGTGCTGCCAGCCCGTCCAGCAGCGCATAGAAATCGCGCCGCGACACCGGATCAAGGCCCGAAGTCGGTTCGTCCAGCACCAGAAGGCGCGGACTGCCGATCAACGCCTGCGCAAGGCCGACACGCTGCCGCATCCCCTTGGAATAGGTGCCGATCCGCCGCCGCGCGGCCGCGCCCAGCCCCACCTGCTCCAGCAGTGGCAGCGCCGCCGTTGCAGGCTCACCGCGCAGCGCGAGGTAGTGGCGCATCTGTTCCAGCCCGGTCAACGCCGGGTGGAAGGCCGCGTTTTCCGGCAGATAGGCCACCTGCGCCCGCGCCGCAGTCGAGCCGGGCGCGGCACCACAAACGGTAACCTGCCCCGCCGTTTGCGGGATCAGCCCGAGGATGATCTTCATCATCGTCGACTTGCCCGCACCATTATGGCCCAGCAGCGCGACACGCTCGCCCGGCGCGACGGAAAGCGTCACGTCCGACAGGGCCGTCACCCCCGCGAATTGCTTAGTGAGACCCGAGATCGTCAGGGTTGAAGTCATCGAATTTGCCTTTCGCCCAACGGCCGGCCACTTCGGCCTCCATCGCGGCGATGTCTGCGGATACGGGAAGGGAGAGCGGCGCCATCAGCGGCGCACTGTCCACCACGCCACCGGGCAGCGTGGCGGGGAAGTTGGATTGCGACCAGCGGATCAACTGCACCGATGGCGCGCCGGTCAGCAGCCGGGCCGCGGGCTGCGACCAGAGAATATGGTCCATCAGGTCGTTCGGGCGGAACACTGAATCAGCGATGCCATCACCATTCAGGTCGAAGGCCGGATGATCCGACCAGTAATTGCCGCGCCCCTTGAAGCTCCATTCCAGAAGCCGGGTGCCGACATATTTCACCTGCTCGGCATTGCCGATGAAGGCATTCCCGGTCAGCACATTACGTTCCGATCCGGCGGTGAAGTGGATGCCGATGCCGCAGCCCTCGAACCTGTTGCCCCAGATCAGGTTCTTGTGGGCATTGTAGATGAACAGGCATTTCTTCGTGCCGCCCCGCACCAGATTGCCCGAGACATCGGCGCTGTTGGCGAAGTTCAGCATCACGCCATGCTCGCGGTCGCCGAGGCTGCGGTTGCCCTGCACCTTCACACGGTCGGAGAACATAATCGCAAAGCCAAGATGGTTGCCGATGCTGATGTTGTCCGACACCTCGCTGTCATGGGTATACATGTAGTGGACGGCGAAGCGCAGATCGCGAAACAGGTTGCCGCGATACAGCCCCTTGCGCGAGGTGTTGGAGAAGATGCCGTCGCGTCCCCAGCGCACGGAATTGCCGGTGACAATTGTGCCGGGGCTGTTCCAGATGTAGATGCCGTTGCCCCGGTCATTCATGCGTGGGTTCCGGCGGCCCTCGATCACATTGCCGGTGACCTGCGCATCGCGCCCGCCATGCACGTCGATCCCGTGCATGTTGTCCTGCAGCAGCAGACCCGAAATTCGGGCACGGTCGGCGCCCTTGAGGATCTTCACCCCTGAGTCCAGATCGGCATTGGCATTGCCCGATCCGGTGACGCTGAACCCTTCCAGCGTCACATCAGGCGCGGCGATGGTGATGACGGTGCCCTGTCCCAGCCCGTCAACCCGCGCCCCGCGCGGGCCGCGCAGGGTCAGCGGGCGGTCGATGCGGACGGGACCAGGGTAGTCCCCCTCCTGCAACAGCAGCACATCGCCGGGGGCTGCCCCGGCGATGGCGGCGGCCAGCCCCGTCCCCGGCGCCACGGCGCGCTGGTCCGCCAAAGCGGGCAGTGCCAGAAGGCACAGGACAAGGGCCAGCCGCAGGGTCATTTCGGCTCCACGAACATGCGGCCGCGCATTTCCATGTGCAGCGCGTGGCAGAACCACTGGCAGTAATACCAGTAAACCCCCGGATTCGCCGCGACGAAGGTCACCGACGAAGTCTGCTGTGGCCCGATCTCCATGGCGACGCCGTGATTGCCCATGGTAAAACCGTGGGTCAGATCGTCGATGTCATCGAGGTTGGTAATGGTCACCGTGACCTCGTCGCCCTGCTTGACGGTGAACTCTTCCAGCGCGAACTGCGGCGCCTGGCTGGACATGTAGACCCGCACCTTGTTGCCGTCGCGGATCACCTGATCCTGCCAGCCGTCAAGATCCACGCCATCGGCCTCGGCCTGCTTGCGGGTTTCGGCCCACATCGGATCATTGCGATCCCAGACTGATTTGATGTTGGTCATCTTGCTGGCATGAACCGCAATCGCATCATGGGGTTCGGCGAAGGTGGGACCGTCATGCACCACCACCATCCTGTCGCCCGAAATGTCGATCAACTGGTCATTCTCGGGCTTCAGCGGACCGACGTTCAGGAAGCGGTCTTTCGAGAATTTGCAGAGACAGACCATCCATTTTCCGTCGGCCTCCAGCGTTTCGCCCATCGAGGTCTTCAGGTGGCCGGGCTGATACTGCACATCCACCTTGTCGAGGATCGGATCGACCTTCTCGCCCTTGTAGGCGGCAATCGCCTTGTCGATGTTCCACTTCACCACCTGGCTGTCGAGGAACAGCGAGGTAAAGACGTTACCCTGCCCGTCAAAGGCGTTGTGCAGCGGACCAAGACCCAGTTCGGGCTCGGCCACCACACAGGAGCGCGGTTCGGCCCCGGCAAACACCGCATCCAGCAGTGTCACGTCGATCACCGTAACGGTGGGCGACAGCTTGCCACCGATGCAGAGGTGACGCTTGTCGGGCGCCATGTTGCAGCCATGCGGGTTGTTGGCGACAGGGATATACCGGGTGAACTGGCTGTTCGCCTCTTTCCGGCCATCCAGAACCTTGACGCCGTTCACCTCCTGATACTGCCCGGCCGCGATGGCCTTCTCGATCTCGGCGAGGTTGAAGACGACCACATGGTCCATCTCGCTGGCCGTCATATCGGCCAGATTCATGCCCATCTCGCTATTGTAGCTGGTCGAGAAGGCCCATTTGCCCTCGTAATCGGCATCGCAGTTGTCAAGGTTGCCCGACACCATCACCTGCCATGCGACATCCCACTTGTCGGCATCCACAGCGGTGAAAATGTTCACATAAGTGCTGACATCCTTCATAGTGGAACCGTCGTTCACCAGCGGCGCTTCATCCTCGCCGTTGCAGAAGACATAGTTGGAACGCGGCCATTTCTGCGGACGCATGCCGTGGATGCCCTTGGCATTCGGGATTTCCAGAATGGCGTCGCATTTCATCACATCGCCACGCACCCGCGCCACACGGGTATTGGCCTTGTCGTTCATATAGAGGTAGCGGCCGTCATACTTGCCCTCGGTATAGGACATGTGGACATGGTGCAGGTCGCCATTGTCGTGGATCTTCTTGCCATTTGCCTCCAGCAATTTCCTTGTGCTGTCGCTCATCGTGCGCTGGTGGATGCGGAGGGATTCATTGGTCTGGCCCCAGCCCGTCGCGGAGCAGCGGTTGAACACCGGCACGCGCATCAGCTCGCGCATCGAGGGTATGCCCAGAATGCGCATCTCGCCGGTCTGGCCTGAAGACCAGAAGCCATAGTATTCATCAAGCTGCCCCGGCGCGACCTCGATGCCCGCGGCGCGGGCGGCGCTCGTCGCGGCCATGGCGGCAAGGCCCGAGGCACCGGCGCCAAGCGCCAGCCGTCCACCAAGGGTGCTGGCAAGGGCGGCCCCGCCTGCGGTGGCGCCCAGAAGGGAACGGCGGCTCAGGCCGGATTTCGGTTCGGTGGTCATGGGGTCACTCCTTCAGAGGCGATGGGTTTTGCGTTGGGATGCCCGGCGGGTGGCGTGCCGATCGCCTCGCGCCGCTTCATCTTTTTGATGACCACCGGGCAGATGGTTTTTGACTGGTACAGAACTTGGCAGTGCAGGCAGTTCACGCATTCATTGGGGTTGATTTCCCCGGTCGGATGAATGGCTTGCACCGGGCACTGGTTCGCGCAGCTCTGACAGGGGCTGCCGCATTCCTTGTAGCGTTTCAGCCAGTCGAACATGCGGATGCGCGCGGGGATCGCCAGCGCCGCCCCCAGCGGGCAGAGATAGCGGCAATAGAACCGCTCCACGAACAGCCCGGCCATCAGGAGTGCCGCCGCATAGGCGACGAAGGGCCAGGCGCGGATGAATTTCAGGATGATCGCGGTCTTGAACGGCTCTACCTCTGCCAGATGCTCGGCCTGTTCGATGGACATGAGGCTGACCCCGAACAGGCCGAGGAAGATCATGTATTTCACCGGCCAGAGCCGTTCATGCAGGCCCCAGGGCAGTGTCCATTGCGGCACATGGAGCGCCCGCGCGATGCGGTTGGTGATTTCCTGAAGCGCGCCGAAGGGGCAAAGCCAGCCGCAATAGGCCCCGCGCCCCCAGAACAGCAGCGCCGCCGCTACGGCGAACCACAGGATGAAGGTCAGCGGGTCCAAAAGGAACGCCTGCCAGGAAAACCCGTTCACCAGCGCGCCGAACAGCGCCATCAGGTTCACGACCGACAGTTGCGCATTGGCGATCCAGCCCAGCCAGACCAGCGTGACGGTCAGAAAGCCCATGCGGAACCAGAAGAAAAGCCGCGCATTACGGGTGGCGAAGGTCTGGAAGAAGAACACCCCGGTCAGCACCAGCAGCATCCCGCCAAGCGCGATGATGTCGGCCTTCGAGCCGCGCCAGATCTTCTTCCACAGATCGGCTTGGGCGCTGCCTTCCTCCTGCGTAGCCATTGCTTCGGCAGGGGCCGGGACGGGCGTTACCTTGCGCAGATAGCCGGCGGGCAACTGGTAGCCCAGATCAAAGGTGGTAAATGCCTTTTCGATCGGCCCGACCTCGCGCTGCACGAGCAACTGGATGCGGAAGGGTTTCGCCGGATCAAAGCCGCTGTCGGCGGGAATGCGGAACAGGTCTTTCTCGGTGAAATCCGGCGCATCGGCAGGGGCGAGGCTGACAAGCCTGCGGTGCATCCGGTCGCGGAAACGCACCGAAACATCATCCTGGATCAGCACGATCCGGTCAAAGATACCGCCACGCACATAGCCCGAACCCTTGAAGCTGTAGAGTCCGCGCCCCGCCAGCATCAGCGCATGATCGCCGGGTTGCAGCCAGCCCTGCAGGTTGGTGTATTCGGCCTCGCCCAGCAGCGCGCGACCGATCCCCGGCACGGAAACCAGCGCCGCCTGCATTTCGATGTAGCGTGTGTCAGGCGCATCCTTCAGCGCGCGTTCGCCCGCCCGCTTGTCCTCCAGCGCGGCGAAAGCCTCGTTCACCTGCGCCACATCCAGCGACAGGCGGCGCAGCGTGCCATCACCTTCCATCGTGGTCCAGTCGGCAGGGGCGGCGGCATCGGGATCGACCTGCAACACCGGCCCCTGCGCAGGGGCCTCGGGGTGAAGACCGCCAAGCCCCAGGGCCCGCGCCACCTTCAGCCCCGACCGCACGATGGAATCGTCGATCACCATGACCGTCACCGTGGCGCCGGAAATGATGTCGACATCATGTCCGGTGCCGCCGGCATTGACCTCGGCCACCAGATCCAGCCCGACATAGCCCGCGACCATCGCCTTGATTTTCGCATCGGGAATGCCGATCAGCACGATGGGTTCGGAATGCTTGACCAGCGCGACCCCCAGAATGCGCGCCTGCGGGTCCAGCGCGACAAGCGTGTGGATCGGCTTGCCGGAATAGCCGGTGGTGCCGACAAAATCGCTGGTCGCGAAAGCCCAGCCGATGGTTTCGCCGCCCCTGAGGACGGGAACAACCGGCAGGTCGTCGCGCATCTGGCCATAGCCATCTGCTTGCGGCACCAGTTCAGCGGCGGGCAACTTGGCCAGGAGGCCGGGCAAAAGCGGCTCGGCCAGTGCGAGCCGTGGCAGCAGCAGCGCAAGGCAGACAAGGATCAGGCGGACAAGCAGAATCATCGGGCAACCTCGTTCAGGTGCCCGGTTTCTGCCCCGGCGCTGCGCAAGAGGACTTGACCAAACTCAAGACCCGTGGCGAAACGTCGGGGCTGCGGCAGGCCGCCGCGCCGGCGATGGCGTATGTGCGATGCCAGCGGTGGACCGCGCGGCATCGGGCGAAGGTGCTGGCGCCGCACGGCGGTCACACCGGACAACACCCTGCCCAGCCGGACAAAGCCGACCGGCGCGGGGCGAACGACGACAGCAGGTTCGGGCAGAAACGTCAGGACTGGCAGGCACTTCACACAATCGCAGCAACGCTTGCCGTCAACGGGGTTGCCTTGCGCATCCAGCAGGATTGTAGAGGCCCCGCCTTCTCCGCAGATCACCATTTCGGTGACGCCGCCAAGGGCCGCATCACTGCGCAGCGCGCCTGACAGCACGAAGGCCAGCGTCAGCGAAAGGCAGAGAAGGGCTTGGAAAAGGCGGCGCATGCGGCAGGTCTAGGTCCGCAGGGCCGCCACAGCCTTGACCATAGTCAAGACAGCCGAGTCAGAGCGTTGCCGCTGGCCGGGCGCCCGGCGCGGCGGACAGAAAGCCATTGCAAAAACTCTGTCCCGGCATCAGGCGGGCAAGGTCGCCAAGCGACAGAGGGCGACCGCCTGCGAGCGCCGACGCCCACAGATGCACCACTCCGGCGAAATCCCCGGCATGCGGCGACAGCCGCAGCGCCGCCACCCCGGCGGCTTGCAGCGCCTCCAGATGGCTGGCCGCCGTGGTGATCGCCCGCCCCAGCGTCTGCACACCATTCACGGTCAGGAAGGGCTGGCCGTCCAGCGTGTCGATATCGCGACCGTCCGGGTCATCGCCGCAGACAAACTGGCAACTGTCCTTGGCGCGGTCATGCAGCCGCGCGTGATAGCACCGGCCCGAGATCGCCAGCGGCACACGACCATGCCCCCAGACCTCGACCGCGACGCCAGCCGAACGGCCAGCCGCAGCCAGACGCGCGACCGAGGGCAAGGGCAGCTCCGGCGGCAGGCAGATGCGGGTGGCACCCCGTCGTGCCAGCCAGTCCAGCGTGCCCTCGTTGTAGACATTGACCACCGGGCCAACCCAGAAGGCCGCACCTTGCGGCAGGTGGCGCAGCACGCTCAGGTCATTCACCTCGACCGGCAGCCCGGCTTCTGCCAGTTCGGCGGTCTGGCGCCTTTCACGCGGCAGCGTAATCAGCGCAAGACTGGCCAGTGCCACCTCCTTGCCCGCCACCTGCAAGCAATCGACGGCAGCCGGGATTTCGTGCTGCCAGAAAGGCAGGCGCTTTGAACAGACCCATTCCCCGACCGAAACCCGCGTGGCAGGCGTCCTGGCGAGAGTTGCATAGAAGGCGCGCACAGTTTCAGCAGGCCAGAAGAAGGGGATGGCGCCGATCGTCAGGTCCAAGGGCTTACCTCCATGTCTTCGCATAGGCACCTGTCGTGGCGGCCTGTCCTTCGGTCAGGCTGGCCAACAGGCTGTCCGGCATCGGCGCCCCGCTGGCCGCCGCATCCACTGCCGCGCGGAAGGTGCGGACAACCTGCGCCACATAGGCGCGGCTGCGCTGCCGCCCCTCAATCTTCAGCGCCCGAACACCGGCTCGCGCCAGCGCGGGGATCAGACGGGTGGCATCCAGACTTGCGGGATCTTCAAAGATGTGGCCGGTCTGCCCCCCTCCCCTGCCGTCAGGCGCGCTGAAACAGCCCTTGCACAGCGTCGGATAGGGCACCGGCGCCTCTTTGGCGGTCCGGTGGATCAGATAGCCGCCCAGCCGCGCCTCGTTCCGGCCAGCGACATCGGCATAGGCCACATGGCTGGCCGGAGAGCAGACCCCGTTCATGTTCGGCGACAGCCCCGTCGCCCAGGACGACAGCGAACAGCGCCCCTCGGCCATGACGCAAAGCCCGCCGAAGACGAATACCTCGGTCTCCACTGTCACTTCGCGGGTGATGGCGGCAATTTCGGCCACGGTCAGCACGCGGGGCAACACGACACGCCTCACACCAAAAGCCTCGGCATAAAGGTTGATCGCGTCGGGATTGGCGGCAGCCGCCTGCACCGAAAGATGCAGCCGCAGACCGGGATGATGCTCGACGGCATGTGCCAGAAGGCCGGGATCGGCAAGGATCACCGCATCCGCGCCCGCCGCCGCCGCGTCGGCCACCGCACGGTGCCAGAGCGCCTGTTCCCCCGCGCGGGGAAAGGTGTTGATCGCCACCAGAACCTTCGCATGACGCGCATGGGCGAAGGCCACGCCTGCGGCCAGTTCGGCGCGGCTGAAATTCAGGCCGGGAAAGTTGCGGGCATTCGTCTCGTCGGCAAAGCCACAGTAGACGGCATGGGCCCCCGCCTCTACAGCCGCCCGCAGAGCAGCGGGAGTACCCGCCGGACAGACCAGCTCCATCATCGCATTCCTCCGGTATGACGGGTCAGCATCAGGCCTGACCGCCGTGCCAGCAGGGCCGCGCCCCACCGCAGGATCGGCGCCAGCGGGCCGCCCTCGGCCGCCAGTTCGTCTGTAAGATCCAGTTCGGCATCATCCAGCGCATTACGGAGGGCCAGCACCGCCGCAGTATCGCCCGAGATTTCCAGCGCGCCCGAGAAGAACAGCGCATCGCCGTCCGCCCCGCCATGCAGCATGTCCAGAAAAGCCGCCAGCCGCCCCCGGATCACCGCATCGCAGGCCACATCGCGTCGCACGGCGGTCAGGCGCAGGGCGGCAGGTTCCATCAGTAGCGGAAAGGGTGCGTCGGTGACGTCGATCAGAATGCGGGCGCCTGCCTTGTCACCCAGACGGCGCAGGATCGCCGGATGGCGGCGCGCCATGCCGCGCATCAGGCGGGTCAGGATCAGGTTCAGCGGGCCGGGCAGCACAAACGCCGGGAACGGAAAGTCAGGTTGCATGACCGGGGCATAACGCCTCTGCGCCGGGCAGGACTTGACTATGATCAAGATTGGCAGCCGCCTCCGGGTCTATCACGCGGCAAAAGAGAACCGGACCCCCGTGATGCGTGACCTGCCTGTCTTTCCCGATCTGCGCGCCTTCCTCGACCATCTGGCGCGGACGGGCGGTCTGGCGACAGTCGCCGCGCCGGTGGACACGAGACACGAGATGACGGCCGTGATGCTGGCGGCCCTGCGGGCCGGAGGGCCCGCCCTGCGCTTTGACGCGGCCATGGTGCAGGGCCGGGCTGCTGCGCTGCCGGTCATCGGCAATCTGTTCGGCACCCGGGCGCGCGTCGCGGCCGGGCTGGGGATCACGCCTGACCGGGTGCCGGACCTGGGCGCATTTCTGGCCGCCCTGCGCGCGCCGGCTCCGGTTGCCGGTCTGAGGGACGCATTGTCACGCTGGCCGATGCTGCGCGCGGCACTGTCTGCGCGCGCGAAAGTTCTGACCCGCCCTCCGGTGCAGGCAGCGCGGCTGGCCGATCTTTCTGCGCTGCCCGTACAGGTGCCATGGCCGGAAGATGCAGGGCCGCTGATCACCTGGCCGGTGGTCATCACCCGCCCGCCCGGCGCCGCGCCCGGAGATCTGAATGCCTTCAACCTCGGGGTTTACCGCGCGCAGGTGATCGGGCCGGACCGGCTGATCCTGCGCTGGCTCGCCCATCGTGGCGGCGCGGCGCATTACCGTGCCTGGGCTGCCCGGTCCGAGCCGATGCCGGTAGCCATCGCCCTGGGCTGCGATCCGGCGATGTTGCTGTCAGCCGCGCTGCCGCTGCCCGAAACGGTGTCGGAGCTCACCTTTTCCGGCGTGTTGCGCGGAGCGCGAGCCGAGGTAGCGGCTGCCGTCAGCGTGCCGTTGATGGTACCCGCACGCGCCGAAATCGTGATCGAGGGCTGGGTTCACCCCGGCGAATTTGCGCCCGAAGGCCCGTTCGGCGACCATACCGGCTATTACAATGCAGCCGAGCCTTTCCCCGTCATGCGGGTCAGCGCCATCACCTGCCGGGATGATCCGCTGTATCTGTCCACCGTCACCGGACGCCCGCCCGACGAACCCTCCGTCATTGGCGAGGTGTTCAATGATCTGGCGCTGCCGGTGATCCGCGCACAAATCCCCGAGGTGCTGGACCTCTGGTTGCCGCCCGCCGCCTGTTCCTACCGGATCGCCGTGGTCAGGATCGCCAAAAGCTATCCCGGTCAGGCGCGCCGCGTGATGATGGCGCTTTGGGGCATGTTGCCGCAGTTCAGCTATACCAAGATGATCGTCGTGGTGGACGAGGACATCGGCGCCCGCAACTGGGACGATGTGCTCTGGGCGATCTCGACCCGGATGGATCCCGGTCGCGATATTATGCAGGTGACCGGCACGCCGATGGACTATCTGGATTTCGCCAGCCCGACAGAGGCCCTTGCAGGCAAGATAGGGCTGGATGCAACCACCAAGACCGGGACGGAGACCACGCGCGACTGGGGCCGCATAATGGCGCTGGACCCGGCCCATGAAGCCCGCGCCGCCACGCTTCTGGCAGAAGTTCTTCGATGAGCGCGCGGGTGGTTCTGGGGGTTTCGGGAGCTTCAGGCGCCATGCTGGCGCGGGACTGCGCGCGGCTGTTGCACCGACTTGGGGCCGGGGTCGATCTGGTCATCTCACCCATGGCGCGCCGCACACTGGCCGAGGAACTTGGGCCCGACGCCGAGGCGGAGCTTTGCGCCCTTGCCAACCGCTGCCATGAGATCCGCGACCTTGGCGCCAGCATCGCCTCGGGGTCGTATCCCGTGGCGGGGATGATCGTCGCCCCCTGTTCGATGCGCAGCCTTGCCGCGATCGCGCAGGGGCTGGACGACACGCTGCTGACCCGCGCGGCGGGTGTGCAACTGAAAGAGCGCCGCCCGCTGATCCTGCTGGCACGCGAGGCTCCGCTGACGCTGGCGCATCTGCGCAACATGACCGCCGCCACCGAAATGGGGGCGGTGATCCTGCCGCCGGTGCCGGCCTTCTACCTCCGGCCGGCCTCGCTGGCAGAGGCCAGTGCGCAGATCGCTGCCCGCGCGGTAGATCTGCTGCGCCTCGCAGGGCCCACCGCCACGCCGTGGTGCCCGGCCTGAGCCGGGGTTTCAAACTGCCCTGTGATGATGACCTTTGAGGCGCTGGTGCTGAAACGGCGGGCGGATCGGGGGGCCGGGCGGCGGCGCCGGGGGCTGCGGGATTGCCATGTCGCGGGGTGCGCCGCATCCTGTGGCTCACCCTGTCCTGCTGACTGACCGGCCTGATGAAACCCCTGTCCATCGTCCTGATCGAAAAAATCCCAGAACGCGCCGTGCTGATCACCGAGGCCTTGCGTGCAGAATGTGAAGTGACGGTGATCGACAGTGAGCAGGGGCTGGCCCGGCGTATTGCCGAACTCGCCCCTGATCTGGTGCTGATCGACGTGGCCAACCCCTCGCGCGACACGCTGGAAGAACTCAGCCTCGCCTCCTCGCCCATGGAACGCCCGGTGGCAATGTTCGTCGACCGCTCTGACCGCGATCTGACGCGCGCGGCCATCGAGGCGGGGCTTTCGGCCTATGTGGTGAACGGCCTCAGGGCCGAGCGTCTGCGCCCGGTGCTGGATGCCGCCATCGCGCGCTTTCACCTGTTCCAGCGGATGCGCGCCGAACTGGCCGCCACGCGCGCGGCGCTGGAGGAACGCAAGATCGTCGACCGCGCCAAGGGCATTTTGATGAAGGCGCGCGGCATCGGCGAGGACGAGGCCTATGCCCTGCTGCGCCGCACTGCGATGGATCAGAAGAAGAAGATCGCCGAAATCGCGCAAGCCATCCTCACGGCAGCGGACCTGCTGAAATGAGCCATCTGTCCGTCACCGCCGGGTTTCTGCCACTGATCGACGCCGCACCGCTGATCGTGGCGCGTGAACTGGCCTTCGCCGAGGAGGAGGGGCTGAACCTGACCTTGCGCCGCACGCCCTCGTGGTCGGCGCTGCGGGATCTGCTGACCTTTGGTCAGGTCGATGCGGCCTCGATGCTGTCACCCATTCCGGTGGCTCAGGCGCTTGGGCTGGGCGGCGGGGCTGCGGCGCTGGATGCGTTGATGGTCACATCGCTGGGGGGCGAGATGATCGCCTTTCCTGATCATATCGTCCGGCAATTGGCCGGGGCGGATCGCACCGATCCGGTGGCTCTTCGCTCTGCGCTGCCGATGCCGCTGCGGATCGGGGTGCCCTTTCCCTTCTCGATCCATGCCGAGCTTCTGTATCGCTGGCTGGGAGAGGAGATCACGGTGCAGACCGTACCGCCGCCGCTGTTGCCCGATGCCATGGCGGCAGGCGAGCTGGATCTGTTCATCGTGGGCGAACCCTGGGCAACCGGGGCGGCAGACCGGGGCATCGCAAGCCTTCTGCTGCCTGGCACCGCGATCTGGCGGGCGCCGCCCGACAAGGTGCTGGCGATGCGGCGCGACCGGGCCGAGGCCGACCCTGACCTGACCGGCCGTCTGATGCGGGCCGTCTGGCGGGCCTGCCGCTGGCTGCGGCTGCGCGAGAACCGGATCACGGCCGCCGAGATCATGGCCCGCAGCCCCTATCTCGACCTGCCGCCCGACCTGATCGAGCGCGCGATGGACAGCGGTGTGGAGTTCTTCGAAGGCTGCGCGACCTTTCCCTGGCGCAGTCAGGCCGAATGGATCGGCGCACGGCTGGCCCGCAGACACGGGCTGGATGTCACGCAGGCCCGCCATGCCGCGCAGGCAGTGTTTCGCAGCGATCTTTACCGTCTCCATCTGAGACCGGCAGGGGCAGACCTGCCCGCCGCCTCCTCCCGGCTGGAAGGCGCGGTCAGCGAGCCCGGCCTGCATCCGGCAGCCGCGGGACGGGTGCTTCTGCTGCCAGACAGGTTCTTCGACGGTGCGGTTTTTGATCCAGACACCGCCTGATCCGCACATATTATAGGCATTTTCCGCGCCTTCACCGGCTGGCCCGGCGGATCGCTTGACCAGACCGGCAGCGGGGCGCAGCGTGAAGGGGACTTCGGGAACAATGGCGTTCCCGCAAGACTCCCCCCGAACATCATCCGAGCAAAGCCGCTCGACCGCAGGGTCCGTTCCCTGCTGTCGTGCGGCTTTTTCATTTCCAGAAAGGGACACCCCATGATCCCGACTGCGGTGAAGACATGAGCCTGCTGCCCCCCGACCCACCCCACGGGCACCCGCTGGGCAGGATTGCCCTTGTAGGTGCCGGGCCCGGCGCGGCCGATCTGCTGACCACGCGGGCGCTGAACCGGCTGCGCGAGGCCGATGTCGTGTTCCATGACCGCCTGGCCAGCCCCGAGGTGCTGGCCCTGACCCCGGCACGCAAGGTCGATGTCGGCAAGGCGGTAGGTGCGAACCACTGGCCCCAGCCCCGCATCAATTGCGTTGTAATCGCGGCCGCCCTGTCGGGACTGCGGGTCGTGCGGCTGAAATCCGGCGATCCTTCGGTCTTCGGCCGCGCCTGCGAAGAGATCGCGGCCGCCCGACTTGCAGGCGTGCCGGTCGAGATCGTGCCCGGCATCACGGCGGCCAGCGCCGCTGCCGCCGCGCTGACCCGCCCGCTGACCGAGCGAGGCCAGACCGAGCGGCTGGTGCTCGCCACTGCCACCTGCCGTCCCGGCGAAACCGCCGATCTGGCAGGCAGCTTCCGTCCCGGCACCACGCTGGCGCTTTACATGGCGATGCACCGCCTGCCCGCCGTCGAGGCGGAACTGCTGGCCACCGGCGCCCCCGAAACCTGCACGGTCGAAATCGTCCAGCAGGCCGGAACTGCGGCAGAGCGCATCCTGACAACTGTGCTGCGCGGCATGGCCGCCGCAACCGCCGACATGACCAATCCGGCCATCCTAGTGATCCGATGGCCCAGCCCGCTCGCCCGAAAGGGCGCCCGCCCCAGCGGCAGCCGCGTTGCCGCCGCCTCGCCCCTCCTCATTCTCTGACGAAACCGGAGCCCGAGCCCATGGCCCAGATTTCCCTTTCCTCCCCGACCAGGGCGCTGACCCTGTCCACCTTCGCCTTCACCATTTGCTTTGCCGTCTGGACGATCTTTGCGATCATCGGCCTGCAAATCCGTGAATTGCTTCAACTCACCGACACCCAGTTCGGCCTGCTGGTCGGCATGCCGGTGTTGACCGGATCTCTGGTGCGCGTCGTGCTTGGCATCTGGACAGACCGTATCGGCGGCAGATCAGTCTTTACACTGACCATGCTGGCCGCCGCGCTGGCGACCCTGCTGCTCAGCTTTGCGACCACCTATGCACAATTCCTTGTCGCGGCGCTTGGCGTCGGTCTGGCAGGCGGCACCTTCGCGGTGGGCGTCGCCTATGTCTCGCGGTTCTACCCCGCCGGACGGCAAGGCACGGCGCTTGGCATTTTCGGCGTCGGGAATGTCGGCGCCGCGCTGACCAAGTTCGGCGCGCCGTTCCTGATGATCGCCTTGGGTTGGCAGGGCGCGGCGCAGGTCTATGCCGCCGTGCTGGCCGTGACCGCGCTCCTGTTCTGGCTCATGTCCGAGGATGATCCGCAACAGGCCACCGCCACTCCCCGCAGCCTGAAGGCAGAATTTGCCGTCATGGCCGACATCCGCGTGCTGCGCTTCTCGCTTTACTACTTCTTCGTCTTTGGTGGCTTCGTCGCGCTGGCACTGTGGCTGCCGCGCTACCTGATCGGGGTTTACCAGTTCGATGTGGCGACGGCAGGCATGATCGGCGCGGCCTATTCGCTGCCCGGTTCAGTGTTCCGGGCCTGGGGCGGCGCGCTGTCCGACAAATACGGCGCGCGGGCAATCCTGTACTGGACCTTCGGCGTCTCGGCTGTGGCGACCCTGCTGCTGGCGCTGCCGCTGGGTATCGGACCCGCGGGCTTCATCGCCATTGTCTTCGTGCTGGGCCTGTTCATGGCGCTTGGCAAGGCGGCGGTCTACAAGCACATCCCCGTCTATTATCCGCAGAATGTGGGGGCCGTCGGCGGCATGGTCGGCATGATCGGCGGGCTTGGCGGCTTCGTCCTGCCGCTGCTGTTCGGCTGGCTGCGCGATGTGACCGGCGACTGGTCAAGCTGCTTTGCCGCCCTGTTTGTGATCGTGCTGGCCAGCCTCGTCTGGATGCAGTCCGCGATCCGCCGCCTTCCCGATGGTCAACCTGCCTGAACCCGCGAGGACACCCCATGACCCAGCGACTTGTCATCATCGGTGCCGGAATGGCCTCTGGCCGGCTGATCGAGCATCTGCGCGACACCGCCCCGGACGCCTGGCACATCACCCTGTTCAACGCCGAACCGCGCGGCAACTACAACCGCCTCATGCTGTCCCCGGTGCTGTCAGGCGAAAAGACTTACGCCGAGATCGTTACCCATGACGACGCCTTCTATGCCGCGCATGGCATCGATTGCCGCTTCGGGGAAAGCGTGACCCGGATCGACCGCGCGGCGAAGGTGGTTCACGGCGCAGGCGGCCCGGTGCCTTATGACCGGCTGGTCATTGCCACCGGCTCGGCGCCCTTCATCCTTCCGGTGCCGGGCAAGGATCTGCCGGGCGTCGTGACCTACCGCGATCTGGAGGATACCAATGCCATGATCGCGGCCAGCCGTCCCGGCGCGCGGGCCGTGGTGATCGGCGGCGGGCTTCTGGGTCTGGAGGCCGCGGCGGGCATGGCCGCGCGCGGTGCCGATGTGACGGTGATTCACCTGATGGGCCACCTGATGGAGCGTCAGCTTGACCCCACCGCCAGTTACCTTTTGCAAAAAGACCTGGAACGGCGCGGCATCCGTGTCCATTGCCGGGGGGCGACCAAGGCGATCCTCGGCACCGACCAGGTTGAAGCCGTGCTGCTGGAGGATGGCACCGTCTACGGCGCCGATCTGGTGTGCATGGCGGTCGGCATCCGCCCCGAGGTGCGCCTTGCCAATGACGCGCAGCTTGAGGTCGGGCGCGGCATCGTGGTCGATGCACAGCTGACCACATCGGACCCTGCGATCTTCGCGCTTGGCGAATGCGTCGAGTTCGACAGCCAGCTGTTCGGCCTCGTCGCCCCGCTTTACGATCAGGCAAAGGTGCTGGCCAGGGTGCTGAACGGCCGTGTGGCAGCCTTTGCCCTGGTGCAGACCGCCACCAAGCTGAAGGTCACCGGCTGCGACCTGTTCAGCGCAGGCGATTTCGCCGAGGCTCCGGGGCGCGAGGAAATCGTGTTCCGCGACCCGGCGCGCGGCATCTACAAACGGCTGGTGATCGCGGATGACCGGCTGATCGGTGCGGTGATGTATGGCGACACGGCAGATGGCAACTGGTTCTTCCAGCAGATCAGGGAGGGCGCCAACATCTCGGCCCGGCGCGAGACACTGATCTTCGGCCCCGCGTTTGAAGGGGGTGTCCAGTCGGACCCTCTTGCAGCCGTTGCAGCCTTGCCGCCTGAGGCAGAGATCTGTGGCTGCAACGGCGTCTGCAAGGGACAGATCGTCCGGGCGATCGGAGAGGGGGCAACCGATCTGGGGCTGGTGCGCGCCCGCACCAAGGCCAGCGCCTCCTGCGGGACATGCACAGGGCTGGTGGAACAGGTTCTGGCCGCGACGCTGGGCGATGCCTTCTCCCGGCCCGCTGCGCAGCCGATGTGCAGATGCACCAGCCTCACACATGACGAGGTGCGCCGTCTGATCAAGGCCAATGCCTTGAAATCCATGCCCGCCGTGATGCAGGAGCTGGGCTGGAACAGCTCGTGCGGTTGCGCAACCTGCCGCCCGGCGCTGAACTTCTACCTTCTGGCCGACTGGCCGCTGGACTACCGCGACGACGGCCAGAGCCGTTTCGTCAACGAACGTCTGCATGCCAATATCCAGAAGGATGGCAGCTTCAGCGTCGTGCCGCGCATGTGGGGCGGTGTCACCAATGCCGCAGAGCTGCGCGCCATTGCCGATGCTGCTGACAAATATGACGTGCCCATGGTCAAGGTCACAGGCGGACAGCGGATCGACCTGCTGGGTGTGCAGAAAGAGGATCTGCCCGCGATCTGGGCCGATCTGAATGCCGCCGGTCTGGTTTCCGGTCATGCCTATTCCAAGGGCCTGCGCACCGTGAAAACCTGCGTGGGGTCCGAATTCTGCCGCTTCGGCACGCAGGATTCGACGGGGCTGGGCGTCAGGCTGGAACAACGGCTCTGGGGTTCATGGACGCCTCACAAGGTCAAGCTTGCGGTGTCGGGCTGCCCGCGCAACTGCGCCGAAGCGACCTGCAAGGATGTCGGAATCATCTGCGTTGACAGCGGCTATCAGATCGGTGTCGGCGGCGCGGCGGGCATGGATCTGAAGGAAACAGAGCGTCTTGCCGCCGTCGCCACCGAGGACGAGGCCATTGCCCTCACCGTCGCCTTCATCCAGCTTTACCGCGAGAATGCCCGCTATCTGGACCGGCCCTACAAATGGCTGAAGAAGGTCGGGCTGGACTGGGTAAAGGGTCGGGTGCTGGACCCGGAAATCCGCGCCGGGCTGATCGAACGCTTCGACCTGTCACAATCCGTCTACCAGAAAGACCCCTGGGCCGAACGCGCCACGCCCGAGGCGGCGCGGCGGTTCCATCCCCTTGCCACGCTGATGCAGGAGGCCGCAGAATGACGCGCTGGATCGACATTGCCGCGCTGGAAGATATTCCGCTGCGGGGCGCCCGCACCCTGCGCACGCCCGAAGGCTGTGTCGCGGTGTTCCGCACGCATGACGACCGGGTTTTCGCGCTGGATGACCGCTGCCCCCACAAGGGCGGGCCGCTGTCCGATGGCATGGTGCACGGCCATACCGTGACCTGCCCTCTGCATGCCTGGGTCTTCGATCTGGAAACCGGCCGGGCACAGGGCGCGGATGAGGGGGCGGTAGCCACCTATCCCGCGCAGATCGTTGCAGGTCGCGTGCTGATCGACGTGGAACGGCTGGCCGGAAAGCGCGTCGCATGATCCGCTCGACCTGTCCCTATTGCGGTGTCGGTTGTGGTGTCCTGCTGGCCCCTGCGGGTGAAAGCGGGCTGATCGTGCGGGGAGACCCGGACCATCCGGCCAATCGCGGGCGTCTGTGTTCCAAGGGCACCGCACTTGGCGAGACGGTCGGGCGCTCCGGCCGCCTGACGACGCCCGAGATCCACGGCAGGCCCGCAGACTGGGATCAGGCGCTGAGCCTGATCGCCACCCGCTTTCGCCAGACAATTGCCGCACACGGGCCGGAGTCGGTGGCGCTTTATCTGTCCGGGCAGATGTTGACCGAGGATTACTATGTCGCCAACAAGCTGATGAAGGGGTTCATCGGCAGCGCCAATGTCGATACCAACTCGCGGCTCTGCATGGCCTCGACCGTGGCGGGGCATGTCCGGGCCTTCGGTGCCGATACCGTGCCCGGCATCTATGACGATCTGGAGGAGGCGGATCTGATCGTCCTTGTCGGGTCGAACCTCGCTTGGTGCCATCCGGTCCTGTGGCAGCGGATCGAGGCGGCACGGGCCACGCGGGGCACGAAGATCGTGGTCATCGACCCACGCCGCAGCGTTACCGCTGGGGCGGCCGACCTGCATCTGCCCATTGCCCCCGGCGCGGATGTGGCGCTGTTCAACCGGCTGCTGGCCGCACTGGCAGACCGGGAGCTTCTGGCCAGCGATGCCACCGGGCTGGAGGCGGCGGTGCAATCCGCCCGCGCCGACAGCGGTGAAACCGGCCTTGGCCCTGCGGATCTGGCACGGTTCCTTGATCTGTGGTGCCGCACGGAAAAGGTCGTGACGGTGTTTTCGCAGGGTGTGAACCAGTCCAGTTCGGGCACCGACAAGGTGAATGCGATCCTGAACTGCCATCTGGCAACGGGCCGCATCGGCCACCCCGGCATGGGGCCGTTCAGCGTGACCGGCCAGCCCAATGCCATGGGCGGGCGCGAGGTGGGCGGGCTGGCCAATCAGCTGGCCTGTCACCTGTCGCTGGAAAACCCGGCCCATCGCGCGGCGGTCGCACAATTCTGGCGAGCCCCGCGCATGGCCGAACGACCAGGGCTGAAGGCGGTGGACCTGTTCCGCGCCGTGGGTGACGGGCGGGTCAAGGCGCTGTGGATCATCCACACCAACCCCGCCGTCACCCTGCCCGAGGCCGATGCAGTGCGTGCAGCCATCGCAGCCTGCGAATTCGTTGCTGTCAGCGACGTGACCGGCGCCACAGATACCGCGCGGCTGGCCCATGTTCTGCTGCCCGCCGCCGCATGGGCCGAGAAATCGGGCACCGTCACCAATTCCGACCGCACGATCAGCCGCCAGCGTGCGGTGCTGGCGCCACCCGGCGCCGCCCGCCCCGACTGGTGGATGCTCGCCGGGGTGGCGCGGCGTATGGGCTTTGACGGGTTCGACTGGCCCGGCCCAGCCGCGATCTTCCGCGAACATGCCGCTTTGTCTGGAATTGCGGGGGCGCTGGGGCGCGATTTCGATATTTCGGGCAAGGCCGCGATCAGCGATGCCGACTATGACAGAATGGAACCCTTTCGCTGGCCCAGCAATGCGTTGCGGCAAGGGGGCCGGTTCTTTGGCGACAGCCGGTATTTCACCCCCGACGGCAGGCCGCGCATGATTGCGGTGACAAGCACCCCACCGCAGGCGATGCTTACCCCGGAGCATCCGTTCCGGCTGAACACCGGACGCATTCGCGACCAGTGGCATACCATGACGCGAACCGGACAGGCGCCCCGGCTCAACCAGCATCTTGGCGAACCCTTTGTCGAGGTTCACCCCTCTGACGCGCTGCGCTCGGGCCTGTCGCCCTGGTCACTGGCCGAGGTCCGCTCTGTCTCCGGCAATGCGGTGCTGCGCGTGGTGGTCACCGATCGCGTGCGCCCCCGGCAGATTTTCGCCCCGATGCACTGGACCGGCGAGACGGCGCCCACCGGCCGGATAGACGCCGTGGTCAGCGCCGTGACGGACCCTCTGTCAGGTCAGCCCGAATCGAAAGCTGCGGCAGTATCTCTGCGACCCTGGCCTGCTCGCTGGTTTGCTTTTGCCTGCGCCGCCGGAAGCATCGCGCCCGACGGGGGCTACTGGGCGCGGCGGGTCACCGAAACCGGCCTTGCCGCCGAACTCGCCTTACTGGAAGCCCCGGATGATCCCTTAGCCTTTGCGCGCGCACTGTTTGACCTGCCGGATGCAGAAGTCATGCAAACGGAAGATGCGGCGCGCGGTCAGGTTTCCATCGCGCTGATCCTGTCGGGGCGCGTGGTGGCACTGTTGTTCGCGGCCCCCTCCCCTGTGATGATCGCGCGGGATGCCGCTATCGCACGGATCGGCATGCCGCGCGGCGCCGCGACCCTCGCCCCCTGTGCAGGCGGCTCGGACCGGGCCGATAACGGGCCACTGGTTTGCGCCTGCACAGGTGTCGGCCGCAACCGTCTGCAATCGGCCTTCCGCGACGGAGCCTGCGATCTGGCGGCCATCGGGCAGGCGACAGGGGCAGGCACCAACTGCGGCGCCTGCCGGCCCGAGATTGCGGCAATGCTGGCACAACTGGCCCGACCTCAGGCTGCGGAATAAGGCATTCAGCGCAGCAGATTCCCCAGACCGCGCCGCACCGCCTCTTCAGGCATGTCGTAAAGGGCGGCGAGACGGGCGGGGGCAAGCTGATCTGCCACAGGGCCCAGCCGCGCGGTACCGCTCCGGTCGATGGTCAGCACCTCGGACGCCAGCCTTGCCGCCTGCGCCGGGTCATGTGTGCTGAACATGAGACCCAGCCTGCGGCGGGCCAGCCGCTCCATCAGATCGGCCAGCCGTTCCCGATTGGCAAAATCCAGCGCGGAGGAGGGTTCATCCATCAACAGGGCCGGTGCATTCTGCGCCAGCGCCCGCGCGATCAGGACCAACTGGCGCTCGCCGCCGGAAAGCCGCGTCACCAGCCGCTCGGCATGGGACAGCAGGCCGATCTCCTCCAGCGCAGCAGTGGCAGCCGCGTGATCGGCCTTGCCGGGGGCAGCAAAACCGGAGAGGTGCATCGTCCGCCCCATCAGGACAAAATCGCGCACAGTCCACGGAAAAGCCGCCTGCATGGCCTGTGGCACCAGGGCCAGCCGGGCCGCAATGGCCCGGCGCGGCAAGGGCAGGGAGGCACCTTGCAGCCTGATCGTTCCCGCCGCTGCCGGGGTCAGGCCAAGAAGGGTTCGGAACAGCGTGCTCTTGCCGGTTCCGTTCGGACCGAGAAGGGCCAGAACCTGACCGGGGTGCAGGGTGAAGGAAATGTCGCGCACCAGCACGCGCCGCCCGGCAGCGATGGCCAGCCCGCTGGCATGGATCAGTTCCATCTCCGGCCTCCGCGCGCCAGCAGGGTCAGAAAGACCGGCGCCCCCAGAATGGCGGTCAGCACGCCAAGCGGCACTTCGGTCACGGCAAGGCTGCGCGCAGCGGTGTCGATCAGCACCATGAAGGCCGCGCCCAGCAGCGCTGCCAGCGGCAAGACCCGGTCAAAACGCGCACCTGCCAGCAGGCGTGCCATATGGGGCACCATCAGACCGACCCAGCCGATCGTGCCCGCCGTGGCAACCGCTGCCGCCGTCATCAACGTGGCACAGACAATCACGACAAGGCGCAGCCGCGTGGTTTCCACGCCAAGGGCGCGGGCTTCCTCTTCGCCAAGCGCCAGCAGGCCGATGCGCCAGCGCATCAGGATCAGCGGCCCCGCCCCCAGCAGAAGGGCGGGTAAAAGGAAGGCCACATCAGCAGTCCGGGTTCCCGCAAGGCTGCCCAGCAGCCAGAACGTCATGGCGGGAAGCTGGTCATCGGGATCGGCCAGCGTTTTCACCATGGCGGTTCCGGCCCCGGCCAGCGCCCCGATGGCGATGCCGGTCAGGATCAGCGACAGCGCCTCGCCCCGGTTGCCGAAGGCCACGGCCAGGGCCATCACCAGCCCGACGGTGACCATACCGCCCGTGAAGCTCAGCCCCTGAATGGCAAGGATCGGCAGGCCCAGAAGAATCCCCAGAACCGCGCCAAACCCCGCCCCGGCGGAAACACCCAGAATATCGGGCGAGACCAGCGGATTGCGGAAAGTCACCTGATAAGCCGCCCCAGCCGCAGACAGCGCGGCACCAACCAGCCCCGCAGCCAGCACACGCGGCAAACGGATCTGGAACAGAACCGAGGCGTCAGGTCCGTCTGGCAGTCGCCCCGAAAGCGCCGCCAGCATCAGCCCGCCGATCTGCCGCAGGGAGAGACCATAGGGGCCGACCATTAGGGACAGCGCAAGGCACAGCGGCAAAACCGCTGCTGCAACCCCGGTCTGCGGCAGCCGTCCCATGGGGACCGCACCCCGGCGCGACCTAGTATTCAAGAAGTCCGGCCACTGCCGCATCATCCAGAGTCACATGATAAAACAGCTTGTAGAAACGGGCGACCTCGGCCCCCAGATCACCTTCCGCGACCTCTGGGTAGAAGCTGTGCATCAACCAGTGCAGGCCGATCAGCCGGTTCACCGAGGGCGGACTGTCGATGAAGCCGAAGGGTTCGGCGGGGGCCAGCAGAACCCGCGCGTCCCGCACGGCCGGAACATCGCTCCAGCCCGGCAGGGTGGCCACATCCCTCGCAAAGTCGCGGTCAATGGTCACGACAGTGGCGGGCGCCCAGGCCAGAATCTGCTCGACCGAGGTTGTCACCAATCCGCGGTCGGGGCCGCCCACCACATTGAGCCCACCTGCCCAGTCGATGATTTCCGCGTTGATCGCGCCTCTGGCGGCGCTTTCAAGTCCCTCCGGCCCGCGCGCCAGATAGACAGTCGGCCGGTCCTCGGGCGGCACGGCCTCAAGCACCCGCGTCACCATGGCAAAGGTCGCCTCGGCATAGCTTGCCAGCGCCTCGCCCCGTTCGGGCACGCCAAGGATTTCGGCCATCTGGCGGATCGCCGCCGGCGTATTGGCAAATGACCCGTCAATCAGCACATAGGGCACACCCGTCTGTTCCTGCACCTTGGTGGCCAGCGTCAGATAGGTTTCGTTGACGGTTCCGAAATCGACGATGAGATCCGGTTTCGCCGCCAGCAGCACCTCAAGGTTCAGCGTTCCGCCCTTGCCGGATAACCGCCCGAGTTCGGGCAGCGCGTGGGTCGCGGTCTGAAGATAGGGCAGATCCCGGTCGCGCGGCGCGCGCACCCAGCCGATCATCGCCTCCGGCTTCAGGGCGTAAAGCAGCACCGACGCAGGGGGGCCTGCCGCGAAAACGCGCATCGGCTGATCCGGCACGGTGACCTTGCGACCCGTCGCGTCAAGGATTTCACGCGCCGAAGCCGTGAAAGCGCCGGCGAAGACCAGCAGGACCGCTGCAACCAGAACGGCCAGCATCCTGACCCGGACGGGGCGGCGGGTATCCCCCGGCTCTGACAGGCTCTTGGCTATGCGCAGGGACATGACAGGTCTCCTTTCAGGGCAGCGTCTTCCGGCTTGATGTCGAGCAGGGGCGTGCCATTGACGCAATCAAGTCCCCGCACCGAAAGCAGAGGCCCTTCAATCCCAATGACCCGGACATGGCTCGAGGCGATCGGATTGGGGCGAAGCGGGGATCTTATGGCGAAGGTGCCAAGGGTTTCTCCATCCGACCTCGGGCTTTGCTGCAACAGGTCCCGCCGCGCCAGATGCAGCCAGTACAGCAACTGAAGCCGGTCTTTCGCGAGAATACCCTTCAGCGCGGGCTGCCAGCGGGGGTGCAGGTTGATCCAACAGACGGGGCCATCGACCTCGTCGCCCCATTTCGGGCAGGCATGCGGGTCGGCCCAGGGGGTGTGGATCGTGCCGATGAACTGAACTGTCGCGTCCTGAGCCATCTGCGATTCGGTCACAATCTCGCCGGGGCGCAGGCCGTTCCAGACAAGCGGAGCCTGCGGCATCATTCAACGGTTCCGACCATGACATCGCTGGCCTTGATGACGGCAATGGCCTGGCCGCCCACCACCAGACCCAGATCCTGCACCGCGCTGTTGGTGATCGAGGCAGTCAGCACGCTGCCGCCAATGTCGATCCTGACATGGCTGGTGACAGCGCCTGTGGTGATATCCACCACCGTCCCGGAAAGCATGTTCCTCGCGCTCAGTTTCATGTTGTCACCTGTGGATTCGATATGTTCATTGAAACATATCCCGTATCGAACAGCCTCGTCCAGAAGCAATGCGCGCGCACGCGCGCGGTTGCCGGCAGGGTTGAGAGGGCCGCTGGCGGATGCCCGCTGTCTCCGACCAATGTTCCATCTCCGATGGCGGCGGTCTGTGCTACAGTCCCCACGGGAGGCGATGAGCCATGAAAGACCTGCGGCATGTCGAGGAGATCGGGCGGGTGCTGGACGGCAGCCAGACCGGGCGGGACAGCTTTGTCTCTGCCTCCTGGCGGCGCTGCGTCGAGCTTTACGGCATGGACCCGACCCGCTCTGACCCCGCCCATATCGTGACCGAGGCGGAACTGCGTGATCACCGCAAGCAGGCCGAATGGCTGATCGCCACGGCAAGATCAGGGTTGCAGTCGTTGTTCCGGCAGGTTGCGGGGCAGAACTATGTACTGCTGCTGACCGATGCCAAGGGCGTCTGCGTCGACTTTTTCGGCGACGATCTTTTCACCGAGGATCTGCGCCGCTCGGGCCTTTATCTCGGGTCGAACTGGTCGGAGAATCTGGCGGGAACCTGCGGGGTCGGTGCCTGCATCGTCCTGCAGGAGCCGGTGACGGTCCATCAGGATGATCATTTCGGCAATGCGCATACCGCCCTGTCCTGCACGGCGGCGCCGATCTTCGACAGCCTCGGTCAGCTTGCGGCGGTGCTGGATATCTCGCTGCTGCGATCTCCTGCGCCCAAGACCAGCCAGAACCTTGCGATGAGCCTTGTGACCACGGCGGCGCGTCGGGTCGAAATGGCGAATCTGATGGCCGAAAGCCCGCGCGACTGGGTGCTGCGGCTTTCGTCCAGCCCGGAATTTCTGGACGTCGATCCCGAGGCGGCGGTGCGGCTGGATGGCTCCGGGCGTGTACTGGGCTACACGCGCGCCGCGCGCCGGCTGTTTCCCGAGGGTGGAACGATCCTCGGGCACCGGATCGACGAAGTTCTGAACATGAGCGTCGATGACCTGCCCGATCTGATGCGCGACCGCCCGACCGAAGAGCGCGTGATCGAAACGCGCGACGGCGGAGCATTGTTCGGGCATGCCATCGCCCCCAAGGCGCCGCGCCAGCCGCATCAGCGGATGCGCACCGGCGGGGCGCTGGCCGGGCTGACCGGCGGGGACGCCGGTATGTCGCGTCTGCTGGATCAGGCCGAGCGGCTGGCCCCCGGCACCGTGCCGCTGCTGATCACGGGTGAAACCGGCACCGGCAAGACCAAGCTTGCACGGGCGATCCACATGACGGGCAAGGCGCAGGGGTTCATCAGCCTCGAATGCGCCGGGCTGACGCCGGAGGCTCTGGCCGATGCCTGTCTGGAGGCCGTTGGCCCTACCACGCTTGTCCTGCGCCGGATCGAGGATCTGGCCCCGGAAACCGCCGTCGCGCTGAGCGGGCTGCTGGATCGCAGGCCCAACCTGCGCCCGCTGTCCACGACCTGTCTTGATCCGGCCCGGATCGGCGTGCCGCGCCCGCTGTTTCACCGGCTTGCGGGCTGTGTGCTGGAAGTGCCGCCTTTGCGGCTGCGGCGGGATATCGACTGGCTGATGTCGCGCCACCTGCGCCGCCACGCGGCCGACACGATCCGTCTGTCGCCTTCCGCCCGTGCCGATCTGATGGGACGGCGCTGGCCCGGCAATATCCGCGAACTCGAACAGGTGCTCGATGTCGCCGCGGCGCTTTGCATCGGGCCGGTCATCGACCTGCCCGATCTGCCCGGCCCGGTCGAGGCTGCGCCTTCACCCGAACCGCCCGCCGCAGGCTCAGCCGATCCGTGGGCGGCGCTGGAGCAGGTTCTCGTCGCCTGCGACTGGAACATGGCGCGCGCCGCCCGACGGTTCGGGGTCAACCGTTCGACCATCCTGCGCCGGATACGCGCCGCCGGGTTGCAGCCGCCCGCGTGATCTGTTGCGTGGGCGTTGCACGCGCAACATGCCGCGCCGCAGCGACCACTTTTCCCCGGCATCAGCCCTCGCAAACGTGGATCGCGCCCGATTCATCGCCCGATACTTCCTCGCGAGACACGCGCAGAGGAGGAGACGCGATGCTTGATATGACAGTGGTCAGCCAGACACAGGAGATGCTGGACAGCCTCAACGCCGCACTGGAGGGCGGCGATGCCGACCGCGCTGCGGCGCTGTTTGCGACCGACAGCTACTGGCGCGACCTGGTTGCGGTAAGCTGGAACCTCAAGACGGTCGAGGGGCCTGCGGGGGTGGCGGACCTGCTGCACAGCCAGCTTGCCCGCACCCGGCCCGGCAACTTCCAGATCCAGACCGGAGAGACCCCCGCCGAGGAGGGCGGTGTGATCACGGCATGGATCACCTTCGAGACGAAGGCCGGGCGCGGCTGGGGCCTGATGCGGTTGCGCGATGGCCGGATCTGGACCCTGCTGACGGCACTTCAGGAGTTGAAGGGCTTCGAGGAACCCCGCGGCACCCGTCGTCCGATGGGGGCCGAACACGGCGCGCAGAAGAACCGCAGTTCCTGGAAGGAACGCCGCGAGGCGGAGGAGGCAAGCCTGGGCTACACCACCCAGCCCTATGTCGTGATCATCGGCGGCGGTCAGGGCGGCATCGCGCTTGGTGCGCGGCTGCGCCAGCTTGGCGTGCCCGCCATCGTGCTGGACAAGCATGACCGGCCCGGCGACCAGTGGCGCAGCCGCTACAAGTCGCTCTGCCTGCATGACCCGATCTGGTACGACCACCTGCCCTACATCAAGTTTCCCGACAACTGGCCGGTTTTCACGCCCAAGGACAAGGTCGGCGACTGGCTGGAGATGTATACCAAGGTCATGGAGATCAATTACTGGACGCGCTCTGAAGTGACGCGCGCCAGCCATGATCCGGCCACCGGAAAGTGGCGGGTCGAGGTCAACCGCGACGGCGAGGCGGTTACGCTGGAACCCACACATCTGGTGCTGGCGACCGGCATGTCTGGCAAACCGAACATGCCGCGTTTTCCCGGCATGGAGACGTTCAGGGGCACGATCCAGCATTCGTCCCAGCATGAGGGGCCGGATGCCTGGGCAGGCAGGAAGGCCGTGGTCATCGGCTCCAACAATTCGGCCCATGACATCTGCGCCGCGCTTTGGGAAGGCAATGCTGATGTGACGATGGTGCAGCGTTCGTCCACGCATATCGTGCGCTCGGACAGCCTGATGGAGATCGGTCTTGGCGCGCTTTATTCCGAACAGGCGGTGGCCAATGGCATGACGACCGAAAAGGCGGACATGATCTTCGCCTCGCTGCCTTACAAAATCATGCACGAATTCCAGATCCCGCTTTACGACCAGATGCGTGAACGCGATGCGGCCTTCTACGCCGGGCTGGAAAAGGCGGGCTTCGATCTGGACTGGGGCGATGATAGTTCGGGTCTGTTCATGAAATACCTGCGCCGCGGCTCGGGCTATTACATCGACGTGGGCGCGAGCCAGCTGATCATCGACGGCGAGGTGAAGCTGGCGAAGGGCGGCATTGATCATTTCGAGGAAGACGCCGTTGTGCTGACCGATGGCACACGGCTGCCGGCCGATCTGGTGGTGCTGGCGACGGGCTATGGCTCGATGAACGGCTGGGCGGCCGATCTGATCAGCCAGCAGGTCGCCGACAAGGTCGGCAAGGTCTGGGGACTTGGCTCCGACACCACGAAAGACCCCGGCCCGTGGGAGGGCGAGCAGCGCAACATGTGGAAGCCGACGCAGCAGGAGCAGCTTTGGTTCCACGGCGGCAACCTGCACCAGTCGCGACACTATTCGCTGTATCTGGCGCTTCAGCTCAAGGCCCGGATGGAGGGGATCGAGACCCCGGTCTACGGGCTGCAAGAGGTGCATCACCTGTCCTGACGCGACTGCACCATCCTCCCCGGCCTCACGAGGGCCGGGAACCTTTCCCTGCACTGAAGGAGACTTCCATGAAAGCCGCACGTTGGCATGGCGTGAAGGACATTCGCGTCGAAGACATCGACACCCCTGCCCCCGGCCCCGGAGAGGTCGCGATCAAGGTTGCCTGGACCGGGATCTGCGGCAGCGACCTGCATGAATATCTGGCCGGGCCGATCTTCATTCCGGTAAGCGAGGCCCATCCGCTGAGCCGCGACAAGGCGCCGATCACCATGGGCCACGAATATTGCGGCACCATCACCGAGCTGGGCGAGGGCGTGACGGGCCTGCGCCCCGGCGATCGGGTGGCCATAGAGCCGATCTTTGCCTGCGGAACCTGTCCGGGCTGCCGCGAGGGGAAATACAACCTCTGTGACAGCCTTGGTTTCGTCGGGCTTTCCGGCGGTCACGGCGGTTTTGCCGCAACCTCGGTGGTGCCTGCGCGCATGGTCCACAAGATGCCGGACGAACTGTCGATGGAACAGGGCGCGCTGGTCGAACCCGCCGCCGTGGCGCTGCATGCGGTGCGGATGTCGGCGATCCGGGCCGGGGATACCGCTGCCGTCTTTGGCGCGGGCCCCATCGGGCTTCTGGTGGTCGAGGCGCTGCGCGTCGCGGGCGCGGCGCAGATCCACGTCGTCGAACCCTCGCCCGAGCGGCGGCGCAAGGCGCTGGAACTGGGTGCGACCACCGCGATTGATCCGATGACGGCCAATCCGGTCGAAATGATCCGCGCAGTGACCGGCGGCGTTCATGTGGCCTTCGAGGTGACCGGAGTCCCGCGCGTATTGCCGCAGTGCATCGACAGCACCCGGCATGAGGGCCAGACGCTGATCGTCTCGATCTGGGAAGGCGACGCGGCCTTTCACCCCAACACCGTCGTGCTGAAAGAGCGGCAGCTTCAGGGCACCATTGCCTATCGCCACATCTATCCGGCGGTGATGGAGCTTATGGTGCAGGGCTATTTCAGCGCCGAGAAGCTGGTCACCAAGCGCATCGCGCTTGACGATATCGTCGCGCAGGGGTTCGAGGCGCTGGTGGCCGAAAAATCGCAGGTGAAAATTCTGGTAAAGGCACCCGAGTGATCGTGGCCTGAGGAAGGGTTCCCGGTCTGTCTGACCGGGGGCCAGCCCCCTGCCCCGTTGTCTGGCCTTTGTCAGCGTAGCAGCGGGTAAACCGCCAGGCAGGCCGCCAGGCACAGCAGCCCGGCGGAAAGGCCCTGATAGGCCGGGACGCTGATATATCCCGACAGGCGGCGGCCCAGACTGTCGGCCAGCAGCAACACGGGCAGCGCGATCAGCGCCAGCCGGCCAAGACCCGCATCCGCCGCACCGCTTCGCACCAGCACCGGCAGCGCACAGATGGAAAGCGCCCCAAAGAACAGCAGCAGGGTGGCCCGCGTCCGCTCGGGCGCGTCGGGGCGCGACAGGGCGTGCAGGACGACGGGCGGGCCGGGCATCGCAGCCAGCCCGCCCATGAAGCCCGCCAGAAACCCGGCTACTCCGACCGGCATGCGACGCAGCAGTCCGGCCACCGGCGGCGGGGCGGCCCTCATCCCCACGCCCGTCAGCACCAGCGCTGCCAGTACCATACGCGCCGCGTCGGCAGACACCGACAGCAGTGTAAGCTGACCCAGCGGTATGGCAGGCAGCGCCCAGACCAGCAGTCGCAGAAGATAGTCCCGGTCCAGCCGCCGCCACGAGGCCAGAAGATCGCGCGGCACCATCGCCACCTGAAGAACGATGGTCAGCGCCACGGCCTGTGCCACGCTCAGATGCAGGCTGAGCAGCGGGACCGCCAACAGCGCGAAGCCAAAGCCGGTGACCGCCCGCGCCAGCCCGGCGACCAGAATGGTCGCGAGCACGGCGGGCAGCATTGTGCTCATCAGGCAGCGTCCCCGCACTGGGCCGATGTGACGGCGATCACCGCCAGCACATCCTCGGCGCTGCATCCGCGCGACAGGTCGTTTGCCGGACGGTTCAGCCCCTGTAGCACAGGCCCGATGGCGGTCAGCCCGCCCAGCCGCTGCGCGATCTTGTATCCGATATTCCCCGATGCCAGATCGGGAAAGACAAAGACATTGGGGCGCCCCGACAGACGGCTGCCCGGTGCCTTGCGGCTGCGGATCGCATCGTCGATGGCCGCATCGAACTGGATCTCGCCGTCGATTTCCAGATCCGGCTCGGCCGCCCGCACCCGCTCCAGCGCCTCGCGGATACGGGCGAGACTGTCATGTTCCGCCGATCCGGCGGTGGAAAAAGACAGCAGCGCCACGCGGGGCGTCTCGTTCAGCAGGGCGCGGGCAGAGGCGGCGGAGGCGCGGGCAATGTCGGCCAGCTCTGCCGCTGTCGGGGTGATGACCAGCCCGCAATCGGCAAAGACCATGCCGCCCTTGATCGGCGCGTCCTTGGCGCAGGACAGCATCAGGAAGAAGCTGGACACCGTATTGATGCCCGGCGCGCGCCCGATGAACTGCAAGGCAGCGCGCACGGTATCGGCGGTGGTGGCGACCGCCCCGCCCACGGTGCCATCGGCCTGACCAAGCCGCACCCGCAGCGCGGCCTGCACCAGCGGATCGCGCACCAGATCACGGGCCTGATCCGGCGTCACCCCCCGCGCCGCGCGCAGGCGGTGACATTCGGCCGCCAGCGCCTCCAGATCCGGGGCGCGGGCCGGGTCGATCACCGCCACCGCGCCGGGCGCTGCCCCCAGCGCAACCAGCGCCGGACCCACACGCGCCGGATCGCCCAGCAGGGTGATGCGGGCCAGCCCTCGTGCCACGGCCTGAACGGCAGCGGCCTGGATGCGGGGGTCTTCACCCTCTGGCAACAGGATGTGGCGCGGCGCGGCGTGGCAGGCTTCAAGAATGCGGTCCAGCGGTTTCATGGCTCAATCCAGCAGATGCAGGCCGGTCAGCACGAAGCTGCCGATAAACAGGGTTTCGACGACCAGCAGGCCGATGGCGACAGGACCGACCTCCAGCATTTTTGCCAGCGAGGTCTTGATGCCGACCGCCGCAATCGAGATCAGCAGCGCCCAGCGGGACAGGAGTGCCGCGGCCTCGGCCAACTCTGCCGGGATCAGACCCATAGAATTGAGGGCGGCCAGGGCCACGAAGCCCAGAACGAAGCCCGGCAGCAACGGCGGACGCGCGCCTTCGGTCGCCGCCAGCCCCTTCGCCCGGATCGCGAGCGAGGCGATCAGCACAACCGGCGCCAGCATCGACACCCGGATCAGTTTGACCAGCGTCGCGGTTTCACCCGCTTCCTGCCCGACCGAGAAGCCCGCGCCCACGACCTGCGCGACATCATGGATGGTGCCGCCCAGAAACACGCCGCTTTCGATCGCTGTGAAGCCGAGCGCGTTGGAAATCATGGGGTAAACCACCATGGCCACGGTTGACAGCACGGTCACCGCCAGCACGGTGAACACAAGATCGCGTTCCGATTTCTCGTGCCGGGGCAGGATCGCCGAAATCGCCATGGCGGCCGAGGCGCCGCAGATCGCCACCGACCCGCCGGTGAGCAGCCCAAAGCGCCAGTCGCGTCCGGTCAGCCGGGCCAGCGCCAACCCGCACAGGATGGTTGCCCCCACCCCCGCCACGGTCAGCGCGATCAGGCCGGGGCCAAGGGCGCCCAACATCTCGACCGAGATCCGCACCCCCAGCAGCGCAACCCCCAGACGCAGGACGGTGCGCGCGGTGAAGGCGATGCCCGGAGCGGTACGGCTGCCATCTTCGGACAGGAAATTGAGCGCGAGGCCCAGCAGCAACGCCATCAGCATGGCGGGCGCGCCGTAATGTTCCGACAGGAATTGTGCCGTCACGCCCACCAGCGTGGCGGTGATGAGGCCGGGAAACAGCAGCCGGATCTGCGACGGCGCGCGGGTAACGGTGTCAAGCATGACGAACCTCAAGAGAAAGGGTCGGCGCGGCCCGCATTATCGGGGCCGCGCCGAAGGTCTCAGACCGCGCCGCGTTGCGGGCGCATGTCCTCACGGCTGATCCCCGCCAGCGGCACGGGCTTTTTCATCGCATCCCGGCGGAAGGGCTCGCCCAGTTCCTGATTGAGCAGAACCTCGATGAAGGTGGTCTGGCGGTCCTTCATCTGACGCTCCACCGCGCGGCGCAGCTCTTCGGTCAGATCGGCGGTGGAGCGGACCTGCACGCCATGCGCCCCGCAAGCCCGCGCAATCGCGGCATAGCTTGTGTCGCGGTCCAGTTCGGTGCCGACGAAGTTGTTGTCATACCACAGCGTCGTGTTGCGCTTTTCGGCGCCCCACTGATAGTTGCGGAAGATCACCATGGTGATGGCGGGCCAGTCGTCGCGGCCACAGGCCGTCATCTCGTTCATCGAGATACCGAAGGCACCGTCACCGGCAAAACCGATCACCGGGGTATCGGGGCAGCCGATCTTGGCGCCGAGGATCGCGGGGAAGCCATAGCCGCAGGGGCCGAACAGGCCGGGTGCCAGATATTTGCGGCCCTTTTCGAAAGCGGGATAGGCGTTGCCGATGGCGCAGTTGTTGCCGATGTCGGACGAAATGATGGCCTCGTCCGGCATCGCAGCCTGAATGGCACGCCAGGCCTGACGCGGCGACATCAGATCGGCGTCGCGGCTGCGGGCCTCCTCGTTCCAGACGGTGCCCGGATCATCCTGTTCGTGATCGAGGCTGGAAAGCTCCTGCGCCCAGCGGGATTTGGTCTGCGAGACCAGCGCGCGGCGATCGGCCCGGCCTTCGTCGCCCGCCGTGCCCGAAAGCTGCGCGAGGATGCCGCGCGCCACCTTGCCCGCATCGCCCTGAATGCCGACAGTCACCTTCTTGGTCAGGCCAATCCGGTCGGCGTTGATATCGACCTGAATGATCTTGGCCTCTTTCGGCCAATAGTCGATGCCATAGCCCGGCAGGGTCGAGAACGGGTTGAGCCGCGTTCCCAGTGCCAGCACCACATCGGCCTTGGCGATGACCTCCATCGCGGCTTTCGAACCGTTGTAGCCCAAGGGGCCCATGGCCAGCGGATGCGTGCCGGGGAAGCTGTCATTGTGCTGGTAGTTGGAGCAGACCGGCGCATCCAGCCGTTCGGCCAGCGCCACTACATCGGGGATCGCCCCGCCCAGCACCACACCCGCGCCCGACAGGATCACCGGGAACCGGGCCTCGGACACCAGACGCGCGGCCTCGGCCACCGCTTCTTCGCCGCCCGCCGGGCGTTCGAAATGCACCATCTGCGGCAGATCGACGTCAATCACCTGCGTCCACATGTCCCGCGGGATGTTGATCTGCGCCGGGGCCGAATTGCGCCATGCCCGCAGGATCACGCGGTTCAGCACCTCAGGGATGCGCGAGGCGTCGCGCACTTCTTCCTGATAGCAGACGCTGTCGGCGAACAGGCGCATCTGCTCCATCTCCTGAAAACCGCCCTGACCGATGGTCTTGTTGGCGGCCTGCGGCGTCACCAGCAGCATGGGGGTATGGTTCCAGTAGGCGGTTTTCACTGCCGTCACGAAGCCGGTGACGCCCGGCCCGTTCTGGGCAATCGCCATGGCCATCTTGCCGGTGGCGCGGATGAAGCCGTCGCACATCAGGCCGCCATTGGTTTCATGCGCCACATCCCAGAAGGTGATGCCCGCCTTGGGGAACAGGTCCGAAACCGGCATCATGGCGGAACCGATGATGCCGAAGGCATGTTCGATCCCGTGCATCTGAAGCACTTTCACGAAGGCTTCTTCGGTGGTCATTTTCATTGCATCTCTCCTTCTGCGCAGCCGTCAGCCGCGTTCGTCCTGAAAGTGGTAAAGTTTGTAGAGTCCCCACTGGCCGAGCCGCCGGAACGGCGTCTTCCAGCCCTCGTGGGGCAGTTCCTGATGGAAGATCGGCAGGCGCGGCACATCCGAGGCGCGCCCGGCGACCATCTGGGCCATGCGCCGCCCGGCCTGGGCGGAATACATGACGCCATTGCCGCCATAACCCATGGCGTAAAAGGCATTGGGCAGGCCGGGCATGGCAGTGATGCGGGGCATCATATCATGGCTGACATCGACCCAGCCCCACCAGCTGTAATCCAGATCAATGCCGCGCAACGCCGGGAACTTGCGGGCCAGCGCTGCGCGCAGGCCTGCCAGGTGCGCCGGATTGTCCGCATCCTGCCCGGTGATCGCCGCGCGGGATCCGATCTGCACCCGCCCGTCGGGCAACAGGCGATAGTAATGGCGCAGGGTGCGCGTGTCAGTCAGCGGCGACCCGACCCTGATGCCACAGGCCTCACGCTCGGCCGCCGTCAGCTTGCGGGTGACGATGGAGTTCGACATGATCGGCATGATCCGGTCACGCAGGCGCGGATGCAGGCCGCGCGGCGCATAGCCTGCCGTTGCCACCGCCACCGCCCGCGCCCGCACCGTGCCGCCGGGGGTACGCAGATGGTGAACACCATTGATCGTCTGCCAGCTTTCCACCGGGCTGTCGGTATGGACCTTCGCCCCCAGCTCACGCGCCACGCGCAGATAGCCGAAGGCCAGTTTCGCGGCATGGATCGCGGTGCCGTCCGGCTCCCACATGGCGCCATGGGCTTCCTGATCGCGCACCGCCGTTTCGTGCAGTTCCTCGCGGTTAAGTATCCGGGCGCCGTAACCGAAGGTTTCGCGCAGAAGAGCCGCTTCCTTCGCCAGCTTCGGCATCATCCAGCCCTTGTGGGCGATATAGTAATGCCCGCCGTCCTGCGGTTCACAGTCGATGGCATGATCGCGGATCAGGCCACGGAACAGATCGAAGGCTTCGGTGACCTCGGCGTGCAGGCCCTTCGCGGTTTCCACGCCCCAGCGCTCGATCCACTGCGAACGTTTGAGCCGCCCGGACGAGATCTGTGCCTGTCCGCCGTTGCGGGTGGAGCAGCCATAAGCCACCCCGTTGGCCTCCAGCACATGCGCCTTTATGCCAAACTCTTTGGCCAGATGCAGCGCGCAGGACAGCCCGGTATAGCCAGAGCCAATCACAACGACATCGACATCCATGTCGCCTGTCACCGGGCCGTCATCCTGCGGAGCAGGCCCGGCGGTGCCGATCCAGTAGGTCGGGGCATAGTCGCAGCCACTTCCGATGGATTTATCCGTCACCGGATCATACTTCTGGTTGTATGGCGCGCGTGCGCGTCTTGGTGTCGTGCCTTGCATCGACGCATTCCTGCTATGGTGGGGATGGGATCAGCGCGTCTGGATGACGGGGCGCTGTTTGCGGAAAGCCTGCTTCATCACCAGCTTGCCGTCGCGCAGGGTGAACAGGTCCACCCCCTGCGCCTCGGTCCGGCGGCCTTCGGCATCGGTGCCGCGAAACGTCCATTCCGACACGGCGCGGTCGCCGCAGACAAAATGCCGGTGATCAGCCCATTCTGCATCGGGCATCGCCGTCCAGACCGCGACAAACGCCTGGGCAATAGCGTCGCGGCCTTCGATCCGCGTGCCGAACACTTCGGACCCGCCGACGGTGGTGAACACGCAATCTTCGGCGAAATGGGTCATCACGGCATCGATGTCATGGCGGTTGAAGGCATCGAACGTAGCCTTCAGGTCATCGGCGGTCAGGGTCATGGTTGGTCCTTTCAAGAGTGGCCGGGCCAGAACGGGCAGGCCGGAAAACGGAGGTCAGTAGCCCATCACCCTGGGCAGCCAGAGCGCGATTTCAGGGAAGGCCGCGATCACGGCAATCATCGCGGTGCTGGCGGCGGCGAATGGCAGGGCGCGCACCGAAATTTCCTCGATGGAAACCTTGGAAATCCCGGCGGCGATAAAGAGGTTCTCGCCCAGCGGCGGGGTCTGGAACCCGACCGAAAGAGTGCAGATCATCACGATACCGAAGTGGATCGGGTCGATCCCCACCGAATAGGCCACCGGCAGCATCACCGGCACGAGGATCATGATGGCGGCCAGCGTCTCCATGAACATGCCGACGAACAGCAGGAAGACGATGATCAGCGCCCAGATCACGGCGATATTCTGCGTGAGGCCCAGCATCGCATCGGCGATATGCGCGGGGATCTGGTTTTCCACCAGAATGCGGCCGAAGATCGTGGCGGTGAACAGCACCAGCAGCACACGCCCCGTCAGCCAGGTCGTCGCCTCAAGCGATTTCATCACCTCGGTCAGGCGGATCTCCCGATAAATGAAGATGCCGACGAACAGCGTATAGGCAATGGCGACGATGGCAGCCTCGGTCGGGGTGAAGAGCCCGGCATAGATGCCGCCGAGGATCACGAAGGGGGCCATCAGCGCCCAGAATCCCTTGCGGCAGGCGTCAAAGATATGGGCGGGCGACAGCGGGTCGGCCCCGCCACAATAGCCTGCCGCGCGGCAGCGCAGCCAGTTCATCACCAGAAGGCCCGCCGCCATCAGGAAGCCCGGCAGGAACCCCGCGATGAACAGCTTGGAAATCGACACGGTCTGGAAGGCGCCGAATTTCTCCACCGCCTCGGCGGGGGGCTGCATGCCCATGGCCGAGATCCCGAAAATCACCATCGGAATGGACGGCGGGATGACGATGCCCAGCCCGCCCGAGGCGGCGGTGACGGCGGCGCCATAGCCCTTGGCATAGCCCGCCCGCACCATGGCAGGGATCATCAGCATCCCCACCGCCGCTGTCGTGGCGGGGCCGGAGCCGGAAATCGCGCCGAAGAACAGGCAGGCCACCACCGTGGCGGCCGAGATGCCGCCGGTGAACGGGCCGGCCAGGCTTTCCGCGACAGTGATCAGACGGCGCGAGATGCCTGCCGCCTCCATCAGTGCCCCGGCAAGAATGAAGGCCGGCAGCGCCATCAGCGGGAAGGCCCCGACCGAGGAAAAGGCGATCTGTACCATCTTGATCGGGTTGTCGCCGAGGAACCACATCGTCGTCAGCGCCGAGACACCCAGCCCGACCGAAATCGGTGCCCCGAGGATCATCAGGAAGAAGAAGGTGCCAAAAAGGACCAGCGTGATCTGACCGTCCATCACACCGCCTCCGCCCTGGTTGCGGCGGCAAGAGCGGCCATATCCACTTCGTCGGGGTCGCGCGGGTCCTGGCCCCGCACAAGCTTCAGATAGTTGACCTGAAGAATGCGCAGCGTCATCAGCGTGAAGGCGACGGGCAGCACCAGCATGACCCATTTCATCGGCCAGCCCAGCGTTTGCGCCTTCACGAAAGGCTTCATCAGGCTCAGATATTCGATGGCGTAGCGGATGAAGACCAGATTGAAACCGATCCAGGCCAGATCCCCCACCGCCTCGACCCAGCGCGCCACGGACCGCGGCAGCCGGTTGATGTGGAAGGACACGCGGTTGTGCGCATACATGCGCGCCGCATAGCTGGCCCCGAAATAGGCGAACCAGACGAACAGGATGACGGAAAGCTCTTCGATCCAGGTGATCGAATTGCCGAAAACCGACCGCGCGACGATCTGCACGAAAAGCAGGCAGACGAAGCAGGCGAGCAGAAGCTGGCAAAGATAACTTTCCAGCTTGTCGAGATGGCGCCAGAAGGAAGACATGGCTGACCCTTGTTGCAAGACGACAGGGGGTGGGACCGCGCTACAGGAGGCGGCCCCCGGTGGCGATCACTCGACGGTCGGGCGACCGAGCGAGGCGAGGACGCCGTTCAGCACCTCCTTGCCGCCGATGCTGTCATAGAATTTTGGCCAGACGGTCGTGGTGGCACGTTCGATGAACTCCGCCTCGCCATCCGCCGGGTCGCTGATCTCCATGCCCTTGGCCACCAGGTCCGTCTTGATCTGCGCCTCCTGATCACGCAGGAACTGCCCCGAGGCCAGCGTTGCCTCCTGCCCCGCCGCCAGCACATTGGCCTGCTCTTCGGGGCTGAGCGACTGAAACAGCTGTTCCGAGACGATCAGCGGCTCGATCGAAAAGATGTAGCGGATGTTGGTGACATATTTCTGCACCTCGTCGAACTTCATCGCGTGCACGGTCATGTAGGGGTTGTCCTGCCCGTCCACGACCTTCTGTTGCAGCGCGGCAAAGGTTTCCGACCAGGCCATCGGCGTCGGATTGATGCCCCAGGACTTGTAGGTCTCGATCATGATCTCGTTCTTCGGCACCCGCACGACGAGACCCTGAAGATCGGCCACCGTGGTCACAGGCTTCCTGGAATTGGTGAGGACACGGAACCCCGAATAGGCCCAGCCGATGATGCGCACGCCCGCGTCCTCGACCGTGCGGTCAACCATCTGCTGACCGATTTCGCCTTGGGTAATCTTCTCGGCATCCTCCAGCGACAGGATGACATAGGGCAGGGTCAGCGTGCCGACCGAGGGCGAGAAGGGCGTGATATTGTTGATGGCGAGGATCGAGAAATCCAGCGTGCCAGTCGCGGCCGCCGTCACCGTATCCTGTTCATCGCCAAGCTGGCCGTTCAGGAACAGCCTGGCGCTGTCCGCGCCGCCGGATTTTTCTTCCAGCGCCTTGATGAAGGCAAGGCCAAGGGCCTCTTGCGTGCCGCCTGCCCCGTCACCGACCGCAATACGGAAATCGCGTGCGGCAGCCGGGACGGCGCTGGCCAGAAGCATGGCAAGGACAGTCGCACGGCGCAGCGTGCGGGACGAAAAGGTCATGGTGGAACTCCCTGTTCAGCCGACTCTCCCGGTCGGGCTGCGTCAGGTTGTCACGCGACGTCAGGCATGTTTATATCCAGATGCGCACAAACTTAGGTCCAGTTTCGCATGCCGCTGACCGGCCAGATCTCACCCGACATGTTCTTCGTGGATCGCAACCGGCGCGAGCCGTTGCAGATGCAGCTTACGGCCTCGATCACCTCGGCCCTGCTGGATACGCGGGCACAACCGGGAAGCCGGATGCCTTCGACGCGCGCACTGGCGACGCATCTTGGCCTGTCTCGCCTGACCGTCACGCTGGTTTATCAGGAGCTTGTGGCGCAGGGCTATCTTGAAAGCCTGCCGCGGTCCGGTTTCGCGGTTTCGCAGAAAGTGCCGCACCGGCGTCTGGAAGCGATTGACCAGACAGCGGTCAGCCGCGTGAACTGGGCCGTGCGCCTGCCTGATCTGACACGGCGGCGACGCATCGTGAAGCCGCTGGACTGGCGCAGCTATCCCTATCCGTTCATCTACGGGCAGGCGGACCCGAAGCTGTTCAACCACACCGCCTGGCGCGATTGTGCCCGCCGCGCACTGGGTGCGCGCGACTTCGCCGAACTGGCGGATGACAGTCTGACGCAGGATGACCCGGTGCTGGTGGATTACATCTGCCGCAACACCCTGCCCCGCCGCGGCATCCGCGCCCGGCCGGAAGAGGTGCTGATCACGCTGGGCGCGCAGAACGCCCTGTGGATCGCGGTCGGGCTGCTGGCCTTGCCGGACCGGCTGGCGGTGGTCGAAGACCCTGGTTTCCCCGACTTCGCCGAAAGCCTCCGGCTGCACGGCATGCCCACGCTGTTCGTTCCCACCGATGTGGAGGGGCTGAACCCCGATGACCTTCCGCCCCAGACCGGGCTGGTTCTGGTTGCGCCCAGCCACTCCATCCCCGTCGGCATCACCATGACGCTGGAACGCCGCCGTGCGCTGCTGGCCGCCGCCGACCGGCATGACTTTCTGGTGGTCGAGGATGATTACGAAACCGAAATGAGTTTTCTCGAACCCCCCTCCCCTTCGCTCAAGTCGCTGGATGCCTCGGGGCGGGTGATCTATCTGGGCAGTTTTTCCAAATCTTTGTTTCCGGGCCTGCGTATCGGCTATCTGGTCGGGCCCGAGCCGTTCATCCGGCAGGCGCGGGCGCTGCGCGCGATGATGCTGCGCCATGCGCCCGGACATATGCAGCGCGTGACCGGATATTTTCTGGCGCTCGGCCATTACGACGCCCATCTGGTGCGCCTGCGCGAGGTGTTCCGCCGCCGCCGCGAAACGCTTGTCAGCGCCCTGTCACAGACCCCGCTGGAAGTGGTGGGCGCCGCCCGTCACGGAGGGTCGAGCCTCTGGGTTGCCGCCCCCGAAACCATCGACAGCGCCAGTTTCGCCGAAGCGCTGCGGCCAAAAGGCGTGCTGATCGAGCCGGGCCATCCGTTCTTTGCTGCCCCTGACGGCATCTGCCGTCACTTCCGTCTGGGCTATTCCTCGATCAGCGAAGACAGGATCAGGGCTGGTGTGGCGCATCTGGCTGAAACCGTGGCACGACTGGGCTGAGCCTGCCCCAATATCGGATTTGGACAGGCTTTAGCACCACGACCGCCCTGCCCCGCGATTCGAATGAGTCCCGTTTTTGACGCCGACCCGGATGATGGCGACAGCGGCGCCAACAAGATCTGGATTGGTCGCCCCTCGCAAGGGTCCGGCTTTATGTTTATTTATCAATAAATTAGTTGATACCCATGCCCTGCGGGGCGCCGTCCGCGACAGTGTCTCTACACCAGTTGTAGAATTTCCTTGCGTGACGGACCGACTTGGCGCATTTCTGTTCGTAGCGGAAAACTGCGAGAATTTCGGATTTCTGCGCTACAAAGAACCAAAGGCTCGGAAGAGTATGCTGAGTGCGGGCCAACCGCGCCAGCCTGATATGAGAGGGCAGCATGACAGCAGAGCAGGTATTTGCCGAGCTTCAAGGCGATGCATCCACATTGCATGAATCGATCCGGATGCATCTGGAGCGCAATTTTGCGCCGGATGCCCGCAAGCACCTCAGAAGCTTTTCCTCGACCGAAGCGGCGGAATTTCTCGGGTTGGCGCCGGGCCACCTGCGCAAACTGCATGCCGAAGACAAGATCCCCGACGTTCCCCTGGATGAACGCGGGCGCAAGCTCTATTCCGCCGAAGATCTGGCGCAGATCCGGCTGGCGCTGGCGCGCACCACGCGCGACCCGTCACTGTATCTGCGCGGGCGGGTCGGCACCGAGCCTTTGCAGATCATCTCTTGCGTATCTTTCAAGGGTGGGAGCGCAAAGACCACCACCGCAGCCTATCTGAGCCAGTGGTATGCCCTGCACGGCTATCGCGTGCTGGTCATCGACATGGACCCGCAGGCCTCGCTGTCCTCCATGACCGGGCTTCGCCCCGAGATCGACTTTACCCAGAAGGGCACGATTTACGACGCGATCCGCTACGAAAACCCGCTGCCGATGAGCGAGGTCGTGCGAAAGACCTATTTCCACGGGCTTGATATTGCGGCGGGCGGTCTGATCCTTTCGGAATATGAAACCGAGACGCCCTACGCCCTGCGGCATGGCTCCGAACCGCCGTTCTATCTGCGTTTGCGCGAAGCGATCCAGTCCGTAGAATCAAGCTATGATCTTGTTTTCATTGACTGCCCGCCGCAGCTAGGGTTCCTGACGCTTTCGGCGCTGGTGGCCTCTTCCTCGATCATCATTCCGGTCGTGCCGAACTTTATCGACGTGGCATCGCTGGCCCAGTTCCTGACCATGACCTCGTCACTGCTGGACACGATCCGCGACGCAGGCATGACGCTGGAATACGATTTCCTGCGCTATCTGGTATCGCGTTTCGAGCCATCAGACGGACCGCAGGCACAGGTTGCCGGGCTTTTGCGAGCGAATTTCGGGAAGCGGGTAATGACCGAAACCTTCCTGAAATCAACCGCCATTTCCGACGCCGGGCTGACACACCAGACGCTTTTCGAGGTTGGCCGGGGCAGCATGAACCGCAACACCTACGACCGTGCGATGGAAGCGATCAATGCGGTCGCGCGCGAGCTGGAGCAAGACATCCATCACGCATGGGGGAGGATCTGACATGGCACGCAAGAACATGTTCGAGGGCATCGCCCCCGCCACCCGGTCCGAAGAAGGCGGGAAAGACCCCCTGCCCCGCCCCGCACCAAAGATGCCCGAGGTGTTTCAAAGCGCCGGGCCGATTGCCGCCATCCGCAACGATCTGCGCAGCGTCGGCAGTCGGTCCATTCAGGATATCGACCCCGATCTGATCGAGGATACGGGCCTGAAAGACCGCATTGGCGCGCTGAACGAAGATATAACCGACCTGCGCGACAGCATTGCCAGGCATGGCCAGCAGGTTCCCATCCTACTGCGCCCGCATCCCAAGCTCAGCGGGCGTTATCAGGTGGTCTACGGTCGCCGCAGGCTCGCGGCGATCCGGGGACTTGGGACGCCGGTCAAGGCGCTGATCCGCACACTGTCTGACGAAGAGGCCGTGCTGGCGCAGGGGCAGGAAAACAACCTGCGCAAAGACCCGTCCTTCATCGAAAAGGCGCTGTTCGCCGGTGATCTGGAGGAGGCGGGCTATGATGCGCGGGTTGTTCAGGATGCGCTGAACGTGAACCGCAGCCATACGTCGCATATGCGCAAGGTGCGCGAAGCCTTTCCGCGTGATGTGCTGGAGCGTATCGGGGCCGCGCCCTCGATCGGCTGGAAACGCTGGTATGAGCTGGCGGTGAAAGTGCTGGAACAGGGGATCGACGCCTCAACGATCCACCCTGCCCCGTTCGCTGAAGGCTCCAACTCGGACCAGCGGTTTGCCGCCTGGGTGAAGGCTCTGCCTGAGCCACCAAAGGCGCCAGCAGCGCCGCGCACGGCAGTCAGCATCATAGCGAAGGATGGCTCGGACCTGGGCGAAGTCGAACTGAACCGGGGGAAGCTCGGCTTTCGTCCTTCCGCGGGTCAGACTGCCTTCGCTGCCTGGCTGCACGAGAATGCGGAAATGGTGTTCTCGCAACTTCACCAGGAGTTCGTCACCCGTTCAAGACAAGGGTGATCAAACGTTGAAGCAGAGAAAACAACAGAGGAGCAGGACCGGAAAAGGATAGGCCTCCCGAATGGAACCCACCCGGAAGGCCCGCGCAACCACAGGGCGCCAACCCTGAGAATGCTCATCTTCTAGCAAGAGCAAACTAGCGCAGGCCCGAATCACACGCAACATCGCATCGCGGTGATCCGATATCTTTTGTCCTTTTTTCTGGGGAAAAGTATCGCTTTCCTGCCTGATGTATGCGTCCGGAGACATCGGACCGCCTGGATCGTTCCACTGAACATGCCATGGAACATATTTCGTCATCGCCCGTGCGTGCGCACGTTCGGCGGGCAGGTACTTTTTGTCCGCCGCAACCTGCCCGAGCTGCTGCAAAGTCCGAAGATCCGCGCTGGCGGCTGCTTGATCTTGTCCGCATCTGTCGCAGCCCGCTTGGTCTGCGCGACCGGGATATCACGGTCCTGCGCGGCTTGTTGTCCTTTGTGCCGGATACCGCGGATCCCACGAGGCTGGTTGTCTTTGCCTCCAATCACGCGCTGATGGAACGCTGCGACGGGATTGATGAACGCACCCTGCGGCGCCGGATCGTTCATCTTCAGTCAAAAGGGTTGCTGGCCCGCAAACTCAGCCCGAACGGAAAGCGCTATCAGGTTCGCGATGCGCAACTGGTCTATGGCATCGACCTTGGCCCCCTCTTCCGCCTTGACGCGGATCTTGAGGCGCTGGCGGAGGAACAACGCCGCGAAGAACTGCGGCGCAAAGCTCTGCGCGCGATGATCCGCCACGCATTGTATCATCAAACCAATCCGTCGAAAACGACGGCCTGCGAAGAGGCCCGTCGCGCCCTGCGCCGTTCGGTCGACAGCCACCGGCTGAGTAAACTTCTTGCCGAGATCAACGATACTGTGGATGAAACGTCGGTAGACCAGCCTTCAGCAACATCTCATCTGACCGCCAGCGACAGTCAAAATGACCGGCACATTCAGAGTTCAGAAAAAGAATCTTATGAATCTGAATACTGCGACGAATTTATAGCCAAGCGGCCTGTCACGCCTGATTTGCCCCAGAACGAGGATCGGAACCCGGCTGATCTTTCCATCGATGAATGCCTTGCCCTGGCGCCCACCGCCGCAGAAATGGCGCTTGAGAAGCCACGTTGCTGGCGTGACATTGTTGCCCTTTCCGCTGCTCTCGCACCCGCGATTGGTCTGTCGCGAACCGTCGTTGAAACAGCCCGAACCCGCCTCGGCCCCCTTGGCACGGCGCTTGCCGTTCTGGGTTTGGTCGAGGCATTCGGAAGGATTCGTAATCCCCAAGGCTATCTGTCCCGGCTTTCCGACAAGGCACAGCAACAGGGCTTCGATCTTGTGCGTATGTTCCGCTCGCTGGTTAATCGCCAAAGCCCGCAAACGGCATGAGCATGTTTACCCCGGTAAACATTGGTCCCCTCACGAGGAGGCCATCAGACGTATACCCGGGTAAACATGGCTTGGCCGGACAGCATTTTATGGATCGGGACAGAATGACATCTTCCGTGCCATGCTTGCTTCGGTTACGCCTCCGGCAGCGTCCCCTTCTGGTAAAGCTGCGCAAAACGCCTCCTCAGTTCAGCTTTCTGAACTTTGCCCATCGCGTTCCGCGGCAGTTCCGGCACAAAAAGCACACGCTTGGGCTGCTTGTAGCGGGCAAGCTGATCGCCAATCGCGCGGAGAATGCCCGCCTCGTCAATCACGCTTTCCGTTTCGCAAACCACGATGGCGGTGACGCCCTCGCCAAGATCGGGATGCGGCAGCCCGATCACCGCGCTCTCAGCCACACCGGTAATCTCATCAATCAGCGCCTCGATCTCCCTGGGATAGACATTGTAGCCGCCCGAGATCACCAGATCCTTGTCACGCCCGACAATGCGCAGGTAGCCATCCTCGCCGATCTGCCCCAGATCACCGGTAATAAAGAAACCATCCGCGCGAAACTCCGCCGCTGTCTTTTCCGGCATGTTCCAGTAACCGGCAAAAACATTCGGCCCCCGGACCTCAATAGCGCCTATCTCGCCTCGTGGCAGAGGTCCGGCGGTTTCGCGATCAGTGATGCGGATTTCCACCCCGGGTAAGGCCATGCCAACCGCACTGGGCTTGCGGGAACCGTCATAAGGGTTGGATGCGATCATACAGGTTTCGGTCATCCCGTAGCGTTCAAGAATAGCGTGGCCGGTCTGCGCCTCGAAATCACGGTGATCTTCCGGCAACAGCGGAGCCGAACCAGAAACGAAAAGCCGCATGTTTGAGGTCGCTGCATGATCAAGACGGCCGGATTTCAGCAACCGTGTGTAGAAGGTGGGAACGCCCATCAACACCGTTGCCCGGCTCATCAGGCCGATTACCTCCTCCGTCTCAAACCGTGTCAGCCAGATCATCGCGGCACCAGCCGCTAGCGTCATGTTAACGGCCACAAACAGGCCGTGGGTGTGGAAGATCGGCAGCGCATGGATCAACCGGTCATCAGCGGTATAGCGCCAGATCTGCAACAAGGCGGCGGTGTTGCACGCAAGATTGCCATGGGTCAACACCGCGCCCTTTGACCGGCCGGTAGTGCCAGATGTGTAAAGGATGGCGGCTGCATCCTCCATCTTCCGCGCAACATGGTTTGTCATAGGGTGGACCATACGGACCTGATCCATCAGCGTGCCATCCGCCTTGGTGCCCAGACTTTCGACGTGCAGCACCGCTGACTGGTGACTCCGGTGCTCTGACAGCGTTGCAGGGCTGCATAAGAACAGGCGCGGGGCGGCGTCTGCCAGGAAATAGTCGATCTCTGCGCCGGTATAAGCCGTGTTGAGCGGCAGATAGACCGCACCGACCTGAAGCGTGGCAAGGTAAAGGCAGATCGCCTCAGGGCTCTTTTCGGTCTGCGCCGCGACTCGATCACCGGGTTGCACACCAAAGCCGGTCAGGACGGTGGCCAGCCGATGCACCAGATCGCGCGCCTGCGCATAGGTGATATCGGGCGCGCCCGGCCTTTCGAACAGCGTCTTTTGGGGGGCGCCTTCGGTCGAGGCAAGGAAGCTTTCATAGATCGTCTGCATGGATGTCTCCGGCTGAAATCAGCGTGTCAGGGCGGCGGCGAGGGGCGCGCCGGTGGCGATGGTGCCATCGCGTACGAAAGCCTCATGCTGGGCTTCGATGGCGGCGGGTTCGTAGAGGTAATTGACCATCAGCCCATGGCCGCGCGTCAGTGCGCCTTCGGACAGATCGGCAGGCCAGTTCACCCGCCAGGCGGCAGCTCCATTCCCCAGATGAAACCGCGCCACCGGATCGCGGGGCGCACCGGAGCGGTTGCGGGCGCCGGTGAGGTAGCGGGCCGCAAGTGCCTCGACCTCGGGTTTCAGCCGGGCTGCTTCGGCAGTATCGTTCTGCCATCCGTCGACAGCCAGCCGCTTTGCCAGGGCCGGACCGCGCGCGTCTTCGCCGCTGGCAAGCCAGGCCGCAAAATCCGGGGCAGGGGAGAGGGTCACGAACCTGCGCAGCGCGGGAAGCTCTGCGGCAAGTTCGGCCACCACCTGCTTGATCAGAAAATTACCGAAAGAGACGCCCTTCAGCCCGGCCAGCGTGTTGTTGATTGAATAGAACACCGCAGTCGTAGCTTCCTCCGCCTCAGGTGCGACGGGCGCGGTCAGGATCGGGGCGATGCGGTCGGGGGTATCGCGGGTCAGCGCCACCTCGACGAAGATCAGTGGCTCATCCCCGGTCGCGGGATGGAAGAAGGCATAGACCCGCCGGTCGGCCGGATCGAGCCTGCGGCGCAGATCCTCCCATCCCTGCATCGGGTGGACGGATTCGTAGGCCATGATCTTTTCAAGGACGGAAGCCGGAGTGGACCAGTCGATCCGTTCCATCCGCAGGAAACCCCGGTTGAACCATGAGGCAAAAAGATGTGCGAAATCGGCATCCAGCGGCCGCAGGGACGCATCGTTGCGCATCGCGATCAACAGGTCGGCCCGCATATCGACCAGCTTTCGTGTCGCGCCCGGCGCTGTGTTCAGGCGGCGGAGCAGGGTCTGGCGTGGCGGCTCCACAGCATCAAACAGCGGCACCAGAGTCGCGGCTGAAGGGGCCGCATCATATGCGGCGAAGGCGCGACGGATCAGGGTGGGGTCAGCGTCAAAGCGGTCACGCAGCAGATCGAAGAAGCCGCGCTTTCCTGTCGCGTCCAGTTCGGCATAGGCGGCAAGGGCCTGTTCCGCCACCGCGACACGCGCGGCATCGCCGATGCGGCCCATCAGCACCTCGCAGGCGGCTGCCAGCCGTTCGGGGGCGGGCCGGGCCAGAGCCTTGCGCGTGGCATTTTCATCCGGTGGTGCTGATTTACGGCCGATCCTTTCAGTGCCGGTGATGGCCTGAACCAGATCGGTCAGAAAGGCGAGTTTTGGGCGTGGCATGGCATATCCTCCTGCGACGCCTTATACATAATAAGACAATTGATGTATATAACATGTCGAATGTTGGACATCTTTCGAAGAAGCGTTAAATTGCAACCCGTTATCAATCTTCAGCAGGACGTCGCCTTGGATCGCCCGGCCCGAATGAACGCAGCGCAGATCCGGCAGGTGCTGGAAAATGCCATCGTGGATGGCCGATTCGTGCCGGGTGAAAAGCTGGACCCCGAAGCGCTGTCGGCCGAGTTTGCCTGTTCACGCACCCCGATCCGCGAAGCATTACAGGCCCTGGAAGCGTCGGGACTTGTCCGGATCGAACCGAAGCGCGGCACATTCGTGACCGAGCTTGGCCTCGTCGAGCTGACCGAACGATTCGAGGTGATGGCAGAGCTGGAGGCGATGTGCGCGCGCCTCGCTGCCAGCCGCGCGTCGGCGTCCGAAGTGGCACGCATCCGTACCGCGCAGGCGGGCTGCGAAGCGGCGATCCAGACTGGCGACAGCGATGCCTACTACAACCGGAATACGGCCTTCCATCAGGCAATCTATGCCGCCTCGGGCAACCGCTTTCTCGAAGCCGAAGCTCTGCGGCTGCAAACCATGCTGCAACCCTATCGCCGCCGGCAGCTGACGCTCCGTGGACGGATGACGCGTTCGCTGGACGAACATCGCCGCATCGTCGCGGCAATTGAGGCCGGAGAGGCGGTGCGGGCAGCGGCCGAAATGAATGCACATGTCGTCATTCAGGGCAGCCGTTTTCACGAACTCATCGCGGCGCTGCGGGCGGGCGGGGAATGACGAAGGGGCCGCCCCGAACCGGGACGGCCCGCAGGCAGGGCAGGGGGCTCAGGCCGCTTTCGGGGCAGCGGCGCGGTTGCCCCAATTCAGCGCAACCGCCAGCACGATGGCGAGGATACCCGCAGCGGCAGAGCTGTAGATCTCGGACAGCGGCGACAGGAAGATGGCGAGCCCCGCCGCAGCCCCGGTCAGCGCATTGCGGCGCGTGGCGCTGTTGATGAACATGATCACGACCGCGCCATAGAGGGCGGGCAACGTATAGGCCTTGATCGCCTCCGCCACCGGGGCGGGCAGGACCGCGATCAGGGCGCTGCCGATCAGCACCAGCGCAATCAGGAACACAAGGTTCACCAGAACGGAGACCACGATGCCCAGCACCGCCGCGACCTCGGCCTTGCGGGTACCCGCCTCGGCCTCGATGGCGCTTTGACAAGAGATCACCACCGGCATGCGCATGTTGCCGATGTTGCCCGACAGGAAGCTGATATAGGTGCCGCAGACCCCCAGAACCGGGAAATAGGAAACCGGCTCCACCACCCACATGATGCCGACGATTGTGGCGATGGCCAGAAGGCCCGTCAGGATCGGGCCGACGCCCGGAAAGGCGCCCAGCACGAACGACAGGTAAAGTGCGGGCATCAGGCACAGCACCATGGCAATAGCCAGCGTCAGCCGACCGATGCGATGGGCGCGCGGGATGAAGCTGCTTCTGTAGAAACCTTCCATGTTTTGTTCAGGCATGTTTTGTCTCCCCGTATGTTATTGTGATCAGGCCAGCAGATGCCCGGTGACGGAACCGGCGACGAGCCCGACGATCAGCGAAAGGCCCACGGCCCATTCGCGCAGCCAGGCGCGGTGCTTGCCTGCCAGATGCAGCAGAACCATGCACACGGCGGCGGCGATGACGGCGGCCATGTCATCCGGCTCGATACTGAAATTGCTGAGCCAGGTCTTGTCGACCACGGCATTGACTCCCAGAAGGCCGAAGATGGCGATGGGGGTGGCGGTGCCGACCGCGCGGATCAGTCCGGGGTTGCTGACCGCCATCTTGTCCTGCGCGCGGTCCAGCCCCTTGGTCAGCAGGAAGGCGGAAAGCAGCCAGCCCATGCCGCCCAGCGTCATGACCCAGACTGAGGCCGCGAGGGCCTGAAGCGTATAGCTGTCGGCGCCCAGCTTCGCGCCAAGCGCCTTGGCGCCCTGATCGGCGGCGAGGAACTCGAACACTGCCGAGCCGATGACACCCACCCGCATCAGCGTGACCGGCCCGCCTACCATGGCCATCAGCGAAACCGCGACGAAGAAGATCGCGATGGCTGGGCCGACCGAATTGATCGCGGCGGTCTTGTACACCACCCGCCGTTCCTCCGCCGTCAGGATGGCGTAGCGGTCCGAGAAATCCAGCGTCATGCGCAGATAGAGCAGCGACTGCACCACCACGACGCCGATCACGAGCGTTGCAAAAAGCCACAAGACCGGGCCATTTGCGACCTGAAGAACCTGTTCCATTTCGATTTCCCTGTTGGTGATTATTCGTTCAGGCCAGTTCCGCCGCGATCAGGCGGCAGAAATAGCTCGCTGCCGTGGGCAGGATGTCATCGTTGAAATCGAAGCCCGGATTATGCGGCATGGCACCGGGACCGGCGCCGACCATGACGTAATTGCCGGGCACATCCTCGACCATGAAGGCGAAATCCTCGCTGCCGGTGAAGGGGGCCACATCGCCATGCACATTCTCGGTGCCGACCGTTTCGGCGGCGACGGCAAGCGCGATCGCGGTCGCATCCGGGTCGTTGACCAGCGGCACGAAGATATCCTCGAACATGATTTCGGCGCTGCCGCCATAGGTGGCAGCCACGCTCTGTGCCACCTCGGTCAGGCGCTGGGTCATCTGGTCGCCCACCGCCTTGTTGAAATAGCGCAGGCAGCCCTTCAGCGACGCCTTGTCGGGGATCACGTTGAAGCTGTTGGTCCCGGCATAGACATCGGTGAAGGATACGATGCCGGATTCGATGGGATCGACGTTGCGCGCGACGATGCTTTGCGCCGTCATCACGATGTTCGCGGCGATCTGCGTGGCGTCGATGGTGGTCTGGGGCAGGGCGGCATGGCCGCCGCGGCCCTGCACCCGGATGGTGAAGAAGCGACTGCCCGCCATCATCCGCCCGCTGCGGGTGAAGATGTGGTCCTTCGCATAGCCTGGCGCGTTGTGATAGGCATAGATCCGGTCACAGGGAAACCGCTCCAGCAACCCGTCCTTCAGCATGGCCAGTGCTCCGCCCAGGCCCTCTTCTGCCGGCTGAAAGATGAAATGCACCTTGCCCGCGAAATCTCGATCGCGCGACAGATGCCAGGCGGTCGCCAGCAAGGTGGCTGTGTGGCCGTCATGGCCACAGGCATGCATCACCCCTGGCACTTTGGAACTGTAGGGCTTGCCGGTTTCCTCGGTGATCGGCAGCGCATCCATATCGGCGCGCAGGCCGATTGTACGGTTTGAAGGCCGCGTGCCGTGCAACACGCCCACGATACCAGTGCCGCCGATGCCGGTATGCACCTCGTCCAGCCCATATTCGTGCAGCTTGGTCGCCACCAGTTCAGCTGCGAAGGTCTCCTGAAAGCCGAGCCCCGGATTTTCGTGCATGGCCCGACGCATGCGGGCGAATTCGTCCTGCGCCGCAACGATGCTTTCGATCATCCCCATCCTGTTCCTCCCGAATCAGTCTATATTGTTGCATTTGCAAATAGTCTCATATTGATACTATTGTGCCTAACGAATATTTGCGCCTTGATGGATCAGGGCCGGTATTGCACAGGGGTCGCATGCCGAAACGCGATGGAAAGGCCGCGATGTACAGGAACTGGTCAAAGGCGTTTCGGCAGGGAAACGCGGTCTACAAGCTGAACATGCTGGGTACGGCTGCTGTCAGGGCGCTTGATGATCGTTTCGTCGCCCTGGTGGGGCTTGATGTGCGAACTGTGCGGGTGCTGCGGCTGATCGGCGACAACCCCGGCATCGGCTTTGCCGAAATCGCCACCTATGGCGCGCTGGAACGCAGCCTTGCCTCGCGGCTGATCCAGAGCCTTGTGCGCGGCGGGCATGTCGAACGCCGCAACGACCCGCAGGATGCGCGCCGCTTTGGCCTTTACATCACGGAAACCGGCGGCACGGCGCGCGCCCGCGCCGATCTTCTGTCGGAGGTCGGGCTGGAGCTGCTGTTCCAGAACTTCGATCCCGCCGAGGTTGCGGCGTTCACGGGTATGATGGACCGGCTGGCCGACTGGATCGACAGTGATGAGTTCGAACGCAGCGCTGCCATCCGGCTGGACGAAGCCGCCCGTCGCGCCGAAACGCTTTAACCCCGCTGCGGCCGTCATTGGGTCGCCAGCGGGGGCGGGGTATGCCGCAGCACCGGGTCGATCGGGCGGAAAGGCCCGCCAACCGAAAGCTCCACCACCCGCGCTGCCGCCAGAAGCGCCGCCTCGCCGCGCGGCTTGCCGATGATCTGTAGTCCCACCGGAAGCCCGCGCGGCCCGATCCCCACCGGCACCGAGATCGCTGGCAGGCCGGTGACGGTCGCAAGGAACGCAAAGCGCAGCCAGTCCATATATCCATGCAACTGTTGTCCGCCGACTTCGCGCACCCATTCCACCTCTTGCGGATGCGGCATGCATCCCACGACCGGACAGGCCAGCACATCGAAGGTTTCGAACAGCCGCAGCATGTTGCGGTAGATCACCGTCCGGTCCAGCTGTGCATCGGCGATTTCCGCGATGGTCAGCGTTTCGCCGAAGGCCATGTTCGCCTCCAGCGTATCCTTGAAATGGCGGCGGATCTCCTGCGGCAGACGGCGGCCCATCACCGCCCACATCTCGCCGCGCAGGGCGTGATAGGTGCGTTCCAGATGGGGCAGGGGAGGGCAGGTTTCCTCAACTGTCACCCCTTCGCGCGCCAGCCGCTCCAGCACTTTGCGCAAGTGGGTTTCCATTTCGGCATCCACGGCTGAGAAGCCGCCCAGATCGGGGGCATAGGCGATGCGCAGTTGGGGTTCGGCTTCGGCGACAGCGGTCTGGAACGACCTGTGCGGTGCGGGGTACGAAATCGGAAAGCGTGGCTCATACCCTGCCATTGCATCCAGAAACAGCGCGCAATCGCGCACGGACCGCGCCATTGGGCCCTGAACACCTTCGATCATGTAGCCGATGGCGTCCGATCCACCGCCGGCCCGGCCGGGACTGGGCCGCAGCCCCACGACGCCGCAATAAGCCGCCGGAGTACGCAGCGATCCTCCGTGATCCGAGCCATGGCTCAGCCAGACCTCGCCCGTCGCCAGCGCGGCAGCCGCACCGCCGGATGAACCGCCCGCGTTCAGCCGCGTGTCCCAGGGGTTGAGGGTCGGGCCAAAGACTTCATTGAACGTATTGCCGCCCGCGCCAAATTCAGGGGTATTGGTCTTGCCCGCCACCAGACCGCCGCGCGCTTCCAGCCGTTCGACCAGCGGGTCGGAATGATCGGGTATGAAGTCTGCAAGCCCTCGTGTGCCGAAGGTGGTGCGCACCCCGGCGACCGGCGTCAGATCCTTGATGGTCAGGGGCAGGCCACCCAGCCAGCCGGGATGCTCCGGAGGTTTGCGGTTCAGCCTGTGCACGGCGGCGCGGGCGCGGTCTTCGCACAGGATGGGCGTTGCATTGATCGCCGGTTCCACTTTCCGCAATCGCGCGCAGGCCGCGTCCAACAGTTCCTCAGGCGAGATTTCACCTTTGCGCAGCAGGTCCACGACCTCGGTCGCTTCCAGCCTGCACAGGTCCGGCCCGGTAAATGCGGGCAGGTCATCGTCGATCTTGCTGATCCTTGCGGTGGCGGACATTGACCTCCCTTTCATGCCAGTTGCAATGGTTGGGAGCGTCGGGTGAAAAAGCAGGTCTGTCAATAATGACTATAATTTTAGAATCTTTAATTATAATTATATGGTGGAAATTTGTGTGCTATCTCCTGATCGACCATGCCGGATCAAGGAGTTAGGGAATATGGGCGCGCAGGCGGATCAGGTTCGCGATGACATCCTGCAACGGGTGCAGGCGCGTGCCCTGCTGCCCGGTGACCGCATTGACGAGGTGGATCTGCGCGAAAGGCTGATGATTTCCGGCACGCCGATTCGCGAGGCGCTGATCGCGCTCGAAGCTGTGGGTGTGATTGAACGCCGCCCACGCGACGGCGCGCGCATTGCTGCGCTGGATGCCGAAGCGCTGATGAAGATGATCGAGGTTCTGGCCGAGGCCGAGGGCGCGCTGGCCTATCGCGCGGCGCGGCGCATCGGCCCGATACAGGCCGAACAACTGTCGGAGGCCGCGCGCGCCTGTCTCGCGGCCAGTGGTCCGCAGCCAGCCTATTATGACCTGAACCTTGCCTTTCACCGCTGTATCATGGCGGCGGCGGGTAATGAGCACCTGAGGGCGATGGCGTTAGGCGCCGGGAACCGGCTGATCGGCTATCTGGCAGCCCGCCACGCGCTGCCGGGCGAGCAGATACGCTCGGCCCGCGATCACGAGGCGATCACCGCCGCGATTCTGGATGCGGCGGGGGACCGCGCGCGCGATCTGATGATCGCCCACGTCACATTCTCCGACACGATGGCGCTGGACATCATCAACGCCCTGAGGCGCTGAGGGGCCTCACAGTTCAGTAATAGAACTGATCGCGGAAGACGTGCTGCACGATCCGGTCACGGGTCAGGCCAAGCTTGGCCAGTTCCGCGTCGCTCAGAGCCTGAAGCTGTTCCACGCGATCTGCCCGCGACCGGATCCGGCCATAGCGGGTCAGCGCGGCGCCAATAGATGCGAGAACCTGCGCGCCGAACTTCCTTCCAAGGCCTGCGTTGCGGCCCGGAATGTCTGATGTATAGCTCATGGAAACCTCCTGAAGCATGGATCGGTTGGTTTCCCCCCTTAACGGTGAACTTACGTTGGCAGGGCCAAGGTCACAACCGCGCATGCTGCATTGCAGCATTGCGCTGGGGGCAAGGCGGGGTTGTTACCGCTCCGCCTCGGCGATCAGCCCGCCAATCCAGCGTGCAGCGGCCCAGGTCGCCGGGAGGCCGAGCGGCAGGCTCCAGACCAGCGCGGACACGGGGGCGATATTGGCAAAACCGGCGGAATGCAGGATCAGCCCCAGCAGGAACAGGTTGATCGCCACCGCTCCGGTCGCAAAAGGCCAGATCCACAGCCTGAGCCACCAGATCCGGCGCGGGTCAATGGCTGGTGCCGTCTTCGAAGGTGATCTTGTTCCAGACATTGTATTTTCCTGAAGGCTTGCGCATCGGCAGGCGGGTGATTTCCTGAAGGGTGCGGCTGTCGTAGACGATCACCGCGCCCTCCTGCTCCCAGACCGAGACCAGCGCCTTGCTGCCGTCGCGGGTGAATTCGGTATGGGCCACCGTCTTGCCGGGTTCGGGTTTCAGCACCTTCACCACCTCCAGCGCCTGCTTGTCGATCAGATGCATCTCGCCCTTGTGCGGCCCGGTAAAGACATCCGCCCAGATCTGCGGTGCGCCGTCGTGGCTGCGCAGGAAGAAGCCCGGCCCCGAAGTTTCGATCACCTTCACCACATGCCAGTCCTGCATGTCGATGACGCTGATCCGACCTTCATTCAGATGCGGCACGGCCATGACGCGGCGCCCGTCACGCATCCAGCTGATACCGCTGCCGAGATGCGGCATGCCGGGCAGGGGCAGGTTGGCGATCTCGCGCCCGACATCGAGGTTGACCACCACCCCCGTCTCGCCCTCGCGGTTGGCACCGATCAGGTTGCGATAGTCGGGGTCGAAGAAAAAGTCGTCCAGCGGTGCCGAGACCGCGATGCGCCGCCGCGCGAACAACCCGCGTTCGACGCCCATCGCCTCTTCCATGCCGTTTTCATTGGAATGCACCAGCCCCTCGGAATAGGGGCCGCCATCCTCGGTCGTGGCGATTTCCCAGATTTCGGGCACGTCCTTCAGCGCGAGCAGAAAGGTCTTGCGGCGCGGCGCCTGATAGACGGCAGAGACCCGGCTGGGCCGCCCCTGCCGATCCGCAACCGGGATCACCCGTGCGACGCTCAGATCCTCTGTGGACAGGATCGTCAGTGTCGCGGGCAGGTAATTTGCCACCGCCAGCCATTTGCCATCGGCGCTCATGGCGATGTTACGGCTATTCAGGCCCGCGCGCACCCGACCGACCTCGTGCAGTGACCAGATGTCGTATTTCTGCACCCAGCCGTCGCGCGACATGACAAAGACATAGCGCCCGTCAGGGCTGAATTTTGGACCGCCATGCACGGCGAAGGGAGTTTCGAACCGATCCTGCACCGCGAGACTGTCACCATCCAGCACCGAGATATGGCTGTCGCCGGTTTCCACCACCAGCGTGATGTTCATGGGGTCGGCGGTGAACACCGGCGCGGGCGCGGCGTGGTAATCGGTGGTCATCTCGCGCGTTGCGCCGATCGCCGCCGCATCCCAGACCGGCGGGGCGGCCAGCGGGGCCGAGAGATAATCGGCCACCGCCGCGATTTCTTCGGGGCGCAGCGTGTCGCGGAAGGCGGGCATCTGCGTCATCGCGCGACCTTCGGCGATCACCGCCTGCAACCTGTCGCCCTGCAAACGGCCAAGGCTTTCAGGGATCAAAGCGGGGCCAGTGCCGCCCAGCCGCGTTTCGGCATGGCAGGAGGCGCAAAGATCGGCATAGATCGTCGCCCCGTCCGGCCCCGCCTGCGCGGGTCCGGCCAGCCCCAGCAGAACCGCCATTGCCCATTTACCCCGGCGAAAATATCCCCCCGCCGGAGGCGTCCTGTCCTCGCCGCCAGACGCGCGGTTACAGGAAACGATGCGCCGGATCATGGCTTTTTCCCCGGAATGGCGTGACGGTCAGCCGCTCGGCCGCATCCAGCCCGATTTCGGCGTTGTTCAGATAGCAGGCCGGGTCTTCGGCCCAGGGGTCGCCGGTGATCTGAAGCGCGCGGATGCGTGTATTGCCGCCGCAGATCGCCTTGAAGGAGCAGCCGCCGCAGCGCCCTTTCAGGGGACGCGGCCGCTGGCGCAGCGTTGCCAGCATCGGATCGGCCCCGGTCCACAACTGGCTGAACGGCGTATCCTTCACCGAACCCACGGTATAATCCGACCAGTAGGTATCGGGATGCACCTTGCCCTGCGGGTCGATATTGGCGACGCCCAGTCCGCTGGAATTGCCGCCCCATGCGGCCAGATGCGCCTCGACCTGCGCGGCCTTGTCGGCATCGAAATTGCGCCGCACCCAGCGCAGGAAATAGACGGCATCAGCATCGTTGTTGCCCGTGACGATTTCCAGCGGCTGATCCTCGGCCACCGCGATCCAGGCGCGGTCCATCAGCTGATCCATCGCATGACGGGTGCGGCGGTGGGCGGCATCCTCTCCCCGGTTCTTGTCGCCCCGCCCGGCATAGACAAGGTGCGACAGATAGAACTTGTCCACCCCTTCGGCATCGCAAAGGTCCATCATCGCGGGCAGCATGGCGGCGTTGTCCTGGGTGATGGTGAAGCGCAGCCCCACCTTCACGCCCCGCGCCTTGCAGGCCCGCACCCCGGCGAGGGCCGCGTCAAAGGCGCCGTCCATGCCACGAAACCAGTCGTTCATCGCGCCGATCCCATCCAGCGAGATGCCGACGTAATCGAAGCCCAGATCGGCAATGCGGTCGATATTTTCGGCGAGTTTCGTGCCGTTGGTAGACAGCGAGAGGTGGCGGAACCCCAGTTCCCGCGCCCGCGTCGCCAGATCGAAGAAATCGAACCGGCTCAGCGGTTCACCGCCCGACAGGATCAGCGCGGGAATGCCGAAGGCGTGCAGGTCGTCCAGCACCGCCATGGCCTCTGCGTGACTCAGTTCCCCCGGAAAGGGCACATCGGCCGAGGTGGTATAGCAATGGCGGCAGCGCAGGTTGCAGGTGCGGGTCAGGTTCCAGATCACCACGGGCTTCACCGCGCCCGAGCGGCGGCGCACCGGGGTGGAGGCCACCAATTCGCGCATGTATTGGGTCAGACGGAACATGGCTCAGCCCCCATCGGCAAGGCGCATCCCGGTCTTTTTCAGGATGCGGGTGGAATAGAGAATATCCTGCGCCCGGCACGCCGGGCCGAGGAGGCGGGCGATCTGCCCGCGTTTCGCCTCGACCTCGGGGCGGCTGGTGCCGTGGATCATGGCAAAGAGGTTATAGGGCCAGTCGGGCAGGCTGCGCGGGCGCAGGTAGCAATGGCTGACGAAGGGCAGGGCGCCGACTTTGGCGCCAAGCCCGGCCGCGCGGTCGTCGGCTACGTCCCAGACGCTCATGCCATTCGCCACCATGCCAAGCGCGTAATGGTTGGGCGCCAGCGCGATGCGGCGGATCACGCCCTGGGTCTGCATCCGGGTCATGCGGTCCATCACCTCGGCCTCGGTCAGATCGAGCCAGCGGGCGATTTCTGCGAAAGGATGCGGCGTCAGCGGCAGGCCGCCAGCGGTGGCCTGAAGGATGCGGCGGTCGGTGGCGTCGATGTTCATGCCTCTACCCGGAAGCCGATGAAGAATTCCTGCATCTTCGGGAAAAGATGCACGGTCAGCCCGGTTTCCGCCGCGATACCGGCGGCGGTCGATGCGATGCCCTCGGGCCTTTCGCAGGCCAGAACGAACCACATGTTCAGCCGGTGCTGGCGTTCATAATTATGCGCGACCTCGGGATGGGCATTGACCAAAGTCATGACCGCCTCGAAACGGTCCTCGGGCACGGCCATGGCACACAGGCAGAAGGCCCCGCCCATGGCTGCCGCATCGAGAAAAGGGCCGAAGCGGGTGATGGCGCCGATCTCGCGCAGGCGCGCGATGCGGGCCAGCAGGGCCTCTTCGGTCAGACCAGTTGCCGTGGCCAGTGCGGCGAACGGGGCGGCGGTGATCTCCACCCCGTCCTGAAGCCGGTTGATCAGCAGCCGGTCGGTGGTGTCCAGCGCGTCGGGGGGAAGGGTGCGGCGCATCACGCCGCCCTCCGCAGCCGGGCGCCGGTCTGTTTGAAACAGCGGGTCGAAAACAGCACGCGATAGGCCATGCCCTGCAAGGCGGGCAGGCGGGTTGCGGCCTCCAGTACCCCAAGCGCCTCGGACCGGCTGCGGGCGTGGATCATGGAATAAAGCCGCCATGGCCAGAGACCGGGCACCGGCTGGCGTTCATAGGCCAGTGTCACGCCGGGATGGGCGGCGAGGGCGCGCCCCGCAGCCTCTGCCTGTTCGGGCGCGGCATCCCAGACCACCATCGCATTGGCGGTGAACCCCAATGCGCGATGGCGCACGATCACGCCCAGCCGGGTGATGATCCCGGCGGCCAGCAGTACGGCGATACGGGCGATCACCGCGCTTTCGTCGCGGCCAAGCGTCTCGGCCAGTGCGGCGAAGGGGCGCGGGGTCAGGGCCAGCCCCGCAGACAGTTCATGCAGCAGGGCACCGTCGCCGGGATGGAGTTGATAGGGCAGGGGAGGGCGGTCTGAGGGCATGGCGCACAAGCCGCCGGTCAGCCGGAACCCAAGGTCGATGTTGAAAGGCCGCACCAGCCGCAAGTCGAGCAATTGCTGCCCTGATGCGATGCGAAGCCTGTCCAGAAGCGCCCCAAGATCATCCCTGTCGGCGGCTGTGGCGACGAACCAGAGGTTCCAGTCGGCCTCGCGCAGATAGGAATGGTTCACCCCCGGCTCTGCTCCGACCAGGGCCGCGATGTCCTCGATCTGACCCTCCGGCACTGCCATGGCGGCAAGGGTCGAGGCCCCTGCCGTGTTGGGGCGCACCGTGCCGCCGACCCGTGCCACCTGTCCGTTGTCCCGCAACCGGATCAGCCGGTCGATTACCGCACTTTCGGTCAGACGAAGGGCCGCGCCGATTGCGGCGAAGGGTTGCGGGCAGAGCGGCAGGTCGCGTTGAAACTCGTCCAGCAGGCGCAGGTCCAGATCGTCCATGGTTACAACCCCGGCCGATGCGCACGCGCAGTGAAGAAGATGCCCGAGGGTGCCTTGGCCGCGATCTCGGCCAGTTTTTCACGGGTATGGGTGTCGTAGATCAGCACCTTGTCGTCATCCCGCGCGCTGATCCAGACCTCGGCGCCGCGTGGCGCGAATTCCATATGCAGCACGGCCTTGCCGGGGGTCAGCGTGGCGACGACCTTTTGGTCGCGGCTGTCGATCACCTGCACGGTATCGTTCAGGGGTGTTGCGAAGTTCACCCAGACATAGGGCGAGGCCGGTTGCGCGATGATGAACACCGGCTGGCCATGCACCGGGGTCGCGCCCCGGTCGGCATGGGTTTCGCTGTCCACCCACAAAACCTCGTGCCGCCCAACGGCGGGCAGGGCGAACTGGCCTTCCGTGAAGGCCCAGCCTTGCAGATGCGGCATCTTGTAGACCGGCATGTGCGCGCCGGTCTTGCCGTAATCGGTCAGAAACTTCTGCGGCGGCGTTTCGGGCGACCACAGGTCATAGGACATGACGCCCTTTTCACCGAAGAGGCCCACCAGATAGGTATGCGCATCTGCCGTCAGCACCGCATCGAACGGGTTGACCCCGGCGATGCCCAGCGAGGTAACCACCGGCGCGGCACCCGAGAAATCGCCCATGAACACCTCGCCGGTGTCCCAGACCGCCCAGGCAAAGCGGCGGCCGGGCAGGTCCACCAGACCGATGGTCTTGCCGGCGGACGGGATGTCGGCCACCGGCGCTAGGGTTTCGGCGTCAAACACCTTCACCCCGCCGGGTTCGTAATTCGACACCGCGACCAGCCTGCCGTCGTCGGAAATGGCGCCGCCGATGGAGTTTCCGGCCTGCATGGTGCGCGCCACCACTTTGCGATCGATCAGGTCAACCTTGCTCAGCCCGCCGTCACGGCCAAAGACATAGGCGAAGCGTTCGTCGGGGCTGTAGGTCAGCGAGGCATGCGAGAGATCGCCCAGCCCCTCGATCCGCGTCAACGCCGCGCGGTCGGACCGATCCACCAGCAGCAGGCTGCCGCTGGCGCGTTCGACCACAAGGCCAAGGTCGCCAGTGGCCTGCGCCAGCGCGGGCAGCGGCAGAAGGGTCAGCAGGGCAAGGGCAAGCGCGCGTTTCATCTTTGGTCCTTCGTGGTCAGATAGTCGGCGATCCAGCGCGCCTCTTCCTCGGTCAGCAGCGGGCGCCAGGGCGGCATGGCGGTGCCGGGCACACCGTCGAGGATGATGGCGGTCAGTGTGGCAGGATCGGCCCCGGCCAGCGCCTCGGTCGTCAGCGCGCGGCCAAGCCCGCCTTTCAGCGTCAGCCCGTGGCATGATCCGCAATCCTGCGTGACCATGTGCTCCAGCCACAAGGTCTGTTCTGGCGTGATCTCTGCCATCGCCATGCCGGGCAGGACCAGCAGGACCAGAAGGAGCAGGACGAGCCTAGGCATGGGCCACCTGAAGCGCGGCACCGGGCAGCGGCGCGTAGAGCGAGACGACGCGGCCGATGATGAACAGCAGCGGCACGCCCGGCTCGGCGTCCGCGACGGCGGTTGCGATGTCGGCAAGGGTAGACAGCACCCGCCGTTCGCGGGGCGTGGTCGCGGCGGCAATGGCCAGCACCGGCAGATCGGCAGGCAGTCCCTGTGCCACCAGTCGCGCTGAAATCTCGGCCACGGTCGCGGCGCCCATATAGACCACCAGCGTGGTCTCTGGCCTGGCGAGCGAGGCCCAGTCCAGATCCAGCGTGGCATCCTTCGCGCGGTGGCCGGTGACATAGCGCACGCCGGTGGCAAGCCCCCGGTGCGTCAGTGGTACGCCGGTCGTGGCAGCCGCCCCTTGCGCCGAGGTGATGCCGGGCACAAGGGTGCAGCGCTGTCCGGCAGCGCGGATCGCCGCCGCCTCCTCGCTGCCGCGCCCGAAAATCAGCGGGTCGCCCCCTTTCAGCCGCATCACGCAAAGCCCCCGCGCAGCCAGATCGACCAGCAGGGCATTGATACCTTCTTGCGGCAGGCGATGATGTTTTGGCAGCTTGCCCACGTCGATGCGCCGCGTGCCGGGCGGCACCAGTGCCATGATCTCGGGGCTGACCAGACGGTCATGCACCACCACGTCGGCCTCGCGGATCAGGCGCAGCGCGCGCAGCGTCAGAAGCTCCGGGTCTCCCGGACCGGCGCCGACAAGATGCACGATTCCACCGGGTTGTGAGGGGGCAAGGTCTTTCATGGCTGTCGGTCCCGACTGGCTGTGACAGGAACTGAAGGACGCAGATGCGCCCCTCCGGGTGCCCCGCGGCCTGGGGAGCCGCGGGGCGTGAACACGCGAAAGGATCAGTAAATGTCCTTCTGCGTGTTCAGCACGTTGAACTTGCCCGTCGGCGTGATCAGACGCGGGTCCTTGATCACCGTCTTCAGCTCCAGCGTCTTGTCATCGACGACGACAATCGCGCTTTCCTTGTCCTTCGCGTTCCAGACGCTGAACCAGACCTCGGTGCCTTCCTTGTTAAACTCCGGCTGCACCACACGCGGCTGTCCATCTGCGATCCCGGCCCATTCGCCGATCGGCAGGGTCCTGAACTCCGGGTCCACCGCCGGATCGCCCCCCATGGCGGGGATGTCGAACACCGCCACATTGGCTGACACTTCGGCATCCGGGTTCAGCGGCGCATCGACATAAAGATGCGTGCTGTTCGGATGGGTCTTGATGAACAGCGAGCCGCCGCCAAGTGCGAAGAAGTTGTCGACGATCTTCCAGGCCTGATCGGGATGGCCCTCCGGGTCGGTGCCGATCAGCGCCACGCTTTCATCGCCCAGGTGCGAGGTCGCCCAGACCGGCCCATAGACCGGGTGGGTGAAGTTCGCGCCGCGTCCCGGGTGCGGGGTCTGGCCGCCGGTTTCGATCAGCGCGGTCAGCTTGTCTTCCTTGGTGTCCACCACTGCGATCTTGCCGCGCTGGTTGGCCGCCACGAGGAAATAGCGATGCGTGCTGTCAAACCCGCCATCGTGCAGGAAGCGTTCTGCCTCGATCTCTACCGTCTTGAGGTTCTTGAGGTCGGTGTAATCGACGAACAGGATCTTGCCCGTCTCTTTCACGTTCACGATGAATTCCGGCTTGTAATGGCTGGCCAGAATCGATGCGACGCGGGGTTCGGGGTGATAGACCTGCTCGTCATAGATATTGCCGCGGGTAGAGACGATCTTCAGCGGCTCCAGCGTTTCGCCATCCATGATCACATATTGCGGCGGCCAGTAGGCGCCGGCGATGGCCAGCTTGTCTTCCCAGCCCTCGAATTTTGAGGTCTCGACCGACCGCGCTTCGATGCCGATCTTGATCTGTGCAACCGATGCCGGTTCCTTCATCCAGAGGTCAATCATGTTGACCAGACCGTCTCGACCGATCACGAACAGATACCGCCCCGAGGCCGAGATGCGGCTGATATGCACGGCATAGCCAGTGTCGATCACCGCGCGGATATCGTAGCTGCCACCGTCGATCAGCGCGATCTGGCCCGCATCGCGCAGCGTGACCGACATCAGGTTCTCGATGTCGATGTCGTTTTCCTTCTGCTTTGGCCGGTCCTCGGGCTTCACCAGCACCTGCCAGCTCGCCTTCATCTCCGGCATGCCCCATTCTGGCGGGGCGGGCGGTTCCAGCAGAAGGTAACGGGCCATCAGATCAACATCCGCCTCGCTGAGTTCGCCCGAGGTGCCCCAGTTGGGCATCCCGGCGGGCGAGCCGTAGGTGATGAAGCTGTGCAGATAGTCGTAGCCGTTTTCGCGCGTGATATCGGTGGTCAGCGGCTTGCCGGTCGCCCCCTTGCGCAGCACGCCATGGCAGCCTGCGCAACGTTCGAAATAGATCTGCGTCGCTTTCTGGAACTCCTCCTGCGTCATCACGGGATCATCGGGCTTGCGGCCCGGGATCTCGACCTTGAGCTGGCCGAGGGTGGTCATCGAGGGTTCATAGGCGGCGGCAGGTCCGTCTGCATGCTCCTTTGGCTTGTCCTGCGCCTGGGCGGGCGCAACCATCAGCCCGAGGGCGAGGGCGGCACTGGTCCACAGAAGCGTCCTGGCTCGGGTGGCTCGGCGGGTCATGGGAATCTCTCCGTTCAGCTGGTGAGGCTGGGCACACATTCCCGTGATCGGCGGCCGGAGGCTTTGACTTTGGTTAAGGCCGCGACGTTCCCGCGCATGCAGGGTGCGGGACGAACCGGAGGACGCCCCGGACGGGACCGCCATGCGACAGATCCTTCTTGCCCTGCTTGTTCTGTTCTGCGCGGGTCTGGCCCGTGCGGAAGACGCGCCGACGCCGGACGAGGCCGCAGCCCTGACCGGCGTGACCGGCCCGCTCATCCTGCGCCGGATCGACGAGGGCGTGCCGGGATGGGAGGTCTATGCAGGCGACATGCTGCTGGCGCATCTTGGTTCCACATCGGAAATTGCGGGGTCGGTGGGCTATTCCGGGCGGCCGCTGGATGTGCGGGTTGCGCTGTCACCCAAGGGGGTGATCCTCGGTGCGCGGCTGGTCAGGCATGACGAACCCGTACTGACGCTGGGGATTTCGGATGCCGACATCGCCCGATATGTCAGCGGCTTCGCCGGGCTCGATCTGGCCGCGCCGGTAGCGCCAGAAGCGCCGGATATCATCAGCCGCGCCACGGTTTCCACCGGGGTTATCCGCGACGGCATCCTGCGCACCGCGCGCACCCTTGCGGTGGGGCGCGGCGTCATTGCGGGCGGCGCCATCGACCGGCTGAGTTTCGCCCCGGCGGATTGGCGGCAACTTTTGACCACCGGCGCGGTGAGCGAAACGCGTATCGGTATGACCGAGGCGGCGGTGGCGCTGGCCGGTGCCAGGGTGCCGGTCCCGCCCGGTCCCGGCGATTTCCTGCATCTCTGGGCCGGGGTGATCGACCCACCCGCCATCGGCCAGAACCTGCTGGGCCAACAGGAATTCACCCGCGCTCTGGGCGCGCTGGGGCCGGGCGAGGCGGCGCTTCTGGTCATGTCCTCTGGCCTGCAATCGCATCGCGGCACCGACTGGAAACGCACGGGCCGGTTCGACCGGCTGACCGTGGTTCAGGGGGAAACCCGCTGGCAGCCCGGCGCGGACGGCTATCGCATGATCCGTCGGCTGGCGTTGAAGGACGCCCCCGCGATGAAGGAGATCAGCCTGTTCGCCCTGCCCGCCGCCATCGACCCGACCCGCCCCTTCACGCTGGAGGTCCGCGCCAGCCGCCCGACCGCGACGGGGGGCGAGGTGGCACTGACGGCCAGCCTGCCGGTGGCGCTTCCAGCCGCTTTCATCCTGCAAGCGCCGACGCCCGAGCCGCTCTGGCGCAGCATCTGGCAGGCCAAGCGGGTGCAGGCGGCAATCGTGGTGCTGATGCTTCTGGTGCTAACCGTGATCCTGTTCGCGCAGGAATGGATCACCCGGCGCCCGGGCCTGTGGCGGGCAGGGCGCATCGGCTTTCTGGCTGCCACCTTTCTGGTCCTTGGCATGGGGCTGAACGGCCAGCTTTCCGTTGTGCAGGTGGTGGCCTTCGTTCATTCGCTGCTGACCGGCTTCCGCTGGGAGACCTTCCTGATCGAGCCGGTCATCTTCATCCTCTGGTCTTTCGTCGCACTGGGGATGCTGTTCTGGGGACGCGGGGTCTATTGCGGCTGGCTTTGCCCCTTCGGTGCCTTGCAGGAGCTGACCAATACGCTGGCGCAGCGGCTGGGTGTGAAGCAGATCGCGGTGCCGCAGGCGCTGCACGAACGGCTCTGGGTCATCAAATACACGCTGTTTGTCGCCATCCTCGCGCTGTCCTTCTATTCCATGCACGACGCGCTGCTGCTGGCCGAGGCCGAGCCGTTCAAGACCGCGATCTCACTGCGCTTCCTGCGGGCCTGGCCGTTCCTGCTGTTCGTCGCGACGATTCTGGGGGCGGGGTTGTTCATCGAACGCTTCTACTGCCGCTATCTCTGCCCGCTGGGCGCGGGACTGGCGATCCCGGCCAAGCTGAAGATCTTCGACTGGCTGAAACGCCGCCCGCAATGTGGCCGCGAATGCCGGATGTGCGAGACGAAATGCACCGTCGGCGCCATCGACGCCATCGGCCGCATCAACCCCAATGAATGCGTCCTGTGCCTGCGCTGTCAGGTCATCATGAATGATGGCACGCAATGCCCGGTGCTTAAGCGCCGCGCCCGTGCCACGGAAGGAGCCACACCATGAGTGCCGTGAAACGCCTGTTCTCTGAAGGCTTCCGGGTCTTTTTCCTGTCCGCCGGGCTGTTCGCCGTGCTGGCCATGGTCATCTGGACCGGCTGGCTGGCGATTCATGCAACGGGCGGGCTGGCCGATCTGCCGGTCGCCATGGCGCCGCAGCACTGGCATGCGCACGAGATGATCTTTGGCTATGGCGGCGCGGCGCTGGCCGGGTTCTTCCTGACCGCCGTGCCGAACTGGACCGGCGGCAAGGGCGCGGCGCACCGCTTCATCGCGCTGGCGGCGGCGGTCTGGCTGGCGGGGCGGCTGGCGCTGTGGGCCTCGGGCAACCTGCCGCCCGCGATGGTGGCGGTGGCGGATCTGGCCTTCGCGCCGCTGCTTGCTGTTCAGTTGCTGAGCCAGCTTCTGCGCCGCCCGCGCGGTCCGCAACTGCTGTTCGTGGCGATGCTGGCACTGTTCTGGCTGTCGAACTTGCTGGTGCATCTGGACTGGATGGGGCTGACCGGCACCGCCGGGCAGGGGCTGCGCGGCGGGCTGCTGGTGCTGGGGGGGATGATCGTCGTCATGGGCGGGCGGGTGACGCCGGGCTTTACCCGCAATGCCATGGTCGCCAGCGGGCGTGAGGACCGGCTGCCCGTCAACCCGCGCCCACTGGCGGCGGGTTCGGTCACTGCGGCCATCGCGGTGCCGGTGGCATGTCTGGCCGGTCTGCCCGACACGCTCACCGGAGCGGTGGCGCTTCTGGCCGGGGCGTTGGCTCTGAGCCGGGTCGCGCTGTGGCGGGGGGGCTGGACCTGGCGACGGCCGATCCTCTGGACCATGCATCTGTCCTATGCGCTGAACGCACTTGGCCTTGTGCTGCTGGGGCTGGCAGGTCTGGGCTTCGGGTCCGAGATCGCGGCGCTGCATCTGCTGGCTATCGGCGGTGTCGGCGGCATGACACTGGCCATCATGTCGCGCGCGAGCCTTGGTCACAGCGGGCGCGCCCTCGTCGCGCCGCGTGGCGTGGTGCTGGCCTATTCGCTGTTGCCGCTGGCCGCCGGGCTGCGCTGGATCGGTTCGGCCTTTCCGCAGGTCTATGAACCGGCGGTGCTGGCCTCCGGTGTGCTGTGGGTCATGGCCTTCACCCTGTATCTGGCAGAGTTCTGGCTGGTCTGGTGGCAACCGCGTCTGCCGAGGACGCCGGTCGGGTCGCCACGATGAACCGCCGCCGGTTCCTGAGTATCGCCGTTGCCACTCTGGCCGCGCCACGCAGCGCGCAGGCCGCCGTCTGGGAGGGCCGCGCCTTCGGCGCTGCGGTCTCGATGCGGTTGGAAGGAGCCGATCCCGCCCGCGCCAGCCTGACCTTCGACCGGCTGGTGACCGAAATCGAGCGAATGGAACAGGTCTTCAGCCTGCACCGCGACTCCGCGCTGACCCGGCTGAACCGCGATGGCCGTCTGGCCGGACCGCCGCCTGCGCTGCTGGAGGTGCTGGCGCTGGCGCGGCAGGTGCATGATCTGACCGGCGGCGCCTTCGATCCCACGGTGCAGCCGTTGTGGCAGGCTCTGGCGACAGGCGGCGACCAACAGGCTGCCCGCGCTGCCATCGGGCTGTGTCGCGTGCAGATCGACGCGCGTGAAATCCGGCTGGCCCCCGGTCAGGCAATGACGCTGAACGGCATTGCGCAGGGCTGGGCCGCCGACCACATTGCGGCGCTGTTGCGGGCCGAAGGTTATGGCCATGCGCTGATCGACATGGGCGAAATGGCCATCACTGGCCTACGCGCCGACCGTACTCCCTGGCGCGTGACCATTGCAGGGCCGGAAGGGCAGGCGCTGCGCGAATTTGCGCTGCGCGGTGGCGCTATGGCCACCTCTTCGCCGCGCGGCACGCTGATCGGGGCGGGGCAGCCGCATATCGTCGGACCCCGCGCACCGCTCAGGCCGCGCTGGCAGACCGTCAGTGTCACTGCTCCGCATGCGGCGCTGGCCGATGCGCTGTCGACCGCCTTCTGCCTGATGGACCGCGCCTCCATCACCCGCACGCTGGCTGTATGTCCCGGCGCCGAAATCGCGCTTCTGGCGTGAATGTCGCATCGCCGGGTTGACTTTTGTTAAGGCCGGACTCGGGCGCCTTCTTCACAGAAGGGTGACTGCAACCGCTCAGGGAAGGACACCTCGCCATGCGCGAAGTCATGACCAAGAGCATGGCCCGCAATATCTTTTACGGCGGGTCACTGTTCTTCATCCTCATCTTCGTGGGTCTGACGGCCCATTCGCACTTCTACATAACCAAGACCTCGACCGACAAGGCAACGCTGACCGAAAGCGTGGCGCAGGGCAAACTGCTTTGGGAAAAGCATGCCTGCATCAATTGCCACACCCTTCTGGGCGAAGGCGCCTATTTCGCCCCGGAACTGGCCAATGTGATGACACGCTGGGGCATCGAACCCGGCGACCACGAAGGCGCATTCACCGCGCTGAAAGGCTGGATGGATGCCATGCCAACCGGCATCGAGGGCCGCCGCCAGATGCCCAACTTCGGGCTGACCGACGAGGAATACCGCCAGATCGCCGACTTCCTGCTGTGGACCAATACGATCCGCGCGCAGGACTGGCCGCCGAATGATGCGGGCTGAGGAGAGACTGCCATGAAATACCAAACGCAAAAGATCGCACTGGCCTATTTCGTCGTCGCCATGGCGCTGTTCGCCGTGCAGGTGACCATGGGGCTGGTGCTGGGCTGGATCTACATCTCGCCCAATTTCCTGTCGGAAATCCTGCCCTTCAACGTCGGCCGGATGCTGCACACCAACAGCCTGATCGTCTGGCTGCTGCTGGGCTTCTTCGGTGCCGCCTATTACCTGATCCCGGAAGAGGCGGAACGCGAGATCCACTCGCCCAAGCTCGCCTGGGTTCAGCTTGCGATCTTCGTCATCGGGACGGCGGGGGTGGTCGTCACCTATCTGTTCAACCTGTTTGACGGCAACTGGCTTCTGGGGAACGAGGGGCGCGAGTTCATCGAACAGCCGCGCTGGGTGAAGGTGGGCATCGTCGTCGCGGCGCTGATCTTCCTTTACAACATCTCGATGACCGTGCTGGCCGGACGCAAGACCGCGATCACCAATATCCTGCTTCTGGGGCTGTGGGGGCTGGCGCTGCTGTTCCTGTTCGCCTTCGTGAACCCCGATAACCTCGCGCTGGACAAGATGTACTGGTGGTACATCGTCCATCTGTGGGTCGAGGGCACCTGGGAACTGGTGATGGCCTCGATCCTCGCATTCCTGATGCTGAAGCTGACGGGGGTGGACCGCGAGGTCGTCGAGAAGTGGCTTTACGTCATCGCCGCCCTTGCGCTGTTCTCGGGCATTCTTGGCACCGGACACCACTATTACTGGATCGGGACGCCGGGTTACTGGCAGTGGATCGGTTCGATCTTCTCCAGCTTCGAGGTGGCGCCGTTCTTCGCCATGATGTCCTTCGCCTTCGTCATGGTCTGGAAGGGCCGCCGCGACCATCCGAACAAGGCCGCCCTGCTGTGGAGCCTTGGCTGCGCCACGCTCGCCTTCTTCGGGGCCGGGGTCTGGGGCTTCCTGCACACGCTGCACGGGGTGAACTACTACAGCCACGGCACGCAGATCACCGCCGCGCACGGCCACCTGGCCTTCTACGGTGCCTATGTCTGCCTCAATCTGGCGATCATCACCTATGCGCTGCCGCATCTGCTGGGCCGCGACCCGTATAATCAGGTGCTGAACATGGTCAGCTTCTGGCTGATGTCGGGCGGCGTGGTGTTCATGACCTTCACGCTGACTTTCGCGGGCACGATCCAGACGCACCTGCAACGGGTGAACGGCGAGGGCTACATGGATGTGCAGGACCAGCTCTGGCTGTTCTATGCCATGCGCTTCGGCTCCGGAATTGCGGTGGTGCTGGGGGCGGTGCTGTTCATCTATGCCGTGCTCGTGCCCCGGCGCGAGATCATCGAACGCGGCGCAAGCCAGCCGGCGGAGTGATGCAGATGGATGGATCCCATATCACGGAAGGGGCGGCGAACGCCCCTTTCTACCAGCCGCAGGGCGTGGAATGCGAGACCTTCGCCGCCGCCGCCGCGCGGCGCCTGCCCGTCCTGCTGAAAGGGCCGACGGGCTGTGGCAAGACCCGGTTTGTCGCCGCCATGGCGCATCGGCTGGGCCGCCCGCTTTATACGGTCGCCTGCCATGACGATCTGTCAGCCTCGGACCTGATCGGGCGCTGGCTGCTGAAGGGCGGCGAGACGGTCTGGGTCGACGGGCCGCTGACCCGCGCGGTGCGTGAGGGCGCGATTTGCTATCTGGACGAGGTGGTGGAGGCGCGCAAGGACGTGACGGTGGTGCTACACCCGCTGACCGATGATCGCCGCATCCTGCCGATCGACCGCACCGGCGAAGAGCTGGAGGCGCATCCCGACTTCCTGCTGGTCGCCAGCTACAACCCCGGCTACCAGAATATCCTCAAGACGCTGAAACCTTCGACCCGGCAGCGGTTCGTCGCGCTGGAATTTGGCTTCCCGCGACCGGAACACGAAATCCCGGTGGTCGCCCGTGAAAGTGGCCTGCCCGAGGACCGGGTGGCGCCGCTGGTGCGGCTGGCGGGCAAGCTGCGCGCGATGAAGGGGCAGGATCTGGAGGAAGGGGTTTCCACCCGGCTGGTGATCTATTGCGCCTCGCTGATCGCCGGCGGCATGGCGACCGAGGCCGCGATCCGCGCGGCGATGATTGAACCGCTGACCGATGACCCGGATGTGAAGGCCGGGCTCCGCGATCTCGTGACGGCCGTATTCGGGTGAGGCAGGCCATGTCACGGATCGAGTTCGAGCCATGGGAACCCGAAGAAACCGTCGGGAAACTGTGGCACGCCTTTGCCAGCCGACTGGACGCTGATCCCGTCCACGATGGAGCCCGTGTCCCGCTGTCACAGGTGGGCAGGCGGCTGGCAGTCCTGTTTCGCGGCCTCGGCGGGGATGGCGCCGTCGAGATCAAGCCGGTGGCGGCGGAAACCAGCGCGCACCGGCTGAGCCTGCTGCGAAAGCTGGGCACATGGCGCGACGAAATTCCCCGCGCCAGTTTTGACGGCGCCACGTTGCGCCTGCCCGAGTCGCTTGCCATCTTTCCGGCGGCCGAGGCCAATGCAGCACTTTACATGTGGCTCGCGGCGGCGGCGGTGGCGTTGCAAGACCGCGCGCCGCAGGTCGAGGCCGACCCGCTGCTGGCCGATCTGGCGGCGCTGGATCTGGCGCGGCAGATGACGGAAATCGCGCTGGCCAATGCGCCGGGATTCCGCCCGCTGCACCGCGATCTGTGCGCCGCCGTATTGGCGCTGCGCCGCACGCACGCCCTGCCGCCCGCCGAGGCGGCGGTGGAGGCGCGCATCCGCGCGGCGCTTGGCGCGACGCTTGATCTGCCGCCGCTGCCCGCCCGTGCCTCGCGCGGCTATCGCCCGTTCCGGCCGGTGCCGCTCTGGCCCGATCTGCGGGCGCTGTCGCGGTCCGAGGCCACTGCTGTCGAAACCCGCGCGACCGAGGGTACGCCCGAGCTGACCGAGGAAAAGACCGCCCGCCGCGCCCGCCGCCGCAAGGCCGATCAGGCGGATCGCAAGGACAGTTTCATCCTCCACAAGTTCGAGGCGATCCTGTCGATGACCGAGTTCCTCAACCTCAACCGCCGGATCGAGGACGACGACGAGGATACCGCCGGCAAGGCCGCCGACGATCAGGAAGAGATCGGTCTGGCCCAGATTTCCAAAGCCCCGGCCACGCGGCTGAAACTGCATCTCGACCTTGCGCCCGAGGATGTGGACCGCGAGGCGCTGTCGGGCGTTACCACCTATCCCGAATGGGATGTGCGCGGCGGGGCCTATCTGCCCGCGCATGTCCGGGTGTTGCAGTCACGGGCCGAGGAAAGCCCGGCAATGCCTGCGTTTCGGGACGATCCGCGCGCCGCCGCCCGCATTCGCGCCGTCCGCCGCCAGTTCGAGGCCCTGCGTCCCGGCTTCGTCTCGACCGCTGGCCACCCGGAGGGCGATGTGCTTGACACCGAACGGGCGGTGCGCGCGCGGGTCGATTTTCTGGCAACCGGCGAGGCGACAGACCGGGTCTGGCGCCAGACAAGGGCCGAACGCCGCGATCTGGCGGTGTCGATCCTGCTGGATGTCTCGCGCAGCACCGAAAGCGCATTGCCCGGGCACGGCCATGACGGGCGCAGCGTCATCGACATCGAACGCGAGGCGCTGGCGGCGCTGGCCTGGGGGCTCGATGCCTGCGGCGACCGTTTCGCCATCCACGCCTTTTCCTCGCTCCGCCGCCAGCGGGTCTTCGTGCAGGAGGTCAAGGGTTTCTCCGAGCCGATGTCTGCCAGCACCGAACAGCGCATCGCCGGGCTGCGGCCCGGCCATTACACCCGGCTGGGCGCGGCGATCCGCCATGTCTCGGCCGGGCTGACGCGCGAGGCGCGCAAGCGGCGGCTTCTGCTGGTGCTGACCGATGGCAAGCCCAACGACTTGGACCATTACGAGGGTCGTCACGGTATCGAGGACAGCCGCAAAGCGGTGCAGGAGGCGCGTCGCGCCGGGCATTCCGTCTTTGGCATCACGGTGGACCGCGACGGCAAGGACTGGTTTCCGCGCATCTTCGGCGCGGGCGCCTACGCGGTGATCGCCGATCCCGAAAAGCTGACCCGTGCGCTGCCCGCGATCTATCGGCAACTGGTGACGGCATGACCACGCCGCAGGCATCCGTGCTGGACGATCTGCCCGGCGATCTGATGATGTGGGTGCTGATCCTGTCGGAACTCGCGGTGTTCGGCGCCGGGCTGATGGGGTTTCTTGCGGTGCGGCTGACCGACCCGGCAGGCTTTGCCGAGGCGCAGACGCATCTGCACCGCACCGGGGCCGGGATCAACACGCTGGTTCTGGTGACCTCCGGCTGGCTGGCCGCACTGGCGCTGGAGGCGGCGCGGGCAGGGCGGCGTACCCGGTTGCGGGCGCTGCTGGCCGGGGCGGCACTGCTGGGTGGCGTGTTCCTGTTTCTGAAGGCGCAGGAGTATGCCGATCTCTGGGCCGCCGGGCTGAGCTTTGACAGCCATGCGTTTTACACCTTCCACATGCTGCTGACCGGCTTTCACGCGGCGCATGTGCTGGCGGGGATCGTGCTTCTGGGGCTGGTTGGTGCCCTTGCCACCCCTCGCGCGGTGGAGGCGGGGGCTGCCTTCTGGCATATGGTCGATCTGGTCTGGGTGCTGCTGTTTCCGGTGGTCTATCTGATATGAGCGTCACCCGTTCCTGGGCATGGCTGATCGCCCTCACCGCCACCTCCACCGCCGTCGCCGCGGCTGGCCTTTCCGGGCGCTGGCTGGCACTGGTGGTGCTTGCGCTTGCCTGGGCCAAGGCGGAACTGATCCTGAACCGCTATCTGCATCTTGCGCAGGCTCAGAACATCGCGCGGGGATTCGCACTGGGGCTTGCGCTGTTCATGCTGGCCCTGACCGGCCTCGCGGTTGCGATTCCCTGACGGGATCAGCGCGACCAGGCCATTGCGGGGTCTTCCTCGGTATAGTTGCGCAGCGTTTCCAGATCCTCGATCCGGGCAATATTCTGCCGGATGGTGACGCCCTGTTCCTTCAGCCGTGCAAAGGCCCGGCTCAGGCTTTCCGGCTTCATCCCAAGGCGCCCGGCAATCAGCACCTTGTCATAGGGCAGCGTCACCTCGCAGGCGCCGGCCGGGCAGGGCGCCAGCTCCAGCAGAAATTCCGCCACCCTCTGCGCGCCGGTGCGGGCCTTGAGCTGTTCGACCTGCGCCACAAGGCTGTGCAGATGGGTAAAGGTCGCCGACAGGATCGAGATGGCGACTTCCGGGTTGTTGCGGATCTGGCGCAAAAAGCTGTCGGCCTCGATGCGGATCAGCGTGCAGTCGGTGACCGCCTCCGCCGCGACCGGATAGGTGTCACTGCGAAAGGCCACCGCCTCGCCGAAGGATTCGCCATTGGTGAACACACCCACCACCGCCTCGGCGCCATTTGGCGCGATGCGATAGAGCTTGATCCAGCCTTCGGCCACAATATAGATCGCGCTGGCGCGTTCGCCCTGCAGGAAGATCGTGCCGCCGCGCGGGAACTGGCGTATCCGTGCTTCCTCCAGCACCGATTGCACGACAGGTTCGGGCGCCGAGGCGAGCAGGATCGAGGCTTTGGCAAGCGCGACATGTTCGGATTTCATGGGGTATCCTTCGGCAGGGCGGGCCGTTCCGCCCGCTGTGCCGGACCTTACCGGCTTCGCCCGGTCGAAACCACCCATCGTGGCCCCAAAACGAGCACTTGCCGCAGGGTCGCCCGCAAACCTGCCTGCGCGCCGCGCCGCTAGCCCTGCGTGGCCGTCATGCCGCCGTCGATCACCAGCACCGATCCGCTGCAATAGCTGGCCTCGTCAGAGGCAAGGAACAGGCATCCCGCCGCGATCTCTTCGGGGCGGCCGGGCCGCTGCATGGGGGACATCTGCCGCGCCTGCGCCGGGTCGTCAAAACCCTCAAGCAGCGATTCCACCATCCCGGTCGCGATATAGCCCGGAGCCACTACATTGGACCGGATGCCTTCCGCGACATAGGCGCAGCTCATGGCATTGGACAGGTTGATCATCCCGGCTTTGGCGGCGCAATAGGCATGTGCGCGCGGCAATCCGCGAAACCCTGATACGCTGGCCACATGGACCAGCGCCCCGCCGCCGCCCTGCCGCCGCATCTGCTGCACCGCCAGCCGCGACATCAGAAAGCAGGAGGTCAGGTTGATCCGCATGACCTCGTCCCATTTCGCGGGGTCGGTGGCGGCCACATCCTCCATCGACCCCGGCGACTGGCGCTGCCAGCTATAGCCGACGCCCGCCGCGTTCAGCAGGATGTCGATGCGGCCATGCTGTGCCAGAACTGCGGCCATCGCCGCCTCGGCGCCCGGCGCGAGGCTGATATCCTGCGCGCTATGGCCAAAGTCGTGGCCGTTCTGCCGCAAGAGCGCGCCTGTCTCCTCCAGCGCGACGGCGGTGCGCGACACGCCTGTCACGCTGGCGCCCTCGCGGGCGAAGATCGCGGCGGCGGCCCGGCCCACGCCCGATCCTGCGCCGGTGATCAGCGCCACCTTTCCGTCCAGTCGTCCCATCGGATCTTCCTTTTCCCGATTGGCCGGGCGCCAGGGCACCCGGCACGGTGAAGTTCAGCCAAGCGCGCGGCGGTGCGCCTCGTCCCCCGACTTCACCAGAGCCCGCATTACCTCGAACGAATGTTCGGCCAGATCCTGACCGTCTTCCCAGGTGTCACGCCAGATCGCGAGGATCCCCAGCAGCGGCTGGTCGATCATCGTGGATGAGAAGCTTTCAAACGAGACCGGCCCGGCATAACCCGCCTCGCACAGCGCGCGGAAATAGGGGTTGAAGTCGATGTTCCCGGCGCCAAGGTAGCCCCGGTTGGAATCCCCGATATGGAAGAACCCGATCCGGTCACCCGCATTGCGGATGGCCCGGCCGATATCGGTTTCCTCGATATTCATGTGATAGCTGTCGAGGTGGATCTTCACATTCTCCATCCCGGTATCCCGGCAAAAGGCCAGCGCCTGTTCGGCGGTATTCAGAAGGTTGGTTTCATAGCGGTTCACCACTTCCAGACCGATCTCTATTCCATGCGGCTGCGCCCGCTCCGCCACCCGCCTGATCGCTTCGACCGACGTGGCGCGGCCCTCGGCGGTGCAGGGCGCCAGATATTTCTGGAAGGCGGAATAGGTGATGCCGCTGACCATGAAACCGCCGATGCGGGCACAGGTGTCCACAGCCTCCATCAGAAAGGCCTCCCCCCGGGCACGGATTTCGGGGTCGGGACTGGTCAGATCCTGATCTGCGGAAAGCCCCAGACAGACCGTGGCGGCCAGCCCGGCCTCGGCCAGCGCATCGCGGGTGATGCGGGTGATACCAGCTTCGGGCGGGGTGGGGGGCGTTTCGATGAAGTCATAGCCGATGCGCCGGGCCTCGCGGATCGCATGGCGCGCGCCCTCGGCATCCCATGTTTTCGACAGCACCAGCCAATGAATGCCAAGGGGGTTGGTCTTTTTCATATCGTGTTCCTTTCTTCCGCGTCTCAGCCCCAGCCGACGACGCCCTTGATTTCGGTCACATCATCCAGCGCGAAATCCGCATATTCCCGTCCGTTGCCCGAGCGTTTGTAGCCGCCGAAGGGGGCGGCGGAATCCCAGGCGGGGTAATTCAGATAAACCGTCCCTGCCCGCATCTGCGTGGCGACACGGCGCGCGCGGTCGGGGTCGGCCGACTGCACATAGGCCGCCAGCCCGTATTCGGTGGCATTGGCCAGTGCGATGGCCTCGTCTTCGGTCTGGTAAGAGACGACCGACAGCACCGGGCCAAAGATTTCCTCGCGCGCCACGGTCATGTCGGGGGTGACATGGCCAAAGACAGTGGGGCGCACATAAAAGCCCTTGTTCAACCCTTCGGGGCGGCCCGGCCCCCCGGCGACGAGTGTGGCGCCCTCGGCGATCCCGGCGGCGATCAACTGCTGGATCTTCCCGAACTGCGCGGCGCTGACTACTGGCCCGAGCTGCGTTTCCGGCGCTTCGGGCGGGCCGGTGCGAAAGGTGGCGGCGGCATGCGCGGCGAGTTCCAGCGCCTCGTCATGCCGGTCGGCGGGCACCAGCATGCGGGTGGGCGCATTGCAGGATTGCCCGGAATTGCCGAAACATCCCGCCACGCCCTTGGCGACCGCAGTCGGAAAATCGGCATCGGGCAGCAGGATATTGGCGGATTTGCCGCCCAGTTCCTGACTGACCCGCTTGACCGTGGCAGCGGCGGCCTCGGCCACCAGAATACCCGCGCGGGTCGATCCGGTGAAAGACATCATATCGACATCGGGGTGCCGGGAAAGCGCAGCGCCCACGCCCGCCCCGTCGCCGCTGACCAGATTGAACACGCCTGCGGGCACACCGGCCTCGTCCAGGATTTCAGCAAAGATCAGACCTGACAGCGGCGCGACCTCCGAAGGTTTCAGCACCATGGTGCAGCCCGCTGCCAGCGCAGGGGCGACCTTGCAGACGATCTGGTTCATCGGCCAGTTCCATGGGGTGATCATGCCGATCACGCCGATCGGTTCGCGCAGCACACAAGTGCCACCTCGCATCTGCGAGAACGCATAGCTTTCCAGCGTGGTGATCATCTGCGTCAGATGCGCGCGACCGATGCCGACCTGAGCTTCGCGGGCGAAGGGCAGGGGCGCGCCCATCTCGCGGCTGATCGCGTGGGCCAGATCGTCGCTGCGCCGGTCGTAGACTGCAAGGATCGCCTGCAACAGCGCGATGCGGCGGTGCCGGGGCAGGGCCGCGTAGCCGGGGAATGCCGCGCTGGCGGCGGCAATGGCGCGATCCACGTCCTGAGCGCCTCCAAGGGCGATGGCACAGAATGGCTCTTCCGTTGCCGGGTCGATCACTGGCAGTCGGGGCGCGTCGCGACCCGCCACAGGGTCGACCCAGCGGCCGTTGATGTAGAACCTTTCAAGATGCGGTGTCATGGGAATGTCCTTCGGCTGGGGGAAAGCCCCCGGTGGGAAGCAGCAGCGCAGCCAGACGCCGCGCCGCGAATTTCAGACCTTCTGAGGTGGACTGCCGTTCTTCCGGTGGCATCCGGGCACCGAGCCCGATCAGCCCCAGCGCAAGGCGGCTTTCAGTGCGGCCAAGCGGCACCGGCACGGCAAGCGAGACGATGCCCTCGTGGATCTCGCCGTCACAGACCGCATAGCCACAGGCGCGGATGCGGCGGAATTCGTCATGCAGGGCGGTGTCCCCGGTCAGGGTGCGGTGGGTGAAGCCCTCGCGCGGGGCGCTGGCCAGAAGGCCCGCGCGAAACTCGTCGGGCAGGAAGGCCAGAATGGCCTTGGCCGAAGAACAGGCATGCAGCGGCCGCCGTCCGTGGGCAGGATGCAGATGTGGCTCACCCGGATCATCGGGATTGGCCGAAGCGAAGAGCATCACCTCGCCCCCCGTCAGCCGGGCGGCGAAGCTCGTCATGCGGAAGCGGCGCGCCAGATCGTTCAGCACGGGCGCGGCCAGATCCTGAAGCCCCGTCATGTCGAGGCTGGCCTGCACAAGACTGCAGAGCCGCGTGCCCAGCCGATAGCTGCGCGCGGACTCGCAGGGCTGAAGATAGCCGATGGCCAGCAACTGCCCGACGATCCGGTGCACGCTGGCACGCGGAAGCCCGGTCAGCCGCACGATCTGCATGAAGCCCAGCTCGTGCGGCGGCAGGGCGAAGACATCAAGGATGCGCGCCAGCCGTTCCGCGAAGCTGTCGCTGTCCGGTTCCGGGGCCATCGCGTTACCAGGCGGTGTAGCCGCCATCCACCGACAGGATCGAGCCGGTAAAATAGCTGGATGCATCCGAGGCAAGGAACAATGCGGTCGAGGCGATCTCGCGCGGTTCGCCAAAACGGCCCATGGGCGTCATCTCGACGTTCTTGGCATAGACCTCGGGCATGGTCTTCAGCTGCATCGTCATCTCGGTGCCGATATAACCCGGCGCGATGGCATTCACGCGCACGCCTTTGGTCGCCCATTCCACCGCCAGCGCCTTGGTGATGTGGTGGCAGGCCGCCTTGCTGGCCATGTAATGCACGGCGAATTGCGGGCGGTTGATGATCAGCCCCGACATCGAGCCAAGGTTGACGATGGAGCCTTTGCCCGCCGCGACCATGTGGCGTCCAAAGGCGCGGGCGCACCAGAACACCGCATTGGCATTGACCTCCATCACCCAGCGCCATTCATCATCCGTCATGTCCAGCGCATCGGTCAGGCGCGAGACCCCGGCATTGTTGACCAGAATGTCGACGCGGCCGAACTGGTCCATCACGGCTTCGGCCAGGGCGTTCACGCTGGCGGTATCTGTCACATCGACCGGCATGGCGACGGCTTCGACCCCTTCGTCGCGCAGGCGGGCGGCGGCGGCTTCCCGCGTCGCGGGATCAATGTCTGCGACCACGATTCGGGCACCTGCCTCGCCCAGGGCGCGGCCGATCTCCTGGCCGATGCCCCGGCCGCCGCCAGTGACCACCGCCACGCGATCCTTCAGTCGATAAAGTTCGAGATACATGGTTCCTCCTGTTTTTCCTGATGTTTTGCCGCAGATCGCGGGGGGTGGTCCTCCAGCCGGCCCCTCGCGCCTGTCGCGCGGCAAAATCCTTTTTTTCCAGTGCCTTGATGGCAACCGGGTGGTGCATTCCCGCCAGATTCGAGAAATTCGGTGCGGCGTTCGATTTCGTGTTGACAGTTTGACGATCTGGTTTTTAATCGCAACTGAAATCTGAGTATACCCAAAAATAAGACGACAGACAGCGACAGGCGCGGCCCGCAGCGGGTTCCGCCGGATGGGAGGACATATGCTGAATGGAATCGATACCGCCGGGCTGGCCGGGGCACGCGATGCGATCCGGGCCGAACCGGCAGCGGGCATCGCGCGGTATGGCGTGGCGCTGGACTGGAAGCAGGGCACGCAGATCGAGGCCCGCGCCCTGACCATGAAGGTCGGCGCGGAGGAGATCGCGCGCAACTTCACCTGGGTTGTGGACGAGCCACCACAGCTTCTGGGTCAGTCGACGGGGCCGACGCCGCAGGAATATCTGATGTCGGGCGTGGGTGCCTGCATCATGGTGGGTTTCGTGGTCAATGCGGCGGTGAAGGGTGTGGCGTTGCGCTCGGTCCGGGTCACGATGGGCGGTTCGCTGGATCTGGCGGGCTTTCTGAACCTGCGCCCGGATGCGCAGATCAAGATGGCCGGTCTGACCTATGAAATCGACGCCGACTGCGATGCCGACGAGGCAACCTTGCAGGACATCGCGCGCACCGCTTTCGAGTTCAGCCCGAATGCGATGACGGCGGTGCATGGTGTGCCGGTCACCGGCGGGCTGAAGCAGCGCCAGACGGCCTGAGTCACAACATCGGTGGCGCGGCGGAGGGGAGAGCCTCCGCGCCGCCTGCGACAACCGGCGGGGAGGAATGCCGATGTCTGAACGTGGATATGGAAGCTGCGCCAAATACATCCAGCGCAGGGGCGAGATTGATCGCGTGGGCGAACATCTGGCCAGCCTTGGCGCTTCGGCGCTGGTGATCGTAGACCCTTTCATCGACGAAACCTATGGCGCGCGGGTCGATGCCTCGATCGCGGCGGCCGGGGTTGCGGTGCAGAAAGTGATCTTCGGCGGGGAATGCTGGGAAGGCGAGGTTGACCGGATCGTCGCGGCAGCCGGTGACAGCCGCCCTGCCACCATCGCCGGGATCGGTGGTGGCAAGACGCTGGATACTGCCAAGCTGGTGGCCGCAGAGCTTGACGCCCGCATCCTGTGCTTTGCCACTGTCGCCTCGACCGATGCGCCGACCTCGGGGCTGGCGATGCGCTATTTCGAGGACGGCCGCACCGACCGGCCGATCTTCCTGACCCGGCATCCCGACATGGTGATTGTCGACCCCGAACTGGTGGTCCGGGCGCCGGTGCGTTTTCTGATCGCGGGGATCGGGGATGCACTGTCGACCTGGTACGAGGCGCGGTCCAACCGCGACAGCCGGTCGAAGAATTACATTGCGGGCGGCCAGGGGATGCCGCTGGCCGGGATGGCGATTGCGCGCGCCTGCCACGAGGCGCTGATGCGCGATGCACGCGGCGCAGTGGCGGCGGCCCGCGAAGGGCTGGTGACCCCTGCGGTCGAGAATATCATCGAGGCCAACACGCTGTTGTCAGGTCTGGGCTTCGAGAATTGCGGCTGTTCGGCGGCGCATGGCATCCATAACGGCCTGTCGATCCTGCCGGGCTGCCATTCGAAACTGCATGGCGAGAAGGTGGCTTTCGGAACGCTGTGCCTTCTTGTGCTGGAGGACCGCCCGCAGACCGAACTGGACGAGGTTTTCGCTTTCTGCGAGGACATGGGCCTGCCGACCACACTGGAGGCGATGGGGCTGGGTTCGGCCACACGGGAAGACCTGCTGCGCGCTTCGGTCGCGGCGCTCAACACTGGCGAGGCAACCCATGCCACGGATGCCGAACTGACGCCGGAGGGCATTCTGGCCAGCCTGCTTGCGGTGGATGCGATGGGCCGGGCCCGGCTGGCGCGGGGCTGAACCCGCCATGCAAAGCACCATGCAGGAGGCCCCCCTGGGTATCGCCCGGCTGTTGCGCCATGTCGCAGCGGTGACCGGCGGTACGCCGCTGGTGGCGGCGCGGCCCGATGGCGGGCGCTGGCGTGGCCGCCTTGGCGACCTGGCGCTGCGGGCCGGCCGGCTTGCCGATGCCCTGTCGCGGCGCGGGATTGCGACGGGCGATGTGGTCTGTTCCTTCGCCGCCGCCTCCCCTGAGCATCTGGAGGCCTATCTGGCGGTGCCTGCGATGGGTGCCGTGCTGCATACACTCAACATCCGGCTGCATGACGACCAGCTTTCCGCGATGGTCGCCGAATCCGGCGCAGGGATCATTCTGGTCGACGGGGCGCTGGCCGCGCGCTTTGCCGAACTGGCGCCAGGGCTGGCGCGTGGAGCGGTGCGACTGGTGATCGTGACAGGGCAGGACGCGCCGGTGTCTTTCGCCGATCTGCCGGTTGCAACCATCGGGTACGAGGCGCTGCTGGCCGAAGGACTGCCACGCAGCGACTGGCCCGACCCTGACGAAAATGCCGCCGCGATCCTGTGTTATACCGGGGGCACCACCGGCCAGCCCAAGGGCATCGCCTATAGTCACAGGTCATTGTGGTTGCAGGCCATCTCGCTCTGCACCGCCAATTCCCTGGGGATTGGTGAGGCGACGGTGATCCTGCCCGCCGTTCCGTTCTATCACGTCAATGGCTGGGGTCTGCCCTATGCTGCGATGATGGCGGGGGCGAAACTTGTATTGCCAGGTACCCGGTTTCAGCCAGCGGTACTGAACCCCTTGCTGGATGAAGAGGGCGTGACGCTGGCCGCCGGGGTGCCGACCATCTGGTCGGATGTGCTGGCGGCGCGAAAGGCGGCAGGGCTGCCTGCGCCGCCGCAGCTGCGCCGGATCGTTACCGGCGGGGCGCCGGTGCCCGATACGCTGGTCGCGGCCTGGGGTGCGCTGGGGGTGGAAACCCAGACCGCCTGGGGCATGACGGAAACCTCGTCCATGTCGGCCATCGGTGCGCCTTCGGGTCAGGTTGCTGCGGCGGGTCGGGTGGTCTGCGGGCTGGAGATGCGCACCGCTACGCTGGAGGGCGTGCCCCTGCCCGCAGACGGCAGGACGCCGGGCGAATTGCAGATCCGTGGCCCCTGGGTGACCGCCCGCTATTTTCGGCGCGCGGCGGAGGACGGATTTCAGGATGGCTGGCTGCGGACCGGCGACATCGGCACGCTGGATGCCGAAGGCCGGGTGCGACTGACCGACCGGGTGAAGGACGCGATCAAATCCGGTGGCGAATGGATTCCCTCGCTGCCGCTGGAAGAGGCGATCCGCAGTCATCCGTCGGTTCTGGACGTGGCGGTCATCGCGATGCCCGATCCGCGCTGGCAGGAACGCCCCCTTGCGCTGGTGGTGGCGGGGCCGGGCTTCTCGCCCGACCTGATGCCTGCGCACCTGTCGGCGCGGGTCGCGAAATGGTGGGTGCCCGCGCATTGGGCGCGGCTCGACAGCCTGCCGCGCACCACGGTCGGCAAGGCTGACAAGGTGGCCATGCGGCGGATGCTGGCAAACGGGGATTTGCAGATCGAGCAGATCGGGGCCGCCACCCCGGCCTGAACGCAGGTGGGACCGGCGGATGACCGGACCGCAGAGAAATTGAACTGGAGGAAAACATGGAAAGCACTGACCTGCCGACGGAGATCGTCGGCTGCGAGATCCGTGACGGCGTTGCCTGGCTCACGATCAACAGGCCGAAGAAGATCAACGCGCTGTCTTCGGGCGTGGTTCAGGCGCTGACCGCGCATGTCCGTGACCTGCAGGCCGATGATCGCGTGAAGGTGATCGTGCTGCGGGGCAGCGGCAACCATTTCTCGGTCGGTTACGACATTTCGGAAGAGGTGGAGGTCGGCCTTGCCCGCCCCGAAGACTGGCACGGGGCGCTGTCGAACAACGTCGGTCTGTCGATGGCGGTCTGGGCCTCGCAGAAACCGACGATTGCAGCAGTCGACGGCTGGTGCCTTGCCGGGGCCTGCGAACTTGCCATGGCCTGCGACATGATCGTGGCCACCGATCACGCGCAGTTCGGCGAGCCTGAAATCCGCTTCGGCTCAGGCCCGGTGACGCTGCTCATGCCTTTCATTCTGGGGCAGAAGAAGACGATGGAGCTGTTGCTGACCGGCGATACGATCAGCGCCGCCGAAGCCGAGCGGCTGGGCATGATCAACCGCGTGGTAGCGCCCGAGGCACTGGACCAGACGGTCGCACAACTGGCGCAGAAGATCGCGCTGACGCCGCTGATCACGCTGCGGCTGACCAAGATCGCGCTGACGCGGGCTTACGAGGCGATGGGCCTGCGCAACGCGGTGAACACCAATCTCGACCTCGCGGCGACGCTGAACGCGGCGCAGGCGCCGGAAAAGACCGAATTTGTCACGCTGGTGCGCGAACAGGGCCTGCGCAAGGCGCTGGATTTCCGCGACAGCCGCTATGGCGCACTGACCTGAGGGGAATGACATGAAGGATCAGAACCAGACGGGCACAGCCCTGCATATGGGCGACATGCTGACCGAAATGCTGATCGGTTACGGGGTCGAGGTGGTCTTTGGCATGCCGGGCGGTCAGACCTGCGGTCTTTACGAGGGCATCGGCAACCGCCGCGACCGCATCAATCATGTGCTGGTGCGCGACGAACGCAATGGCGTCTATGCCGCCGACGCCTATGCCCGGCTGACCGGCAAGCCGGGGGTCTGTGACGTGACGGTCGGCCCCGGCGCAACCAAGCTGACCGACGGCTTCGTCGAGGCGATGAATGCCTCGATCCCGCTGATCGCTATTGTGGGTGAACTGCCGCGCGACTGGTTGCCGCTGAAGGCCAAGGGCGTGGCCAGCCAGGGCTTTGACCAGTTGTCCTACCTGAAATCCATCTCGAAAGAGGCATTTCTGGTGCCGACGCCGCAATCCTTTGCCGAGATCGTGCGCACTGCCTGGCGGGTGGCGACTTCGCCGCGGCCCGGCCCGGTGGCGATCATCGTGCCGCATGACATCATGGATCATCCCTGGGACCCCGAGACCCAGCCCATCCTGATCGACGACCGCTATATCCGCGCGCCTGCCCACCGGGCCCGCGCGCTGTCGGCTGATCTGGCGGCGGCCGCAGCGGAGCTGGCGGCGGCGGAGCGCCCGCTGATCGTGGCGGGGGGCGGGGTCCATGCCTCGCAGGCCTATGACGAACTGGCCGAACTCGCGCGCGTTACCGGCGCGCGTATCGTGACCTCGCTGTCGGGTAAGGGCGTCATCAGCGAGTTTGATCCGCTGTCGATGGGGGTGTTGAACCCGATGGGCTCGAAAGCGGCGCTGGATATCGCGCCGCAGGCCGATCTGATCTTCTGGTGCGGCTCGAAGGCCAGCCAGAACACGGCAAACAACTGGACCCTGCCCACCGCAACGCAGGCCACCATCACGCTGGACGACGACCCGCAGGAACATGGCCGCACCTTCCGCCCGACGGTCACGCTGTTCGGGGACATCCGCGAAACCCTGCGCGATCTGATCCCGCTGCTGACCCCGCGCGACCTGCCGGACTGGGCGGCACAATGCGACGCGGTGCGCGATACGCAGCATGCGCTCATCCGGGGGGACTGGGAAAACGAGGCGACACCGATCCATCCGGGCCGGGTGTTGCGCACCGTCGCGCAGAAGCTGCGGCCCGAGGATATCGTCATTTCGGATGCCAGCTTCTCGTCGGGCTGGATCGGACAATATCTGCTGGCGCAGGGGGCCGGGCGGCATTTCCTTTATGCGCGCGGGCAGGGCAGCCTTGGCTATTCGGTGCCCGCCTCGCTGGGCGCGGCGATGACCCGTCCCGATGTGCGAGTGCTGACGGTTGCGGGCGACGGCGGTTCGTCCTTCTATATCGGTGAGCTGGCCACCCAGGCGCAGCACAACATGAAAGTGGTCAACCTGATCTTCAACAACGGGATCATTGCCTGGCTCCAGATGTGGGAACATATCTACTACAACGGCACCCGCCTGTCGGTGGATCTTGAATCCAATCACGCGCGGCCCTCTTATGCGGCAGCGGCAGCCGGTTTGGGCCTGAAGGGATTTCTGGTGGAGCGTCCTGACCAGATCGACGAGGTGCTGGAGGCGGCCTTTGCCTATGATGGCCCGTCCGTGGTCGAGGTGCGCAGCGATCCGAAGGCGACGCCGATCCACAGCCTGCGCCGCCGTCTGGAGAACCCGGCGAAGGAAATCAAGCGGCCCGGCACGGTCTATCAGCTTCGGCAGTGGAAGGTCTCGCCCTCGCTGCGCAACAGGCAGGAATGAACTGAAATGGTGATCAAGAAAGCGATCAACGACCCCGAAACCCTGGTGCGCGAGATTGCCGAGGGCGTGGTTTTCGCCTCGCATGGCCGGGTGCGGCTGACCGAGGGGCTGCCGGTCCTGGTGCGCACCGCAATCGAGCCGGGCAAGGTGGGCATCGTGGTCGGGGGCGGCTCGGGGCATGAGCCGATGTATCAGGGGCTGATCGGGCCGGGTTTTGCGGATGCGGTGGCCTGCGGCAACATGTTTGCCGCGCCCACGCCCGATGTGATCCTTGCCGCCACGCGCGAGGCGGATCAGGGCAAAGGCGTGCTGTACCTTCAGGCGAATTACGCCGGCGACAACATGAACTATGAAATCGCGGCGGAAATGGCGGTGGACGAGGGGTTTACCACCCGCACCGTGCGCACGGGCGAGGACGTCTCGATGGCGCCCGAACTGGGGCGGCGGGGACTGGCAGGGTCTTTCTTCACGCTGAAGGTGGCGGGCGCGGCCTGCGGCGAGGGGGCCGATCTGGACCGCGCGGCGGAAATCGCGCAGCGGGTGGCGGATAACCTGCGTTCGCTTTCAGTGGCCTTCTCGCCCGGCTCGCTGCCCGATACCGGCGAAAAAACCTTCGAGATCGCGGAAGACGAGATCGAGGTCGGCATGGGGGTGCATGGAGAAAAGGGGGTTGCCACGCTGAAGATGGCGAAGGCCGATCCGCTGACCGATCTGATGATTGACAAGCTCGCCGGGGATTATCCGCTGGCTGCGGGGGACCGGGTGGCGCTTCTGGTCAATGACATGGGGGCGACCACGCTGATGGAGCTGTATGTCGTGACCCGGCGCGCGCATCAGCGGCTGGCCGATCTGGGGGTGCAGGTCGTCGACACATGGATCGGCCCCTATTGCACCACGCAGGAAATGGCGGGTTTCTCGCTGACCCTGCTGCGCACCGATGCCGAAATCGAGCGTCTGCTGGCGCGTCCGGCAGCCAATGAAAGTTTCCTGCGGCCCTGACCGCGCATGAAGGGGAGGAAAGGGTGATCACGATGGACAGGACAGGCTTCAAGGCGGCGCTGGTCGCGGCGGCCGAGGCCGTGGTGGCATCGAAGGATGTGCTGACCCGCGCCGATCAGGCGATCGGTGACGGGGATCATGGGATCGGTATGGCGCGGGGCTTCCGCGCCTTTGCCGATGCCCTGGCGAAACTGGATGATGCGGGGGCTTCGGCCTGCCTTCAGGCCGGGGGCAAGGCGCTGATGATGACCGGGGGCGGGGCTTCGGGCGCGATCTTCGGCACATTCTACACCGCCTCCGGCAAGGCGCTGGAGGCCGAAGCCGAACCCGATCCAACCGCTCTGGCTGCGGCTTTCGCGGCGGGCTTGCAGGCTGTGAAGGATCGGGGCCGCGCCAAGGCGGGCGACAAGACGATGATCGATGCCGCCGAACCCGCCATTGCCGCGCTGGCGCAGCAGCAGGGCGCGCTGCCCGCCGCGCTGGAGGCAATGGCCGCCGCCGCGCGGTCGGGGATGGAGGCGACACGTGACATGGTGGCGACCACCGGCAAGGCGCGTGCGCTGGGAGAACGCTCGCTGGGGCATCCCGATCCGGGGGCGATGACCTTCACCATCTTCTGCGAGGCGCTTGCACGCGGCCTGCGCTGAAGACTGTCCCGTCTGGCGGAACGCCGGACGGGGCACTCGCTTCGCGGTTGGGCTGATCTGTCAAAGAATGATAAGTAACATCCATGCGAATGAAGGAGCACGGGTGTGAATGCGGATGTAAAAGGTTCGGAAACCGTTGCAACCCGGTCTGCGCGTGGCCGGGGGCGGCCCAGCTATGACCTTGAGGATCAGGCGGCGGCCGAAAACTTCCGCGATCTAAGCGCGGGTTTCCTGCTGGAACGCAACTCCCCGGCGCCGCTCTGGGTGCAGCTGAAGAACCAGATCGGCGCCGCGATCCGCGAGGGTCGCCTGCCGCCGGGATCTCGTCTGCCCTCCGAGCAGGCATTGTGCCTGCTGCTGGAAGTTTCGCGCCCCGTGGTCCGCGCTGCCGTGCGGGCGCTGTCGGACGAGGGCAGCGTGGTCAAGCTGCCGCGCAAGGGCATGTTCGTGGCGCCCGAACGGCGTCAGACCGACTTTCTCAACGCAAATATCAGCGTTTTTGGCGATATGGCCGCCAAGGGCATCAAGGTTTCGACCGATACGCTGGAATTCTATCGCGCCCCCTGCAACGCAAGGGAACGGCAGGTGTTCAACCTGCCGGAAGCGGGCACCGTGATCCGCATTCGGCGGATGTACCGCATGGATGGACACCCGATCACGCTGAGCTGGATTTCCCTGCCCGGCCACCGCGTGCCCGACATGGAAAAGCTCGATATCACCAACCGCTCGCTTTACGAGACGCTGCGCGCCACCTACGGGATCGAGGTGCAGCGCGCCGAACGCTGGTTCACAGCCGAGATGCCGTCGCCCGAGGCGGTGAAGCTGATGAAGATTGACCCGATGCTGCCGGTCATCGTGATCGAATCAATCTCTTACGACCAGGCCGGAGAGCCGGTGGAATTTTACTCTGCCTATTACGATTCGAACCACGCCCGCATCCATATTTCCGTCTGACGGAACTTTTGGCCTGCCGGGGCGGCTGTGGGACAGGTTCGGCGATCAATTTCATCTTTTTCTGGTAATAACCAGATTGACAGGTTTCTCCCCTGTCACTTAGCCTGATCCCAACGCGAAAAGGGCACCGGGCACCGAAACGATCCGGCACATCCAGACAAGACCTCGCGCGCAGTAATGGAGGAATACTGCGATGCACATCCGCAAAACGCCGCCGCCGCGGCGCGACTTCGTGACGCCGGAAGACAGCATCATTGCCGCCTGTCGCGCGATGAATGCCAGCGGGCTCAATCAGGGTACGTCAGGCAATATCAGCCTGCGTCAGGGCGATGGAATGCTGATCACGCCGACCTCGCTGGCCTATGATCGGATGGAACCGGCGGATCTGGTGACCGTGGGGCCGGATGGCCGTGCCTCGGGCGAAAGGCGCCCGTCAAGCGAATGGCGCTTCCATCATGATATCCTGCGCCACCGGCCGGATGTGAATGCCGTGGTTCATGCTCATCCGGTGCATGCCACAGCGCTGGCGCTGCATGGCCGGGGTATTCCGGCGGTGCATTACATGGTGGCCATCGCGGGCGGCGCGGATATCCGCTGTGCCCCCTATGCGCGGTTCGGCACGCAGGCGCTGTCGAATGTGGCGCTTACGGCGCTTGAGGGGCGCACCGCCTGCCTGCTGGCGCATCACGGGATCATCGCGCTTGGCCGCACGCTGGAACAGGCGCTGTGGCTGGCGGAAGAGATCGAGGTGCTGGCGCGCATGTATCTGACCAGCCTGCAACTGGGCGAGCCGCCCCGGCTTTCCGATGACGAGATCGAGGGCGTGCGGGCCGCGATGCGCGGCTACGCCCAGGTCTGAAGAATCCGTCCGGCCCGGAGGAGGGGCCGGACACCCCCGGAGAACCGGGGCAACAGGCGGCAAAAGCCGCCGCAACAGGGAGAAAGTCATGAACAGAACGAAGGCAATGACATTCTGCGGCACGGCGCTGGCGCTGATGCTCTCGATGCAGGCCGCCAGCGCGGAAGAACTGTCGCTGGCGGGCAAGGTGGTCGGGATCACCACGATCCGCTCTGACAATCAGGCGGACCGGCTGTTCTATCAAAGCGCCATCGCCGAGGCCGAACGGCTGGGCGCCGAGGTCATCGCGCTGGATGCCCAATCCAACGACCAGACCCAGGTGAGCCAGATTCAGACGCTGATCGCGCAGCAGCCGGATGCAGTGATCGAGATTCTGGGCAACATCGACGTGCTGAACCCATGGCTGGAACGGGTGAAAAGCGCGGGCATCCCGCTTTTCACCATCGACACCACCACCCCGCATGCCACCAACGTGGTCGCCTCCGACAATTATGCCATCGGCTCGGCACTGGCGCTGCAAATGGTGGCCGACATGAACGGCAAGGGGAATATCCTTGTTTTCAATGGCTTCTACAGCGTTCCGCCCTGCAAGATTCGTTATGACCAGATGAAATATGTCGTGTCCAATTTTCCCGACGTGAAGATCATCGAACCGGAACTGCGCGACGTGATCCCGAATACCGCGCAGCGCGCCTATTCCGACACGACGGACATGCTGACCAAAATGCCGAATGACGGGGACATCGGTTCGGTCTGGGCGTGCTGGGATGTGCCGCTGATCGGCGTGACACAGGCCATCGACGGTGCCAGCCGTAAGGGCATCCGCACCTATGGCGTGGATGGCACCGCCGATTTCATGTCGATGATCGAGGACCCGGAAAGCGCTGCGGGGGCGGTGGTCATTCAGGATCTGGTGGGAATGGGCAAGGCCTCGGTGCAGAATGTCGCGCGTCATCTTGCGGGCGAGCCGGTACCACCCTTCACCTTCGTGCCGCATATCATGGTGACCAAGGCCAATGCCGCCGAGGTCATCCCGACGCTGCCCGAAACCGACTGACGCCGACAGGTGATCCGGCCGGGACGTGCGGGTCACCCGTGCGTCCCCGGCAACCAGCATGAAGGAGGGGAAGATGCCGCTGGACAGCACGCCGCCGATTATCGAGATGCAGGGCATCTCGAAGCGGTTCGGCCCGATCCGGGCTCTCGAAGACGCCAGCCTGACCATCCGCCGGGGCACGATACATGGTCTGGTCGGGGCGAACGGGGCCGGGAAATCGACGATCATCAAGGTTCTGGCCGGAATCCTGCGCAATGACAGCGGCACGATCCGTATTGACGGGCAAGAGGTCAGCCGCCTGAACCCCGCCATGGTGGAACGGCTGGGGATTCATTTCATCCATCAGGACCGGCTTCTGGTGCCGACCGCCACCATCAGCGAGGCCATCTTTCTGCGCCATGAACCGCGCATCGGTCCTTTCCTGAATCTGCGGCTGATGCGGCGGCGCGCGGCCGAGCTGCTGAAGCAGTATTTCGATCTGGAACTGCCCGCCGACACGCTGGTGCAGGATCTGACCACGGCGCAGCAGAAGATCGTTCAGATCACCCGCGCACTGGCGCAGGAGGCAAAGGTTCTGGTGCTGGATGAACCCACGGCCGCGCTGGTCAAGCGCGAGGTTGACAGTCTGTTCCGCGTGCTGCGGCGGCTGCGCGATGACGGCATCGCCGTCATCTTCATCTCGCATTACATGCAGGAAATCGAGGAGATCTGTGACGAGGTGACGGTGATGCGCAATGGCACCGATGTCGGCGTGGTAGAGCCGCGCAGCACCGGGATCGACCGCATCGTCGCCATGATGATCAACCGTGACATGGGCGAGATGTATCCCGCCCGGCAGGTCCGTCCGGGTGATCCGCTGCTGGAGGTGCGCAACCTCTCGCTGGAGGGCCATTTCCGCAATGTCAGCCTGACCGTCCGCGCGGGCGAGGTTGTGGGCATCACCGGGCTTCTGGGATCGGGCGTCAAAGAACTGGTGCAATGTTTGTTCGGGCTGGAACGCCCCGACAGCGGCCGCATCGTGATCGAGGGGCAGGAGGTGGCGCTTGGCAGTCCGGTGCAGGCGGTGGGTCGCTCCATCGCCATGCTGCCCGAGGATCGCCGCGCGCATGGTGTCGCGCTGGATCTGTCCATCGCCGACAATATCGCGCTGGCCTCGCTCGGGCGCTATGCGCGCGGCGGCCTGGTTTCGCGCAGCAAGGAGGCGGAGATCGTGAACGCGCTGATCCGCGACCTGTCGATCAAGACCCCGAACCGGCACAATCTGGTGCGCAACCTTTCCGGCGGCAATCAGCAGAAAGTGGCGATTGCCAAATGGCTGTCCTGCCAGTCGCGCATCTATGTGCTGGATGAGCCGACGGTGGCGGTGGATGTGGGCGCGAAGGTGGAAATCTACACGCTGCTGAACCGGCTGGCGGCCGAAGGTGCGGCCATCCTGCTCATGTCCTCGGAACTGGAAGAGCTGGTCGGCATGTGCGACCGCACGCTTGTCGTCTATCGCGGCGAGCTGATCGACGAATTTACCCGGAGCGAGGCCGATACAGACAGCCTGCTTGCCGCCGCCTCGGGCGCGGCCCGTGCTTCCGCGAAGGAGACAGCATGACGATGACCTATGCCGTTGATACAGCCGAAGGCGGACGCCCCGCCACCGGCACGGGGCGCCGCAAGGGCACCCTGTTCCTGCGTCTGGGCGCGCTGGCGATGTTCGGGCTGATCATGGCCTATTTCGCCCTGACCGCCCGTGGCTTCGCATCGCCCTTCAACCTCTTCAACGTGATCGAGCAGACCGCCGTGATGGGGGTTCTGTCCTTCGGCATGGCGGTGGTGCTGATCGGCGGTGGCACCGATGTGCAGACGGGCGGGATCGACCTGTCGATCGCCGCCAATGCCGGGCTTTGCGCCGCGGTCTATGCAACGCTTCTGGCTGGCGGGCAGGGTGATCTGGTGGCGGCCGGGGCCACGCTGGCGACCGGGATTGCCGTGGGGTTGCTGAATGCCTTTGCCGTGGTGCGGCTGGGCATCCTGCCGTTGCTCTCGACGCTGGCGGTGATGAACATTGTCGCCGGGCTGGAGCTGACAGTGACCGAAAACGCGGTGATCGGGGCCAGTTCGCCGCTGATCCAGTTCATCGCCATGGGCCGCTTCCTCGGCCTGTCCACCCTGGCCTGGATCTTCATCCTGTTTTCGGCGGTGATGACCTGGGTGATCCATTACTCGCGGCTCGGCCTGCGGCTTTACGCGGTGGGGGGACACCCCGAGGCCGCACGGGCGGCGGGCATCAATACCGGGCTTTATGTGGCCGGAACCTATGCCTTTTCCGGCTTCTGCGCCGGTCTGGCGGCCATCCTGCTGGTGGCACGGCTTTCGGCCTCGACCACGGCGACGGGACAACTTCTGCTGGCCATCCTTGCCGCCGCGCTGCTGGGTACCGTGTTTTCGCGCCGCTTCGTGCCGACGGCAGGGGGCACCATCCTCGCCACGCTGTTCATCGGCTTTCTGGCCAACGGCTTTCAACTGTCGAACGTGTCCTACTACTGGGTCAATGGCGTGCAGGGCGTGCTGATCCTCATGGTGGTGGCCGTGACAACCTTCGCCAAACCGCAAGGGAAATGAGATGGTCGATGTAACCAACTTCCGGGTGCCGCCGGGCGAGCGTCTGCGCAATGCCGCAAACTATGCGGTGATCGTGGCCCTGCTGATGATCGTGGCCGCATTCGCCCTTGCAGCGCCAAGTTTCCTGACGCCCGCGAACCTTTATAACCTGGTCCTGAACAATGTCGTCCTGCTGGCCATTGTCGCCATCGGCATGACGCTGGTCGTCAGTTCCGGCGGGATCGACCTGTCGGTCGGCATCTCGGTCGACATGGCCTCGATGGCCTTCATCATGTTGCTGAAGGGCGGCGCGCTGCTGGGGGTGGCTCTTGGCGCCGGCATCGGGGTGGCGCTGATCGTCGGGCTGGTCAATGCCATCCTGATCACCCGGCTGAAGATCAGCCCGTTTCTTGCAACGCTCGGCATCCTGTTCATCGGCCAGTCGGTGCAGAAGATTGCCTCGGGCGGCGGCAAGCCGATTTATCTGGCCAATGCGCAATATGCCCCGACCTTCGATTCCATCGTGAAATCCAGTGTGCTGGGTATACCGACGCCAATGTTCGTGCTGCTCGTGCTGGCGGTGGCGGTTTATGTGCTGCTGCACCGTTCGGTGTTCGGGCGCTATGTGCAGGCGCTTGGCGCACAGCCGGGGGTGGCGTGGTTCTCCGGCATCCGGGTGCCGTTCCACACCTCCATCGTCTATATCCTCGCCGCAGGCCTGTGCGGGGTGGCGGGTATCCTGCTGTCCTCGACCGTGAAAAGCTATGTGCCGCTGTCGGGGGATGGTTTTTTGCTGGATGCCATCGGCGCGTGTTTCATTGGCACGACCATATCGTCGGAGCGGCGGCCAAGTGTGCTGGGCACGCTGATCGGGGTGCTGTTGCTGGCGGTTACGCGCAATGGCCTGCTGCTGGTCGGCTGGAACTTCTACTGGCAACAGGTTGGCATCGGCGTTCTGGTCTTTTCGGTACTGGCGCTGAGCTTCGGTCTGCGCGGCAGGGGGCATTGATGGCACGTTTCGACGTCAGTGCCGTCGGGCTTTACATCGTCGATATCCTCGGCCGTCCGGTGACGCGCATCCCCGAAGGCGGCCGGGCAGAATATATCGAGGAAATCTGCATGACGGTGGCGGGCACGGCCGGGGCCACGGCGCTGGATTGTGCATTGCTGGGTCTGCACACCCGCGCGGTTTCGCTGGTCGGGCAGGATGCGCTGGGGGACTATATGGTCACCACGCTGGAGACGGCGGGAGTGGATTGCGCCTGTATCGGGCGCAGCGGGCGGGCTCAGACCTCGGCCACCATCCTGCCCGTGCGGCCGAACGGCGAACGCCCTGCGCTGCATGTGCCGGGCACGGCGGCAGAGTTCACTCTGGAGCCCGCGGCCTTTGATGCGGTGCTGGATGCGCGCATCCTGCATCTGGGGGGCACCGGGCTGCTGCGCAGCTTTGATGGCGCGCCCAGCCTTGCGCTGTTGCGGGCCGCCCGCGAAAGGGGGCTGGTCACGACGCTGGACCTAATTCAGGCAACGCCCGAAATCGCGCCGACGGTGGCTGCGATGCTGCCCTTCGTCGACTGGTTCATCCCCTCGATCGAGGAAGCGCGGGAGCTGACCGGCGCCCCAACGCCTGAGGCGGCGGCGCGGGCCTTGCAGGCAAAAGGTGCGGCCAATGTCGTGCTGACCCTGGGCGGCGAGGGGGTGCTGGCCCTGACGGCAGGCGGGCAGGTGCTGCGCCTGCCCGCGCATGACATCGCGGTGGTGGATACCACGGGCTGTGGCGATTGCTTCACCGCCGGGGTCATCACGGGCCTGCATCATGGCTGGCCGCTGGAGGAAACCCTGCGCTTTGCCAATGCCGCCGCAGCGCTGGTGGCAATGGGTCTGGGGTCGCAGGGCAAGCTCCATTCCTTCGCAGAGACCCGCCGGGCCATGCAGGATCTGCCCCTCAGATCCTGACTGAAAGGGACGGCGGCGGATGGCGGGCCCCTGGCCCGCCATTCCTTTTTCAGCAGGCTTCGGCCAATGAGGGGCCATAGCGGCGGAACTGGTCCTGGAACCGCTGCACCCCATCGGGCAGGGCGTCGGGACCGGCGAGGCGGAACATGATTGCAGTGGTGGCAGAGGCCTCCAGCAACCGTTGCAGCGCGGGATCGTCGATCTGGCCGGGATCGGTGCCGCACAGCCGGGCGAACCGCAGCGCCATCTCATTCTGATCGCGGTAATCCCCGAAATGCGCCTCTGACCGGCAGGCAGAGACCCCTGCCTCCAGCCGCTGCCGGTCCGGCGCCGGGATCACGCCGCCCCAGACATAGGCGATGTAGCGCGACTGCTGTTCCAGTGGCACCGGATAGGGGCCCTGCTGGGGCCACATCCCCATCACGGCCAGTCCGGGCAGATCAGGATGGAAGGTGAAGTCGCTCAGCTCCATCCCCTTGATGTCCATGTGCAGGGTCTTCGCGATCTCGTCCGAAAGCCAGGGCAGATCCAGATCGAAGCCGGTGCCGATCAGAATGGCATCGGCCTCCACCGAACTGCCGTCGGTAAATTCGACCGCCTGCCCGGACACCCGCGCGATCCACGACCGGACCGAAAGCCGGTTTTCCGCGACAAGGTTCAGATAATGCTGGCTGCCGGTAAAGCCCGCCTTGCGGATATCGGGATGCGGTTTCGGGGCGCCGTAGCGCGCCGGGTCGCCGCCATGGGCCAGCACGAATTCCTGCTGCGCGCGATCCAGCTCTTCCGGCGTGGCGGTGTCGCGCATCAGCGCGCCGCCGCGGGTAAAGGCGTAATATTCCAGCGGGATGCCGCGCACCATCTTGGGCATGACATAACGTTGCCGGCGCTGTGCCAGCCAGACTGCGCGACTGCCCAGCATTGCGAGGTCCGAGGCGATTTCCAGCGCCGAGATCGAGCCGCCTGCGACCACGACGCGCTTGCCGCGATAGGCGTCGGGCGATTTGTAATAAAAGGCGTGATGCGCACCAAGCGCGCCGGTAAAGCTGTCCAGCCCCGGAATTGGCGGGATTGCCGGTTTGTTGTAGCGCCCCGGCGCGACGATCACATAAGGCACGTCCAGCGTTTCGCCGCCGTCCGGCCCCTCAAGCTCCAGCCGATAACCACTGCCTTGCCGGGTCAGACGGGTCACGCGGTGACCCAGCCGCGCCCCGTCCAGCAGGCCGAACATCGCGGCATAGCGGCGCAGATAGGCCAGCATCTCCTGATTGCGCGGAAAAACGGCCACCTCCTCCGGGAAATCCAGATCGGAAAACTGGGTGGTGATCCGGGCGGTATTGGTGCGCATCTCGGGCCAGACACCGGACATCGGGTTTGTCCCGTCCCACTGGCCGCCTATCCCTGAATGCGCCTCGATCAGCACTGGCGCGAGACCGCAGTGTTTCAGCCAGCGTGCGGCGGCCAGACCGGCGGGTCCGGCGCCGATGATGGCGACCTGTTGTGTCATGTATACCTCCTCTGTCAAAGCGGGCTGGCTCCTCTTCCGTCCCGCGAACCTGCCTGTATTCCCGCCGGATGCGGCGGCCAGCGGGTGCCGCATCCGGCCTTTGGGGAGGGCCGGAATAGAACCGGCCCGGTCCGGATCTATTGTCCTTGACAGCCTGTCGGGCGTCAACTTAATTCTGGTAATAATCAGAAATTGGGGCACTGCCCCGGCCATGCCTGGGAGGGTGACATGGGATTTCGTGCTTTGGTGGTATCCAAGGATGAAACGGGGGCGACATCGGCTGCAATCCGCATGCTGGAGGACACGGCGCTGCCCGACGGAGATGTGACCGTCGCGGTGGAATATTCGACGCTGAACTACAAGGACGGCCTGTGTCTCGGGCCGGGCAGCGGGCTGGTGCGCAGCTATCCGCATGTGCCCGGCATTGATTTCGCGGGGCGGGTCGCGCAGTCGTCGGACCCGCGCTTCGCGCCGGGTGATGCAGTGGTGCTGACCGGCTGGCGCGTGGGCGAGGTGCAATGGGGCGGCTATGCCACCCGCGCCCGCTTGCGGGGCGACTGGCTTGTGCCGTTGCCCGATGGGCTGAGCACGCGGCAAGCCATGGCGGTGGGGACGGCGGGCTTTACCGCCATGCTGGCAGTCATGGCGCTGGAGGAACACGGCCTGACCCCCGGCAAGGGCCCGGTTCTGGTGACAGGCGCGGCGGGGGGCGTGGGTTCGGTGGCGACCGCGATCCTGTCGCGGCTGGGGTACGAGGTTGCCGCCGTGACCGGGCGCCCGGAAACCGCCAGCTATCTGACCGGGCTTGGCGCCAGCCGGATTGTGCCCCGGTCCGATCTGGCGGAAACCGTCAAGCGTCCGCTGGAGGCCGAAACCTGGGCGGGCTGCGTCGATGCGGTGGGCGGGCCGATGCTGGCGCGGGTGCTGGGGCAGATGCGCTATGGCGCTTCGGTTGCGGCGGTCGGTCTGGCGGGCGGCGCGGCGCTGCCCGCGACAGTGATCCCGTTCCTTCTGCGTAGCGTGAACCTTCTGGGGATCGACAGCGTGATGTGCCCGCAGGAACGGCGCGTCACGGCCTGGCAGCGGATTGGTCAGGATCTGCCACTCGACCTGCTGGAAAGCATGATCCACGAGGCGACTTTGGCCGACCTGCCAGCCTTGGGGGCCGAGATTCTGAAAGGCGGTGTGCAGGGTCGGGTCGTGGTGGATGTGACGGCCTGAACCGGGGGGGCGGTCCATGCGGCTCTACCTTTATGATCACTGCCCTTACTGCATTCGTGTCCTGCTTGGGGCGCGGCTGAAGGCGCTGCCGGTGGAGCTGATCTATCTGCCTTATGATGATGCGGCGACGCCGCTGCGTCTGATCGGGCGGAAGATGTTGCCGATATGGCAGGACGACGAAGGGTATATGGGCGAAAGCCTGGATATCCTGCACAAGATCGACCGGATGCAGGGCGCGCGGCTGTTCGACGGCCCGGAAAGTCCTGCGATCACCGGCTGGATCACAGTCTGGAAGCCGGTGATCTGGGACCTGGTGCTGCCGCGCGTGGCGGACCCGCGGTTCCCCGAATTCCGCAGCGCGCAGGCGCGGGCGGCTTTTACGGCGGTGAAAGAGCAGCGCCATGGTTCCTTTCCGGCACTGCGGGCAGGCACCGACCGTCTGCTTGCCGAACTGGCCGAAGGTCTGGTCGCGCTAGAGCCGCTGTTGCCCGTTCCCGCGCGGGCCGGGCTGGATGACATCCTGCTGTTTCCGGTGCTGCGCACCCTGGCGGTGGTGGAAGGGCTTTCCCTTCCGCCACGCGTCAGTGCCTATTGTGCCGAAATCCTGCACCGCAGCGGCATCATCTGGCCGGGCGCGCTGCCGCCCCTCACTCCGGCAGAAGCCCGGTCCTGACCGCAACATGCCGATAGGCGGCCCCGGCAATGAAACCGCCGTCAATCAGGAAATCCTCGCCGGTGACGAAGCGCGCGGCGGGGGAGGCGAGGTATAACACCAGTTGCGCCACCTCCTCCGCCTCGCCCGAGCGGCGGGCCGGGGTCAGGTCGATCATCGGTTGCAGATGCGGCGAGGCGCGGTTGAGGTCGGTCACGATCAGGCCGGGACAGACCGCATTCACCCGGATGTTCTGCGCGGCATATTCCATTGCGGCCGAGCGTGTCAGCCCCCGCACGCCCCATTTGCTTGCGGTATAGGCCGGGTCCGCATGGCCGCTGAAGGCCGAGTTGGACGAAATGTTGATGATCGCCCCGCCACCACCTTCCGCCATCAGTGGCGCCGCCGCCTGAATGCCAAGGAAAGCGCCGGTCAGGTTTACATCCAGCAGGCGCCGCCAGGCTTCGGGCGTGGTGTCGGCAATCAGCGTGCGGTTGATGATGCCGGCGTTGTTCACCAATACGTCCAGCCGCCCCGTCCAGTCGCGACAGGTCCGGATCGCATCCGCCCAGCCTTCGGCGCTGGTCACGTCAAGGCGCAGGAAGCGCGCGGCTTCGCCCAGATCCGCTGCCAGCGCGGCGCCGTCCTGATCCAGCACGTCGCAGATCAGCACCCGCGCTCCGCATTCTGTCAGAAGCCGCACTTCAGCCGCGCCCTGCCCGCGCGCGCCGCCTGTCACAATCGCGGTCTTGCCCGACAGATCGGTCAGAGCCTGCCGCCATTCTGCGGGGCCGGTCATGCCGGGATCATCCGCTGGCGCTGGGTGCCCAGCCCCTCGATCCCCAGCGTGACCACCTGACCCGCGCGCAGATAAACCGGCGGCTTCATCCCCAGCCCGACGCCGGGCGGCGTGCCGGTCGAGATCACGTCGCCGGGCAGCAGGGTCATGAACTGCGACAGATAGCTGACAAGATGCGCCACGCCGAAGATCATGGTGGCGGTCGTGCCGGTCTGACGCCGCACCCCATCGACATCGAGCCACATCGACAGCGACTGCACATCGGCGATCTCATCGCGCGTTACCAGCCAGGGGCCGATGGGGCCGAAAGTGTCGTGGCTCTTGCCCTTGGTCCACTGCCCGCCACGTTCGGACTGGAAGGCCCGTTCCGACAGATCGTTGATCAGGCAATAGCCCGCCACATGGTCCATCGCCTCGGCCTCGGAGACATATTTCGCCCGGCTGCCGATGACCACGCCCAGTTCGACCTCCCAGTCGGTCTTTTCCGATCCACGCGGGATTTCCACATCGTCGTCCGGGCCGCAAATGGCGCTGGTGGCCTTGGCGAAGACCACGGGTTCCTCCGGGGGTTCCTTGCCGGTTTCGCGGGCGTGATCGGCGTAGTTCAGACCGATGCACAGGAACTTGCTCACCGCGCCAACACAGGCGCCGATGCGCGGCTTGCCCTCGATCAGCGGCAGGCTGTCAGGGTCCAGCGCCGCAAGACGCGCCAGCCCCTCGGGAGAAAGTGCGGCGCCAGCGATATCATCAACATGGGCCGACAGATCACGCATCTGTCCGGCCGCATCCAGCAGCGCCGGTTTTTCCTGGCCCAGCGAGCCCACTCGCATCAGTTTCATGCCTTCGTCCTTTCCTGCCGGGCCGCCCGCCCGGTGCTTCAGCTTCGATAGACCGGGGCGCGGCGCGGCTTGGCGGCGGCGCCGGGGGTGATCGCATCGAAACGGTTGGCGCGGCTGATCCCGCGCTGGATGCCTCGTGACAGCTCGCGGATTTCCTCGGCGAGTTGCTCAGGGTCCGAGGTCTGGTAGCGCTGTACCGTCAGCACGAAGACCACACTGCCCAGAATCTGCCCGTTGAGATCCAGCACCGGCGCCGCGACGCCGACCAGATCGGCAAAGACCTCGGCCCGCGTGACCAGCGCCCCGGCGGCGCGGATCGCCGCCATCTGGTCAAGGAAGACGGCAAGGCTGTCGCCCAGCCCGGCCTCGCGGATCTGCGCCTCGTTATGGGTCCAGATGGATTTCAGCAGTGCGAGCGAATGATTGGCCAGAATGACCTTGGCCATCGCGCCGCGAAACAGCGGCATCGACCGCCCGGGGCGGTAGATATCCGGTGTGCTGCGGTCTGCCCATGCGAAATCGGTGCACAGAACCTTGTCGCCGTAATAGCTGCACACCATGATATTCAGCCCGGTGGTCTGGCTGTAATGACGGATCAGGTGATGCGAGGCGCGATACAGCGGATCATTGACGCGGCGCACCATCTCCAGCTCGATCACCCGCGACCCCAGCGCATAGGTGCCGCCGCTGGCCGGGGTGAGTAGGCCCGAGCGTGTCAGCGCCTGAAGGTAGCGGTAGGCGCTGGGGCGCGACGAGCCCGAAAGCTCTGCCGCGCGACCGACATCCAGCACCACATGGTCCTCGTCGAACCCGTCCAGGATGGCCAGCATCTTTTCAAGGCTGTTCGATTTGCCGCCGCCGTCTTCGTCCTGCATCACCCTCTCCTCACTGCCCCGAGATAAACCCGGCGGGTACGATCACGATTGCAGGAAACAGGATCAGCAGCGCAAGCACCAGAAGCTGTGCGAGGATGAAGGGCCAGATCCCCCCGATCACCCGCGTCAGCGGCACCCGCGACACGCCCGCCACCACGTTCAGCACCGATCCGACCGGCGGGGTCAGCAGGCCGACCGCCGTGGCGATCATGAACACGACCGAGAAATAGACCGGGTCGATCCCCGCCGCCTTGACGCCGGGAAGCAGCACGGGGAACAGGATCAGGATGATCGGCACCATATCCATCGCGCAGCCGACCACCAGCACCAGCGCCACCACGACGAGCATCAGAAGCCGCGGATCATGCGCGAAGGGGGCGGTCAGTGCGGCGATCTGGTCTGTCAGGCCCGCGATCGTGACCATCCAGCTGGAAACCATGGCGGCGGCGACAAGAAACATCACCATGGCCGTCGTCTTGGCGGCGCCCAGAAACACCGGATAGAGGTCGGCCGGTTTCAGCTCGCGGTAAATCACCATCGACACGAACAGCGCATAGACGGCGGCGACAACCCCGGCTTCGGTCGGGGTGAATACGCCCATGCGCAGGCCGACCAGAATGATCACGGGTAGCATCAGCGCCCAGATCCCCGCGCGCGCTTCCGCCAGCACCGCACCCCGGGGTGCGCGCGGCAGCGGCTCTACCCGGTCGTGACGGGCCACCAGCATCCAGGTCAGCGCCAGAACCCCGCACATCAGGATGCCGGGCACGATCCCGGCGATGAAAAGCCGGGTGATCGAGATATTGCCCACAACGCCCAGCAGGATGAACCCGATGGAGGGCGGGATGATCAGTGCCGAAATCCCGGCCGAGGCAATCAGCCCGGCTGACCGGCCCGGCCCATGGCCGGCGCGCACCATCATCGGCACCAGAATGGCCGACAGCGCCGCCGCATCCGCCGCGGCCGAACCCGACAGGCTGGCCAGCACCGCCGCCGCCAGAATGGCAACATAGCCCAGCCCGCCCCGCACATGGCCCACCGCCGCCACCGACAGGTTGACGATGCGGCGCGACAGGCCGCCGGTGTTCATCACCTCGCCCGCCAGCATGAAGAAGGGCACGGCCATCAGCGGGAAGCTGTCTGCCCCGTTCAGCAGGTTCTGCGCCACGATTTGCGCATCGAAAAAATCCAGATAGACCATCAGTCCGATGCCGGACATGATCAGCGCATAGGCAATGGGCATCCCGATTGCCATGCCGCCCAGCAGGCAGCCCAGAAAGATCAGCAGCGTCATGTCACTTCACCCCGGCCTGATGCAGCGCAGCGGCCTCTTCGTCCACGATGGTGATGCGGTCCAGCCGTCCGGTCAGGATCAGCCAGATCCGCCACAGCAGGATCGCGGCGGTGGACAGGCCGAACACCAGCCCGACCCCGAACAGAAGCGACATCGGCAGGCCGGTGGCGGGGGCATAGGAATTGCGGTTGACCGAAACCAGCACCCAGCTTCCGGCCAGCACCAGCCATGTCGCATAGACCATCAGCCCGTGCGCCAGCACGAGGCACAGGCGGCGCAGCGGGCGGGGCAGGGCGTTCACGATGAAATCCAGCCCCAGATGACCATTTTCATGCAGCACCACGATGGCGCCGACGAAGGTCATCCAGACGAACAGCCAGCGTGAGAATTCCTCGGACATGGTCAGGCCCGAGTTGAAAGCATAGCGCAACACCACATTGCCGAAGACCAGCACCACCATGCCGGCAAGGCAAAACACGATGAAGCCCTTCAGCAGGCGCAGATAAAGTTGGAACAGGGTCGTCATCGGCTCCTCCCCGGCGGGCGCGCGACAGGCGCGCGGCCTCAGTTCATGTGCATGCCGCCGTTCACGTCGAGCGACGATCCGGTGATGTAGGATGACAGATCCGACGCGAGGAACAGGCAGGCCCGTGCCACATCCTCGGTTTCGCCAAAGCGGCGCAGCAGGATTTGCGACATGACCTTCTCGGTCAGGTCGTCGTCATAGAAGCCGCGTGTCATCGAAGACAGGATCACGCCGGGATTGATGGCATTGACCCGGATGCCGGACGGCGAGACATCGCGCGCCATAGCCCGGACCAGCCCCAGAACCCCGGCCTTGGAGGCGGCGTAATGTGGCCCGCCCATCAGCCCGCCGCCGCGCTGTGCAGCGATGGAGGCGATGCAGATGATGGAGGCGCCGGCCCCCATGAGCCCCAGCGCGGACTGGCACATCTGCAAGGTGCCGCGCAGATTCACATCCATCACCGCGTCATAATCCTCGCGTGTGATGTCGACGGTGCGGCGCGCCTGAACGCGGCCTGCGGAATTGACCAGAATGTCCAGCCCGCCAAAACGGTCGCGGGCAAGGGCGCAAAGATCGGCGCAGGCTTCGGCATCCGTCACATCGGTTGCCGAGTCAAGCGCCGCCGGACCCAGTGCACGGGCCGCTTCGGCGACACCTTCCGTATCGCGGTCCGCCAGTATGACCCGCGCGCCTTCGGCCACGAAAAGGCGGGCGACGGCAAAGCCGATCCCGTCCAGATTACCGGCGCCGGTGACGATGGCGGTCCGACCTTGCAACAGCACGCGCTCTCTCCTGTTCCTTGGGGGGCAGCAGGGGCTATGCCCCTGCCGCTGCGGGCTCAGTTGCCCTTGTTGGCTTCGACTTCGGCCTGGAAGGCCTGCACGAAGGCAGGGTCGAACCGGGCATTGATCTTTTCCACCACCGGCGCCACGGCGGTGCGGAAACGTGCCAGCTCCTCGGGGGCGATCTCGTCGATCTGCATGCCTTTTTCCGCGAGGAAATCAAGCGTGCCCTGCGCGCCGTCATTGATGATCTGGCGGTTGAACTCCGAGGTTTCGAGGCAGGCTTCGCGCACGGCGGTCTGCTCCGCCGACTCCAGCCCGTCCCAGAGCTTCTTCGACACATACATCACGGACAGGGTGGTGAAATGCCGGGTCTCGGTCAGGTATTTCTGCACCTCGAAGAACGATCCGGCGCGGGTCACGTCATTGGCGATCTCGTTGCCGTCGATGGCGCCGGTCTCAAGCGCGGTGAAGGTTTCAGGGAAGGGCAGGGGCGTCGGGTTCATGCCCATGGCCTGAAGCGAGTCAATATAGACGGCGTTCTGGATGGTGCGCACCCGCAGGCCGCTGACATCTTCCAGCGTCTTCACCGGGCGCTTGTTGTTGGTGATGTTGCGGAAGCCGTAGTCCCAGTAGCACAGGCCGACGATGTTGTTCGGCTCCAGCTTGGCCAGAATGTCATTGCCGACCGCGCTGCGGGTCACAGCGTCAAGCTGGGCATAGCTGTCAAAGGTAAAGGGCGCGTTGAACATGTCGAATTCGGGCACCATGGCGGCAAGACCCGCCGTGGTCGTCACCGCCGCCTCGACGATGCCGCCCTGCGCGGCCGAGATCGACTGGATTTCATTGCCGAGCTGCGCGCTCGGGAATGCCTTGACCGTGACCGCGCCGCCGGTCTTGGCCTCGACCAGTTCGGCGAATTTGTTCACCGTCTGGCCCATGGTGCTGTCCTCGGCCACCGGATAGCTGAATTTGATCACATCCGCCTGCGCCGCGGTGGCGCCAAGCACGATCAGGGATGCCGCGGTGGCGGCCTTAAAGTTGGTCATGACTCCTCCCAGAGCGTTATGGCCGCTTTCCTTGCGGCGCGATACCTGTTTCGCAGATAGTGAGATTTGATGTCAATAAATTATTAATAGGTAATATATGTTTCTTGCGGGTCGTTCGTCGGTGTGGCTGTGAGATTGAGCAAAAGTTCTCATAAATTCAGTAAATTATGCAGAATCCCGCGCCGACACGTTAGGGAAAGGAAGTTGCCTGCCAGTTGTGCGGCGTGGCCATGTATGAAAACTACTATCGCAATGCGATACTTTGATGGGGGTGAATATTGGACGCGCATTGCTGCGCGCCCGCTGGTGTTGCGCCGCAGTCAGGCCCGGCGATAGCCTTCCAGCGCCGAATCCGGCACGTCGGGCAGGTTTGTCACCAGATTGTCCGGCGTGCGGCAGGTCAGCCAGACCAGTTCCTCGGTCGTGGACATGTTCACCTCGACATGCGGCATGAAGGGCGGCACAAAGACAAAGTCGCCTTCGTGAAGGTCGACATATTCACTGTAGTCTTCGCCATAGTAGATCCGGCCGTGCCCTTTCAGCACATAGCCCCCGGTCTCGCATTCCTCGTGGTGATGCGGAGGCGAGCGGTGGCCGGGTTCGTTCGAGACACGGCCGAACCAGATCTTCGTCGCCGGGGTGTTCTGCGGGCTGACGCCTGACCGGCGGACGCATTCGCCCGATTGCTGCGTGCTGTCGTCCAGCGCGAGGGCGCGGGTGACGACGGGGATAACTCTGGCTGCCATGTCGGGCGTCCTTTCCTCACTTGATGGGCCGGTGTCTGCGCGGGGCGATGGTTTCGTCGCGTTACCTGAGCGCGCCCGGCGGTGCGGTCGCTGCGCGACTGTCGGAGTGCCTTCGCAGGTTCTGGCGGAAGATAGATTTCAGTGTTATTAAATGTCAATAATTAATGAGAGAAAAATATGAAGATCAAGGTTAGGGATGCATAATGTGATATCGAGAGCGGATTCGGCTCGCTGCGTGGTATGTGGGAGAATAGGCAGGAGAAATTATATCTATATGATTTTATGTGATTTTATGAGAAGGTCGGGCAGGGGTGGCCACTGCTGAAACAGCCCCGCCGTCGGTTTTCGTGCCTCAGTCTGGACCGCTGGCTTCAATCCATTCGCGCAGATTGAGAATGGATCTTGGGTGGCAGGGGTGAGCCGGCAGCCCGTTCCGGGCCCGATCGTCAAGAAAAAGCGCCCGGTCCGCAGGGCGGCCGGGCGCAGGAAAGGCTGTTTTCCGGGTCAGGGTTGTGCGACCTGCCATGCCCCGTCCAGAAAGCCGTCGCCGGTGATGTCGCCGGGGGCCGCGTCCTTGATCCAGGTATAGAGCGGGTGGCCCTCGTAGGCCCATTGCCGCAGGCCGTCACTGCGCTGGATCACGGTCCATTCCCCGCTGGCATGATCCGAAGCCGAAGCGGCGAAGGGGGGCCAGTTCTTCGCGCAGGCGCCTTCGCAGGCGGATGTGCCGGGGCCATCTTTCGCGAAGGTATAAAGCGTCATGCCCGCGGCATCGACATAGGTGGCGCCCTTGGCGGTTTGCGCGATCGTGGCGGGATCTGCCTCTGCCATAGTGGCGACAAGCGTCAACAGGCCGGTGATCATCAGAAGCTTCATTGCGGTTCTCCGTGTTCAGGGTAGCCCCGGACAAGGGCCACCAGTGCCGGGTCTCAGCCGTGGTTCGGGCCGTCGTCGGCGCCCCGACCGCGGCGCTTGCCGCCGCGCTGATGCCCGGGGCCGTCATCGGCACCGCGTCCGCGGCGGGCCGTCTCGATCCGTTTGGGCGTGGGCTGCGCTGCGGTGGTCACGCCTGCCTGCGGCAGCGTGGAATCCCATGCGGCAGCGGCGGGTTCAGGGGCGGCGAGGCCCAGGAGGCACAGTGACAGGCTGACAGTGGCGAGGGGGCGCAGGGAAATCATCGTCATGAACAATCCTCCGATTGGGTCAGGGTGGCCGATGACTGTATCAGGCTTGTCTTCGCAGAGTCGCACCAGATCATCCCGACCTCTGCGCCCGCCGGTCCGACCAGCGGCCGTGCGGCATCGGACCAAGGTCGGGTGGCCCGGTCGCCCCATGGCGTGCGGGCGCAAAATCCGTCAGTCTGCCAGCATGCGCCCTGCCGACCGCCCCGTTTCCGCCCCTGCACGCGCGCCCCTGTGGCGGGCAATGCGCGACCGTTTTACCACTCTTCCGCTGCATTACCGTTTTGCACTGGTCGGCAGTTTCGTCAGTCTGATCGGTATGCTGGTGGTGGGCGATCTGGTCAGCCGCTCCATCGAAAGCGGGGTGGTGCGCAATTCGGCAATTTCCAGCGCGGTCTACATGGAAAGCTTCATCGCGCCGCTGTCGCAAGAGCTTGCCGAGGCGCGGCAGTTCTCGCCGGTCACACTGGCCCGGATGCGTGCCCTGCTGGAACAGCCGCCGCTGTCCGAGCGGGTGCGTTCGGTCAAGATCTGGCGCGAGGGCGGTTTCGTGGCGTTTGCCAGCGATGCCGCTCTGATCGGGCAAACCTTCCCGCCGGGCGATGAATTGCGGGCGGCCTGGAAAGGCCAGCTTTCGGCGACCTTCGACGAGCTGGAGGGCGCGGAAAGCGCGGCAGAGCGGCAAAGCGGCGTGCCATTGCTGGAGGTCTATAACCCGATCCATTCGATCCTGACCGGCAAGGTGATCGCGGTGGCGGAGTTCTATCTGGTCGCGCCAGAGCTGGAGGCCGATCTGTGGACGGCAAAGGCCAATGCCTGGGCCATGGTGGCGGCTGTGACGGCGGTCACCTTTGCCGCGCTGTTCGGCATCGTGCGGGCGGGCAGCCGGACGATTGCGGCGCAAAATCGCGCGCTGGCCCGGCGGCTGGAGGATCTGGCACGGGTCTCGGCGCAGAACGTGGCGCTGCGGGCACGGGTGCAGGGGGCGGCGCAGCGAGTGAGCGAGATGAACGAGCGGCAGATGCGGCGGATCAGTGCCGAATTGCACGATGGTCCGGCGCAGGCCCTGGCGCTGGCCTCGCTGCGGCTGGACAGCCTGTTGCGGCGGGCCTCGGTGGCGGGGGATGACCCGGAGGCGCGGGCGCTGCGCGAAACATTGAATGCCGCACTCAGCGATGTGCGCGACCTGTGCCGGGGGCTGACACTGCCCGAACTGGAAGGGCTGGGCGTGGCGCAGACCCTTGATCGCGCCATAGGGGCACATGAGCGCCGCACCGGCACCACGGTGCAGCGCGACGACACCGCCGGGCCGTGGCCGGAGGTCGCGCCGCCACACCCTATTCTCATCTGCCTTTATCGTTTTGTGCAGGAGGGGTTGATGAACGCTTTCCGCCATGCGCCGGGCGCGGGGGTGACGGTGGGTTGCCATGTCGAGGCCGGGCGGCTGCGCGCCGATATCGCCGATGACGGGCCGGGCTTTGACCCCGATCTCCGCAGCGACAGCGTATCGGGGTCGGGGATGGGGCTGGCCGGAATGCGGGAACGGGTCGAAAGCATCGGCGGCGAGTTTCGCATCCGTGCTGTGCCAGGGGCAGGGGTGCGCCTGTCGATCAGCCTGCCCCTAGAGGAGATGCGATGACCGATCCCATCCATATCATCGTGGCCGACGATCATCCGCTGTTGCGCGGCGGTGTGGTCTTGTCGCTGATCGAACATGGAGGCTTTGCCGTGGTCGCGCAGGCAGGTACGGCGGACGATGCGGTGCAGGCAGTCGAGGCGCATATGCCCGATATTGCGCTTCTTGACGTGTCGATGCCGGGTTCGGGGCTGACGGCGGCGGCGGTAATCTCGCAGCGGTTTCCGGCAGTGCGCATCGTGATGCTTACCGTATCTGAGGCCGATGACGACCTGCTGGCGGCGTTGCGGGCGGGCGCGCGTGGTTATGTGCTGAAGGGTGTTTCTGCCCGCGAGCTGATCGAGGTCTTGCAGGGCGTGGCCAGTGGCGGCTCTTATGTCTCGCCCGCGCTGGCGGCACGGGTGCTTGCCGCGATGCAGGGGCATGGGCCGCGCGACGTGCCGGAGGCCGAGGCGCTTGGCCCGCGCGAGGAGGAAATCCTGCGGCTGGTGGCGACCGGACGGTCCAACAAGGAAATTGCCCGCATGCTGGATTTGCAGGAAAAGACGATCAAGCACTACATGACCAATATCCTGCAAAAACTACAGGTGCGGAACCGGGTCGAGGCAGCGCTGAAGGCCCGTGACATGGGCTATTGAGGCACGCGCGATCCGCTATTCGATGGCAGAGACCAGCGCGGGGATCTGACGTTCGAAAAAATCCGAGAAGGTGGCGATCCGGGGCGGCAGCTTCTGGTAGGGCGGATAGAACAGGGTGAGCCACAGCTGCGGCGGCTGCCAGTCCGGCAGGATGGGCACCAGTCTGCCGGTCCGCAACTGCTCGGCCACGATGAAGACCGGCAACAGCGCGACCCCGGCACCATCAGCGGCCAGATGCGCCAGAACCTCGCCGTTATTGGCGCTGACCGCCCGCCCGGCGGACAGGGTGACGCTGACGCCGCCATTGGCCAGCACCCAGCTTTCCCGGCGGCTTTCGCCGCTGTAGCCCAGGCAGGCATTGGCGGGCAGATCATTCGGATGCCGGGCGGCGACCCAGGGACTGCCCGGCGCTGCCACCAGCAGGCGGCGGATTTCGCAGATCTTGCGCCAGATGGTGAACTTGTCTGAGGGCGGCCCGGAAATGCGGATCGCCAGGTCATAGCTTTCCTCCACCATGTCCAGAAGCTGATCGTTGAGCGCGATCTCGACATCAATCCGGGGATAGAGGTCGCGGAAGCCACACAGGATCTGCGGCAGCACCCGTTGGCCGAGTGACATCGGCGCATTGATCCGTAACCGGCCCTCGTCAGCCTTGCGGGCGTTGCGCAGATCGGCGCGCGCCTCGTCCAGCGCCCGGATTGCCGGGGCGATGCGCGCGGCAAAGACCGCACCATCCGTGGTGAGCGAGACCTGCCGGGTGGTCCGCACGAAAAGCTGGGCGCCTACCTGGTCCTCCAGCGCCGCGATGGTGCGGGTGACCGAGGCCGGTGTGGTGTCCATCTCGCGTGCAACCTGGGCGAAGCTGCGCTTTTCGGTAGCCAGCAGGAAGGTGCGAAGCGCTTTGAGGTCGTTCATACCAATTATTACGTCCAGTGTAATTCTGTCGCAATTTTTGCGGCAATTCTATGAAGCTATCAGGTGGGCTATCTAGAGGGCAATCCAGTCGTGTCGCGGCAAGGCCGCAGAAAGGCAGAGACCATGCTGAATCAGATCAAGGGCCTGCATCACGTCACCTCGATGGCGGCGGATGCCCGGCAGAACAACCGCTTCTTCACCGGAACGCTGGGGCTGCGCCGGGTGAAGAAGACCGTGAACTTCGACGAACCCAGCGTCTATCACCTGTATTATGGCGACGAGGCGGGTACTCCCGGCACGGTGATGACCTATTTCCCCTTCCCGCAGATCATGCGGGGCCGCCCCGGCGTGGGCGAGGTGGGGGAAACCCGGTTCTCGGTGCCGAAGGGGGCGCTTGGGTTCTGGAAAGACCATTTTGCGGCCGCCGGTGTTGCCGGTCTGGAAGAGGGTTCGGCCTTCGGTGCGGGCTGGCTCCGGTTCCGGGGGCCGGATGGTGACGGCTTCTCGCTGGTCGAGACGGAGGGCGACAGCCGCGCCGCCTGGACGGGTGGCGGTATTTCTGAGGCAGCGGCGATCCGTGGCTTCTCGGGGGCCAGCCTGCGGCTGAACGATACTGCCGCCACGGCCGAGCTTCTGGGCTTCATGGGCTATGAAAAAGCGGGGGTGGAGGGCAATGTGACCCGCTTCATCCTGCCAGAAGGCAATGGTGCCGATACCATCGACCTTGAGGCCCTGTCGGGCACGCCGTTTGCCCGGCAAGGTGCCGGATCGGTGCATCACATCGCTTTCGCGGTGCCGGACCGGGCCGCACAGCTTGAGGTGCGCAAGGCGCTGATGGATACCGGCTATCAGGTTACGCCGGTGATCGACCGCGATTATTTCTGGGCGATCTACTTCCGCACGCCCGGCGGGGTGTTGTTTGAAATCGCGACCAATGAACCCGGTTTCGACCGCGATGAAGATGCCGCGCATCTGGGCGAGGCGCTGAAACTGCCGAGCCGCTACGAACAGTATCGCGACCGCATCGAGGCGCATCTTGAGCCGCTGGAGGCATGACGCCCCGCCGCCCCGGCCATCATGGCCGGGGCCGCTTTCCGCCGAGGAGTCCTGATATGAGCTATCACAGTTTCCGTGCCCCCGCCGGGGCGAACCAGCCGGTTGTTCTTGCGCTGCACGGCACCGGGGGAGACGAGTTCCAGTTTGTCGAGCTGATCCGGCAAATGATGCCGGGGGCGGGGATCGTCGCGCCGCGCGGCGACGTGTCGGAATATGGCGCCAACCGCTTTTTCCGGCGCACGGGCGAAGGGGTCTATGACATGGCCGATCTCGCCCATCGCACCGATGCCCTGCTGGCCTTCGTTGCCGATGTGCGGGCTGAGGCGCCGTCGCGTCCACTTCTGGCCTTCGGCTATTCGAACGGGGCGAATATCCTTGCCGCCATGCTGTTCCGCCAGCCGGGCCTGTTCGACCGGGCGGCGTTGCTGCATCCGCTGATCCCCTGGACCCCGGCGCCGCAGCCCGGTTTGCAGGGGCTGCCGATCCTTGTCACCGCCGGTCGCAGCGATCCGATCTGTCCGCTGCCGCAATCGCTTGCGCTGATTGACTGGTTCAAGGCGCAGGATGCAGCGGTTGAAAGCCTGATCGAACCCGGCGGGCATGAGATCCGGCCGCCGGAGCTTGCCGCGCTGCGCAGGTTTCTGACGGCGGCACCGGCGGCCTGAGCCGCCGGTCTGTCTGTCGGGTCATTGCGGCAGGCAGATGGCCGCTGCGAGGATCACGAGGAACAGCAGCACCGTCTCGGCCAGAAGCATCAGCGCGGCGGTGATGCCGACCGACATCAGACCGCGCAGATCGGTGCGCAGGCCGACGGCGCCAATTGCCATCAGCAGGCAGGCGCGCACCACCGGCTCCAGCAGGTCGCGCAAGGCCATGGGAACGAGGCCGAAAGAATTGGCCCCGGCGAGCAGCAGAAAGCCCAGCACGAAGCCGGGCACCAGCGGCGGCCGTGTGCCGCCGCCCGCCGCCGTGCCCCGCAGGATCAGCGCGCCGATCACCACGGTCGGGGCCAGCATGATCACGCGGAACAGCTTGAACAGGGTTGCCACCTCGCCCACCTCGGTCGAAACCGAAAAGCCCGCGCCGACCACTTGCGCGACATCATGGATCGTGCCCCCCAGCAGCAGCCCGGTGGCGGTGGTCGACAGGCCAAGGTTCGCGGCGATGATCGGGTAAAGGATCATGGCGAGGGTGGAAAGCACGGTCACCGCGATGACGGTGAAGGCAATATCCCTTTCGCGTCGGTCATCCTGTGGCAGCAGGGCACCGATGGCCATGGCGGCAGAGGCACCGCAGATCGCCACCGATCCGCCGGTCAGAAAGCCGAACCGCCCCGGCTGGCCCAGCAAACGCGACAGCAACAGGCCAAAGCCGATGATCAGCGGCACCGAAAGCGCCACCATCACCAGCGGCAGCGCCCCCAGCCCCAGCAGCATGTCGGCGCTGATGCGGATACCCAGAAGTGCCACACCCAGCCGCAGCACATGACGCGCCGCAAGCGCGATCCCCGGCGCGGTGCGCGCCTCTGCCCCCAGAAAGTTGAGGGCGAACCCGATCAGGATGGCCATGAGCATGGCGGGCGGGCCGTAGTGATCGGCCAGAAACTGCGCCGAAAGCGCCACGACCGCCGCGATGGCAAGGCCCGGAAAGTAACGGCGCGCGGAAAGGGAAAGGCTGTGCATGGCGTGTCTCGAAACGGGGCGGGGGCAGCGCCCCGCCCCTGTCTGGCCTTACTTCAGATCGGCCGCGCGGTCGGCATCGACCTTGGCCTGCGCCTCGGCAACGGCGGCGTTGAACAGGTCCAGCACCTCGGGGCCCCGCGCCACATTGTTGCGGAACCAGTCGAACACCGGATCGACGGCAGCCTTGAACGCGGCCTTCTCTTCCGCCGAAGGCACATAGATTTCGCCACCCGCGGCGCGGAAATCGGCGTAAGCCTGAATTTCCTTGCGCTTGGGCGAGGCGAACGTGGCCTGTTGCAGCGCCGCGAACCCGTCCAGAACCACCTGTTTCTGAGTGTCCGTCAGGCTGTTGAAGCGGTCATTGCCCATCCACCAGAAGGCGCCCATGTAGCTGTGCCCGTCAAGCGTGAGGTATTTCACCCCGGCATCTGTGAACTTCATCGACATGATATCGGTGATCCCGTTCGCGGTGCCCTCGACCACGCCGGTCTGAAGCGAAGTGAACAGTTCCGGCCACGGGATCGGCGTTGGCGCGGCGCCCAGCGTGGTGGCCAGCGTCTGCGGCAGATCGGCCGGAACGGTGCGCATCTTCATCCCGGCCAGATCGGCAGGGGCGGCGATGCGCTTGCGGGTGTTGGCATAATTGCGCCAGCCGCCGGTATTGCCAATGGTCATCAGCCGGATCTTGCTGTCTGAATCCTCCAGCACCATGTCGCGCAGCTTGCGGGTGAAATCACCCTCCAGCACGGTTTCGGCAACGCGGTCATCTGACATCAGATAGGGCAGGTCCAGCACCTGAATATAGGGGAACAGCCCCGCCGCCCCGCCGCTGGTGGAAATATAGATGTCGATCGACCCGTCGGCGAGGCCCGCGAGGCATTCATCGCCCTTGGCGCAAAGCTGGGTGCCGATGAACAGCTCGACGCCGATCTGCCCGTTCGAGGCATTCTCGACATAGTTCTTGAAGACAACGAGCCCGTCGTAATCCTCGTCATTCTCGTTGGAATTGGCGGTGGCGCGCAGAACGATATCCTGTGCGAACGCACCACCGGCAGCCCCGGCCAGCGCCGATGCCAGCAGCAGCGCCTTCAGCGTCTTCGAGATCATGTCATCCTCCCTGTCATTATCTCTTGGTCAGTTCACGAAACCCGCAAGGCGCGGGATGGTCAGGCTTAGCGCGGGGAAATAGGTGATCAGGAAGATCACGACGATTTCGACCGCGAGGAAGGGCAGGGTGGCGCGTGCGACGGTCTCGACCCGCAGGCCTGACACCGAGGATGTCACGAACAGCACCAGCCCCATCGGCGGGGTCAGCAGACCAACTGTCAGGTTCACCGCCATGACGATGGCGAAATGCACGGAATCGACGCCCAGAGAGGTGAAGATCGGCCCGAGAATGGGGCCAAGGATGATGATGGCGGGGCCGGCATCCAGAAACATGCCCACCACGAACAGCAGCAGGTTGATCAGCAGCAGCAGGACCAGCGGATTGTCGGACAGGCCAAGGATGATCGAGGCCAGAAGCTCGGGCGTGTGCGACAGCGAGGCGACGGTCTTGAACGCCATGGCGGCGCCGACCAGCAGCAGCACGACAGCCGAGGTGATCCCTGCCCGCGTCAGGATGCCGGGCAGATCGGCAAGCCGCAGGCTGCGCAGAACGAACATCCCGATCAGCACCGAATAACCGACGGCCACGGCGGCGGCCTCTGTCGGGGTGAATACGCCGCCCAGAATGCCGCCGAGAATGATGACCGGCGTCATCAGCGGCCAGATCGCCTTGAGGCTCGCCTGTCCGCGTTCGGCCCATGTGGCGCGGCGCGTGGCCGCCGGAAGGTCATAGCGGTCGGCCAGCAGATGAATGGCCAGCATCAGGCCACCGCCGATGAGGATGCCCGGCACGATCCCGGCAAGGAACAACGCGGCCACGCTTTCGCCCATCACATAGGCATAGATGATCATGATGCCCGACGGCGGGATGATCGGCCCGATGATCGACGATGCGGCGGTGATCGCGGCGGCGAAGCGGCGGGTATAGCCCTGTTTCTCCATCGCGGGAATGAGCATGGACCCGAGGGCGGAGACATCCGCCACGGCGGAGCCGGAAAGACCTGCGAACAGCATGGACGAAAGCACGTTCACATGCGCCAGCCCGCCGCGGAGATGGCCCATCATGGCCTGGCTGAACTCGACCAGCCGCAAGGTGATGTTCGAGCGGTTCATCACCTCGCCCGCCATCATGAAGAACGGAATGGCCATCAGCGGAAAGCTGTCCATGCCGTTGTAGACATTGCGGTAAAGCAGGACGAGATCACGCTCTTGCCCGTTGGCCCAAAGCAGCAGGCCGGGTGCCGCGATAAGGCCGAAGAACACTGGCAGTCCCATCAGCAGCAGCATAAGGAACAGCGGAAGGAACAGGTTCAGCATCACTCGGCCCTCAGATCGGCGGCATCGGCAATCGCGACCAGCCCGTGATGCTGCCCGGTCAGTTCGGCCAGCCCGCGCAGCATGAGTTCGACATTGACGAGGATCAGCATGGCCAGCCCGGTGACGAGCGAGGCCATCATCCAGGATTTCGGCACCTTCACCCAGGTATCAAGGGCCAGCGAGGCAGGCACTTTCAGGCTGTCGGTTGCAAACCTGCCGCCAAAGCCCGTGACCTCGGACAGGCCGATGCGAAAGCCCGCGACCAGGACAACCAGCGCCAGCGCCAGAAGCGCAAGGCCCAACAACCGCCCGACGATGCGGGGCAGGAAGGACACCAGCATTTCGACCGAGACGAACCCGCCCCGGCGATAGGCGGTCGGGATCATCAGCCCGGTCGCCCAGAGCATGAGGAACCGCGCCGCCTCCTCGGGCCAGGCCAGCGCATTGCCCAGCACGTAGCGGAAGAACACCTGCGCCAGAATGATGAGCACCATAAGGCCCATGGCGGTTGCGCCAAGCACGCGACCCAGCCAGAGCAGGGTCGCGTTGAAGGCGCCCAGACCGTTCAAAAGCCTTGTGAAGGCCCCCATGAAATTCCCCCTCCCTTGTCGCGCCTCCCCTCCCCGGGAGCGCAGAACCATTACTTTCAGGCGGCGGGCAGGAACTGCCCGTATCTGCCTCGGGAAAACACCAGCGGTGCGCCTTCCTGCATCGCGGCCCGCAGCACGCGACCCACGATGATCAGATGGTCGCCGCCGTCATGCGTGCCGTGTTGTGCACAGTCGAACCGCGCCAGCGCACCGGGGATCAGCGGGACACCCTCGGAATTGCGCGGCACGTCGAGACCGGAAAATCCGCCGCCGTCCCGCCCGAAACGGGCGATCCAGTCGGTCTGATCCTCGGCAAGGACATGGATCACATAGTGCGGCGCATCCGCGAAAAAGCGGAACCGGCGCGACGCGCGGGCGGGCGACCACAGCACCAGAGGCGGGTCCATCGACAGGCTGGAAAAGCTGTTGGCGACAAAGCCCATCGGGCCTTCGGCGCTGTCGATGGTGACGACGGTGATGCCGGTCGCAAAGCAGCCAAGGGCATCGCGGAAGGCGCGCGCGCTCAGCGCGTCGGGGGTGAAGGCGGTTTCGGAACTCATGGCACTTCCTGCCCCTGCGCAAGGGTGTAAAGCTCGAACCAGGTCTGCCGGTCCATAGGCACCCGCAGCGCATCGGATATGCCCGCGATGCGCGACAGGGTATTGGTGCCCAGCACCGGCAGGATGCGCGCAGGGTGATGCAGCAGCCAGGCGATTGCCGCCGCCGACCAGTCCACCCCGGCCGCGGCGCCAAGCTCGGCCAGACGCAGGCGCAAGCCTTCGCGCGATTCCGCCAGCAGGTGCCCGCCGGCGAGCGGGCTCCATGCCATCGGCGCGATACGGTTTTCCTGAAGGAACGCCAGATCGCCGTTCACGAAAGCCTCGCGTGCCAGCAGATTCAGCTCGATCTGGTTGGTGACCAGAGGCGCGGCCATGCGCGATTGCAGCAGGCGGAAATCCCACGGGCGGAAGTTCGACACACCCACCGCGCGCACCTTGCCGCTGACCACCAGCGCATCCAGCGCCGCCCCGGTTTCATCCGCATCCATCAGCGGATCGGGGCGGTGAATCAGCAGAAGGTCGATGCGGTCGGTCGCCATCTCCCGCAGGCTGGTCTCGACGCTGGCGGTGATATGGGCGGCGCTGGTGTCGTAATATTTCACCCGCGCGGCGGCATGACGACCCACCGGCGCCACGATGTCGCATTTGGTGACAATCTCGATCCGGTCACGCAGACCGGGCGCTGCGCGCAGGGCCGCGCCGAGAAGCCCCTCGGCAGTATAGCCGCCATAGATGTCGGCCTGATCCATCGTGGTGATGCCCTGCGCCAGACAGGCCTCGACCTTGGCCTGCACATGGGCGGGCGAGGTATCGGCATCATCGCCCAGCCGCCACATGCCATAGACCAGCCGCGACAGGGTGATGTTTCCAAGCGTGATGCGTTCCATCATCAGCGGCGTTCTCCGTTTGCAAGGGGCGTGGCGGGAGGGCTGGCGGGCACCCGGCCATAGGCATGGGGCAGCGAGCAGGTCTTGATCTGTGGCAAAACCTTGGTCCCGAAGTGGTCGCATTCATCCAGATGCGGATAGCCCGAGAAGATGAAGGCCCGGATGCCCATCTTGCGGTATTCCTCGATCCGGGTCAGCACCTGATCGACCGATCCGACCAGCGCTGCGCCGCAGCCGGAGCGGGCGCGTCCGATGCCCGTCCATAATTGCGGCTCCACATAGCCGAACTGATCGGCCAGTTCGCGCGCGCGGGCCTGATGCGCGACACCCAGCGAGATGCTGTCATGCGCCCGGTCGCGGATCAGCTTGCCATATTCATCGTCCAGCTTGCTGACCAGATGACCGGCATATTCGCGGGCCTCTGCCTCGGTATCGCGGACGATCATATGCACCCGCAGCCCGTAATCCAGCGTGCGGCCATGCGCCGCCGCGCGTTCGTGAACCGCGCGCATCCGGTTGGCCAGCATCTCCTGCGGTTCGGGCCACATCAGATAGACATCACATTGCGCCCCGCAGAGTTCCAGCGCATCGGGGCTGTAGCCACCGAAATACAGCAGCGGGCCGCCGTTCTGCTGATAGGGCCGTGCCGGATCGCTGCTGACTTTTGCAATCTTGTAGACCTCGCCGTCATATTCGATGTGATCGCGGGTCCAGGCCTGGCGCAGGATCTCGACCACCTCGTGACTGCGGCGATAGCGATAGGCGCTGTCGGCTACCTCGCCCGGAAAATCAGAGGAAATGACGTTCAGCGTCAGCCGCCCCTGCAACATGTGGTCCAGCGTCGCTACGGTGCGGGCCAGCATCACGGGCTGCATTTCCCCGCAGCGGATCGCGGCGAGAAAGTTGATGCGGTCGGTGATCGGCGCGCAACCTGCCACGAATGACAGGGTATCCTGCCCGACCTGATAGGAGGACGGGCAAAGGATATTGCGAAACCCGTGCCCCTCGGCGCGCTGCACGATCGAGGAGCAATGCGCCCAGCTGGAGCGCAGGCGGCCGTCCGGCACGCCGAGATATTCATAATCATCGGAGCAAAGCGCCGCGAACCAGCTGACTTCGGCGGCATCCAGATCGGCGGAGGTTACGGGAACGACAGTCATCGATTCTCTCTATTCCACATGCATCTTTTCTCTTGCGTAGCATCCGCCAATATGTAGATCAATACTGTATCAATTTGAGGTGGTCATGGCGAAGCCCGGCTCTCTGCCCGTCTATCAACAGGTTGCGGAACTGCTGATCCGTGACATCGCGGCCGGTCGGCTGATGGATGGCGAACGCCTGCCGCCGGAGCGCGAGATGGCCTCCGGCCTTGGCATCGCGGTCGGAACCCTGCGGCAGGCGCTGAAATCGCTGGCAGAAAAGGGGTTGCTGGATCGGGTGCAGGGGTCAGGCAACTATATCCGCGCGAAATCGGACCCGGCTTCGGTCTATGCCATGTTCCGGCTGGAGCGGGTGGAAGGGGGCGGCCTGCCGACGGCCGAGGTGCTTTCGGTGGACCGGCTGGCCAAATCACCCGATCTGCCAGCCTTCGGCACCAGCGCCGAAGGCCACCGCATCCGCCGCCTGCGCTTTCTGTCAGGGCAGGTCGCGGCGGTCGAGGAGATCTGGCTCGATGGTGACATCGTTCCGCAGATTGGCGCCGATGACCTGTCGGAATCGCTTTACCTTTTCTACAGGCATCGGCTTGGCCTGTGGATCGCGCGTGCCGAGGACCGCATCGGCCTTGGCCCTTGCCCCGACTGGGCGCCTGCGCGCTTTACCCACCGGCCCGGCGCACCGCTGCCATTGATCACCCGGATCAGCTGGTCCCAGGAAGGCCAGTCTGCCGAAGCATCCTTCACCTGGTATGACCCCGATACCGTGCGCTATGTCGCGCGGCTGAAATGAGGATTCCCATGAAAACCTTGCGTTACGGCATCATCGGCTGCGGCATGATGGGGCAGGAACATCTGCGCAACATCGCGCTGCTGCCCGATGCCGAGGTGGTGGCGATATTCGAACCTGATGCGGCGATGCGGGCCGAGGCGGCGCGCCATTGCCCCGGCGCGCGGCTGGTCGATTCGGTGGCGGCAGTTCTGGCCGTGGCCGAGGTGAACTGCCTGCTGATCGCCAGCCCGAACTTCCTGCATCTGGCGCAGCTGGAGGAAATTGCCGCTATTCGCCCCCTGCCGGTGCTGTGCGAAAAGCCGCTGTTCACCGATCCCGCCGATGCGCCCCGGCTGGCGGCTCTGCGCGTGGCCTATCCCGCACCGATCTGGGTGGCGATGGAATATCGCTATATGCCCCCCGTCGCGCATCTGATCCGCGAGGCCGAAGCGGCGACCGGCGGCATCCGCATGCTGACGATCCGCGAACACCGCTTTCCGTTTCTGGAAAAAGTTGGTGACTGGAACAGATTCAACGCCTGGACCGGCGGCACCCTGGTCGAGAAGTGCTGCCATTTCTTTGACCTGATGCGCCTGATCGCACAATGCGATCCGGTCCGGGTCATGGCTTCTGGCGGGCAGGCGGTGAACCATCTCGACGAACGTTACGAGGGCGCGACGCCAGATATCTGGGATCATGCCTATGTCATCGTCGATTTTGAAAACGGCATGCGTGCGATGCTGGAATTGTGCATGTTCGCCGAAGGCAGTCGCTATCAGGAAGAGATCAGCGCCGTCGGGCCCCTGGGCAAGATCGAATGTCTGGTACCGGGGCCGGGCCGGTTCTGGCCTGCGCATCTGGGTGCCCCGCCGGTGCCGCAGGTGATTGTCAGCCCGCGCGAGCCGAAGGGGCCGCGCTTGCTGGAAGTGCCGGTGGACCCCGATTTGCTGGCTGCGGGCGATCACAACGGGTCGACCTTCTATCAGCATCAGGGTTTTGCCCGCGTGGTTGCAGGCGCTCAGGCCCCCGAAGTCAGCCTGACGGACGGCTGGTGGGCCGTAGCCATCGGCATGGCCGCACAGGAAAGCGCCCGCACGGGTCAGGCGGTCGACCTGCGTCATGCGGTGCCCGACGTGACAATGTGATCCGGTACACTCAGCGCTGCCGTTCGTGGCGGACGGCAGCGCTGACATGTCTTTAATGCAACATAATTATCCTTATCTGAATAACTGATGTGGCGCGGGCACATTCTAAAATAATGGATTGGATGCCCCTGCTGCCGGTTCATTATAGAACCGCCCGAGCTGTTTCAGTTTGGGAGCACTGCAGGAGGGCTCTGTTGGGCTGTGTTGCACAAATCGGATGATGGCCGGGCCTCCCCTTTCCCCGGACAGACCTATCCTGCGACCTCTGTGACGGGTGTGCCGAGGGCGGTGAACCCGTTCAGGACGGCGACACGGACCTGGAACTCTGCAACCTGACGGTCGAAGTCCCGCGCGGACAGGCGCTGCCCGAGAAGCTTGATGCAGTGCATCTTAGTTTCA